>Ga0247760_1000017_pt1 | contig 131997 bp, 119 predicted proteins | sample UWRJL171409R4_FD_179936 | JGI IMG/M metagenome (GOLD analysis project Ga0247760, IMG submission 179936) | Plant litter microbial communities from Arlington Agricultural Research Station in Wisconsin, United States - UWRJ-L171-409R-4 | ecosystem: Environmental > Terrestrial > Plant litter >...
CCCCCCCCCCCCCCCCTGTTTCCCCCCCCCCCCCAGTGCAGTCCCGTCCCTGTGACAGTCTTACGGTAGGGCTCTTCTTCCATCATTGCCTCACGTCTCCAAGTTCATAGATTCCTCAATATGCCTCTTAGCTAACATGAGTCCAGTCCGTGCGAGCCTCGAGAACTTGGTCATTTGCGCTTTCCTTGCGTGCTCTAAGTCCGACTATATCCGAGCCCAAAATCCCACACTCTGTGCTCTAGCCTCAAGAACCCCCTCTTTAGTCACCTTATTGTCACCCCAAATATTCCCACATATTTGTCGCTTTATCGTTGTACTTTAAGGGAGAATCGCAATCAGAACTCCAGCCCTGACGCCAGCCGCCAGCCGCCAGCCGCCAGCCACCAGATGCCCGTCACCCCGAGTTCGTGGCCGCGACTGCATTTGGCCCCAGCCTCCAGGGCTACAGAAGCACCCATTTGGGGTTTCGTCGCGCAACTATCCCCCGGCCCGGATAACCTCGCGCCACGAAGAGCGCCCGTCTGCTTCCATCGATACGGATTACCAGCAATCCGGGGTGGTACATCGTACTTCGTATATGTGTACGGACTCGCCGGTCGACCAAACACTCCGGAGGCCGGCTACGCCCGCCCACCATGCCAAAGCGCAGGATAACATAAGATTCCGTTGCCTCCGACATCCCGCATTTCCAAGAAGTGACAAGACGGTACATACCCCGAACGCTTGTCCACCTTGAATCGCCCACCAATTGAACGTCAGGCCCTGTCGGGCAAGTTGTCCAGAAGCGGAATGTCCCGCGACCTCGCCGACTGCCACACACAGTTCTGCATATTGACGGTCCGTGTTGGACCACCGCTGTGATAGCTTGAGGCATCCGAGATCCTTCCGGCGAACCGGGCAATGGGAATTGATGCCAGGCCCGATCCGTGCCGTCCCGAGCACTTCGGGCAACGCTCGAGCACGTGGCGCCGTAGCATCCCGTGCAGCAGCAGACGACAGTCTGCCGGCTATCCTTATCTGGACTGCCACTGCCACCGTAACGACTTGGAGACTGAGAAGGGGGCATGTCTCCTCGTGCATATGCCAGTTGGTCATGTGCCGGCCGCGCCGCCAGTACAGTGCAGATCCAGGGGCACGCACAGCGCAGGATCCCAAGTACCCGGAACGCCTTCGCACATCGTGTGGCTGCTTGCCTCCACCACGCATATGTCAAGGCCGTCTGGAGGCCTTGATTCGACGAGAATGTTTGCTGCCATGCAAGAACGGCCCTGTTCTTGTGCGAAGGGGGCTTCGCAAGGGCAAACGCGTGGACGAGCCGTCACCTTGAAACGCAGATGACCGAGTTTGCACAACTTTGTGGACGAGAAAGGGGGGAACAAACACCACGACAACCGGCTCGCGACGCCAGACGGCACACACAAAACTTCTCTGAAGATGTCTGATACAGCTATGTTCCCAGCACGATGATATCCGCCTGTGGACGGGTTAGATCGAAACACGCTTTCTGGGCTTTAAGCTACTTTAGCTAAGTGCCGGACCATCTTCAAGCCTTGGCTGATGGGTGGGTGCCACCCATGCGCCGCTTCTGGGCTGGCACACGACAAACGGGATCGACAGTTGACAGGACCCGCTGATAGGAAGACACGAACACCCGTTCTGGAGGCGGGCACTTTCGTCACATATTTGTCGAATCGTTTCGATGCGGAAGAGCCAGGCCGAGTGTCGTTACCAGACTGTCGGGTCCGCCAAGTTCCTGTTTGGTCCTCGTGCAGCGAGGCGTGCCGAGCTGTCAAGCAAAGAAGAGGCGTTGCCTGCCAAACAGAGGCCGCAGCGGGAGCAAATTGCCCTGTTTTTGACAGGTACACTACAGTACTCCGTACCTGCTCTGCGCGGGGTCACGAGTACTTCTGAGGGCCAAACGCCCAGCACGGTGGGGGTGGGTAGCGTACCCGAAACGGATGGGTTCATCCAAGTCCACCGAAACGACGGCTTCACCGCTCTAAACAGTAAGCCATCGTTATTTGACGGGCCGACAGCGCATAGCTTACAAACCAATAGCTCATCCATTTCTAGTTCAGGGGTGGACTATTTTCGGTGCATTTGTTCCTGTGTCGGGTTGTGTATGATCGTGTCTGTTTGACCATTGCGCAGCCCTACCAAGCTACGAAGTACACATCTCTCGAACAAATCTCGATCGCTTCAGACCTCCATCCTCGCCGATATCTACCCCCCGCCAAAGAAACCGACCTAACGAACTGCCGGTGCCGAAATCAGAGCGGCTCAGGGGCGCGCAGGCAACAAAACCGGCCAAAAGCTTGATCGGTGGCTCCCAAGAACCAACAGCGCCACACTCCTGCATATTTGGCGCGGGGAACTTGTGATTTGCCTGTGCAGGTGCCGCTGTTTGCAAACACTGGACAGACAGCCGCATTATTTGGGCAATAGACGGCGTTCAGTGCGCTGAGCGGCATGCTTAGTACCGAGCGAAAATGTCAAGGCAGAGGTCCCGACCAAGTTCGGGATGTTACTAACTCCCGGTTGCCTTTTTGGTCATTTTCGAAGCCTCTGCTGTGCAGACAGCCGCAAAGAGTGACCCGCCAAGTGCTCGAATTCCGAATACCATCCTGGAGCAGTAACAATTACCGTCCCAGTCACATGAGGCATGCGTCATGCGGCCGAGGGGGGCCCTTCGAAGAATGCTCCGTGTCTATTCCAAGCAAGCGGGTGGAAGTCGAGGTAAACAGGGGCGCCTAGACGGACATTCGCAGGACGCAATTGATGTTCTCGGTAGCAAACGGTCTCGACGCTCATGAAATGGCCCCCAACCGCCTACATCCCCATTGCTATGCGAGCTCAAACAACCTGGCAAGACGCGCTGAAATGGCGGCGCACTCTCTCGGAATGATACTCGCCATTTTCACCGGAATTATCATGCAGTCGTCTGCTGGCAAGATTACAGGATTTGTTTCAACAAGTTTGATGGATCGGGCTGGGATGTGGCACAGTGCTTTGGCCAAGTCCTCTTTGCCGTTCCATATGGTTGCCTTCAACTCTCTGTGCACCGACACAACCTCTGTCCCCAGAGAATGGACGCAAACTTTTTGGCCCCAGAATACTGGAAGGACTGCCGTACCTACTTACCTTTCCAAACTTCCGTAGACGGACGGGAAATACGTTGAAGCACGGCCGGGGCGCGAAGCGTAAGCTTACCGGCAAGTAAGCTCCCCGGAACGGAGGGTCCGGGCCATCGGACCCATAGTTCAGCGGCCGCCGCACATGCACATGCGGCCCGGCCAGGATAACCCTTCCAATCGCGCTCGCGGCATGATACTCCGAGCTTCCTGCACATGCCTGCAATGTTCTCCATGAATGCACGCGCTGCATGGAACGCATTGCCAGGGCCGCACACCCCAGCAGGGCTGAGGGATCACGCGCCAACACCCATTCCGCCTTCAATTGGGATGTGGCCCCCCCCACATACTTGACCGCCTTCCTCCGGAAGCACTCCGCGACCCATTTCTCGGTACTGCGCCGCCGAGCGAGGACAGCTGTCTCGGTCGCCTCTGCTCCTTCGGACATCGATGCCTCGCATCGGCCGGTGCGGTTGGTGCCACGGCTCCCGCTGTTGGTCTGAGGCCCTGCCTTCTCGGCGGACCCCCACACCCCGCGTCCCCCGCGTTCCGCTCTCAATGTCTAGTGCGTCCGTCACGCCGGCGCGTGCAGACGGAAATGTCAGAATTGGGATGTTGCTGCCCTGTCTCACCTGTTTTCGCTCACCGCCTGGGCTTCAACTCGGAGATTCAGCAAGTTCGGAACTTGTTTGGTGGAGTGGGGGGTTGGTGACGGCGGCGGCAGCACACACCTGCCCACGATGCTGATAAGATACTGGCATAGTGGCTTTTGAGCTTGAATTAAAAACAAGCCATGGGATAAGCTGATGGCGTCAGCAGCTGAGACGCCTCCCAACGTCTATAGGAGTGAATTCCCGCGCGGGGTGAGCACCATCAGCAGCATGCTTTCTCGCATCCAGGACAGCTCGACTTTAGTCCGGAGGTGAGACGATTTTGGACAGGATCTGACAGAAGCTGACGGGCTCCCTCGAGTGAGACCTTTCGCGGGCGGCGTGCAGTTAGAAGGGCCCGGATCCGAATCCGTGTGTCGCACAGCAGGTCCAAGACGAGAGTGTCGACCAACCCAACCAGTCGCGCTCGGGCAATTTTGAAGCACAAGATAGTAGATGCACTACGAAGGCTCGGGCCAAAAGAAAGGGTCTCTTATCTTCGTGCGAAAATGAGTTCTTGGAATCCTCACATAGTCTTGTCCTAGGATGCCAAGGCATTAGCTTATCACATCACAGGCCTTCTCAACATCAGGAAGGCCTTTTCAGTATTGATGTAGGTGTCTTCAGAATGGGAGATGGCCTGTGACAACAAAAGCTATGGGAGGTCTTTGCAATAAGAAGACATTTTAGGAGCGGCTAAGGGGACCCTTTCTTTTGGCCCGAGCCTTCGTACGCCGTTCTGTTCCATGAGGAGCGACTTCCTCGTGTTGTTGGTCAGACAAGATTATTTCACCCATGTGTTAGTAGGAATTACGAAATACCAAGGGCAGTAGCTCCGGTGTCCGGAGCGAGACGGGTAGCGGGAGCGCGGCAACGGGATGGATGTGGCCTGTTGATGACAAGAAGAGCCAACGAAATTGATCGAAACAATGAGGATGGTCAGCTATGAGTTCAGCAGTTTTCCGAGGCACTGCGTGGCCGGCCCCCAGCGACGCAAAGCTCGGACTACGGTCTCCAACGTAATAATATCGGCCTCGAAAGTGGGTCGCAATGTCTTTGCGGCGCAGGCTGAGCGCCGACTTTGAGAGAAGCCAGGGAGCTCCACCCCGCACAGCACCCCTCTTTCCCCACAACGGCGACTCCAAAACAGGCGGGTCGGGGGACGGGGATAGGTGGAGGCGGGGTCAGCCGCCCGCCGCCACTGACGGGTAAGGTGAGCGCACCGAGCTAGTTGCGACAAAGGAAAGGGGAAAAAAGGCGAGGCAAACAAGAAGCGGAGAGCAAACAGAAAGTGGGTTGCAGACAGGCCACGGTGTTTCTGATGCCGGCAAGAATTTTGATGCGAGACAAGAATAGCAGGCGATGGTAGGTGAGCTGATGCCGAACCCCCCGTTGCAGGATTCCCAACTGCGCAGGATGCGGCGCCATCTCTGCCAACAAGTACCAAATACAGCGCCCCAAGAGGACCGTTTTCGTCAGGGTAGCAGCACCGTTATCCCGTTTCAATGTCCCAGTAAAAGGTCCGAAACAAGATGATAAGCGAAACCATGGCTCTCCCGTCGGCAATCTAATTCTTGGTGCCGTAACAACGCCTGAGAGCAATACCGACCGTAGCACGCAGCGACGCGGCACAGGTCGGCCAAGGCGCGCTCAACTGGGGAACACTGGTGAGCCCACAACCCCTAAATTGGACTTAGCATAGCCGTGGTATACACCGGTGAGCCGGCTTGCTGGGCGCGCGGCCGAAATGGGTGGGTTCGATGAGCGTGTGGGGTCTTATTGCCAGCCGTGTTAAGCATGCTGAACCGTGTAACTTCCCGTGCTGCGGTTCGACGGGATTACCACGAGGCTGCAAGAGCCCCAGCACAAGGATTGTCGCTGTGCGCCATCCTCGCAGGTGTTTCAACCACGGGCCATCCGAACCACCGAAAAGGCTCAAGTCGCCCGTCATCATCTCGGCCACTGGACCGAGCCGCACCAGGAACTCGCATCTTCCACAAGTCATAGCGCCTGCATTTGTCTTCTACGAAGTTATCTGGTGGAAAATCACCGCCTTGACTGCTGTGCAAGAGGATCCCGCTCGGTCGGCCTCGACCAAGTCCCCCTCGAGACATTATCTTATCTCGTGTAACGATGCCATGGCACGGGTGCCAGGCTCTGGGGGCGAAACAGCCGTGAGAGGTCAGCCAAGAATGGGTAACGAAGGAAGAGGGTGGTAAGACTATGCTGGTTCGACGGTGGTCAGGTTGCTTTCTGGAGCATTGGTAATATACAACGGAAGTGGCCCGCCAAACCACGTGTGCCACTTTGTGGCACTTCGTACGAAAGGCGAACATCTTGGGGCAACAAACTCTGGGGGAGAAAAAGATGACTGACTGCCGGCATACGCAGCAGCGGCCTAGCCTTGACCTCAAATCACGCCTTGGTAGTTGCTGCGGCCACAATTCCGGCCTTCTAGACGCGCCAGAAACGGGAGAGAGCTTCCACTTCTGGGGGTCGAGTCAGCCGGTTTGGGTCAAATGCCGGACCTACATGCCATGATGGGCTCAAGGGAACCACATGGCACTGGCCTTGGCGACTGCAGGTCGACCGTACCCCTTAGCAGAGTATGATGTCTGATGTCGCTTTGGGGTTGCGATTTTAGCCTATGCAAGCAATGCGATGTGGAGTGTAAGGGTAGAAACATAGCAGCCGGCCATGGGAAAGAACGGGTGGGAAAGTAAGGTAGCGGGAGGAATAGCCGTGCGAATCTGGGGTCGGGATGCGCAATTGCCAGAGCTCAAGGCTTCGATGGTATGTACCGTGCGGTACAGTACAAGACCTGTATCAGCCCAGGCCAGGAATCCGAAGGATCGAAGTTACAGTTCAGCCTGAGCGGAGGGTTAGATAGGTCTCACAACGGACGGGCCGGCACGTCGAACTCTGAATCCTCGTCGTGCTCGCAAACCCATGTGTGCGACTTGGCAAAATGGAACTGAAGAACCCGGGGTTGGAACACCCGAAGGTCCCGATTCCGGGCAAGCGGTCCGAGAAAGAGAGCTTGCACGCTGCCACGACGGGCAGAATATTATTAGCCCGATTGCTTGAAGAGATGAGCGTTGCAGCGGAGGAACATCAGACGAACCACGGCAGGCGGGCGGGGACGCGTGTCACCGTCGGATCCGCAAACTGTCTGGAATGCAAATTTGCATTGAGTAAGTGACCGGACACAAGTCGGCTTCTCGAAGTTGTGTTCGGGGAATTCTCCGTCTCAATGCCATGATGAGGTTGCAGTCAGCAATCTGGCAGACTCTGTCAAGTGGAGGCATCTGTTTGCTCACCTCTGTCTGCCGTCATGTTGCACATGCCAAGAGGCCACTCGAGCCGCGCTTTCTGGCATGGCAAGGCGCATCGACGGCCTGCAATCCGACGATAGATCCAAATATTCTAGAGGGGGGTGGGTTGATGGGCCATGGAGCACAGTGGCATTGCCCCGCCGGCTGTCGAGATGGTGCGACGTCTCTTCAACGTCTTCAACGGTGGCGAGGGAGATTCGAAGGGGCGGACAAAGGATGCGACGAGGGCCTGTGGCATGGAATGACGAACCACTGCGATCGATCTGCGGAATCTCTGTCATTTTGTGACAAAGATGACGGCCCCCTCGCCGTTGGAGGATCTGGCTCGACGCTTGGATCTCCGTCCGGACACCAATGTTTGAGCGACCCGGTTTGGGAATGGGAGGTAGCGCAACGGGTGAGCGCCGACGACGAGCTCTCCGAGCTTGTTCTCCTTTGGTCCTCCCTGCAACTGAACACCTCCAATTCGTCGGAAGCAAGTGTATTGCTTGCTGTTGAGCTGCCAGAGGCCGTGTCCAGCTTGTAGGGCGTGCAGGTGGCTTATGGGACATGCAATGCACGCAGCGAGCGCTGCACCACGATAAGGGCGTTCTGGTAATCCGAACGATCTGAGGATCAAAGGAGTTCAACCCGAACCCGAGTGTGAAGGCCCGAGCAGCATTCCCTGGCTCCACAAGAGTGGCATCGTTCTCCCATCCCCGGCCGTTCAGAGCGCCCTCAGCTACCCAGTTGAGGAAGGGGACGCCCGATAAACACGCGTGATGAAGTCGTCTGAATGCAGTCAGTACTTTATAACCCAGACAGTCCTATCATCGCCGGGACGCAGGTCATCAGCAACCAACCCCTAATGTCGGACACTGTGTAGTCTCATCTTTCGAGTTTCGGGCCAGGCGCGGTCACGGTTTGCGGGTGTAACGTCGTAATAACACAGTCCTCTGCTCGTTGCTTTGGTGTCCGCTGCCCCAGCGGGCAGCCGCAGTTTGTGGTGGTCATCCAGAGCCCTTGCATCCCCAAACAGGAGGGGAAGGAGCAAGTTGGCGAGGGTCGGGCAGCTGTGGCAAGACGCCAGCCAGTTCAAAAGTTCAAACGAACCCCACCTTGCATGGCCTGATCTGAGGCTGCTGCAGTAGTGTTTCTTTCGGCCCCTCATTCGCCCATCTCTGTCTCCCAGCCGAGAAAAAGCAAGGAAATGCAATCACCCGCTCCTCAATCGCTCGATCGCAACAAGCCTCGCATCCTTCACTCGGCGCCTCCCTAAGCCAAAAAGCCTGCAGGAACAGACGACAAACCAGAACCCTGGACTTCCTGCACTTGCGATTGCCACACATGCCGTTGCTGAGCCCCATCCACACATCCCGCGCAGCAGCCCGGCTAGGCGCCAGGTGCCATTTGGCTGTCTGGCTGTCTGGCTGTCGCAGCCAAAGATAAGATGTGTCTCGCGCGTACTATGTAAAGATCGGGTAAAATTAGGGCGGCTCTTGACATTTGTTGTGCTACCGTTTGAACTCTGCGACACCACATCGAAAATGTAGGCAGTGTAATATATCACACCCTCCTGGCAAACATGGCTGTTCTTCACGGTGCGAGACAAGAAGCTCATACCCCCAAGCAAGTCGCCGAGAAGCATGAGCATCTCCATGGCAGCCATGCGTGTGTGCTCGTCTCACAGCTGAGCTTCCGGTGCTTTGCTTTTGGTGTGACTTTGCGGCAAACACGAACTGGGGAGGATCGTGAAACTGGCTTGCTTCTCAGAACTTGTGCACAGGCACAAACACACATAACTCTGCCACTACGATACTGTGCGATGCTGAAGGGAGCGAGGCTCGTCAATTAGACGCGATTCGTGGACTTGCAGAATATCATGCTTCTCATTGGACCGGGCTCATGGACTTTCCGCATCGCACACCTCGAGAAAATCCGTCTGTCTGGTAGAGTCCCACCCCTCCCCCCAGTAACAAATGCACTTTCTCTGTCTAGGAGGGTACCTTGGGTACTGGATGGCTTGTACAAGAAACGCCATTGAAACGACAAGACTCTACCAACTCCAACGGCACAATACTTCGTGCACCAACCACGACAGAATGTTGTGCAGTGTCACCCCATCAGCACAGAACCGGCAACGCCAAAGGACGTCAACAGGCGACTCGTCAATAGCCAGTCTTGACAGTAACCCAAGGGGGCGTCGTGTGAATCGCCAATCCCATCGCCAACTCAGGATGCGCGGTTCCTGTCCTGGGTCCCGTTCGAACCCTATGAGCGAGGACTGGATGCGTATCTGATGCCCGACGGTCTAAGAATTGGCAAGTAACAGGCCGCCAAGTAGGGTGACTTGGCTCTGCATCCCCATACGCCCGCCTCCAGGTAAGATCACGACGGATTACAAAACCGCAGCAGCAGGGGGCAAGAGCAACCAACCGATTGCTCAGACTTGTTTCAATAATGCGCTGCTGACCAAGGGGCGCGGAATCGCTTCGGGTTCTGGTGTTGCTTCCGCTCTCACTCTGCAAGGCGGTGACAGGAATGATGGAGGTTGTGGAATCTGCAGGCCAGGTTCAACAGACAGCTTGAAGTCCATGCATGGTCTAAAAACCGCAGATTGGCCCTCCGTCAATCACGACGTGCATTTTCTGCAGCAAGCATGGCTGTCACTTTCTGGGGTTCAAGGTTAGTGAGGTTAGGCTGGAAGCTGACCTTGCCTTAAAGTACTTCGTACCTTCCCCCCTTCCCCACCTGGGGACATGACTGGAAGTCACGCCCCAGAAACGCACCTCGCCGGTCTCCAGTCCAGTACTGGTGGGACGAAGCACTTGGGCTCTCAAATACCTTTACCTAGCGCGGTGGAGCGGCCGAATGGCAGTGGTTTCCGCGAGATCTCTGAGCTGAGATGCTGTTGCCGGAGTTCAATAGCTGCTCATCTGATTACCTATCATCGGCCCGAGGATGGTGGCGACCGTTGATTCAAGACATTGTCTGGGCTCATGTCGAGCACCCGTTGGTTGTGGCGTGTGACGACCACTGAAACCGCAGAGCGCGGCACGCGGTAGGCGCCGCCAAGCGGCAAGCGGCAAGCGCGATCCGTCGAGGTGCAAGGTGTGCGACGCCAGCGACACCGGAACCGTGGACGAAGGTTGACGACAGGTCGAGGAATATTCCGCCCTTCTCATCGTCGCCCGGGTATTGCGTCACTAAACTCGACGCGCAGAAGCGCGACCCGCGTTACGCACCACTGCTTGTATCTGGTTTTTTTTTCTTTTCGTGAAGCCGAGCTCCGCTGTGGAACAAACAACCTTCGGGTCAAGTTGCAAGTTACGAACACGCTAACCGACACGCAGACCCCCGCCAAGCCTTGCCGCCCTCGCCTTCCCGTCACTCACCGTGGCCCGCTTCGGTGCTGACAGTCTCGCCCGCAGCCGCAGACGCGCTCCCCAGCAGACGCACAGCCAGCTGCGTCGCCCGCTCCAGCTGAGCTGAACCTGCTCTAGACACCGCAGGATAGCGCAGGGCAGGGCAGCTGCGGGTTCCCCAGACAGGGCAAACGACGGCTGCGAGCCCTGTGAGGTGATGCCCGCAACGCCCGTGACGGGCAAGACCGAGGTTGCCGAGTTTGCCGTTTTGGACCGTGCGCTTTTCCTCAACCTGTCCAGGTCCCAAAGCGGCGGCCGGCTCACCTAGCCCAGCCCAGAACCGGCCATCAGAGGTCCTGGAATCGCCAGGCTCGGGCGGGACTGAACTAAAAAGCTAGCGCCGCAGCGCAGAGTGACAGCGGTCGGGGCCCGACGATCAATCCCATTGTTACATTACCATTCCACAGCACATCCCCGATTCCAACTACGTTGGCTGGCGGCAAAGGGAACAAAAGCAGAGCACAATATCCATCCTTATGCACCACCTTTCCCAGCTCGGTCAGCCGTTTCGGGTATGGGGGAAGAGCGTTAGATGTGATGGGGCCTTTTCAACCTAGTGTGGGAGAGAGCACGAGGCCCGAGGACTGGCCAACAGGCGACCGACGCACTATCGTGCTGGATTGGGTACCCCCTGCCCTGTCCAGTGGCTGGACGACAGGCCTGTCCCTCATCATCACAAGACCACGAGACAAGCCAGGCACAGCGATGGAACTCTGGCTGGAGCGACAAAAGAAGAAAAAAAGAACGCAAGTAGCTTAGCTAGCAAGAAATATACGGCGAGCCAGCCCATCCTGCGTGGACCTTTTGATCATGGACAGGGAGGTGTTGTGGTTGGTCGAACCAACCCCGACTGTTTACGGGCAGGACAGCACTTCGGAAACCACCACGAAGTCTCCCATATTCGCAGCAGCCTGTCACGATTGCAGGACGAAAACGGATAAACAACGATATGTCAAGCTTGTATTCTACTAGGTTTGCACCTGCAAGTAATGCTCATGCCTATGCTGTTTATTGATTTCCTTCAGCCCTGGCAGACCCACTGCTATCGGGGCTCTGTCTTCTTTTTGTTTCTTGCCTTCCCGTCTCTTCTTCGCCATGTGGTATCAAAAGTGTCTTCGCTTCCCGTATTCCGATTTCCCAAGTCCTGTATGTGAAACACCGATGGGGGAAAGACATGTATATGTAACCCAAGAAAATGGACCCAAAAATGCACAAGTGATGTTTACCCCTCGCCGGGGATTATCTGATACCCCGTGCCGAATTCCCCGCGCCCGCCCGAAGCGCGGGTGTAATCAAAGAGATGCCGATTCTGCTAGTTCCGCTAGAAGAATGATACAACTGAAGTAAATGCAAGAGAAGAGATGTAGACTGGCGGGGCTCGTGCTGGAGCCAGGGAGATGGTGATGGGGGGCCGGCGTAGCGTATGGCGGATGAGTGGTGGGATGGTGCATTGGGGGAGGCGCTGTGCTCCCACCGCTGATTGTTATGGCGGATAAGTGGGCGGGGGTGACCGGCACGCGGCGGGGGTCTGAGGGGGGGGTGGGTGCCTCTTGGGAGGGGGGAGAGTCAGGGTTGAGTCCACATCCCACTGCCTACCGCGTCCCCGCTCCTTCAAACACCGCATTCGGATCTGGGCTGGCCTGGTCCCTTTGAACGCGGTACTGTGCTTGTCGGCTGTTTGGTTGCTGCAGTTGCATTGCCGCACCCAACACGCTATCGGCCCCGAACCGACCAAACCCGTCCCTCCAAGTCGAAGAAAGACAGAGGGCTAGAACCCAAAGTCAATGGCGCCAGGCCATTCGGACGGCAAGTTCCGTCCGTTCTCGCGAGGTTTCCCACGCTCGGTTGGGCTGACTGCTTCCTTCACACATTTGCATCCCTTCGGGGCATCCTGATGCTGGTGACGAAAGAAATCGGTTGAAGTGGATGTGGGGGATTCGTTATCGTCATGGTTGAAGTCAAGGGTAGTCGACCCCCACTCGGTTTCCGCCGTTGTCGAGCACGTGGCTGGTATCCAGAGTGGTGTCTCAACCGCTGCTTGTCGTGATGCCGTATCTTTGCGAGAGCGCCCTTGGACGTACGCCAGAAGCCGAGCTCTCGGGGTCAGAGGGAGGAGAGTAGTGGCGACGATCGTGCGTATGTATTTATTTGCTTAGCACGAGTAGGTTTGCTGCTTGTTGGAGCGCTTGATCATGTTCTCCCACGGGGGGTAGGTCTTCGGCTTGCACTCTCCTGTATGTGAATCGGTGTCAGTTATTTCTGTTCGCCATATGAGAAACCGGGGCTTGGAAAGGGCGGTCCCGCCACGCCCACGCCAGAAGGGAAGCCTGTGGCGCTTTCGAAGACCGGGGTTGGACATGGGAGTGGGTGGGGGAACCGTCGTCGGGAAAGTTGCAAGAGAGCGCTGATCACATACCACATAGCTCTTCTGCCCTGCACGTTGTTGGAATCAGCTTCTAATCTCGTAGCGTCAAATGGAGTAGTATCTTACCTGTACTCAAAGTGTGTCACGTTGGGCTGACACCTCTTGTGGGTCAGGGTGTAGTCCTTGCACCACTTGGAGGCGATCCAGCGGAAGTGGCCGCACGAGTACTCCCGTTGAGTATAGTCGCACATGTTGCTGGGTGTTACGGTGACGGTGTGAGTGTGGGTTATCTGTGTTTGTTGAGGAAGCTGAAGGCCAAGAGCAATGGTGTGGTTGGCGTGGAGTTGAGAAGAACTAAGCGGCGTGCTGCTTGTAAAGTATACGAATACGTGTTGGCGATACTGCTGGGTATGTGTGATCTCGTTGGCGAAAAGGAGAGGGAGGGCAAGATGGTGGGAATGACGTTTATTTAAGCTGGCATCGTGGGAGAGCACCCGGACACTCGAGAGCAGAACGAGGAAGCTGTCACCCTCGTGGGAGCTCCAGGAACCCATGCTGGCTTCATGCATGCTTTCAGAAGCCTTACCGCGAAGGGTCGGGAAATAGCAAGCTAACTACTCACGTATAGTGCGGTACAAGGAGCAGGTCGCACCCATGTTCGGTACTGTACTGCGGAGTACGTACCTCGGTACACCTGCGTACCGGAAGTCCAGCGAGAGGTGGATTGTGGAGGGCGTGGGAGCGGGCGTGAGTGTTCAGGAGATTGATTGAGCCGGGCCGAGGGGGTGAGACAAGAGAAGCAGGGATCGTGGAATCGTGGAAGCATTGGAAGAGGACGAAGCGCGTTCCAAAGCTTGGACGAAGGCCAGACCAGAGCTGGGAGGCCCATGATACGACACACGGCCGCATCAGGAATCAAAGACGGTCTAGTTGCTCCCTCTGCCCATCGCCTTGCACGATTCGCAACGCTCCTGGTATCCGTTGAGGCTCGGTGCCAGTCATCCGTCCCAACTTTTCGCGTCTCTGTGGACACGCCGGCTCGTGCAGCAGATCCCAACGTCGGGTGGCCCAGCGTCCCAGACATGGCCCGGTATCGAGGGGCCCGCCGTGACTCGCGGAGCGACAACGGTATACGGAGGAGCAATTCCCGCACGGCAGAGCGCAGGCCAATGAGTCTCGATGGCGAAATGTCCTGCTGGTATTAACGTTAGTTAGCACTGGCAACTTAACGACGCTGCGATTGCGAGACTAGTTCCTGCGACGCAACTGGCCAGCTAGCTGGTGCGTGCCTGTCCCTCGCTGCCCTGAGAGCCTGGGTGGGCTGCCAGTTCGTAATCAGCGACGAGAGCGGTGGATCGAGCCAATTCAATTGCGCAAACTCGCTGCACTGGGGACAACGCAAGTGACAGATCGATGAACAAACAATTTGCAGCGGAAGGGCACCAACCCGGAAATTCTCCGTTTTGCATGTGTCCTAATTGATCGAGGTGGCCGAAATTCCGTAACAGCCAGGCTAGGTGCCAGGGTCCCTGCCCTGCCGGTTGCAGCGGGGAAGGAGGGACGGAGGGAAAACGAGCAGAGCAGCAGAAACGGAGCACTGGAACGGTTGGGCGTCCACTGTCAAGAGCTTGTACCCACTACCGACGCCTGTACTCCACAGCGCCACAAACCGCAACCGCAAACCGGCAAGTGCTCCAGGCGGCTCCTGCCCAGTCAGTTCTAAACCCCGAACAACCATCGTCGCCTCACCTAACCACCGCTCCACCTTTCAACCCAAGGTTCCTTCACCTTCCCGGCGCACAGCTTCGCCCTCCGCCTCCTCACCGGTCGCACCGGTCGCCCGTCCCGTGTCCCGTTTTTTGTATCCCCGGGCATTGTGGTTCCACCCCAGAGTCGCCTCAACTCCATGCCTCCCTGCTCTCGTGTTCCCGCCCCGGCTTGCCGTCCGCCTGGTCACAAGACTCGCCGCAAAGTGTCTCTCCCGGTCCAGGCCCGCAGCTAGGCGCAGTCCGCACCGCACAGCGACCACATCAAACTGTCGAGGGATAGCTGTCGTCGGCGAATGGTACTGCTCAGCGACCAGCATGCCCACGACTCGCAAAAAGGCACGTGCTTCTCGTGCTGGTTGTTGTGTTTGGGCCAGGGATCCAAGGCTCGCATGATAACCGAGTTACGCAATCGAGTAAACCCTTCGCCGCGGGCGAGTCACGCCATTTGTTGTTACACCAGTACTAATTTGTCTGCACTCACTGCTCCTGCCGCGCTAGCGCCTGGGATTCTAGAATGAAGAGCCGGCAGCGATGTTGCAGTCTCACAGGCGGGACGACAACCGCGACATCGACAGTGGGTCCAACCGGCGACAATCTTGTGGCCGAACTTGAGTCTGCAAGGCCGTTTTGGCCTGCCCATTGCTGGGGCCCGCACCGGTGTGTAGTCTGCCATCTTTCAAGTTTAAGGCCCGCGTGGTCCGTCGGAATGGCTTTGGCCCTTTGGGAGATTCGACCTAGGTTCGACCTAGCTCCCCTGTGTTTCGAACTCCTGTCATTGCGGAGACGCGCAGATCAAGGTATGCTTCCAGAAGCTTGCCCTTTTGCGACCCTGCCAAACCGAGGGCTCCCCCTGTGGATATCGACATGCAATCTGGATACCAGGATGACATTGCTATGGGGGTCCATCTGAATCGCTTTTTACGAACGGCTCTTCGATAACCCGCATCTCTAACATCTCCCACTTGAGCGGCAAGACCCAGAGATGTGGAGATGCTCGCTCCCAACCAGAAACCACAATCCCCGAATGCCGAACAGAACGGAGAACGAGTGAAAAGCGCTCAGACGTCCACTAACACGCACTAGGCTGGTGGGCTTTGTAGGGACTGGCCGTTTATAGGGGGGCGCTGTTCGCCAGTTCCACACCAACGCCAACGGCCAGTGTGCTTCAGGCGTCCACCTTGGACTCCCTCATGTCCTCGTTCAGGTGGCCTCCCGCCCGATTCCAGAACACCAGAACACCAGTAGCGTGGCTCACAACGGCTTCGGCCTCAACATCGACATCCATGTCGCGACGCCTATCACCTTCCTTTCCTGATACGACATCTCGTGCGCCCCTATCTCTCTCTCGGGCTCCTGCTCGTGAGATTATTTCAAGAGGCCAGGGGCCGGTTTGGGGTCCTTTCACAACCTTGATCTCCTTCCAGATACCGTCCGCTTGTTCGTCCAATTGCAGGATTGACGGTTAGGCCCTCGATCCTTTCGCAGGCATGCTTCTGCAAATGTGGCCCAATGCGCAAGACAGCCAACGCGACGAGAGGACGAGAAAGCGCCTTTAGATCCCACACCAATACCATTCGCAACCCGGGCCCCTTCAAGCATCCGCCATGTTGCTTTTCACAATTTGTGTGATTGCATGGTCGACTCTTTCCCGTGGAGTGTTGCCGAGAACGTCGTACTTCGAGGCTGGCTGGGTTGGGAGCGCTCGTCGACCGCTATCTTCTTCACGTTGCTTTTTGTGAGTGAGGGAGACGGTCAGCACATGGCTACTGGCCGGACTCTCAACCTCTCACCGTGGACTCTCCCCGGAGCCTGCTCCGGCACTGAGGCTGCACCATGATCTCCACCATCTGCCAAATAAATCCCATTCTGTCAAAGTCACCCCACAACCCTAGACGTCGCGGAAGGAGCGCGTCGCCCTCTCCCCGGCCCATCCAGATGATCCCTGGGCACATTTCTTTCCAACTGCTCCCAGGTGAACACATCAATGTCACCAGCGGTCGTCTCGACACAAACGGCGGCTACCAGGCCCACTATTACCAGCTGGTCAGCTCCCCAAGCCAGTGTCAGCCCCTGTCCCAAATCCGTGCCCTTGGTGTCACGGATTAGCGGCGCCCAGGAACGTGGTCACCTCCGTATCTTATTTCGCCGCTCCTGATGGATCGTGAAGCAGAGACTCATTGCACTAGCGCGATCGTTCTTCGCTCTCCCGACTGCTCGCTCTGGGACATCCTTCGAATGCATCATTCCTATCCTGCCACGAATAGTGGCCAAGGCACAACCAATCGTGCTCGTAACGCGACGCGACCTTCTGGCTGAGGTGGCTGTTCTTGACCTTGCGGCTCGTTGCTAAGGGATTCCAAGGGTCCTGGTCAATGCTACCCCAGACATGGATTCCCACTGCCCAGTCCCCACGATGGAATTTACAGTGAGCTTTCAGCTCGATTCCAGTGCTACAACTTGTCGACCCAGCAAGTTGAGGGTTCTGCAGTTCACATGCAGTGAATCTGGCTCATGTCAAATCAGTCGGTTAGAGACAAATCCGGTGAACTGGGTGTTTGTGGTCTCATCCTGGAAGATATTTCTCTTTTGATCATCATGGCGCGATCAGCAAATGCGCAAAGCTGTCGTGCCCATGTGGCGTGCATTTCATCAACCGGCCCCAGGGGTTGGCGCTCCAATGACAGCACCCGTATCCGCACTGCGTAGTTGCTGGGTCACTCGCCACTGGAACGCGCTGACTTCCCTCTTGCGTATAGCGCAGCGAGACCCTGCTGCTCTCACAGGGACCCGAATTCTCAATCACCAGCATCCCAGCTGCATCGAATGCGTATGTAAATTACCTACGGATTAGCTTGCAAGCCGCCTCGAGTCAGCAGGGCTGGACGGCACAACCGCTACCGCTCACCGCCGACGCCGGTTACCCCCTGCCATCTGCGGGGAACCCCTAACCCAACGATTGTTTTCGCCAGCTGCTCCGTGTTCGCAGCGGATTTCCGGAGGCCAACAGAATTCTGAAGAAGCAAGACGGCTTCTGTTACCCTGCCTGGCTGCGCCGACCGCACGCCACCCCGGCAAGAACTGCTCTACAATGGAGATTCGCCTTGAAGATGGGGGCGGGCGGGGGCGGGAGCAGCCAGTGACGAGATGACGCCCCGACAGGCCGGGTAACCTCCAAAGTATACGTGTAACCCTGAAGGTCTGGTATCAGCATCCCCGTCTGGAACGGCCGCAGACTGGCCGGCATATTCGCGCTCCCTCGCCACGGAGACCAAGGAGGACAATCGCCTCGATTCAAGACTGTCCTGAATCGCTGGTTTGGCAGAGTGGGGAGCGATTCCCATTTGGTGTTTATTGTCTAACTGCAGTCGTATCAGGGGTGCCTCACGGACATCACACGTTACCTGCTCTGGAATAGCCGACGCTCACCAAGCATCCGCGGCGTCCTCACTTGCCCAGCCGTCTGCATGCGTTGACGGAAACGCAATGTGGCGCGGTTGGTCTGGTTCAAAGCAGCGCCAACTCTTGAGGCCTATCAATCTTTCTGCCGACTGCCGCAGCGCGACTGGGCAAGACCGCTGCGCGCGCACCCTCCCTGTCTATTCCCTGTCGAAGACAGAGCAGGGAGCGCGCCGACTGGATGATAGGTACGGATTAGGCCGTGGTGGGAATGATGCGATCAACACAGGCCCTGTGCGTAACACCACGCTTCAACGGCATCCGCTATCCTGCCTGCTTATTTGCGATACCGCAGAGATAGTAACGAAACGTGGTGAACAAGCGAAGTGTCGGCTCCTGGGTCTGGCCCATCATGGATGAGGTTGATGTGCGATTCGCACTGCGAAACGCAGGCAAGGCAAGGACACTGGAGACAACCGGACGCCGGTCCCCAGACAATAAAAAGCAGCGTGGTATCTACTGTGTAGCTGCTGTGAGGCTGGGTCGATTCGAGTCTGCATTAGCGTTTCCCAATCGTCAAACGGGCCCACATTCGACGGACCTGATTGGGTTTCTGGGGCTACGGGCGAGGCAAGTTTGTGACGGGTCATATTCCCCGCTTTCTTCAGCAACGCCGCAGCGTTCTGATCAACATAACACGCCGGCGGGCCGAATGACTGACCTACCGAGCCTACCAACCAGCACTCTGTCCCCGTTGAGCCGGCTGTATTGCGCTTGTCTGGTTTCCAGGGCTGGAATTAGCCCAATCCGTGACAATTAGCCCGGAAGTTGACGCCGACCAGGACAGAAGCACGCAAGGAGGAAGAGCGCCAGTCCCATGGCAACGGGCTGTGTTGCTAAACCTTTCCAGGTCCATGGCAAGGGCTCCTTGGGGGCCCGTCTGGGGTCCGACAATTTAGCATGGGAACCCGATGATGAGCGGCGAGACAGACTCCCAATCTGAAGGAACGCAAGGTTAGCAATCCCACCGCCAGCAGGGTCGCGGCCTTAGTTATCGGCTTGGCTGCTCGACCCGAGGATCCAGTCACAACAACGGCGCCAAGACACTCACCGCAAAGACGCCGGCGAGCCGGGGACGACTACGTCCGTATCGTTTGGCCGTTATCTTGCTGCCCCTCGCGGCCGCTGCATGAAAAAGCTGGACTCTCCACCACTCCCCTGCATCCAATCTTGCTCCTCTGGCTGCAGTGATGGGCCAAAGTGTCGGGGGAGGGAGCCATGTGAAGTTGAGGGAGAGGGTAAGGGAAGCCACGACGGCATCCAATTGATGGTCTTGGTGCTCCGAAGCGGGAGGAGGGCCGAGAGGCGGGGTGACATAGGTATTAACCCCTTTGGGTCCTGCTGTACCCGAGGGGCTACCGGCCTCCCGAAGCCATCTCCCCCATCTTTCACATCTGATCCGCGTGGGTGTACGAAGTACCATTGTCACCCCCCCCGTTCCGTCGCGCCACCGACCCGCGTCAGGATAGCATCACTAACAAGCGGCTCAGAAATTGTTTACTGCCATTCCCTTGCAGCGGATCGAGCTACTCGATGGGGATATGCGAGCACATGTATATATGATATCGTTTCATGCGGCTCGCTTACGCAGGTCCACGGCGCTATCGCAGACCACCACGGCGGCGATAGTGGTGCAAGAAAACCAAACGGTTGCATCTCTTGCTCCTCGCTAGCCGGGCCGTTTCAACGGCGGCCACCTCTCCATAGCGCATGAGTTGGATGAGAAGGTTCATGACCTTCTTTCTCCGAGCTTCTCGGCTCTGTGCCTTGTTGCAAGCTAGTGTGTGGCTACTAGTGTCGGGAAACCCGTCGTGACATTACAGCGTTTCAAGTTTGATACAAACAACAAGCGAGGACATGGTCGCGCGACTCCCACAAGGTATTAACTACTTGAAGGAGCTTGGCTGCATCATCTGGGATTCAAATTGGCATCTGCGCCTTGCACATGGTTATTATCACATCACCTTGACCAAACGGCATCTGCATAGTTGGTGTCGGAAGAATGCTAGGCTTCCTCGGCACTTGACCATTTCCCATGTGCAACGTCATCGGAGAAGCCTGGGCTTGTGATTTTTCAATCCCAAGAGGAGTATAGCGACAATTATTCAGTTCTGCTCACCAATACTCTCAAATACCAGTAAATCATGTCGTAGGAAGCCAAACCCAACAGTGATGAGGCGGCCGACCGAGCCCTCCGGATATTCGTTCCTAGGTAACGACGGCATAGGGTCATCTGTTTCATACAACTTGAACTTTAGGATATCCCCATATGTGCGACAACTCCGATGTTTGGTCGGACGAATGGCTAATTACCCCATACGCTGTTGCTTAGCCTTCAGACGAGCCGCTCGCCACACCGCCTGAAGCAACCGAGTGATCGTGGGAGTCCGAGAGACGATGCACATCACGAACTCATCTTTGCCGCATCCCCTTTTGCCGGTATCTTCGGCTTTCGGCACACAAGACGTTGCGGCAGGCAATGGTAGATTGGGTGCTGACATGGTGTACCTGCGAAAGAGAGGCTCAAAGCGTTCTGACGAACGGAAGGACGGCGGAAAAGTCTCTCGGTCGGTGTCGCGAATCAGGTACGGCGCTGGATCCCGTGTCTACACTCATCCGGTCCTTTTTCGAGCACACCTCTTCACACCGTCTTCTCGTGGACCAATCGGGAGGGCGAGGGAAGGCTTGAGCGCTTTCCAGCTACACTGCGTAGGACTGTCTGTCATGAAGAGGAGGTGGCGTGTGCGTGTATTGATGACTGTGTGGACGGCCGAACCACAGCCCTGGGAATTGCTTGATAAAGTAACGTAAGTCTGATCCTGCGGGATTGACGACGGGCGTCAAGACGACGTGAGGAGGTACGCTGGTGGTGTTCTCGCCTACCCTACCTAGAAGCCCGTGGCGAAGCTTCCAGATGTTGGGTCTTGAACGCCCCAGGTCTTGAGCCCGGCAACTAGCCCGAACTATCTGCAGGCTAACATTTTCTAGATCCCGCACGTTCGCCGCCAAAGTGGGCAATAACCGTGACTTTGATTTGTTGGGCCGGGCTGGGCGGTGGGCGGGTTTCAAAGACCTGACTCGAAGGGCACATCGGTCAAGCCCGGCTAGGGAGGGTTGCTGACCGGTGGCGGAAAACACACGATAATTTGTACCGGTTGTTGTTCACCGGTAGTTGATCCGTGCTGGACGCCCTGAACTAGCAAAGTTGCTATTTCTAGGTATCCTGTTGGTGTCGCTGTATCGTGGCGTTGCATAACGGAGTCATTTCCGCCTCTCGCCGTCGACAGGACGTTGCAGCGCGGCCTCTATGTCCGTCGGCGAATACGCGCACAATACTGTGCAATGACGAATCCATGACGAGGACGGGGGTGCTCCAGCTGACGGCATGCCGCACAGTGCGCACACGGCCACACCCCGGTCTCTCGTGCTACGAGCGTTTCTGTTGGATTGGCCGGCCATGAGGATATGTCAGCACGCACGGCGAACCTAGCCAAGCCCCCTTTCTCACGGATCGAGGGCAGCTGCTAAAGTGTTTCAGTATCCATGGCGAGCACCTCGTTGAACCAGGTAGGCCATGTAGCTAGCGCTGAGAGTGTCGAGCCAATGTCGTATGGCTAACATCGTCGTTACGACCATTGTATCTGCGCGTTTCTCCTTGCTTGTTAAATTCGATATGACGGTTCGTTTTTGTGGCACCTTGTGCGTTACTGAAGGTTGCGGCGGTCAGCGTACCGGGCTCGAAACTACCTATCAAGAGACCAAACCATCAACGGATGCATAGGTTGTTGATCAATATTGCGGGTACCTGGTATGTGTCTGCCGGGTTAAGTCCAATGGCTGAGTTCGATCGGAATAATTCGACGTAGGCCTTCGCCGAGGATCTTGGGATGTTGCACTCGAGGTAACCGCAGGAGCTGGCTGCACCCGTAGGCCAAAGGGGGGCAGCGGAGTTGGAATGCTGAGCACAATGCCTACCTTGAATTATAGTTAGGCGGCTGCTCTGGTGCAATAGGTCTGTGTTAGGCATATATACCTAGGGAGATATTACTGATGTCCATAGCTTGTGGAAGAATGTCGATGGTAAGCAATGCTGGCAAGATGAAAAGGCTCCGTAGGAGTGTGGTGCCGAAAGGCTTCACCAAACCTTCTTCCCGGTATTCATATCCCCATGGACTGCTGGCCCCGGGTTTGCCATGGAGGCAGTTTCTCCAGCGAGAAGCTTGATATTTACCCGGGAATCAAACAATGTTGCCCGCCTTGTCTCTCTCATGAATCACACACAGGTCCAGGAAACGGAATAATACGAACTAGACATCTGCACCTTTTTTTAAAACTTGTAATTAGTTAACTCCTTGCATCGCATGTAGCTCACCATGTCTAGGTGCCTCACTGGTTGACGGCTCTATCGCGATTATGCCTTGCCTGAATGATGTTCTGTCTCGCACCTAGGTATGTTCCCCGAGAGCACCCACCCGTTCCTGAGAAGTAGCACTCCTCTTGCCATCTAAGATGGGCGACCTCACTCCCCAGTAGATCCCTCAGATGCCGGACGATATCCAATAATACGCCGATTAAAGTAATTGATTATCTACTTGAACTCTACTTACGGTCTGTGACACTTTTATTCCTGTTCCAGGAGAGTTAGACGGGACATAGAGGAACTAAGCTGTTCAAGCTAGGAGACTAGGTGGAGTGATGCGAGAAAGATGGAGCGTTTTAGGGCGACTCCCTTTACAAGCCAATCCCATGAACTTCCCAGAGCTAACGGTACTGAACATCGTCTTCCGTGCCCCTAGCATGGAAGATCACCGCCTGACAACGTCCCTGATGTACGATGTGTGCGAAGAGTTATGATTTCGGCCACTTGATTCAACAACACAGTACACTGCAGTTACAGGCGAGAAAGAAGCAACGAGGTCCAGCTTCCGAGTCATAGTCTAGATGCTGGAAACCTGCTCTAAGATCTGGAGCCGGCAGGGAAGAAAATAACACTCCCTTCCCCAACCAGAGGTCTTGCACTCCAGGGCACTCAAAGAGCTGAAAGTATATATTAACTGGAAGGACAAAGCACCAACACAAAGCGGGTAACTACTTCAGACTTTCAGCCGGGAGGGGAGTTGGCGTAGGTAGACTTACTGGCCGATTGCTGGGAAAATTTGCTTTGAGGGCTCACCAAACAGGCAAGCATATTGCACACGTCTTTCTGGCAGGGAGAGGGGATATCTTCGGCAGTTTCTGAAGACCCCTTGGAGCAACTGACAAGGCTCGCTGTCTGACTTGACATGTTCTGGGGAGAGTGAAAGAGGGGACGGGGGCTCAACACGTAAGAGGCGGTTTGTGCAGGATGAACACATCGAATATGGTATAAAGTACATGGCGCAAAAGATCGCACAGCAGGGAGAGTTGGGATAGACGGGCATAAAGGAGGTCGCCTGAATGGGTGATTGGTACACAACGCTTCGCATCGATAAAGGCCGGCGAGAATCCATACACTGGGGGTGATGTGAATGAGAGGGAAGCACAGGTAGGCAACAAAGCAGACGACAATGCAAAGTGAGTGTTGTGGTACGAGTAGGGTATTAGATGCACTGCGTGCCTCAATGTACGACATAGAGTGGCAAAAGCGACCATAATTATGGAAAAGAACACGCCAGAACGGTTTAGTTCTAGGCCTTGGGCTTGTATTTCTTGCTGCCATCCTTCAGCCAGTCCTCAAAGGTCTGGGTGGGTATCTCCTTCCTTCTTGCGGCAATGTCAGCACCGTAGCCATCAGTTCCAAACCACCTGAACATGGCGCCCATCTCCTTGACACCCCACATCAACCCCTTGCCCAAAAACGTATATGTCTGGGGTAGATTACTGCCGGTGACCTTCTTGAACACCTCCTTCTGCTCATCCAGCGTAAGCTCATCACCCGCCAGGCCAAAAGCCCTGCCAGACCACTTGGCCGGGTCGGTCAGAGCGGCAGCAGAGAACTTGCCAATGTCGCGGACGCTCACAAGCTGCAGTTTCTGGTCGGGCCGGAGAGATGCGGCGAGAAGGGCGCCCATCATAGAGCCGAAAGCGTCCCAGTTGTCCATGAAGGCGACTGGGCGGACGATGGTCCATGTGAATTTGCCAGCTTCCTTCTTGGCCTTGTCGCGCAGGTGGATCTCGATGTTGTGCTTCTCGGCGAAATGCTTGATGTTGGTGGGGTTGGTCCAGCTCTTCTCGTCGCCGCCGCGCTCGACGGACGAGAAGACGATGTGCTTCACGCCGTGCTCGACGGCGGCGTCGATGAGCGGAATGGCCTGCTGCTCCTCGGGCACTTTGCCGGGCGTAGTGACGACGAAGAGCGCGTCGATGGATCCCCGGCGCTGCGACGCAAAGATGGGCTTGGGGTTGGTGGCGTCGCCCTGGACGAGATCAACAACGCCTTTGTGCGCCTCGACGAGTGTCTTTGCCTTTGCGGATGAGGCGTCGCGCGTCAGGCCAAGGATGTGAATTGGCGGATTGCTTTTCTGGAGCTCCAGCAGCGCCCTGACAGTGGCGCCGCCCTGCTGCCCGGTAGCGCCAACAACTAGGATGTTTTTGGAGGCCATGTTGAGTGTTGACCGTTATGAAGAGGCGGGGATGGATGTGTGAGTTGATGATGGCGAGGAGCGCGTGAGTGCCGATGATGCAAGCGACTTGATCCCGATAACGTCAAAGTACAGAGCCAGGTAAAAATGTGCTGAATCACAGAAAATACCGCTACGACTTCGTCCAATTAATACCAGGAGGCTCGGCGGCTGTCCAGATTTCCTTATCAATCAGCTCGGAAATGATTTGGAGGGTTTTGGCTAGAAAGGACCAGCTTTGACAGCAAAGGAAAGGCACATCGCGGCCTTCGGTCTCCTCATAACACCGACCACCTGGCGCCAATGCACGATAAATGCCCTGGACGGTCTGCCGCCTGCCACGTCTGGATCACATTTGTCATCAGGGTGCTGCTGTTGGTGATGGACGTTGCCAATGCTTTTTCAACGTTCGAAGGCGAGATGCCAAGCTTCATTGTGTGCCCTCGGATCTTTTTTCTGACTTGTGTTCCATGGTGGTCTCGTTGACATGTCAACGGACTGTGACTGACCATCACTGCCGGTAGCTGCATTTTATGATGAAAGCGGGGGCTTGACGCAAGCCTGTGCTGGGCCAACTCTCTGAATGGCCAGGGTCGCGAAGGAACCCTGGCCTTGGCTGCCCCGCCCACCTCCACAATCCAGCCTTATCGCATTTCGAGGGGCGCTTCGTCACATCCCCAACCAGGCAACACGAAATTCGAGCGCATCGCGCGAGTCTTGAAGTTCCCCAGCCCGACACTGCCCATCTCGACACCGATCCTCCGGATCCGAGACAAATACCGATCCATCCGCACCGAAGAAACCGAAGATGAACCGCCTCTTCGGCTCGTCGGCGCCCAAGGCGCCGAAAGCGACGCTCAACTCAGCCATCTCCAACATCGACACGCGCGTCTCCTCCATCGACGTCAAGCTCGCCGCAATCAACGCCGAGCTGACCGGCTACCAGACCAAGCTCTCCAAGATGCGCGACGGGCCCGGCAAGATGGCGCTCAAGCAGAAAGCGCTTAAGGTCCTGCAGCGACGGAAGCAGTACGAAGCGCAGCGCGACCAGCTGCAGTCGCAGGTGTGGAACATGGAGCAGGCACAGACGATGCAGGACAACCTTAAGAATACAATGGTGACTATCGATGCGCTAAAGAGCACCAACAAGGCGCTGAAAAAGGAGTACGGAAAGGTCGACATCGACAAGATCGAGCGGCTGCAGGACGAGATGGCCGATCTGCTCGACGTCGGCAACGAGATCCAGGAGAGCCTTGCGCGCAGCTACGACGTGCCGGAAGATGTTGACGAAGCGGAACTAGATGCTGAGCTCGAGGCGCTCGGCCAAGAAGTCGAGCTGGAGCGCGAATTCGGTGGCGCCGAGGGCATTCCCAGCTTCATGCAGGATGAGGTGCCCGACTTTATTGACGAGGCACCAAGTGCCGCGGGCAAGGTTAAGGAGGCTGCGGGGTGAATACAGGTCCTGTTTCGGTGTAAACAGGCGAATCAATGATTGCATGTTCTGAGAAGAGGGGAGGTACAGTGGTGCAACGGCGTTAGCTTTACTATGCTTCGGCAGGGTCCGTCAAGTTATCTACATCTACACATTAACCTCCGAGAGGGGGCCCATACTATACAACATTCTTTCCATTTCGTGATTCGTAAGTAATCCGATCTGCCAGCTCCGTCGCTAAACTCCGTCCATGCGATGTTCCATCCCGCCGTTTGGCCGAGGTATTGGCCGGCGGGCATGCCTAAAGCAACAATCCATCCTCCTAGTTTACCACACTCCAATTTCCCGAAAACATCTTTACTGAACATGGCCAAAGAAGCGGCTGGCTTCCTGCAGCTCCGGATCATCGTTGCAGAAATCCCAGCCAACAATGACGCTGGTTTGGCTGCAACAAATGATGCGGCGGACATCGTATTGGAGCTTGAACACGCGCGCGGGATTAGCGGCGTTGTGAGCCTCGACGGGTGGGTGTGCGACATGCAGACGATGCTGGGTAGGGGCTTGGGTAGGTTGGAAAAAATGAAGATCGGGTACCTGATGCAAGTGCACCCCGTGAGACGGGGCGTTGAGTTGAGCATGCGCCTGGTGCGCCGCCGCGGCAGCGGCGGTAGCAGCCATCTGCGCCGTCGTGGCTTGTGGTGCTTGACGAGAGCCTGTTGCTGATCGGCTGCCCGCTGCAGCGACGGATTGTGCTTGCCCCTGGGCCGTCGAGCTGCCCGACCCTGACGACATCGCGGCCTCCTGGTTCCGCATTGCTTCGCGCCTCTGCCTGGCCTGCTCGAACTGCGCTCTAATGAGCGCAGCCGAAAATGCTTGCCGGAGCTGGCTCCTGATGACGGGGTTTGGCTGACGGTCGATGGCTGCTTCAACGTATGCGCGCTGCGTGAGAATAGGTTGGTGCGTGACAAGGGCTTGGGTAAGGGCCTGCTGCCCAAGCTGGACGGCGCGATCGATGATCTGATGTAAATGCTGAACAGCCTGAGGTGTGAGCCCTGCCTGCCCCTGGGTATCCGTCTGCGTTATCTGTAGGAGAGCAGGATTTGGCGGCGCTACGTTGGGCCGAGTGGTGGTTAGGGTTGTCGGAGGTGCTCCTGTAGACTGATTCCGCGGGGAGGTGTTCGAGAGAGCTGACGATGGCTCCCCGGCAGTTGCCCCTGCGCCCGTGGGTGGTATGGCCCCCCCAACATGTGCCCAATCGCGCATTGCAGGGTGCAGTGGGATCTCTCCTGGGCTGTGGGATGTACCCCTTTGTGTTCGCTCCCTGCGAAATGCGGCCCCGGCGGCTTCCTCCTGCTTAAGGTGGTGCTGGTCCTTCCAAATTCCCTCCTTGTCTCTACGCCAAATGATGATGCTGGTATCGTAGCTTCCGCTGATGATGCGGCCGTATTTGCCTCCGCCGCCGCCAGGTGGTAGCTTTGCACCGTATGCGCATATGTCTTCCGGTCTCTTAGAGCCGGCGTTACCTAGCCGGCGACCTTTTGGACGCGGACGATCTTGCTCTGCTAGACGACCCGACTCCACCGCCTTGAAGTACTCGGCATCGACCTTTTTCGCCTCGGCTGCGTCGTCTTCGGCGCTATAAGGCAGGTCCCCAAAGCCGGCTTGAACCGTCCTCACTAGGTTAGAATGGGAGCGAAGACTCGCAACCTCGAGGCCTGTCTGTCGGTCGAAGACCTTCACCTCGTTATCGCTACTCCCGCTAACGATGCGTCGGCCGTCGTATTGGACGCAGGCGATTCCCTTAGTGTGCCCAACGATTGTGCGTGTGCAAGACTGGGTTGGCCAGTCCCACACCTTGATGTGGCGGTCACCGCTGGCTGAGACAACCTCCCTGCCATGGATCTGCACAGCGTTGACCGCTGCACTGTGACCTTCCAGGACGCCAATCATTGTCCAAGGCGGCGTCTGGGGCAAATCGTCGGGGCTATAGTTGAGTGAGTAGCCGTAGCTCCTCAGGTTGACAGGTACTGGGTCTACCTCTTGATACCCGAGATCACCATGTCGAAGAGGTTTGCGATTGAAGATCTTGATGGTTTTGTCTTTAGAGCACGTCACCAGGATGCGCTTGTCGAATTTCACGTTTAACACCGACTCTCTGTGGGCGTGGCGGAGAGTCTGGATCTCCGTTCCAGTTGAGAATCTCCAGATTATAACATCAGAGTCAGAGCTGCCCGAAACGACAATGTCTTCCTCCGGGTCCGAATCAAATTGCAGACAAAGGACGGAACCCCGATGTTTAGCGAGCGTCCGAAGACAACGCCGCGTCTCCAAATCCCAAATCTTCAACGAGCGGTCGCGGCTCCCGCTGACAAGATACTGATCGTTGAACTGCAGGCTGTAGATGCACTCCCCGTGCCCCTCTTCGGGATGATCTGGATGAGGCAGCTGGAAGTTTGTGAATTTTCCCAGCTCCCAGTTCGACTCCAGACGGCGCCGCAGCGTGTACATGTATCTCCAGTTGAGCTTGAAGCGCTTATTTGCTCCGTCGAACATCCAGAGGGCTGCCTGCGGCAAGCCCGATGATGGGCCGGGTTTGTGGAACAGCTCATCTTTGTAATGCACAGGCGTGGCCGGTTCGATCGAGGTTTCTTTACCCTTTCCCTTGTCGAGGCTCTTGTGTCCATCCTCAGGTCCCTGATCGTTGGCGGGCCGCACGATGTTGGTCTTACCAAATGACGCGCCAGGATTACCAAAGATGCTGGATCCGGTCATTTCGGTGTCCATGGGCTCGAGCTTGCTTGCGGTGCCCGCATCTTCCATCATTGTGTCGGCATCGGCGTCGCCATTATGTATCGCAGCGAGGGCGCGTTTCTTGTGGGTATGGCCGTCCTCATTGGACTGATACGTATGAGGTAGGGGCTGGATTGGGGTCTGCGTTTCGTTGATCTTTTGTTCCCATCCATCGATCTCGCCTTCTCTCGCTTTCCAGCCCTCCATATAGTAGAGCTGCTGCCACAGTTTCCAATCCAAGGCCAGCTCGTACCATGCTCGGCAAGATCTGGCGACACTGATGAGCGACCAAGGGTCTAGGTAGCCTAGAATCTTGAGGCAGACTTCGGGCGGAAGGTAGCGAATAAAGTCGATATAGAGGCGGGGATTCAACTGCTCGACAATCTGCGATATTACGCTCGTGGGTAGGTCATGGAGGATGGCCATGGTGAGCTCTGTCAAGAGGGTGAAGATGTCAGTACCAAGCGCGCAGGATGGAAGCGAGCGATATCATCAATGGTGAATGCGGCCACCCGAGGAGGCGGGCAAAAGACATACCGGTTTTACGGGACATGGATAGATTGGAAATATGCTGTGTCAACCATGCCGGAAATTCGCCCGACCGTACTGATGCCAGCGCCAACACGGCGTCCTCCCGGTTCTTGAAGGAAAACGAGGCTGAGGCAGAGAGCGCGTTCAAGGGGTCTTCCGAGTAGCCTTCGTCGGGCTGGGCAGCGAAGCCGGCCATGGTTTTCCGGGAGGCTGGAGACAAGCAGAACCGGGAGTGCTGTCGTGTGCTGCTGGGGAGATGGCGAGTTAGCTGCTTTTTTGCGATGGCGCGGTCCGCGTCCAGGGATGTGGAAAGCAGAAGGAAGCGCAAAGGCTGACCAAGAAACAGGGCGGTGCCGGATGGCAGACCGGGGGGGTGGCTGCCTTCAGCACGGGGCGGGGGGTTATTGTTTGTTGTGATTGGTGTGACGCAAGACACACGGGATCCTCCGTGGGGTCTGGCCAAGACTAGACGCTGACCTCAGGCTCGAAATGCCGGCCCCTCATCAGCCAGGTCAGATGAAAAGATGGGTTCAGAAATGTCGAATTCGGACCTACCATAGTATCCATGTAGATTTCCCTGCACTTCTTCGGCATTATTGTTTTTTTTTCTCTTCCGCGGCGGGCAGCGTGGTTGGCTCCTGCTTTGCGCTAGGCAGCTGTCATTCTGGCGCTGCTCATTTTTGGCTCTTGGCGGACCCCAGACCTCCAGCGGTCCGGGGGCACGTCGGTTACGTTGCCGACAGTTCAGGAAAATTGTGAATGTTGGACGTGGAATTTAGTAATGGCGTTGCATGGTTTTGCAAATTTGCAACGTATTTATTTCCATCTTCCTAATCCAGTTGCCAATTGGAAGTTTAGCCTCTACCACAAAAGAACCTTGTCGTTTGGTGATTATGTAAGACACCCAGGGCAGTGATCTGCAATACATTCGCCTGTGTTTTGATGCTCAAGTTCTGGATCTGCATGGAGGGTAGATTTGGACAGCCTAGTGTGCACTAGAGCGCGAGGATGAGAACGGAAACGGATCACTGCTCGTCCATGTCATGGTTAGATTTCCTGCAGCTAGGTTTGCCAAGGGCTCATCCTCATCACGGCACGGAGCGAGACAAAAGAGACGTACTGAGAGGGAACGTCAGCTCTCTCCGAATCCACAATGAAGGTTTTGACCTTCTTTGGCTATCGTGCTATTACTGTCCCACGCAATGTGGAATAAGAACCGGGACAAAGGCGTATCTGTGTGTCAGCAACGGATGAGATGTTGCAGGATTGTTGTCGGTGACGGTTCTATTCTTCTCTCAAGCCTCCTGGTTCTTCGCCACTTCACGGTCCACTTCGGGCCCCACTCGATCGATAAGCTCGCGGTTTCAAACCTTAAAACTCATGGTGGGGCAAGTGGTTTCGCAACACTGAAAGCTCCTTTTACCCGTCCTCGACCGTCTTCAAGCGAACGGCAGCTAAATAACTACCTTTCTTAATATGCTTGCTGTGCATGGGGATGACGATATGCGGCAATAAATGGCCGCAGGTTCCCGGCCAGGGTCCAATGAACGAAGAATAGCAACGTCAAATGGAACACTCGCCTCAGATGGCGAGGTGTATCCGTGTCTGCCAACGCAGGCCGTGCAGGCCTTCCTTGCCCGCTACCGCTTCCCAGCGAAGGCGGACGGCCTACCATCAACAAAGACTCACCTCCGCCGAGAACAACACCACAACCCGCAATTCCCGGGACTCCTTCATGTTTCCGTTGTCTAGTTATCATTGCAATATGACCGGGCGTCTGCTATAAAGGGCCTGTCAGAGCCAGAACAGTACAGACCAACTGATTGGAAACTCAAGACGTTCTAACGACAGAAACGAATGTTGGAGTTTGGCTTCTACGAGGGGAATTCTGATCTCCAACCTGAAGCTCTCGGCAAAATCATTGATATGGGAGATACCGCAGCCAAGGAGTGACCCTAGAAGGGATTAGCGTCTTTTGAACCGTGCGAGATTATGAAACAACATGGCCCTTCCACAATCATGCCAAAAGAGGGGTACTTGTTGATGGTGAAGGACCTCTGGAATGGACAAATTGTTCTCAGCACTGGCAGCCGGTCGGGAAAGTGCGGCGGACTGAGCAAACACACAAAAGAGTCCAGCGCGGCTGTGGCTTGGGATTGTTGTTATTGAGCCCAGCCGAGAGAGGCGGTCCGCCGCGAAGGTAGCTAAGGACGGCCGATCAAGTGCTGCGGGCACTCGTCGAGATCCCGTCTCCCGCTCCTGCATGCGTGCAGGGAATTCCGCCTCGAACTCGATAGGTAAGGCGGTGTGTTCCACGCCACAGCAGTAGTTCTGGACGCACAAGGCTTCCAAATGCTTCCAACAAGCCCAGTCCTGCAAGCCCGCCCAACAGAGGCGGAACTTCTTCCTACCTAACCTACAACACCCGCGAAACGCAGCCCAGCCCGGCGGAACCGCGCAATTGATGCGGCTTCCCTAACGCATTCGACACATTGCATCCGTACTCCTGCTGGCTACCGTGGCAGCGTCGAATAGAATGTCTGAATGATGCCGATTGCCATATTGAAGTCTGGATCCATCATTGGCTGTGGGAGCCTCCAAGGGCATAGGTCGAGCGGGCTCTGAAGTCACCCGACTCGTTTCCTGCCCCTCTGAGTGACCTGTTTCGGTGCTGGACCGCCAACGAGAAGCCGGCAAAAGCCACACCAACCTCAGCCGTTTGCCGCCGCGGCGCTTTTTTGGCCCCCATTTTCTTCCCAGAAACCCGCACCAAGGAGCCCCCTCAACCCAAACCGACCTGTCTGCCTGCTCCCTGCGCACCAACCAACCATCTCCGAGAGCGGTCTCTCGCCACGACCACCCCGTTTCATACCACATCTCGACATCGACTCTGCGCGCGGATCACGGAAACGTATGGTTCGCTCTCTGGAATTTTAATACCGTCGCTGCAAAAAGAGCAGAGCGTTCAACAGCGACAGGGCACGACAAAAGACCCGACCCAGAAGCCGAGTCACCGAGGGAGAAGGCAGCAAGGAAGGACCGCACCCGAGACGAAGAAAGACGAAATACCACAACGCGGGCGCTTCATCGACCACAACGCCGACCCGAGATCGAGTTCGTCGCGCCGCTTGAACGACGCAAAGCTCCGAGTGCGACCGCTACAGTCGCTTTCGCCGGTGACAGACGGACACCGACTAGCAAGATTCGAGTGCTGATTTCCGTCTTGACTCGGATACTCGACTATCCCAAGCGAGAGCGACGATCGGGTGAATCGGTTGATCGCACTTTGTCAGCGACCTCGAGCAACGTGCCTGAAGCGGCTGTTGACGTTTCCATGCATGCGCTCGATTGAGTAGCTCAACCTCGACATTTGCCTGGGAGTGCGCAGCACCCCTCCTTGCGGACTGGTCCTCACCACTGCACCCTGCGAATGGAGACCTGGCTGTGCATACTCCCATTCTCTGAACGAATACAACCCTCATCGTCCCAGCATCGACCGACGGCGTCGCCGGAACAACGACCATGAGCGTCACGAGCGCGCCGCGGGCGAGCCAACTGTCGGGCTCGACCGCATTCACGTCGACCACCTCTTTGAGCTCGCTCGCTAGCTCGGCCACTCTGATAAACTCTCAAATAGGTACTTCGTCATCGGGGCCTGTCGTGGCGAATAGCAACATCATAAACCAACGGGCCGACGCTTCGCGGTCGCTGTACCAAATATGCGTGTCCTTGAAGCAACGACTCGCCCAGGTGCCGGGCTTCGAGGAATACTCGAAACAGCTCGACCAAATGTCCCAGGATCCAGATGAGGGCGGCCCTGTCGAATCTGTGTGGAAGCTCTTGCGAACCGGACACCCTCTTCTCGTCATCTATAATGCTTTGGAGCCCGATAAGCGTTTGGCAGTGGAGGATATGCCCAATGCCACGGAGGAGAAACTGTCCAAGATTGCAATAATGAAGTTCTATCAGGCTTGTCTGAATGATCTCAAGCTCCCACCAGCCGAATCGTTCATGATCAAGGATCTTACAGGATCCGACACGACAGGATTCGTAAAGGTAAGAACTCTTGAATACGGATGGGGAACTATATGCGCCGTCCATCGGGCTACCTAGGAGCGTGATTCTGACTCTGCTTTCAGGTCATCGCTGTCATCAACTACGTGATAGATCTTGCCGACAAGCGCGGGCTGCTCAATAACAAGGTGCAACCATACCCGGAAGATGACACGATGCAGCCGGGCTCGAAAATGAGCTATCGGGATTATGTCGTGCGGGAACTGGTAGATACGGAGCGCAAGTATGTGCAAGATCTGGAGAATCTGTACGACCTAAAGAAGACTTTGGAACAGAAGGGTATCATCCCAGGCGACGTCGTTCACAACATCTTTCTCAATATCAACGCCATTCTCGATTTCCAGCGGCGATTCCTCATCAGGATAGAAACCACAAACTCAATGCCACAGGCAAGGCAGGAATGGGGCAGTCCGTTTTCAACAAACGAGGAGTCCTTCAACATCTACCAACCCTTCATCGCGAACCAGAGGAAAGCGGCCCAACTAGCGAGCCAGGTTTTCGACAAGATCTTGGCCGCCGAACACCCCGTTGCGTGCGATTTCAACACCCTCGATGGCTTCCTTCTCAAACCCATGCAACGTTTGGTGAAGTACCCGCTACTTTTGAAGGTATGTCGTGTTGATGGAAGCCCCTCAACAAGGGAAGCGGCCGCTAACTGTCAATTTTTTTTTTTTAGGATTTGTTGAAGAAAAGTGAAGACGAGGCTACGAGGGCCGACCTGTCAGCTGGTATCAGCGCTGCTGAGCGGGCTTTGCAAAAGGCCAATGAGGCTGTCGACCGGGACCTTCTGGATGAGGCATTGGAAGACCTCATAGGCAGGGTTGACGACTGGAAGAACCACCGGGTTGACCAATTTGGAAAACTATTGCTGCACGGGGTGTATACCGTTGTCACCGGCAAGACCGACCAAGAGAAGGATGTAGGTGGTCCTGTGCGAATCCATCTTCCAAGGCGCATCTGGCAGGTACTCATTTACGTGTTCTTGCTGACTTATATGTCGTTTAGTATGAGATCTATCTGTTCGAGTGCATACTGCTATGTTGCAAGGAAATTACGCCCAACAAGAGCAAGGATAAGAAGGACAAGACAAAATCGACGGGGCCTAAGGCCCGCAGCAAAGGTGCCAAGCTTCAGCTCAAGGGACGGATCTTCATGACCAACGTCACGGATGTTGTAGCTCTCTCCAGGACAGGTATGCACCAGTATTTGCTGCTACCGCGCATTGGCTGACTCTCTAGGCTCGTATACGGTTCAAATCTGGTGGAAAGGCGATCCTGGCGTCGAGAATTTCATGATCAAGTTCCAGAACGAGGAGATGATGAAGAAATGGGCGGTGGGGTTGGACCAGCAGAGAAAAGAAAACGCAGCTCCCACGCAACCGAACCCGGACCCGGCCGCCATGAACTTCACTTGGTTAGCGAATCAGAATTCCGGGTTAGAGAATCCATACGCGGGGGAAGATGAACCCGACGAGGATGATGAAGAACAATTCCATACACCAATGGGCGGTCCAACTCCTTTGGGCGGTCCAGCGCAATCGCAGTACTTCCAAGGTCCAGCGACTTCGTTACCTGGAACAATGCAGCGTAATGCATCGAGCACAAGCTTACGGCAGCGTTCAGCGACAAGCGACAGTAACCAGTCTATGGCGAGCATTGCCCGAGCGCCGCCTCCCCGCTTCCCTCTCCCACAACCGCCGATGCCTCCTCTGAGCGTCCAGACTCAAAACATGGGCATGCCGCAGCCATCGGCTACCCCTCGAGGCGGAGAGTCGTACTTTTCGCCTGTCGCAGAGTCACCCGCGTCGAGCCGGACGAGCACAACCAGTGGCTTCTTCCCCGCCGGGGCTGGCTACCCCTTTCCCAAAGCCGCCACACCACAACCCATGTGGGGCCCCGAGGACAACAACAGGTACACCGCTCCAGCAATGCCCCGTGCGCCATCAAGGGACGGGCCGTCGCCAGTTAATGCCTACGGTATGGTAACGGCGAATGGGCGGAATCCACGTGGGCCATCGATGCCGGTCATGCCCAGGGACTCAGCATCTGCGCAACTCCAACAACAACGGAGCAGGAGCTACAGTACGCCGGATATAAATGGACAGCCCAACGGACGGAATGGCCAGTCTGTCCCTGCCGTGCCGGGGATCCCACCACACCTTCACCCGACGCACGCACGGCATGATTCGAACATTCCCAGGAGCAATACGGGGAGCCCTGCGAACGATCTCCCTCTCAGGACAAACACGAGCTCCCCCGGGACGCAGAGGACAAAGCAGTTTGGGGGAACAATGGCGCAGTTTCCAGCCCAGCCGGTCTACCCGCGACAGGGCACACCTGGAAGTGGTGCTAACCTACCGCCACCAGGCCCCCCGCCCCCCGGTATTGCGCCACTGGCACCTTCCGATATCCCGAGGAGCATACCCATGAGCCAGGACATGATGGTTCCTCCTACGCCTGACCTCCCTCTTCCAACTCAGTTGAAGGTCAAGGTAAACTGTGACGGTGGCAACTATGTCACGCTCGTCGTCCAGTTCAACATCACTTATCAAAGTCTCATCGACCGGATCGACGCCAAACTGGCGAGGTTTACTGGCAGCAGTATTGGTAAGGGCAATCTGAAACTGCAGTACCGAGATGAAGATGGCGACTTTGTTATGATCGAGAGCGACGACGATATCCAGATCGCTATTTCCGAGTGGCGCGAGGGAGTTCGCAACATGTATAGCCAAGGGGTCGGAGAGATTGAGTTGTTTTGCGTCGGTGTGATGTGACGACACTCCGGGCGCATGACAGACCGACGCCCATCTCAGGACTTTTGGCACGAGGCTCTGGAAGCACGATACACGAGGACTGCATCGACATAATACCCCGCGACTTGTCACCTGTTGTTTCGACTTCTCCAATATCTTTTAAATCACTTTGCATGGCGTAAAGCGGAATCTTTCGCCCTCTTCTTTCAGCGGCATGACCGAGAGCACCATCAAGCCGGCAATGATTAGAATAGCCACCCATGTGGTGGTTCGTCTGGCTTCTAGCAATTGCTCTTATTCTTTCTCCGATAGACGAAAGGTTATACTTCATCGAGGCGCTGCCGGGCTCATCTGTTTTCTTTCACCATGATGTGACTTCTCGCTCTGCCCTAGAAAAAGCTAGCACGATGGACGAACGGTGGGAGTTCGGGAAGTGTTTTTGGTTTGTCTGAGCATACAGTAACTCAGACTGAGCCTTCGAGCGGGGCTATTGATGTCCATATCCCCCGCTGTCACTCGTTCTGGACTTAGGTTGGCGACCTCATCCGCAACTGACACTCGTTTTTCTTGGAGATGGTTTTGGCTTGATATTTTACTTGTCTGCTCCGAGACATCGGGTTGGTGTCCCCAAAGCGTCTGCCCGGTGTTGAACGGACACCGACATCATTGCGGCAAAGGGCGGATGAAGTTTGAGGAGGGCATGACGAGAACGTTTATGAAGGAAATGTGGATGAGACCAGAATGGGGCGACTTTGCTAGATATGGAATACCCAGGAAGCCTTTGACGTTCATTTTGCTTCCGCGCTTCATTTTTTCGAATGCTTAACTTCTTTTTGGTTTGAGACGCTGGACGGACATCGATGAAGTATTTTGTTCACTTCTATGCTGAGTGACTCTGCTCCTTGTCAATAACGTACACCCTCTCTCCAACCTCAGCAAAGTTCGGATGCCTTTCGGGTTGAAGTTGTTGAGTGTTTAGGCGTATGGAGTTAGTTGATGTCTGTATCTCACTTGGCCGGCCAAATTCACCACCTAATTTACCAGTTCTAGAGAGCGTCTTGTTGATACCTAGCGTTTGCAGTCAAAATTGTCAGGCCACAGCGCTCACACGATCATGACTGCGACTTTTCAAGGAAGGGGGCGGCCGTAGAGGGAGTGGGATCAGCGTTTTGTGGAGAGTAGGCTCTCCCACTGGTTCTCGCAACTTGATTCCATCGCTCTCGGTTGCTGATCGACTAATGCCGTTCAATGGAGCTTGGTCTCGTCGGGCGAATAAAGGGTTCATGCAGAGCGTCGTTGATATTTGTACAAGTACAATACAGTGTGCTGTTCGCAAATCGGCAAGATGGCCAAGTCCCTGTGGAGAGCTAACTCATCCTCTGCCCCCATACTACCGTGTTGATACATTCCGTAGCGCCTGAGCTCGTCAGCCACAGCGCGTTTGCGTATGCCAACTTCCATAACCCACTGATCGGGCATCGCGATGACTTTGTCAATCAAAACACCGGAGGTCGAGGGTCTATCGCTTCCCCTTCCGGCTGCGACGCTGTCGGAGCCGGGTCCATGCAGTCCATCCATTCTGACGGCACATCCGCCTCCATCTCGGCCATATCCTCCAGACCCATTATTTCCTCGGAATTCCTTTCTGTGTCAGGCGGCGGTTTAGTCGGTTCAAGTGGTAGTTGATGTTGTTCTTCTCTGCTGGTGGCAATGGCGGCTTGTCCATGCAGGCTCGGAGGGAGGCCTCGACGGCGGTGCATCCCGCAGTGTTAAAGCCGGCCGATGCCCAGCATGCTAGTTACAATTCGTCAGCAGCACACTCAGAGAGGCGAAGGCAGAGGCAGAGGCAGGAGCTTGGGAGGCCGGCCCGGTGGCATACAGAGAACGTGGTTCATGACCATCAGACACGGGTGCGGCTCGGGCTTATTGGCAACCTTCACACGCAGCGTCTGCAGGGGCGGCAGCCGTAAGGCCTTCTTTGCTGATGATCTCGAAGACATCTTGTATTCGGTTCCTTCTCGGCGGGGGTGCTTGCTATTGCCCAATTCGCATTGCGGGAGCGTTGCCGTGAGTGGAAGAGTGGGCCTGCGAGCCTCGATTTCGAACGCGGTTCGAAGCTCCAGTTCAAAATTCCAGACCGGAGATACCGCGGGAGTCACGTGGAGATAGGCGGCGGCTCCCGTTTGGCTGGAGGACCCGTCTGCGGGGCAGCTGCATGCTCGCGCCTTTCCTGAATGGGATAGCCCGCAAAACCGGCTGTCGTGGTTGGCCAGAAATTGGAGATGTAAACAAGGCGCTTTCGGCCCTTGTCGCAGTCCCCGGGGACCCTCTTGAAGACCCGACACGCCGCACGCAACCTTCGCGATTTGCTTGCATTCCGTCACCCGACGCGTTCTCTTCGTCCTTGATGAGCAACTATTCCCGCACCACTCTGGCTGCGCGTCAACCACAGTGATCGAGCTTGTTGCTGCTTATTTATTGTCATTCCCGATATTTCTCTGTAGTAGTTATTTACTTCTGCCTCGACATGGCGGGTTTTGTAGGCGGCTTCGTGGGAGCCGCCCCGCACGGCGCGCCGCTGCAATCCGAGCTGTGAGCATCAAGTTTGGATCGCTGCAAAGACATTGGCAATGCTAACCTTTCCCATCGTAGGACCCCGATCACCACTGCGAGCTTCCGGCCTCCGCATGTAGCTTGCCCGAGAGCGTGGCAACGCGTCCCTGTTGTCCCTGTTGCCAACCATGGTCGACAGCGCAAGATCTGGAAAAGAGTGGCAGTCGCGTACCCTATTGTTCTCGATGACGGCTACCGACGAGCTGTGGCTGAGCTAAAGAGTCAAGGAGCATGCTCGAGGAAACGCTCCCGGCACGAGGGTCACGTCCCCGTTTGGGGGGATGCTGAATGGGATGTGCGAGTAGACCAGCCCCGAAATGGGGCACAAGACATCCTAGAGGCAAGAGGTATGGCTTATAGGGGCTGCAATCAGACTCTGCAAATGCTGACGGGCGCGGGGCCAGCTTTTGTGTCAATCATTCACGAGATTACGAAGTCAACCGACACCACGAACAAGTGCTCGACACACGCGACATTCCCTGGAGATGCGTTGAGATGGGTCCCAAGGAAACGGCACAACACACGCTGGCCAATCGAGCCCAAGGCAGCGACTACTCGCATGGTCGCCGCGTTGCAGCCTCTGATTGATTTCGACGTGCCGGCAGCAGTTGAGCCCATGGATACAATGCATAGAATTGACGGGGAGGGGCTCGGGCGGCGGTCTACGAGACGTCTGAGCAGACGGGTCTCTCTCTTCCCCGGAGACATGTCTCCACAAAAGGTGTCTCTCATAACACTAACACCAGCAAGGACATCTCACCCAGCCATATCGCCAGTGAAGAGGTCACCGATAGCTCCTTCACCAGTGAGGGTCGCGGAATCGCCCCTCCGCTCATTCAGGGTCAATGCCACACCAGTCAAGGTCGTTCTAGAATCACCCAAGGCCAGTCTCCCGCACGAGTCACCTTCGAAGCCTTCACCCGTGCCGGCAATCTCAAAGGCTACGCCTACAATCACGGCGGAAGCTTCTGGAATCAACCCGACCACTCGTATGCCTAATCACGCTCCTTTGGTGTTCGATCAACCGACCCAGGATGCTACAACCGAACCTCAGTACGAGGCCCAGAGGCGACGCTCCCTCCAGCTTGCTCGCCGTAGTGATCGCAGAGCCAGCGGGCTCGTAAGAGCAATCAATTTTGAAGGGGAAGGGGATGTCCCAAACCGCCGCCACAGTTTCACTTCTTCGACCGTGCCTTCAGATGATGCGAAGGCGCGAAGGCGTACATTGGACGCATTTTTCTCCGCTTCTGAGGATGGCCAGGATGATGCGCTGGCCCCTGATGCGCATGGTAGCCCTGTCATCAATTCCCACAGCAACAATGAGGCCCAGGAGATCGATGAGACTGATATATCTTGTGCTGTGTTCAAGATTGATGCCGGCACCAATCTGGATATTTTTGGTCAGTGGAAAACACTGTCCAGAAGCGCCTTGCCAGGTCAGCCGGTCGATGCCGATATACCAAGCCCAGTCAAGGCAGCCCACTATTATGCGGCAGAGAGTTCTGGCCCTGCTGCCCCGGCAATTTCAGAAGAAAGCGACGCGATTATTGCGTCGCCCGTCCGAAATGCTCTGGGTGTGACGTATGTCGCATCTAAGGACGAATCAGCCCTGGGTCAGGCAGCAATGTATCCCAGCCCAGACGCACTTGAGGCAGAACAGCACAACTCCAACTCAGAGTTCACGTCCCACTCCACTCTTGGAGAAGACTCACCGATGTTTGGCCAGGAGGAAGACGACTCTGTGTTTGAGCTGAGGGATCCTGAAGGCCTGTCGACTATCTATGAAGAGTCCCTTTTGATGGATACTGAAGCCGAAGTCGTCGGCATTCCGAATTCTTCTGCTGCTGGCTACGAAGATGCGTCAATCCCCGCGAGCTCACTGTGCGCCGACCCCCAGCCTAGCATGGAACCAACCGTTTGCTGCGAGGGCTCGTCCCCGGCCCCGACACCTTCGCGGAAGGTTGTGCAGGTTGACGGCTCGCCGCAGTTGATGCACACTGACTGCAAAGCAGACAGCCGTGCGCTAGCCGATCACGCGCCCGAAATGACCAGTAACGAGCGATCTGCAGCGGGCGTCTCGACAAACCACGTTGTCACCATGGTTGATGTCTTGTTCAAGCCTGATTCGCCGCACCATGACCACAAATTCACCACTGAGGCTTCTAACCTCTTGGGGAGTGAGAAGATGGGCAATAATGCGGGCTCGCCAAGCCCCTCCAAGGAGTCGGTTTCTACACCTGAAAACAACTTCTACATCTCACCCTCCGACATCCAGACGAAAGCAGATGGCCAGCAAACGGTGGCGATGGGCTCAATCACCTCCATAGAATCCGACCAGAATGATGGTCTTTCTCGGAGCAGCTCTCCCCGCCTTAACCAGACCCCGCTCAGCGCATCCTTCAGGCCACCGCTGGCAACTGCAACGCCACCTGGAGCACTGAACCTGCTCGACATCAGGGCTGATGTGACTATGGATATTCACAGGCGCGAGAGCTCTGGTTTTACGCCGATCAACGGCCGGCAAATTTCCCCTCCTTCGTCACTCACACGCGGAGCGGATGACCAAGACAGCGAGGTCGAAGTCGGCGATATTGAGGATATGGCGATGATGGAAGACGAGACCACTGAGGCCATTGATGATGACTTTACACTGACGGTCGTCGCGCCGCGCGTTGAGAATGATACTCTCACTTTGCAAGCATCACATGATGATTCGGAGACGGAAATGCTGCGCAAATTTGTGACGCGAGTCACGGCCGATAAGAACGCCAAAGCTGCAGCAGCGGCAGCGGCCCTGGCGACAAAGTCAGGCCGGCCCAAACGTCGGTCAGGCTCGACCGGATCTACTGCTTCCTCGACAGGTTCGCCTATTGCCAAGTTGGACACTCCTCACAAGAGGACTCCACTTGGCGAAAAGAACACCAACAGTCCCAGCCCGGTGAAGAAGCGGAAGCATGTTGACGATCTTGGGAAAAGCGAGAATGATATCCTAGAAGTGTCTGAGGACTTGCTCGATGCCCCGAAACTCAAGCGTCGCCGCAAGCGAGTTGATCCTGTGCTAGAGTCTGCTTCTGATAGTCTGAAAGCTTCGCTGAATTCTCCGGCGTCTTCGGAGGCCGGCCCGCGCCGCTCTACCCGATCACGGAGCTCCCGTGTGGCGCTGAAGCCGGCCGCCCCTTCTGCTAACTCTATCGCGCTTTCTCTGATCCCGGTTCGCCTACCTGGCATGGGAGTGATGGACGACACAACAATGGATATGCAACTCATGATGGCTAAAAGCCGAAGCGAAGAAAAGGATGTCACCAGTGTCACGAGAGTCAACACGCGCAAGAACAAGGGTAACTCGATTCATCCAAAGTTAGTCCTTGCACGTCAGGCCGAAGACCCTGCCGCATGGAGAATGAAGGAATTAAAAATGGTCTTTGACGCGAAGGAGAGTCGATCTGCCGAGGCCAAGGGGGATTCCGCCGCTGATGGAAGAAAAAGCAGGAAGGCCAAGGGCGTTCGATGGGCAGAGGAGCTGGTTCGGTTCCAGGGCGATGAAGTGCCATCCGTCTTCAAAGCCATGGCAAGCTCTCTTCTCGCTGATATCATGATGGGAGACGCCGAAGAAGAGGATGAGACGCCCGTCGCCCAGCTTAATCGGGCACCCGAGCCCGCCGAGCCTGAACAAGCTGAGAGGGCCCCTTCGACGCCGGCGAAGAAGACTTTGCCGCGGCGCACGAGGTCTTCGAGGCTGCTGGCACCAAAGCCCGTCGATAAGATCGCGGATATGCCGGCCGTTTCGCCCGCGCCACCTCCACGCAGCATGCCTCTACCCAAAATCGCATCCTTAGCCGCAGCGGCTCCCACAGTGGCTCCCACGGCAAAAGCAGGAATGGGAACGAGGCGATCAAAAATTGCAAAGCTTGGTATGGGTGTCAACGGGACACCCGCACCGAAGCGTCGTGGCAGACCAACAATTTAATATTACGGTACAAGATGACCCAGGAAGAATCAATGATGAGTCTATATTTTGCCTCTTCATCAATCGTGGCGAAGTTAGTTTAGCGTGCATCTCGGGCAGGATTGAGGTTGTTGGGAGCAGAAAAATACCCGGTTTGATGGAGTCTTTGTTATTCCCAGCGCTCAAGTTGCGCGTCGGGGGATATCAGTCTGGGATAGAAATAAGGTGTGATTTCCCTTGTTATTACCTGTTGGGAGTGGATTACGTGTGGCTGGAGCGGAAGCATAGGATTTCATGCATCTCAGATTGAATTTATGAAGTATTACCACCTCCCAAAGCACTTGCGGGTAGTTGCGGTGTCCGACTCATTCACTCTGGGCCTTGACCACTGGTTTTTTTGGCAGCTTGCCAGCCTCCATATCGGCAATGCCCGTAATGACGGCCTCCCATCCTTCGCCCGCAACTAGGTGGTAGTCCAGAGGCCGCAGTTGACCGGCATCGATATGCCTCTGGAACGAAGCTACCATCTCAGCAATCTTTGCCGTGATGTGCTCTTGCTCCGTTCCAGTACGGCCAAGCATGCCCAGCTTGACACGGTAAAGGTTGATGGACTCCGGCACCGTCATTTCCGACCTGTACTCATGCTTTAGTGACCATAACACTCGATGTAGGATTGGTATGGAAGGGCAAGTATGTTTTAGGGAACATGACTTACCAATCGTCAACACTGACGAAGTATTTGACTGATTCCTTGGAGATGGTCTCTAGCGCCTTGACGGAAAGATCAAGGGATACAATGCTGGTGTCGACGATGTGAGCGAACTGACCACCGGTAATCTTCTCAATCTCAGCCAGCTGCTCCTCGATGGGCGCCCTGTTGTTGAATGTAGCTGTAGCCCCGGCTTTGAGAGCCAACTGTTGACCATATTAACAACTGCAACAATACAACCAAGTGGGGCCTCAATCTTACCTCATTCTTCGAGGGAGAGCAAGACGCAAGGACCTTGTATCCGCAAAGGCTGGCAATTTGGACGCAGTATCGACCAACGCTGCCGCTGCCGCCCATGACAATAACCCATGAATCTTTCTGGGGTGCCTTGCTTCCCGCGGGAGGGAGCTCCAATTTCTGACCGTCAAGAAGAGCGAGACCGGCCGTCTAGGAAGACACCATCAGTAACCCTACACTGACTCTCGGTATTTGCTGACGGCAACACTCACCAAAACACCAGCCCCAACAGTGCAAGCTTCCTCCAAGCCGACGTTTTCTCCCTTTTTGAAAACCCAATCCTCGTCAACGAGGAACGTCTCTTGGAACGGGGAGAACTCGCTGATTCCAACGGGCACGCAGGTGAAGATGTAGTCGCCCTTCTTGATCTTCTTGCAGTCGGGGCCGGCTTCGATCACGATGCCGGACACGTCGCTGCCAATGACTGCGGGCCACGAGGTGATGAGCATGCCGGTGTGCTGCATGAACGGCTCTCTGTTCGGCTTGTGAGCAGCGGACTGAGAACAGGGGGCAAGTGAGGGCTTACACGGGATTGAGCCCGACATAGAGGCTCTTGACCAGGGCTTGCTTGGGGCCGGGTGTTGGGCGGGGAATGCTGCTCACGACCGTGTAGGGCTCATTTGGCCCTGCGATCGTGATGCCTGTCTGGGTAACCATTGCTTTTTGGTTTCTTTTGCGTGTGGAGTGTATCTGTGTCTGTGCTGTCCGCTCGGGATTGAAGCTGAAGCGACTAGATGGTGACTTCCGGGTTGAAGTGCTAGTGGCATCCCCGCGGGGTACATATGGCTTTGTTGCAGCGGCTCAGTCTCACACAGCAGCCGCCCCAGTGACGAAGCGGATAGATGCCTGGATATGCATGGTGCCAAAGTTGTCGGTTCTCATGCTGCATCTGCTGAACAGGCTGTGAAGGCGAGATGATTGATTGGGCCATGATCTCTCGAAGGGCGACGCAGGCAGGGTATTGGCTGCCAGGGAAGCGGGTCGGGGCAGATATCGTCCGGGTCTGACAAGATAGCGGCAGGCAGACAGACCTATCATGCAGGTGGTCACTTTATCGTACCTTCCGCCCCAATCCAGCGTCTCCAACTGGTCATTCCAAAACAGAATCCTCAATTGCTTCACTTCTACCTACCCATTTCCTCTTGGCTACACCCTACTTCAGGTGTTTGCGGCCGCTGAAAGAAAGACGGGAGTGGTACGTACACGCCTCCCAAATCCTGGGCCATTTATTGAGAGCCAAAAGAGTGCAGGGCTCAATAAGAAGCTTCAGGGCTTCCACATGGCCGCGGATGCGTCGTGGGTGCGATTGGAGCTCCCTACCAACAATGGCAAGTCTCAGGCATGGGAGCTCAACCCAAACTGTTTCACTGTGTCTCCGCCGAAGCCAGTATCTGTCATCCCGGGCCAGCGCCTAATAAATATCCACAGAGACCGCGGTCGGTGTTAGTTATCGATTCAATTCTGGATTTAAGGCACTGATAAACCCAGGCACCTGACAGGTCCGCCGCAAGCGTCCCCTATCACAATCCCCAGGATTGGGCTTCACAACAACAATATGTGCTTAGTCACACCTGAAGACACACTCCAGTGCCTGATTACCCATAACGGCACCTATACTTGTCCATACGACCTAGAGTACGCATTTCTGTTCCCAGATGGCCAGTACCTTGTCGCCTAGCAGGCCAACGTCCCCTGGGCCTCCCCTCATGTTCACCCAGACACCCCGGTCACGCGCAGTTCACCGCCCAAGTGGGACAGAGCCGGTGACGACCCCAAGACGGCGCGGCCGCGAATATTTGCCCTCGCCACGGCATGGAAAGTAGTACGAGAAATCGATCGACACGGACGGCTCCCTCTTCAGCAACCCCTTCCACATCTACAACATAGGCTGGACAAGGGACGGAGACGAGTATCGCTTCCTTTTCATTGGAAGAGGCTGCAAGTGCGGCCGGCTCATTGGTATGAGCCGCCGTGGCGGTACCAGAGCTATCATTCGAGAGGCCAGCGCAACGTTTGTGGACTGCGGTTCTGAGAAGCTGTACATCACGTACTCGCTCGACTGGTCGGAGATTCTGTGGGGCAGCGAACGCGATGGATGGAACCACCTCTACCTGTACGATGCAGCAACAAGACGCCACAGCCAGGTCACCCGAGGAGAGTGGGTGGTGCGCAGCGTGGAGCACATCGATTGGAACACCCGCCAGGTATGGGTGAAGGCATTCGGAGTTGTTCCAGAACAGGACCCGTATTACGCCCACCTTGTATGCATCCGTCTCGACGGATCCGACCTGGTGGTGCTGACCGAGGGCGACGGAACACACACGTGTAATTGGTCGCCCTCACGGCGCTGGCTGATTGACACATGGTCCCGCGTGGACCAGCTGCCCGTGACGGCGCTGCGGGACGGAGAAACCGGCCATCTCATACTGGAGCTGGAGGGCGACAGAACCCCTGAGCTGGTACGATCCGGCTTCCGGCTTCCAGAAAGGTTTATCATGATAGGCCGTGATAGGGAGACGCCGATATACGGCATCATCGTCAGCCCCCAGCACTTGATCTCACCAAGACTAGATATCCCATCGATCTTGTTGACAATGGCTTTGTTACCGTCGCCGTCGATGGCATGGGAATGAACTGGCGAAGCAAGAAGTTTCTCGACAACTGCTATCAGAACATCAGAGATGCTGGTATCCCCGACCACATCAAGTGGATCAAGGCAGCAGCCAGCACTCGGCCCTGGATGGACACATTCCGAGTTGGCATCATGGGATGCTCCGCTGGTAGCCAAAATGCCGTCGCTGCACTACTTTTCCACAATGACTCGGGCTTTTACAGGGCCGCTACAGCTGAGAATGGCTGCTATGATGATGTCATGTCGTCTCCGAATTGGAACGAGCGTTGGGTCGCTTCCGTGTATGAAAAGTCGTCAAACATTGTCTATGCTGCAAAGTTGGACAAGCCGCTACTGCTGCTTGTGGGTGAGAAGGATGATACTGTTGAACTAAATGCATCGTTCTTCCTGCAAGAGGCGCTGAAAAAAGTTAACAAGGGTCGCCTATGCAAGCTTGTTGCCTTTCCCCACAGCGGACATTTCCTCCCACCGGAGGCTTTCGCTCACGAACTGAAATTCTTCCGGGAGCATCTTAGTGGGCGCGAATCAAGAATCCAGAACGGTATTTGGCGCCTAGTGACGTTGGATTCAGGGACATCGACCTGGATTCCTGTCGGGGAAGCCGTCGAAGAAGAAATTAACTACTGGCTAGAGATTAGTCGGGCTATAGATGACTGGTTCTTCATTTCTTTGCCGCCGTTAGCGAAACAGCCTGGTTTCCTGCGACGAATCTGGGCACACGAAATTTCCTTTTTCGTTCGTAATCCTGAGCTGGGGTGAGCTGTGGCTGATTTGTCCTAAGCTCTCCCTGATTCTTCCCTGAGCTGGGGTGATCCCATACACTACCGCCGCACAGCCTCAGAGGCCCCTTTTCAGCTCCCTCGGCTAAACTTTCCCTATCGATGGAAAGCAGATGACGCGTAATCTGTAAGGATAGCTCCTAGGCAACAATTCCAATCACGGCGTACACGCGTCCTAGGTGTACGTGTGACTTAAGCTAGAAGCCTTATTGTTAAAGCTAAGTAACCTACACCTTACTAAAAGTCTTAAAACAAACTAAAAGAATCTAATTAAATCAATTTTAAACCTATACTATTACTATGCTATGCTAAAGAAGGATACGGTATAGATAAAGTTACTAATAACTATAGTTACGTTACCTATCTATGCTCTTACCTAGTTAATAAGTTATTATCTATTATTAAAGATATATAAGATACTTTATTAAAGTTTCAGTTCCTAATAAATAAATGCTAAGGAGTGTAGTAACGTTAGTATGTAAAATTCTCATTTTAATAAAATAAAGTTTATAACTTTATTAATATTTAAATACAGATAATTCTCTTAAGTACGTACTTTATTCTGTTAGTAAAAAATCATATAATATTTAACTCTTATTCCTCTATTTTACATTATTTCTACTAGCAGAATGTAAGACCTAGTTCTTAACTATAAACTTACATTTTATCCCTGCTCTTATAAACTATACCTTTTTTACTAATAGAATTTACTACTTAGTCTTAGTAATTAAGTTCTTTACTGTTACTATATGATATTAATAGAAATTTACTACTTAACGTAAGTGACTTAATTCTCAACTATAAGCTTATATTTAATCCTTACTATTATATGTTATATACCTTTTCTATTAGCAGAAATTTACTGCTTAGTATAAGCGACCCCAGTTCTCATCCTAAGCTTAGATCTTATTTCCGCTACCTTTAAACTTCGTACCTTTTCTGCTAAGACAGGATATTTAAAGGGGTATAACATTATTATAACTTCTCTAATTTACACTTAAATAATAATCTTAGTATTAAAATTCATTACAGTGTTAAAGCTAATCGTAATTTTATTCCTATACATTAAGCTAATTTTAAGAACTACTAGATCTACCATTAAAGAAACTTTACTACCACTTATAAACAGTTCTAAGATGTTAATAATCTGTAATAATACTTACTTTACAGATAGTTTTACATTATGCTTAAAGATAAAGAGTAATGCTAACTTAAACGGTCTTAATAATTATCCATTAGATCTTTATACTTCCTTAAACCCCTATATATAATAAAAACGTACATTATATATATTTCTAACTTATAATAAACTAAAGAAAAACACTTAAGGGTATAATTAAGTATTTACGTTTAAGTAATATAACTCTAAATGTGGAAGAGAGAGTGTTAACCGGTCTTTAAACATGGAGGGACGGGTGGGACAGAGAGCAGTTTGGTTTTAAGGGCGGGCGAGTTTTGGATCGAGGGGGAGATGTGTCAGGCGAAGAAGGATAATAGGACGAGGATATTTTATGTCAGGGCGAGGACGTCGAAGGGGAGGGCGGTACAGGCGGGCAAGAGGAGTGGGGAGTGTGTGGTGTTTAGGGCACCCGAGGGGTGGCAGGTGGTGGGATATCTGGGGCAGGATGGGGGTGAGGTTGATCAGGTGGGGTTTGTTTATGGGAGGCAGTAAGATGGAAGGTGTTTAGTTTAGTAATGGGTTAATGTAATGTTTGAATGATGACGGTTTTCACCAGGAGGGGATTGTGGTGAGGGGGGAGGGCTCTGAGGATTCTTTTTCTTTGCAGCTGTTTCTGGTGTAATGTGTGACGATCTGGACATACAAGATCTCCATGTCGACTTTTGAGCAGACTGTGTGGCAATGCTCACCCTACCTACCTACCTAGCTTCCCGAGATACTCAGGCTGTGCTCAGATCGGTCCCTGCTCAGGTTGATCACCTTTGCTCGCCTCTCTTACTAGTCTTCATGTTCTCAGCAAGGAGGTAAGGAAATGGACAGTCTCGCCCGACGACAATGAGGGGTGCGCAGTGGTCATTTTCGTTTTGGGATGATGCTTGCCTCTTTGACAAACACGGCGAAGCTATGTGGCTTGCAGCTTTGTGGCTTGCACTGTCAACGAGGCTCCGGGGAGGCAGCAGTCCCGTTCTTACGGGAAAGGGATAAGCCTCATCGCGTGGCTTGATGATTTACTAATCCGAAATCGTGAGGCGGTGTAAAAAAAAAAAAGTTTTCCACAGTCAATAGTCACTAATCGAACTGCAGCAGATACGAGCCAAAGTTGACCGGGTATATCTCCCTTCTCGCGTGGCTCGTGGTTCGCAGCTAAGGCAAAGTAAGCGACGGACATTAGGACATCTATAAACCCCGATTTTGCAGGAGCATGACGATGCTCGAAGCTTCGGCGTTTGCATTGGACATGGGATGCACCTCGATGTGAGGGTTGAGACATGCATAGGTTTGGGGTTGGACAACACGAAGCCAGAGCGCCACCGGAGACTTGTGTGCCCGGGCAGAATGTCAACCATGTAGCACCTACACACCACCGGAGGAAATACCGGGACTGGCGGATGACAAGTCGAACCGTGACCCACCCCCCTGCCAAAACAAAACCGGGCTGGCGATACGGCAACGGCAAGGCTGCGGGCTTTAGCAAACACCAGGTGCCCGTTCGGGTGCTGCCGGCTTTCGGCGCAGGGTGGTGTGATCGATCGGTCGGGTGCTTTTGATTTCCGAAGCAAATTTGCGTCCTCACAGAGACTTTTGCGTCAGAAGCACGAGCAAGTACAGCGTGCTTGGGTGCCTTATGTGTCCCCCGATTCCCGTAAATCTTGTCATTACGCGGTGCAGAGAGTTGAATGACGCAGGCAGACAGAAAAGACAAGCAGGATAAAAACACGCAAGCGTCGTCCTCGGAAGGACGATGCGGCTCCGAGATGACCGAAAATGTTGAGCTCCTCAACCCGGGAGACACGGGGCGCAGATCGGGTATTGGCCCAGGCACAGATCATAACCGTTGAGAGTGGCGACATACCTGTATGTCAACAAGACATGTGAAAGGCGCTCCGATGGGGCTTTCTGCTAAGGGATTGCAGAATGCCATCATGTGGTCTGGTTGCCCGGGTTCTGCTCCCTGTTGGGGAAAGCGAAGCTGAATGGCTCGGTCAACCTGCATCTGCGTCAGCACACCCTGACATGATACATCAACAGCGCTGCAATGTACTACCACAACTGTAAGTACCTGCGCAGGCAAGGTACCTTAGCTTAGACCAAGTTCTGCCGAAAAATAACACAGGCAGAGGACTGAGGAGCAGAAAGGGAAGGGGTTGTAGTTGTGGGCTTGAGTCAGTTTCCTCCAACAAGGTTTAAGCCTGAGATTTTTTCTTTTTCCTCTCCCTTGGTAGTCGAACCAAGGTGATGTTTGCAGCCAAAAAGAATTCTCCACCTCGTACCTCATCCCAAGGCAGAATTCAGCCTACATCCGACCAGACAGATGTTTACTTGTTATCCACGCCTCTCCATGCATCGATTTGCGACGGCGACCCCTTTTAGTTCCTCATTACACTTTTCGCCGTCTTCATGTCATACCTACCCACCCCATCATAACTCTTACCTCCTCTCACCTGCTCTTACGTTCAACCCGCACGCGGTACACCGCTGCCATGTCAGACCATCGTCGACTTCGAGAGGTCCTCCTCGGCTCTTTCAACTTCCAAGTGGCACCAGCGCATTCAGAGCCCGGCACCTGCCCAGCGCCCGAGGCCATTCTCTTGAATTTTCTTTTCGTCAATCTGGTGGTTGCCGTACTTGGCATCATCCTCGGACACAGCAATGTGATGAACTTTATCTCCTGCGGCATGCTCGGTCAGCGGAACAGCAAACTCTGGACGGTCATGTGGATCCCCGTGGCAGGACTGCAGATCCTGGCCAACATCCTCGTTGCCGTGTCTATCAAGCGCGTTCCGGGGTACGATGCCGGGTTCACTGTTATGCAACTTGCTGTCTTCTACACCGTCCGGCCCCGAATCGGATGGATCCTATCTCTCCTGTTCTCCGTCACTTCCTACCCATCCCGCCCCCGGTTCAGAACAACGGCCTCCCTATATCCTCACCCCTCCTCACAACCGTCCGTTGCGTCCCAAGTCTACCTGCTGCCGGACTACCGACAAAACCACACCGCAACCCCAACATCCAAAATATACCCCTGGCGCTGCGCCGCCCTCTCCCAGTTCCTCTCCGAAATGGCCCTCCAAATCTTCGCACTCTACAACATGGGACGCACCACCGTCTTCGCCGCCCGCCACGGGTATTACATCATCGGCAACCTGAACTCCGTGGCGCCTGGCCATATCGGCAAGAGCGCCCACATGATGTACTCGGCCGCGCTGTACTGGCTCTGCGGCCAGGCCGTGCTTGCGTTTCTTAGGCTGGTGGTCGCGCCTGTCTTGGTGATTTGCTTCTGGGGTTGCGGGGCGGGCAAGTCGAAGGCTGTTCATCGGACGGTTATTTGTATGGCGGTGTTTATGATTCCGTTGTCGTGGGTGGCTTGTTGGTTGTTTTGGGTGGGGTATGTTAGGTTGGCTGGGGATTTGTGAGTTGGACTTCTTGCATTGTACAGGAGACAAGCTGATGTGATGTGTGTATCTAGGTACTGTCCGCCGAATCTGACGGTTGATGCTGTGATTTGGGCGGCTTGCTCGGTTTTGGGCGTTATGGTGGGCGCTGCCGGCGCATAAAGTATGACTTTTTGCATGTACTTAGATTCGTTAGATCGCGTGGTCTATTTCCACAGGTAATAGACTGGAATAATGCGTTTGCGTTCTCTTACCGGCTTTTGTAAGAATTATTTGCCGACCTACTGCTGATGGGCTTCAATGCATCAAAACTTCCAAGAGACGCCTTCGAGTCTCTGTTTACATGCCCCTGAAAGCTCCTGCCATCCCCCCCTGACAGAGTTCAACGGTTTGAGAGTTAGAAACCACGCGTTCAAGTCTCCTCAAACGCGCTGATGAATCCATGTACCTTCTTCGCGTGTGTTTAAACCCTTTCGACGTATGATTCGCCGGGATATCCTCCGTGGTCCCCTCCCTCGCATGCTCATCCCAAACCCCCTCCTCGATGCCTCCCCAATGCCAAAAGACGCACGGCCGTCCCTGCGACGTGGCCAGGATAGAAAAATCCTCTGCTATCGTCGTAGTCGGGATATCAGGATCGAAATCCGTCCCGAAATGCTCCGCAAAGTTCCGTGAGAGTAACCTCGTCATGGCCTCGTCGTTGGTAGTGGTGGGTAAATGTCGCGTCATGGTGAAGGTGGGAGGTTGGGGGCAGCCGCTGGCGGTGCACTCGGCGGTGACGATGCGCTGTATGGAGGAGAGGAGTTTTGCGCGGGTCGAGGGCTTGACGCTGCGGATGTCGATGGCGAGCGTGGCGGTGTCGGCGATGATGTTTTCTATATGTCCGGCTTGGAGAGAGCCGACGGTCAGGACGGAGATGTCGGAGGGGTTGATCTCTCGGCTGATGATGGTTTGGAGGCGGACGACTACGTGGGCAGCTAGGAGGGCAGGGTCGATTGTGCGATGGGGCTGGGGCTGTCAGTTCTGGTTCTTTTTCTTCCTTTTTGGCGGGGAAGAAAACTCACCTAAGATCCATGCCCACCAACCCCAAACAGCGTAATCTTCATCGAGTCCGCCCCCGCCATGATGGTCCCCGTCTTGAGCCCCACACTTCCAGCGCGCATGGCCATGACGTGCTGCCCCAGAACAAAATCCGGCACCGGAATCCCGTGTCTTTCATACATACAACCCATCATCAACCATAGCCTTCGCCCCAGTCCCCCGTTCCTCAGCAGGCTGAAAAAGCACCACCAGCGTACCCAACCACGCCTTATCCTTGAGCCTGGCAAGGACCTCAGCAGCCGCAAGCAGACACGTCATGTGCATATCGTGTCCGCACGCATGCATCACCGGCCGGACAATACCCTCTGCATCCTCCATGGTCACTTTGGAGGCGTAAGGGAGGTTGGTAGCCTCCAGGATTGGCAAGCCGTCCATGTCGGCCCGGAGCATGACTGTCTTCCCAGGGCCGTTCCGGAGGACGCCGACGACGCCATGCCCGCCGATTTCCGTGGTTATTTCGAAGCCGGGGTCAAGAACGGCAAGGTACCCGGCGACGGTGGCGGCGGTGGCGGCTTCAAGGTTGGAGAGCTCGGGGTGGGCGTGGAGGTGCTTGTAGAGCGTTTCGTACCCGCCCATGTTTAATTCGGCAAAGACGGGACGGAGGAGCTCTCACCATGCCCGATCTTCGTTGGCGTTGTCCATTTTGGCCGGCATATAGAAAAATTCGGTGTTGGCTTGAAAAAGAGGGGAAAGGAAGGTTCACGCCGGAAATTGAGAAGGTGAGTCGCGCGGGGATTAAAATTGCTAGAGGCCGAACGGGGAAGCACAGGTGTTGCGGCAAGGGCGCGGGGCCGGACCCGCTTAAAGCTCCGCTCATGTTCACAGTTTCCATCTTGCCCTTCAAGCCGCCTTGAACTTGTCGAGGTGCGAGTTGCATTGAACGCATGAAGGTCCCCACATGCCCATTGTATCTACCTCCTGGGAAGGGGTAAGCTTCATCGGCTTTGGGTCGAAAGCCTTGGACACGGCGGTTGCGGCGGAAGGATCGGCGCAGCTTTCCAGAAATGGCTCAGAGGGTGAGCAAGACTGAGCCAATCCTGAGCGGCCCTGAGCCGGCCCTGAGCGGGGGTGAGCGACGCCACGTGGGCGCTGTACGAAAAAGGAAATTTGGTGCCCCAGATTCGTCGCAGGAAACAGAAGAAACTACAGAGACCAGTAAAGAAAATTAGGTCCTGAGGAAGAGAATTGGTTTCCGCACATAAGCACTTATCTGATCCTCGTGCATTCACTTTATTATTGTTGATGCCTTTGAACAGGCTGCCTCACAACATGCAGCATTGTAGAGATGAAATGGCATCCATGTTAGCAATGTTTATGCGTATTATTTGTAGTAGGTTTGTCAATTCACATCAGAACACAAATGGTTTACAAAAGTCAAGTTATATTTAGTAATAATTTACGTACGTGGTATTACTACTACCAGCCTCTACCCCGTAGACTGATATTCTCCTCCTATCAAAGGCAAGTTACCACATCTTCGTTGACTCACGGTCATCCGCCCAGCGTGTCTCTGCAGCCAACTCCTCCTTCTCAGCCTCGCTGAGATCCTCCTCTTTATAGCCAAAGAACTCCCGCATCTGCTGGGTGCTCATGTCTGAAATAAGCCGAGCAATGATCCCAGTGGTGGCGTCAAGGAGCCCCTCGATGGCGAGGTAGTTGGCAGCGTTGCAGATCTCAAAGAGCAGCGGCGCGTCCGTGAGATCACTGATGGGCTGGGTAGCCTCGAGGTTGGTCTTCCGAGCAATTTTCAGCTCTGCGAAGAATGCCGTCTTGAGCTTCTGGGCTGCCACGGTGGCCTCTGAGCCCTGAGGCTTGGCTTCTTCCTTGGGGTTCTCAGCCTCGGGGTTTTCTTCCGCCTGCTTCTTGGCTTCGGCTTCGGCCTCCTTCTTGGCCTTGGCCTCAGCTCGGATTTGCTCCTTTACCTTGGTCTCGGCTGTGAGCAGAACCTGCCACTCCATCCAGGCAAAGACGCGGTGGAGTGCTACGTCGCTGACACCGTGGAGGAAAATGGGGAGTTCCGTATCATCGGGGACATCCATGTCGTCAAACATATCTCCCAAGAGAGAATCGAGTACATCCGACAGCTTTAGTGCGTCCTTGGTGACCGAGAACACAGTTCCCGACTCCGAGGAGTTGTTGCGGATCTGGAGCTTTTGGGGGGTGGAGTTAGCCATTTTTGGAGATGGGGGAGAAGAAGAGGGATGCTGAGTGTAGAGGGTGATACTGTATACTTGAGTCTTTAGTGGGAGACTGTTGGGTAAATCTGCTGCTTAAACTGTTGCCAGAACGGTTGGTTGGAGCGGATGCAGAACTGATTTGTGCAGCTGAGGAAGACTCAAGCTGCGTCTTCTTATGCAGATTGATGACAAGGAATCAGAGTAGTTTTGGACAGCACTCTCGGACAATGTGATTGTGATTCGAGCCCCAACGTAAACGGCTCTGTTTTAAGACAGCTTCCCTTGAAGACAGCAAAGGGATAAAGAACGGGTGACCCTCTTGACCCTGACAAACGCAACGATATTGGGCTTGAAAGAATTGATCCGAGCGCGCGTCGAACAAACAAAGATTTCAACGAAGAGAACAACGATGTCGAATTTCTCATCACTTCAGTTCTGTGTCGTGTCAACCTAGGCTTTTCCACACATGTCTTCGCCACACCCGTTCTTCACCCAAAGTCCCGAGGCGAACCCGTGGCAGGCATCGGAGGCCGGCCACTGTGATGAAGCGTGTCGGGTATTGCAGTTTGAGTCGGCGCAGATGATGAGGGCGCCGCACGTGTCGGAACACTGTGCTTGGTCCCTTGATATCCACATGGCGGAGTGAGATCCCGCTGGTCCTCTGTATGTTTTTCGGTTAGCCAAATGAATCTCCTGGGACGAAAGAGAGAAAGGAGGCGCCAGTAACGTACCCGCTGATTGTGAAGGATGGGACGTTGACCGAGCCGACAAAGTCCTGGCAGCTCTGGTCAAAGTAGAAGTTGACCTGTCCAGCAGACCCGAGGTCGATGAGGCCTGCCGCAACGAGAGTGATGAAAGAGCGCATTTTGGATTTGTGGAAAGATGGGTCGTGAACATCTGGTACTGAGAAGTTCCACAGATCGACGACACACAATGTCATTACTCCCGAAGCCGAGTCAGGCTTACTCATCGTCGCTACCGGCGGAGAAGGCATTTCCGAGAGCAGAGACCATTCTGCTTCGCACAAGGGCAGTGGCGCTCCAGGACTCGAAATCGCGGCCACATGCGTATCAAGGCGACTGGATTTTAAAACATGAATACTTGCCTGCGCGGCGGCGGCGACGAGTGAAGTGTGGAGTTCAAGCCAAGTTCTCCGACGGCTGAGCCGAGGCTTGGTGCATGGGGTCGCTCCCCGATGGCGCTATGGAGCCATGGACCCGGGGGATCGGGCTCCGCTCGCCGCGCCGGTACCGAATAGCTACTAGCTCGAGGGCCGGGTTCAGCCATCGCCAAGTTTGGAAGCTATTGGACACGGAATTCGAAATGAATGCCGAGGGGCGAAGCCCGCCGTTTGCGAGGAAGAAGCGTCAGCCGTCGGCTGTTGCCTCTCTTTTCTTCAGCTCCAACCAAGTTGGGCTTCGTTCTGGTACGGTGTTATATCCGCCAGCGAAAGATGCACCCTTTTTCGAGGAGCGCAATCGTCAAAAAGGCGGGTCAGGGCCGACCTATTCTGGGCCCCCAAGAACTCTTGGTCGGTGCGCATGGGTTGTTGGCATCCTTGTCGTCTACAAAGTAATCAAGAACCCGCAAACCCACCAGTACCCACCCATGGTTCCATATTATGACAGCTGCTCGGAATAGCTCAAATTCCAAGAGCGGTACGGCAGTGGATATTGCCAGTAATTTATTGACGGTGGCGCGGAAGATTTCTTTGCGTCGTGTGGTGGATGCAGGGGCTATAGGCTTGGGTTTTAATATCCAGAACCAGGCAATCCAATCGCTGGAACGGCACCCACAACCCCGAAATATTTTTTTGACGCGGCGTTTGTCGATCTTAACCAATCTTCCCAGGAAATGGGACGCGTCGACGCGAGGCGCGGTAGATCCGTCGCACAGTCCCAAGCAAATGTCAAACACAAAGCCGCCTGGGTGCCGAAGTGTCGGAACAACGACAGTGTTCCTTCTAACAAGACACTCATGATGACAATGAAGCCCGTCAAGCACAGCAAGTGATAGAATGAGATTGTGCGATGGGCAGACATTATAAAACTTGACACATTCTCTCTTGGATATGACGGTTTTCTTCGCTCTCATCAAGCGTCACCATTGCGATCATTTGGATCCAAGAAGCACTGGCTGCCTGAAATAAACCCAATTGGACGAGCATTTGAGAGCTTCAAGACTCATATTTATTGAACAATGACAGAGACCCACGAGATGGAGAGCCCAGGCCGAGAGCCATCTGTCAAAAGCCCGCCCTCAACCTTCGAGTCGGCTGCAGTGCGGCTGTGGCGGAGAAGGGCTCAGTATACCATTCTGGTCCTCCTGACCACCTGGCTTATCGGCGGTGCCGTACAGGTGCAGAGCCAGCTCCAGCTCATACACGGCCGCCGCATGGAGGACATTGGCTTCATGTCTGCCTTCATTGTGGCTCTCGTTGTGGCGCTCTACATCTACTTTTACAAGTGTATCTCGTTGGTCTTAACTCCCGGCATCGACATCAATGCAGAGGAGCTACGCTTCATGCCCATGCCCTACCGCAAGCGCTTGGCGTGCGTGGCATATGGGCCGGGGATCACTTTGGTGTTCAGCGGCGTGGTGGGCTGCATCAACACGGTTCTGACGCTTGCTGCCTGGTGGTGGTTCAACGATCTGCATTTTGCTTCGTATCCACAGGGCACGCCGCCAATGCACGTCCTGGCCACCATAAACGCAGGTATGCTCACCACTGTGTACTTCACCCTCACCGTTCTAACGGCATTCCAGGTGGGCTATCACCAGGCGTGGGACGAGTCTCGAGGTGACGTTGTTGACTGCAAGCAGTCCCACGAGGTTGAAGCGGACATCCATTACGCCGGCCAATCCCGCGTGGTTATCAACGGATGGCTGCGTCTGTGGGATCTCTCCACCTTCTTCTACTAACAAAAAGTGGAAGTGGGGTGGGGGGAGGGCAATGCAGGGGGGAGATCGGGAAGTTGTGTTGCGAGATAAGATAATAAAAGAAACGTAGACAGAAAAATAAATAACAAGTGACGCCCCGCCTGCCGATCAGCTGCGCTGGATGGTTTTGGTGTGGGGGGAACTTTGATGCATAATTTCGAAAGTGGACCAATCGACGTGAATTTTGCGAACGCCGTAAACCACAGCAGGACGCCACAGGTGTCAATACTGCAGGAGGGCCGTGATTGTGGAAAGCAAAACAGCTGACTGTGCCACAAAAACGAAAAAGAGATGGCCGGGCCCAAAAGCAGCGAATATGCCCGGTCAGCGGTCGGCTGAATGGCCATTTCTTACCCCTCTGTCCTTGCTTCTATCCCTCCCTTGCTGCCGTCGTCCATGTTGCGTAAGGTTGAGCCCTGGTGCAGATCTGGAGGATCTCCCGGGCCAATGGGGATCGCTGCAGGACATCCGCTTGGACCACCCCGAGGGTCCGAGCGCCCGCCGTCGTCGATTGAACGTCCATCGGACGACACCCAACGAGGCTTTGGGCGGTTGGTCTCCGCAATAAATCCCAAATAAGCTGGCGAAGCTTGCGCAGGGGCCTTTTCGCGACGCTCGCTTGTCCGCCAGTGCTGCGTTGAGTTGAGAAGGGCCGGCCTCTTCTGGCGCACTTTGTGCGCGCTAGCGAATGGCGGGGAGCGGTGGAGCGATGCGATCTCGTCACTGTCGCAGGCCTGGCCCAGGCACAGAGCTTCAACCCCTCTTGCTTTCCCGAAAGCAATCAAGCTTCCTCGATATTCAGCACCTCTACTCGCGACAATTGTCCGATTCCGAGATCCGAGCGCCACTCTAGCTGCTCCATGGCGAAACAACATGCCAACCACGTGCAGTGTGCTCTGACACCAGTTGACGCCCCGTCGTACCTGACCCGCTCCTCTCTTGGCTTCGTGCTGCCAACCCACCTGCTCTAGACGAGCTGGAGCTCTACGTCCGGCGTACACCACCACCACCGACCGCTGATCGTCCCGTCACCCCGCCCGACCATCCCGTCCGAAATACCACGCATCTACGCATCCGGCGTCGTACCTTCGTGATGGTTACCTTGTCTGCCACCCTCTTTGCTCTTCCCCGCACCCGCGCCGACCACCGGTTCGCCGCCGCGGGCACTGACCTCGACGGCGGATGCGCGGCACGGCGCTTCGAAACAAATCCTCCCTTTCGCCTTGACAGCGGCAGTTCGCTCCATCCAATCCGTGCGAGTCCGACTTGATTGCGACTGCGCAGCCAGAACGCCAGCCGTCTGCTGGCACGGCAAACGCCGCCGCGATGCTTAACAAACCGCTCACCACAGACCACAAGCGGCAGAGGGGGAGCGGCTGACGATGCCGGGGAACCCGAGCTGGCATACCCTGACCTTTGAAGCCTAAAGCAGCTAGCTGGCTTGGAGATTGAAAGCAAGCGTATTTTCCCATTATTAGCGGGCAACACACGTTCCGGACCGGGTTTGTGTCCCAGAGAGGCGCTGTGGAAATTGAACAATGAACCCGATGGTGTTCCCGTACCCTTTTTTACACCCCTTGCTTGACAGGGGTCATCCCCGCCGCCAGCAGCTGTCTTGCGCTCGGAAACAACCGATAGCATGGGCCTTTGTGTTGGCGGTGTGGCCTCAATCTGGCGGGTGTAAACGAGAACCAGAACACCAGAGCACGCCGGGAGGGTACGGGGACGGCGAAGGGCTGGGCTGGGCTAGCTTCTGGACGAGTGGTCTGCCCATCACTTCCCGCAGCGATCCACATGGCCCTGCAGGAACTGCATCCACACCCGCGCCCAAAGCGCAGGTCCAAGCAGCCCCCGATGCTGCATGCGCTTTATCTGCATGTTGCTCCATGGGACGAAGTGAGGTTCCAACGCCAGACAACCGACGACCCACGTCTGCCGTTGACGCCGCTCGTGCCCAGAGCCAGTGGCGCTGCTTGTCCATTCGGCTGGACACCGCGTCGTCATCTCCGCTCCATCCTCGGTCTTTTCTTCTAGCCCCGCCATACCTCCTCTAGCTGAGGGCCGGAGCACAGCAGAGCTGCACAGGTACATATCTCGGCGAGCCCCCTCGCCCCCCGGACCCACAACGAAGTCTGTTCCCTCTCCCTCTTTATCGATCGACGCCCAGTCTCGCCCAGGGCAACACAGAGGCAACCAGCAACGATTGAGACCTGCCCCAACACAGAGCACCGCAAGGCTCAAGCACGGTTGCCCACCATGAGGTTCCCGTCTTGGTTGACCTGGTACAAGAAGCCGGAGTACCGTGATATCCGCGAGTATGCCGACAACATCAACACCGGCAAGCGGTCGATGAGCCCGGCCGGCCGCGCCTGTTCCATCCCCAGCCGACTGCGCCTGGACCGAATCCTCGAGAACAAGACTTGCAGCCCGATGTCGCTGTATGACTTCTACATGTATCTCAAGTACATTGAGTTCTCGTCGGAAAACCTCGAGTTCTACATGTGGTATGTGGTCGCCGCGCCTTTTCTGTTCTTGTCGATCCGATATTAACGCGTCGCGCATAGGTTCAAGAACTACGAGAACGCCTACGCCAAGGGCCTCGCCATGGTCGAGAAGAACTACGGCTCCATGGACAACGTGTCCGAGAGCAGCTCATCGGACTCTACCCTCAAGGCCCAGACCAACGCGCCCGCCGTCGAGGAAGATGACGACGAGGAACAGGACCCGGAAGTCGGTAGGTTTACTTGCCACCCCCTGAACGCGTCGTCCGCGCCCCTGAGACTGACCTTCCTTCAGCCAAGGAGACTCTCGCCCGTATCTCGCAGCTCATCTCTGTCGACGCGTTGTGCTCATCCAAGTCAAAGTGCGCGCCGGCCACAAGCGCAGCTAACCTTGACGCCAAGTCCTTCTCGACCGCCGATCTTCTCAAGACTGTCCCTATTGGCCGGAGTGAACTCGACACCGTCATCGACCTGTTCCTGCTCCCGGGCTCTGAGAAGGAGCTCAACATCCCGCCGTCTCTCCGTCAACAAGCCATCGCAGATCTCCATGTGTCGTCTCACCCGGCCGCCCTGAAGCCTGTCGCCGATCATATCTACGGCCTCCTTCGCAACTGCTCGCACCGCAACTTCGTTCGCCTCGGTGTTGGTAATGGCACATTCGAGACCATCTGCGTCGCCACCATGCTCGGAATCGTCTGTACTATCGCTGGTTTCATCGTTATCTTCTCGCGCGGCTTTGCACCCTACCGTGGCGCGCACACCCGGTGGGAGACGTTCGCAGCCTGGCCGTTGTGGTGGCTCGGCTTGAGCTTGATCCTGTCTGGGCTCAGGGGTAGCTGCTTCTTCCTTCTTTTGTTCTCTCGTCGCCAGCCGCTTCCTTGGGAAAGGTTCGATGACACCAAGTCTTCGGAGCCCAGCAAGTGGCTTATCATCAGACTGCTGTCGCGCTTGATGATCTTTGACCGCAAGATGCGCGTCAAGGAGAGACATTTGCGAAGGCTACAGCAGAAGATTGTCGCACAGAGCCTGCTCGGCGGCGCACTCTTCGCCACCGCTGGCGTCATGTTGTTTATCTTCCTGCCGATGTGGCAGGAGACCATGTGATGGATACTGGGCTTAGTTCCCGACGCTTTCTTTTCTTGCACACTCATTAGCGATACCAAACTTTTTGATGCTGTTGGCAGTTGACCAACGATGACATTATAATCACAATGATACCTCGGGAGGGTCTGGAGTTTGTGGAGTTGGGGCTTTATCATAGGTCATGTTACCTCTACTGAGAAACACTCAGTCTGTCATTAGATATCTAGGGTGTTGGTGGTTGATGACAATGAAAACACGGATCACACTCAATCTATGTAGCGCGGGAGCGTAATCTATCTTGCCGATCGTCGTGGGGAGGCTTTTAGCCGGGAGTCTTCTCTGGTAATGGGGATTTATGACAGCTGCCGGCTATTCGGGGTGGAATGTTCTGTGGTCAAACTTGTGGGTAACCCCTTCACCCGCACTGCCTTCCTCCGCGGTCCTGCATTGAGATGCCCCGGTTCCACCAATGGTCTTACACGATGTCGAGAAAGTGGACGCCATCGCCAACCCGGCGGTCCGGTAACCACCCTGCAATTTACTTGACGATGGAGATAGATGCTCCTCGGTACTAATATAAGGGCCGCGGCGTGGATGGTTTATTTTTCTTCTCGATCGCTCCCGTCGCTCGTTCATTTTCATTCTTCATTTTCTGAATAGTTCGATCGCGAACTCAGTCGCCGCCATGGTTTCTCTCTTGGCACTCCTCGCCGCCACGCCCGCACTGGCAGCCGCCGCAGGGCAAAAATATCTAATCACATTGTAAGCCCCAACCTTTCCTCCCAAGCGTGCGCATAGAACTACTCACTCACTAACACCCCCCAGCGGCGACTCCTACTCCCAAACCGGCTTCAACATCTCCCTCGCCAAACCCTCCCCTTCCAACCCCCTAGGCAACCCGCCCCTCCCCGGATGGACTGCCTCAGGCGGCCTCAACTGGGTCGGCTTCCTCACCTCCCAATTCAACGCCACCCCCCTGCTCACATACAACTTCGCCTACGGCGGCGCCACAACCAACGCCTCGCTCGTCACGCCCTGGAAGCCTGAAGTCCTCAGCTTCATCGACCAGGTCGCGCAGTTTAAGGGGAGTATTGGCGCCACGCCGAGGAGGGAGTATGCACCGTGGACGGCGGAGGATACCCTGGTCGGGGTGTGGATGGGGGTCAATGACGTGGGGAATTCGTGGTGGAAGAGCGAGGGGGAGTATGAGGTGCTGGTGGGGGGGATTATGGATAGTTATTTTGGGCAGTTGCAGGTGGTGTATGAGGCCGGGGCGAGGAATTTTGTGTTGTTGGGGGTACCGCGTGAGTTTTTCTTGTTTTTCCTCCTTTTTGCTTTTTGGGGCTCTTTGGAGCTCTTGGTTTAGGGGTGGGTTTGGTGCTTTTGCTAACGGTTGACAGCGATTCAATCAACTCCGTCGGTACTGATGAACCCGAAAGACTCGCAGGCGGCTGAGGCCGTGGCGATTGGCAAGTACAATGATGCGATTGCGACGAGACTGGCGGCGTTCAAGGCGGCAAATGCTGGAGTTGTGGCAACGATTGTGGACACGGCGGCGCCGTTTAACAAGGCGCTGGAGAACCCAACGGCGTATGGCGCCCCGAATGCCACGTGCTACAACGGAGATGGCGTTTCCTGCTTGTGGTTCAACGACTATCACCCGGGCGTGGCCATCAATAAGCTTGTTGCCGATGCTGTGGCAGCCGCATGGAAGGGGAACTTCTTTATATAGAGTTTCGGCCGAATCTGAAGACACTTCGTACAAATATCGTTCTGAACCGCCGGATCTGCCAGGTAGCTTTGTATTTTTTGGTTCCTTCTTGGCTTCTCGACCTACCGGCGTCGCCGGTCCTTTGTTGTATCCTCCACCTCAAGAGAAAGCTCAGACGGCATGTCACGGTATGGCTCCAGCATGGGCATCGATACCATCGCAGGCATCATTATCGGCTCGATAGTTTACGCCTTTGTTGGAATGATTTGCCTCCTCAGTGCCCTTTCCCGTCTTAGAACAAGCAAGAAGTGGAAGCGCATGAGAAAGGATGGGGCACTCTATGTACTGTTCCCGCTAGGATGTTTCCTCCTCGCGGTGATCTGGCCATTGTCAGCCATCATGGTCTTCTTCCATCATTTCTGTTGCGGCATGGGCAACACCTGCTGCGGGCTGAACTGCGCCTCCTGGTTGAACGACAAGTGTGAGCGCCTCGCTGGCTGTGGAACATAGTTGCTGTTCCTAAATGCTGGTATCAGTGGATTCACTTTTGCTGAGTTTGGTGCAGCGGTTTCGTACGACACTAGCGATCTAGAGAGCGCTGCTCAAAGGGGGCCTAGACCTGCAACGGTACATCAACCGCCTGCGTACGCCAAGAATATAGAGCTTCCAGAACGACACCAGCCGGTTCATCTCAGGGGATGAGCCCTTGTCCCGGTTAATTTTGGGCATTGTAGGATTTTGGAAGGCATGGATGCTGGGAAGCGTGGTCAGGGGTGATTTGTTGGGAGTTGGGGATGATCTGCGCATCAGCTCGGAGTTCTTAGGCCCCTATGGAGGTCTCGGGGTGCGTTTGTTAGAATGGGAGATGAATATTTTCTAGGACTTTTACGGGCGTCATATCACCAAGGACTCGACGTGCTACGGTGTCCATCATGGCTTCCTTTCGTTAAGGTCATTCACTCCCTGGGCACAACGCTAGAATTTTGTCTCTTTGTCACCAGCAAATTTGCCAATCTACGAACATTAAATCAGACTAAAGTTATTTCTACCTTGGATAGGTACACACTCATGGAAGGAGATTCCTTACGCGCGGAAGGTTCCGACCGAAAGGATGGATCTCTTTCGTGCGAAAAGGTGGAACCTCCACTTGCACGTGGGTGCCGGACCGTCAACACCAACAAGGTTTTCGCACAGCTCGTGCTCCATTTTCACCACCTCGTCACAACCACCCAACTTACTAATCTCACCTTACCCACATCAAACTAGGTACCCGATGGGCGCTCACCGTCTTGGCACCCTCCAAACCACGATTTGAACCAACCTGGCAACCTGGAACTCGCAACATGTCAGAGCCCGAACCCTCCCCCGGGTCTCATCCTCCCTCCTCTGCCGAACTCCCTGCCTGGGACGGTCGCTGGGACCGCGACCTCAAAATCGCAGCAGTCCCCACCTTCGCTCTCCTCTATGTAACCGTCACGCTGCTCGCAGCGGGACACCTCGTCATCGCCACACGCAAGCGATGGCCGATATTCAAGACTGAAATGGCGCTCATTCTACTCAATCCGATACTGTGTCTGGTTTTGGGGGCATTCTGGCCGTTGGGGATGCTAGCTTCGATGTCGGGGTGGCTTTGTGGGGGGGACAAGTCTTGGTGTGGGGTTAGTTGTGGGAAGGTGAGAGGGTGGCTGAAGGGGGTTGAAGATAGGGGGATGAGGCTTCTAGGGAGGGGGGAGAAAGAGAAAGGGGTGGTGGCGCTGATGAAGGCGAGGGGATGGTTGGTCAAGGAGGTAGCGTGCCTGCTCCAATGGAGTTGTCTGGGTATGCAAAGACGGTTTGAGACGGATTGGACCGAATCTGGTTTGGGTTGTTGAGAGCTGTGTTACCGCGAAGGGGACTGAGCTGGCAAGAAGGAGAGATGAAAACGGTCTCTGCAGAGACTGAAACCAACGACAGACTAATGCAGCCGATGAGGAGCCTCTCAGTGCGTGTTGAGAAAAGAAACTGGGACGGATGCGGGACTCAAATAGCAGAGTGGAAAGGGACTCATCGGCAGCTAGAGGTTTAATAAATGTAAGGCGTAATTGTCATCATACCGTCATCATACTGACATCGAGTCAGGCCGCGCCGTGACTGTACGGCCCGGATAAGATCGACGGTAGGCTCGCGGGCCCAGGCGAGCGAGTCGCAGCACACCTTGACAGGCACCGAAGGATCTCCAAGGCTAAACCCCAAATTGCGTGTGTGACACAAGCAGCCATTTGCCAGCTGTGCCGCAGAGACACAGTGCGGCCTAGCACCCCCCCTGGGCCAAGCGGTGTGCGATGAGCTACAAATACTCAAGCAGGCAGCAAAATGGAATTACCTACCATTGTGGTTGCTGCTATCCAATCGACTATCCAAATCCCGTCACCAAATGGAGCACAAAATGACTAGCCGAGACTCGAGGGGGAGGATAGAACTGCGTTCCGAACATGAATGGGAGCAGAGACCAGAGCCGCCAACAGCCCTGGCAGTTCTTCCCAGAGAACTACTTCTCCCCTATCCGCCATGGGTCACGTACTTCTTCCGCGGCACTCTCGCCATCTATGAGACCGCCGCCCTGGCATTCACAGTCTGGGTGTTCACCAAATGGCAGGAGTACGAGCCGGATTTGGGGAGAGGTTTCCTCTTTCCAAGGGACCGTTATGCGATACCTCTTATCGTTATTGTGGCTGCATTGTTGGGCAACCTCAGTGCCGTTGTTGCAATCATTATGGACAGGTACCATGTTGCCGGGCTGTGGAGGTGGATGGTCTTTGTGGACGCCGCAGTTGGTGCCCTCGGGCTATACGGATCTATCACAATGTCGGGTATCAGTCACAATGACCCTTGGGAAAAGGATTTGGAAGTCCCCTCCTGGCTGGGAAGCCATAATGCCGCAACCGCGTTGCTTTTTACCCTCGGGTAAGTTAGACATCTATGCCCAGCATTCCTGATATGTTTTTGCTGACCGTTTCAGCACCGCTCACATTATTGCTTGTTTCGGCGGTCTGGTGGGCATGCGGCTGGTGGCAGTTAGACAAAATGAAGTTGATTGAGAGTAACATCAGCAGGGCCTGGGTTTGGGCTATCTGACTCCGTCTGAAGACATATAAAGTTGCCCGCCCAATACATCGATTCGTCAGTCATCAATCTCGCACCCCAAGACACACACTCCGTTGTACCTAGTTTTACTGCCAGTGAAATGACTCATCCGAGACTCGACGGATACTTGCACGTCCCAGTAGTGTCGACGTTGTTTCACGTGTTCAAGCAAAAAGATATACCCGTCTCGATGTGGACTACGGTCGCCACCGGGACACATCATAGCAACCATGTTCAACTGTATGTCCCTCGCTAAGCTAAAGGCGTCGGCCTTGCTTTCCCACTCATCATCGTCCTCGTGGATTTGAATATATCGACGGTCGAGGCCGTAAAAGACGATTCGATCGGGGCGGATAGTCGTACCAGCCACTCGCTTGATGCGGTAGTCGATGAGCCAGAGACGTTTTTGGGAAGCCGACAGATTGGCCAGGCGGCCTGCGGCGATAGCGCTCGCATCGAGGATGGAATAATTCCCTGGCCAAGCGCTTGGACTCACAGGCACACGCCAGCGTGGATCGATCTCTATCGCAACGTCATTCCAGGAGGGAGATTGTTCGTCGGCTTCGAATTTGACTGAATCTGCTGCAAACTGCAGGCAAACGAGGTCATGGCGGCGAATAGTGAACATGTTCTTGGCTGCGCCGTGGTTGAGATAGGCGCTGAGACTGCAGTTACCATATTCCTTGAAGTTCACACACTGTGCCCATTTCCGCTCCACGACAGCCCGCGATTCGCGACAGGCGCCCCACAGGCCAGCTTCGATCAAATAGCTCGAGGGGTTGCCGCCAAACCAGGACGGTGACGCCGACCCAGACGCGCTGACCGAGAACTTGGGAGCAGAGCGGTTGGAAAGCTGCGGGGTGCTCGTATGGTACCTTGTTTCGATGTAGTGGTCGGGGTCGGAAAATAGAGAGACGCCAAGGATGCCGTGTATCTTGCACTTATATTTTCCCTCCATATCGCAATAGCCCGTGAAATTTGTCACATTCTCGCCTTCGGGCACGTCGTCGGGGGTGAAGGTGAAGAATTGAACGCCAGGCCGTTCGCGCTCCTCAAGGGCCTGCTCCCAAACCATGCTTCTGATCTCGGCCGGGAAGCGGCGGAAGAGTGGGAATCCGTTGCCGCTTATGGCTGGATGTGGATCTCACCGAGTAGCAGGGACGATGCGTGGCTAGAGGCCGCGAGTTGCGAGACGCGGATGTCAAGATGATATGTTGGGGCTTGTCAACAGAGAAAGCATGCATTTTCCTCGAACTTCGGTCCGCATCCAACTGGTGAGTTTCTTGGCACATATTCTCAGGCAGTTGCGACTGGAGACTGGATGAATTGCAGGGATACGTCATCAAAGCGGTCAATCAGGCCCGGGCCAATGAAGGCCGAGATTGATATTTGATCGTAACTTCCCACGGTGATAGAGGGGAGCTCTTTCCTCGCAAACCTGAGGGCATGAGCCGACAGCTGGCCGGACTTCGTTCTCGGGCCAGTATGATGCTTGCGAAGCCATCAGCGACGGCGTGCCTCGAAAGCGGGATTTTGGGAGCAGTCTTTAGGCCTCCAAACCTACGTAGGTACCCTTATGGCTTTAAGCATTTACGCGCGTAACACTTAGCGGCAGACTTAAAGTCATGCTTGCCCTACACGAAACTTTCTAGCGGTTGGGGACTCGGACCCAAGCCGCCATAAAGTGTCTGGCCTCGGTATAAGACACGAATGCAGAGCTAACTTGATTGTCCAGCCGTGGAGCTTGGGCTACGTCTGCTTCTGATCAACAATATCTGCACGACCTTTGAACCCTCCCATTCTACCTGGGTCTCTAGCAATACCCCCAACGAACCCCTGGCAAAGCCCACCTGAGGCGCACCACTTTCACACCTTGTCTAAGATGGGACTCGAATTCTCGGACCTGTCAGAAGAAAGCAGGGCATGGCTTAGTATTGGCATCGTGTTCTATTCCTTCCTTGCGATCTTGTTCACGGTCACCTTGTTCTGTGAACAGGGAGAGAAGGTGCCAAGACTTAAAACGGATCGGTATGGCCATCCTTGTGTTTCTTGGGATGCTCGTCATCGGAATGTGTTGGCCCCTGGCACTTGTGGGATTCATCCTGTCCTGCATTTTCGTGGTGCTGGCGAAGCGTGTCTGCCGTATTTGTGGAACATGCACCACTTACACGACATGCTGTGGGGTGAGCTTTCGCAAAGACGCCAATGCCAAAAATGGAGCAACACCCGGATCCGAAGACGTGGAGGCGGCGGCGGCGGCGGCGGGATTCACCAACCAACCAAAAGGAGAGTGTGGCATGGAGATGCCGGCCAGGGTGGTAGTGAAGTAAGGGCGCTCGAGACAACGCGGCCCTGAACACGGCATGAAGTCAATGTCCTCAAAAGAAATGCTGGTACTGATGGCCATTGTAGAGGTTATGTTCATGGATCGCGGTGACTTTGGAGAGGGAGAAGTCGATGAGAGGGTAGACTTGAGTACTAAAATACATTTACGGAATCCTCGCACAGTTCTGTGCTGGAATGGTAAGGCCTGGGCTTAAACACATTACAAGCCTTAGTTGCATCGTAAAAAGCCTTTCCCGAATGCAGGAAGGCCTTCTCAGTATATGCAGGTTAGTATCTTGCAGACTATTCATAACTTTCTTAAACATGTTCGGTACCTAAGTTACCTATCCTGCTTGCAGCAAAATGGCACATAAAGTACCTAGTAGCCTTTGTCTGAAACAGGCTTTGATCCACAAATTCTACACATACCTCGGTACCTAGGTACGTGAGTCTTACGGGCGTTACGATTCTGCAGCTGTGGCCCTAAATTCTGTTATTCTGTGCGTACGCCTCGCAAAAAGCTTTCTTCCCAAAAAGAAAAAAAACCCTTGCGACAAGACCCGGCTGCTACGTAGGTACAACACCCGATTATCCCATCTAACACCGTCCGTCAACTATCAACCTGTTTCAGCGCCCAGTCCGCGCAATAATTGGGTCTTAATCTGCAGCAAATCCTCTCTTTCACCGCACCAACAATCTCACAGACAAGATGGTACCTTTCTCTAGCTTGGCACTATGGGAGCAAGGATGGGCTGTTCTTGGCATCCTGATCTATTCCATCATCACACTTGCAATAGCCTGCGGCCTTCATGAGGACTTGCACATAAAGTACCCAACGATGAACTCAACTCTTGGACTGCAAACCCTCGCAATCTTGGTGTCGCTCATTACCGCAGCGATATGGCCTGCTTTTGTCGCCATTTTCCTCGCAGTATTAGCCGTGGCTATTGCAGCAGGCCTCGTGGCGCTTGCAATATTTATCGTGGCCGCCATCCTCGCGGCGATTTTCGAGATCATCAAGTTTGTATGCCGTCCTTGCCGCGACTTGAAGTTGCCACAGTCTCCCCCCGACCTCAGCAAGAAGACGAAAACTACCGGAAACGACGATGTGGAGGCAGCAGTGGCATATGTCAACCAGCCCAAGCAGGAGGCTTCTATGGAACTCCCTGCATATCCCAGCCCAACTGCCGCACTGAAGTAGGTGCGCAGACGAAGGTCAGAATGGATGCGACGCTGGGGCGATGACTGATCGGGGATAATTCGACTACCTAAGAATAGATGGGCAAACCCTGGGATATTTAGGGGGAATTAGAGGGCTTCTGGGGGAGGGGAATGCTTTCTTCAACGCGAATACGTCTTGAACTCAGACACTAATATTAATCCTTCCAATTTAACCCAACCCACATCTGATGACCCCTTGCTGTCTTACTCCAAGTCCCCATCCACCGCGACATCCGAGTCCCCAGCTCTGACCGCCATCTTATCACCCTCCCGCTTCACACCAGCTACAATCGCCGCACTGCCCATCACTGTCTCCCAGTTGTGAATGGCAATCGTGTTCTCCAGATTAGCCATCACAGCCTCATACCCCCTTGGCCACACCTCCTTCTCATATATCTGCACAACCCTGGCCAACTCAGCAGGCGTATGCTCCTTCATATCCTCCAACAGCTTCAGCAGCTCCGCCGCATCGGTGATGGCATTTCCCAGCCCCTGTCCGCGATCTGTTGCAGTCAGACCCAAGCTCGTGGTACACTGACACACCCATTGGAGAAAAACTGAACTCACGAAACGTCATCGAATGCGCCGCATCCCCTGCTAGCGTGACCAACCCACCCTTACTATCCCAAGGCTTGGTCGGCCAGTACGTCAGCCGGGAGTGCCAGCACATTGTGCCGCGCGGGATGGTCGTGACGCTTTCCTTGAAGGGGTAGGCGAGGTGGCTAACGCGCGAGCGCATGTCATTGAGGATCTCGTCGTCACTCTTGAGTCCGGTTTCTTCGTCGGCGTGCCAGGTTAGGAGGACGACGAAGGTCCAGTCAGCTGGGTTGGGGGAGGTGCAGTCGTGGACTGATATACGTCAGCTTTTTGTGTGTCGGGGGGAAAGGGGAGAAGGATGGGAACATACCGCTCGCCCAGGCCATGAGGCCGGTAGGATCCAGGGTCATGTAGTATGTTGGATTGAGCTTTCGGATGTTTAGAGCAACCTGCGGGTCGAGCGTGGTGATGCAGCTCGAGACCACGATGGGGCAGGTGAGCATCTTGTTGTCGTTAGGGGAGGACGCAAAGAGGAAGTCCCGCACGGCGCTGTGCGCCCCTTCGGCTCCAATGATGAGGTTGCCGCTGTCAGTGGTTCCATCCGTGAAAGTGGCCTCGACAATGCCGTCCTGGTTTGTCTGGATTGAGGCTAGACGTTTCCCGAACTGTGCCATGTTGGTTGGTCAGATGCTGTTCATCCAGGGGAGGGAAAAGGGGCGACATACACGAACGTCGATACCTGTGCGCAGCAGGTCGAGCCAGGATCTACGTCTCAGTCGGATGCTAAATGGCGTTTCGAGCGCCCTGAGAAGCTCGCCAGAGACGCCATTAAAGATTGGCATCACAGAGTCGGCGTTCGGCTCGTGGGTCACGTCGGTCTGCACCATTCGGAGACGGTCGTGCAACTCAGGAGGGAGAATACTTTCGAGGGGAGACAGGGCCCAATAGATACCAAAGTTCCAGTCTCGGGGCCGAGCGGTGGGGGAAGCATCTTTCTCAAAGACCGTGGCGTCGATGCCCACCTAGACTTGTCAGCCTCTTCTTGACTCAACTTTCACTCTATGTATGGGGCCAACTGCCACCTTCTTGAATGCCTGGGCGAGCAACAAGCCAGCGGATCCTGGTTGCGTTCCGTTAGAGATATCATGGATCAGACTAGACGATCGTGTAGAGACGAGGCATACCCGCGCCCATGATAAGAACCCTCAAGGGAGAAGATATTTTGACGGGGCCCATGTTGGTATCTGACAAGTAGCTCTGGTAGGTATGGTGGGTTTCTCAGTATATCCAAGGTAGACGAAACTTGTGGCTCATCAGAACATTCAGAGGACAAAGGGGCTGCTATTTGATGATGAGAGAATACAGATTTATCAGACTGACACATTGTGATATTACTGCTGATTCGCTCGTAGTTCACCGTTCAGATGTAACCCAGTACCTTACTCCGGTAATGGCCGGACTGATCCCGCGCACTAAGCGAGCCCTGATTCCGAGCTCTCGGTTTCGGCCTTGCGCCAAGCCGGCATACCGAGTTCGTGATTCGCGATGAGAAAAGAACCTTACAGGTGAAATAGAGCAATTTATAAGATGTTGGGCTCCGAGATAACTGCTGCCTAGACGCACGATGTCGAATACTCCGCTCCATTCCGCGTAACCAACGCCCATCTGTGATGATCTCAGGGAAGCAGATGCCGAACATCTCGGCCTCCGAGGGGTCTCGGATGTCGCAACGACATTAAAGGAAACACACAGCGGTCCATAGGGGCTTTGGTACGTTGAAGAAGTATTCTCCGATCACGGCGTCTCGGGAAGGATATCCGCGCTCTCGGGAAGCTTCATATAACCAGGGGGAAGGGTCTCTGGCGGCGGCTCCTATGCTGTATTAGTTCTCTATCACTTCACCCCCCACAAGACAACTGGTGCTTACTTGGTGCCCCTCTGACCACTTGCGAACGTCATCATAGTTCTTGCATCTGTGTACTGTATTGAAGTCCGGGAAGGCCTTAGGATGATCTGGATTGTACCACACCTGTCCGAGCACGGCAGTGTCAACGTTGCACATCAGAACTTGGCGGACTGTGTCGAGGCAATGGGCTGGAAATTAGTCAGTTTTGGTGAAATATGTTGAGAATATGTTGAGAAGAGGGGCAACATACTGACGTGTAGCCGGAGGATTTTGTCGTCGTTTGTAAATGCGTGGGTCCCTTGGTTTTTGTAGTAGTCGTAGTTGAAGTAGAGCGCTTTGCGGACGAGATTCTGGTTATCATATGTCAGCGGCCGTCTGTCATCAATTCGGATGTACATACTAAACAGTGGAGGTGATGCACGCCCTCAACGTTGACGAAAAAGCCACCCCCAAACTCGTCGGACCGCCGGACGTGAGCGTCCGTCAGGCCACTCCTCAGACCCTCCTCGTACGAGATAATCCCCGCTCTGTCTGTCATGGGGGTTAGCATCAAGAAAGGAAAGCCTCGCCGATGACACTCACAGTCAACACCCAGAGCCTCCCAGGCAGCGTCAACCTCAGGGGAGCCCTGAAGACGGTAGATTTCTTCCTTGATGAAGGACCCGTTGAAGGCATGATCAGTGTATCGAACATCGACTTTCTTCAAGACAGGTGCTGCAGTACCGTTAGCGGAACCGAGAGCGTTGTTGTATTGGACGAGGTATTTACAGTATTGTGTCGTGTATGCCGCACAAGTGCGATCCAGGTCCATACTCCATCGGCCGGCCATGAGGCCGAGGAACAGGCTCATCAAGTTTGTTGATACAACTATTACTTTGCATGCCAGTCGTCGGAGTCGCTGGGCAAGCAACTTCCCCCGTGGGTTGTAGAACTCTGCATCGTCGCCGGGGGATGCGCCAGAAGAGTGTGTGCCGGCGTTCAATGGTTGCTGCTCTGGTTCATTGTCGGGGCTTGCGATGTTCTGAACTCGTTTGTACTGGATTGAGTCCCGGACCCAAGGTTGGGTCTTCTTCTTGCCTTGCGACGGCATGTCGAGAAATGGGCGAATATGCGCGGCAAGGGTAGCTCGAAGTTCTCCGGCCAGACGTGTCTCCAGCTTTTTCGGGAACGAGTAGATAGGGCAGTTGGTCGAGCATGATTTTCATGGGCTATGCACACTTCAAGAAACTCTTTGAGCTGCAGATGCGCTGTTTGCGGAGATTGCTGTTCTAGCCGTTTTTGGTGTTCTGCTTCCGGGCACTTTTTGTGTCGCCAGCCCGGATCGGATCCGGAACCCGGCAACATTACACAGACCACATCCGGCGAGACATTCTCCCTTCGTGGCACTCGCAGAACTCCGAATGCGGAATGATCTTCATTGGCGGGATTGGAGCTCAATGATCTTGAAGTTCCAGCTTCAGGTTTGTGCAGACAATCACTGCCGCTGTGCCAGGTCACTCCCAGCTGCCAGAAGACTTACCAGGCCATGGCCCAATGACGGAGAGGATTGAGTCCACCAAAAGCCTTAGTCATCTCAGAGTATGGTGGTAGGGAGGGAGCTAGTTGCTCTCATTGCCCCATTTGCATCATGACGATTGAGGCCCGGGTGGCCCGAGGGCTGTTGATGCTGCCCGCATCATTGGATTCAGTGCACCAGCACACTGTGCCATCAAAAACTTGAAGCCCGAGAATTTCAAGGTGTCTTAGAGGCTAGCTCTCCAATTGCTAATGCTGGCCAGGAATCCGAAATGCCCGGGTCAAATCCAACAAGTGAACTGAATGAAGCAGCGGTCACATTTTGAGGCGTGATCTCACCACCGCATCACCGGCGAGCATGACAGCAAAATTGTGGCCGCAGCGATGATGGGAAAAACAGAGTTCCAAGACTACCATGACCTCATGCCCCCTCGCCAACTTCATTGCACAGACCGCGTATTACGTGCAGTGTGACGATTGTCCGGAGAAGTCGCCCGCCATATAAATCCAAACCTGACCCAATTTCTGCCGTCTCGCCCACTGCTAAAAAGCCTGAAATCCCACCAGAAGCTCCTTTGATTGACACAGTAAAAACAAGAAGAAAATATCCCCCATCGCCCATCATGGTCTTCACACTCCCCGGAGATCTATACACCACCGACCCCAACTTCACCACGCTCTTCCGCCTCCTCGAAGACTTCAACTCGTATTCGCGCGAGGTACAAGGCGACGAGAAAGAGCAAGCCGGGCGCGGCCACGGGCGCCACCGCCGCGGTCCCCGGCCGCGCTTCGACATCCGCGAGACCAAGGAAGCATACGAACTTTACGGAGAGATCCCCGGCGCCGAACGCAAGGATGTGCGCATCGAACTGACCGGCCAGAACATGCTGGCCATCCGGGGCCATATCGACCGCGGGTACGACGCCCCGATTCCCGGGAGAAGCCCCCACATAAGGAGAAGGAGAAAGACAAGGGCAAGGAGGGCGAGGGTGCTGAGAAAAGTACCAGTGGCGAGGGAGAAAAGGGAAAAGAGAATGAGTCGGACGCGGTGCGCTTTCTGCAGAGAGAGCGGTTCGTCGGGGATTTTGAGCGCGAGTTTGCATTCCCAGGGCCGTTGATGGAGTTTGAGATCTCGGCGACCTTGGAAAATGGCATCCTCAAGGTGGTAGCCCCCAAGCAGGAGGTCAACAAGACGCGCAGGATCGAGATCCAGTAGGGGCGTACTGGCGCGGTATGACATACCAGTACAAGTAATTAAGGTTATAAAATTCTTATTTAGAGAATTTGTCTTCGAGACTTCGTCATAATTGTGGCGATTACATGCAGGCATCTGTGGCCATCCTGAAACGAAGAACGGGGGCGGTAGCTTGCTCTTCAGGCTGCGGCGTGCTGTTGCTGCGCGCACGCTGGATGTTGAAGATTCCTATGGGCCGTGTCAAGGGGGGCTCGTGTTAAAAATTACAATCTGTGAGACGAGACTACTACAATTCAGAGAGAATAGGGAATGAGATCCTAGGGGGGGGTTTATACCTCTGATTTTCGGCGATTTTCAGGTGCCCACTGTAGATTTGGAAGCGACGACAGCATGGTGACGAAGAGTATAACCCCTTGATTGCGACTGCCAATGCCTGCGTACGCCGGCATTGAGAATAGCATGGACTGGAAGGGACAAGTCTCCAACGGTGGACCTTGAAGCGGCCTTGATGGAGGAGGTGAATGATATGCACTGCCAAAATTTCCTACCAAACTCGGATTCGAAGTCACCAAAAGGGGTTTCACATCGTCATCAACCAACCAACTGCCAGTGCTGCAATTTCGGCATCCTCAGACTACGAACCCTAACCCTCGCCGCATCAACGCGACGATGTCAGGAAGCAATGAAAATGGCTTTCCTTTGTTCAGTGCCATGTCGGGCCGTCTCGGTTTGGCGTGGGCGGATGTCACAAAGAAACGGAGCTGAAATTTTTTTCCATGTCTGGAAACACCATGATCATGATCGCCGAGCAAATTCAAGCCTGTCGCAACTGCATTCGGTAAATACAAAAGCGTAGTACACGACGTCAGTGGCCAGCGATGGCATGACGGATCCGGAAAGTACAAAGCGATCTTACTCTTGAAGCAGTGAGATATTTGGCGTAAATATGATGCCTCCTGCGCTGGCGGCTTACACTCGTCTAACGCCCTGCCAGTGCACATCTTGACAGCTCAATTTTGCCCAAAACTTCAAGAAACAGCCACAGACAAAAAACCATCATGAAGCTATCCACCACACTCATCGCCTTCCTCCCCCTCGCTCTTGCAGCACCAGTGGCAGAGTCTCAGCCCCAAGCCCACTCAGAGGAGACCCGCGCCTACGGCTCCTACCTTTACGAAGGTGACGCCGGCAAGGATCTCGCGTCCTACAGCGACTACGGCAGCTACAAGGACACCGGCACCTACAGCCCTGTCATCTACTACGACAACGACGCTGGCGAAGCAGCCAAGTACGGCGACTACGGCGACTACAAGGGTGCCGGCACCGACAATGACCCCAACGGCATCATCGCCTACAACAATTACGGAAAATACACCGGCCTTGAGGATGCAGTGAAGGGAGAGAATGCGCCGGCGTTTTGGACGGCTTATGCGGAGCCGCCGCAGGGATGGGGTGATTATGGGAAGTACAAGCGCCGTGTCCGTCGCGTGCGCCAGAGCAAGAGTGTCCCGGTGGTTGAAGGCGAGGAGTGACAGGAGACGGCGATCTGAAAGTGCCAGTGGTGGCGTAATTTTGGGGTTTCTTGGATTTGATCTTGTGTGTCGGTGGGTCTCGTCGGTGTCTCTTTCCTTAACTGCTCTAAGTTTCTTAAAATACCACGCTCCTTACTAGTACACATCCGGCCCTGCAGCATGCCAGGGATTCAGCTCCAGTGAAAATACCCAAACTTCACCATGCCATTACTAGTATTCTTCGTTTTAACGGATGATGTCCTCAAGCGTGGCTAAATCCGCTTGTTCTGTCCCGGTGCAAAGACAGAATCGACCAAAATGGACATCGGATTGGCTTGCTCCGCGTCCCAGCGCCGAGGATGTGGGTCCTCGGCGATTCTTCCTCCAACCTCAGCATTAGGCCTGGCCCGAGACGATGCAGCATTCGAGATAATCTCGCACGATGGAGCTCCGGTTGCGTATAATACCATCGTGACGTCTGGCTCTTGACGTTCCAATTTTCCACCTTGCACTGGCAAGATCAAGACCCCGAAAGGGTTCGACAACAAGATGAAGTTCCCCACCGGCAAAACCTGGGCCGCATTGCTCACCTTCGCCCTCCCGCTCACCTTCGCCCTCCCGCTCACCTCAGCAGCCTCCCTCCGCCAAATCACTGAAAACTTCGGCTCCAACCCAACCAAAGCCGGCTTCTTCATCTACGTCCCCGACACCCTCCCCGCCAATCCGGCCGTCCTCGTTAACCCGCACTGGTGCCACGGAACGGCCGAAGCCGCCTTCCGCGGCAGCCAGTACGCCACGCTGGCCTCCAAGCACGGCTTCATCGTCATCTACCCCAACTCGCCCCATACCGCCGACCAGTGTTGGGATGTCTCGTCTAAGGAAACCCTCACCCACAACGCCGGCGGCGATAGTCTCGGCATCGTCAGCATGGTGAAGTGGACCCTCGCCAAGTACAACGGTGACGCATCGCGCGTATTTGTCACGGGAGTCTCCTCCGGCGCGATGATGACGCAGGTTCTTCTCGGTGCTTATCCCGATGTCTTTGCCGCCGGGAGTGCCTTTTCAGGCGTGCCATTTGGATGCTTTGCGCCGACGACTGGGAATAACTCGGGCGTGTATGGGTATTGGAACGATGACTGTGCCAAGGGCAGGATCAAGCGCTCAGCGGAGGAGTGGGCGGGCGTTGTGAAGGCGGCGTACCCCGAGTATGACGGGTGGAGGCCCAAGGTGCAGCTGTTTCATGGGACGAAGGACGAGGTGCTGGACTTTGTGAACCACGGGGAGGCTGTCAAGGAGTGGGCGGCCGTGCTGGGCGTGGGACAGACGCCGGTGACGACGATAGCGAACACACCCGTGGCAGGATGGACCAAGTACACGTATGGGCCCAACGCGTGGCTGGAGGCGTTTACTGCTGCCGGAGTGCCGCATGATATCAGGGTGCAGGAGAACACGGTGTTGGAGTTCTTCAAGTTGAACTATACGACGGGGTATTTTTCTTGGGGACAGGGCAGTGCGACGAAGTCTCCGGGGCGTGTACGTGCATTCTGATGTGGGCATGTACTTCTTGGTTAGGTTGGCAGAGGTAGGAACATCCGCAAAATACCTGGGGCAATTTTACACCAAATTATCGTCAGTCAGGACCCAGCAGCAGGACTGATTGGATTCTTGGTGTTTCACTGGCTGCTTCCGTTGGTGGCAATACGGAGAGCATGCCCGAATTGTCGAATGCCATCAAGGCCGAGAGCGTAAGACGCCAAGCACCGGGAAAGAGCCGAATGCAACGAAATCCAAGCACCATCACACGAACTACCCGCCAGGTAATGCCCATTCAAAGAAATTAAGCCGGCTACTTCACAGCTGAAAATGAGAAGTTCTCAGATTGACCAAGCTCAGCCAGCCAAGTTCAGTTGATGCGGGCAACCTGCCGAGCACTTCACCATCAACTGTTGAAATTTGATATGTTGCATAATGCGATTGCAAGTTGTTGAGAAGTAAGCAGCTGAAGGTTGACGAAAATGGTTCCGGATGGAACGCTTTCTCAGCTGAGCCCCACGCTGTGATGGATCGCCAACCCCGAATAGCCTCCTGAGATCATCCACGTAGAATTTGCTAGACGGATATAAAAGTCCTTGGTTCTCGCTTCCAGGGCCTCGTGTTCAGAGTGCCGGCAACGTTTCCAGACCTTCAAGAAGCCGAAAACCAAAGCCAGTCCCTCAAAATCTTCCAAATCAGCATGCGTTTCTCAGCCGTCATCGGCCTCACCTTGGGCACCCTCGCCTTTGCCCTCCCGGCCGACCCCAGCCACCAACTTCAGACCATCGACCAGTCGGCCATCAAATGGACCAAAGCCACCAGCAAGCTCGGCAAGCCCTTCGAAATCGGAGTTCTCGAAAGCCCACCCAACACAAACAACACGACCCTGCACAAGCGCAAGGAGAAGTTCGGCATGCAAGTCAACTGGCCCGTCGGCGACGACACTTGGGTTCCCCTGAATGTCTTCATACAGAGTATTGCAGGCCTGACGCAGTATAAGCTCCACAGCAACGGTGGCGTCTACTCGTACATTCTGTGGTTTACCAACACCGAGCATTACGATTACTTCTTTGTTGATCAGACTGAGGACTCGTATGAGGTTAATACGTACCGGAATGGGGATCACTATGTCAGGTATAACTCAGAGGATCCTACCATTCAGGCCATTTGGGGGTTTTAAAGAGAGGCTGCTTCATGATGGAAGGGGGCAAGGAACGTTTTGGACACTGGTACTACGGACAGGGTTAGTGAAGTTTGATGATGGTGCAGTTCAGGGGTAAGATGTACTGGTATCTCCTTACAATGGGTGACATTAGTTTCTGCGCAAATTTGTCATTTCTCTAGGCTTCAACTTAAAATATCGTGGTCACGGTATATTGGACTTCGCGGTTAGCGGAACGTTACCGGCATGACCCAAGATCTCGGCCCGAAGGAGCTCGTTTGCGCCTTGCCATAGAAGAACCCGGTTTGGAGGCTCAGCGACTATACTGATCTGCCACTTGCTCCCGAATGAGTCAGGTGCAATTTAACCCTAATTTCTCTTCCATTTAATTCTATCATTCTAGGCTACCTATGACAACAGCCCATTGTTTTACCCTAAAGTTGCCCTCAACAATTTCCATGTTCGTGCGTGATCCTAAGCCGCTCCTGAGCTAGGGTGAGCTATGGTGAGCTAGTGTGGCCCAGTTTAGGACCCTCGACTAAATTTGCCATCCGGAGATTCCGGTGCGTTCCTCAGTTTATACTAACTATCTGTCAACTGGCAGGCGGATCTTGCCGCCTGCGCCGCTGGCTCAGAGAAGTTAGCCTTCAGAGTTCGGATCTGAACAATCCGAAAGGGGGGCAGTCAATTGCAGTGGCCGCGATCCACAAGAACAGAGACGATCATAATTCAATCAACTTTTGAAACCTGAAGATCTTGATTAACGTTATTGCATGCACAAATGATTTGGCTGGTTACAAGCGCCAGTTAACATCATCCAGCTTGCCCTCCTGACGCTAGCCCAAAGCTCCGAAGAGTTTTTGACTGCCGAGGCGGCATCCTTGATTGAGGATAATGCCGTTTCGGCCATCATTTTCCTCGTCTCTCTGGAGCCAAGGCTGATGATTAAAGTGGCGAGAATCAGTCTTGGGTTGTTGCGTGATCACGAAAACCGAGTCAGGCTCTGTCTGCTGCGTGGCCCGACGCTGGCTTTAGGTTTTTAACCTCTCATCTAGTGCGGCCCTTGGTTGGATGTGACTCCGCAGACTGCTGCAGGTAATCGATGAATCGGGATCCGTTTGCAGGTGGATGTGGTAAGTGGTCATCTAGCTAGAGCCTGCTCCCCTTCCCGTATACTAACCCCCACCCCCCTATATCTGAGAGCTACGGACGGCCAAGCATTTCTAACGGCTGTATTTTGCCCGCAAAAAAATAAAAATCAATGCAGCGCTATCGAGCCACTCCACCGTTTCCACCAAACGGACTCGCAACATTTTAGCGATGTTTCGAGACGCCATGTTCTCGTCCATGTGCCAAAAAGTTACGGCGCCGTGGTCGGCAGGAGCTCCAGGGGCCTCGAATGAGGCACCAGAGGCTGTTGGAGGAGGGCCACAACTAGCAGTAGGCTACAAGTATAGATAGACATAGATCGATAGATAGGTAGATAAGGTAGGTACGTGTATTTTGATGAGGAATCTGCGGAGGTCCAAGGCACGGTGCCGTTTTCTTGTCTATGAGACCTTGTTATATGTATCTGGCCACTATACTAGGTCTCGCTCTGATCGTCCCAAAGCAGTTCCTCCTGGCTCAATCCCTCCCAGAGCTGTCTCACGCCCTCCATGATTCCCTTACTGTATACCTTGAATCCATCTTCATTGTCATTTTCAGTGGCCAGGAGAGCTGCCTGAAGGTAGTCTTTGCAGAAGCCAAGGCTGTGCACATGTTTTTCCAGAGCCTTGTACCTATCGGTCAGGTGCGGCGTTTCCGGCACGTGGCTCTGGCCCTGGCTCTGCCACCGGGCCTTTAAGACTTCCGCGTCCTTCCCCTCCATCCCCACGATAACAGCCTCCTTGACATTCCTGAGACGGCTGAGCCAGGTGCGCAGAACACCGACGCACTCGTCCGCGCTGCCGTCGACATCGTAGTCGTCCCAACACGGGTCGCGCCAGTTGATCTCGTTGTTTTCGTTGTCGCAGTCGAGGTGGCATTTCAGCTCCAAAAAGTCGATGGCTGCGATGGGAAGCTGCTGTAGGCGCCTCACGAGGCGACGCACCTCATTTCGCATGGGCTCGAGCTTGTGATATTCGGTGTAGCGGACCGTGATGCTGAATCGCTGGAGATGCTGCTGCGCCGTCGACGCCGTCCCTGAGCAGCGCCGATCTTCAAGGACTGCTGGATAGTGTACGTTGCCGAAGTGCGGACCCCATGTGTTGTAGATCTCAATCTCGAAAATGTTTTCGCCGTACAGAATAGGCAGAGCCTCAGCGTGAATCTGACGACATGTGCGCAGCAGTTGAGCGCCCCAATCCAGTCGCCCTTGTAGACCAGCCGGGCTGGGGTGGCAGAGAACAAGTCTGTAGATCATGTTCCGGACCTCGGCCGAGAGGGACAGGAAGCCTAGGGGTGTAGCGTCGGTAGCCATGGCGGTTTAGTGTAATAAATGTTTGGAGTGTGGTGCAAAAAAAGATGATGGTTGAAGTTGGATTTGTTGCGAAATGGTTTAGCATGCGCCTGCGGTCATCGAAAAGGGCAGGTGCATTTTTTGCCCTAAGCCTGTGCCTCGTGGCTGGTCGGTGGCTTGAAGTCTAATTCACATTGCTAAACAAGTGCCTCAAAACTAGAGAATGTCTCTTTGCACTATGCGATCGGTCTCACTTGCACTATCTGGGGCCAAATCTTCCATACAAAACCCTAACCCACGCAACCGGAACCACATTTCGAACAGCAAATTCATGAAAATATGCGCAATTGAGGCCAAATCGCGCGATTCTGCAATAAAACTACAATTGACTACCTATTATTTTGTGCTGACCAAGCGGCTTTGGCGCCGCCTCCTGAGGTTAGCTCAGGGGCTTGCGATCGTGAGGACCGCTTCGCACGCCTAGTCTTCACAATGCCTGCACCTGACGATGGCTTTGGGGGTCCAGATGCCGACCCAAGAGCTTTCCTAGCCTTGCCAATATTTTTAACACTACCAGAGGGCGTTGGGGCATCACAAGGATTGTTGTTAAACACCAGCGCTGCGCCAGTACTGCTGTGACAGTTATCTGGCTCCCCTTTATGGCCACACCTTCCTATTGGGATCGGTTACGCTGTATAGAGGCCCTAACCGTACCACGGCTGGGTAGCGATGTTGTGGATAGTGTATGAGCTCCTCGGCTCTAACTCCTCCAAAATATCGTAGAGGTTGGTAGAAAGCCTGTCAGCCTCATGGGGGTTGACGAGAGGTATGGGGGCGAATAGGACCTTAGTCTCTCTATCGACATTGATATCTTCGTCGACATCTTGGAAGTGGCATGTATACCTGAGGGCACCTTCGCTCCACGCCCCTGCAAATTTTGCGACCACGCCTAGTGACCACGCCTGTACCTTAGACCCAGCTTCTAGCTCTTAGCTGCTGGACTCTTCTCAGAAAAACTGCACACTGAGTTCGGTTCAATGGATGAGATTGGAACTGATTGTGTCAGACACCCTGCACACTGGAAGCTGTAAAATTGGAGGAGTTGTCACAGGTTGATTGTATTGCTTATCTGTCCCCTCTGCCGGCTAGACCCTCTTCTTGCATAAACCTATTGCCAGGCCGAAGCCTTCGGCCTGGCAGTGGCTGTAGATTACTAGCGCAAGGTACTGCAAGGCATTCTGTCAACCACGCGATCGAGGGACTCAAAGGCTCCTGAATCTGACAAGTTGTTCCCACCGAGCCAAACCTCTACTCCTTAACTTATCCCATGCTACCGTTTACCAGATATATGCGTATTGTAGCAGAGGCTTAACAATTGTCGTTATCTGTCACAGGAATGGTGACGGTGGTGACGATTACCTGACGTCAGGGTGGCGATCAGGTTCCGACAGAGCATTTCGCAACATGCGATCTTGCAGAAGGATTTGGCTTCTGCAAGAACTAGTTGTCAGAAAGAAAGGGGTTCCGGCCAGAGGCCAGAACGCGCAGTCAGAGGTGTGGCCATCGGAGCTGTATGGAGCCCAGGAGAGCTAAACTGACGAAGTTAATTCAGCTGGTCAAGGCCAGGCCATCGTCGAGGCGGTGATGGACGATGTGGAGCCATGGGAAAGGGAGGCGGATCCAGGCGAGGAATCTCTCGATGTGATGATCGACATTAACGACATCGATAAGATCCCCGGCCCGTGGCATCTGTTTAAGAACGGCATTACGCTCACCGAGCATGGATACGGAGGCCTGGATGCCATATGTACCCGAAAGAAGCCAATCGCCGGAAGCGGAAGCGGCGAGAGAAAGAAGACCGGGAAGAAGAGGAAGGAAAGAAAATGCAGAAAACACAACCGAAAGGGAAGGGGGAAAGAAGAAGAAGCAACAGGAAGAAAGGGATGGGGACGAAGATATGGACGACGGTAATAGCGGCGTGGGTGTGGAAGACGACAGAGATAATGATCAACAAGCGGTCGAGGAAGACGGGGAAGATGAGAGCGGTCAGGATAAGATAGCGACAGTGGAGCAGAGAGTGAGAGAAAGAAGGACGGGGACGAGGAAGACGAGGAAAACACGAACGAGGAGGAAAATGGGGGCGAGGAGGACAGGGGCGAGGAGGATGGGGATGAGGAAGATGAGGGAGACGAGCAAGACGGGGAAGACGAGAAGGAGGAAGACGATGACGGGGAAGATGAGAAGGAGGAAGATGAGAACGAGGAAGAAGAGGACGAGGGATCAGCATCACCGTCACTAAAGCCGACTAAGGCAACCCCCAAGAAAGCCATCACCAAGAAGGTCTCCCTTAAGAAGGTCACCCCCGAGAAGGCTCCCAAGAAGACCCCTAAGAAGCCAGCAGCACGACCTGCGCCACCTCCACCTGTAGCTCCTCCGAGGACGGGACGCCACGGGCCGAATTGTGTTACTCGCAAACGGAATAACGGAGTTTGTGATGTCTGTGATTGGTTGTTCAGGTACTAGGTAGCTTAGTTCCTCTTTTCGGATTGTCGCTGGCCTGAGATTTTACTGGCCAGGTATTTGCGTGTCTGTGTTCTTGTTTGCCGCTCAATCTTCCGTCTTGTCTTTTTCATGGTCAGAGATCAAAGGGCCAACCAACAGTCAATAGAATCGTTCTGCGCATGCGCATATTGTCTTTGATGGCGCCGTCCCCGGCGAGTTCACAAGCCCTTTCTGCTAGCACTTGCAGCCGTGTAAAACATGTTGGCCAGAGTGGCGCATTGTTTTCACTGCTGTATTTAATTGGAAAGAGCGCCCCAGAGTTCATGTGACACAGCCCATGCATCAAGCTAAAGATCATTGGACTTCGGACGGCTCAGGTGGCACAGCGATTCCCCGCAGCCACCTCATCAACCGCTCGCCACCCGCATTTCGTTTGCAACGAGCAACAAGCACCAACTCTCCACTTGCAACATCGACCGCGAACTATTCCACGTGTGCAATTGACCGCCGCAAGCAATATCGCGACACGGAACCCTTTTTTGCCATCTCGGAATACACAAGATGGGTCGCTGGGCCTATCTCGACTCGGACGAGGAGCGCCTGCCCGAGGGTATGCGACGCGTGGCCTATGATGCCGACACACAGACGTACACATACGAGGACGCCGAAGGGGAGATGTGGGAGGGCGTGCCGGGCGCGAAATATGGCCGCCTGCACCGGGTCAGCAGAGATTCGCATCGGGCACCCCCGCTCCCCGTATTTGAGTCCGATGACAAGGACATCGACGGCGACGAACCTGAATATGTGCTCCACGACCCGGATGACGACATCGGGACGAAGGACAACAACGAAACAACGTTCGATTCAATTTTGAGCAAGGAGTCTCTCACAACTGAGCCAAATGAGTCTCATACGACCAAGCCCAAGAAGGCATACATGAAGAGATGGAACTCGCTTTCGAGGGCAGCGACCAAGTTTATCCCCAAGCTGCCGCCGCTGCCCGGCGACTCCCGTGCCGCTCCGCCGGAGGGGGACGGGCGTAGTCAGAGGTCTAGCGGTGAGACCTTGAAGGTTTCTACGTCACTGCCGCGCAGACGAGCGAGCACCATATCGACAATCACCCGTGGTGTTGCCGACGGCGTGAAGCAAATGTTCGCGGAACAGTCCGAGTACAGGGCCCACCGGGCGCGATAGTTACATCAAAGGGTCGCCGGACCCAGCATCTATCCATCCATGTACTCTAAATATAACACCTATCTTTATCCTTACCATTGACAATACCCCTGGCGAGCACTAAGTTCGACGTGAGATGGATCCAATGCGGGTGATACTCATCTATCCCGTTTCATGGAGCTGACCAAAACTCCAGATCGAGACCAAGAGGCAACCGGGAGGCAAGTAGCCGCCATGAGATTTTGTGAATATTACACATGCCACAGTCGATTGCTCAATAACCAATTACTCAGCAGAAGGTACGCTTTGGCGTGCCGCAGCATAACTAAATATAGCCACGTGTGCAATCATCCCCCGCAACGCTCTCCTCTCGAGCCCGAAACGCTACTAATACCTTGCCACACAATGACTCGGGCCACTCGGCATCAACTGAGAGCACATCAAGCATTCATAGCCCATCTCTCTAATGGACCGTCATCATCGTCAACAACACCAAAACCACGACCATGGAGGGGCTCGGCGCAGCTGCAAGTGCGATAGCACTTTGTCAAGCACTTAAAACCTTGGCAACAGGAATTCAGCTTCTTCTCCACACTGGCGATGCCCCCGCCGAAATATACGATCTCCACAATGAGGTATGCCCCAATACATGCCCTCTTACATAAACCATTTTTGACGAGTACCGAACTTACTGCTGACTGTCCACAGCTAACGACCCTGACCTGCTACTTGGGACTAACATCATCAACGCTGAGATCATGGACTACTACCACAGCACCCCGGACCCTTACTGGTCTAGATCATCTACAGACCGTTCTCGCTCGGCTGAAACAGGAGGTATTGGAGCTTCAGCAGTTCGGCAACGAAAATTTTCCGTCCATCAACGATCCAGAGCCTCGGCATTCCATGAGGACCAAAATCAGGTGGATGTTTGAGACAGGCAAGATTTCCCACCACCGCAACAAGATTCGTCGCGAACGAGAACATATAGCAGACGCATTTCTCATACTACAGCAGTCTCAAGCGTGAGTAAACATGATGTTGACGCCCGGTATTGTTGACATACATTGACGTTGGTGGCTTAATGCAAAGTGATTTCCTCTTGGATATCCGCCAGATATGCGAGACTTCGGCTCAGCAGCTGATGGAAAAACTCGATCCAGCCAAAACAAAATCGAAAACAAACAGCCATACCTCTCTGAATTCAGTTGGGGACGCCAATGATCACCTACCGGGATATGGGGGCGCGGTATGTCTAGCAACGTCAGTCAGGCGAAAATGCGTTGGACATTGCAGATGCCAATGTCACAGGCGGAACGACCTCTCCACGCCCCAGGCATTCACGAGACTCTTTGGCCAACTCTGCATACGTTATGCCAGCCTTCCATTGATTGGGGAATCATCGTGCGACTATCCCCCATGCCAGAACCACACCAAATCATCCCTTCAACTAAACTATCTCTTCCCAGCATGGCTTCTCCGACGCACGCTTTCCGTGTCCACATACTGGGATTTCGTGTCCGGCATTTCAGTCCACCTCAGCCTTCCACAAGTTCTTCCTTCGAAACACCATGTCTGGAGCCTGATTCTGTGGGACAATCTCTCCAAGATGAAACAGTTGATCACGAGGAGGGAGATCAATCCAACCGTTACCCTTCCAAATGGGGACTCAATGCTTTTGGTGAACATCAAATTCACATGAATAAGCGAATACCTACGAATTGTCTTTAACCTCGAGCGCTTATATTATTTTAGTTTGCAATGGATAACCACAAATGGGGGATCGCCGACTTTCTCTTTACTATCGGTGTTGATGTTGATCACGCAAACAATAAGGGCAGGTACGGAGGAGTCGCTGTCTTGAATTGGGTCTACTAAAAAGCACAGCCTAATACATGCGCATGGCAAATAACGTTTTTCGATAGAACCCCAGTACCACCAGCAATGATCTATCTCAACTCTCCAGGGATAACAAGACAGCGTTCGCTACATCTGAAAACCATGGCCACCACTAAAAACGACGATGTGTACCCCACGCTTGCACATGAAATTATTGCTGGCACTCAGGCGATGTCACTCCCGGACGCTGTGCGGATCGAGCCTTGGTCACTCAACACTCGGGACATATGTGGTTTCACCCCGCTTCACTGGGCTGTCGTGAAGGGGTGCCCGGATGCCATTCGAGCACTCACCAGCCTGGGAGCGGATGTAAACGCCGGAGACTTGAGCGGCTACACTCCTTTGCACTGAGCTGCTGCTCGTGGGGATCTCGATTGCGCTGTTGCGTTACTTGATGCGGGAAGCAGGGTCGACGGTGGGAAAGGACATCATCGTCCCCCCCTCCGCATCGCCGTGACATTCAACCGCTACCACATGCATCAACTCCTTCTTTCGAGGGGCGCGCATGTAACCAACCAGATTTTTCAAGATTCGAGATATGATCCTATCTACTGTGGAACGGAGCTGCATAAGGTATTTGACCTTTTGATTAAATCCGGCGGGGACCCCAGCCACAAAGACATTCGGGGATACACACCAGTTCATAATGCCATTGCGTGCGACAAGGCTGGTACTTTCCGGGCGTTTCACGAGCTGGGCGTACGGCTTGATGCATTGGACCCCGTTGGGCGAAACATTCTTCACCTGGTAGCAATGAGTGGCACTTACCACTTGATAAAAGCGATGAGGAATGCTCAGGTTACAATCAACCCTCAGGCGTTGGACAACCACGGTCTTAAACCTTTGGACTATTTCCGACGGAGAATCGGTCTCTTAGATGAGGAACGTCACCCTGCCGAGGTAAAGCCAAGTAAATCAGATATTGCCGAGTTCAGGGTCTTGCTCCGAGAAGTGGGGGAGAGGTATAATCAGGGGATGGGAAGACGTACGATCGATGAGAAGGCCGGGTCCATACACCTTTCTTAATGTTCGATGAGCTGATACACCACTGAGGGTTAGGAGGTTTCGATGGAATGGGTGGGGGATTAGGGCATCTAAGTTCACTGCAAGCATTCGGAAGGGGCAGTCTGGCAATTGCGGACTTTGTTTGTAGCAACCCTCTCACGTATCTCAACGAGATTCTTGGAAACAGCCTGGTTTCATGCGACGAATCTGGGCACACAAAATCTCCTTATAATCATAGAGTACGGCGCTGAGGCGTCCAGAATTGGAAGTCTGCATCGCTATATATGGCGGCCCCGGCTCCACATATAGCAGTCCCAGCTCTCAATAATAAAGCCCCACTATCTTCCGTAACCCTAAGCAGCTAACTGTTTATACTTATACCTTCCGTTTCGTCACCGTCTTATGTAGCAAATTTTACACAGTTCCCCTTTACCCCACCCACACCTTGAATAAAGGTGGCGGCTAACCGGAGATTTTAAACCTATTTTTCAAAAATACATAATCTACTTTAAAAACAACTTTAAATTACCTGCAACATCGGTTTCACCCCTTTCCATAAGAAAAATCCCTTAGCACTGTTAATATTACCTAGTTTAATCTGTATTATGGCTACGTCTTTGTCTAAAGGCACTAATTTCCCACTAACCTGGCAAGTGGTTGATAAAAAAAGAGAGCCACATTACTTACCTGGTACTTCCACACTTATAGAAAATTGCTGGTAATTACAGGTATCTATTAGTACTACCAGCCAGTTATCTAACCGTTCCCTACTAACACCTGCTCTATCCACACTATTATAGAATCCACCTACTTATTAATTGTAGTCTAACGGATATTTTTCCACTCCTTAATTATTAATACCTTCAGATCTAACTTAAGGTGATAATTTGCACGTATATACTGCTTAACAGCACACTAACAATTCTTAATAAGGCTTAAATCTAGGGACCTAAGTGTGTTAAAGAAGTGTTTAAGCTTATACTGTTCTTTCTATACTTTTATAAGGTTATTCTTCGCGTAATTCCCACTGCTGTAACTTAAGTCGCTATCTTCTTCTATAACAAATTTATTACCTTACTTAATTTACTTATATATAAGCCTGTTAAGAATATAATTAAGATATACTTATTGGCTTATTTTTCCGTTTATATTTATAAGAACGTTATAAAAGGTTAGATCTGACTTAAAATCGTACCTGACAGTACCCTAAATGTGAAAACGCTCTCGATCTTCCCTTAGTATATCGTTTTATTTTAAAGAGCGCGATTAATAAATGTAATTAAGGTAATACCTTTCTCCAAGCTTACGTATAATCTGTATATAACTTTCAGATCCGATTATATAGTGGGCTTTATTAGTCCAGTGGATATCTCGCTAGTTCTCCTTTGTAAGTTAATAGAAAAGAGTAAGTTTTACTGCTTTAACTTATCAGTCTGCGTAATTAGATAAGACCTAGCCCTTCTCGTAAGCGATACATTTCCTGTAGCTTAAGGTGCTTATCTAAGAGTTAGAAATAAAGGAACTAGGGAGTTAGAGAACTAGGGAGTTAAGGAGCTAGGGAGTTAAGGAGCTAGGGAGCTAGGAAGTCAGGAATCTAATAAGGAAGGTAGGGAGTTATAACTTACTTATTGCTCTCTTAATTGTGCGATTAGAAATACTGGAAATTCTAGCTTGTAAGGCTAGGCCTTGCTAGGTCAGTTGTTAAGCTTAGAATCCGTAGGTTTAGAGGATCTGTTTTATAGTTAGTATTTACTCTGGATTAATCAGTTTTTTCTGGCCTCTAATCTCGATTTCCGGGTACTTGCGATCCTGTTGCCGTTCCAGGATAGCTTTACCTCGCGCAGAACTGACCTTAAAATTACAGAAAACATCGCTTTTGAAAAAAGGAATTTTGTGAACCAGCAGATAATTGACTGTACTGATTAACTTAGATTTAATTAGTGTTAGATGGTGACCGTAAGCTATGGCAATAGTTGTGATGATGTGGAAAGTGGAAGAAAGTAGGTGGTCTGATGGAAGATGGTGGAACTGTTAGGGTCGCTGTTAGCCAAGTACTGCACAGGCCAGTTTTGGTGGCTCTCTTTTTTTGTCAACCGCTTACCTGGGTAGCTGTTTTAACCCTTTAGTTATCCATCTTCTCTATCTATTTAGGCCAGGTATAGCTAACCTTTAATTCGAGCTTCTAAGTCAGTAGTGACCCCGACATACTATTAATAATAAATCTGGCTAAAGGAATAGATCTGTCAGATCTTAATAGCGAAATCCCAGTGTCGGTCCTCAGTAAACGCACATCTCTTTACAGAAAATTATAATAGAAAGTTAGTTAGTTAAGGACATTCCTGGCTATACCGGCGAGGTAGATTGGTCGGAAGGCGGACATGAAAGGGGTGATGTGGCTTTGGAGACGGGGAAGGTGGGAAGGTGTATCAAGGGGAAGGGCAGGGGTGGGGTGGAGGGAGTTGATAGCTGTAATGATGTTAGAGGAGTCGGTGATGTATGTTCCAGAGGGGAGGCGGATGGTGGGGATTGTGTAGGTTGGTTAGGGGTAGTTAGGTTAAGTGGGAGGGGTGGGGATGCTGTTAGTGGAGAGTGGTGTTAGTGGTTAGTGGGTCAGTGGTTGGTGAGAGGGAGGTGGATGAAGGGGTGGGGAGGGACAAACTGGGGTGAGAGGCGAGGGCGGATTTCAGGGTATTTGAGCTGGATAGGAGTCGTTAGGGCGTGTCCGAGAAACAGGGGATGGAGGGTGGGGATGGAGAAACTGACCCATTCAGTGCGATATTTGAGACCTTTGTAGTTGAGGAGCATCCGGGCTGTCATCGTCAACTTTCTGCGTCATGAATGCTTTGAGCGATGGTTTTGATGATGCTCACTCTTCCAGGGGTTATAAGACCAGTATTTGCAGGGTGGCTTGCTGGGGAGGTTAAACAAGATGATCTCTTCTCCGTCCATGACAACGAGGTCCTGTTCAGTTTGAAGTGATGGTTTGATAAGACAGTATCAACAGATACCTCGACCTAGACTTTGAGCCTCAGGGATACAAGACGATATAGATATTTGGATCAGGGGTAAGAATGCCAGTTGGTGATGTTACCGAAAAGGCGCGCCTATCAAGCTACCCAGATTGGATCGCGCAAACACGGCACGTGGTCTACCCCGCCCTCCCCATCCCGCACCTGTTAGGTCCAAGGGGAAGAGTTAGGAGTTCGACCATGGATGGAAAAGGAGGAGGCAAAGCCAATCGGTTTTTGGGATGAACAAATGGCAATGAGCTGTTCCCCTAAGACTCAGAAGTGAGGCCACAAAAGTTCCACTCCTCACCGCCTAGATTTCTCAGGCTGCCCCGCTGTTGACCAGCTTCATTTGTGAATGTCCTCCCCCAACCACGAGAGCAAACGCACCAATAACCCGCTTGCAAACTGGCGAGAGAATCATCATATGAGACCTGATATCCCTGAAGGCCATTTCCTCGGACAACCCTCCTCTTTTCCAAACCAGACAACGGTATCCAAAACAACCTCAGAACTACTGGTAGAATATATCCAAAATCCTTCCAAGAACGCTTGAGTGCAGTGAAAACTATCCTAGAAAAAGGCCGCAGCAACAAAACAATCATCAGTCATTCTCATCAGACTCGAGAGTTGAGACGCATATAAAAAAACACAAACACCACATATAACCAAGGTAAGGTATCCAAAATTCACATCAAAACCCACGCACCTCAATACCATGCTTCTCCAACCCAACCATCGGCTCCGGTTCCGGTTCAGTCTTTGTGTCCGCCTTCCCCTTCAACACAGCTTCAACAAGAGCACAGCTCTCAGGTCTTGTCTTCCTGCACTCCTCTAAGAGATCAAAAATATCCTCGCGCTCCTTCTCATCCATATCAGCGATGGTCGTCACCGCAAGCATTAGTGTCACTAGCTGCAGCGAACCATGTTTGATGGCGAGGTACAGAGGTCGGTGGCCTTTGTCATCGCGGATATTCGGATTGGCTTTGGCCGACACGAGCCGCGCGACGACGTTCAGCGTAGGGTTGGCCGACCTGCAGGCGAGGTGCAGGGCCGTTTGCCCATCGCACCTCCTAGCGTCTACGGGGGCGGCCGACGAGAGCAGCGTCGCCACCACGGGCTCCCAGCCGCCAAAGGAAGCGAGGTGCAGCGGCGTCACCTTGTCCTGGTCCCTGACGCTCGGGTCGGCGCCCTCGACCAAGAGGTAACGGACGGTCTCCTTAGCGCCGGCCGAGGCGGCGTAGTGCAGGGGGGTGTGGCCCATGCGGTCGTGGAGGTTGATGCTGGCTCCGTAGCTCAACAGCAGCTGGACTGTCGGCAGATCGGCGTAGCGGCAGGCTTCGAAGAGGGGCGTCGTCCCGTTGATGGTGTCCCGGTCTGCTGACGATGACAAGAGGTACTCGACGAGTCGGGGATAGCCGTGCAGCGCCGCCAGATGAATCGGTTTCAGGCCGTCGCCGTCCGCGGCCGACCTTCGGGCACGGTACTCGACGAGAAGCTTGACGACGCCCAGGTGCCCGGTTTTGGCGCCAAGGTGCAGCATCGACTCCCCCTCTGGCAGCTCGGCGTTGATGTCGGCACCATTGTCCAGCAACCACTTGGCCATCTTGACATTGGGGTACCTGACTGCCTCCTGCAGGCCAAGCTTCAGTATATCATACACGTACTGCCCGATGTCCCTGAATGCTGCAAGGACTTCTTTAATATCTTCGAGTTTTCCTTCACGAACCGCAAGCTTGATACGACGTTCCACCTCGGATGTTTTCAGCGTTAGCCTTTCCATCCTCGGTGTTTCCCCATCTAAGGGGTGGCCGGGGGGCGGGTCCGATTTGCCTGCAAGGAAGTTTCTGTGCTCCATGACAAAATTTGAGACTTGTTGGAAGAATGCAGCATCCCCCGTCGCTTCGGCAACGCTCAGCAGACGATCAGAATCTTTGCTGAGGTGCTTCTCATCCTTATACCTCAGCTTGATCAATGCTTTCAAAGCACGGTACGAGGCGTTTGCAGCGGCGCATGCCACATCCGTCGGCAGCCCCGTCGCTGTCTCGATCATCTCGTCGCCCTCGTCCTCCTCGGCATCAAACATTCTAATGTCGATTAGGCGTTGCTGGAGCAGCTGGTCGGCGTCCACTATAGCGAGTAGCGAGGATACGCCTAGGAGGGCGTGGGGCGGATATTTCTTGCCCGAAAGTTGGAGCAGCGGGTTTTGAAACTGGCTGTCCATCCAGACCTCTCGTACCAGCATGTGAAGCGGGGCATCACGACCGAGGTGGGCGGCCTCCTTGACATGCTTGAACCAGCTCCTCATCGCATACCCGTACTGGGAGATGGAAGGCGTGTGACTTTTCGTCTCTTCCTCGTACCGGAAGACAATGTCCGACCGGCTAGGAAGGCAGAGGAGAGTGAGGCAGGACGCGGCGAGGTCTCTCTGCACGGCCTCCAACTGGCTTGGCCGCCTCTGAAGGAACATTTTGACCGCTTGTTTCAGATACGGGTGGGCGAGGGATACAACTTGTCCCTGGAAAGTCAGGAGCTGGAACACCTCAGCGTTGAGGAGAGACTCTAAGTGCGGGCGCAGGAGCTGTACTTTCTTCACTTGTTCCATCCCCACGCCTGACGAGTCTCCCGAGTTGATCCAGGCCCAGAAGCTCTTCCGTTCATCGGGTGTTCGTGCCATCCTCCCATTTAACGCACGGCCAGAGAGAGACGGCGAGAGACTTCGGAAAGTCGCCATGGGGCCTTGTCTCGAAAGGGGAATTTCCGGTGCTGGGTTCGCATGTTTCCTGCATTCTGATACTGCCAAGAGCGCTGACAACTCTTCTGGCTTCATGGGTCGAGTGGCTAGCGCCACGTAGAATAGGGCTAGCACGGCGAGTCTCTCCCGATGCGTGATCAGGTAGTCGATAACCCAGTTGGCGAGGCTCTCAATGTCCGGGAGGGATTCACCTTCGTTGTCGTCGCCATAGAGTTTGTGTATGAAGCCCTCGAGGTAGGGCAAGCTGCGAATGCCTTCAAACACCCGTCGATTCATGCCAACCCACAGAAAGGACAGACGCTCATCCGCGACAAATTGCTTCTGCATCCGTTTGAAGGCCTCATCGTCACGGTTGACCCCATTCTCCAACGCCCGGCTAACGATACTTTTCAGCTCGCTCTCAGCAAAACGTTTCATGCTACGAGCATGCTCCGGCCGGGATGTCGTCTCGATGGTGACGAAACTCAACCCTTTTGGACTACTGCGCTGAGAATCCACCATATCTTCAGAAAACAACGACAGATGATTGTAGGTGACGCAGACTTTGGCATTCGGGACTGTTCGCAACCGTCTTAGAAGCTGCTTTACAATGGCGTCGCATTGCTTGGTGCATTCGTCTAAGCCGTCGATGACAAGAAATATTCGAGCCGCTGGGTTCCCGCGCAGCATGGAAAACAAGATCTCGGTGAGTTCCTCGTCAGAGAAGGTCGGAAGTCTGTCATGGTCGTCACCAACGGCTATATCCGAGGACGCCCTCTCCGGCGGTGGGAATTGGGGGGTACCACCACCTGCGTCTGTCGGATTGGAGTCTGTCTTGGTTTTATTCTGCCCCGGTATCCATCTGTTGCGTCTTCTTCGCCGAGCAAAGAGCGACTTGGTTGGGAAGTGCCTAACCAGCGACGAGTCGATTTCTAGGAGTTGAAGTAGGAACTGATGGAGCATTTCTGTGAAGTGGTTTTCGGGGCTTGACTGGTTGCTGAAAAAGTGATGCAGAACGATATGACATTCACCGGCTTCTCGTTGGCCCCTTGGCCCATAGTCGTCCTCGAGGTGGCTTGCGATGTTGTAGGCCATGGCTGATTTGCCAGTACCCATTGATCCGATGAGGACAAGAAGATAGATGTGCTTATCTTGCGTCCAATCCTTGTACTCCTGGGAGCGATAGATCCAGGTGACGGGTTCGGGGTGCGAAAGGAGAGATTGAACGTAGTCCAATCCAAAGGCAGGCTGAGTGAGGATTCGCTTGAGTCGGCGAAGTTTCACTATGAATCAGTTGTTAGAAAGACCCCCATGACAATGCCAATGACACGTACATGTAGGTAGGAACAAGTCTGCAGTCTTGAGCGAAATTGAACGGACAGTTTTGTTGTCCTGATCAACGCTGAGGCCTTTCGTCGTCTCTTCATCTAGGTTGTAGCGGGAGAGTTAGCAGTCGGGCAAATAGATCGAAGCGCATCTTTGCCAAGATTAGTCACACAGTACATACTTCGTCTCGTCTCTATGAACGCCTCCAGTTCCGACGATGGAGTTCCTACTATGAGCGGGCGGAGCGTAGGATCACTGGTAGTCCCAAGGAGAATATCGGTTGACTCGCCAGTGGCCTGCAAGATGAGTGAAGTGACGACTTGGAACCCCTCATCCCGCCTGCTCTGAAGCTGGCACATTGTCGTGTGGTTACCGTCTAGGAAAAATATGTTTTCCTTGGGGTGGTATAGGGCATTATCTGCCGAAGTGACCTGCCGTCGGTTAGTAGAGACGAAACAAGGACGACCCGGAAGAAAACGGTGTAGCGAAGGAATCTCGAGGGACTTGGACCTACCAGAGTTGCCAGACGATCTGTGCCAGTTTCGTGCCTCTCAAAGCATGATGAGATCAGAATGCCTCCCTCGTCCAAGCTGGATTCAAAAGCGGAGAGTAGCTTCATCAGAGGAACCTTGGGCCGGGGGTCTGGTGGCGTGCCAGCGGTACTCTCCAGTTCTTGAGCGTACGGAGAAGCGGCTTGGATTCGCTCGACAACACTGTGCCACCCAAGCGCCGTTCTCGTACGGTGAGGGGTGCCAAAGAAGACGATCCCTCTAGTGCACCTGTAGATGTCACCCACCATGGGCTTGATGTGGTGTTCGGCACGCGAAATGGCGATGGCCTAGGTAGTGGAATGAGTCAGCGAGGAATCTGCAACAAACGGCCTCAACTGGATATGAAGGGGGCTATACTGACTGCTTTGACCAGGCAACCACCCAGGCTGTGGGCTACCCAGATGATGTCGCGATGTTCCAGTTCTGTTGAAAGTCGAAAGTGTGTCAACGCGTACAAGAGGTGACGCGCAGCGGAGACGATGGAATGCGTGTTGGAGGTCGTCCAGATAGCCCGGTCATACTTGAAGGATAGGATCCTGGAACGCCCAAAGTCCTCCGCTAGCATCTTCGGCCAGACCATTGAACCGCAGGTCCAGGTGGATTCATGATCGCCAGCCAATCCGTGGACAAAGACAATGCTGCGCTGTTCATCAGCGCCAGTTCTTCGGCATCGGATGACGGATAATAAAAAGCCGTAACTTACTCGGAGGCCTTTTCGTCGAGTTCCATCGACTGCAGCCCGTCTTTCGTCGGATGGGGGACGCCATCCGAAATGATGTGGAACGAGTTGGTGAGCACCCGGCCAGGAACCTCGATGAGATTGCCATCGTCGAAAGCAGACCCGGTATACAGCAGGTCTAGATTTGTATCGAAGCTACCGGGGTTGCTAGAGGTGCTGGTGTTTGTGCGCGATGGACCGCTCGAAATCAACTCGTCCTCATGGTCGACAGTCGCGGAGCCATCATTCAAAGCCTCCATCGCAAGCGCGTTCAGGTGTGAAGCGTGGCTGTCGGCGGTGACGCCAAAATGTCTTTAACAGCTCATCTTGGGTGTGCGCTCCGTAAATACGGGTGATTTCTGGACCCTCGGGCTGCGGGTTGATTGACAGCGGATGGGGGTCGTCACAATGATGAGGATGGTGTGGATGTGGCTAAACTGGTAGAAATTTTGGGCCTCAGCTGGGCGTCCTCATTGGAATCTCCAACTTTGCCGCGCCTGCCGGAATTGTCCGTCAGCTGACTTTGCTGCCTGTGTGCATTTGCGCTAGTCAACTTTGGGACAAGCGGTCTGTGTAACGACTGCGGCCATGTTGAAAGTCTTTTGCCGGCAGCTTTCACTTGTGCTTTGTTCACGCAGGGTGTAAATACCGTATCTCTCTCTCTCTCTCTCATTTAAACCCCATTTATCTTCACTTTCAAGAAATGACAAACCGATCGACTGACACCCTCCCTTATTTATTCGGGTTTTTATTTAAGATGTCATGCGATGCAGCTACTTTCTATCATCTTCAGGAAATCTTCTCTAGGAAACTAAAAAGCTGCAACCCCACTGCACATAATACTTCCTGTTGACACCTGGTTCTCACCTAAAAAACCACTTTTTTGATCTTTCTCAGCAGCTCCTCCTTTGGTAGCCTGAAGAGCATGTTCGGGTAGACGTAGATGGTCTTGGCGGGCACCGTGTTGGGTCGATCCTCCTCGCCATCTGACTGGTGGAGGCGCCGGAATAGCTCTACCATCGTGTCTCGGCCTTTAAGCCGCTCCCAATGGTGCTTGAGTTCGTCATCTTGTTTGGCGAGCATGAGGATCAACGAAGCCATGCCCGACGCCAAGGCCGTCGCCACTGACGACCCTGATTCCCTAGCATCCCGCGCCTGCCCTACAGCGTAGTCCGGGCCCCAAACGGGCATATCCTCGCCCTGGATGACCAAATCGGGTGCCTTGCCGCCTTCGGTCCCGATGCGGCCCCGACTCGTGGCCGCCGCAACGCTGATAGTGTTGTCCCAGTCTGCCGGCACCGACTCGCTCACGTACAACTCGTCCGACTTGGCGCAGAAAATGAGCGCTTTGGGCTTTGCGTCGACAGCTGTCTTGACAGCGTCTTGGAGGCCGCCGGGATCCCTCCGGAAGGACCAACTGAGATTGATGATGTCGACACCGTCCGTCTCGGCAGCGATTTTGATTGCCTAAAACAGTAGCGTCCTGTTAGATGGGAAAAAAAGAAAAAAGAGAAAAACAAGCAAATGATACACATACCCTTGCCGCGTGCTCGGACAAAATTCTCCCCACCGGCAGGGTGTTAATCCTGTAGACATAAAGATCGCAGCAAGGGTCAACCTTTACCACGAGCGACGCCATGTACGTGCCGTGTGCATGCGCCGCCGTGTACCAAGGCAACAGCCACTCGCTTGACGCGTACGAGTTGACGAACGACCTTCCTCGCCGAATGTTTGCCGAAATGGCCGGCTGGCCGATATCCACACCGTTGTCGATGATGGCCACTTTGGTTCGCAGGCCCAGTTCGTCGATCTCCTCCTGGGTCAGCCTGTTATCATTAACCTTTGTTCCTTGGTTGGTAGCGGTATTCATCTTGTTATCTCTGGCAACGACCATGTCTTGGACGGCTTTGAAAGCGACGAAGAATCTGCAGCAAACCAAGGTAAGCAAGTGTATGTGGTCTCTGGAGAAGCTGGTTCTTACTGGTCTGAGACAGGTACTGGGGTGTAGTTGTCCAGTTTGCGTGGTGTGCGGGGATAGCCTGTCTCGACCTTAACTTGCGGTACCCTTTTTTTCTGCGTTTCGAGCTCGTCTTTTTGCAAGTCGAGCCTCTTGTTAATACGGGTCTTCAGTGTTTCCACTTCAGGAAGCAAGGTATGTTGCTGCTTCCACTATTTAGCGTCATTCGATGCAAGTGCAAGACGTTTGAGATAATAGGCGCCAGTCATTATGTGGGTAGGTGAGGAAACACTCAATACGTACTGAATCTTGTGTCATGACGACGATTTTTACATCCATCAGCTGCAGACAAGTTAGTTTGCAGTCGCGACAAAGGGGGAAATCCTGCAATAGGCGATAGATACCTCTTTCAGTGTGTAAATTCCTTCGTCTAGGCTCGTCCAATGATGGATCACACCCCAGTGCCCTGTCGAGTACAGTCGCAACTTGCACAGCTGTGAACTGCTGCCATGCTCTGTGCTCTGTCGGAATGGATCCAAATCCATGTTATACTTCTCCCAGTCAAGATCTTCAATGTCGAACTGCTTCACGAATCTGGCGATATCCTTGTCGGGCATCGGTCTGCTTAGATTGTCCCTTGCGACCAACTTGATGATTTTGGTCACCTTGAATCGCTGCTGCAGCGCATCGAAAAGTTTTTTAACCGCATCGTGGGTCCGTCCCGGATCTCCTACCGACATATCTGGCAGTTGCACGTACGAGAGCATGTCTGCAAACTCCAGGCACTTGTCGCGTGGCTCCCAATTTTCCACGCATTTACCCAGGTCGTTCACTTGCGCTTGCGGTCCCAGGAAATCAAAGTCGGAAAGGTCCAGGTGCGCAATCTTGTCTGTGGGTTTTTTTCATCGTTAGCGGTGCTTTCGGTGTGATCGACTGCATTCAATGCAGACTGGACCGGGCCATCAGACCTTGAAGCGACGTATCTGCGAAGTCAGGTATCAAATGTCAGCCTTGATACTGAATACTCGTCTCTCCTATACATGTATAGGTTAGGATGAACTCACCGCCAACGGTGGCCCTCTCGTAGTCCTGAGCGGTGTGCAGTTCGCGGGTGATGGCTGCACGTATTTTCTGGCGCAGAGACGTCAGTATTGACATGCGGGCCTTCACGGCCTCAACCGGCTCTTTGCTCTTCGTTAGTAGCCATTTCTCCGCTTCAACTGCTAGTGTATAAGGGGGGATTTCATTGACCCGCTCGGCGCCAAGGAGGTGCTGGCTCATGTCGCCGCAGGCTTTTGTCAAGGCAGTGACAGGATCGGCCTCCACCAGAATTGACAAAATGTCGTGGGCATTCTTTGAGACGGCACCTCCCAGTGTGCCTGATTGCATCAAATCCGACTTCTCCAGCTTTGACTTGACAACGGATATGACGAGGTCGTGGAGGGGATAGCTTTTCGTTCCGCGCCCGCCCTCGCGAGGAATCTCCAGCAACTTCTTCGACGCTTTGGTGAGCATCTTCACCTCCGCGGAGAACAGTTGGTCGATCGAGATTGCCAGCGCGGTTCTCTCCGCCTCGTCTCGGCTCTGAATTACATCGTCGTGCATTTCCTTGCCGCCCTGCACGGCCATCAATCGGGTGAGGAGCGCTTCCATGACCTCCGGGGAGCCCTGCGTCGCGACAAGGTGCAAAGCTGTCTGTTTGGTGGGCCAGGGGTATTCTAGATTGAGGATGACCGAAAAATGATGTTTGACAAGAGTGACGGCGAAGGCAGTCCACCTCCTCTGGGAAATCTCGTAATCCGCTCTGTCCTCTTCATCCTCTTCCTCATCTCGGGCCCATCGTCTGTCCTTGTTTTGCTCGAGCAATGATTCATGAAAACATGCTCTAATCATAGGCTGGCTTTTAAGGGCACGAACGAAACCCTCGATGATTGGGTATCCCAACCCATCATGTCCGAGTGGAAGAGCCCCGAAGAAGGCTTTTAGTTCGTGCCCGAGATGGTCTCGAAAAATGTCTACAGCGAACTTCTCGGCACAAATTTTGTTCTTGAATTGGTCGAGTTGCTACCAAGTGTGGTTGTTAGCTCTTCGCCCGCCTGAGCCACGCTTATTAGCTGTTTCCGGAATTGACTCATTCAGCACTTACATCGAACTCCCTCATCCACATATCCGCCAGTTTCCACACCTCCTCCTTCTCGCTGCCCTTCTTCTGGGCAACCAGGAGCTTTTTTCTGATCTGACCCATCTCCGAGTCCTCCTGGTCTGAGATAGCCATTTTCTATAACAGTCACGAATAAAGAAGCCGATTGAATGACTGAATTCGGCACACTGAACAGGTTCAGTGGAACTCGAACTCGAAGAGGTGGAATTTTCGAACAAGACCAAAAAAAAGGGGTCGGATTTACCCATCCAGCCTCCCGTCAATCTCTGTGCCGCGCCCCGGGTGCGGGATTAGTTACCCCGCTGCAAGCCTCACCAACCTCATCGCCAGGCTCTAATCTCATTGGTTTGGCTAACCGCCAACCAGAAAGCCCCGATGCAGCTGGGCTGATTTGGCTTAGGACAGGTGCCTAGTCAAGAGTCACGCCATTTTGGCATATCTGACCCCGGTCAGCGAAACTAAACTCATCAGCTCTCAGCAAGGCTCTGCCTGCGCGACTTCATTCCAACAACCGCATCATCCACTGCTACCCCTGGAAACCATACTCACCTGAACTCCACCCTTCCGAACAGCAGTTCAATCGAACATCCAGCGCCATGGACTCAACCGTGACCTCGCCATTTGATGAGCCCGTGGACTTTGTCGAAGACCACACAGAACAGGGAACAGACCACACCTACATCGGGGACCCTATCTTCCAACGCGAAACCACCGGATTCGCATCCACGGTGACGGATCAATATGTTCTTCACGGCCAGTGGGGCAAGGATAAGGAGACGCCCGCAAGCCTTCTCGTGTTCCAGTTCCAACTCCGCAGCAACTCGGCCTCCAAGGGGAGTCGTCGATTCCGCAAGGCCTCCATTCGTCTCACCTTCAAGTCCCAGTCCGGCATCGCGGCACAAGACCCCGCCATTCGCTCCTATGCCCCGACACAGGACGGTGTAAATCGCTTGATTCCCAGCAAAGTCATCAGGGAGAACGAGCGCCATGGTGCCGCCCTCGCTCGCGCTCAGTTGGGGCCGGCGCCAGTCGGCGTAGGTTTCACTTACGACACCAAGGATATCTTCAAGTGGGAAAAGAACTTGTATGCCAACATCAGCGCCAGTATCTCCACCAGCGGTAACGAGAGGGCTCGGAAAGGCTACAACGTCATCGAATGGACCATCACCGAGAACCCCCGTGAGAAGCAAATCCCAACGACCTTCCAGCTGGCCGTTCTCTTGGAGCGAAACAATGACAAGCCCTTTTTCGTCCAGGCAGAGAGAGACTGCTCCGTGGACGCCCTCTACGCCATCGTGGAGACCCTGAAGGATGGCACTCAGGCCCTGAGCAAGCTCGTCGGAAGCAAGAAGCCCGTCAGGATCTTCGAGCCTAAAGTCGAAAAGGAAATTGGAAGGCTCGATTATCCTGAGAGTCCAAATCTCGCTGCGGGGGAACTGGGGCTGCTGAGCGAAGGCAGGGGGATCGACCGGTTTGCGTCCATCCACGTAGCGGAGCTGGTTGAACCTCGCAGCATCCACGGCGGAATCGCCTTAACTGGTGATGGACAGAAGCAGGATGACGCAAACCGGGCAGAGGCCGGCCAGGGGCAAGGAGGCGACAAGGATGGTGGAGGGGGCAAGGAGGAAGGAAAGGAGGACGAGGAGAAAAAGGATGAGGAAGGGAAAGACGGAGAAGGAAATGACAGAGAAGGCGAGGGTGAGGTTGACGAGGAAGCTAAAATGACAGAAGCCGAACACGGTGCCGCCGGAGATGCCGAGGAATAACCTCAATTGTCCGAGGTAGTCGCAACACGGTCGAGATTCCATTTTTTATGCTCGCGCTTAGTTCCGAATCCGAGCCCATTTTCTTGACGTATCTCCTTAGATCTGATTTCGTGACTGATATCCAGGCCGAGAAGTGTGGCGACACAGAGCTACTCGTCTGAGGTCACGTTTTCACATGACCAACACCGGTGTGCGCTCATCAGCCACTGGCCACTGTAAGGGTTCCATTCGCACTCCCAAACTGGTCACGGATCCACGGAATTTGCCCAACCGTCCCAAACGTGATGTTACCCGCGAGAACAACCCTAATAACATCGTCAACTATTTGCACCTTTCTCTCGAGTACCGGAGATCTGACATACCCATCCTCAATATAGTGAGAAATCCGAATCGTGAACCGAGCGTAGAATTCCGGAATCTTGACAAGCGCAAAGGTGTAACCGCTACCTCCGCACTTGAGCTCCGGTGACGGAAGCGTGAAGTTGGCGGCGTCGCACCTGGCGCCTCGATGAGGTTGCGGAATTATCATCGCGAGAGCTGTGAAGTAAGACTCGAGTTCAATTTTGGCCATCGGCGACCTGGTGCGGAAGATGCAACGTTACGATGCTCAGCTTGCTTAGAGGAAATAGCCGAGAAGCGGTGCTGGAACCTCGCGTGCCGGTGCAGCTACCATCCTTCGACTCAGCTACGCACCGCTGAACCTAGCGAGCCTCAATTCCGATAGTTCAAATAGATGCATCTGCATCTTCAAAAGGGCGTGGATTGGCAACGGGTAACCGGGGATCTGTCGTGTCAGAAATTTCGAGGTTCTCCTGCGAGGATCTGGGAAAATCTGAGAGGAGGGAAGTGACGAAGTGGCCTTGCCATCCAGCCTTGCCCATCCTACACATTTTCTGGGAAGGGACGTGTCCCCTTTGAGGAACGGATCAAAAGAACCAAGTTTCTTCGCTTGCTTCCGCAGGTAATTAACTGACAAAAATGCCACCAATGGCACAGGATCCCATCACCCCTATCTCCCCTCCCAGAAAACACGCGAGAACTGCAGAAAGCGCAAAAATGCAGGATCATGGTAAACCGCATTTCGAACATCACAGGGCAAAATCTTATCCCGCCCACTATCCCGGGAAATTCGATTCGCCATCTCCAAAACCTCAGCAAACACACGGGCGATAACCCTGCAAATCCCCGCAACGCAATCGTCGTCGAACCTCACAGATCCATTCTGCACCTCAAACCTGGACAGAAGCTTCTTGATGCGTCCAGTCACCTCGACGTAGTCGAACCCAGGGATCAACTTCGCGTCCGGCTTCACGAAGCTAGGATGGTAAAACCCATCACCACTTTCTGGACCACTCCGCGAGTTCGTTGGAAACAATGCCTCAGCGGCCGCAGAGAGATCGAGATTGGCCATGCGAGGAACAACCTTGTGCTCCAGGTAGCTCAATGCCATCTCGTTGATGAGGTCATACAACGGCTCCCTCCAGGGCTCGACGATCCCAATAGAGTTGGAGTTGGCCGTGATGTCGGGTGCGTCTTCCTCTGCACCCTCGCCGATCTCGTCGCGGTATCTGGTGTTGTAGTAGCCCCAGTCGTAGCGGTTGGTCACCAGGATCCGTCCCGCTTCCGTTTTCTCGTCGTTCACGAAACTTCCGCTGTCGTGCTCGTATGGGGAGCCAGAGACCCAGAGGATCTTGCCCATCTCGGCAGCGGGATCCACAGAGTCGTGGGCGACGAACCAGGCGACGACCTCGTTGTTTCTGAGGTCAACGAGCCGGTACGCGTTCCATGTGCCGCTGAGAGCTGCGATGTTGAATTGCAGTGGGTGGACCACGACGGTTCCGGAGGCTTGGGATTGAAGTGTGGGGAAGCCGTTCACAGGCGGTGCCAAGGCGCCATCGTAGATGTTGTGCAGGGCGCCAAAGCAAATGCGGCCCGAGGTGACGGTGATGGGCTTGAAGGGTTCTGGGTTCTTCGCCATGGTGGGAGTGTCTTTCAGGGAACTTATAGTGAGGAAAGCAGACACAAAATCGAAGACGAAAAAAAAAACAAAAACAAATGGACAGAATAAATACTGAAGAAACGAATGCCAATCGAAGACAAGCCGTGTGGTTCCACATCGTCAGGCAACAGTGGGTGGTGATCGGTGTGTTCGGTCCGTGCACCAGGCACCTTTCCCCTGGGAAGCGTCACCAGATCTGATATGACCGTTTGCTGAACCATCAGCAACGTCAAAGATGAGCTAACGGATATTGAAAGCACTGGATTTCATCCCTGGTGGCTACTTGCTACCTAGAGAGGCAGGAAAGAGAGACCAAATATTCGCACAAGGTCACTGTGGTACCGGTGTTGTTGCGGTGGTTTGATCAAGATTATTGGGCATTGTTCTCTGTTTCAAAGAAGTCACTACGCAGCGTTTGTTTGTAAAACTGTGAACGGAGTGCGCATCCGTTGAGCACCGGAGATACGGCAGGTATTGTGGATCTCCCAAGACCCGGCACCCCGGGACCCCAGGGGTTCGGTCGCGGCCACGCTTCGCTGCCGAAGATCCGCCTTTCTCCAAGTAGGTCTGGGGAACCGCCAGTGCGGATCTCGGTAACTTTACTGCCTTCAGCGGGGAAACAACAACGGGATCTCAAAAAGCAGGGTGGCTTCACCTAACTATTACAGATCCAGCGCTTATGAATATCAATTCTGCTCAAAAGACGCAGTTGAGAGTTTTCCGTCAAACAGCGAACAGCTTGAAACCATTTCACGTTCAGTGCCCAAGACGAATGCCCAACTCCGTTTGCTGACCCCTGAATTCCACAATCCCCACTTGCGAACAAGCCCCCTGACGCGTTGCGACACGCGATTCAGTCAGTGATCACAAGACTAAAGATCCCACGACGCAACAAACTTCCCATATATCCCAAAACCTCCGCCCTCCCAACTTTACATAATCAACCCGACCAACCAACCAACCTCCATTCGTGTCTAGTCTTCATCGCCGCGCCCCAAAATGCCCCTCCGCTTCCCCCCCACCGCCCCCCAGCTCCAGCTGTAAATTCGGCGCCAACGAACGCAAACACTCGGTCCTCATAAACCTCTGCAAACGTGACATGTCACCACCCCCCGGCACCTTCGGAATATGCCCCACCCACGGCGCCCTCTGGAACCCCGAAGTCGAAGCCCTCCTCTGGGACAACCACCCCTTTTGCTGCCCCAAATTATTCTGCGCCAGCGAGAACATCGATACCATGCCCTGGGATAGGGGCGCCCAGGAAGATGGACCGAGTTATGACATGACGGATATACCACTAAAGGGACAAGACGAGGGGACGATCCCTGTGTATAACACGTGCGATGAGGTACTGACCCATTTCTCAATCCACGGGGTTGGTGACTGAGAATGATTTGCCCCCCTTCTTAATCAGTAGCTCCCTAATCTCGCCCATCTCACCTATCAGGTCTTTCTTATAAAAGACACTGAGAACCTCGGGACGCTCCGCTACATGAAGCGGGCTCTTTCCATGAAGCGTTGTCAATTTCACCCCCAGACCAGTGTCTGGCCCGCATTCTATGCCGTCAGCCTCACCACAGCTGTTAGGGTCGGCGTTGGCCTCCAGTAAGGCTCGAACATCTACCACCTCACAATTCGCCACCGCAATTTGAAGGGGTGTGACACGGTACCCTCCTGCATTGGGGTCCGCACCTAACTGCAACAGCCATTTTACCACACCGAAACTTCTTTCATTAACGTCAGATCGCACATAGTATTGGATGCCGGAGTAATTCGCGAGTACCGCCGTAGGGTGAATACGTGGCGGCCATGGTTCCTCGAGAAGTCTCGTATAAAGAAGTCGCAGAGCGACAGCTCCTGCGTCGAGAGCGCAAGAACACTGTGCAAAAAAGTTGACCAATGTTCCGCTGAACTTGACTTGACGTCACCTGACGGGATCCGCTGCAACGTCGATCCTGTTGAATGACACGGCTATCTCTGCCCCGATTAGGCTTGAAGGATGAATTGAACTTAACAACTTGCTGGCTATGTCAATGTAGCCGCCGAAGCAAAGCCTTCCCGTCCTGCAGCACACATCTTAGGAAGCAAATCGAACAAACGTTTGATCCTGTCCTTGGGCTAAACTTCAGCTATAAAGTTCAGATAAAAATGGCCGACCTTGACGCCGTTGCCCTGTCGGCCCCATCATTTCCATCATCGCACTGACCTTCAGCATCGGTCAGCTCCTCTAGTAATACTTTACCACCGCAGATGGTTACCGTCGCTATCTCCCCTTAGTCATGGGCCGCTAAGGGACGAAATCTGAACGATAATGGCAATGGCACGAGTTCCGCTTCAAGATCATTTAATACGTACCAGATATCTCGCTGCGTAAATTAACCTTATTTAAGGGGGACGTAGTCGCTTTATCTGCAATCTGAGACGAGGATTGGCGGAAAATAAGGCACTTACCTACGCAGTATTTGTTTAATAATGATGATTCTTATAGTTGGTATAAGAAATTAATACAAATTACAGTTAACATGGATGTTGGAATTAACACGTATTACTATATCCAGCTACTGCCCTGGACGATTCGTAGGGGAGTGGAGAGATAGTCTGCTAGGTGGCCTTTATAAGGCGGCTTATTTTAAGGGTTTATTTTAACTGTTAACTAACTTAGCTAAAGCTAATATTTATATTTACAGTATCGCTTTATTAATTTATTTTTAAGTAATAGCGTAGTCTTACTTAGCTTAATCATTTCTCTGCAGCTTTTAAGGAGATAAGGGATTATAGAGTTAAAGAAACTGGCTTAAGGAATTTAGTTTTATGCATATATAAAGTATTAATTTAATTAAACTTAAAGTAGAACTTAGCGTTATATATTTATATATTTAAAATTTATATAATAAGATCTTATATAATGAAAAAAAAATAAAGAAATAAAAATAACTAAATTAAGGCACCTTACGTTACCCCTTATATTTTAAGAATATAGGAAAAGCAAGGTAAGTAGAGGATTTTATGTGAAAATTAAGGAATGTTTACCGTACTTTAACTTTAACTTTAATTATAATATATTATTACTTTAAATATATTTCTAACTTTTATTTTATATTATTTATAGTTTTAGGTTTTAAAGAGATTCTTTTAAATCTACACTCTTATATTTTCTTAAGACCTTATTAGTAAAACGAACTTTCTTTTTTGTTACTAAGGGTTAGTTTATAACATTATATCTCCAGTCCCACCTACTCTTTTATAAGTTAACTAAACTACAGTCTTTAGTTAATAGCTGCTGCCGCTTAATCCTAGTATTTTGCTCTATTCTTCTTTAGTTTATAGGATTAACTTCTCTTAAATAAAGATGTTATTGCTTAATCTTAGCATTTTGCTCTTATCTGCTTTACTGTAATTTAAGATAATTACTTTCTTTAACTAATAGTTATATTCTAATACTATCGCTAAACTGTAGTGTCCCTTAGCTTAAGGCGACGGAGTGAGCTCGCTTTAGTAGATTCATTTTAATGCTAGACTGCCTCCTTATAACTAAGTTTTTTTAAAAAAAATGAGCGCTTTCATCGCTCTGACGCGTTCTGCTTACTTATATATATAGAACAGAGGTATAAGAACGCTGTTTCTTCTGGTGGTAGGGTTTGTGCAAGGTATATATAGTGTGAAATTGCTTATTTTTTAGCGTAGGTGGTGACAGTTAGCGCTATCCCTTAAGGCTATTAGGAGGGAATGGGGTTGATGAACTACAGTAAAGACCGAAATCAGTGTCTACGATTTCAATGTTAAAAGTTTCTCCGCACGAGCCAGTCCCACCCCTGGCCGTAACTGACACAGTGCGTCACTGCCTACTTCGTACTCGGCACTATCAGCCCGAATTAGCTGCAGCTGCGAACGCGCTGGGGACGAGCGCACTAGCCGCTTTAGGACTAGACCCTACGTTTTACCCCGCGCTTGAACTTTGCCCCGCAACGCGTGCCCAACTACTTCAGATTTTGGCGAAACTTTGAAATTCCTAAACATCTCTCGTCTCGCCGATCCGAATCCAAGACCTCGCAATGCGACTCATCAACGTCCAGACATTTCAGCTGGAGGAGTTCCTCGACTACAAAGCCCCGCCGTACGCGATCCTGTCACACACATGGGGCGACGATGCCGAAGAGCTCACCTTCGACGACGTCAAAATGGGGAGGATCGATAAGGCTGGTGTCGGATCCATTAAGTTCCACGGAAGCTGCCGACAAGCCGCAAAAGATGGCTTCGGATACGTCTGGATCGATACATGCTGCATCGACAAGACTAACCTTGTGGAGCTGAGCGAGGCCATTAACTCCATGTTCCGGTGGTATCGCTGTGCTTCTGTCTGCTATGTCTACCTGTCCGACGTACCTGGCGACGATCATGCCCGGAAGCTTACGTCCAATTTCAGCACGAGTCGGTGGTTTGTGAGAGGATGGACCTTACAGGAGCTTCTCGCGCCAAAGCAGTTGCGGTTCTATCATAAGGGATGGGGCTACCTTGGCACTAAGGGAACTATGCGGACCGTTGTCGGGAAGATTACAGGCATTCCCCATCAGATTCTCCTAGGAATTACCGAGCTACAAAGCATGAGCGTTGCGCAACGTATGTCATGGGCTGCTAGGAGAGAGACAAAAAGGAAGGAAGACCTCGCCTATTGCCTCCTCGGCATCTTTAACGTAACGATGCCGATGATCTATGGCGAGGGGGCCGACCAGGCCTTCCTCCGGCTCCAGGAGCAGATTATGAGGACGACAAGAGACGATTCCATCCTGGCGTGGGGTCTTTGCCCCCCCGAAGAGACGCCTATCGATGATCCCGACCAGGTCGATCCAGTTGGGAGGATCTTAGCAACCGGCCCATCGGATTTTGCCAACTCGGGGCATATTATCTGCCGTAAGCAGCCGAGGTCCCTCGACATCTCCGGTGGCAGCCTTCGGCTCTATGTATCGCTACTCACGTCCGCTAGTAGGGCGGTTGGGCTGCTGGACTGCGGGCCTAAGCACGACCCGCAACAGGCAGTTGGGATCCCTCTTGTCCAAGCGGCGTCTGGATTATCCGATGAGTATGTTAGACCAAAAGGGCGTTATACAGTATTGCAGTCGATAGCTGCAGCTAGCACCTCACCCAGACTCATCCACATCAGGAACGACAGTCAACACAAGTCGGCAAAGGCAAAGGAACAGTACTGGCTCTACGATGAAGACGCATTTGCAGAAGTCAACCTGGATTTGGTTAACGTTAACCCTCCATCTTACTGGGACCAAGAGCGGGCCATGATTGTATCGACTATGACAGCCTCGGATAGTGTTGCGCAACAGATCTTAGCTCGGTTTCGACATCGCGAAGAAGAGTGCCCGGATTTTGTGATACTGCTCGGATTCAGACAGCATGACACCTCTACCGAGCCCCAGTGCCACGTTATGATATGCGGTAGAGGCACCTCGCTTCAGGAGCTTGACGAGAAGTTGCACTACGTGGTGCAAAAAGCACATGGAAAAGAAAGTGCTAGTAATGGGTTAATACACCTCCGTATTGTGTTAGAGCCTGATCAGCAACAATCCATATTTACCATCAAGCTGGAAGCACTGCCTTCCCCGCCAGACGTCACTATCGATATTACGGCAGAGCTAGAGGGGCCCAAGGACATTCCAGACGTCACTATCGATATTACGGCAGAGCTAGAGGGGCCCAAGGCCATTATACAACTACCGCATGATGCCACTACAAAGTGGCGGCTACGGCAGACACTTAAGAGCCATAGCAGTTGGGTCCTCTCGGTTGCCTTCTCGCCCGACTCAACAGTGCTTGCGTCAGGATCAGCGGACACAACCGTCCAGCTCTGGGACGTAGCAACAGGGCAGCTACAGCAGACACTTGAGGGCCATAGAAGTCGGGTCTGCTCGGTTGCCTTCTCACCCGACTTAACAGTGCTTGCGTCAGGATCAGGCGACGCAACCGTCCGGCTCTGGGACGTGGTAACAGGGCAGTTACGGCAGACACTTAAGGGCCATAGTAGTTGGGTCTACTCGGTTGCCTTCTCACCTGACTCAACAGTACTTGCGTCAGGATCAGGTGACGCAACCGTCCAGCTCTGGGATATAGTAACAGGGCAGCTACAGCAGACACTTAAGGGCCATAGCAGTTGGGTCTGCTCAGTTGCCTTCTCGCCCGACTCAACAGTGCTTGCGTCAGGATCAGGCGACGCAACCGTCCGGCTCTGGGACATGGTAACAGGGCAGCTACGGCAGATACTTAAGGGCCATAGCAGTTGGGTCTGCTTAGTTGCCTTCTCACCCGACTCAACAGTGCTTGCGTCAGGATCAGGCAACGTAACCGTCCAGCTCTGGGACGTGGTAACGGGGCAGCTACGGCAGACACTTAAGGGCTATAACAGTTGGGTCTGCTCGGTTGCCTTCTCGCCTGACTCAACAGTGCTTGCGTCAGGATCAGGCGACACAACTGTCCAGCTCTGGGACGTAGTAACAGGGCAGCTACGGCAGACACTTAAGGGCCATAGCAGTCGGGTCCGCTCAGTTGCCTTCTCGCCCGACTCAACAGTGCTTGCGTCAGGATCAGCTGACGGAACCGTCCGGCTTTGGGAAGTGGCAACGGACGGTGAAGTGTGATGACATAGATGATTGTACCCTGAGAGGCTCTTTCTCTACATCCTTTATATTTCTTTTTTCTAGCTTGACACCAGAAGGGTCTGGGAGGATGTGTTGTTTTATAAATACGACGAAATTCTAGCATTTTCTATTAATATTAAAGTGACCTTATCTTTGCCTTCTGTCACGACCCAAGCCGTGACCAGAGGAGCACGGACTAAGGGGAAGCCCCGCCAGTTAAGGATAGGTGAGCTCTGATCAGTCAGGACGGTCCCAGAGTCCCGGGGTGGGAGACTTAGGACCTCGGGACCAGGACAGCGAACATACTAATAAGCGCGGTCCCAGAGTCCCGGGGCAGAAGGCTCGGGACTTCAGGTCCATAAGGAAAACACTAGTATATAGTCACCATCGTTATACTTAGGAAATCAGGTGGATTTCCACGTGATAACCGAAAAGGGCACGTGTCCTCTGGCTATCTTGCAGAGAACTCATTACGGCACATGCACGCTCTTCACTTTATATCTTTAGGGCAATGGATTCCGATCACTCTCAAATGATTAGTCCAGAGGCAACGAGCTGTAATGCGAATATTGTAATGTCGCGAGTTCCCTAAGTTACAGAAGCAGGCTCTAAAGGACCGGAGGCCGATTTCGATCATAACTGTAGCAAGCTGCGGCGCACTGTGTCAGCTTTGATTAAGGCAAAATGGTCCGTGCGGAGAATATTTCAATATTGAAACTTTGGACACTCATTTCGGCCTCTACTGTAGCTAAATACATCTTAGGATTGTGAAGCTCTATAACTTTAACTTACATAATATAAGGTTAAGCCTGATAGTTCTTATAAATAAATGCATTAAAAAATCTAGTAACCTGTTATAGTTAAGAAGCTAATAATAAGACTGAAACTTAAAGACGGTTTTTGTAAACTGTTATTATTTTCTTTAAAATCAAGACTTTTTTTATATATTAAAATATTTAATTTACAATATCCGTTTTTAATAAGCTTTTATATATATAAACTTAAATAATTAGGTCTGCCTTAATTATAGATTAGATTAAAATATTAGTAGCAAATTACGATAAATACTTTATATAAAAGCATGGTCTTAAGAGCTTATATAGCACATTAGGAGTATAAACTTACCGCTAGGCTATTCCTATAGTTATTCCTTACAGGATTTATTATTCTTCCTGTAACTTATCAGTCGTTTAATAAGCTCGAGTTCGATACGGAAGCTACTAGGGTAACTGAAGAATTTTCTAGCAAAATCTCGTAGCTTACTGGAGTTTTTTGCTCTATTAGCTTAGCTGGGATATTATATCTTTAGTATAAGTTTTAAGATAACTATGTATAGCTTTACACGCACTTATTTAAGTGTATATCTCGATTTATTCTTATTTTAATCCTATTAATAAAATAAGCCTAGGAATGTAGAACTCTTATAGTGCTCTACTCACCATAGTCATTAGAGTTTATATCTGACAAAGTGACTGGCCTATTACTACTTATATTACAACTGTAATCCTATTGCTATTCTTAATAATTACAATAATAGCATTTACAACTTACCAGTATTTACTTTATAAAATGGATTAGACTGCATAAGTTAATTATTAATATATATTTTAATAATATATTTATTATATAACCTTTAGTACCACTGTAAAATAGAAGGTATAACATTATAAAATAACGCTGTTATATAAGATTCTTATGTACTTTAAAGCCTTTAACACTAAGTAAGGGTTAGCTATAAGGACCTCTAGATAACTCTAAAGCTTCTAAAATACAAGGGGTTCTAAAGGCTTCAGTTAAGTAGTTACAGTAGTTACGTAACCGCTTACGTAAACCTATAGCCACTTGAAAGAGCTTGGAGAAGGCTGTACGAACTAGGAAGGTGGGGCTAAAGGAGTTAAATGAGTGATTTCTAGCATGCCGTTATAGGGCACAGTCTCTTATATCCTTCCTTTCTTATAAGGTACAGTCCTTTATATTCTTTATCTTTATCTTTATCCTGTCCGGAGGACAATTTGTTGTAAGGGTGGTCTAAAAAAAAAATTACTATAGGAAATTCAGTCAAAACTGATAAGGAAATTCAACTCGACCTAGGACTGGTCGGTTCATTATCAAAAGTGGGTCTGCTCGGGCCCCTCCGCTCGGGCCCCTACTCGGGCTCCAAATCACGTGATATGATATGGTTTCAGATACGTCACGTGACCAGGGGTCCAAATCTGAACTCAGATTCAGGGTTAGGGTTACGGTTCAGGAGTTATTAGCGTTTGAAAAAATTAAACAAATGGGTATTCAAAATCAAGAACAAGGACAGATCTAATCGAATGAGGTAGTTTTATACGTAGTTTGTTATAAAGAATTCAGAACTGGAATTTCTTTTACAATAAAGCTTATAATAAGAAAGATATTATTGTTTAAAGTCTAACAATAATAATTATTTAAACAATAGCTGGTTATTAAGTAATATAATAAGTTCTATCACTTACGTTTATTATAGGGCTTATTACGTAAAATCCAAAACTGGAATCAGTTTTACCATACTGCTTCAAGTGAGAAAGATATTAGTGTTTAAAGTTAGATGATAATAGTTATTATTATAATAATCTGTTAATAAGTAGCATAATAAGAAGTAATAATTACGTTTCCTATACAATTTATTACGAAGAATATAAAGCTGAGACTCTTTTTACTATACGGCGTATAATAACAAAGATATTATAGTTTAAACTTAAATAATAATATTAATATTAATATAAACTTAAATATCTCTCTGGTTTTAATAGCTATTTTAAATCAGGCTTTAGATTAAAAATTACAATTAAATTCTACGCATAATACTGTCTTTTTCTATATTATAAACTAAGATAATAACTGTGAAAGTCATGATTTTTTCACTTTAAACATAAATATCTCCCTGTACTTAACCCTAACCCTGAAAACAATGTGAAAATCGGATTCTACATCATATGATGTATATTAAAACGTATCATTTGATTATGTAAGCTTATAATGAAAAATTATTAAATTATTACTCTAATTCACCCAGTTAGGTTAAAAAAAAAACTTTAGTTTTTCACAGATAGAAATAGAAATAGTATAGTGGTAAACAGCGTAATATAAATTAAAGAGGCTCCCAGTTCGAATTGCATTTGTGAAAGTGAAAAAAAAAACTGTAAATTGTAAATTGTAAAATAAAGACTGTAAACTCTATAGAATAAATCCTGTGAACCTTGTAGAATAAAGCCTGTAAACCCTGTAGAATAAAGCTTATAAACCTTATAAAATAAAGTCTTTGAAAGTAAGATTTATTTTTAATTATTATTATTTTTATTATTTCTTTAAACTTTATAAAATAAGATTAATAAAAAGTAAGATTTGTTTATAAAGATTACTTTTCTTAACCTTAATTATTATTCTTTTTAATATTCTTTTACCTTTTTAAACGTATATATTGGCCTCTGGACAGGTTTCTGTCGTTTTGTTTGCTATACTTATTAAAATAAGCTTAATACCCCACGTCAAAATTGCCAAGAGCGAAAGTGAGGAATGGAGCGCCCCGTAGCATAGCGAAGGGCTGTCGCGTAATGACGAACGAAGCGACGCCAGCAATTTTAAGATATAACCCAGTAGCTAAGAATTAGCTTCACTGTATTTAAAAAGTTATAAAACCACGTTTTTATAGTTAAGGCTTTAAGGACCCCTTTTCGTTATGCTGTAACTATAATTTACTCCTAGGAATCTAATTATTTAATTAGGTCTTTAGGCTTTAAGTAATAGCTTTATAGCTACTTAATAGGCTTCTCGTACATTATAAATAGCTTTATCGTTACTAATTCCAGCCTGCAGTTTTACGGCTTTATACTAGTGTATAATAAGCTAGATTGGATTATAGGAGGTAAGTTAAAGGTATAGGCTAGTAGTTTTCAGAATCTATTACTTTAACCGTTTAATTTCTTTAAATTATTAGTTATATTCTTTCTTACTAACTTCGTGGATTAACCATTCCATTTAGTAAGTGTGGAGGCTATTAGCCGTTAGATCTATAATAGTAATCGGTAAGCTTAAGTCATCGTCGCCAGCCACAGATTCTGTACTGCCCTTAACTGTAACAGTTAACTAGCTTAAGGTCTTATATTTATAGCGTGTAGGGTTTAAGGCTGTTAGTTTATTAAGGAAAGGGGTTACCTCCTGAATTTCACTTTATAGGCCTCCAGTTACGGCCTGGGCCTAGAACTGCAGGTTCCACGATTCCTAGTCTTCGGAACTAGCTAGAAAGACAGTCTTATTATTATTGTTAGTGTTTATTTTATTGGATCTTTATGGTGGATTAAACCAGTTAGTTTAAAGTCCAGAAGTGTAAGTCGAAATTATTTTTTATTAGGGTTTGCTGACTAATCGGTGCGTAAGTGGTGCGATGAGTGATTAGCGCGTCGAGCGAATGAGACTCTTAATTGTTAGAAGCGCGGCACTCTGGATTCTGTGGAATTAAAGGGGTTATAACTGCGTGATTGTATTGCTTATGTTCTCTCTATTCCTCTAGCTCTGGCTGGAAGCTAAAAGCTTCTTTATAGACTATTCTACAGGATTCAGGCTTCGTCACTCTGGTAGCTGAGGCTCACTGGCGTACTGGCAGTGCCAGGCATCTAGTCAGCTCCACTGACTAGACGCCCAGGGCCTCTGAACCCCCTCCTTTCCAGCAAAAGGCAGTTATACCTATACATTTATATATTAGGTAATATATATAAAGAGGTATCTTAATTCTATTTATAATCTAGTTCGTTCTCCTCCTTAAAAAGAGCGGGGAAAGGTTAATAATAACGTAAAGTTAAGAGGAAGGAATGCTATCCTGCTATATAGTTACACTGTTAGCGATAAGGTATATAATCTCAGTGTCGCGGCCTTCCCCGCTAGGTTAAGCGGCATCTAAAGTGGTAATTAACCCCTGTACGCCCCGCATTACTCTGTAAGTTATACTGCCCAGCTATTTTCACCCCCTGCTCTTATCTCACTCCTTTCTTTATTTAAATTTATCTACTGTTAACATAACTACCCTACCTTGCTCAGGGGTTGTAAAGCTGGCTAATATAGTAACTTATTCACATAACCAACACGGTTTAGGAAACCTAACCCCAGTGTAAGTTTTTAATATATCTGGGCTTGAGTCAGAAGCAGAAGAAAATGCACAATATTGCTTTATAAGTACCGCGGCTGTGCGACGACCTGCAGGCCACTATTAAGGTCGGCCCGGCCTAACCGTTCCCTGCTTTAGCTATAGTACAGAAGAACAGTAAGAAATCCTGCTCACACGGAGTGCTTAGTAAGCTTAGCACGCTTAGCACTAAACGCGAGAGAAATACTAAGTAAGCGCTTAGTCACTTCGTCAGTTTTAAGACTAAGTAATTAAGTAAGGTATAGAGGTACCTTAGTGTTCCAGTAGTGGAAATACCTATTATCGTACTAATAATAGTGTAAGGAATCCCTTTAGTTCCTTATATAAGTATTTGCTTTATTAATTAACGTCTGTAATAAGCGAGTCGTATAGACAAGCGAGTCGTACACTCTAACAGGTTTTAGTGGAGCTGCACGCAAAACACGCTAAGAAATTGTTAGTCGATCTTAACAATTTCTTAACATGTTTCTGCTTGCAGTCCCGCCAAGATCTGTTAGACAGTACGGTTCGCTTGTTTGTACGACTCGCTTATCACAGACGTTAAATCATTTTAGTTATGCTCTACTATATAAAACGCCTTATATGTTACTGTGTCTTATAGTGGTATACGACTGTTAACTTAATAAACAACTAGTCTGTAAGATCTTGCTGCATCATTTGTCCCTCTTACCCACCTTTACCCTCTTAATCTGCAGCCTCAGACATACATAAGCCTCCTGATCGAACCTTGCGACCCTGCCGACCTACTCGACAGGTATCGGTCATAACAGGCTGTTTAAATCTTGATTTCCATGATAACTAAGTATGCACTATTAAATACGCATTTATATTCTATATCAAGCACCATCCATTAAGAATTCAAGTAAGTTAACGCTAAATAAGCGATAGGATGTTATTTCTATTTCAAAATGGATTATTCTTTTACGTAAAGGCTTGGCTAAATAACCATGGGCACGCTGCTCGGTTCTGGCTCACCGCCTTTAAGCAGTAGTATATGCCTGTCCATGCTAGCAGGGGAAAGGGATTGGCAGCTGATACATAGGAGGCAACGTATATAATAAGTGAGTGAGCATTCCAAGCGAGTCAGTAAGTTTAATAAGATTTGGTAACTTATATATAATAAAGCCGTAGTAAATTGTTAGTGACATAAGTAAATTTTAGCTCTGTATATTTATAGTAAGTATTAGAAACGCGGCACTAATATTATAATTGTAACGGCACAAGATGGCAAGGCTTAGAACTATCACACTACTAGCAAAGTTAGAATGTTATGCAGCCAGGCGACTGTACCGTAAGCTATCGCTATCTAGGCTAGGTTGGTACCGTGACAATAATTGTTAGAAACGCTGCGCTACTGCTGTAATTACTACAAGAGCGATCAGAAAGAAGAGGGTTGTAATTTCGATCCATTCTCCGGCTCTCTGGCGAAGTGTAACGGCACAAGATAGCAACGCTGATAACCACTATATTATTAGCAAAAGTAAAACGTGTTGAAGTATAGCCATCCGTGGCTCAGCGGTCAAGCTGTAGGTGAACCGCTGTCAGATCAGCAGCGACTGCCAACTGTGCAAGTGGTGGGGTTCATCCTGACTACAAAGGAGTCGATCCCCTGTACTGGTTAACCAGGCAACTACAGGGGCTGAACCCACTGTGGCTTCCAGACAGTACTGCTTAAAACCTCTTAGAATCCTACCGTTCCTACCTTATATTAGACAGGGGCACTTACAGGCCTTAATAAGCCACCACACCACTCTTTAGATAGCCTCTCCTTCTAAGTAAGAGTAACACTTTTAGTAGTAATCAACACTGTCGTTACCTTCACCTTCCTGTAGTTAAATTGATTACTGCAATGGCCAGTTGCTTCCAGTGTAGTGCCAGGCGCCACTTTCACTACGCTGTCGCATCGAGTTTAACAAAACGTTATACAGTTAGGTAACCGCACCGTAAGCTATTAATATCTAGGCTGGAACAGTAACCTCACACAAAGCTAGAGGGCTATCTTTTATGTATTTCTACATACATAAACTAGATTGCTAAATTGTAGCCAATTGCCAGTATAATGGCCACAACTGCCAGCTACGGCACGATCCATTACGTGGATCGTACCCTTCTTTTTAGGAGTAATCACTACCAGAGCGATCAAAAAGATAAAGGTTGTAATTGCTTCCCTCTGGCGAAGCCAGAGGGCTATCTTTTAGTATATTAATGCATGAAGTAGATTGCCACGCCTGCCAGCTAAGGCCACGGTTTACTTTGTGAATTGTTACCTTCTATTTTAACAGTAAGCAGAAATCTATTGAGACTGTCGCACGAAGTTGCTCAGATCCTCATGTAAGATTGTCATATGAATCTATCTTGTAAAAGCTTTAAGAGAAGCTGTAGGCGTTTTGAATTATATTCGGTCTTTATAATTAGAACTACTATAAGTTTGGTCACCGCAGGCTACTTTGCTGACGTGTGGCGATGAGTGTAGTGTTTCCCTGCTAATTATAGCGCTAATAGTAATATTACTAGCTCCGCCTTGGCTATAGCGCTGACGCTGAAGCGCAGTGTTAACCCTAGAAGAGTGAGGAGGCTTGTGATTACTTATGTTCTGTCACAATTAAAACTCTATATATTCTACTGTTAAAAAGGAGAGTATGATCTATGTAATGGATAGTAACCCTAGCCGGCAGTTGTGGCGATTATACTAGCGATCAGCCACAATCTAGTGATCTAGTTCATATAACAGATATACTAAAAGATGCCCCTTTAGTAGAGCTAAAGGACTAGAGAATCAAGCAATTATAATCATCTCTTTTCTAATCACTTTAAAAGAGATTACTGTAATAATGTAGCGTTTCTAATAGTAATAATGTTAGGGAACGCTGTACACTTGGTTATAATCACTTTTAAACAATCAAGAATAAGGTTCTACTTACTTAATTCCTCGTTAGTCCTTTAGCTTCGCTAGAGAACCATCTTTAGTAAGTTTGCTTATATAAACCACATTTATAGGTGTAGTTAATTAACGGTGTGATTAGCAGATCCATAAAAGTGAGAGCCAGCAATCTGTTACAACCTAAGAGGAGACTACTGTTAGAAACACTGCACATTAAAATCTAGTGGAATTGATAGGGTTGTAACTGCTTGATTAAATTGCTTGTTTACGGTTCTGGCTTACAGCCAGAACCCCTTTCTTTATAAAGCTTTCTGTAGGATTTGGCCTTTATAACTGTGGTGGCTTAGGCTTACTGGCGCTCCGGCAGTGCCAGGCATCTAGTCAGCTCCGTTAACTAGATGGCCGGGGCCCCTAAACCCCTTTCTTCTGACAACTACCTCTAACCTGAGACATCTACTAAGTGGGGATCCTGGGAACAGCTAATCACAAAGGACTCGGATGGAGTGTAAGATACCTTAGGTCCTTAGGGAAACAGGACTAATCAGGAGGGAACATTAAGACGTCGGGACCATTTAGATATATACACCAGTCAGGCCCAGCATTACGGCTAGTTCTTTTATTCTCAGGTAGTAACAATAATAATACTGCTTTGCACTTCTTACATTAAAGTATCCTTTAACTGCTCACAATCTACGTAACCTACTACCTCTCTTACACTCTTCATTTACACACCTATATCCGCACCTCTCACGTGTCAGCCATAGTCAGTCTACCTGGGTTCGGGTTACATAGGTCGTTATACAATCCACTTCGTAGATTACACCCTCCTTTCTAACAAATAACGTGCTTTACTTAATAACATTCTCCACTTAATAACATTCTCCACTTGATAACATTCTCCACTTAATGGCATTTACTAACATGCTCCATTTACTGGTGTTAGAGCCTAGGCCGTCATCCGCGCCCCGCTTTTCCATCATCCAGCCCTAGTGTCAGCGGGCATTATAGCATTGGGTTAGCGCCGGAAAATACGTGGCGCTGGCTCTGAAGAAGAGGGGTTTTACTTAAGTTGCCAGACGGGAAACACCGGATCTAAGCGATAAGAGAGCACTTATAATTAATTAAGTTAAAAACAGATTTAATATAGCGTGAGATCCTCGACGCGCCTTAACAGTAGGAGTTTATGGATATTAAAGTGAAGCTTAGCTATAATATAATCTCTTTAAATCCCTAAAACTAAGTATGAACTTAATCACCTGTTTAAGGTATAATAAGGAACTCCACTCTGTACACTGATACGTGTTACTAGTTATTAAACGCACGCCTTATGGAAATATCATGTCGATATTAACTTCTTGCGTGTTTTTAACCCGTTAGATGAGGGTTTCGATCCTTTAAAACTGGATATGGAATTTTGAGATCAGTTTAGGGACTCGTCGTTAAGGTTTAAAGGTTGGCATTTCTGTATTATGTGATAAATCTGGGGTATATAAGATTTGCTTTTCCATACCTCGCCTACCTGAAGTTACTTAACCCGGCTCAGGATCGGCTTAGGATTGTACTGGCTTGGGATTTACCCAGGCGTACTCACCTTAAGAACCATTATTAGAAGGCTGCGCCGTAATGTATATAACTTCTTCAATTCTAACTAAGCGAGTAGAGCATTAGTATAGTTAAATTTGCTATCTCCTAAAAGTAAATAATCCCACCTTTAATTAACCTCTATCTAGATATCTCACACTTACACCTAACTAATAAGGTGTAAAAAAAAAAAAAAATAAAGAACGGGAAGGAAATGAAACCACGGATTATTATATTATTATGCTTGATTAGGAATAAATATCTTATAAACTTTTTAAGGAAGCTTAACATTAAGAAAGTTAACTAAATCCTAAGCGTAATTCTTATCCTCTTCACTTAATCCTTTATGTACGCTATTAATAACCTTAACCAGATCCTCCTCTTTCTTACCGTTCCGTAATAATATAAGGAAAAATGCAACAGAAATCAGAATAAAAGAGCCGTGTAAATTCTTATACTAATCTCCTATGTCGTTACAATCCTCTATAATTATCCACCATGTAACTATTAAGTCGTAACTGCTAATATACGCGCCTCTAATAAAGGGTATACTGTGCCTGTTAATATCAGTCTGCTTGAGACTCCATCGTGACTATCTTATTATTCCATAGGTAAGTAATGGGGTAGGCGCTGTAATGTTAACTATAGAGGACGGAAACGCAACGGCTATAATAGTATCAGGATATGCTAGGCCCTTTTCTGTGATAACACCCCCTTTAAACACAGCGATGACGTTACGTTGAAGATCATTATGCTTTTGAAAAATGGCTAAGCTTATGCCCACTGCTGAGAGAATCTTATCGCCCGTCGCTAGATACTTCAATTCACGGCATAGTTTTACTGCCTGCTATGTAACTAACTCACCCGTTAGCGGCAGGCAATGAGTCGGCTGTGTGGAATAAACTTAGAGATCCAGAATATTGGACGTTCGTTCCTTTTCAGAGATTCTTATAGATCGCTACATATTTAGAATTCCAGTAAAATAGCAACGTTTATTAAGACGGATATCGTCCACATTTTTAAAGGAGCTTCTATCTATCTTACCAGCTAACCACACGAAGGTTAAGATCAGACAGATAATAAGGTGTCTAACGCTTACCTACTACTGCGAGGAGCGAAGCTTAAGATAATAGATGACGAACGTGAATGTGAGAAAGGTAGCTATAACCTACGTTAAAGTAAATCGTACTCCTTCCTACCTCTTTAGCTAAACCGCTTTAAATACCTGTTCCTGCCCTTTAGCCTGTATCAGACGACTGCCGGTGGTGTTAAGTGAGTTAGTGTTCTTGATAAGAACTATAAGGCCACGAGTCCACTCTACCTCAGGCGTTCGTAAACGAATTGATAGCTTAGCTAAGTCACACGATAAGTGGATTATGTAGCCCGCTGTTAAGACACTAATAACCATACCGAAATAGCCTGCCAGAACCATACTTATACCGATAGAGACCCATCCGTCTTACTAGAGAGCCATAAGCTTGATAGTAATTATTAATAAAAAAGAGACAGTAGTGACTGTGAGAGAAAGCCTTATTAGAGTGGGGGTGCTTATATTCACTTCTAAGACGCCGTTAAAGGTGTAGAAGAGGCTATATCAGATGGGATTAGGGAGATTCGCGTCTGTCACTTTAGAAGAGGTTAACCTATTAGTTATTAGTGTGGGGGTTGTTAGACTTGAAACCGTTAGTGTCGCCTCTTACGTAGAAACTGCCAATTCAGTAAAGGGTTTACAGTTTATGATATTGGTAGAACGCTTAGGATTAGGCTTAATAACTTAATCATGCAGAACAGTGTAGCGTTTGTTTACCATCTGACAACCTTCCATCTCAGACTGACGCTGTAGTGTAAGCGTAAGGGCCGCCAGGGCCTTTGTAAAGCAGTTGTCAAATGCTTTCTCTAACTCCTAGTTTGAGGTTATCGCATGGTCTATCTTGTGAAGATCGAGTCCAGTAGTACGGCGCTGTGTAAAGGCAATGGCGTGGTTAAGTACGTAAAGCTTATCATCAGTGATAAAGTTTTTATTAACATCTAGAACAAGAAGGATCAGAAGAGATATTGCCCGGGCATCCGATTTATTGGTGGTATAAAGGGCACGAAAACACCAATTGACATTCCCAACGCTGTCTTGACACCTCTTAGACGCCTTTTCCACTTAAAATTTATAACACAAGTAGATCTGCTTTAACGACTCCTAGACTGTAGTTTCCAAAGAACCTTAAAGGTAGGCTACTGTGAGTGCTTAACTGGTTGCATCTGATACTGTCTTTTGGGAGATAATGCCGTTAATAACTTCGGCGTGGATTCTATTGCAGTTTGCCTGAGTTATCTTAAGAGCGCTGTTCGCATGTGGTTTATGTTCGTAGCTGAGGAAGGAGTGGAGTTTTTAACTGCCGTATAGACGAATCATGCTGGTGAGGATGGAGAGTAGACTGATAGGGGTGAAGGATATGCTGAGAATTCCCAGTATGCCGTTAGCCTTACAGAGAAGCTGCTTAGTATTTTTTTCACCGATAAGCAGAATTAAAGGACCAACTCCAGACAGGGTCTCTACCCACGTGTTATATCCAGTATTAATAGGTGGATCCTCTAGTAGCGACAAATATAAGATTAGAAAGGCAGCGTAAAAAGGCAGGAGCAGTATTCCAAAACCTCCTTTAAACTGTTTCCTAAAGTGATTGAAAAGTTCAGGTATAATTAAATTAGGTCGGCAGGCTGGTAATAATAATATGTAATGAGTAGTTAGCTAGCGAGCTAGATTTACTACACGCTCTAAACATCTGTCTCGTTCCAAATTTATCAACCTACTAAGGAGTTATAAGATTAGGTATTATATTATCTTAAATTAGTCCACTTTATGTTTAATTTCTCATGTTATACCTAACTGTGTGATGTTTCTAACACGTCCCCGTCGATAAAGAAAATTGGCCACAGTTGGTTTATACTTAGTGGTATCACCTTAATCCTCTGTTGAATCTCAGTAGTTAATTAGCCGCCACATTAACACCTTCCGATTATTATATGTTTAGGACTTGTGATCTAAACCCTTAACCCTTGAAGTTTAACACACTACACACCTTATTTGGGGCTTATAAGTAAATTAGACCATGTGAACCATTATGGCGCACTCTATAATGTATGTCTTAGTAGGTAGGTTTTTAGAGGACCACTATTAACCATTAACACTTTATAACATGGTAACGCGTTACGAAAACAGGAAGGCTGCCCCTACGTCATTATATGATTCTAGTCTCCTGTTTTTTTTGGGAACCTGTCTTCCTACCATTTAAGTCAGTTCACTTGTCTTACAGCTTAGAACGAACCACTGTACTGTTTTAATAAAGCCTCCTCTTTTCTTCTCCTGCCTAAGTACCCTCTGTTAAGAAATTGTAAATCGAAGTTCTTTTCCTGACATAAAATCTAAATGCCTGGTATAATGGCATTTTAATAAGTCGTGCGCTAACTGAGGCACTACGTACAGTATGTCATTTAAGAAGGTGTAGTGTGACCCTACTGTAACTTATTAGACTTGGTTTCTTAACCTTACTATCGTACCATTTTAAAACAGCGCGAATAATCATAACACCACCGTTTAACTTCCACATCTAGAAGATCAATGGCGAGAGAGGGTGAATAATTAATGTAAGTTAGCTCACTTAGAAGAGTAAGTTACACTGTACCTGTTCACCACTACCTCCGTCTTTTCATCCTCCACTCCTTATCTTCTTAAGAGTTTCGCTATTAACTCTTTCTTTAATGGACTGTTAATATACTAACACAGTTAATACCTAGCCTAATATATAAACAGAGTAAATAAATAACTTACTTTAATAATCTCCTCACAATCATTCACATTAATAATCTTGCCTTTATTAGATCGTTGGTAAAGCGTCTTAGTCACGCCAGTACTAATTAAGAGACTTTTACTTGGATTTCTTCCACTTTAGTTAATAATAAGTTTCACAGATCTAGTATAAAAATGTCATAAATAAGCCCTTCTCGTAATATTTTAACTTAATTGCTTGCTCTTAAAGTCCATACTCCTTCTTATGGCAGAATGTAACGACCCACAGGTTGCCTTAATGCCGGCCCGGACCGACATGTCCCCGGATAGAGCACTGTAAGAAGAAACATGTGAAACAGTGCGTCACACAGGGTGCTTCGTAAGACAAAAGCGATCCGTTACAGAGTAGAGTCTGTAACGTAAAGTAATGCTCCGTAATTTAAAGAAAAGACGGAGCAGAGAAATAAAGCAAGAGTATAAGTTACCTGTAAGTCTAAGTAATATAAATACCATTATCGTGCCTACGATGGAGTGAGGGTTCTCTTAGTTCGTTACGCTAGCAATTATATTATTTAAGCCGCACCCATTACACTTAGGATCTATTTGTCTAGGACCTCTGGATCTGCGATCTGCTTAAGAGTGTACTGCCTGAGAGTTGTGCTAGCCTTTATTCAGTCATCTTGTCCCCCTTCACCTTGTAGCAATTAGACCCTGTCTGCTATTACAATCTGTCTTTACCAGTGTCACCTTAGTGCCCCTGGAGCAGGCCGTAATATAAAACCTGTGTTTAGTTCCTATCTATATATCTTTACGATCGTGATTTAGGGAATCTAACCTGGCAAGCCTCTTTCTTATATAGTATATATACAGTGCGTTATGTTAGCGTCCAGTGGGGGAAGAAACTTAGTCGGTTAAGTCTATTCCACAGCCTCCAGTAGTTATCTGAGCCAAGTGTCTTAGCTTGTTTTTCCTTTAAGCTGTATCGGATTTGTGGTGCTTTTGTATAGCATTCTGTAGAGCTACTAAAATATCTAGGTAAATGGAGGAGTCTGATATCACTTTTAAAAAGTAGAAAAATAGGGTATAAGAGAGCAAATGTAATTATAATGTAGAATTTATATGAAAAATAATTAAGGTGTTAAGAAAAGATTTACTAGAGGGGGGATAGTCTAATTGGGATGGTTGGATAAGTAGGAAGTAAGAAAGTAAAAAGCCTAGGGAAAAAATCCAGTACTTACTGTTACGGCCTGCTCCTAACGCCATAAGATGGGTTAGGTAAAGACAGATCGTAGTAGCGGACATAGAGTCTAATTACTATAAGGTGGGGTGAGTGTAAGATGACTGAATGAAGGTTAGTATAACTCTCGATACAGTACACTATTAAGTGGGTTGTGGATCTAGAGGTCCGAGACGAATAGATTCTAAGTGAATAACGATGTAAACTTAAACTGTGTATTACTAGCGTGAGGAATTAAGATTCCTTACACGGTTGTGGGTACAACTATGGTAACTATATACTATTTGACTTTCTAGGTAAACCCTATCCTGGTGTCCCGAGTGCTTGGGACATTAGGACCACACTGATTAGTCCGTTAGGGCTTTATGGGTCGTTACACCCTAGGCCTAATAATTAGCTACACCCATTTGGGCCGTGCTTCCTTCCAGCGGTTATAACTTAGGTCGTGACAGGGGGTGTGCTCTGTGGCTTAGCCCTGAAAACACTACTGAAAAAGGGATAGCCGCCTGAAAAAATGTGTCTTGGCGGGTTTATACGTGTTAAGAAACGTAAACTGGCTCAGTTTAAAACTGACCAGTCTTAAGAAGATCAGGGCCTTATTACAGTCCACTCCAGGGGCGGGGTGTTACTGGTAAAGACAGATTGTATCACTAAGTGATACTTAAGAATAATATATTGTTAGCGTGAGGAACCAAGAAGGTCCCTTACCCATTGCCGGCACGATGATGGTATTTATACTACGTAGTTTTCCAGGTCCCAAGTTCCCAAGGGTCTGGCTTTGTGACGTCTGGACCATTATTACAGGTTATAAGTTTAAGTATTATGCTCCGGGGACTTTAGGACTATCCTGATTGGTCTGGCAGGGCTTTATAGGTCGTTACACCCTAGGCCCAGTGATTAGCTAGTTACAGTTAGTCCGTGCTCCCTTATTAAGGTTACGACTTAACGCTCCATAAGGAGACGGAGCTACTCTTAATTTACTTAGTAATCTACCTCCGTAAGATCAGGGTGTGACTATAACTACATATTAACGCTAAAGTACACCATTACACCAATCTGAAAAGAGAAAAAGTTCCCAGTCTAGATATGTTACAGCGCTGTTATTAGAGATGGGTCTTAGATTCGTTCTAAATAGGCCAACAGTCTTATAATATTACCACATCTTACTTAGGGCCACTTATCTTCGGGGCGAAATAGAGCGTCCTGAAATAATTAGAAGTTTTAAAGGCCGGGAGATTCCAGAATATTATAACGACCATATATTCAAGGAGCCCCTAGACCCCTCCTGTAGCACGCTATAATAGAAAAAAAGAGAGAGCAAGAGAGCGAGAGAGATCAGCACTAGTTATCTGTCGGGAACTTTATATAAGGAAGCCTAGAGGAACCATTCTGTTATGTTTTTCTAGTAGGGAAAGAAAGCGGATGTTACAGATCTGCAGACAGCACAATTACCGCACCCGCCACCGTTTCTAGCCGCCAAGCCGGCTCCCGAGCTGCATAGCGCCGATAAGCTGCGATAAGTCTATCTTAGGTATCTCAGCGCCAGTGGACGGCCAATCGGAAACCAGACTAGCGCGAATGCGGCTAAGCGTTAGGCACCGACCGATCTGGCATTTAAGCTTATCTTAACAAACTTAAACCCCCTAGCAGTGGCTTCCACAATATACCTTCCCTGTAGGCCCCACTGTAAATCCAACCAACTAATTAAACCACCCCCCTATTAAACACTACTAAAGGTTAAGCGTTACTGCTATTTAGCCCCACTTATACATTAGCACGGGCCACTTTTTCCAACCCCTGGCCACCCCCCTGGTTTCCAAAGGCTTCTACAACGCAACGGCTCCTACAGCTTAAAAAATAAGGGCTGTGCTTACAGAGATAACTCTATAGTGGGTTCAGACCGATTTTAAAATCGATTATACAGGCGGGGAGGACTTAACTGCCTAAAGCCAAATGGCGGGGCCTAAGTCGCATCGTGCCCGTTTAGCTCCAGTCATGTTACACGGCGTCTGTAACAGGGCTGGGAGATAACGTTTAATCTAAGGGACAGAATGGCAGCCTTAGTAAAATCTATAAAAATAACCCAGCCTAGAGTTAAACTGGGAGCATCTTATACAGATTTCAGGCTTAACAGACCCGCACTTCTAATATGATTATAATGTAGTCCACCTTAAAACAAACAGGGCCTTTAAAAGCAGATTTTAAGATTTTAACTCCTTCCTGCTAACTAATTACCTATCTTCGTCCAAAAGGGTTAAAAATCTCTCCTGCTGTTAGCAGAGCCTAACTCTCAGCTTTTAAGCTCCTGCAGCTTTAAACCAACCTTAAAAGGCAGTTAATATACCTATTCTCTTAAATGCACCCTTGCCTGCAAAGTATAGGATAAGCCCCCAGGTCCCCTTTACGCCGAAATCCGAATCACCTAGCTATAAACATAAAACCTAAGACTCTTTTCCTTCATAGTTCTGTAATCTGGTGTTAACATCTACTATAAGGTCCATATCAGCAGCTGTGGAACTGTTAGTTCGCAGGAGCTAACAAGGCTGGCCATCGGGTGGAAGAGGGGCTAAGGCCGTAAGGACTGCGTTTTTAGTAAGGCCGACTATAACTATTTTGAATTTTTAAGCCGTCTTATTCAGTTCTACATCCTAGGTTTCTAGCGGGGCTGAAATAACGGTTCCTTTGGAAATAAAGTAAGATAGTTATAGTAGGCGTTAGTAAAGCTAATTTCCAGAAATCGAAGCCCATAACTAGCTAGGAAATTAGCGGTTTTAAGAGGAGCCGCTTGACAGATTCGACCACAGTAACAAGTTCTGGAGCTTAGATAACCATAACCTTAATACGTACTTGCCGACCATCTCCCAGGCGGAAGCTCAGCTAGCCTTAATCTGCTTTATAAGGCCTATAATGGCTTAGAGTTTATTAGTGTTAAAAGTTAGGTGGTGGATAAGGTATAACTTAAGCAGAACATGCCAGTATACGTTAATTGTTACGTTACCTATAAGGGCATTACTGTGCGAGACCTGAAAGGATTTAACAGTTTAAACCGGCCAACCGTTCTATATGTCTGCTAGAGTGCCACATTTATATTAGAGCTGTGATGAGCATTCCCATGCCATCTCTTTGGATCTGAGGTGTAGTGTCCTTACAGCCACTAACCACTCTTGAAAAGTCCATGCTCTGGAGAAAAGGGGTATATTAGAAGGTGCATTTACGTCAAACCTCACTCCCTGTATACTAACGTGGACTGGGAGCTTAGAGACCCACACAGCCGTTACCGAGTCGCCTATTCCCGTAAGCACCGTTAGTTGGCATGGTAATTGGGGGAGACATCTTTAAGATGTATCTGCCGCTGCATCGGCTGTAATAGTTAACAGAGTGCGGCCGTAATATTCTAATATGCACGCACCCTTTACCACCTAATTATCTGCGTTTTGTTAAATGATGTAAAGCGTGTCGATCCAGACGTATCGCACTAGAAGACAGTATGCAATCGTAACCAGGTCCTGGAATAACACAGGTAACGCATCCTAGCGAATGCGGGTTTTATGGCTTGCTAAGTTGCTTCGGAACGTCTGCAGTGAATTCAAAAGCCCCTAACAGTAGCTTAGGGCTATGTACGGTTCCGATTCGATAATACCCTTTTAGAGAGCGACGTCTAAGGTGCCATCGCCTAAAACTGTGTTAACGAGGCAAGTAGGTATTCGTTACGGCTGCTGATGCTGGTATATAATGCATGCGGCATGGCTCAACTGACATTTAGATAACCAAGATCGTACTTGGTCCGCTTTTAATCGCCAGGACGGTTCTAAGGGGAGAACGGTAGGACGGGCCGGGACTGTATAGTAGGCTTTGTCAACATTACCCGCAGCCCCGGGACGTAATGAAGGCTGTAAGTGATTCTGACTTTCTTATAAAGCTGATGCTGTTTTTCACAGACCAGTCTAATACTTGATTAATAGTCGTCAATATAAGTTAGGCGCTGACTTAAATAACGATAAGGGAGGGAGGTTCCGTAACACCATAAGGTGCCGGAAAAAGAAGCTGAGAGATAAAAACCAGCTTACTATAGCTTACAGCCTAGTGAAAATTAACCCACTCTCAAGGAACCCTATAGGTAACCCCGTTACACTTATTAACCACGCCGACCCTTAGCCACTCTCGGCCATTTCTACCTAGTCCTAACCTAAATACCATAAGGTCCTTAGTTAAGCTGGATTTAAGAAGCGCGTAATTTAAACTATCCCAGATGAGCCCATAGTGGCTATAACCCCTCTTACCGTAACTGCAAACGCTATGTAAAGGAGGCGCACCCATTAGCAGCATGCTAGTTAACGGTTTTATTAGCAGGTCTTACATAACCCTACATAGTGGAGTAAACACGCTATTAAGGCTTACAGAGTTATACGTCACTCTTAATGTTGTTATAATGGCTGTAGCTGACGAAAGTTTTGAAAGACTATTTGGTCGAAGAAGCAAAGGTCGGGCGCCTATTATAGTACTGAACTAGCCTGAACTGGGTGGTTAGAGGATGGACCAATCGGCCGTATTCTGGGCCGTGGCGCAGACGAAGGGAGTCGCTGAAAAAAAAAAATACCTAACAGTACTTCTACACGGAAAGAAAGTCGTGGACTTACCAGGTATCTTAAAGTGCCACAATGCCACCACTAAATCCATTAGCGGCGATGTCAGCTTAACAAACCACAAAGCAATCGTCCAGGATGCCTGTTAGACTTTTATTAGCAGCACGGGCCATTAAGCTTTTACAGTCCCTTTTTACTTTTATCAACCACTTAATAAGGCACGCACGTAATCTTACTTTCCCTCTCTTAATGTTTTTCCTAAAGAACTACCTAACCACACTTTAACGTTATAGCGTATAACGATATCTAGCCGATTTTTTTACTATAATATACTTGGTTTAGAAACAATCATCACCAATCATTCTAATCCAGGGTCAAGACACTGCTGGATCTTCACGCACACAAGATAGCGGAGCTTAATAATACCAACCCCTCACTACAACCTAAGATGTGGCGGCAAATAACGGATAGGAAGAGTAAGAAAGACTCTAAATGGGTGGTGGAAACCGTAGTGATGTACAGGCTCAGCAAGTATAACCTGATACATTATCTCAGGTGCCTGTTTCCCCACGTCCCTGCCACAGAGCTAAACCCTTAGGTATATCAGCGCGCCGTGTCAGCTACTATAAACGGCTATTAAACATTCTATAGGTTTACGTAGATCATTTTCAGCTTTTTTTACCCAGGCGTCTAATAAAGGTTAGTCCCTCTACTATTAATCAATCACCCAGACTGTAACGTGATGTGATAATCGCCCACTAAACTATAATCGAGAAGCTGACTAAGATCAACTCCAGAATAAGAGGGAAGAGATTTATAAGATAAGAGTGTAATTAGGTTTACCATGTAAAATCGGCATGCCTGCGCTAGTTATAGACTGCAAAACGTGGCGAGGGACAAGGGTCGAAACATGATTCTAAGCGTTTAATGGCAATCTATATAAGGGTAACAGCAGCAGGTGAAGATTTGATCGAACCGGTATTTAAACCGAGGACAGGTTTAATTAAGTCCTCCAGTTTAACTGTAAACACCCAGCCGGGCCTTTACTCCCAGCAGCACCCCTCTCACTTCAGGCCATAACAGGCTAATTCCCTCTTTACCGTCTTAACGTTCATCTTTTCCGATAAGGTAAACCCTTAATCGTTCCACTCTAATTACTTAACAGGATTAAGAACTGAAAAGTCGATTCTATAAAAGAGCTGTTTACTCGTTACTTTCCCTAGAGTTAAACCCGGATGTTAACCAGAGAAAGGATCTAAGGTTAACGCTCACCTCAAATAACGCCTTTCTTAAAGCTATAATATAACAGTTCCACAGGCGCCCCTATATAGTATACTATACTGGAAGGAATGTCATAGTCAGGATTCCGACCTGCAGCCAATCGCAATCGCCAATACCGCTACAACCAAACATCTCAGTTAACATCCGAAGGTAGCCATAACCAGTTTTCTAACCCCTTTATAATCTACCTGTTATCTGAGCCTCCACTATAACCATCTGATTTAACGCCCCC
>Ga0247760_1000018_pt1 | contig 130561 bp, 139 predicted proteins | sample UWRJL171409R4_FD_179936 | JGI IMG/M metagenome (GOLD analysis project Ga0247760, IMG submission 179936) | Plant litter microbial communities from Arlington Agricultural Research Station in Wisconsin, United States - UWRJ-L171-409R-4 | ecosystem: Environmental > Terrestrial > Plant litter >...
AGGGGGGAGGGGGGGAGCAAAAAGGTTCCTAGCAACCAGTGGCTCTCTGGGATCGATGTGCTTGCTCTTACTGGTGGTAGATTGGACGTTCGAGGGGATGCGGTGGATGGGCTTATACCTTTAATGGATATCGTTTGAAGTCATAGACTTTGGATACACTACGTGGTGCTTTACACCTACTAAAACGGATCCTCTGCATTGTGTGATTCGGGTGGTAAACACTGCATTTTGTATAAACAGCATGTCGAGCCTTTACTTTCAAGACTGTAAGCGCCAATTCCGGTTGGCATTCCCCTGCTCTTGGTATCAACCTATCTTCAAATTGCCCTTTCTATTTCCATTACCGAAAACGCAACCTCCATTGAACGCCGGTGCTATGCCGTGGACTAGGGAGCCCAGTGAGATACAAATCAAGAAATAAACCACTTTCTGGTCGGGATTCCCCTAACGTAGGGCAAGGCCCCCCGTCTCAATCCAATTCCATCCGATCGCCAACGGCAGCAATTCCTGCTCCTATTGTTGCGACAGTACTGGCAGAGAGGCCGATGCCGACTTCCTTCTCGTCCTCAATGAAGACACCCAGCCCAGCAAACGCCTCGTACATGACGCGGGCCGTATACTCATCGAAATCGTAGCCGCCAGTTGTGTGGCCTTGATCGTAACGATATTTGTCGATCTGGGGATGCGACAGCCCCGGGCCCAGCTTATACCGGCTCGGCACAAAGTCCATACCGCCAAAGGGATCGTATGGACCCTCCGGTGCAGGTGGCTTCTTCTTCTCCTTGAGGCCACGGATGGACAGCCGACCGACATCAGCCGTTGTGATGGCCGTGTTGACAGCCGTCTCGACTCGGCCGAGCTGACCGCGGCGCTTGAGTTGCACGCGCTGCCCTTCAGGCGCCGAGGCCAACGAGTCGAGTTCCGCTTCGCGGTTCAGCAGGCGCTCACGCTTCTCCTCCTCTGCTTCCTGGAGGGCTTCGATGCGGCGCTGGCGCGCAGCTTCCTTCTCTGCCGTCAGCCGGCGGCGCGCCTGCTCGTCGGCCTCACGGCCGGCCTTGCGATTGCGCTCAATATCCGCTTTGTGCGACGCCTCCCACTGCTGCAGTTGGGCTTCAGCAGCGCGCCTCTTGCCCTCGCTCCCCGACACCAGGTCGAAGGTCAAATCCTCCACCATCTGTAGGTAATTGTTGAAGTCGCGAAGGGTCTCGAAATCCTCCTCGGCCTGGTTGAACACGGCGGCAACCCGCCGGCGGATATCGACCTCGCGCTCGACAGTTAGATCGCCAAAGAAGGCGGATCGGAAGCCCTTGCGACGCAGCGTCCTGTGGCACCCGGCGTAGGGGCATTGGTTTGGTCCATCGTTGAAGAGACGGTTGACGCAGTTGCTGCACATCGAGTGATAGCACTCAGGGTTAATGAGAAACTCCATGTCTTTGTTCAGGTAGCGGATCGTCTTGCAAACGGGGCACATGTCGTCGGTGGTGGGTAGCAGCGCCGTTGTCGCCGCGCCGCCGCGAGCGGCGGTTAGGGGCGCCTTCCGCGACATGATTGCGTGTGCCTTCTTTCTAGCTAGGAAGAAGAGACCGAGGATCCGGGTGTCAATCGGCCTATCATGTAGCCGTCTCGCACTGGCAGTGATGCGGTTTGGAGTTGTGTCGTCGTCGGCAGACACAAATTCGAGTCAGTCGCCTGCCGCGAGGACAAAACATTTGACGTTGTAACAAAAGAGCCCATGCAACTTCAAGGCTGTGCTGGTTTAAGCTGGAGTGGGGCGTGGCTGCTTGAATGCGGGGTGGAGGGGCAGCTCTAAAAGTCGCCCCGCTATGAGGTAAACCGTCAGCCTTTCAGCTCTACACTTCCATCAACTTCCAGAGCTTCCCAGCTACGAACACCATTGAGGATCTCTGCGCCACTGCTTGTAATCACTTGTCAGTGCTGAACCCAAAATGTCAGGTATGTGTATCACCCTTCTGTATCACAAACTCAATAGGTTTCAATTACCCCGCCGTTAGCACAAAGATGAACTAACACCCACAACCCTCCAGCATCCGAGCCAAACCCGGCCGAAGAGGCCGCCGCGCGCGTGAAGGAGCAGGCCGAACAGGATGCCCTCCCCTACAAGTGGACACAGACAATCGCCGATCTCGATATCCTCCTTACCGTTCCCGGGAATCTCAAAGGGCGCGACCTGACCATCGACATCAAGAAAACCACTATTACCGCCGGCATCAAGGGCCAAGAGCCCATTATCAAGGTACACTCGCCTGAATTTGTTTGTATCTTGGTACGTGTAGCTTACCATTCATAGGGGGATCTCGCGCACGCAGTCAAAGTCGACGACAGCACGTGGACGTTGACGTCTGCGCCGGACGGCACCAAGGTCGTCGAGATCCATCTCGACAAGGTGAACAAGATGGAATGGTGGGAGCACGTAATCACGACGGCACCAAAGATCGACGTAACCAAGATTGTGCCCGACAATAGCAAGCTGTCGGATCTGGATGGCGAGACACGCGGCATGGTGGAGAAGATGATGTTCGACCAGCGGCAAAAAGAGCTCGGTCTGCCGTCAAGCGAGGAGCAGAAGAAGCTGGACATCCTCAAGAAGTTCCAGGCTCAACATCCGGAATTGGACCTATCCACCGCTAAGCTCACAGGGTGAAGGGTGAAGAATAATGATATTTTCTCTGCGTTCTCTCTGCGTTCTGCCGTGATAAACATGATGGTATAGATGCCCGAAAGTTACCCCTGATATCGGTACCCCTACCCCTTTAGATCCCCTAAAAGATCTCTGATGTTGTCACCCCCTGATTCCAAGACCCCCCAAAACATGAGCCCATTTACCACTCTTTAGGTCCTCTAAAATGATCCATTCCGCCTCCCATTTCACCACCCCTTGTTTAATTTCGATCCTCTAAAATCGAGCGGTTACTCGTCCTACTTCCCATTTGCTGCTTCCTTCTCTTCTCGCTTTCTCTTTCTCCTAGCGGCGGCTTGTGCTCGGTCTTTGACTAGACGCGCCTCTCTCTCCTCGGCGGTCTCATTCGCCATCTTTTCAGCGTAATGAGCTCGATCCCTTATGCGTTGTTCCTCCTTTTGCGCTGGCGTTAAAGCCGCCCTGCGAGCCTGCTGCTTCTCATCTGTGACGGGCGGCTGTCTCTTCCGATGTTTCTCGTGCCAACCAACCGAGTCGGCTGACCTTTCGTTGAACTGCGCGTTTGTCTTTCTGCTCTGATGACTCACCCTACACCTTAGCCATCCTCGCCTGTCTTTGCTCTGGTGTCTCTGCTACCATTTTCTTAGCATATTTGGCGTTCAGCTTAGCGTTATCCGCGGCGCGCTTCTCTTCTGTTCTGCGGTTGAGGTGCGACTGATTACCTATGCTTTCGAGCCATGGCGGAACGCTTCACAATCTCCTCCAGCGTCGCATTCTTCCTGTTTCCTTTCGCCACGGCTCGTACCTTAGCCTGGCATACCTCCCCCTCCTCTTGCGTTTCTCTTTTAGCACACATGAGGGAGGAATAGAACACTGTATAAAGGCTCGGGGCAAATGAAAGGGTCCCCTTAGCCAGTGCGAACACTACCATTTTACTATAAAGACCGCCTATACCCGTAGCTTTCGTTATACTAGGCCATCTCGTATTCCGATAACATCTACATGAATACTGAAAAGGCCTTCCTGCCTTCTGAGAAGACCTCACTGTATTCTCATAACATCTATATAAATACTGAAAAGGCCTTACTGCATTCTTATAACCACCTTCCTGCATTCTGAAAAGGCCTTGTATTTTGATAACATCTATATAAAAATGGAAAGCGCCTTCCAACAACTCCAACAGTCCTTGCTACATTTTAATAACACCTATATGAATAGTTAAAAAGCCTTTCTGCATTTCAAAAAGACCGTCCCGTGCTCTGAAAAGGGCTTCCTATAATTTAAAAATTCCTCCCTGCATATTAAAAAGGCCTATGATGTAATAAGCCCATGCCTTGCCGTTCCGGAACAGGACTGTGTGAGGATCCAAGAACACATTTTCCCATGGAAAGAGACCCTTTCTTTTGGCCCGAGCCTTCATATAAGCATAGTGATGTAATTACTCTCAAACCCCTCTCCTTTGCCTTTTAGATATTGACAGGAACGACTCGCCCGCGGGCCTTGTGGGACATAACTCGCAGGCGGACAATGTCATTATAGCTTGTACCCGATTCCGTAGATAGGAGGCATAATATCCAATGTGGGCAATCTCGAATCCCTCTGATCGAGACTCGGGCTGGCATACGGTTGCGACTTGAACCACGACAGGAGTGGTGGCGAGTCGTCCGATTGTATCTCCCCAAGACTGCCGCAAAAGGAGAATCCTGTGTCGTAGATGATATCTTGGATCACCTCGTCCGTCTTGAATATTTGCTTGAACTGTCTACCCGGAACAGAGACCCTCTTGTCTATCTCATAAAGCACAGCCAGGCGTATAACTGGTGGACAAGTGGTAGGAGTGTGGCATTGTCAATATCTAGTCTATAAGTACTAGTATGTATTATCTACCATAAAAATGTGAGGGGTGAAACGAATCGCCAAAGACCACGGAGGTATCGTTGCCAAGGGTCTGGCGTCAGAGAGCCCATCTGATTTAATCTTGGAATCGCCCAGTAATGTGAATGCAGATAGAACGCTGCAAACCATCAATTGTCAGACAATTTGGCGTTCCGACGGGAAGGAAAGAGGCAGATTTGTGCGAAGGCTCAGGCCATCTCCCATTCTGAAAAGGCCTTCCTGTATGCTGAAAATGCCTTTCACAATGCGGTCAAGGCCTGTCATGTCACAGGCCAGACCTTGAGCCTTCGTACGAAGGTTGCGGTTAAAAGAAAGGGATCCCCTAGCCAATGCGGAAGATGCCTTCTTACTATCGAAGCAGCCCCTGGTACTTGTTATAGGCCATCTCCGATTTTGAAAAGGCCCCCATGCATTCCAAAAGGGCCTACCTGCATTGTGAAAGGTCTTCATGCATTTTGAGAATGCCTTGATATATTCTGAAAAGGCCTCTCACAATGCAGTCAAGGTCTATAATATGAGAAGGCTAGGGCTTGCTGTTCCGTCATAGAACTGTGTGAAGAATGTATTTTCACATGGAAAAGAGAGACCCTGTCTTTTGGTTGGAGCCTTCGTACCAACACGGGCTGATCCTAAGCCTTAGGAAAGGGGGTTGCTGGGAAGCTGGGAAGGACAGCATGGGAGGGAAGGCCGGGACTAGTCACATAACTAGAAATGTAATCGGAGGACGCTGGTCCGTTTCGATTTGTATGGACTATGTGACAGATAACAGAAGAGGTAATTCTGTTCGATGAAAATACCAAAAGAACGCTAACCCGAGTCTAAGACAGCCTCTCAGTAACACTCGTCCAAGAGGATGTATTAGGCTATGGTTTCGCCAGTCGAGCAGCCTTGAATCGGCTCAGTCGTGGAGGACCGCCCTCCTCCTCGTCGAGCGGGACGGTTGGGGTCTCCTCCTCTTTCAAAAAACCACCTTGTTGCTGGATCATCTTGTTCCGCAACCGGTTGTACTCGACAGCAGCGGCTTGGTACAACAGCACGTCGTCCATATCGTCAGGTTCTTGCGGGGTGGACGAGACATTCCGTTCTACTACAGAGGCTGCAAGAGTTTGTCCCTCAGGAGGAGCGGGCTCCAAAACTTCTTGGCTCGGTGGCTGGTGGAGAAATTTTGGACGTATTTGGAGGGGTCCGGGAGGAAGAGAAGACCCTGGTGTCACGGGTGCGGCGGCGCGTTCCTTCTTGAATCTTGAGACGCGCTTTGGCGGAGCCTCGTCGTCTTCCACTTCTCCTAACGGCGCAGTTCTTTCAACAATATCTCCGATAGGATTGACCAATGGCTGAGGGGTTGGCTGAGGGGCCTTCTCCTCAGCGATATCCAAATCAGTCGCAAACCTCACGCTCTTCGGCTCCCGAGAGACTGCCACTGAGCCCGACGCATTGGTCTCCAACGACTTAGGTTCCGTGATCACGGTGACTCGCCCTACGCCTCCATCTTGGGCATGCGGCTCCGAGCGGCTGACCGCAAAGGCAGTCTGACTCTTGAGGCGCATCTCGAGCTCCTGCATGCGCTTGACGTAGTTGTCGGTGATAACACTGTGTTTCGAACGCCCCAGTTCATCTTCGTCTTCAGTTTCATCGTCAGTTGCGACCCAGTCGTCATCATCGTCGTTGTAGTCTTCAGAATCACCCTCTTCAATCTGTAGTTCGGCAACGACAGGTCCAATTTCTGACATGCTGTACTCGAGCATCTCACGACGTAGTGCGCTCTCTTCCGGGGATTCGTTGTCCGGAATGACGGCGGTTGACATGTCCAGTGTCTCACTTTCCTTCGCTTTCCGCATGAGCTCCGCAACCCTCTGTGCAGTCCTGGACGTAGATATATCGCCAGCTTCATGGCCTGGCTTCGTGTCCTCGGCGAAGGATACGCTCTTGCGGCGGCCTGGTAGGCTTTTCGTGTCCTTTTTTGGCTCGACTTGTTGCTGGAGGCGGGGCCTATCTCCAACGTCTGACGAGGACGGGGTGGCTGCTACTTTCTCCTCTTTGGGAAGCCCTGCAGAAGACTGATCTTTGGCCAAATGGGTGTCGCTATCGGCATCGGTATCGGGCAAATCATTAATGCCCGCCTTTTTGAGGGCCTCAACAACTCTCGGCTCGGTGTCTGCGCCGGACTGCAGACGGGATTGAACCACATTGCCATCCTCGTCTAGTTCTTCGATAATATCCGTAATGGGCAAGCCGCTCTCTTCGTCGGTTCCGCCATCCGGGTGGGCGATCACGCTTGCGGCGGAAAGTCTATCCTCTTCGGCCTCGAGCTGCTTCCTGAGCGACGTAACATTTTTCTCCACATAGTCGATGCGACGCGAGAGCACACTCGTAATCTGATTAATGTCCTTCAGGTCGTTCTTGCCAAATATTTCGTTGATTTCCTTCTTGGTGAGAAGCTCGCTGTCGAAATCGCGGCGGATGCGCGCGAGGTCCTTTCGCGGTTGGGGATCCTTCGGCAGGTGCTCAACCTCTTCTTTGAGAGCCGAATACTCCAGGTACCATTGTTGCCAGTGAGTTAAAGAAGATCGCAACTGCTTCACCTTTTCCTCAAGCTGTTGCATGTGGCGGTCCAAGTCGGACAAGTGGTTTTTGGGTTGGGCCATGTTGGGCGTATGACGAGGTCAAAGAGGTCGCAGAAAGGAAAAAGTACGGATCCGTATCGTAATGGCGGACAGCGGGCCAAAATTTGGTTATCTTTCGCATACATAATTGGTGTAGCATTTATGCGATTAAGCAACACTATACCAAACTCCCTCGCCGGAGCCAGCATTTCTCTCATTTCCATCTTTATGTATTCGTATTTTGTTACACCAAACTAACGGCATGTGATATACTCTCTTGGTTCTATTTCACACGTACCAATCAGGCCGATAAGTAACTTGAGGAATACGGATTAGCAGCGACAGCGAGGTTGCGAGGTCGACAACCGTGCTTTTTTAGTGTTATGAAATGTCTCAACTCATATTGGAACAACTTAGAATAACGGTAGCAGAATGATGCTGGTGAGACATAGGACCGGTAGAGCTTGCTGCATTCCCCTGCGCACTTTACTCTTCTGTTACCCAATACTTTGTCTATTCTCGTAATCTTACACACCCACAGCGACAAAATACAAACATCACTGGTCCAGTCTGGCCAGTTCTCCGGACCAGCTGCTAGATTTAGAACTACATGTTTGGTTCTCCTCCGTATCCCTCCAAGCTTCCCAGTCCTTTCTTCATCTCATCCATGTATGCAAAATTAGACAGAAATGACAGCTAGGAGGGAAAATATACTGAAGTTACAAGCAATGCTACTTGCTGATGCATGCCGATATTAGATTGCTGACGGGTATCAAACATCACGCGCCAAAAATGAGATATCTCGCTTCATCTGAAAGCGACGAAACACATTACGTGTCATGGCGGATGTGAACCAGGAACCAGGGAAAAAGCACTGTTTCAAAACAGCCGGCTCGGGCCGCAATCCAACCCACTCAACTTACCCGGAACACATAATTCGGTACCGGGAATGTTGTTTTCTAGTCGACGGTTCACTTATAAGACTCGGCATAGTAGGTTTGGGGTTGGACACGCCTCCCGTCCAAGAACTTGGGGCTTCTCTCATCATAATAGAGATTCCTCGCCTGTTCGCTTTTCTTCTGCTCAAACGCCATGCGCTCCTCCTCGTCGAGCGAGAAGGCTTTCTTGAGCCACCCAAACGCACTCCGTTTCTTTTTCAGGGCTTGAGAATTGCCCGACTGCTGCGACATCGTCGTTACGTTGCTCAACATGCTCATACCCATCGCTGACGGAATGTTGCGTGGCGGGGGCTGGTGGTGTGCGGGTCGCGACGACCCCGAGGTATGAGGTCTCTGCTGCAAAGGAGAATGTGGGCTCGCCTGTACAGGACGAAAGAACTGCTGGTCTGAGTGTGGTGAGGGGACCATTTTGGGACGAGGGGGTGGCGTCGGGAACTCAGCCAGGGAGCAGTTCATTGTCACTATTGAATTCACTGGAGGACGCTCCATATCAGACCCATAGGCCGAGTCAGGCGCTTGGTAAACCCGGGGCGAGTGTGTATACATCGGCCGTTGCATCTCGAGAGCATTGGGTGGCGGGATTTGTATCGATTCTGGTGGGGTGGTCTTCAAAGAGACACGCTGTCGGAGGGATGTCCTCTGTTTCGGCAGCATCTCGAGGTCTGCTTCTGGTGCCCGGGGCACTTCTGGTGGCACCCCAAGTTTGGCTTCCGGTACCCGGGACACCCTGGGCTCCGGTCTCGAACCGATCGCTACCAGCTTCGGCTTCGATGGCTGCGATCTAAGCTGTGCTTGCTCAAACCTTGGCGACAATGGTTCCCTCTGCTGTGTTGATGCCTTGGATGCCATGGACAGGGATTCCACCCTCGGCTTAGGCTGTTCGTTGGTGACACGAGGCGAATAGTCGTGCACGCGAGGAGATGGGAGTGGTGAATAATCGATCACACGAGGAGACGGGAGCGGTGAAGGCGGTAGAGGGGTGTAAGTCCGTGGCTGCAACAGGTATAAGGAGTCACCTGCATCATCGCTGTCTTGGGGAGGAGACTCCAGTCGAAGGGTTGGACGCTCCGAAATCCGGCGAGGATTCCGAGCTGGCGGAGATTGTGGCGCATATTCTGGCTCGTCCTCTTTGCCTTCCCCCTCTCTTTCTTGCGTTTCCTCTTCTGGCTCTACTACTGACTCCATCGCCCACGCCGGGGCATCTTGCTCTGGTACCTCCAATATCGGAGGCTCGATCACGGGTTCCTCATATGCCACAGACCCAGTCCTCAGCTTCACCACCGACAGCCGAGCTGTTTGGATCTCAAAAAATGACGTGTCTGAGGACTCCATCGCTGACATAGAGCTGAGTCGAAGAGACAGGCGAGGCGGTGCACTCGCTATCTTCAACACAGGGGATGCAGGCCGCATTGTCGATGTGGAGGCATCAGAGCCTCGGGGGCTGTGTTGCGGAGAGCTTCGAAGGCTGTCTTGCGGAGACGAGTGTGCAGACGAGTAAGGCTCTACGCCAGACTGCTAGACGAGTTAATATCTGTCGGGAAAAGAGTGCAAATACAATGGCTCACCTCTGTCCTCCGGCTGACCTCGGCGGCCTTCCGGTCCATCTCCGAGACCATCCCATTCAGCCGCACAATCATAGCGTTAAGAGCACTCGCCTTGGCCTGCAGGTCGATGAATGCGTTAAACCAGCCGTCGGTGTTCCCCTTCATGGCGTCAAAGATATCGATGACATCGGGGCGGTCCCGGCGCCAAATACCGTTCTCCTGTTCAGCCAGGTAAATACTGAACTCTCTCGTCGCGCTGACGCCCTCGGCAAGATCCTGCACCGTCTGTTGAAGTGCAATCTGTGTCCTGGCCACAATATGCTCGATCTTTTGGTTGCCGTCGAGGATTTGTAAGCGGAAGTTGCGATCCTCGAGCATGTTTTCGAACACCACCAGGTTGTCCATGGGTAACTTCAGGTGTGAGATCCGATCTTTCAAGTCCTTTGTGGCAAGACCGATATCCTCTAGTGTTGTCTCCAAATACTCGTCGACCTCGTCGATGTGGCCTTGCAAGATGGACACGACTAAGACTTGGCTGTTGGCCATGCCGTTGAGTAGCAGATACACGCCAAAGGATATCTGCGCCATCAGCCTCCGCAGCTCGTGATTCACCTGGCCCGGACGATAACGCCACGAAGCTACTGGTGGAGGGCCGGATCTCTCCTGGTCAAGAAGCTCCTCGCGGCGAGCTTTCGCGTCGCCCGACCGTAGCTTGGGCTTCGGCACCTGACCACCCTGTGTGGCCTCGAACAAGGATTCGGCAAACGCATCTTGCATAGATGATATGGGATGCTGAGGCGCCGAGCTCTCCCCCGGCTTCCTGCGCGAATCAACCTCAAGATCCGAGCGTGAGGCCGGCCCAGGCCCGGCTGAGGCCTTTTCCCGTCCATCTGCGGAGACAGCAACGGCCGAATATTCGTCGGGTCGAGCCGACAGTGGATGGGTTGCGGTAGTCATCCCTGAAAGGATAGCGACGAACCAGACGCACCGTCAAGCGTCGGATCGGCACCGCGATCGGCAGGCACCTGTGTGGGACGGCGACGTCCGCCGAATAAACCCTAGTTACCGTACCCGCTTGATCCTACACCTTCCCGTGAAAACCGGCGGGGTTGTACGAGTTTGCGCAGCCCCGAGGCCGGCTGCAGCAGCCAAGCGAGACGGGACGGATGAATCGTCAACAAGTCGCGGCTCAATCTTATCAAGAGCACTCCGCTAATCGAGACATAACGGCTCCCGGGTTCTGGAGCGGACGAGATGGGGGCGGAGCTGTTCGTGTGCTCCAAGTCGAACAGAGACGGGACTGTCGCCGTCTTGGAGATTCGAATATTATTGGAGGAAGGTCAAGATCTCAAACGATGAAGGCGGTGGGACCCAGCCAAGCTGTAAAACGAAGGTCGGAGGGCTGCAGAAACTTGGAAAACCTCGAACATCGAACTCCAAGTGAGGACAGGCGATCGAGGACCGAACATTAGGTAGTGTATAATCCGTAAAGATGCCAACACCAAGATTACGAGCCTTGCGATATCGTCTGGCGGCAGGACCAGCGGGAGCTCGAAGAAAGAAAGGAATCCCAAGCTGCTGGCGCCCGAAGGAATAACTAAGAACTGGAAGGGGAGCCCCTGGTTCAGTCCGTTCTGACCGGCCCTCCACATCTTCCTGCAGATGGGTTGCTCCCCTCTCTGTGCCTGGGGCCCGGGCCAGCGTTGCAGCAGAGAGCGACGCCACCGTGCAATCCCTGGCGCGTTTATCACGAATGAAAGAACTGGTCCAGATTGGGACGATGGGGACGATTGTGGGATTTGGGACCCGTGCGGGCGCCAGGGGGTTGAGTCCTTCCATGGGGGACCCCTGCCCAGGCTACCCTCCTCGTCCGGGTGGGCTGGCAGTGCGGTGCCTTCCCCTCTCCGACTGCATGCGCCAGTCAATACCGCAAATTGGCCTTCCCGGTTGGCGGCGCTCGGATTCTCACTTTCTCAAGTGTTGCATCTCGACCAGCCAACCGGCTGCTGACAGTGCTGCACATGATCCAACATCCCACGCCAGCGCGGGTTCGATCTAACTATTGATGACCAGCATGGCCGGTAAGAACGCTACGATCTCGCCGTGGTCGCCGCGGGCTAGTTGCGAATTGACCCAGCATGGCGCGCTTCCAGTGAGGGTTGCAATGATGGAGTCCTCCAAGGAAGGAAGTGGGGGAAATCCCTACCCGTCTTGATCCCCGGCGCAATGCACAGCGTCTCCTAGCTGCGGCTAGGCTTCATATTTCCATGGCCAACGCCGGTCCTCTTCACGTGCTCCCTGTTTTGCTTCCTTCTTCCAGATGCATTTGCTGGCCATGCCATTGACTGCCAGATCAAGCTGAGAAGCACCTCACTTCCTGCTCGTCCGCCAATTTCATTCCCTCCCAGGCTGCCAGGCAGCTGCTTTTCGTGGTATCAGGTAAGAACCAACAATTGTCTCACGTCTGTTTGTTACTGCAAGTACCTAAGGTAGTTTTGCAGGTTCTCGTCGTTCAAGAGATACCACCTCAACCTGCAAGACACCCATGTCCACAATGCACACCAGGGTCTTCATCAACTGCATGAGAAGTGCATTCTACCCCTTTTCTTGCTCCGAATCCTGTATAATTCAACCATTCCATTGGTACCTCAAGGTACCTTTGCACGCAGGTTTGCGCCCGCAGCTTTGGCCTCCAATTCAGTCGCAGTCTGCCATTGAAGACATTAATTATTCCTCCTCACCCTGTCAGCGCTCGTTCTCCAAACTCCTGCAACCACACTGGATCGAATTTCATTGCCCCCTGATTTGCCTGCCCCGACACCGCCTGCGGATTACAGCCAGCCGATTGCCAATCTTACAATTGCTGGTCCGGCGGGTAGCCCACCACCCAATTTGTGGTGGGCACAACTTCGAGTCACCAGATTTAATATTTCTCAGCTCCAAATGTCGTAAGAAATGCTGGTTGGCCACGGGTTGCCGACGTCTAGAAGCCACTTTCAGTGCGTGTGCTCCGTTGTCATCGTAACATGCCGTGCCCAGTCTATCCGTACTTATGGGGTCCCCTAAACGTGATGGGATGAATACGGAATCCCGGTGAGCATCACTATCCAGCAGTTGTCTTCCTTTCACAACGGCCGGTAGGGTATCGGCAAGACCGGCGGGATTGCGGAAGAGGCTTGGCAACGCCCAAAAATGTTACTGTAAAGTGGCGCTCCTAATGTCGCAAATACAAAACGATATTCCATTATACTCACCCACACTACCGGCATCTTCCGAGTGTCGTTGCTTTCAACGACTAAAATACGGCAACGGTCATGGAGGTATCATATTTCTTTATTGTGCTGAAAAGTCCCGACTCTAGTGATCCGTTGAATGATGACATGTGGTAGAGAACCAGCACTGGCTGAGACCCTTCATCGGGGATGCCCGCACGTCAAGTTTGCATTAATGGCCTCGGCAGCCAGCACCACCTTCCCGTCACAGAACTTGGAACACCAATCAAGCGTACAAGATTTCCCCACGATCCCGCACTGTCCAATCTCATCCTGTGGATAGCAGTAACTGCCTTGCAGTAGACCAACTCTAAAACGGCCTTTGCATTTCGAACCTTCTTTACCTTCCACAAACCTCTCCTTCATCACCAACACCTACCACAGCGATCCTGAATCGACAACGACCATGGCCGGAAAGCCGTTCTCTTTCGGCACCGACGTTTGGGACCCAACCCATCGGTTTGAGACGTCGTGGCTTCTCTCACCGTGGGTGCTGTTCTTCATCCGTGCCCTGTTTGTAAGTCGCAAACCTCCAAGCCGAGCTCATTCAATTGCCCATCTCCAGGAATAATAGCTGTGTGCAATGTCCCACCATTCATCCACAATCGCTGACTCAAGGCCCCGTTCTTGTCCAAACACAGTCCCTATACGCCTTCTTCACCAGCGTCTTCGTATTGATCTGGAGATGCGAGTTCTCGCCCATTGGCTGTCTCGAATCGGAACAGCGCTTCAGCTACTTCACCATCCTCACATACTGGGGATTGAGTTTCTACTTTCTTGTGGCGGCGGTACACACCTTTACGTATGCACGCAGCGGTGTCCCGCTCCTGGATCGATTCCCTAGACCCTTGCAAGCACTCCATTCGGCCTTCTACACGACCATTGTCACCTACCCATTCATCGTAACCATCGTCTACTGGGGCCTGCTATACTCCGGCCCTTGGTTTCCTGTCGCCTTTGATGGCTGGAGCAATATCTCCCAACACTTGCTCAACAGCGTCTTCGCCCTCTTCGAGATCATTTTCCCGCGAACAAACCCCATGCCGCTCGTCCACATGACTTGGTTGATCCTCGTCTTAGCGCTGTACCTAGCCGTGGCCTATATTACGCATGCTAGGTGGGGTTACTATCCGTACAGTTTCCTTGATCCCGAGAAGCAGCATGCCTTTGTTGCCGCCTATGTATTCGGCATCGCGATCGCGGCCCTGATCATATTCGGCATTGTGTGGGGTCTGGTTGCCCTCCGGAAATGGATCACCGAGACCAAACTGGGGAAGCAGGGGAAGTTTTCGAAGCAGTCGCCGCGCCGACTAAGTACCGGAGAGGAAGAGATGACTCATGTGAGCTCGGAGGCGTCACCGGCATCTAAACAGTCACGCGCGACATAAGCCAGAAGTCCATGCTCTCTGTTTAATCTTCTTTCCCTTTTCGCATAGCGCAAACCTTGCAGTGGCTGCAAGCGGATATACCCCAACGGATTAGGTAGTGCAAATAATAACAGACTTATGTATTTCTTGTCGTTGAAATATGATTTTCTTGTGTTGCATGCAGAAGGCGGAAGTTCGGCAGTCATCACATCTCACCGCATAACCTCAGCCATCTCAACTGGCACACAGTCACACAGTCACACCTGGTACACTCAGTATCCAACATGTAGGTTTCGTGCCCGCGTACCTACATTAAACGATATTCTATTATACAGTTCTAAAACCTCAAGGTTCATTTTACACACATTCCAGCTATGAGTAGTATACCTTTGCCAGGCCCGTTGGTCATATATCTCAGGGCAACGCAGCCCTTAAAACTTGAGATTGATACCCTTTCGCCTTTCCTCCTCGCGAACCTCAAACATCACCTGGACGCCCACAAACAACGCTCCGCACGCTGTGACCAGGAAAATAAGACCTGTATCCCATGAGTTAGCAATCCGTCTCCGAATTAGAAAATAGAGAAACAAGGCCAAAACATACCAGAGTAATCCCGGAATATCCCCTCCACGATCTCCTTCAGCCCGTCCGCACCGACGGCAAAGCCGACCAGGTTCGCCGAGATCATCATCAGTACGTTACCGACGGCGCCAACACAGCACAGCATTCGGTACGCTGTAGGACGCGATTCCCATTTGCGTTTCGGGAAGAGATACCGGGCGCCGATCTCAGGCAGGAAAAAGAGCACGATGAGCCAGCTCCAGATAATAAGCTTCATGTTGATGTCGTGCCAGAGCGCGACAAAAGTGAAGACCATGAGGTATGTCGCCACGGAGCGGGCGGAGTCGCGGTACGTGCGGAAGCTCACGCCGCCCAGGGGAATGTAGATGTATCGCAGGATCCAGCGGTTAAAGGAGCGGTGCCAGGAGCGCCAGAAGGAGAGGGTGCTGAAGTTGTTGCTGACGCAGCGCACCAGGTTTTCAGGCGGATCGATGCCGTCGGTAAGTGCCCAGAGGCGGAAGAAGCGCCAAGGGAGCAGGAGCTTGAGCCAGATGATGTGTAAGTTGAAGAAGGACAGCATGCTGACCTGGGCCGGCGTGTATGAACCCCAATCTGGGTCCGCTTTGGAGATGGCGCTGACGTAGTCAAAGTGCAGCAAGAGCTCGATTGTAAGCGCGATGACAAAGAAGCGGAGGCCGTAACGCAGGGTGCGTCTCATGTCAATGCTTGCTGGTCTGTACCGCTGCTGCGCCATGTAGTCATTGAATGTGAGAATTGGCCCTGTAAGGTACAGTGGCGCATAGATCGCGTAGGCGATATAGTTGCGGAATGAGAAGTCATTTGTCGGTGCCGGGATGCTGACCCGGTCCCGGTCTGAGAGGTTCGCAGGGTCAAGCTGTTTCTTCTTAGGGGCGTCAGTTGGAACCCCCGAGAGGGGGTAGCTGGTTGTCTTGGAGGGAAAGGGGTGCCGTACCTCAAGCGGGCTTCCGCTCCGTTGATCCAGGCTCCAGTAGTAATCCAGGTTGAAGCTTATCAGCCGGAGTACCGTGATGTTGAACAGAACATCCCATCGAGACATAAGACCACCATGACTGTCCATCCATTCTCCCAGTTCGACCAGCGTAGATGGGCCAGACACAAGGTTCTTGACTGGGGGTGGGGGGCCTGAGAAGTACAAGGCGATGTTACGAAACTTGTAACCATCGAATATCTCGTTCGATAGCAGAATGCCGATGTTGAAAATCCACGTGGCGGCGGGCACGTATTTGCGCGGCAGCTGCGTCGCAATCTTGTGGTTCATGGTGAGGATCAGCAGGATCTTCACCGCCGAGAAACCGTGCAGCACGACGAGGAATATCAGCGCAAAAACAAAGTCAAACGAGACACGCTGGCGCTTCCGTTCCTCAGCTTCTTCGGCCGTTGCACCTATCCCAACAGCTGGCCTAGCCTCCAGGCCGCCACGTCCGGCCTTCCATACATATTCCCACGCCCGGCGCAAGAGGGGATGCACTACGATTAGGCCGGCCATAGCCGCGAAGTTCTCGCGAAGGAGACCGTACTGCGCATCCGAGACATCCTGAAAATATAAATTTAGCAACAGAACGTCGTGCGGAGAGTATAGCGGGCGAGCATACGATCTTGCGACCTGGGATCCATCCATCTGATAGGAGATGTTCGAACTTATGGTATCTAGGGTCCGAGGCTACGGAGAAAACGGTGGGAATTAGCGACAACCGTCTATAATGCAGAATTCAGAATCCGACATACGTCTCGATACTGTATATGCGATCCAGAACATCGAGGGAATTATCCACGATAGCAGCAAGTAGTAAAGAATGAACTCCGGCGTGGCCCATCTTGATGGCGATGTTTGCGCCAATGCCAATCTCTTGTCGTCCTTCTTGCTCCTCCCCTCGTCCACGGCCGCCGGAGATCTTGCGCTATAGGGAACCGTCGAGGGCGTGACGAGGCGCGTATCGAGCGTGTCGATATCGTACACGCCCTTGAGAAATGAGAGAAGCCCCATGGTCGCTGCAGCAAAAAAGAGAGAACTGAAAAAACAATTGTCGCCTCTATGTCATTGTTGCATTGTCAACTCTATATCGAAACCTGGAATGAGCGACGGCGCTGAATCGTGTCTTGTTCAACAGGAGGACCAATTTCGTGCCTTTTGCCTCAACGGATGGAGACGTCGCAGGTCCGCGACACACACCGACGTCAGCCGAGCCGTTTGGCAGCTGACAGCAACCGGTGCGGGGTGGTCCCAGCCCCTGAACACTTGTCAACAGGGAGACAGCAGCCTTCAAGGTGCATCCAAGCAATAACCGCCCGTGGAAGTTCTCATGAACTTGTAAATAATCATCACATACCTATCTACAGCGCCAAACATCGCGTTCTGAGACACCATCTCTTCCACAATCAATAACCGCGTCCTATTTCCGTGTTCAATGAAGGTTGCATTCGCGGAGCTCTGGTGTTCCAAAGCAGCGCTACGTAACCGAGGTCTTCAGCCCACAAGGACAACCTTAGGTACCTACCCTACCTTCCTATAAAATAAAATGAACTAGCAACTCGAGGCGGATCATGGAAATCTAAGTTCGTAGACCAAGACGCAGAAAATCATGCGTTAGGTAGAACCGGCAACTAGACGCGATTTGGAGGAACAGCCATCATCCAAACGCCCTCTGATCTCCTCAGGATGTCTACCTACTGTGGGTATCTACCTCGGAGAGGCGCTAAGTATGCAGGGAAGATCGGATAATTTAGTGCTTTCAGGTGCGACGATGCCGAGACCGGTGGTCGGCAAGACGGTATCTGTGCGGATTACTTTTTGGGACCCCGCCGCAACATGCGATCGCTCGGGCGCTTTCTGTTTCCAGTAGCCAACGTTTATTCATTGTGCTAATCCCCTAGATGAATCATCACGGACCTGTCGTCTAGAGTAGGAGCTCCGCTGGTTTGCTAGCTATGGATCTGTTTGCCGATGTTATATCAGGGTGACCTTGTACGATTTAGATTACCCCATCCTAATGCCCATGAAACCAAAGGAGAAGTGCTGAGTAAATAGTTGAAACTGCTAGGGAAAGGGTCCCCAATACGATGACATGCAACGATGAACTATAAGACCTCGCCCCCACACTTGCAACTGTCGGTACATAGTTTCTCTTTCCGAATCAGTTTCGACTTTCAGTTCTTGTATCAATAATCTCTTACTCCGGTTGGACTGTCTTCTATCGATTTGCTCTCCTTGAAATAGTAGTATTTCACAGACCCAGACGTCTCACACGATCACGCCAAGATGTACCTTAAAGCAGTCACCATCTTTTCTCTCATCCCCTGCTCGCTCGCCCTTCCAATCCTCTCGGCACAGAATTACTCACAATTCCAAGTCTCAGACGGGTTAGGGGGGAATGCCCTCGCTGAAGTTTCACAGAAGTTCCCGGTAGGTTTAAAACACAACCAGCAGTTGTCTGTCTCGGTTTAACGATGTTTATCCTCAAGATAGCAGAGAGCAACCTGGCAAACGTCGATGCACAAGATTTGGCAATCCTCAAGGCAGCAGGCATGACAGCAGAGCAAGCTGAGGTTGGGAAGGGTGGCTTCAACGAAGCCATTGACGCCGCCGGCGGCAAGAACACAGCAGCAGGAAAGGCCTTGCAAGTGGGGAAAATAAAGAACAAAGTCCTGAAGCTCCAGCTCTCAGTACTCTCCCTTGGAGTTGACGTTGCTCGTGGTCGACAGGACCGGGCAGCCAAGCTGCAGGATCAAAAGACCAATCTAGCCAAGAATGTTGCGCTTGATAAGGAGGCAGCTGGCCAGACGAGCACGCCCGTCAACTTTCAGGGGAGCAGCCAGCCATGAGGGAAGAGATCCGCCATCTAAATGATATCTGGGCCCTGGAGCCCGACAGATTGGGATGCTGACGCGCGCCCGATAGATGGTGTAGTAAATGGCAAGAAAAGAGCTGATATATGCTCGAATGTCACCGATGCTCGATGGGAATAGTCCACAAGACTTCTCAGATACCTTACCAGATGATCGATAACTACCCGGGTAGTGACCGGGCGGCTGCGGCCCATCTTGAGAAAGAAATAAAAAGAAACAAGACATGAACCAGATAACTCGCTAGCAGTATTTGAGAGCACTGATTGAGTGGTACGTACATGGAATCAACTATACTGTATGGGCACATTTGGTGATGTGACACTAGAGTTGGTGCTTTGCGTTGGCTTTTGCTCCGTGCAGAAGTCCAAATGTCTTGGCAGGTCCACAATGAAGGAGCTGGGTCGGACAGGAGCCCCACTTTAGAATCGCGGGAGATCATCGCCGAATATGATTGGCTATACTCCCTGTCCGCAGGTACGTACCCCGAACTTCCAGGACCGCTTCCTTGCTCATCAAGCATGCAACCTTCCAATGCCAAATGCGCGCCAGCATCCACCACCCGCGAATCTACACTGGAAGAAAGCTTTGAGTAAGCAAGCCATTGTCTAGCAGCAACACTTTCCACAAGCTATATTATTACAGTCCCCGACTACATATCACTCAGGCTGAAGGACGGGCTCAGCCTTAAAGCCCCGGAGGACTGCTGTATTTCAGTTGACATCGCGCCTCTACGTCACGCCGCATAGAACCCTCGACCGATCCGATATCCGATATCCGACATACGCAAACCACTACGACGCCAGGTGCATGCTGCTTGTCCTCTGGGTTCCGCCAATGGTGTCTATATTGCTTTCCAGCAACTATATTAAGAGGAGCGTGCCCGAGCGCGTTGAATGAATGCAACCTCTAAACCCATTCCTGAGCGCCTTCTCCAAGAGCCCCCTCCTGACCCAGTGCTCGCCCACCCAGCAACACGTCCTCCTTGTCCCCTCGACCGATGTCCTCCTCGACTCCCGCGACGCCGAGACCGGCGCACCGCTATCAGCTACGATAGCCTCGGAGGAATTCCTCGCGAGCCATGTCCTGCGCATTCCAGCTCCTCGGAGCCACGTCGCGGGAGGGAAGGAGGCCAGTCAGAACCTGCGCGAACTCAGGGGAAAGCAGAAGATCTACAACACCGTGAACGGCAGGAGTATCGTCATAAAGGACAGTTACATCTACAGCAATAAGGGTACGTTTCCCCCAGACCCGCCCAAGCGCAAGTCCCGCGCCGGAAGCTAACGCGCAAGCTTAGGATTCAAGGCCCTCGCGCAGGCGAATTTGCTGAGCGATGCTATCTGGTACCCCGACACTCTGGACCCCAGGTCATTCTTGATCTACTACATATCTCGACCGCTGGTTGGATCGTGGGAGGAGCTCAAAATCGTGCCAGCCGTGCTCACATCAGTGTCCAGCAAGGAACTGAGCTCTCAAAAACCAGCCCCCTCGGGATCCAGCCAATCTACCGGCCTTCTGCGGAAGAAAGACATAAAGAGTTTCCATGAGCTTCTCAACAACTTCCCGGCCATTGCTAGGCAGATGCAGTCCGGCCTCGAGAAGCTCTTTCGCGAGTTTACCGATATCTTTGAACGCCCATTGCCGCCTCCCCCATCTTCAAGCGATATCCCCGATCCCGAGCCCGAGGGTTTGATAGCGAGTGCAATCAAGAAAGCGAGATCGAATAGTACTGGTAACTTAAGCAGTGCTCGAGGGACTAATGGGTTCCGGCCCCTGGATGGATACTCCGTCGAGGATGACGAAGACGTGATGCGGGCTTCGCTGGAGACAGCCGTGACGGCCGCTATTGATCTCTTCCAAAATGTCGACAAACAGCAGCTCTCACTTCTTGGAGCAACTACCGAACTCACAGGACCCATTGTGGAACGGCTGATTGAACGTTACGTCGCCGAAAATGTGCATCACCTCCTATTCCCACGTCTGGCCTCCCTCAAGCGACCAGATGATCTGGAGCTGGAAGCCAAGATTCGACAAATGGACTTCATTGACCTGTCACAACTTGGCGTCCTTATTGATGGTGGATCTGACGTTAAGCGTGATGTTATTGCGCGGTTAGGACGTGCCATTGAGGAATTTCGGAAGATGCCTAATGCTAGTTCGCCGCAAGAGATGGTAGAGATTCTTTTGTCAACAACGAAGGCAGCTACCCAACTCACCGACGCTCCTGAGTCTGGAGATCCAAAGACGCAAGCCTCTGAGAAGGCCATCATGACTATCAACGCCGACACTCTCGTGTCCCTTTTACTATACGTGGTAATAAAGGCGCAGATAAAGCACCTGCAGGCAAGGCTTATTTACATTCGCCATTTCATCTTTATTGGAGACATCGAAAGCGGCGAGATGGGATACGCTCTCAGCACTTTCGAGGCGGTCTTGTCATATTTAGACCGAGAATCTGGGGGGTTACGAAGAGCTAGTCGGCGGAACAAGGCCCTTTGGGATGCAGCGTCCAAAGGTGAAATGACCGAACTCAAGAAGATCATGGAGCCAAACGACGACGCGATGGATGAAGATGACTTTGCGATCGACTCCGCCCAGTCCTCGAGAAGGGCTTCCTCCACTGGTTGGAGCTTCGCGAATGGAACCTCGGGGCCAACATCGACAGCCGTTGCCGTCTCCGAAACATTTTCGCTCGGCTCTGGGCTCAGCCACGTGTTCCCTTTCCAGAATGGAGAAATAGAGGGTGATACTATTCCACCGCCTCTTAAGCGGGCAAAGAAAAGGGTGGCGATGGACACGAGGAGCATGTCGAGCAGCTCTGAAGTGTCCTTCCGATCCCGGACAGCGAGCTTTGGTACATTTACAAGCGGCATTGAAGGTGACACTTCGATCGAGCGTCTCTCACAAACGCAGAATGCGCTTGGAGAATCGGTCCCCATGATGGCCATCCAGCACAAACAGTCGGAAGTCTTGAAGTACTTGCTGTCTCTGAAGCAATACTATTCTGCGCGCTTCATCCTTGACGACAAGAACAACGAAGGAACCACGTTGTTCAGTGCTGCCGTACAATTAGGAGTCGAGCCACTCATCAACATGGTTCTCGACTCTATCCTTGATTCAACGGACGATGAGAAAATACGCCACTACTTTTCGCTCCAGGACATATGGGGACGGAGTGCCGCGCATTATATGTTCCATGCGCCCCAGCTAATGCAGAGGATTGGGCGGATGCTTCCGTGGCGGCAGAAGGATAAGAACGGACAAACACCCTTGTTCGCCTTGTGTCGATCTTATGACCACCACAGGTATCTCGAAATGGTGCAGGAAGCACTCGAGCTTGCGACCAAAGCCCAAGGAGATGGTCAACCTCTCCACGTCGATGACCATGTTGACGCGAAGGGCAACACACTGCTCCATATCGTCACCGATGCCTCTCTTGCCAAGCAGCTACTCCAACACTGCGACGTAGATGTCAACGCCACGAACGAGAAGAAGTTCACAGCACTGATGGTAGCAAGCAAATACGGCCGCTTCGAGATGGTGCGGGAGCTGTACAGTGACCCCCGTGTTGACCCAGCGGCGAGGGAGCTGCGCGGGCTCACGGCGGTCGAGCTGGCCAAGGATGAGGAGGTGAGGAACAAGATTGATGACCTCGCCTTGTTTGCTCTTGCTCCCGAGGCCGACCTCCGCACTACCGGGGTTGTGCGATCCTATCTGGTCGAGGACGCCTCGATTCGCTTCGTACTCAAGTCTGGAGCGCCGGTTGACAACCATTCATATGGGGTTACTACGTGCCGTCGATCTCTGACTGATTTCGAACACCTTGTCAAGCTTCTACATATGGAAAACCCGGCGTCGTGGATCCCGACACTGTCAGATTTGAGGTCACCAACACAGATCCCGTCAAAGCCAAGCCGCTCAGTGCTCAAGGATTTACAGGTGCGGATGGACTGGTTCCTCCGGGTCCTCTTGTCCCACCCGACCTTCGCCACCCACGAAATGCTGTGGGAATTCTTCTTGGTGCAAGAATTGCAGCTTGATACGATGGCAGAGCGAAGCAAGCTCAAGGCCGACGCGCTCATAGAGAAGGTGCACGACGAATACGAACCAGTCGAGGACCTGCGGGAAGTGGAGCAGTTTGTTGACCACGCCCGTGATATGGTCCGAAGCGTGCACTTCTCCACAAGGAGCGTCGCAAGACGGGCAAGTGTTGTAGGGAATGTTTGCAACGGTAAGCTCAGTCCCAACTTGACCATTACGCTGGTTGCTTCATGCTGACAACCCCGGAGATCTGTATGACGCCTCCCAGATACTGCTCAGAGCGGTGGGTGCGCTGGCGTTCTTGCCGCCGTCGCATATCTCAGCATTTGAGGTGTACGTGCACAACCTGCAACCATCGCAGTCCTCGCCCCACGCCGCCTTCTTTGCGACCTTTCTGGCTCTTTACGCCAATGTTGAGGCGATCCTCAAAGCGCTTGCGAGGCCCCCGCAGACCATCGCCAAGATCATCAGTATCAGGCGCGAGGCTGAGCGCAACTATAGCTCGCTTAACCGCTCATCCCGATGGCCGCTTGGCCTGCTGGACGATACTCGGCAGCGGATGAATGAGGAGCGGGAGGAAAAGGCTCGTCGCAACGAACATGATGCAGAGCTGTTGTGCAAGGAGCTCCGGTACACGCAGCAGACTGTAGCGTCCGAGCTAGCGGGCTGGAGGGACATGCACGAAAGATTGGGACGCAAGGCCATCAGGGATCTGGCCAAGGGGATGTTGACGGTGGAGAAGATGCGTCTGGAAGGCCTGAAGCGGGCGCTCAGGAGAGTGCGGGAGGTCGCCCCAGGAAAGCCAGGCGACGAGCAGCCCGGCCGGTGGAACATGGATTCCCACAAGCCAAGTTCCAGTGAGGACGACGACGATGGGCTTTTTGGCAGCGACGATTCTGGGAAGGGCGGGTTACAGAGGCCGCCAGTGTGATGGCGGTGAGGGTGACCGGCTTTTTGGGTCGTCAGTGAAACGTCTTGACACGAACGGCACTCGCCTCAGGTTCGGCCGTCAGGTCTGCTGGCTTGGGAAAGGTGGCGCAGTCCTATCTTGACGAAACGGCCAGATGGCCTTCGGAGAAGTCACGAGCTATGACCTCGGGCTGAGAGACGGAAGAGAGTTGGATGGGGAACTGTGGGAATAGATTTGTTGATGCTTCTGCTTCTCCTTTGTTGTTTAACTTACTTTTGATTTCGGATCGATCCTCCTTGGGTGTAAAACAGGAACAGGATAGATACCCCCGCCCTTGCACCGCACTAGTTCCGAACTATGCAATTGATAATACATGAAAATAGCTTCACAATGGGTTAGAAAGAGCGCCGCTTTGGTTCCATCGAAGTGCACTGCGTAAGCGCGCTGTCATCTTGTTACAGGAGGGAGCGTTGCACTCGAGGAGTTTACGGGCGGGAGCCCGAACAAAACGCACGGCAGTCAGACTAACTGGCCAGCGGCTGGATATATTCGGGCGGACGCACAGGAGATTAAAACTGCGGAACGGCCTTCTTTTCATAAGGTTGCCGCAAAAGAGGGCTGCCCTGCGCGACCCTGCATGTCGTAGGGCGAAGCTTGGGCGGGCGGGTAAAGACGGAGGCGGCGGGAGGCGCGAGAAGTGGGAGGGAAAGGGAATTATTCGGGGGGAGGGGTGAGGGCTAAGCTTCTTCAGCGACGGGGAGGATTGCGTCTTGCATGCATTGCGAGATGACCGAATGCACGACCAGGCTGGGAGAATGGGCCGGTTGTCCAGAATGGGCGGCTGAGAAGAGGATACGAGACAGGAAATAGAAACGGGTTGGCGGATTGGGCCGGTCTGTCTTGCAGGAACTGCTCAAACTGCGTGGAGCATTATGCTGCATGTGTCAAGTTGAAGGGGGAAAGGCTCGTGGCAAGTGCTGAAACAGTTGAACGGTGAGACTTCACGGTGAGGAGCGAGGTGTTTAGGTGAGGCGGTGATGATTGTTGAGCGCCGGGTCTGGAGGTCGGGTGTTATGGCTGCGGACGGACCTCCTGCTCCCGGCGCTGTTCCCCGAGCCGGCGGGGCCTTCGTCACCGAACGCTGATATGTCATATGTCGCGTGTCGCGCGTCAGTTGAGACGAGTCATAGCCATCACAACAATGAGGATGCCGAGAAACCATGGAGTCGTAAACACTGCATGCGCATTCCATCACATAGTGGGTGAGTCACCGAGGAGGAGGAGACCGAAAGCTGAGAACTGTTCTGATGAAACAAACGCCAAGCCTGAAACAGACCTTCACCGCACTGCCGGGTAGCTGCTTTGACGTACAATGTGGGTGATGCTCGGGATCGGGATGCCTTCGGCTCACTCTGTCCGCCATTATGACTCTTCCTCGGGTCTGTGTGTCCGCATTGCAGAGTGGGAGAAGTGCAAGGTGGGGATGTGAAGATCTCGAAAGGTTGGCGATGGCTGCTGGGAGCGGTGACAGCCAATCGACGGGTCTGATACACGAAAGCGACGGGAGGTTGACGTTGGATGGAGCGCATTCATTGGCCACCATTGACCTACGCTAATTGACGCGCCGCATGGAGGCGGAGCAGGGGTTGCGCGCGTGCTGGCCAGCGAATTGCGGATCTGAAGATCTGGTGTTGCACCGCGACCAAGATTTGGCGATTGACAACGAGCAAGGATGGGACGAAGGACGCTCGGACTCCCGCGACTTTCGCGCCAGTTTCCCGCCAAACCGCGCAAATTCAGGGAAAGGTTGGCGATCATCGCGCTTGCTTGCTGTCCCCCGTGGCGACACAGCGGGCGAATCTTCTTGGTCCTCGGCTCTTCAGCACCAGCCGCCGCGCTAAACCTCACCCACACAGGAGCCGAGCATCGCCTATGTGCTAGGCGCCTGGTATTTTGGATGTCCTTGTGGCTGTGGCTGTGTAATAAGGAGTCTGCTGGATAGCAGTCCGGAAATGAACGCAATCAACGGTGCAATGCCGCCTCTGACAGAGGATTGGGCTGATGGACAGGTCTGGGGCTCTAACAATTTCAGTAACCGCCAGTCTTCAGGTTCAGCCCGCCAAACCCGCCGCCGGGACCCGACGGCGGTTGCAGCGTCCTGGGCTACCAAGGAAGCGCCAACACCTGTTAGTGTCCGATGCCGTGTCTGGGCGCCAGGCCTAACTCAAAAATATCTGCCAGCATTAACAGCCGCGTACCGGCGTCAAGGCCACTGCAAGCGCCCGCGCTTCTAGCATGAATTTGCTCTCTCCTGGCGCCTGCGGCAGCTGCCCGAGTCAAATTCCATATTACCCTCCGAAGCCGTCCTTCCGTCGGCAAGCTGTCCAACCGTGGCCGCGAGACGGCTTCCCCAGGTTCTCGTCAAACAATGCAATTTCAATAGCCGCTCGCACAACCAGATCTCCCATCGGAATCGCCTGCGCCTTCATCGCAACCTCCCGAGACTCGATCTCTTGGAGTGGAGCGGGACGAGCGGCCACCGATCAAAGCGGACGAAAATAACCGGGTCGGTTTTTGCCCTCTGGACTGCACTCCAGATTACACCAGGCCTGAGCAAAGAAACACAAGGCGGCAAAGCGCAACCGCAGGAGATCAAAATCAAATCATCTGGACCGGCAAGACGGGAAAGACGGGAGTGCCCAGCCAAACGCCCAAACGCCGACAACGGCAGCTCGAATAGAGCTTCGGAGATGGATGCCCAATGTGCATGTGCTGGCAGATGGCAGAGGTGTCTGTCGACATGCAATGCAAGAATGTATGGATATCAAGCAACGTCGGGACAGACGGATGGGTGGACGTATGCGGGGCGACAGCGCCTTGAACCGTTGCGATTCGAAGTCTTATCTAGAGGGGGGAAGCATTGAGAAGCTGTCCGCCTCGCATCCTCGCATCCGTGCCTTAGGCACAGAGGGTGAAAGCCACAGCTGTGGCTCGTCAGTGCTGATCTTCCTCTTGACCCCCGACTCTAGGACGCGCGCGATCAAGTGGTCTGCTCATTACGGCACGAAGATCGCGAACAATGTGCGGTTGGGCTTCTCGACAGTTGAAAATGGTCGTGTCGTGTCCCGAGTCGCCAAAAAAGCCGCGCCGCGTGGAGCGTGGCGCCCACCCCCGCGCCGAATGGGAGACGCGGGCTGGGATGACACCGTTGGGACGCAAGCCGGCTCTCCACATCAGAGTCTTGGCGCCCGCCCGCCCTGCTTTCTGGATTCTCGGGGCATCGGCGCTGGGCATCTGGGCCGTTGCCGTGGCCCGTCCAGCAGCAGCAGTGATGCACCTTCTCGCTGCGGGCCATGTGTCTAAATATGAATGACTCATAGACGCCTGCAGCTCTGCTCGCAGGGTGCATGTTCCCGAGCCAATGGCGGCGCCAGATCCTGCAGCGACTGGTCGTTTCTCAGGACGTAGCGTCCCTCTTTGAGCAAAGCTCTCTCCATTGTTCGCCTGTTTCGAGTGAGAAAGTGTGGATGAGGTGTGGGTTGAGCTGTCGCGGGGGAAATGCCGCATTCTACATTCCGGATGTTGAGGGGACGAGGACATCATTAGACGAGACCTGCGTGCAGTACGGGGTACCTACTTTCGTCCTTTGCAATTTCATCTGTATTACGCAGCACAGTCAGGTCGGCAATGCCTCACGTAGCCGCTCGCCTCGCAGACAGAGCTGTGGTGTAATTACCTGTCCAGGCGGTAGTTGTCGCACCAGCCAGTCGCCTCTCGACTTCAGCTTCTTGCGGGGTTCTGCCATCTGATAGTCTGGGCACGCCAAATTACAGAGCCGCCCAAGCCAACGCTGAGAGGTACCCCGGTTTTCAGGCGCTTTTGGAGTAGGCGCGAAGTACCTCCGTACTTGCATGGGGGTGCGGTACGTACCTTTTTCCCCAGCAACGTCTCATGGAGCTCTTACACACCTCACGCAACGATGGCTTCCTCTATGGCCGCGAGGGACATGATGGTGTGCCAGGAGCGCCATTGTCTCCGCGTTTCAGGTTTACCTATTTTCATCCGGGTACAATCAGCGTTGACATTTGGCTGCAGCCCTAGACGGGTACGTACCTCCCGGGGTCATCGTTCTGTCGCCCGCTGCAAGCCTTGCAAGCCCCCCCCTCCACCTTCGTCCGCAAGCATCCGCGGGATCTGCTGGTGGTACGGTACTGATGTACACCGATCCACATCCACGTCTACCGCGCCCACGTCTACGTCCACGGTCCACGCCTCGCGTACTCTCCCCAGGTATTCCGCATCGCGCCGGAAACCACTCATCGTCCCGCGAGTCGGCTGGTGCATCATGGGCCCGCAATGGCCGGCCGCCCAGGGCCTATGGTCTCCAAGGTGCCCGCGTCCCATCTGGCGATGAGGATAAGTATAGCCCTCATTCCCACGTCTCGAATCTCTTGTTTGTTCATTCTCAAACATACCTTCTCCAGGCAACCAGAAAAGCTTCCGACTTTCTCAGGAGAGGTTGTTTGTTGACCCTTCTTTCCTTCCCCTTCAGCTCTCCTCACACATCGCCCCGGAGCCGGCCTCCTTTGCCTCTCCTACCAGCCATCTAATCTATAATCTGCTGTTTGTTGTGTGTCGTAGTCGACATACCCTCCCGACCAGTCGTCATCATGTCCACGTAAGTGCCCCCTATCTCTGCCATCCCTCTGGCACCGGCCACCGCAGATAGCTAACTGTGCAGCAGTCTGGCAGCGGATGTCACATTTGACTTCACCTTCCCATCATGCGGTCCTACTACCCCTCCGAGCTTTTCATTTGACCCTTCTCTGCTTGAGATTCCCTACAACCCCGGCCACGTTCGCTCCAGTTCACATGGGTCCAATTACTCCATGGAGTCGTCGCCCTCTGGTTCATTCTCCACGACCAGCACCCGCCGCACCACCCCGGCTCGGTCCCCCATCCGAACTCACGGCCCAGTGCTGCTGCCCAAGATCCGCAGCCAGGACCAAGCTATCGGCCAGTGCACTGCTGCTCCGCCCCCGAAGCGCGCCAGGACCTCGCCGGCCCCGGCTGCCACCAACACAAACCGCGCCGCCTTCCGCCCGACGCACCACCGAAGCTACACCAACCCCGAGACGCTTCCCTATTCGGCTCCTATCTCGTTCACCAATGACAGCGACGCCTCTGGCCTGCTCTGCTCCCCTGTGAGCTTCGTCTCGCACGACCCCTCGGATATCCATTCCCGCCGAGCATCGTCATGCGGTCTGGACAATGTCACCCTTGAGAAGTATGGTTATCCCACGTACCGCCAGATGCCGTCATATGTGGCCGGCAGCAGAGCAAGCAACAGCCCAACGCCCCCACCGCAGTCCCAGACCCATCTTGCGCAGCCCGACCAGTTCCTCTACCAGTATGCCCCGCGTGCTCCTTCGCCGCTCGCTGCTGCCGCGCCAATTACACCTGACCTAACGCCCTCCACAACCCTCTACTCTTACCTCACCGCATCTAATCCGGCGCCATCATTGGTTCGCACCATCTCCTTCCCTCTTCGGGATCCCCACACCAAGCACTTCTGGTGGGATGCTCGCCAGATCCGCCCGTGGACCAACTTCACTGCGTCGTCTATTCTCTCGCTTCCTGGTGCTACAGCTTGCCTTTCTATGCCGGTGTCATCGGCCCTCCTGCCTACGCCCATGGCATCCCAGCGCCATCCCGAGACGGAGGCTGCCCTGCACTCCATCTATGCCTCATACTACCTGCCCAAGCTGAACAACGCACTTGCTCTTGTGTCGCCCAGACCTCTGCAGCTGTCGGTCCCCTCCAAGAGCGCAACCGCTGCCGTGGCTCCCAACAACTCGGGCATGGCTACTGACTGCATGTTTGTGGCCAACATTGCTGGTGAGGCAGCTTCAGCGGCGGCCATCTTCGGTGGCAAGCCCACTGCTCGAGTTGTCGGACTTGTCAAGAGCTTCGACCGCTTCAACACCGGCATGCGTGTCGAGGGCAATGTCAAGCGCGTTGAATACCTTCGCGGTCTGGCACATCTCCACCACGCCATGCGAGAGCACGGTTGCCGTTACGGTTTCATTCTGACCGAGATCGAGCTCGTCTTCGTTCGCAACGGTGGCGAGAACACGCCTCACTTTGGCTACCTTGAGGTCGGCAGCGTTCAGCTCGCCACAGCTTCCGAAGATGGCGACTTGATGGCCAGCGCCCCATCCGACCCAGAAGAGGCTCCGATGACTGCCTGCCTGGCGCTGTGGGGGCTCTGCATGCTCGCCTACGATGAGCCAGCCAGTGGCCAATATCATTGGCGCTCCGAGATTGGGGCCCCGGCAGAGGGCACGCGCCGGAAGGCCCTTCCTCGTGATGACTGGATGCCGCAGCCGCAGCTGGCCGAGAAGCGGGAAGCAAAGCGCTCACGTGGGTGGGTGTGGCCCGAGGACGCGATCGGCCGGAAAGAGCTTGGAAAGAGGGGTGTGCGATATGGCGCCTGCTGATCGATCACCTACTCGTCACAAGGGAACCATCGAGCCAGGTTTTGCAGACTCCAATATTGATACTTGGGCTGGTTTCAAGTTTCTAAAGGATGAGTTTGCAATGTTTGGTGGTTTTGAAAATAATGGTCAACGGAGGAGGGAGGGGTCTGGATCACCCCTGGCCTCAACTTGGGTACATAGTAGATAGACGTGTGGGTTTCCTTTGTCTCGGCATCGCATCATGTGCATTGATGAGCTTCCATGACGATATTGACTGGATCAAAAGGCGAATGGAGCTCGGTATTGGTTACCTTATTGATTACTGGCACTGGGAGGTAGGCTGCATGACTCCGGTCTATGGTTACACTTTAGTTAATGTTGTGGAGTATGAGGAGTTGAAATGAAAGAATTCAAATAACCTTCGTGGATCTTGTTAGTGATTTCATTTCGAGAAGAGTAATTGTAAAGCTTTGGATTTTCCTCGTAGGTTCTGTCTCTTCGATACTCCCCCTTTTCTTCCATCACAACCCTGGCGCACGGTCCACCTTGAGCCCAATCCGACCCAAGATCCGTCGGGGGGGTATGAAGCTAAACAGCAACGGGCTTAAGTAGATGATTACAAGTAAAATGGGAGAAACTGGTACAGGCTCAATTACAAGGAGCTGGGACCAGCCTCGTAATCGTGGGTAGTTTGAGATGAGATGAGGCGAGAAGACAACCTCAGGGTTGAGGGCCAAGATAGGTAAGCTTCTCTCCACTTCGCCTTGGTGTCACACATGGGAAGATACCTAACTGAAACACACAACTCTCACTTATTAATCTTCCACCTGATCTATTGTTGACATTAACAAACACTAATTCTTAACCCAAGATGACGACTGATACAAGAATACCGATCTGGCTCGATTGTGATCCAGGCCATGATGTACAACCAACCCTAACCCTTCTCGTTCCAGAGGGCAACCAGTGCAGCAGCTGATGTGCTCGTTTGTAGGATACCTTCGCCATTCTCCTGGCCGCGTACCACCCGGCGCTACGTATCCTGGGTATCTCTACGGCGTGGGGAAACGCATCGCTTGAGTGGGTGGCCCCTGGCAGTGCACAGGCGGGCATGGCATGAGATGAGATGACGGAATCGTGAACAACGCCGCTGACCTGCGCCCCTTGGCGAGCGATAGGAACACAACGCTCAACGCCGCATCCATCCTGACTGCCATTGGAAAAGCCCATGAGATCCCCATCTACAAGGGGGCCGACAAGGCGCTCTTCCGGCCGACGATGCACCCGCCCACCGACATCCACGGAGAGTCGGGGCTCGACGGCACTGATTTGCTGCCACAGCCAACCGTCCCCCCCAACACCACCATCCCCGCCATGGACGCCGCGGCCGCTGCCCTGAAGGCCGAGGCCCCTGGGACGGCATGGATCGTCGCGACTGGCTCCTTCACCAACGCTGCGGCCATGTTCCTCAAGTACCCGGAGCTCGCCGCCCACGTCAAGGGCCTATCCCTCATGGGCGGTGCCGTCGGCGGCGGGTTCACGAACGCAGTTCTTGGACACGTCGAGGGCGTCGCGCGCATCGGGAACTGGTTTGTTGGCCCGTACCAACCGTACAGGGCAAGACACGTTCGCTAAGACGAAACCACCTAGGACGCAGTACGCAGAGTTCAACGTCTTGGCCGATCCGGAGGCAGCCGCCTCCATCTTCAGCAACAAGACACTCGCCGGGAAAACGACGCTCATCCCGCTCGATTTGAGCCACCAAGTCCTAGCGACCGAAGAGGTCAGGGAGCTCCTCCTGTATGGACCGGAGGGGCCCAAGACCGGCCGGGGCAAGTCCACGCTGCGCATCATGCTAGTGGAGCTGTTGATGTTCTTCGCCAAAACATACAGGCAAGTTGTGTCCCGTTCTCCCGAGATATGAATTTACCAGGGTGGGTGGGTGGCTGACACCTGACAAAAGTGACGTGTTTGGCATCACCGCTGGACCACCTCTCCATGATCCCCTCGCGGTAGCGGCCATCCTATCCGGGATCGGCGGCGAGCAAGAGATTCCCTTCTACGACTTCGACTCGGGCGCTGCTGTTGCTGCTGGGGCGGCACAAAGGGAGCGGTACGAAGTTACAGTGGTGACCGAGGGGACCTACGAGGACGCTCAAGCGGGCGCCAGGACCGGGCAGACTGTCGCAAAACTGCTACCCCCTGGCGAAGAGGGTGTCAGGATACCGAGGGGGCTAGACATTCCGCTCTTCTGGAAGGCCTTGGAGGAGTGTGTATCACGAGCCGATGCGGTGAACTCGGCCGCCAGCAGTTGATCGGAAGTTGATGTGTCGATGGCTGAGGTTTAGCAGCCGATTTGTGCAGTTCGATAAAGAGAAAAAAAATGTACACAAGCTAAGCAGGTCGCCGACACACTCTGGCTTGCTCGAAAGACCCAAACTATGGGCGCGCATAGAAAACAAAACCCCTATAGCTTAATACTTGTACGTAATCGTCTTCGTCTTCACCCACTCTCCCAGCCCATAAGAGGCATTGAACCTCCCGTATCCCGAAGCCTTGGCCCCTCCATGAGGCAGCGCGCTCTCATCGTGCACCGTCATGCTGTTGATATGCACGGCGCCAGACTCGATCTCCCTGGCCAACCGCAAGCCCCTGCGCAGATCCTCGGTGAACACCGCTGCGGTCAAGCCATACTCCGTGTCGTTGGCGATGCGAAGCGCCTCCTCCTCCGTCTCGACCTCGAACAGCGATACACTCGGCCCGAAGGTCTCCACCTGGTAGATATCCATGCTCTCCTTGACACCCGAGACAATCACAGGGCGCATGCGCGTCTTGGTGGACTCCTCAGCGGCGGCATCGCCGTAGAGAAGCGAAGCCCCGTTTTCCAAGGCGTTGCGGATCAGCCTCTTGTTCTTCTCGACGGCAATGCCGCTGATGAGAATCGGGGCGTCCTTGTCAGCGCCACCAAAGATGCTGTCGACGGCGCCGACAAACTTCTTCTCGAACTCGGCGCGGATCTTCTTGTGGACAAGGATACGTTCCGTCGACATGCAGATCTGGCCCGAGTTGAGGAAGGCGCCCAGCGCGCATTGGACGGCCGCGTTGTCGAGATCTGCGTCCTCCCAGACGATGGCGGAGGCCTTGCCGCCGAGCTCGAGGAGCAGGGGCTTGAGGTGCTCGCCGGCCAGCTTGCTGATGATGCGACCAACCATGGTGCTGCCGGTGAAGTTGATCTTCCTGATGTTGGGGTCGGCGATGATCATCTCGGTGATGGCGGCGGCGTTGGCAGGCTCGTGCACCACGAGGTTGAGAACACCAGCTGGGAGGCCGGCCTCCTGGAACACGGAGCAAAGCCCCCAGACGGTTCGCGGGCACGTCTCGGACCCCTTCAGGATGGCCGTGTTGCCCGCCGCGATAGGGAAGAGCACTGAGCGCATTCCGAGGATATACGGAGCGTTCCTGACAGACAATCAGCCTGAAATTCTTCACAGCACATCTGCGCGTGACTCTAAGTGAGTGGGTAGGAAGGTAGTATTGTCCTTACCATGCGGCAATCGCAAGCACTACCCCAAAGGGCTCCTTCAAGATCAGGGCGCCACTGTTCGGATCCTGTGTCGTGGGGACGGCACCCTCCAGGCTACTCACCCTGCCGGCAATATCGAACAGGAAGTCCCGGGCCACGCCGATGTTGAAGTCGGCCCACTGCTTCGAGGCGCCTGTCTCGTCCATCATGTACTGGCCGAGCTCATCTCTCCTCCTCTCCATTACCTCGGCGGCCTTGAGGAAGATATCCCGGCGCTCTCGCGGAAGCGTCTTCTTCCATGTCTTAAAGGCAGTTGCTGCCGAGTCGATGGCAGCTTTGACCTCAACCTCGGAGGCGCTTCCGCAGTGGTGGACAACCTTGCCAGTTGCTGGCGAGACGACATCGAACCTCTTCTCCGGGTGCACCTCTTCGCCATTGATGAAGAAGGGGACCGAGTATAACTCAGTGGCGCTGCCGTTCTGAGCCATGGCAACTGGATTAGGTTTCCGCAACCTCGGGGCAGGCTACGAGTTTGAGTTTGAGTGTTGGGAGATAGGGTGTACGAGCAAGGTCCGGAATCAAAGAGAGGTGGTTTATCACAAGACGAAGACGGTTATTGAAGAGCAAGACTTGGACGTTGGGTCACCCTGCGCCCGGTGGGGCGCTGTTGGGTTTTAAATCCAGGATCGGCCTCGCCCCCCCCCCCCGGCGTGAACGACATACCCGAGAAGTGGGTAATGGGGTGAAGCCGGTCGGGTGCATTGCCGGCCTTCTTACCAGACGGATCTTGCAGCTACATCGGTGAGATGGATGCGATCGCTCGGATCCTTCCAACACAAAAAGGTAGTTCTGCTTTAACATTGACTGTTTCGCAATTATCCTGGGGTTTAGAACCACAGAGCTCAAAGGTTGCCCGTAGAGCCTGTTTGCGCCTCAAACATTTCCCAAACTTCGTCAAGCTGTCGGCGTGGGAAGAGACACAGGGATATCCTCTTCAGCGAGGTTCTCGCTCAATTCTATGCGGGGTCGGCAGTGGATTTTGGGGATTGCGGAGGCAGGAGGAGTCGGCATCTGGCCTCGCCTGGGGTAGACACAGCGATGCCAAGAAGGGGGACTGAGGGGTCTGGTGGGATAACGTTCCGCCCCGAGACCAGGGCCCCTATCTTAACTGCGCCAACCATCCTTACGGCCTTCTTATGGCGCGCAAAAGACAAAGCCTTAGGTACAAGAGCCCAACTGCCGGCTCCTGATGGATGCGTGCCCCCGGGGCAAGTCAATGTTCCCCGACAGATCTCGGCCCCTCAGCCCCACAAAAGTACCGTACCCGGGGAGGGCGGAATGTTGCGATGAACGGGTGCGCGGACACGGGCACGGTCACGGGCTTCTCTGTCCAACGTTGAGACCGCTGAATGCGTCACTTGGGTTGACAAACGGCTGGGAAACCATCGTCAAGGATAACTCTCTGAAGGCAACCGCCGGGTCTTTGAGAAAGATGGTGAGCGTCAAAGTGAGGAAAGAGATAATCTTCCTACATACCAGACTTGGTAGATGTTTCATTTTTCGTAGTAAGTGGTTGAGTATAAGATGCAGTTGCCAGTCGCGGCTGGGGCGGTTTCAGTGGCCCCTTAATGAGGCGCTTTGCAGCATCCGGTGATGCCATTTTTCTCAAATGAATGTGGAGGTGATGCCAGCTGGATCTGCGGGCAGAGCAAAACGCCGTGTTGGACAGTGTGGCGACTGTCCTTCAACTTGATTGGTTTCCAAAAGCCCGATCGGTGGAAGTTCAGCGCATGGTTGGGCATCGGTCATAATCGGCGGGTCGGCCAATGATATCACCGAACCCAGGCCCTGGGAAGGCACGGAAGGCATAGATGCATTGGTGCTTTCCACATTAGCTGAGAACACGCAGGGGGGAGCAACTCCACAACTACAACCTGTGGCTCGAATAGCCAGCACTCGCGTTATTGGTCACGCCCTTGACCAACGTCGAGAGCCTGAGCTTGAAGTGGGACGATCTCCAAGCCATCAAGCCATCTAGCCGTCCAAACCGCCGGGCCACCGCACCGCTGGATAGCCTAGAGGCACCTCCATATGTCCTTAGAGGCGCAACCGCAGCCATAGACAGACCGTCAAACTAACCCGGATGACGGCACTGGACAAAGCAACGGTGTATGGGCACGGAAGGGCAGGGGATAGGTATGGACTGGGCTCACCGGTTAAGGTATCCTACCAAAGCCTTCACGCACCTCCCGCGATTTGCACTTTCCCCGGCTGCCAACCCCCACTGCCCTCCCGAACCCCTTCCGCTGGGAGGTCCTATTGTGCGCTCAAACCCGGACCGCCCGGTTGGGTTCCTGCTTGTCTATCTATGTACTTCTAGACCCGGCCCTCGCCCACGGATGAGACTGTTCATCTTTGTTTGCTCGTAGTTTCGTCGCATCCCAGCCTCGGGTCAGTCTTATCTCGACGAGCTCAACCTTAAATGGGGTTTTTATTTTGTCCCCGTGTCCACGCGTACGTTCCTCGTTGTGGCCCACGCTGTAGCGCCAGTTGATGTGGACCCCGATCAAAAGCGCCTCGTTCGTCATCTTCCATCCGTCTTGCTTGTGAGTCGCCAGCCAAGTAACCACTCCCCAGGAAGGCATTCGTGGCGCCTGTGATCCTTGGGGAACGATATGTTGACGGGCGGTCCTCCCTCTCCGAGCAGCGATGCCACTCCGCATCTCAACTCCGCCTCGATGAGCCGCCCCGTGCTCGAGCCCACCGGATCGGACCAACAAGATGGAGGCTGGCCTTACATGCCCGCGAACCGCTTTGTGCGGGATCCTCCTTCCTTGGAACCTCCTTCCTTGGAACCTCCTTCCTTGGAACCTCCTTCCTTGGAACCTCCTTCCTTGCCTCCTGGCCTCCGCGGATCCCAGTCCGCGAGTCCGTTCCGCCTGCCGATGCCGCATATCACTCCCGGACAGGTTGCTTTTTCCGCGCTCCAGTTTCTCCCGGTGCCGCTCCTGGTGCTTGATGGGTTGAAGACGGTGGTCATGACCAACGAGGCCATGGGGCGCTTGTTGAACGACTCGTTCTGCGAGAATGACGGCATGGCGCCAACAATGGACCAGCTTCGTGGGCAGACTCTCAGCCAGATTGGAATCGACCTGACACAGGGCGGTGCCCCGGTGTGGGTTGACTGGGGGCAGCTTCTCGACCAGGTCGCCGCAGAGATGGGTGTGGGCAGGGCGAAGGAAGAACCAGGTGAGCCGTCCGTCGTGGAGGGGGATAGAACATCAACATCAACATCAACGGACACGGATACACCACGGTCCAATGCGGTCATCGAGGTGGTTATCTCACAGCGAGACCTCGGCCGAACAGGCTTTGATTCTCGCCTCCGATCAAAAGCCGCCGCTCTCCAGGTCCATGCCAAGATGATCATATCAGTCTGGGAAATCAGCCAGAATCAGACATTCTTCACTCTCACATTCACCAACACCGAGGGAGCGCCAGCAACCCCCGGGAAAAAATCAGTCGCGGATCTTGACGCCCTTCAAGCTGCTGAGAAACAAGGCGCCGCCGCTTTCAGCAAGACGCCCTCGCTCGCGTGTAGCTACGGCTCATATTGCTCTTCGTTCATCAGCCCGAGTACCGTTTCGCTTTCATCAAGCCCATTTCCTCCCCTAGGACCACCAGCAAAGTCGTCGATTTCAAGTGCGCCTTCTATTCTGCAGAAAATTATGTTTCTGAAAGACGCGCTGCTGGACAACTCCTCGACGCCAATACTCGCAATGTGGAGAGATGGGAGTGCCTCTTTTCCCAACCGGGCCGCTCGCGATCTCTTCAGCCCAACTGCAGATCTGGAATCGACAGCAGATGGGTTCGATCTTCTTCCAGCCTGGGCGGTTTGGACAGAGGATTTCAGCCGCCAGCTCCTCCCAAGCGAGTATCCAATATCTGTTATCATCAGGACCGAAACTCCATTTACCGGGCATCGCATCGGCATGCGTGACAGGAACGGGAAAAGGTTGGTTTTTGACGTGGAAGGAGTGGCGCTCAGGGACGACGATACCGGTGAATTTTTGGCCGGAGTGGTGACATGCAGAGACGTCACTGAAATGACCGAAGAGATCAGCCGGATCAAGGCCGCGGATGAGGAGCGGTTCAAGCTGATATGCGATACCATGCCACAGTTAGTCTGGACTGCCACGCCCGACGGTCTTCACGATTTCTTTAACGGCAGGTGGTATAGCTATACGGTCAGTTGTCATGCCCGCCTTTGTCTCCTCTCGTCCCTTCGCATCGGTACTTGAGACGTGACTTTCTATTCCCGGATGCGAGGGCATGCTTTCAAATATGAGAAATCAGCTGACGTGTATCTAGGGCCTCACACAGGAAACCTCATTTGGTGCTGGGTGGAAAAATCCGTTTCATCCAGATGATCTCCAAGAGACAGAGAAACGATGGAAGCACTCCCTCGCGACCGGGGAGCCGTACGTTACGGAATACCGTTGCCTCAGCAAAGAGGGCGGATGGCGTTGGTTTCGTATGTCAAACTTAATCACCTCCTAGTCATTCAAGGGCCGGCAGAGGTGTCTTGGGGAGAGAAACCCCTCCGCACTATACAAGCCGTTGCCCACTGTTTGCCCTGAAATGTGACCATCTGCTGACTTCTCAAAGTTGGGAGAGCGTTACCCCTCAGAAACAAGGAGACTGGCAAGATCGAGAAGTGGTTTGGTGAGAGCACATGAAATTGCAGTTTCTCATAGTACATGTTACTGACCGCTCGACAGGCACATGTACCGACGTCCACGAGAGCATCGAGACAAAGCTGGAAGCTAAAAAGGCTAGGCAGCAACTTTTGAGTGTGATTGCGCTTTCTCATATGACGGTGTTTACAGTCGATACCAATCGCCAGGTTACGATGCTCGAAGGGGCGCTAATTTGGGACTCGGTCGCCAGCGACAGCGATTCAAACTCTCGCTGGTACGTTGGCAAGAACGTGTATGATGTTTTCAACCGCCTCAGTTCGCAGTTGCGAAAAAAAGATGGGCAGACCCCGCCGTTTCTTCAACCTTTGGAGCTAATCCTCACTGGAAAAGCGACATCAGAGTACCAGGAACATGAAATAGGTAAGCGATAATGCGAAGTTCCTATATCCGTGGAAAGCTCTAACGGGTCGGAGATGGGTGTTGGTACCGCACTCGGTTTCAGCCTATCATTAGCAAACGAAAAGGGGCAGGGGGTAACGAGGAGCGCGTTATTGAGGGTGTGACTGGAATCGTTATGGACGTCACAGAACTTAAGGCGCGGGAGAAGCATATTCAAACTCAGGCCCAAGAAAAGAGGCGACTGGTTGCGAACGAAGCGGCTGCGAAGGAAGCAAGTAGGCTCAAGAGCCAATTTCTTGCAAATGTGAGTTGTGAGACATACCATCAATCAGAACGTACTAATACTTGCCAGATGTCCCATGAAATTCGCACACCGATCAGCGGTGTGATCGGTATGGCCGAGCTTCTGATGGAAGGAGATGAAGAAGAAGACCACAGAGAGATCACTGAGAACATATATCGTTCTGCAAATGCGTTGCTCTCTGTTATCAACGATATTCTGGACTTTTCTGTAAGTACCTCAGACGGTCGCTCCTCAAACAACAGATATCTCAAAATGGGAAATGATTGCTAAAATCCACCACAGAAGATTGAGTCTGGAAGGCTGGACATTGAAGAGGTGGAGTTCTCACTTTCAATGGTTGTCCAAGACGTGACCAAAATGCTTCGTTATGCAGCCGAACGCAAAGATCTTGATTTCAAAACCGACATTGCGCCCGAAGTCGAGAGAGATTTGATGTTGCTGGGTGACCCAGGAAGGGTTCGGCAAATCTTAACAAATCTATTGACGAATAGCATCAAGTTTACGAATCAAGGCTACGTGAGATTCTCGGTCAAGAAAGAAAAGGAGACACCGGATTCAGCAGAGATCAAATTTGTCGTCGAGGATACTGGAATAGGAATTGAAGATGAAGTCAGAAAAAGACTATTCCAACCTTTCAGCCAAGGGGACCCATCGACTGCAAGGAAGTTTGGCGGTACTGGGCTCGGGCTGACCATCAGGTATGTCAATGAGGGCCGTTTCGATGGACAAAGATATATTGGGATGTCCGCTCTGGGCCACGTTGATTACCAATGCACCTCTTGGAGATAACGGCTAACTGACATTTGCCATTAGCAAGAACCTTCTGGATCTGATGAAGGGACGTATGTCGATGGAATCCATTGTCGGCAAAGGTACCACCACCACATTCTGGATTCCCTTCAACATACCACACCTATCGCAAGTTTCGGGCCTTGCACAACCACTACCCGATCGCCTCCAGTCCGAGATGAGTCTTTCTCGCAACAGCTCTGAATATGAGCCAAATTTCCCACCAGCCGACATGGACAAGGGAAGGTCTGCTTGGAGGCATTCGTCTATCAGCCTTTCTGCACTCGGGTCGCCAGAAGAAGACTTACCAACAACGGAGCGTGCTGGCATTCTTGTCCTTGTCGTCGAAGACAACGCGATAAACCAGCATATCGCCACAAAAACGATCAAGAAACTCGGGTTTCAGGTTACGGCAGTATGGAATGGAAAAGAAGCACTCGACTACCTCACAGCGGCCCAGAACGGGATCACGAGGAAGCCGGATGTAATCCTCATGGATGTACAGATGCCGCTAATTGATGGCTACAAGTGCACTCACATCCTGCGTCACCATAACCCCTATAAAATATACGTGAGCGAGATCCCAATTGTCGCAATGACAGCATCTGCGATACAGGGGGACAAGGAGAAATGCAAAAGAGCCGGAATGGACGACTACTTGTCCAAGCCAGTGAAGAGCAAGATGCTTGAACGAATGCTAATTCGATGGAGCACGAAACGGCGCTTGAAGAGTTCCCCTGTGGAGGGTTTAGTCGATGGACTTCAACCAGTTTTGGGAGACTCGGATTGCTCCGAAACGGGCGAGCGATGCGACAAGGCTGATATTCCGGGAATTGTCGACAACCCAAGGTCTCCGTTACTACCAGACCAATATCTGGACGATTTCAACGACCAAGTTACGCCGCGTCCGCCAGCACATGAGATCACAGAAGAGAGACTGGTCCACTTCCCTGGATTTACGACCTCGCCACGCACACCTAAATCAGACTTTTTGAGGTGCGATCTCGTGCAGTTTACTCAATGTAGTACAGCTGACGGAGTGGCAAGCGGTGATGGGATCACCGCCAAAACGTCTAAAGAACCTGCAGACGAATTGACACACTCCCTGTTGCCATTGACCAGGGGAAACATTGGCCGACTGGACCACGAATCACAAAAGAGCTGAGCATCGAACTTCAGAGGCCACGGATTGTACTGCTAAGCACAGCACACCGTGTGGCATTGCAGGAAATGTTAGGATCTGAATCGTTTTGTGGGTGGACAAGTTGAGGCTACATTTGTGACAGGTGGTGTAGACTACACGATAGATAGTACTAATGATAATCACACGATATTCTCGCTGAGATTTGCGAGGAGCCTCTTTGTGAAGCTCCTCCCAGCACGCGCCAGCACCACAAGCTGCGTAACCTGCAGCCGGTCGTAGCTAATGTTTGAAGGAACTTGCATAAAATGAAACAACACCTCTTGTAGAGGAAAGCTTTCTATGGATGTGCAAACTGCCTTGGCTGTATGGCTCACATGAACTGTAGGGAGGATATCCACGTAGCGGACTGGGTGCCCCTTTTTCAACATAAGTCCGCGTCTCTATTGCCAACCTTACCTTCCCAATATCGTCTAATAAAAGGAAAGAGAAAAGGGTTTGGAAGTTTCTAAAAAGAACAAAAGGAATCATGTTAATTTTCTAACCCCTGAGCTAAATTAGCCTGTGTTATCCGAGCTTGGGCGCAGGAATTTCGAGCTTGCCATGGGTGCCGTACTGAATGATGCTGGCCTGGTTGGACATGCGATGCAATGGTAGGGTAGCAACTGACGGTGATGCAACATCGACATGCCGAGGTCGATGAAAATGAACTATGTACTTGAATACCATGATATGTACAATTACAGTATAGCCCAGATTTCGGCGAAATCGTCAGCATCCGCCTCATTTCCCGCTCGGCATGGAAACGGAAGCTCGCCTCAGAGTATATCTTTTTTCCCGACGGCTGGACTCTAGGCCTTTTCATCACATGTTCATTGCGGCTTGGGCGCGAAACCCAGCTTGAGGTCGCCGCCGTGAAAGACTGTGAACTGGGCCTTGAAGAAGATATCGCCATAGATAGCGAACGGGAATCCAGCAGAGCTTTGCAAGCCACCGAAGCACACGGTGGCGTTGTCAAACGATTCGGTATCGACGGGGGCGTACTTCATGAAGTGACCAGCAATGACAGCCTTGTAGGTGCTAATGTGGAGCGTCAAGTCGGGGAGTGTCGAGTTACACGGAAAGATGTAGCCGCCAACATTGTAGTTGTCTACAGCGTCCGGGATTTGGGCATAGTATGCCTTGGTGATTTCCGACGGTACCATCAGCAACGTGGTACCCGTGTCAGCGATGGCCTGGTGCGGGGCGGGGGCCGTCAGATTGGCGACAGTGTAGGCGTCGGTCTGAAACTGCCAGAAGCCGCCAGTCTTGTTTACGTCGACGAAGTGGAGGTCGCCATGGAATTCGGTTTGGTCAATGAAACCGAAGTTGTCTAATGTTAAACAACCGTTAGTTCTTCCCCCTTCAACGCTGTTTGGGGATGGGGAGGAATGTCTCGTTCGTGGCTGCTCTCCCCCCGAGACATCCAGGGCGGCCATAGAGGACCAAATTAGGGGATTAAAAGAAGGTGCTTTGCCATACAGTTACCCGCTGTTCATACAAAGAAAAGTTAGATCTGAGAACTGCTAATGTTTTTGTGTGTCAAGGCGAGCGAGCAGTTGGACTTACCTTCTCCCTTCTTCAAATTGGCGGAGAATAACGGCATTGCCAAGGATGTCATAGCATTGGAGAAGAACGTCTTCTCCGAGGTCGGCTTGACCTGGTTTATGTGGTCGAACCCAAGCCCCAAGAGGCCGGACGAAGCTGCGTCCTCGGTGAAAGAGCCTGACACCCTGGTAGCGGACTCAACGGCTTGGTTTTCAACCAACAAACCGCCAACACTGACAACATCCCTGTAGACATTTCCCGCCGATGAAGAACCGTCTCCGTAGCGGATGCTCCAGGTAGCATTGTCAACCTTCGTCGCTGTCGTGCTGGCATTGATATTGTAGATCCTATGGCCGTTTTGTTGCGCCTTGGGGGTCTCGCTGCTGAAAACCCATAGGTCCGAGGACCCGGTGTCAAAGTTCAGGTTGAGCGTCTGCGGCGGTGTGCCGATCTCCACAGGGGCCAAGTATTCAATATCGAATAGCTCAGGCTTAGCAGATACCTCTCCTGTATGTGGTCAGCGCACGTAACGCCTCGACGTCGAGGCCAGATGCAAGTATTTACCTTTTCCAGCCCCTACAGTGGTATTATCGGCATTCCTCCACTTCAGCACATGAGTCTTCACTGCCATCTTATCGGCGATTGCGTGCAGTGTGGCAACTAGCTCAGCCGGCATCTCCATGCCGTATTTCTGGTAGACCCTCCCAAGGGCCCGTGGCCCCTTTCCGATCTGGCTGAAATCTTTGTTGTACACGGTCCGTACCCTGAACGTCGCGCCCCCAAGAGTTGAGACCTTGAGGTCTTCGGGATGGACCTGGACAGCGACTGGTGAGGCGGCGGCCAGACCCGCTGTCGCCGCGACAGCAGCTACGCTGAACTTCATAATGGTGCGCAGAGGGATTTCCCAAAAAAAGAGAAGAAAGGTTGTCGTGCGAGGGATGAACGTGCTCCAAAGAAGGCGAAGAGAGAAAAAAACGTAGGGAGAAGGGGAGAAGAACGGATGGCTCCGATGAAGCAAATAGAAGGACTGGGATGGAGATATTAGCCGTCCAAAGTACTCAAGCTCGGCGGCGGCAGGGTATGGAGGAAACGAAAGGAGAGACTGCCGGAGATCACCAGACAAGCTTTCGCCAACAGATCGCCTTGCCGTCTGTCTTCATGCATTGCCCATTCCCTGGCTCCGTTTCATAGGGATGGAGCTGGGGGAGGCGATCAGCTAGGCCTATCGCTTTATAGTGTGCAATTAGAGACGGCATCTCGTGAGCCATCGCGTGCAATGCACTTAGATCTGCCGGTAGTACTCCGTGGAGCGAATCCTTGGCCCACGACCAAGACGGGACTTTCCTCGGGACGGCAGCAAGGCACACAGCGCCTGCAAGCTGCGGTTCGAGTGGACACCGAATGGCGCGCAGCATGGCGAGATGTGGCCATCGCAATCTGCGACAGTGGAAATCCAGATGCGTCGGTGAGCAAATCAACCGTCGCGGGAACCCTCTTCTTGAAAGCCGCTAGGGGCCCAGTCCAAAAGCAGAAGCTCGCAGAGCCGCTTCCTGGCTGTGCCTGGATCTCGCAGGGTGGCAGGGGGTTTCATTGCGGAGAGCTGTTGGCCGCCTGGCCGCGATCGCCAATCGCTGGTGCGAGCCTCTCAACCTGAAACGACATGTTCTCACGAACAAGCGCGACGTTTGGCTGTCGCTGCATCAATGCGGAAACTCAAGGCTTGGCAATCTCTTACACCCGACGATTGACATCCCAATGTGGACCTCATGCGAATCCATGATGCTGTGTCGCTATGCTCGAGACGCCGTTTTATTGTCTCTGCTGCTGAACAACCCTGCTCAGCAGCGCCGTTGAACAACCAAGGATTGTCCATGGAGGAGGGGTAGAGGGCTCTTCTTCACGCATGCCGATCGCCGGGAAGAATACGAATTTGCTAACTAGGATGCATCGCGGCGCAAACGTGATGCAGGGAGCAGGTTTCTCTCCATGTGCGGAGATTCTAGTTGAACGTTTGCTTGACACGGACGACAGGAAGACGGGATGAAGGGGAGCGCGTGTTTGTCCCGCAGCTGCGGTTAGGTTGGTGGCGTTGTATCGAGAACGCTGGGAGGCAGCGGCTGCCGCGCGCCGGTACGATCGGCCAAGATTTGCCCCGCCCAAGCTAGGCTTCAGCGGGGTCTTCAGCTCCCCGCCATACTGAATGGAAGACATGACGCGGCAGCAGCCCGAACGATCGCGACAACAAACCAGCTCTAAGCTTGCTTACGGGAGCGTTTGGCGCATTCTAGGAGCTTCTTTCTTCTCTTTTTTTTCCCTTCTTTCCGCACGCAAAGGCTAGGACAGGGTTTTGTATTCAGATTTCCCCTTTTCCTCTCTTCGGCCGGTTTTCTTTTGTCTCCGTTCAACGTTGCTTGGCGACTCTCGCGAAGCGTGTGTCAACGGCCCTCCAGCAAGGCTGAAGTGTACAACATCGCCGGCATCATGTCTGAGCACGATGCCCTCGTAATTTCTTACTCTCACCTGAAGAATTTCCCCCGCGAGAAAGATGCGCTGCATTCCCTCAGGAAGATTGCGTCCCTGGTGAAGCCTATCATGAGGGCTAGGGGGTGGAAAGTGGGAGAGCTGGCCGAATTCTATCCGGATGAGCAGAACCTCCTTGGTAAGCGACCCCGGTACCTGCCCGCACTTCAAGTAGCGATATCTAAACAGGGGGCAGGACTCAATGTCAACCGCGGTCAGAGAATCTTGCTCCGACTGCGGTACCCCGGGGATCGGAACCAGTTTCTTCCCATCGAGCAGGTGACCGATACGATGCTCCACGAGCTCTCGCATATTGTTCATGGACCTCACGACGCAAAATTTCACGCACTATGGAACCAGTTGCGGGACGAACACGAGGGTCTGGCACTCAAGGGCTACACGGGCGAGGGCTTCCTCTCGGACGGCCATCGATTAGGCGGCAGTCATCGAGTCCCGATGCACGAAGCCCGCCGCCTCGCTCGGGCTGCGGCTGAGAAGCGCCGGGTTCTTTCGGCGGGTTCCGGTCAGAGATTGGGAGGCACTGTACCTCGACCCGGCCAGGACATCCGCAACGTCATTGTCAATGCGGTCGAGCGGCGAAACAAGACGCTACAGGGCTGCGGTAACACGAACCACAACGAGCGTGAGATTCGAGACATATCAGATAGCGCAACCAGGAATGGTTTTCGCACGCAAGGTGAGTCCTCACTGATAATAGAAAACCTCTTCCGGGTTTGTCTCTTTTCCTCTTGTCTTGTGACTCCTGAGACAATCGCTCCTCCTCAGACACAAAGAATATCCCAAAATGGAGAAAAATTGGCTGATATCCACCGCAGCAGAAGAAGATGCAGCGAACGAGGCCGCCATTGCGCAAGCACTATGGGAGCTCGTCCAAGAGGATGAGAAGGTGAAATATGGTACTTCGTACATCCATCCAACTGCCATCGACCCAACTGGCAATGGTGGCGGCTCGGTGTTTGAACAGCCGCAGAGTGGGAATAGCTATCGATCGACTGTATCAGGGGTGAACCCACCACCAGTGCCAACGGCGACAAAACCAGAATCGCCCCCCAATGGTCCCGACGTGGAGGAAGTCTGGGCTTGCGAGATCTGTACGCTGCATAACCCAGCCTCATATCTCACATGTGACGCTTGTGGAACGGAGCGGTCTACGAAGAATAGCCGAGAATTGGCGTCGAATAATAAAGGCTCGAGAGCAGTTGTGGACCTAACGAGTCCCGCGTCGACGAAGAAAAGGGGAACTAGCTCACTGGCGAGACCCTCCGCCACGTCAATAGCAAAACCCACATGGATATGTTCGTTTTGTGGTAATGAGATGGAAAGGCAGTGGTGGACCTGCTCAAGTTGCGGGAAAATGAAGGACAACAGCAGGTGAGGGAAGGTCTACATGGCGTGCCGGGATTTTGGGGGGATTTTGGGGGGATTTTGAGGCGCTTTTGATGGGGGTTAGATGATACCCCTAACCCATGATTTAATAGAATTTATGATGACGAAAATGTTGGCCGCCCTGTCATATCCAGTGATTGTTGGTGATGCGCCCGTATAACCCTAACCCTGATATCGATTCCCAAAACACGTTCAAAGCATGGTGAGCTCACGATCACATCGAATCTCAACGTATTTACATCGCATTCAGTAATTCTACAAGCCAACGCATTAACTGCAGGAGCTTCATAAATAGTATCACTTTCTTCTCACCTCTTGACTGGGCTTACAAAAACAAATCGCAAAAGGTAACCTACCTGACCAGTTTGAGCCATTCTTAGTTTTCTGCCTCACTCACAACACATTCAGGTCAACCTCAGAACGGGAAAACAAATGCAACTCTTCACTCTCTAGCAGAACCTATTGTCTAAAAGCCAAAACTGGCCACCCGCATTCCCCAACATTTGAATCTATCTGCTCTCCTCCCAAACCATGCTCCGACGACCCCTCACAGTCCTCACCGTCACGGCAGAAGACATCGCCGACTATGAAGACCGCGCCGCCGACCGCCTTCGCGCGCGCGACCTCCTCACACAGGCACGCGCCCGCCGCGAGGCCATCGCCGCGCACCACACCCACCACCAACAGCAAGCCGCAGCAGGCGCCTTCTCCGGCCGCAGGCGCGTGCTAAACCGGCCCCTTTCCGTCCCCACCCCCAACCCCCACTCAGAAGAAGATGACGACGACGAGGACGACTCCTCGGAGCTCCAGCAGGCCTACCCCTACGCGAGCACCGCCACAGGCGCAAGCGCCGCCGTAAATAACACAGGCGTGACATCCGGACAAGGATTGTTTTCCCCTCCAGCTGCGGCGCCCTACGAGGACAACGACTCAGAGGAGGAAGAGGATGACGACGACGACCTCGACGGCATGGACGTCGACGGTGCGAGCGGAATCGGCCCCGGTGGCGCTGGGTTGATGCAGGTAACGCCGACGATGCCGCGGGGACATCAGCAACACGTCCACCACCACCAGCAACCACAGCAGCGGGTAGAAAATATCCCGCTTGGAGGAGGAGGGCTGCGTCGGGCGGAGGAACAGGAGCGGGTTCTCCGTGGACAGGCTCAGGGAGGAGCACCGGTATTGCCTCGAGGAGGTATGGGCCCGCCAGGTGTGAGAGGTGGCGCGGTGCCTGCGGTGACTCCCGAAGGGCGGGTTCAGCAGCGGAGCAGGGAGGAGAGGATTGGGCTTGCGGCGCCGCAGAGGAGACGGCCGCAGTAGTTCTATTGATAATATGATGTTATTGGGGCTTAGTCTGGGTATTGTTTTGACGGAGGCCAGAACAGATAGCAGGAAAATGGTAACATGGTGATCGATCACATACAACAAATGGGCTCTGGCAAACAGGATCTGGGTATCATCGATATTTGCCATAGTTAACTGCTCTGTACTATGTATATCCCGTCTTCTCTCCCAAACCATGTCCGCAATGTCCCATTCGCTGCTCTTCGCCCTCAAAACCTTGCCACCAACCATCCCACCCAGCCTTTAACCCTCAGCAAAGGGAAGGCGCCGTATGCGCTGTATTACACTAATCACAAGCCGATTTGGCCTCTTTTCTCACCCCCTGAAACGCCAATGCTGGATCAAATGCCCATTTCCCCTTTGTGCAATGCAATCTCAGAAAGCAAATACTGATCCTTATACAGTTCCCCTGAACGGTCTCCCTCCGAGACCATGTAGGCCCTCAGAAATCCGCAGAAATAGAGAAAATCGGCAGTTTAGGAATACCGAATCTCGTACCATCAAAGCGGCCCCCCACATCATGCTTGGTTCCGCATTAGGATCGAACCTCTCTAAGTCGACCCTCTCCCAGGTTGTGAAGACATCTTAAGCTTCAGCTTGATCTTCTTAGGAGCCGGTGCTGGCGTTGATGGTGCGGTACCCGAAGCCATAACTGCAGGTGCCCCCGGACCGGGGTGGGGTGCCGAGGAGGGTAATGGCTTCCGTTGCTTGATTCCCGAGGTTGCCGACGCCGATGTCCCAGCGGAGAGTTGAGAACGCGCAGGAAGTTGTGGAGACATTGCGCTGCGTGGCGATGATGCAGGAAGAGATGTGTTGCCACCGAGGCGCTTAGCCACGGGAGTCGCGACAATCGTCGAAGAGGCAGCTGTACGGGTTCGCTCCTCTTCGATTTTCTCTCGTATGCGCTGGGGTAGCTTATGCCAACTCCTGAAGTCGACCGTAACCACACACCTCAAACGGCCGTTTGCACCGTTACCAGTGCCATTCTCAATCCTTGCAGCCTTCTTCGGACGATCATTTATTTCGCTCTCATCACTTCTCCGCTTCTTCGGCACCTTAGGCCTTTTCTCCAGGGGCTTCGCACTCCCACTAGCCTGTAAACTAGGTCTGGCAGTAAACGGCTGAGAAGGCTGGGGCGACGACACCGCAGGGGTTGATGGCCGCGCCATGGGCTGCACAGATATCGAGTCGGATGCGGAAGCTACCGCCGGCGGCTGCCCTAAAGGCGCAGGAGTTTGTCGAGGCGCCGTAACGGATATTGAGTCCTGTCTAGCCAGAGGCGAGGGTGTGGGCGGTCGGCTATTCGAAGGGCCGCTGAAGGACGGCTTCGAGCTCAATTTGATCTTCTTTGTTTCCTGGGGTTTAGGCTCGGGCGGCGGTAGCTCAGGCACCGGGGGAGGTGCAATGGCGAGCTTTTGGACGGGCTCTGTGCGGAACACTTGACTAAAGCGAACCATGCACCGTGGCTTTTGTGGCTTTTGCCCTTGGGGAGCTATGCTGGGCTGGGGCTCCTCGACTCGAGCGGCAGTCCAATATTTGGGGTAATTGAGAGTCACAAGCAACGATTCCTCGGGCTCAAACATCGCGGAGCAGAGGTCCAGAAGCTGACACTTCTCCTTGAAGCCGATGACTGTTGACTCGACCGCCTGCCAAATGACGATAGGCAGGTCTGAATTACCCTTCAGCTCTTCCTTCAACGCATGAAGGGCGTGAGTAATGTCCTCTTTTCGAACTGCATCTAGCTTTCTCTGTTGGATCTCGGCATCGCCTTGGTCCACTATCAAGCCGCTCTCATCAACTTCGGCCTCGGGTTCAGGCTGGGAGATTTGGGTTTCCCCAAGGGCGATTGCTGCGATTCCTCGGCAAAGGATCTTGAAAAGACGGTCCCGGACGAAAGGAGACCTGTCCGTGCTGAGGTGTGAAAGAATCAACTTCAGAATAGGTGCTTTTGAGAGCATGCCGAGCTCGACGAGGCACTCAAAGGCTTTGATGCGAACAAGATCCAAGTTCTTATCCTGGAGGTATTGCACGAACTCTAGTGGCGAGACGCGAATGACACGCTCTTTCATCAGTCTCATCTTGCAGTTCAGCGCTGTGGTGGTCCAAACATTCTGGTAAGAATGCGTCCACTCGTCCATGCGGCGATATTTGTCGATCTCTTCAAGAGTCTTCAGAATGAACCGCTTGAATTCCGCATTCTCTTCATCGTACTCGTCGAGACTTGAGAGGAGATCCCTATCACCGTCCAGTTTATCCGGAATGAGAGACGTTGTGAGGGCCTCCAGAAGTGTGGCAATATAAAAGTCATCCCTGTACTCGTTGTCCGAGTTGTTGTTGAACAGCAGCAGATCCAGCAGAAAGGTCCGTGCGACCTTCGAACAGCGGCCCTTCTCCCTCGTACGGGCGATTGCGCCAGGCAGCGAAGACTGGACAGCATATTGAGCCTTGTCGTGAAAATCGTTTGGCGAAGGAGGAAAAGTAGCGCTCCCGCTCTTTACCAACACTCTATCACAGAAAAAGTGACGGAAGCTCAGAATGAGCTGGGCCAGGCCGATATAGTTGAGATCGGGATCAGCCTGCTTTGCGAGGTCTTCTGCGGCCATCATCCGAATGCCATTGTAATAGCGACGGTCCATCACCGTCCTTGTCTCAACGGTTGCAGCCACTCCGTGTCGTTTACCTCTCTTGAAGAAAAGCATCGCATCTTGGTGGGCCACAACGTCCCGATCTTGCTGTAGCTGGGCCAAATACATGTATCCCGGCATGTCGGTTATCGTCTCACACACCCATTCGAAATTGCAGTCGAAGCGGATCCACTCGTACGACTCTTGGTCCATCGAGACCTGAACATCCTTGCTCCAGTCTTGGAGGCCCCAGTCTCCGATGTCCTTTTCTGTCGTCAACACATCGCCGAGCATGTTGTAGTAGACAACATCATCCTCTTGAACGTCATGCTTTTCGTTGCTGGTGTTGGCAGACGCCTGTGCCTTCTTCGTGCGCTTCAGTCGCTTGTACTTGGTGTTGTATGAGATAGAGAGGGTTGTCCCACCCCTATCCTTATCCGTGATACATTGGTAATGCTCATAAGGTGTACCATCTGCTTCATGGATGCGGACGGTGAAAGGACCGGTGAACAGCTTTGGGACCTCGGCGGCGTAGACACCATGGATTTCTTCTTGGAGCTCCCTCCAAAACTCTTCCTTCGTGATAGGCCTCGACTTTGGCGCACCCTGGGTCTGTTTGATGGTGATGTCCACATTAAGGTTCTTCTTGTTGAACTTTTGCGTGATGGAGAGTTTCGGGCATCCGGAATGCCTCACCCACTGCTCCCACAGCTCGTCGGGCCTATACTGACTCCGCTTTTCGCAAGCACGCTGAAACTCTGTGTCAGAAGCACATGTGAACGCGGCGTCTTGGTTGTGGATATTCGCATTGGATACCATGTTAGAGACCACGCGAACCACACCAGTAGAGCCGGGAATTTTGGACATTCTCTGGTCCAGGATGAAGAGAACCAAAGGGGCCTTGAGGGACATAAACTCCAGTTCGAAGTCTCCGATATGGAGATGATTCCCAAGATCGCGAAGCGACGGTCGTTGGACATCCGTTTCCACTAGTTTGTCTGCCATCATTTTCAGATGGAATCGGTACCAGTTGTTGCCGCAGAGCGTCCTCATAAAAAGATCTGTCATAAACCACTGAATACCGATAACAAGCCAACTATCCGACCGTGTGTTGGGGACAATGTGGACGCCAAGGTACTGGCTAGCCAGGGCATGGACCAGCTTTCGGGTGACATCGATCTCCGGGTCGATGATGTCCTCCTCATAAAAGAGTCTTGTGCTGCAGAGCGACATGGAGGTAGCTGCTGCGGTGTCTACAACCATGTCGTCTACAAAGCACATCTTGTAGCTCTCAAATGGGTACTTGCCAAACTCGGGTGCGAAGTAGTCGGCGGCTGCTACGATAGGTCCACAAGTGTGCATCGCTTCATCGAGGCGGCCGGGGAGAAAGTAGACATGGATCTTGGCAGCGTTGGAGCCGAGCTTCTCATCCGCTTCTTCTGTTCGATATTCCGTCGATAAGTCAACGTGGTCGAAAGGGCCGATGGCAAACGCAATATGATGAGCGGCCGAATTCTGACACTCAAACGTCATGATCTTTTTCTTTTCGTCTTTGGGGTCAATCTGCTCCCCGCTGAGATTCCCAGAGCAAATGACAGTAAGCTCCTTCAGCTTGTCCTCTTCCTGCATGGGAGTGACAGATGGCTGGAGAGCAGAAGGCGCGGCCTCGCCAATCTTCCGCTTTCGACTCGCTACAGCAGGTGCCGGCGTGGCCAACTGCGTAGCCAAAGGCTGCTCAAAAGCATCACCGAGAGTCCGTGGGCATTTGATAGATATCTTCCACGGGTGTCTGGATCCGGGATCGTCGACGCACGGGAAAATACAAGGAGCTGTTCCAGTTCCGTTGGAGTGGCGGGTGTAGACATGTGGGTATCTTGAGTCTCCATCATCCACACCAACAAAATGAAGTCCATCGCGAATACGCTTTGATTTGAACGGTATCGATACCTTCATGAGGTCGTTGTCTGTCGCAGTGTCCTTGTCGGCCTTTGTAGCTTTTGATTTTGACAGACAAGGCTCTTCCTTGACAACAACTCCTTTGGGTCGCAATGAGACCCTGAGCGACCGGTCGGCAGGTACGCAACCTATCGCCTTGATATCCCTCTCATTGATCGGCGCGTCGTGCTTTTCATCGTCGGATGGCTTCTCGTATATGGAAGGCATCATGCGCTTTCGCATGGTGCGGTACTGTCCCACGCCCAGCTGCCATTGCGGAGGGGCCTGCATCAAATCGTAAGGGTCGGAAAAGATGGCTCGGACCTTAAGCCCATTGACCGTGATGTTGTCGACATCGATCTCGCATTGTCGCGCGTCCAGCGCAATCTCCTCGATCTCCTCGAGGGGAAATATTTGAATGTGCGAAACGCCGCTGATGCTCTTCTCGCGGAAATTGATCTCGAGCTCGACTTCTTGCTTGATGACGGTGTAGGGTTCGTACCAAGGCTCAGCAGAGACAGGTGCGACCTGCTCGGCCGCCTCGGGTTCGATTGCGCTGGGCATCTTTCAGCCTTCGATGACCGGAGTATGATAAAGAAACGCTCGATCGCGGAGGTTGTCGTGACCCTCAAGGCGAGGAGTGGGAGGGTGGTAGGAAAAGCAGAAAAGCGAAGGTCGGCCTGGAAAGGCTCCAAGGTGTTGGGGAGGAATAATCTTATTCGGTCATCGCAAGTCGAGGTAGCAGCGCAAGCACGCGAGATCTTGAGCGGTTGGGAGCTTCGGAGGGCTCCTGTACGGCGCAGGCGATTTTGCTTGATTCGATAGCTGATCGTCGGCAGTCTAGATTTGGTGCTTGAGATCAGTGCTCACTGGGAAGGCGGAAAAGGCAGCACGGCCAAACTGAAAGAAAGAAGGTTGCTCCAAGTCGCGGAACACCAACAGCCCCGCACACAGTGACACCTGCATGGGCAGCGAGGTGAATAAGTACAATAGTAAGAAGTAAATTACACGCAGTGAATAGAATGCCTTCAGGGTGTAGGCGGGGTGCGGCGTGCTGCCAGTCGCAAGTTGAGGTCCGTCGCGATTATGAACAGTCGGCAGGAGCGATATGGACCTACTGGCTACAGTGAATCTCTATTGGCCCGGGGTTTTGCCGACGGTCTCCACCACATGTCCCCACATGGAATTGTTTCTTACCCGCCAATGAAACCCATTCTGTCAAGCTCGGCGCGGGACCAGCAAAGCACGTCGTCACTCACGGCCCACTGCAAGTTACTCGAAAAAATTGGTCTTTACCGCTCGATTACATTTTGGTCATTAGGTATGCGCTGAAACAGACATACCAATACACTGCAGGTCCTAATAGCTATAAAGCTCTATAAATATTCTGTGATCTGTTCCAATGAGGACCGGCTTTAGGCGCAGCAGCGAAGTGAGAGGACAGCAGCCTCGGAAGAGACAATACCCCCAACTCGGCATTACCCTGGTACGTATTCAGCTCGCATGTTTTCTCTTACTTCTCCGCTTCCCTCTCGCCCGCGACCTCAGGGTATCTTCGGTAAGAAATTCTTCGGGCAGCCGAAACTCTGCCTCATCAAGCTCAGGCACGGCATGGCCCCACGCCCAGGCAATCCTGCCCTTCCGCCGACTCTTGTTGAGTGCAGTATCGCGCAAATGTGGGTTCTTCTGGAAGAAGGTTGTAAACTCCTTGTGCGCTTCAGGCTTGCGAAGTGGTAGAGGGGGAGGCGGCAGAGCCGGTGTCACAGTGCGTCTTCCCCTTCGAGACTTGGTTTTCGCGGCGGCCAGCGCCTCCTCCCGTAACTGCTTCGCGATCGAAGCATCGACGTCGCTATCGTCAGGGGGATCGGCATCCTTGGCGTCCGGTATCTGGTCGATATCCTCCATTTCCTCGTCGCTGTCTGGGATCTCCATCTTTGTGGTATCTTCGTCTTCAATCATCTCCATCTCTTCTCCGTCATCGTCGTCATCTTCTTCGTCATCCGCTGTTTCTTCCTCGCGAGCAGCCTCCCGCTTAGCTTCCGCCTCGGCCTCGGCAATTGCGCGATCCTTCTCTAGCTTCCTGCGCTTCTCTTCAGCGGCCCATGTGCGGAACTTCTCCAGGATAGCCTGGCACCCCCGGATAAAATGGTCCCGAGCTGGTTCGAAAGTCTTCTTGCGGCTCTCAGTGATGCCGCTCACACCCATGACCCGCAGCCAGTCGGGACCCTGGAGACAATCCAGGAGTCTAATAATCTGGTCTTTCTCATGTTGGGCGCGTCCCTTTTCCGAGTTCCGAATAGAGCGCTCGAGCCGTTCCGATTTCTTGTGCGCGGGCTCGAAGAAAGAGTCTGGCAAAGGATCTTCCAACGATTTGTTCTTGTTCTGCGAAGTGAGAAAGCTGAAATCTATTCGTTGCGAATCCCATAAATCGGTAAACAATGAATCGCTGTAGCTCCGTATAGAAATGCCGTGCAGCTGTGGTTGAAGACTGTGGCTCATTGTATCGCTCGAGGATGGTTTGGGTACATTATCGATAACTATGGGTGTATCCAGCCCAAGAATATCTGTCAAAGAAGCCCAAAGTCAGTGGTCAATTCCAGATTTCGTCGCAATAACCAGCAAAATGGATTGGGTTGCCCTTACGTTGTTCTTTTGGTTCATTACCGATTACTTCGTCATAGTCTGGGAAATAGGCCGAGAGCTCGCTCTTGAACCGGGTGGCCTCCTGCGACCGCAATTTACGGCCTTGGGATTTAGTGTCCGCCAAATTCGCTTGCAGTTTGTTCAGCTCATTCTTTCCCACTTTCTCCTTATGCCGTGTCGGGGCCGGATGTTGTTGTTGCGGCTGCGTCCCGCGGGTCGAACCGGCTTTCGCGACTGTGGGAATCGGGGCGGGCGCGCGAGAGGGTGTCAGGTCACCATTGGGGCCTGCGACAGCGGCGGGCTTGGTGGTCTGCGCCTGCAAGACTATCGGTGTCGGCGGTGGCGGTGTTTTCTTCGCGTCGTTTGCCTCCCGCGAGACCCTCGATTGAAATGAGGAACGCGACGGGATCTCGACTGCAATCCCTGTGGTGAATCTGGCCTTCTTGGCAACTACTGGGTCATATTCGCGTGCCGATGTGTCGAGAGATCGCTTCGTTCGCTGGAGATTTGCGACAAAATTCTGGTTGTTGTTGGCCGCCCTCGCGTTGGCGACCAGCTGCTGCTGCGGGTGGCGTGTGTTTGGGTGCGACGGATGGAGACCCTCAGCTCGTCTTGAGCGGGTCAATGAAGTCGTCATTGCCATTTCGACGCGATGCAATCATGATGCACCAAACATGTCGGGATGACACGATGGGGGAGGGAAAACAGACCAGCAATGGGCGAGCAAGTCAGCGTGAGACGTAGTGGGATTTTCCTTTCGTGGAGGCGCCGGTTTTGGCGGGATGAGGTGAGGAGTTGTTGGCCGGCGTCGCTGCGACAGCCGACAACTTGATACAGCGCCCGCACTCGCCTGCTGGGGCCTTGCAGTCCGTTCGTTCAGTATAGGTTGCTATTGTCCCTTCGCTGCAGGTGGGTGTTCAATGGAGGAAAGTGGGAACCGCTCAGTAACAGCTGAGCCCGCTCCCAAATCTCCCGTTTTCAGCTGCCTGGCTGTGAGGGGAATTTGGATGGAATATTCACTTGCAGTCTTCCACGGTTCTTGACTGAATGTGCATTTTTATCCCCTCAATCAAGCAGGCTCCAGGGAGCAATTGATACATACCTTCTTCCTATGCCACTTGCAAATCCTATTCAGCGGATCCAGTCAACAAAGTATGAAAAATCCACAAACAATAATTTGTCATCAAATCATGAAGAGTGAAGCGTGAATACCACGTGCACATAACAGAAAAACATGGAGTGAAGACACAAGTAACTTTCAAACCGCCCATTAGCGTGTCACAATGTCACACATGGCCCGCAAATTACCTAGGTAAAGAAAGAAAGTTCAACTGTTGACTGAATTTCACATTGTCGCGGCAGAAGATCTACAATCGAATACACAGCGTGTTTGCTAGGCAAGAAAGACTGGATTATGGAGCGGGGATTTATTTGACTCCACCATATCTATCTGTACAAGAGGTTATTTCAGCCAGCTGTCGCCCAGCTGTCACCCAGCTAATGGCATCTCCCCCAACTGACAACCTCATATCGGATCCGTAGATCAAACTCCGTCAGTAAACCTTCCTAGGTTGAAGCACCCAGCCGCAAAACGATCGCACACCTAAGCTTCTACCCTTCCGAAAGAATAAAACATTATTTTCATTCATCATAGATAGGTAATTCGTGACGCATATGCTGCGGTGATTGTAAATACATGGATATTCCGTACTGTACAGCAACATTGAGGGATTTGGCCTTTCCTGACATCAAAGCTCATCAAACATGTATATCTCATCAATCAGACTCCACTGTCGAAATTTCACCCAAAGCCCAAACATGAGAACCAATAACGCAAATAACTAAGCACACGATCAGTCGATTAGTACGTCCATGTGAGCTCTTAGACCAAATATCGGTCTCGGAGTGAGTGAACCGCTAGATTCGTAGTCCATTAAATCCAGGAATACCTTCAGTAAGGCCTCGGTTCGGTTGGGCTGCGCCGTTTTGCCTTCGGCCAGCAGCACCAGGTGTCGGAGCCCGGTTAAACCCATTCCTATTCAAACCGACGAAAGGCTCGTGAAAAGGAAACATTGGGGGAAGACGAGCAGGGGGCGCTTGTCTGTTCGCGCCCCCTCCAACTCCGCCTCCCACATTCCCGTTTCCATTCGCGTTTTGACGCCGAAGGTGAGGAGGAGCAAACTCGGGAATGACCCCTGGGTGTGGGCGTGGAAACCATCCAGGACCCCCCATGGGAGGCATCCTCATGTTGTTAGGTCGACCCTGAGCGTGGGCCGGGTCGATTAGGTCGATGAATGGGTCACGCTCTGTACATTCGGCTTTGTGCCGACAGAACAGAAACCCATGCTCATTCCGTTGGAAGGGGGCGATGCAGATATAGCACCACTCATGGCCGCAGACACCTGGCAAAGAGTTAGCATGCGTAGATCTCTATAAGTAACAGATAGGGCGAGAGGAGAGGAACTTACAAGTGATATGATTGCAACCAGAAAACTTGTGCACATCCTTCTGACATTCTGGGCACTTCTTGCTCGTCTTCTTGATCATCTGCTCCGAGGCCTTGTCGTCCTTCTTCCGTTGCTTATTCCGCCGGTCGTAATCGTCACAAGTCTCGCCTCGATGCCAGGGGACGTTGTGTTTAATGCAATGACGGGCGGAGCAGGCCTTACACTTGAACTTAGCGCAGTTCTCGTCGTCTATCTGCCCAGAAGTACATGTTGCGGACAGACACCACCGGAAGTTCGGTAGAGCTTCAGCCGCGGTGCGTGTTGCTAGGGAGTCCCATCGTTCAAACGTCGGCGGATTGGCATACCGCTTCATGTCTGCATGTTGGAGAAGCTCCGGGCAATCAGGGCACTTAAGCCTATCCCAACTTGTTCTCTCGAGGCCTGACTGCAACCACTGGGCAAGACACTCCTTGCAGAGCGCCGCCTTGTGCTTGCAGCCTGCTGTGATTCGGATTGGCATCTCGCTAATCCTTTTGTCATCCATGCAGACTGCACATGACTCCGAAGGCGCCAAGAGCCAAGTTTCCTCTTTTGCAAAAGTCTCGGCAGCATCTTGCGGGATCTCGAAGGTATACGTCGCACCCCATTTAATAGGGGTGAAGCTCCCAGGGCAGCTGGCGTTCTGCCTCAAGACGACGCTTGAGAAGTCGAGGTCAACGTTGCTCTTGCCATATGTGCGAACAGCGCGGAACAGGCGATGCCTGATATACGACTGCATCTCCCGGAGCTCCATGCCTTCTTGGAAGACTGACTGAGGGGGATGATAGATGTATTCCCGCCCCAGGCCTTGGAGAATCACATAGCAGTTGGGCGGGTTGACATCAACTGCTACCCAGCGACAGAACCATTGGGATTTGATCTGACGAGCTTCCCAGCACTCGCCCTGTAGGAGACCTGGTCGCATCCCGCCGCGCGCACTCAAGACTATCCTGTACGGATCGTCAACGTTCATGTAATCGGCTATTTTTTTCCGTACCTGGCCGACCGTAGCCCCTTCGTCGATGGCTTTCACTAGCTCGTCCGAAAGTGCAGAGTCAAGCCGGCCGTTTGTTTCATCCTGCCAGTGGGTAAATTTCCAACCCTCGAGCTCCGTAGTACTCTTCCCCATCCGATACCATATCGCTGGAGAGTCTTTCAATACCACGGCCTGAGGCTCAAGAAGTTTCCCCTCCGAGTAAAATGAGAATTTGGCATCGGGAGCGATACGCTTGTTCCGTTGTTCATATCGGCGGCGGACGACTGATTCTAGGCGCGAAACTGGTATCCCGGGCTTGATGGTAAATTTCCAGCTGAGGTACCTGTCATCCAGACACTTCAGTTCAATTTCAACCAGAAGTCGCTCTCGGGAATGATGCCGATGTTTGTGGTGATGGTGATGGCGGTGGCGCTTCGTCCGACCGTCTTCGTCATATCCATCGGGATCGTCGCGCTTCCCGTGGTGGTGATGTTTGCGATCCTGGCGTCGATCCCGACCCTTGTCCACCTCCCTGTTCCGGCTGCTCCGGCGGAGATCCCAGCCCCGGCCTTCGTCTCGATCCCGATCGCGATCCTGATCCCGCCCCCGGTCCCGCGTCCGGTCCCGGTCCCGCTCTTGATCCCCACTCGGACGATGCTTCCTGGGGATAGTTGCAGCGGCGGCCCCAAAAAGGCTTGCAAACGGTATGTGGGACTGCAGGCGGGAACCCTTGCTAGCGGCGTGACGTTCTGGGGATTTTTGGCGTCGCTCCGCTTCGTTGCGCGCCATCCTGGGTCGCGGATGTCCCGCCTTCCATGACACGGTGTTTTGGGGTGGCAGGAGAGAGCTCTGACAGCGTTTGCAGAGGCTTCGAGGGAAAGAAACACAAGAAAAAAGGGATTAGGCTGCGACGAGGCGCGTGCCTGCAGCCGCGCGTGCTACGCCGAGGAAAAGGCTCAGTTATCAGGAAGATAATGAATTCGACGAGGCCGAACGACCAAACGAGGGGCGGCCGAGCAATGCTATGTGCAGTAAGTAAGCTGCGTACTCCGGCAGCTCGCTTTGGTGGCGGCCCAAGAGCCTCCAACGCGGTACTATGGCTCAAATTGCGGCCAGAGGACCGGACAGGCACGCATCTGCACGGTATGAACCAATCGATCGTTGCCACTGCAAGGCAGCGTTGGATATGGCGTGGCATGCCGGCCACGGCCAATCAGCCCCGTGAATGCGCACGTTGCTGGTCTGTGAAGCTGGTGGAAGCGGTTGAGGGGCAAATAGCATTTACTCTTGGGCACCCATGAGTGAGGAGACTGCCAACGCAGGCGAGCTGAGCAGGGGCAGCAACTTTGTTGGTGCTTGCAGGCAGCCTTCCCATCCCGTCGTTCCTTCCATCGTACCCGAGCAACCCCGCATCGTCATCAGCAAGGAGAACATGCAGGTGAGCGCTGGGCAAGGCCGGGATTGGTCGCCCTGTCAAAGTGAGAGAGTGATCGGTTGGGGAAGGCTCCCTGAGCTTGGGGTTTCAAGTGCACAGTTCCATCGTTTGCCCCACGCCGCAGCCAGCGAAAGCAACCCAAGGCGGGCGTAGTGGGGGAGTTGGAGGTTTGCTTGGGTCAAGAAACACAGGATTATCAGACGGCATAACTTGATTCGACATGTATCCTACCTGCTTCACGAAGAATATGCTGTGTATCGGGTGGGGAGTGGGGAATGGGACACCCGTCCTCTGCCGGAATGAATATGGTTACACCAGTGTGTCCCACCCTAACTCTCCGCCCATGCAAAGGGGATGGGTGCAAAGGGGCGCTCAAAGACAGTCATGTGTGTGGAAAGCACCACAAGGCTCTCGACAGGTAGGCCTGATCACTGTTGTCACTTTCACTCAAATTCATCATTTCCATGTACGTACGAATATGTGAGGGGTATCAGACGAGCATCGTTCCTCTGATAGAAAATCTAATTGATATATATGTAAGGCAAAGGGAAAAAAGGGTATCTTGATGTCTAGCTTGAGTAAGTGTAATTGTTGGGCCACAACGGGACCTCCAATTCATCGCTTTGCCTGTCAACCAAGATAAGCTTTCCGCCAGGTCGAAGAGCAGCCCGAAACATCATGATCCAGTTGATGCCGTCTCGGGTCGAGGCACCGAAGTACTCTTGATCAGTAAACGGATTCACCATTATCGTCCCCGCCTCCGCAGTCTCAATATTGAGGGGGTTTATCCCAGTATATAGCATGTAAGACCGAAGGCCAGCAATGACAAGCATCTTGAGGTTCGGCGTACTTTCCACCAGAGAGTGTGCTAGGTATACCACATCTCGGGGGGCGAGCCCTTCGTCGTCGTCCGTCGTAAAGCCCCAACTGTAGCCCCGCAGGTCCAGAAACAGCGTGTCCAAGGCCTCGAGCCGCCGCCACTGTACACGAAGACATTGACTGCGCTCCAGGCACAACGCATAGTTGACCTTGTTCAGAATACTCTGCGCAGTAGGCGTCAGCTGGCCCGAGATGGGCATTGTAACAACATCACCTACCGTCATTCGCCAGACCTCCATTGGTGTATTGAGCATGAGATGGCGGATGTGTTTGTAATACGGGTTGGAGGGCTCGCCTGGGACTGTCAGGGGCAACACATCTTTCCAGTTCCTTTCCGGGCTTTCGGCATCGCTGACACTCAGAATGGGATTCCCGACTTCCAACAACGGGCGAAATGCCCAGTCGTCCTCGTACGGGAGCAATGTCAATGCCTCATAGTCCCGTAGCATCCGTTCAAACTCCAGCTCCTCGTCCAACAGCGGTCCGAGCTCAGGTTGTAGATGCTCGATTTGAATCAGGCTCTTCAACCACGCCCTTGCCAGTTCTCGTTGAAAGAATGGGCCGAGCTCCTCCAGGCCTCTTGGATCCTCCATCATTGGGAGGTAAAGGTGATCAGCCTTGCCGTGGTCAAAAGTCGTTGTGATCGTCCCCTTTTGCCCGGGGCTAGTTGGACTAGTGTAGGTGTCGAACCTCGTGTGCCGTAGCAGTTTTTCGAGATCACCATGTTGTCTTTGGCAGATCCCCCAACCTGGCGTAAAAATGTGGAACGCACACACTGGAGGCTCTGTGTATCGCTGGGTCAAGACCTGCGATTTCAGCTCAGCTGGCAAGTTGGAGAACGGAAACGCCATAATGCCTGCGAGAATAAACCTTGTTCAGAGTGATCCAGAAATAAGTCGCGACACTAGCGGATGTCAGTGTCAGTCCTAGGCGGTCCCTCTGGTCTTTTAACTTGTCAAAGGGGGACAAAGAACGGAGCTGAGACAAAGAGGATCAAAGCCATTGTTCTGAATCAAGGTGATTGTGCACACACAATGTATTAGATGCCGGGCTTGATTTTTTGTTACCGACCTATCACTGACCACATCAACATCCTCATCCGTCTGATTCCATGCTTCCCTTCATTCAGGCATCGTCAAACCATTTATCTCGTCTCCTCGTGCATGCTGAATCCCCAGGTCTTTAGACGATTGCTGGGGGTATGTACCTTGTGATCGTCTCTGTAAACAGCCTATCCAGCGAGATATTAGGGGGGGGGGGCTAATTTGATACATGAAGTGAAAAAACGATCAACGCCATGGGCAAGACAATCGTCGCTTGCTCTCTAAGCTGCAGACCAACCGGCAATCCCTGCTTGTTTAGAGCAGAGCGGCCAGGACACCCGCGGCAACTGCGGCAATGCTGTTCCCGATATGAGCTGCGACGGTTGGTACAGCAGCAGCCTTAGAGGAAGAAGTGGACGAAGCAGCACCCGATGGCGATGCTGCTGTCCCGGACGGCGCGGCGGTAGTCGAAGAAGACTCGCTGCCACCGCTGCCACCGCTACCGATCTCCGCCTTGGAGGGGTCAAGGGTGCCGCACTTGCCCTTGATATCCGTCGTGCACTTGCCCTGCTCGATGGAGTTGCCAATGTTCTTTGCAATGCAATCCTTGAAGGCTTGCTCGCAGATGAGCTGTGATTCCCGTCAGTATGGCAGCCCGCTAGATCCAACGCCTTGGCAGACAGGAAGCACTCACCGTCGGCATGGACTGGATGTAGTACTCAAGACCGGGCGCAGATCCGTTGGCACAGGTGCACGTGAACTTTAAGTCGATCTGCGAGGTTCGCGCGTCAGTTAATCCCAGCCCCGGCAGCCTTCTCGGAGCCGAGAACGTACCGGAGTGCAGGTGTTGGCTTTGGCGGTGCCACCGCAGAGGATTCCGCAGGTGTTGAACTCGGCGTTGCACCATTCGGCTGTGTCAATTGTTAGCCCATGTCGGTAGGGATGGGATCAAGGGTCGGCAGGGACTTACTTCTCGTCGTGGGGTCGACTGTGCCGGGGTTGATGGTGAAGTTGCTCTGGGCAACGGCCCCGGTGAGCGCAGAGAGTGCGACAAGGACGGTGGTTTGACGCATCGTGAATTGGAAAAGCTGTGGATGGTGCAACGGGCGGGAAGAGGATGTTTGATGAATAAACAACTAGCGAATATCGAGCTTGATATACAAGACGGTGTGAGCTTCCAGACAGGCGAATGTGGGTCCTGGGCTTGGGTTGGCGTCTTCGTAAGAGAGGAGGTTGGGAATGTCGGTTTTGGGATGGGGGAGAAACGCCTCTTTGAGGAAGGCACGAAACATGATCTTTTGGTTGCTCTTGTTTTCCAGCCAGCAGCGGCAACCAGGCCCGTGGGCACCCCGGCAATCAATGATTATGGGGAAATTCGGCGGGACCTCACGATGGATGAAAATTCGTGGCTGGCGATTGGCTACCTGCAAGCTCGGCCGGCAGGTCAACGCCGGGCTGCACGCATCAAGCTCTGTGACGTGGAGTCTTGGCCCGGCCAGTCGCACCTGCTCTGACCTGGACCGCCTGCCTGGTGATTCCCTGGAAACACAAGCCCGGACAACCGCGGTGAGCAGGGTCTTTGGCAGCGGTACTTCATGCATCTATTGCTCTGCGACTACTCATCGTGAAGGTTTTGGTCCGTACTTCACCTCCTGATGGACTGGATAATGGCGCATCCCCATATAGCCTACAGTGCCCTGCCACTGACGATAAGATAAAAAGGACCGGGAGGGAGATAACCGAATGGAGCAAGGGGTTCGCGGGCCAATTGGCCAGGGAGATAGATCTCGAGTCTCATTTTCGAAACACCAAAGCGCAGCAACCTCCTGGTGGGGGAGGGTCGCCGTGTGCGGGTTGACATCACCTCGGGAGCTGGTGCATTGGCATGCGCCAGCCTGCAGATTTTCATCTCAATTGAGCGTGATGGTGGGCAGACAGAAACAGAGTGGAGGCCAATTTATCAAACTGGGATGCGCGTTCTACAGGTCTTCGATGCAGAAAATCTCTTCCTGGCAACGGGAGCAGGTTTGCCGATAAGCATTGGGCAGAGTGGCGCCCTCCCCCACCTCTCAGGAACACCCAGCTGGAAGGTCCAATCAGCAAGTTTGATTTAGGGTATTGTGAGATGAACTCCCACAGCGGGAGCCACATGCTTTCCGGGTCGAGGCTACCGTCTTCCAAGGTCTCCGTGCATATGGAATCCGAAAAGCTCCCCATAGCAGTCATCAAGATTAGGGCGACAGATGCTTGTTCGGTGTTGATTGAAGCTTGGTCTGCGTGGACAGGGGAACTAGATGCTGTCCGTGGGCTGTCAATGCACTGTTGTTGCTTTGGATGCACTGTCTAGCGCTGTCATTCATGGCCTCTTCTATCAGATGACATGGCGGCCATGTTCCGAGACAACAAACAGACGCCGTGGCCGTCTTACATTGATCAATAGGTTGCTTAGGCAGGCTGCCTGGTCGGGCCTATCAAGGCGCATTGACTCCGGGGCTGGGATGACAGCGAGGTCGAGGCAAAATAACATCAACTTGGAAATGGCACATGAGTGCTGGTTGCTAAAAGGCAACGAGCCTGTGTGGTTTCGCCATGTCTCAAGGGCTGTAATCTAGGTCCTGGCGGGTAAGCGCGATGCGACGCAAGCAGCCAACCAACAGACCCATTGAACACATGGTGAGGGAGCATGCTCGAAGTCGACTCACCACCGTTTCGCAACGTCCGCAAAGTTGCGCATCTTTTGCACCTGCACCGCACCGGCAAAGTACCTCTGTCGACCACAGCAAAATGGCGCTTTTGTTGGTGGCGGCCGTTGTGTCGGTCCTCGCGCTTGCGTGGCTGTATCGTATCAACTCGGCAATGCGAGCGGTCCCTGATGAAGCAACCAGGATGGCGCCTCGACGCTGGACCAGAGAAGAAATCCGGGAGACGTACGAACGCATGAAGAAAACGCCAACCGATTTTGCTGAACACCTCCCACCCTGCCTTGATCGGCGATATCTGGTCGTTGGTGGATGCGGAATGGTGGGCGGCGATATCGTGCTTCAGCTGTGTGAGTGAACTCCGAGGATTTCTTCTCTTGCCCCTTTTCCTCTTGTCGCGGGAGGTCTGAGACAGCTGCTCCTCCTCGGACATGAAAAGAAATACCCTATAAGGGAGAATATCGGCTGATACCCATTACAGTGCAACGAGGGCAAGCGCCGCAGGGTATCCGTATCCTCGACTTCCAGGGCTTGACCCGGCGGGATATGCTCGAGACAGCGGACGCTTGCGATTTCGTCAAGGCAGACATGACTTCATTGCCATCTGTCAAAGCCGCTTTCTCTAAACCGTGGCCAGCTTCGGTAGCCAAGCTCCCGCTTACCGTCTTCCATACCGCCGCAAAAATCCATCCGGGTGATCGCAGCGAGAGGTTGTATGAGCGGCTTCGCCGTGTAAATGTTGATGGCACAGCCAACCTGGTCAAGGCATCCAAGGCCGCCGGAGCCGATATTTTTGTTGCGACGTCATCAGCCTCCATCTCATTCATTCCAGCAAACTTTTGGATCTGGCCTTGGCAGAGCGTCCCTGCGAATTACTTCCATATATCCTCAGAAGCGGATTTCGAAGCCCCCATCCGCTCCCATTCCCTCTTCTTTTCGAATTGTGAGTTTTTAGCTCTGGTGTGTACGCACTTGACTCTAGATTGCTAACAGTAGGGCCATAGACTCTAAGTCGAAAGCTGAGGCCGAACGATTAATCTGTGGCGCGAATGAAGAGGGCTTCCGAACGGGAACGTTGAGGCCCGGAGGCGTAATCTATGGGCAGCACACCGATCCCGTTTTGGGATCCCTCCTACAGATGGGAGACTCGGTGACTTGGATGCCACACTTAATCCAGTCTGTCCCGGCCGGAATACCTTGAATTCGCTCGAGCTGCTAACCTAAAACAGAAACTTTGTCGACAGTCGGAACGTGGCATTGGGACATCTATTGTTTGAATCAGCACTTACACGAACGGCCAAGCCATCAGGTCGTCCATGTAGGTGCAAACCGAAGTGGTTTTCTCCCCTTTCTGTCCATTTCATGTTGTCTCGGGAGCCAGAAAAGAGCTTCTGCCCCCGAGACACAACCAAATTTCCTAAAATGAACAATATAAGCTGATATTTGCCATAGTTGTGATAACAAACCCAGGGCCAGCACTCGCATATCAAGATCTGTACAGCCTCGCGACTGAACTGTCCGTGACACGCGTCTCAGTTGCTAATATGCCACCGCTGCCGCTTCTTCTTGTCTCTTACGCGATCGAAGGATACACTCTTTTGGTCACCCGTTTCCCTATCTTAGCAAAGCTTGGCCTGAAGGAGTTGGGCTACCCCATCAGCTTTCTGCAACCAGGTGTTATCAAGGGGACTATGCATACTCTAGTGGATGACTCGGCTATCAGACGCACCGTGGACGAAGGCGGGTTAGGATATAGAGGTGCTTGTACCTCCCTCGAGGGGATGTGCGAACAACTGGCGGACTGGAATCGCGAGCATGAGGTCAAATAGGTATGCAAAAGGCTCACTGGCCGCGTCCTGCTGGGAAATTCACTTCGGTCACCTGGAGGCGTCTACCGTGTTATACAAAGACCTCATGGTAGGGGAGAACATTGGGGAGTGTTACAATGTGTTATGATTGCTGTTTTGTACTGGAGAGCGGTTGAGGATATAGCGACTACCCATTGTAACAGCTTTAGGAACATAACTCTATAGGAGGACCCCTGCAAAGAATGAGGCAATGGAGAGTGAAATAAAGTTTTGGTCAGAACCCGAATACCCACAAAGAGCGATCTGTTTGATGACGCCTCGGATGTTGTATATCGTGCCGCTTTTGGCCGTGTACTCGGTTCCTCCCGATATGGCACCCAGGAGCGGAATGTGTTTCTTGTCGCGACTGTTCACAAGCTCGGATTTGTGTACGAAGGCTCCGGCCCAATCTGTTCCGCGCGGAAATATCTGACCTTGACAACCTTCCACATAGTTTGTGCTAGAACATGTTTCCGCATCTATTGAGGTGGCGAGCACGTGGCCGTGGAAATCTTCACATAACAGCCCATGTAGCCGGAAACCGACTTTTCTTTGCGTTTAAGTGAGACATCAATTTTCTCACTGACACACCCGGATGAGCAGACCTCTGTCTGTCCCAACCGCCAAGAGACATTCCAGCGAAGAATGGTTTGATAGACCTGGCAGTGCAGTAACAATGGTCAAACTGAACCGTCAAAACAAGAACATCCAAAAACAGAGAGAAGACGCCGGATCCAATATTCCACCTGCCGAGTAAAGCAAACTTTCTTTGGTATCAGTTTCCACCCAGAACTCCCAAGACAATGCGAAACAAATCAAGAAGGCCTCTTGGGCCTTACGAAACAGGTGCTCTTTCAGAGGCAGGCAACGTGCGCCCAGCAGCATCTCTCGCCGGCGCTTTTCCTTTTCCCTTCCCCTTCCCACTGCTGCTCGAGCGGTTCTCCTCTTCGCTATCCGAAAGGCCAATCAATCGGGGTTGCTCATCAGAGGTCCTTAGCATTCTAGAATTCTCGTCGGCATGATCCTCCTCATCCAGCAGCTCGCCATCGGCAGTCTCAAAGTCGGGCGCCTCTATCCAGTCGCGAGGCACGACGCATGGCAGGGCGACACCGATACTCGCCGCTCGGTTGAGCCAGCCGGGGCCCGGGCGGCCTGTCAACTTCTGACACAGATACGATGTAAAATGATTGCAGTTCTTAGTCAAGAGGTTGTAGGACGTTCCAAGAAACTCTTCGGAGGCCTCGCGGATGATGGCGTCGATCTCGATCTGGGACGCGAGGGTGAAGCCTTGAAGGATCTCGGTTTTGAATGTGCCGCCCGGCGGTTCCATTTTCGGTTTTGTCCAGTACACGCCCGTTACGCTTCGTCTATCGTGGCCCCCGTATGCATACTCCTTGCCATTAATGACGACCCCCGAGTGGAGGAGAGACGTGCCGAGAAACCACAGGGTGGAGGATATTCGACCGGGCTGGGTGGCGAGATAGCAGGTTAGCAGGACAAACGGCGCTGCTGACTCGGGAAATGTTACCTACCGGGAGAAGGTCGTAAACATGAATCATAACTTCGGTTTTCTGAAGCGACATGGTAGACCTGTGGGATCTTCCCGGCTTCTGTTGCTTTCGTGGGGGCATTGTCGCGAGGTGGCGAGGAGCGAGCCCGGCGAAAGGGTCGAGGGTGATATGAAGCAATTCGCACCAAAGATGTCCACAGAGTGACGATAAACGGGCAAGAGTCGTAGACTGCCAAAGACGGCGATGGCCAATGTGGATTTCTCCACACGCAGACTGCCAATTGAATATGGGACAAAGAGGCTGAGGGAGGTAAAGTAACGAGTATGCCTACAGGGATAAGCGAGACCTTAAACCCGCGACGAACACGGCATTAAGTCATGAGACAAGGCTATAGGGGGCTGGAGGCACGGTCCGGATGAAGGTTGCCATGAAGAAGAGTTAACGAGGCCGTCAGCCGTGCGATGCAGTACCAACAAGGCAACAGGTTTGCGCGCGTGGAGGTGTCCGGTCGTCATTCCCGCACCGAATGCATCGCCCTGAAGCTGGCCGATTTGGGACAGGCCAAGGGGACAGCGCTGAGGATGGGCAGACCTTATCTTGCGCTCATTTGATTGGACAGTACGGATTCGCAGAGCCCCACAGAGCATCAGCCTGGTCACTCTCGGGCAATTGATCTTCCAGCCCAGTCGAGCGTGGACCCGCCTTTCCTGCCTCCAATTGAGAATTTTCTGCCGCCAAAAGCTGCTGCGATCTTTCACTCGCAAAGCTTCCAAAGCTTCAAGCGATTGCCGGCGTGATAATCACAGCGGCCGACCAGACCGTCAAGCGATTGCTTTGGGGGAGCCGTCTGTTGTCCACCAATCAAGCAGTCCTTGTGGGTGGCTGAAGGCTTTCGGCATTGAGGGTTGCTTGTGCAGCCCTGCCGTCGCAACAATTTTTCACGTCTCCGCTACGTTTTTCAATTCTCTACCCCTCTTTGGCCCCGCAGCTGTTCTGCTATCAAGAAACCTTTGCTTGAGTGCACCATCACCCTCTTCCACACTTCTACACGTCACTACTCCAAACGAAACAAGATGCCTCCCAAGAAGCAGGTTGTCGAGGAGAAGATCCTCCTGGGTCGCCCAGGAAACAACCTCAAGAGCGGCATTGTGGGTTGCCTGGCCGGGCCTTGACTCGCCAATCCTGCTGACCGTGTTGGACGCCTAGGTTGGACTGGCGAACGTTGGCAAGTCCACGCTCTTTCAGGCCATCACCAAGAGCAACTTAGGCAATCCTGCCGTGAGTAGCCTCTTACCCCCTCCCCTCCCCTCTTCAGTTGCGCATCTCTCTAACTTTGCGACCAGAACTTTCCCTATGCCACCATCGATCCCGAGGAGGCCAGAGTCATCGTTCCCGATGACCGGTTCGACTGGCTTTGCGAAAAGTACAAGCCTAAATCCCGTGTTCCAGCCAACCTCACAGTCTATGACATTGCCGGCTTGACACGTGGCGCTTCTACGGGCGCTGGCCTTGGAAATGCCTTCTTGTCGCATATCCGAGCAGTCGATGCTATTTTCCAAGTCGTGCGCGCCTTTGAAGACGCTGAGATCATTCACGTCGAAGGAGATGTCAACCCAACCCGAGACCTTGATATCATCAGTGAGGAGCTCAGGCTAAAGGACATTGAGTTCGTGGAGAAGGCCCTCGAGGCCAAGAAAAAGATTACCCGCCAGGGTGGCCAGAGTCTCGAGCAAAAGAAGGCGAGAGAAGAGGAAGCAACCATCGAAAAGATTCTCGCCTGGTTGAAGGATGGCAAGGATGTCCGCAAGGGCAACTGGACCCCGAAAGAGGTAAGCACATCTCCCAACTACTTGATTGCGTTGCACTCTTCCCCCATATTTCATGATGATAAAGGGCCATAAGGCCTGATCTTTATAACCCAGCTCGTTGAATGCCTTTTGGCATATTGAGATAAAATACCCGTTCTGAAAATCCACTCACTTTATCACCGAACATACGAACAAATTGTCAATCAGAAGCTAACTTTGTTCTCAGGTCGAAGTCATTAACCCTCTGTTTCTCTTGTCTGCGAAGCCTGTAGTTTTCCTCGTCAACTTGTCTGAGAAGGACTACATCCGGAAAAAGAACAGACATCTTGCCAAGATCGCTGAGTGGATCAAGGAGAACGCTACGGGCGATCCTATCATCCCCCTCTCTGTCTCATTCGAGGAGCGTTTGACCAGGTTCGAGACCGAGCAGGAGGCGCTTGAGGAGTGCAAAACTGTTGGCGCAGATTCTGCGCTGCCCAAGATCATCATGCAAATGCGCAAGTCGATGAACCTGGGCAGCTTCTTCACCGTTGGCCCTGATGAGGTTCGTCAGTGGACCATTCGGAACGGCATCAAGGCGCCCCAGGCTGCCGGTGTCATCCACACGGACTTCGAGAAGACTTTCATTCAGGCCATCGTGTTCAATTTTAAGGTCCTCAAAGAGCTTGGCGACGAAGCTGAAGTGAAGGCGAAGGGCAAGATCATGACCAAGGGCAAGGACTACGTCGTGGAGGACGGAGACATCCTCCTCATCAAGGCCGGTGCTGCCAAGGGTTAAGTTGCTGTGGATTTCTGAACAGACTCGTGTGTATCAGGAGGTTGATGCGGCGGAGCATCGTCTCTCCTTTGGCCGGTGGTGAGCCATCTTGCTCCTTCGGTAGAGGGTAGCGATCTAGAGATATCCAGTCAATCCCATGCAGTGCAACTCAAGTCGATGATTTTGATTGGTCATGTGCTAATTTTGCTGGCTTTCTCCCGTGTGTTGCAAGCAACGAGTCCTCTGATCGGGAACCCTGAACGCAATATCCATGGGCCAAACATAGGCACCGGTTCATGTGTCACTCACCCAGTCAGCTATGTGTTGAATCCATGATACATCAAGGCGGCATGCCCAGCGATACCGAGCAACGCTGGCAAATCGCGTCAGGACCCGGCAGGCGGCGAGGCAAACAAAGGGCAACATGAGGCGAGTTTTGTCGGCGGGCTGGAAGACTGGAACGGGGGCGAAAGCCGGGCGTGCGGACTGAAAGCGGTGTGAGCTGGTGATGGATTATTGCTTGATTTCTTGATCTCGTCCCATGTCCAGCTGAGATGCCTCCCGTGATGATACTGTCGATTATTCGTCAACCAAAACTGGAAGATGGGAATATTCTTGGTCTGGTCTGGTGGGTATGCTTGGCGATGCCAAGGGCTGCGGGCTACATTCTGCCAGTGGCACTTGTACAGAGTGTGCAGGCGGGCGATGCTAGTTGGAAACACTGTACGGAGTACATGGTGCAGATGGGAACCCACCCACTGGGCTCAACGGCTCGGGTACCTGCCGTTGTCTTTTCTTGAGTAACAACTGACGCACCTTGGACCTGGGCAGTGGCGTGGGGGCCTGTCTGCTGTACGGTGTACCTCCCGTCTGGTTTTCCCACAGCCGCGGGAACCTAGCTCCGTTGTCGGATAGAAGCGACTTCTTGCTGTCTCGGGGTGAGCTGTGTCGGGAATCCACGTCGAAATCTTCAGGACCGCGACTCGGCGCGAGGCGGGATTGCGCCGATTGGGTGAAGTGAGGCAGCAGGAAAAACTGATTTGCTGGCGGGAGGCTTTGTAGGACGCTGAAGGGTCAGGGTCTATCTACCCTTTGCCACTGAGTTGCATAGTCACCTGAAGGGGAGGGTTACACAGCAAAAGAACCGCGGCTTTCGGAAGCTGAAAAGATTCCTGCATGGCAGATGGGAATCTGGCATAGGAGCTAGGTAGCCAACCCTGGACCCAAGCGTCGGGAAACGCTCGAGCTGAAACGGTGGCATGGAATTTGATGCCATGCGCTTGGAGCGGCCTTGTGGACATACAGTGCCTAGTCTGGTATTAGTATGCAACTCGGATCGAGGCGTGCTGGAGCGCTGCCGCAAGGGGCTGCTACTTCACGGCAATGCCAAGCCCGGAAAACCGTTGGGACGAGTTCGTAGCCTATCCGCATCCCCGTGGCTGACTTCTTGGGTGGCGAGCGCGGCAGAAGGCGGCGACTCGAGGCCGAGCAAGCAAGGCGGCAGGTCTGCAGAAGAGCAAGTCGACGAGCGGAGATGATCTAGGGATCCCCTGATTTGTAACAAGTCTGGCGCCGCAGGGACACAAGGTGATATGTGATAGATGTGCCGTGGGCCTTGTTGAGCTTTGAGACTGCGCCCATAGATCACATAAATCTCAGCGCAAGACAGGAAGAGGTGATGGATGGTATAAAGGCTCGGAGGGTTCTCTTCCCTTCCAGAGAGCGGACTAGCAAGCGGTCCAGGATCCTGTCGTCTGTGTCGAGTCAAGATTTTCGAGGATCTTGCCTCGCAGGGAGCATCATTTCGCGCCGCCAACCAAGTCCGCATCCGCGCCGACCCACAGGCCCAGAAAGCATCAGAGAGTGAAGCGTTCAGTGACTTAGCTTGAGGGGCTTCTCTTTTCGTCGAGACAATGTCTGACAAGTACTGCGACCACAAGGCAACACATGGCTGTGAGTAATGTTCAATATTGTCGCCGCAAATTCGTCGGTGTTGAGGTTTTGCCCGCAATCTTCGGCACTTCTTTCAAACGCACGAGTTGCCCTGAGGAGGTATTTCTGACAATAGAACGTCGAAGGTACCGTCGTTGTGCCTAGTAACCGGTCTCTTTGCGACAGCTGTGCAAAAGGCCAATGTTCATGAGCCCCGTCCAGCAACCAGGGCAGTGTCTCCCTTGAGCTCGTTTGGTTGCTGAAACGAAGGCCGTCAGGGTCGTTCAAAGAGGGGTTTGACAGGACCCGTGGATGTGGACAGACGCTATGGAAATTGCAGTTAGAGGGAAACTGCTGAGATTACGGGGTGGCCGTGGCTCGCCTGATTTTAGGGGTTCGTCTTGGTTCGTCGCAACAGCAATGGATTGATGTTGTGAGAGTGGACTTTGGGGTTGGAGGAAGATCGGGTGGCCTGTGCCGTAATGACGCAGAGAGGCGGGCGTATGTGGAGCTGTTCATCGAAAGGTCCGGGGGTGTTGTCGAGTAGTACATACCTAACATCAGGTAGCTTTACTATCTTAACAAGTTGGTTCAAATATGAATTTGGGCGACGAGATGCGCATGGGAAGGAAGGGTTGCGCAGGCTCAAGGCAGGCTCGTTCGGTCAACGGAACCTAAGGTTCATTTAAGGACAGCCGAATGAGTAAGAAAAGGGAGCTGTGACGGTAGAGAACGTCAAGCTCACAGATACTCAATCTCTCACAAATTATCCAGTGGTGTATTGAACAAAAACCGGGAAAGAGCATAAAACTTTCGGCGCGGCATGAAGTGGGTGTTTCGGGAGATCCCATAGGTTTATAAGTTATCATTTCGTGCATCAATATGTGCGAGTACTTTGCAATATGCAAACACGAAGCCCCCAGGTAACTCCCGGGTAGTTTTCCAGACCGAACCATCAAGCCGTGCTTCCCATATCCAACATGCAAGCAAACATGCCAGCCAGCAGCCCAAGAACAGGGAGTAGAAGCTGCCCCAGGTATCAAACATCACTCCGGTTAAATAATCCCCAAACATCGCTTCCCCGGCAGAATTAAACAATAAGGTCCAAACATGAATCGAAGTACAAGCAAGTGGCGGATCGGATGCGGTCGTCAGGTGAGGCGGTTATGTAGAGGCGGTGGGCGATTGATTGGGACAAGCTTCATGAGAAACGTGTTGGTAGCGTAATATACAGAGGTGCTTTGGTTGGTTTATGCGACGAGAGCCACGCCGGCGCCCAAAAGCGACAGCATGAGCCCGGACTGGATGAAGAGCCCGGCAGCGCCGCTCGTGGGGATAGGCGTAGACGTCTTCGCCTTGGTAGGGGTAACAACGATAACAGACGTCTCGATTGCGGTGGGTTTGTGGGTGGGTACTGCCCAGCTGCTCGCGTTGTGGTGAACCCAGGTCGGTTGAGCAGAAACGGTTGAGTTCGGCTTGGGCCAGTGACCGGCCGGGCAGTCGGTAGCGGTAGGGTTGCACTCAGTGATGGTGACTGTCATGGTCATCGTCGACGTCGAGGTGGTGGTAATGTCCTCATCCTCAGCAGGGGCATTGGCCATGACCAGCGAGAGGCCGGCGGCCAGGATGGTGAAGATGCTCTTGAACTGCATTTTGAATAGATGCTCGACTGCGACAGCGGTGTTGTGGAGATCGATTCGGTGGTCGGAGACGCGACAACAGTATTCCTCGTTCGGTGAGAGAGAAGGTACAGCAAGGTCAAGAACGGAACCGGCGTTTTTTGTCTGGAATAAATCGAGAAATTGACAAAAGACAGGAGATATCGGGATTGACCTCTTAGTTGGTAGAGATGTTTAAAAGAATGTGGCGAGGCTGAAGCCGAAGCATCAAGCGCACGAAAATGAGTGTGGGGACGAAGACCTGTGAATGGCGTTGGAGCGGAGAGGGGAAGGAAACAGAGTTCGGACGACAGCGGGATCTCCCTCCTTTTCAACGGGCCAAAGACTTTTTCGGCTCTCCGTGGCGCAACCAGGAACAGGAGCGCCGCAGCAGCATTTGATTGGCCCGGTCTTATGCAAGGAACGGGCGTTGGCGTTCTTGGCGCTTTAGCCAGGGCTTCCAAAAACATCCAGCCAGTCGTGGTCGCTCGTTTCAAGAGCTGTGGGTCAGCAGCATGCCAAGCTCTGTATGTTTAGCTCAACATTGCGGCATTGCCCCGCATGGGATGCACGACAATCCAGCGGCTGCAGGACTCGCGCTGAGCGCACTCCACACTTTCAAGGCAGATCCAGATCTGTGTCCGCAGTAGATTTTTGGATGGACAACCCGAGCCATCCACGCATCCACTGTCATCTGGAACGGACACTGCGAATTTAAGGTTGGCTGTCTTGGTCTGGCTGATAAAATAGCATCGCACAAGCCGGGGTTGATGTGATTCGTTCGCAGGCCAGCCTGTCCCACCCAGAGCTCCGAAATTGAAATTGCCTTCCTCTTGATGACCCCGATAGATGCGCCAAGGACTGTCCACCAAGCCACATCCGGGTCCCCATGCAGCCACTTGTCTCACTCAGCCTGCGGAGAAGCGCCTTCACTTCCGAGGACAAGCGATACAAGGCCGATGTGGTGATGCTGTGAGCGGGCAGGTAAGATGCTGCCAGCTTCCTTATTCGGTGATACGAAAAAAATATTGAGGCGACCGCGTAATGCGGCGGAATGCAGCGGTGAAGCTTGCGACATGCGACAGGCCGTTGATATTGGCATTTGGCAAAAACAAAACGTCCAAATTGGGCGAGTGGAGCTTTGACAGGGCTCTCTCCTCCTTTCATCTCAACTAATAACCCATCCTCCACAGATCGATGCTGACATCAACCCGGCCAAAAGTGCCTTCCAATTTTATCGCGACACAAAAAGGTGGCCCTCGGCCATATATCCTTCCAAGGAACCCCCTTCCATGCTTGAATTGAGCTCTGACAGCCTTTGCGCCCCTATCAACACCCAGTACCCCAGGCTGAGGGAGCCATGGTCCGTTCACCAGCGTCCTCTGCGGGGTGAAGACGGTCTAGATTCCCACGTTTCCAGAAGAACCATTTCTGTCGTGACGGTGATTTGGGTACGAACGCGGTTGACTCTAGACGTGGGCACGTACTCTTGGCTGGCATATTCTCGCGCTCGCCGATAATAGTTGTTGTACGAAGGCCGAAATGGTGGGGATTCCAACCAACTTGACTGAGGTCGTCTCTCTAGCTGCGCATCCTGGTATATCACACCGCAGCGTCGTTCATACCGCACTTCTACCTCCCGCGGGGCCGCTCCTTCGAAGGAGACGGTGACTTTGGTATAGCGTCGAGGCTTGGCTTCGTAGTGGCGCGGCATCTTGCTAGGTTTCTGGAGTCGGACGTTCGGTTGAGGGGATGGACCACCAGTACATGAAGAGGATCAGCAACTTGAAGTTAGAAGCGATGGGGTTCAGTTGTGCAATACGAAAAGTAGGGGCGATATATACACTGTCACAGAATCAAGTTTGTCTTGTGAAGGAACCAGTTTGTCTCGCAATCTCCTGAGGTTGAACAGCCACTCAAGCTCATAGATCTTTGTGAGAACCTGGTGTTCCATGTGGACAAACAGAAAAGGGGTGTGACCGGCGCGGTGAACGAGCCCGTTGTTACCTGCTAGCATCGGTGTGCTTTCTGAGTTGAACTCTTTACAAGGAGTTGTCTTCAATCATCAACAAGGCTACGAACCTCTCAGACATCATTCTTATCTTCCTCAGGTGCCCTTGCCGAATTCATTTGATGCATTCTCTTTTAATAAGGATTTTCATGAGATACATCCTGGTTTGGGAAGATTGTGTACCCAGCCAAGTCATCCGTTCCCTTTCTGCGAGTCGCCACACATTACAATTCTGAGTTTGCCAACTGTGCACCTTGACACCCAAACAATCAGGTTCAGTTCCTAGCGTGGAAAGAGGTGATAGGTTGGATGAAAGGGAATAGGCTGACAATGAGTAAGAGACTCGGGAACTTTGCCGCCAACCGGAACAAAAGCAGTTTCATCTGTTGTCGATACCATCAGGCCACCAGCCATGTCCCGCCTGAGACTTTGTTTTGTTTCTTCACTTCCTTGCTAAACTGCCTTTCTACAATCCACTCTATCAGAGCAGCACAGCAAGTGCCTTTCATATCCTTTGACACTACTAAGGTACCACAACACATCTTGAGGTGCTTAGGTCAACGACCCCTCCTGTTCTTGCCTTGCTACCCCTCACCACTCCGCAGTCTAGGCTGCCCCTCACTCAGCTCCACGCCGACTAAGCTCTCGAAGCCCAAAGCGCAGTTGGGCACCTCTGAGAATCTGCAAATTAAACAAGTAACAGCCTCCAGAAAGGGACAACAAGGGAACTTAGACCAAAAAGATAAGGCGACAATGACATCAGCCAGCACCAGCGACGCGCCCTCAGGGGCAGCAGCATCACCCGCGGCGCCTTCCTACTCGACCGACCCGGCGCTCTACATCTACACCTCGCTGACGGCCGGATCGTCGCACATCGTCACAGCCACGTCGCGGCTCGAGACCATCCTGCGCGCAAACCGCGTGCCATTCAAGGCCATCGACCTTGCCACCGACGAGAAAGCGCGTATGCTATGGGGCCGCCGCGCCGGCAAGGACGAGAGCGGTCGTCTGCGCAAGCTTCCGGGCCTGGTGCAGATGGGACTGGTACTAGGTGTAAGTCTCCATCCCCCTCACTCCCAGCATGTCTTCCGGGAAGTGGGTGTGCTAACTAGTTGTCTGCCGGCCTGACAGGATCTAGTCGAAATCGAGGACTGGAACGAGTACGGCGAGCTCAAGCAGCACGTCACCATCTACTACGACGAATTCACGCAGCCCTCTATCAGCCAGGCGGCCAAGCTTCCCCCTCCCATGGTCGCAAAGCCGGCCATCCCAGCAGCCGCCGCTTTTGCGGCAGCCGCGGGCGCATCAGCCGCGGCATCAGCAGCAGCAGCATCCTCAGCACCAACCCCTCCCCCACTCCCGCCAGTGGGTGCGACAAAGCCCCCAGCAGCCAGTGCCACGACGACGCTCCCGATCCGCAGCGTTGCCGAGGAAGCGGCGCAAAAGGCAAAGGAGCTGCGCACGCAGAGCCTCCGCGAGAAAGTCTACGGAAAGGGAGGTGTGCCGCCAAAGAAGGAGCCCCAAACAGCCGAAGCCGAGGCCAAGAAACCCGTGGCAAAAGAAGCCTCATCTTCTGAGGAGTCAGAAGAGGAAGAAGACAGTTCATCTGAGGAGGACTCAGAAGAGAACGAACCCACGCGCGATCCCCTTGCAGCAGGCCTCCAATCCCCCACCTCCACAGGATGGAAGACAGCGCCTGGGACCAGCGCTGCTACCGGGGGGATCCAGAGTCCGATCACGACGAGTTGGAAACCAACAGACGTAAATGCGCCCATCACGTCGTTCCTGGGTTCTCCGTTGCAAAGCGCAACAGCCGAGGAGATTGCAGCAGTCGAGCGAGCCGAGACGATCAAGGAGGTTTCCGAACAGGAGGAGGAGGATAGCGAGGACGAGAGTAGTGAGGAGGATGAGAATGAGGAGGCAAATAAGAAGGAAAGCGCAAAGACAAAGTGATATGGTCGGCACTGCTACCGACACCGAAAAGGGGTCAGACAAATTCTCCGCCGCAGAGCTGGTCGATAGGTCGAGACATTGTTGGTTGGTGTCCGCTGAGTGGCAACTGGAGGAGACGCCGAGGTGTGATGAATGGATGTGATTTTGTACTTCCGCTCCTCAAAAGGGCTGTCTGTATCTACCACCAAGCATGTTTGATTTGAATCCAAATCACAATTTCCCACCGCTCCAAACCATATGTCCACTCCATTACCCTATGCTATATTACAGTTCCCTACCCACGATGCTGCTTCGCTCTAACTACCTAATCATACAAGCCTTCGTCGTCGCTCGCGCGCGATTCTTGAAAAGGAGACGCCACGGCCTTGCCCTTGTCCTTGTATCCATTCACCGGCTCGTCTCCAGGGGAGTCCTCATCATACTCATCGTCGCTATTCAAAGCAACAGCTTTCCCCTTTCCCTTGCTGACTGCCTTCCCTTTCCCCTTGGCGCTTCCCCTAGATGCACCCGAGGCAGTCCGTTTACCCGCGCCCGGCCCCAGGGCACGGGCGTTTGGCGGCTGAGACCTGACACTGCTGCTGCTAGTATCCCTTACGCCCTCAAACGCAGTGCGGACGCGCTCATAATGGGCCAGTTCGCCAGCGCTGACGCTGGGAATCAGCTCCTTATGGGCATCGATGAAGTCTTGCTCCGTTACCATGACGGCGACGTCATCGGGGGTAGCATGGTGATCGAAGAAATAAGCCGTTGTTACCGGCTGTTGGTGGGTCGGGTGGGGCGAGGTGTTGAGGGCCTTGATCTTTGAGTCGACAAGCGAAGCCTGTCGGGTGACGGCCTTGAGCATTGCGTCGCTGCAGAGGGCATAGAAGTCTGCACCGGTGTAGGTGAAAGGCAGCTGCTCGGCCACGGCGCGCAAGGAAACGGAGGGGTGTAGGGTGAATCTAGATGTTCTTGTTAGTTACCTCTTCACAAACATCGTTCGGCACTTCGCGGCGAGACTTACTTCCTGGTTAGCGCCTCCATGATCGTGAGCTGCTTATCATGCGTGTCCGACACGCCCAGGTACAGCATCTTGTCGAAGCGTCCTGGACGAAGCAGGGCCTGATCGAGGAGATCCGGCCTGTTGGTGGCGCCGATGACGAACACACCACCGGCATCGTCCTCGCCTCCCGACATGCCATCCAGCTCTGCGAGCAACTGCGAGACGATGCGATCCATAACACCGCCGCTATCTCCCTGGTTTCCTCGCTTCGGCGCAACCGAGTCCAACTCATCAAAGAAGACGACGCAGGGCCGGGCATCGCGAGCACGCTGGAACACGCGTCGAACATTTGCCTCAGATTCACCAATGTACATGTTGAGCAGCTCCGGTCCCTTGACACTGAAGAAGTTGAGACTATACTCGGTAGCGATGGCCTTCGCCAGCAGCGTTTTTCCGGTGCCTGGAGGACCATAGAACAGAATACCAGATCGCTTCTTCATGCCCTTTGCAAACAGCTCCGGTCTCTCCAGGGGCAGCTGGATGGTTTCCGTGATCGCATCCTTCACATTGCTCAAGCCACCAACATCGTCCCAGGTGACGTTGGGGATCTTTGGTGCACCGATAGCATCAGCGAAGTTTTTGCGTGCAGCCTCCACCGCCACCTCAAAGTCTTGCTTCGTGAGACCGGAAGCTGCGGATCCACCAGCAAGCTGTATATCCCGTACTGTCACGATATGGTCGTCGTTCGTGGCATTTGCTGAGAGTTGTTCCAGGCGGGACCGCCGTGCGACCAAGGCCCGGTCAACTACGTCAGCAAGGTCACCAGCCACCAACGCGGCCGTCTTGAGCGCGATCCCTCCCACATCCACTTCTGGATCAAGCGCGATGCCCCTATCGTCGAGGATGGAGCGAAGAATGCCCTCACGCTCGCCCTCGTCGGGTGCATTCATCTCGAGCTCATGTGTGAAGAGCGCTCGGATGCCGTCAGGCACTTTTTCGACTTCCGTCGTAGTTGCTATTAGGATTCTAGCATCTCCCAAAATCTCCTTAATAGAGGAAACCATCCGATCTGCTGTTAGAGCTTCAATATGGCGGATCAGTAAGGCGCAGCAGTCTGGCCCGCAGCTCATGGCGCGTTCCGCTCTGGACGTCAAAAAGCCTGCCGTCTTGACATCGCTTCCTCCGGCCCCAGTGTCGTTCACAATGTCGTAAGCATCGAGGGTAAATGTGTGAAGGCCGATATCCATGCATGCCTGCTCGGCTGTGAAAGCCTTACCGATATTTCGTTGTGTCGAGACGAGGAGAATGGCTACAGGAGGTAACTTCAGATGCAGTGCTGGCTTACTGGTGGCGGCTGCGAGAAGCTCTCTGAGTCTCCGCCTGAGAGGTGAGATATGATGGCGTTCCGGCTCCAGTAGAATAGAGGCTGAAGGCGCATTTGTTTGTTTAGGTAGCTTCTGTATACCCAAATAATATCTCCAGGTGCTTGATGTCGTACCGGGAATGCGACCAGTGATGGATCCTGTTTGTTCAAGGTGGGCGTGGGAGACGTCGACACAGGCGACCGAGCCCCATGCATCTTCTTCCTCCTCTCCTTCTTCAAGGGACTCGGGCTTCATGGCTTGAACATGACCGACCTTAAACCAAGCAACCTCATCGTATCGGAGCGCCCTGTCAGGCCGTCCAGAAGCAATGAGTCCCAAAACATCATCGACTGCAGAATCTTCACCAGCCCCCGCAGTCGTTTCCTGCAAGGCCCGGCCCAGTTGGGTGTCGATTGGGACAGCAATCATGTCCCCACTCTTTATCACTCGGAGTCTTTTTTCGAAGTAGTACTTCAGACCGGCCATGACGGCAGTTTGAACATCTCTCTCGACTGATACTGGGGTCCTGACATGTTGTAGAATGACCTCGCGTGCAAATGGCGGTTGCGCTGGAGGTGCTTTGACCTGGCCAACCTTCCCTAGACGAAGGGCACGCTTGAGCGGGGAGAGTCGCAGATGTGACGGGCTCTCCAGGTTTGCCAACAGGACGGGTGAGAGAAAAACGGAGGAGCTTGATGACCTTGGGACTTGGGACTCGAAGAAAGATAATCTGCGGCTGTCATGCTTGGAACTGGGTATCCGAGTCACTGGGCGGCTAGAATAGCCTTCTGGTAGACCAAACACTCTGGCAGGTCTCCAATCTGGCTCGTCGGGGTCAAAGTCGGCGAAACTTCCGAGTCCGAAAGCACCGAAGCCGTTCGTGGGTGGCCCCTGAGACGCCTCGACCCGAACCCAGTCACCAGAAAAGCACCCGATCCTTGTTAAATCCCTCATATCTACATAGATGCGAGCTTCCTCGTCATCTTCTGGCGCTGGTTTGGGGTGTAGAAGGTCAGCAGGGACTGGTTGCATCAACCCCTGCGCTTTGAATAGTCGGCCACGAGGTCGGTCGGGCCTCGCCGTCGTGGCGGTAAAGCTAGAGAGCACGGATGCAGTATCACTGATACCATTACCCATCCTTCCCCGCCCAACAGTCATGGGGGTACCCGCCGTCAGGGTCCCCATCCCGCTGGAAATAGTTACCGGTAGTGTCGGTGTCTGCAGGGAGATCATGTCATCCATCGAGTCATCAGATAAAGCGTCTTCTTCGGCCTCAACGTCCTCAGCCTCTGTTTCTGTCGTCAGACCGTCGGTTTCGTCGGCCGCAACGTCAGTTCGGTAGCGCTCCTCGGCGGCGGAGTAAAACTGATCGTTGGCAGTGTCGTCATCTTCCTCCACGACGCCGTTGAGCTTCCGGTTCGTCTGCATCGGCACATGGGCCCGATCGTGTTTAGAGTGAGGCCGACCGCGCGAGACGATAATCTTCGTCGTGGGTGCCAGGACACCTTGGGCGACAGGCTCACAAAGCGTGATCTTGCCAGGATTCGGTGGGACGTGGGTCACGGGATGCGGTGGCAGCGGTAATGGAAACAGGTCTCCGGAGTGGACAACCTTTAATGTGCCCAGAGCGGTGCGCAGAGCTGTCGTCAGGCGGTCTTCTGGGGATGTCGCGGCGTGGCCCCTTGGCCTCCCAGTGGTTGGGTGCTCCCGAAAGAATGTGCCCTCTCCATTCTCTAACCTCCTTGCCAAGTCTCCCTCCAGGCTCACAAACACGGTATCGAGCTCGATGGCCGAGACATCTAGTATCAGAATCTCGATGCCGCTGCGGCTCTGTGTCGACAGGCGCGAGGGCGCAACTTGCTTCAGGTTTGCGGCGAATGACTGAAGCGCCAGTGACGATGGGGAGAACTGTACTGTGGAGTACGCGAGGGCCGACGATCGCGTCACAGGAACAACGGTCCAGGTGGTCATCTCGGGGGAGTGGTTTGGCGCCCAAGGGGCAATGGCAACGTGCGCAACATCGGGGATACTGGGGGTCTGGTCGTCTTGGGCTTGACCTGCAGTGAACGGAAAGCTTTAGCAAGCGGAAACATGTAGGCGGACACACAAGCTAAGGGGGGGGTTGTGGAAGAAGAAGGGCCACCAACTATGAAGCAGTTGAGGGAATAGATCCGTGAATAGGTCTTCCGAGATGATGCCAACATCTGTTTTTACATGCTCGTCAAGTACCAGCCGTGCCGTGAGTGCAGCTTTATCCTGTCTGCGCCGACGCGGGCGCTTCTTCCGTGTGACGGCGGCGGTGCCGTTGGTCCCAGCAATAGAAGCTGCCATCTCACAGTCGGTATATAAGGCGTCGGGAATCGGGAAGTCGAGGCTCGGGATGATGAGTGTCGACCTTTGAACCCACCTGCATGCCCCTCTCCAAAGTCACGAAGTGACGCGAGATGGCGACTGGTAGCAACACGTCCTGTTTGTAGCCAATGGGACGTTTGGGCGTGTTTGGGGCCCAAAATCCAAAGTAACAATATCAAAGCTCTACAGCCAGCTGGCGCGAGAGTATGGCACGTGGTTTCATGGAGATGCGCTTTGCCACTGTCCCTGGACCTCCTCATTGAACCCCTTTGGTTCGGAGCTCTTCCACCTCGGCATCTCGACTGGACGGCCTGCCGTATAAATAAGGGTTAGGGTTGACGGCAAGAAAGACACCAAAGACCACCCCCCTGGGGGCACTTCTTATAAATTTGGCCCCCCACAATTGATTGATGCAGGTAAATCCATGCGTAATTCTTGAGATTCATCTACTACAGGTACTGGATTGGTGTATTTTAGGTATTTGACACTTACTGCCATGTAGAACTACTGCGTAAACAGCGGCTTGGTTGTCAAGAGGTGGATGTCACATGTGAGCGAACCATCTCCTGCTGTCTTTAATTACCCCTGTCCCTGCAACCCCCACGACTGGGATGACTCTGCAGTGTGACGCAGGTGGTCGCAACCTGCACGAAGCAAGCCTCTGGGCTAAATACTCTGTAAGAGAACGTGTGCAAAAGGGTGGGGGGGAACCTTCAGCCATTAAAGATGTGTTGAAATAGGCCTCAATTGTATCAGAATAGGTCTCCTTCACACCATGATGGGCCGTGATTGCAATGGAAGAAGAGGTAGTGACAATAAGAAGGCATCTTGTGCCCCCCTTTGCTGCTGGGTTTGGTGTGTAGGTGCAGCCGTTCCGAAGATACATCACATTCCTTCCCAGACCAGTCGCTCCCGTCTATACATGCGTCATCGCATGCGCTATTGCCTCTAATAGCATGGAGGCTCTCATGACGTTTCCGTATCAACGACAGCGGGAATGATAAACAATTCTAACCACCCATTCCCAATTTCCCGGAGATAGCATCTTTTGAGACGCAACTTCAATCTTTTATGTGGGATTTTTTCAATATTTACATTCACTCATGAGCGTCTTTAATGCACCTTTTTTTTTCTTCTTCGCAAAACGACCTACCTAATGGGGTCCCAAGATGGTCAGCCTCAACGACAGAATACCTGTTGTTCTCCAACAGGACAGAAGCAGAGCAGATCAATAGAAGAGACAGCCATCGAATTCACACAACAGGCTGAAAAGCTGTCATATGTCAACCCACGCGACGGGCACGACGATGGCGTCGCCATCAAAGCTGAGTTTGTCACCCAAACCGACGCCGCCGTCGTTATCTCAGACGGCAACCGGCTCCCGAGTGTTCCGGTGGCGGAGGCTCAGAAACTCAACGCCCTGAAGGAGGAGCTACATGCCGAAAATAGCCCCCATGGCGCAGCCAGCGCGAGGCAGACACCTGGCTATGCACCGAACGACACCGCTGGTCTTCAGACATCAATGCCTCCGTCACACACGAATCCGCTGTTCCCTCCTCTGCCGTTTTACGGACCCGCATCCATCGTTCGGGATATCCAATGCCTCGCCTTCCGGGCATCATCATTCTTCCTCAGTCTGGCCTTCCTTGCCGTAGTCGTCCTCGGGGCTCTTTTTACCAGCATAGTGCCCTATTCCCGTCACTTATGGCTCAGGGCCACTCTGCGAGACCCGGATGCAGGACGCCCATTCCTCAGGGAAGAGCAGCGGAGAACGATATGGAGGGGGGAGCAGGACCGAAAATGGAAACGACATCATGCCAGCCGCAATGGTCAACGTGACGAAGAGGACAGTACCGCGGAGGGCGAAGACTACATCCCAAGCGAGGGCGGCCCGGATCCTATCGTATGTGATGTGGGCTACTATGCTCGCCGTGTGGGGCTGGATGTTGAGAAGTACGAGGTGCAGACGGAAGACGGGTTCATTATCGATTTATGGCATGTCTACGATCCAAGAGGGTACAATCCACTCCTCAAGGAGGAACGAGCCCACCGTGGCCCTGAGCTGTTTGAAAAGTCGAACAAGAAGCCAATCAAGCGGGATCCAAAACCAAAATTCCCCGTACTCCTAATACATGGCCTACTCCAGAGTTCAGGCGCATACTGCGTCAACGATGAGGACTCGCTAGCCTTTTTTCTCTGCAAGTCTGGGTTTGACGTCTGGCTCGGCAACAATAGATGCGGTCTTGAGCCAAAGCACACGCTGCTGAGCTACTCGGACCCTCGCATGTGGTGCTGGAATATTCGACAAATGGGCGTGTTCGACCTTCCTGCTCTCGTATCCCGGGTGCTCAGCGAAACGGGCTTCGAAAAGCTTGGCCTGGTGTCTCACTCCCAGGGCACGACGCAGACATTTGTCGCCCTTGCGAAGGAGCAGCGCCCAGAGCTCGGCGAGAAGCTCACTGTCTTCTGTGCGCTCGCCCCTGCAGCGTATGCAGGGCCATTGGTTGGGAAGATGTACTTCAAATTCATGAGGGTGATAACACCGGCCATGTTCAGGCTCATGTTTGGGATACATGCTTTTATCCCCTTGTAAGTGCTCCCACCAGGGCCTCGTCTCTATGACATACCAAATTGATGTACCCGCCTTGCAGCATGATGACAATGCACAAATTCCTCAACCCACGGATCTACGGATGGATGGGCTACAAAGTGTTTTCGTTCCTTTTCAACTGGACAGACGAGCGCTGGGACAGAGGCCTACGGGACCGTATGTTCCAGTTTGCGCCTGTCTATGTAAGCGCCGAGTCGATGCGGTGGTGGCTTGGTCGCGAGTGCTTTGCAAAGCACAAATGTATCCTCTCGACCAAGGAAGAGTGGCGGGCAGAAGACCGCGAAGACAAACAACAGGAGTCTATCTTGGCTGAGGTGGACGTAGATATGGCCGGCAAGGCCGAGGTTGAGAGATCGGAAAGGAAGGATGAGGAGCAAAAGTATAGAAGGCTGAGGGGCTCCTGGTATAATGCTCAGGTTCCACCATTTGCTCTCTGGGTGTGTGGAAACGACTGCCTGGTGGACGGGGAAAAGCTCTTGCGTCGGTTTGAGCGGGGACGTGAGCCGCATGTCAAGGTGGTCCACAGCAAGATCATTAAAGGGTATGAGCATCTGGATGTAATATGGGCTATGGACGCTGTCGATCAAGTGTTCAAAGAGTTGCGCGAAGTTTTGTGGAAGACATGTGACGCTCACGACATATGCCAGGTTCCGAAAGGCTGCGAGGACGTAGCGAAGTGGGAAGCTCAGGAGGAGTGCAATGGTAACGATGTGGAAGAGTCAGAGGATGAGAGCGAGTGATATTGGAGACATTCTCAAACGAGTCGGATGAACGCGTGCATATCAAGGGAGTAAGAAATATAAATCTTTAAAACATCATGCTGTTTCCTTGGCGACTAGAAACATCGAACCACTTCTTGCAGGTGTTTGCTTGATGCGGTGTGGGATTGGGACGGCGCTGTGAATGGTACGTATGCTGTGGGAAACACGACAGCATCTATGGAGCCATTCGCCACGTAAACCAACATGTTCTTTTGCGTTTTGGTGACCCTTCTGAGCTATTTGAAATCCTTTAGCAGCGACGTTTGCCGGCGGTTGGGACATCTCCGAGTCCTCGGGATCGGCTCCGAGGAACCCGAGTTACCCCCACCCCTGTTGGGCGCTGATTAATAAAACCGCCATCCAACAAAAAGGTCAACGGCTTCAAGGGTTCGAAAGGTTGATTGATGTCTTGGCTTTCCACTTTCTGAATCATGATTCTCCGACTCTGTGACACCTGCGTTTTGAGATAAGAACAGAGTCGACAGAAGAAAGTAGCTTTGTGTAAGTATCTAGTCAATGGGACTGTCCGAGAGCCGCAATGAGGGAAATTGAGCCTCAATTCTTTTGATATCTGCTGTCGGACCCTACCGCAGCCACCGTTGCTTCCGGCCGGCCGGTAGTATCCAGGAAGCTTTACGTTCTTCTTTGGGTCTTTCACGGCTGTCCCCGGGCTGTCGATACTAGTGTCACGATTGGACGCTCCACCGCGCCCTGTGAGTCCCGCAATGTCAGATTCGTTTCTGGAAGGGACCCCTTGTTTGCCCACGGCCCACCAAGCACCGCTCGTCCCACCAGTCACAGCACATCTTATTCCGCTCCTCTTCCATTATATTCCAGATCGTGCCTCTCTCATTGTCAACCCTCTTTCTGGCCTCCAGCAACAGCCGAGCTCCATCTCGTCCACTCCTTAGATTACGAATAACTCGTAATCCTCCCTTCCTTTGGTCTGCGCTTTTTTCTCTTTCCATTCTCTCTCCAGCCTTTGTGCCCTCCTTCCTATCTTCTCGTCAAACAGCAACTACCCCGCTGATCACGGTTAGTCACCCCATACCCCCGGTTCTCCCTCCGATCGCCGTTGTTTGGAACCTCGGACATCATTCTGACCGCTCCAAATTGTAGATGTCGACCGCAACCCGCACCCTTGCCCGCGCTTTGCGCACCTCGGCTCGCCCTTCAGCCCGGTCGGCCCTCACTGTCACGCCCCGTGTTGCCTTCCGTCAAGGCGGTCGCCGCTTGTACTCGTCCGAGGCGCCCAAGTCTTCCCATGCGCCAAAGTCGAGCTCCTCAGCGTGGATGTGGGCGGTTGGTGGTGCAGCCCTCAGCGTCGGTGGTTACTTCGTCTGGCAGCAGGACAACGCCTCGGCCGCGCCCAAGGCCTTCACCCCCAAGTTCGACGACTACCAGGCCGTGTATAACGAGATCGCTTCGCGCCTCGAGGAGAAGGATGACTACGACGACGGCAGCTATGGCCCGGTGCTTCTGCGGCTCGCCTGGCACGCCAGCGGCACCTTCGACAAGGAGACCGGCACCGGCGGCAGCAACGGCGCCACTATGCGTTTCTCTCCAGAGAGCGGCCACGGCGCCAATGCCGGCCTTAAGTCAGCTCGTGACTTCCTCGAGCCTGTAAAGGGTAAGTCAATTATGTCATTGATGTGGAAGCCTGGGTACTGACGACCCGAAAAGAGAAGTTCCCTTGGATCACCTACTCTGATCTCTGGATCCTCGCCGGTGTCTGCGCTGTCCAGGAGATGATGGGACCTCAGATCCCTTATCGCCCTGGCCGCAGCGACCGTGACGTGGCGGCCTGCACTCCTGATGGACGTCTCCCTGACGCCGCCCAGGGCCAGGACCACCTTCGCAACATTTTCTACCGTATGGGCTTCAACGACCAGGAGATTGTTGCTCTGACTGGTGCCCACGCTCTGGGTCGCTGCCACAAGGACCGAAGCGGTTTCGACGGCCCCTGGACCTTCTCTCCTACTGTCTTGACCAACGACTTCTACAAGCTGTTGCTCGACGAGAAGTGGCAGTGGAAGAAGTGGGGTGGCCCCAAGCAGTATGAGGACAAGAAGACCAAGTCCCTCATGATGCTTCCGGCCGATATGGCTCTCATCCACGACAAGAAGTTCAAGCAGTGGGTTGAGAAGTACGCGGCCGACAACGACCTGTTCTTCAAGGACTTCTCAGCTGTGATTGTGAAGCTCTTTGAGCTTGGTGTGCCGTTTGCTGAGGGCAGTGAAATCCAAAGATGGGTGTTCAAGACGTCGAACTAAGCGATTTGTACGAAAAAAACATGGGTGGGGTTTAGATGCGATAGACCGTGCGACACAGACCAGATTCCCGAGGGATAGACTTTGGAGACTGGGTGGGCATAATGAGGCGGACCAAGGAGTTGCTTTGGAGCGTCATCTGGAAGAAAATGCCAATGGGGTGGTATGATAATACGAGAGAAGCTAAGACTTCTCCAGGGCTCACTCTGCCCTCTGGCCCACTTGGCAGTTCAGACGAGCGTTTCTCTTGTTGGCTGTAATCATACTTGTATACCAATACATGGCTTGGAGCGTATTGGCACTGACCGCATTGCTGGGCTATGGTGTTGTATGTTGAGTGATGACGCAGGCATGTGGCGGGAGAGATGACAGGTGTGAGGCGGAGGAAGGAAGTGAAACCCTTGAAGCTGGCTCGGGAGGAGTACCCTTTTGTATTCGTTAGGAGGGGCTCGAGGGTGCTGGAGCGGGGAAAGTGATCTCCTGCAGGCTGCTCCTCCGACAGGTCCCCCGCATTCGCTCCTGGTGGACCCTGGGGTGAATGGAGATGCGAGAAAGCCACGTGTGTTATCATTTAGGTACATACTCACAGAGCACGTAGTGACTGCATGATGATTCTAGTGTTTGTTTTGACTAGGTAGTGTCAGGGGGCGTCAACGAATGCACGTAGGGTTAGGGTTATCCTGACGTCAGGAACCGATAACAGTTTTCGCTTTGTTTCGTTCAGATAAGCCATGACAGCTTGCCGTCCAAACAGCTACCCAGACCAGGCGAAATCCCAACCCAAACTATGGCGACAATTCGAATCCCGGTACTACGGCACCTCTCCAGCTGTGGCGCGCGCTTCCCTCGCATCATTCCACACCAGCGGCGCTGGGCCCAGGTGCACGATGTGCGCTTCCTCGTCACAACGCAGACCTCGCGCACCGTGCTCGAGAAGTACCGCGACAAGCTCGAGTCCAAGGCCCGTGAGGAAGGCCACGGCGACATCGAGTCTCTGAAGAAGGCCTACTCCGACAAGATCGAGTCCCTCCGCAAGGAGACCGACAAGGTCATCCCCCCACAGCTCCTCTCAACACAGCAGCAACAACTAGACCAATCGCTACCCACACCACCGCCTTCACCAAGCCCCGAGGCCCGCGAGTTCACCAAGAAGTCTTCCTCCGCCTCTGCCGGCTCCCCAGGCGGAACCAAGCCCCTCTCCTCGATTCTCAACCTCCCCAAGGTCCGCGAACTCCCCGCCACCGAACTCACCGCCATCTGGCGCCTCCGGCACGCTGCGAAACCAACCTCCTTGTGCGCCGTGATCCCCTCCACAACCTTCGCCGCCATCGAGGCAACGGCGCGCCAATACCCGCAATTCCTCCTGCCTGTTCCCCACCCCGAGCAGGGTGCCGAGATGCATTTCCTGCAGTGGACCTGGGACGCCGCGACGCGCTCGAGCACGGTGCTGTTCACGCAGCTGGCCGAGTACAAGGCCCGCGGGGAGTATGCGGCGCCGCATACGACAATTACGCATTATATGGACCTGGCGGCGGATAAGGGGCTGGTGTTGATGCAGGGGACTGTGGCGGATGACAGGGGGGTGAAGGTGGATGATGCGAAATGGTTGGTGATGTCTTTGCAGAGGTTTTATGGTGGGTGGGATGGGGCGACAGGGGGTGAGCAAGGGAAGGTGAGAGGGGAAGAGCGGAGGAAGTTGTTGGAGTGGTTTTCGAAGGGAGATTCGCGGTTTAGTGTTGAGAAGCTGCTGGATGAGGCGGAGAGGCTGCCGTAGATGGAAGGCGAAGTAGTGGAAGATGTGAAGGAGAGTTGTATCTATTGTATAATATGCACAGAATAAACCTTTGTCACGGCGCATCCGTTGTCCTCCTACCTTCTTTACCTTAATCTTTCGACTTGCTACACGCGTCAAGCTTGCGCAGTCGTCACCATGGGCTAATAACTTGCCTTGCTGGTATCTTTCCCCAATGCCCGGAAAATACCTCTTCCTTTTCATTTTCAAGCACCTACGATGATGTGGGACACATATGCTCACATGTAGCCACACGCACTCATTCATGCTCAAGAAGATATCAGAACAAAAAGATTATGCCCACAGATTCCCTCGACTGCCTTAGTCCTGCACAATCTATCTCAGGTATTCTGCCTAGTAGGCAAGCACAACTTGGCATTAGACTGGCCAACCTGGTCAACCTCAAACTGGTAATGGCCCAAACTGGCCTATCGTACATAGCCTCAGACATATTCCTAGATAGTCCAACACATGATAAGAAATGCCTTGTCCTCTGCCAGCTTAATCGTATAAGCCGTTGGCCTGAACCTTTAGTCAGTTGGTGGAGGAGAAAGAAATACTGTGCTTAATCACATAGTGATACGTATAGCGGCGCCATCCAGTCCCTGTGCGCACCGATTCCATACACGGTAGAGGTTTTGGGTATCGCTCCACATACCGGCCGACATGAGGATTACTTCGGCTTGACGTGCTCTGGTTAGTGCCACACAGAGGCGCTTGGGGTTTTCAACGTGGGCAGTGGACCGCGCCTTGACCATGTCGAGGAAGACGACATCTGATTCCTGGCCCTGAGCCGTGTCAACAGTTAGTACCCGAATCCGGCTGCGCCTGGCGGCGGCATTGTTTCCAGCCAGAGGAAGCTTGTTCACAGCGGCGCGATAGCGATGCACTGCTTCTTTATATGGGGAGAGGATCATAATATCGCCAGGCAGTTTCCGGCCATCGGGATTGTCGGGTGCGAGAAACTCGTCATCATTCAGGAGACGGGTGACCTGTTGGATGACGAAATCTTGGTGCTGCGGATTCCAAAACGAGGTGCCGACTCGCTCGGCCTCGGTGCCCCTTTTGTCGCAAACGAGGAGACGGGGAATATCCAAGCCAAGGAGGGTGGCCGGCACTTGCGGCTTGGGAGCGTTGTTGATAAGCTCTTGTAGCCACGCACGAAGATGGCGAGTTGATCGGGGTAGGAGCGAGTCGCCTTGTCTTTCCGAACGCATCGCGCCTCCATAGAAGAGATCAGAGGCAAGATACTCTAAGCCGGCACGTGCGCGATGGTTGATGAGTAGCTGGTGGGAAATTGCTTCATTGACAGCTGCGCGCTCCATTGTCGATACTAAGAGCTGACTCCCGTATCCAGAAGTCGACTCAACGTAGGGCTCTGTCTGTCGATGATCCCCTGTAAAAAACCAAGCCTTTGGCTCGAAATGTGCCAGAGCGATGAGTGTGGAAAGTTCGTGAGCATGTCCACATTCATCAAAGATCAAAAGGTCCGGCTTATAGAAGCCACGAAGTAGGCGACTAGCTGTTACGGGTGTCGTGACGATAAAATCGGCTTCGCTGATCACCTCGTGGTAGAGGGGAATCAGGCGATTCCGAAGTCGCGCCAGAGCCTGGTGACGCTCCTCATCATCTCGGTTTTCGTTGCGTACGAAATTCAAGTTTTTTCGAATTGATCTGTTTTTTTTGGACATGAACACCTCAAACGCCCTCTGGTCAAGAGTTCGGGCCTTCCCCTGATCTCGGTTTGCGGGCTGGTCGTATTCTAAGGCACTTATTAGCTCCAGTTCGAGGGCGAGGAGTGACGGCGTGTGTAGAGAGTCTGCTATAAATAATAACGGTAGGGATTACTTGTGTTCTACTTACCATTTAGAAATCCTTTTGTGAAATCAGAACCCTTCAGATGATTGCGAAATTCGGCCTCATCGCCGTCGCCCGTCGGGTTCTCGCCGTCGTCAAACTCGTCAGGCTCGGTATTTGTGGACTCCTTGTCTGCCGTCTTATCCTTCTTGCGAGGGGGCATGAGCCACGACCGCATACGAATAACAATTTTGTCCTGGCCAAGCTTCTGATACATCGCCTGGACTCGATCTGCGGCATCGTCGGCACTTTTATTGATGTCAAGCAAGTAAAGCACCCTTACTCGCTCTTCACTTGATTGCGCAAGCGCCGCCATGCTGAGTGACCATGTTGTTTTGCCGGCGCCGGGGCCTATGAGCTGTCAGCTTGTGATTTCTATCTGGTGTTTCGGCATCGACATCGCGCCTCGGTAGTTGAAAGAACAGTGCCATTCTCGAGGGCAATGGACGAAGTGACGAGAAGAAATTGCGCAGATCGAAGACTCACCTCCAGGGACGAAGCAAATTCCTGCCGGTAAAGACCTGAGTCCGTGAAAAGCGGCCGCCTGGTCCACATCGAGGCCACCGAGGACCGTCTGTAGGCCATTTCGCACCTTATCTGACTTGACGAGGTTCAGATGTTCCATCTGTGGGAATTTCTGTAGCAAGTTGACGAAATTCTTCGGCTTTTCAAATCTGAGTAGGTACGAGAAAGCGTCCCGTCCGGCCTCGCTTGCTGTCCCATCTATCATGCAATCTAAAGCGTCAAGTTCCGCATTCATCGTAACATCGGACGCCTTTAGGACGAGCCGGATATTGACTGCTTGTGAGTCTTTGCGCTTCAGGTGCATGGGCATTGCTGTTCCACGAACAAGAGGTTCCACGAGGCGACCGAGCTTGCTCCGTAACTTCGGAGTCAAATCGAGTGTGAACTCAGCATGGTTATTCCATCCCCCGCCCAGGTCGAGGGTCTCGGCATTCACTCGACACCGAAAGCCAGTACGGCGGGCTTTCTTGCCCTTGTCGGAGATGGCAGCCGATTCGTCTTCGTCATCGGCACCAGACGAGTCTTCGTCGGCATCCGAGTCTTCCTCGTTGTTGTCAACGAAGACAACCGCAAAAATTTGGCCGGGCTGAGGAAGCAGCTTTCCCATGTCCCTCAGGTCCGCTCGCATGATGAACGAGCAAAACCCAGTTTTGCGGATCACCCACGCCCTGTAGACGGCGATCCTTGCATTGAACTGCTTGACAGCGGCAAGCTCGATTTCGTATTCAGCTCTAGTCGCTGCCTTATGCCGAGCTGCAAACTCCGCCGCATCAGTGAACTTGTAGAGCACACGCGGGGATGTGTAGCGCGACATCTTGGCGTCCTGAAGGTTGTTAGCAGGCAATGGGTGTACGAGGAGCAACAAAAAATCCGCCGCAAGGGCTAAGGGCATGGCTATCTTGACCAAGCTCTGGCGCCGGATAGGAATAACAGTGCCTTACCTTTCGAGATCAATTCCTCGGCGAGGAAACCCGCGTTTTGTCAGTCGCAAAGCGCGGCTCAACCGGTCTGGTTCTGGCTTCTGGGATCGGTGCGCAGAAAAGCCGGTTAAGAAAGCGCCAAAGGCCTTGATCAAAAGGCGAGCGGTCGCCAAAGAAGACACAGGTGTGTCAGAAGCAGGCACGCTGCCTTCCGGTGTTGATTCTTGTGGAAAATTCCCGTGTCCAGGAAGAGGAAGGCTGCCTCCCAAGAACGAAAAGGCTACGTAGAAGGTGGGGATTGATAGCACTTAAATAATTCGGTTCTGGAAGGTAAAGGAAGGAACTACCATAGTGCTTCCCTCCCGGTCTTTTGTGTACGCTGCCGAGACTCAACATTGTCGGCTTCCTACGACTCACCAATAACCTGGCAATACACTGATTGCCATCAAGCATTGCCAGGGCCCTACCTAGACACAATCCAGCGACGGGCTCAGTTAAGGGGCCGTGAACGGCGAGATAGCAAAGAGACGAAACGTTTTGCCAAAAAAGAGAAAGTCATGCATGTAATATTTCCCAGCCCCTGCCCAACCCTGAATTCATGTTTGTACAATTACATAGGTGCCTTCCACAAGGAATTAATTTGCTTCTTCTGCACCTATAATGACGTTAGTATGTGTTGCTGTTGAGGGTTTCAGTTTGATGTGGCAGGAACTTACCAATGGCTTCAAACCCAACACTCCCGCTGTAATAAGGAGTACAGTTCCAAGAAGCGTCACTTTGTTGAAACCCTTTCCGAGGATATCAAAGAGGAAGCTCGGTGCGACCCGCGTCCCGAACACATCGATGCCGAAAGCAAACACCAAGCTCGTACTTTCTACAATGGCAGGGGATACGATGATGGTGTTGACACCAACAACATCTCGTTCGTGGGTGATAATAGTCTTGGGATCAATTTCAATGGATGGCTGGTACCTCATCAAGCCTTCCTCCGCCTCAGCCGGGGTTGGGTCGCGGCCAACGGGACGTCGAGGCTCGAGGAACATGCGGGGAAGGCCGACGATACCGTGCAGCTCAGGCAGATAGGCAAGGATGTGGCGAGAGCTGATACCTTGTCTGGTTTGGGTGACCTTCAGAGCTGAGATGGGGGCGTTGAGGATATATGTTTGAGAGACAACAGACGGGGGCGACGGGCCCTCGGGGTTCTCAAGAGGGTCCAGAGATGAGTACTGTGTCGACTCTCCTAGAGGGCCTCTGTTATTTGCTTCGTCGCTCTCGTATAGATCAGACACAACGATCTGGTATCCCTTGAGCGACTGTGCCGTATCATCACGGAGAGTGTACTGGCCAAAGAACGAGCACACGAACCAGTTCTCAGCCATGGCGCACTCGATGGTCTTCTCAGTATCGACTCCGTCGTATCTCGAGGCAGACAGGACCTGGCCCGAGATAGTATCCAAGAGGTAGACGGACAGTGTCTGGGCCTTGTCGTTGACCGCAGCGAGAACGATGGTATTTGGGTTCAGGTACTTGTACTTGACGGTACGGTCGCCCAAAACACGGCCAATTGAAGCAATGGGCTCGTGAGCCGGACGAGTGGCGATGTTGACAACCCGCAGTTCCTTTGGAGGCGAAAACACCCACGAGGTTGACTCGTGCGAGCTTGACCCATTGGAGATAAACACGACACCCTTCAGTTCACCGTCGGATCCTCGCGTCACGATGGTCTGCTTGGGAGCCTGGTCAGATGGTAGGGCACCAACCTCACCATTCACGCCAATAGGGATGAGCCGCTGGCCAGACACCGTGTCCACAATGGCGGCGCTCTGTACTGATCGCTGCGGCCCAGGGGCGACTGCTTCGACTACCTTGCCAGTATCGGCTTCGAGAACCACATGGTCACCGTTTGAGCCGAGGATCGTAACTCGGCCAGTCAATTCTTCAGCCTGGATGCCAGTGACGTTCCACGAGTCGCCCTTGGAAATCTCAAAGGCTCTCTTGCTCCACAAGATCTTGCCCTTGTTCCCGACATCGAGGCCATAGACCATTCCACGCCGGGTAGCTAGGATGGCTAGCTTATGGAAACCGAAGCTATCGCGGCTCAATTTCCCCTCCTTGACGGGCACCTCAGTGCCGAGAATGCTGCCAATGAGCCTCGATTGAACCGTGTTGAGGTACGCAGGAAGGTGTTGCAAGTCGTCAATGTGGCGTCTGACTCTGTGGATGTAGGCTGCCAACGGATTGCTGTGTGCTTCTTGCTCGAGTGACTTGACCAATTCCTCATTCTCAGGGATCTCAGCAAAGGTGGCAGCAACAGCTCCACTCATTCCCTCGGGGCGACTCCAGGCAGTTTCGCCGTTACGGACCAAAGTCCACTCATCGGTGTTTGTGACAGCTGCCGTCCGAACCGCGAAGTTATTTGCCTGGGTAGACTTCTTGACAACCTCAGAAACGCCATGGACAGCGCTTGCTTTCGAAGTCTTGGAGTCCAGAGGCCAACGAGCTAGTACGCCGTGGGATGCCGAAGAAAGAAGAATGACCTCATCGTCAGTGATGCGAGTGAAGTACACATTGGCTCCATCCGAGCTCGTCGAAAACGCGCCGGGCCCAGAAAGCGAGGGGAGGTCATAGGCCTTTTCAATAACGTTGGTCTTGAGGTTGATGTGATACACATCGGCGCGGTTGCCGGTAGATGTCCTGCTGTGAACCAGGAAGTGCGGTTCCGACTGCACCAAGTGGGGGGCATGGATTTCAACAGAAACAGTCCCCGGCGTCAGCGCAAACTCCTGTCGGCTCTTGGTCCCCAGTACGTTCACAAGCAGCTTGCTATGCGACATGTCCGCCCAGGCAACAATAGGGGCGGCTGAGTTTGCCCCGACGAACATGACATCCTCCTTCCCATGAACATCGCTCTTGGTCCCAACAACCACATCATCCAACCTCTTCCCGGTAAGCGTGTCGAGAACCGAAACCTTGAGTTGATACGCCGCCGGGGAGCCGCGTAGGCTGATAGAAAACACCTTCTCGACGTTGGTGCTGACCTGGAGCGGCACATCCTTAGCCGTGTCTCTATGCTCCCACACCACGCTCCCGTCGGCGCCGCTTAGACGCCGCAACACCGTCGCGCCCTCCTCCTCGTGCAGCACCAGCACATCCTTTCTATCCTTCTCGGTCATCTCCATGACCTCCAAATCTCTGACCTCTCCTGGGAACTCCGCCCAGAACTTATTCCTCCCAGACACAGCATCCCACGCATGTACAGCCGACCCCAGCGCACTGGCAACCCAGTTCTCGCCCTCGCCAGCACGCGCAAAGCCCCCGCCATGAACAGCAGTACCGTTCAGTAGCTGACGCCACAGCACGGCGCCCGTGCTGGGGTTGACAGCGCCGAGCACGCCGACATCGCTGAGGGTATATAGCAAGCTCGCCTTGTCGTCGCGCCTGGGGCGGTGGAAGAAGGTAGTCTCTCGCTGCGGGAGGCCGAGCAGCTCGTAGTGGTAGTCTGTGTGGCCGACCTCGTCCTGGAAGACGGCGCGCACGGCCGACGGCAAGGCGAGGAGGAGGAGGGTTGTCAGCTGGGGGGGCAGCATGGTCGATTAGGTATCGGTATTCGTCGCGCTGCTGCGCTGTGCGGTGATAGTCTTTAGCAACCGCCAAAAGCGAGCGCTGCGATGGAATTCCGTTTCGGTGCAGTGGGCTAACGCGCGTCTTTATCCATTCCCATGTAGTGCTGTAGCTGCGCAGAATCGTCAGGCTATCGCAATTGATGTGTCGCAAATTAGTCGAACATTCCAAGCGGAGGAAAGCTTGAGCTAGCCCGTCAACGTTCGACATGGGTAATTTGGGATGACGTTGGAACAAGCTCCCATGGGGGGGGGGCACCTGGTGCCAGCTGGCAGGTCGAACAATCGCCCACCTTGGCAAGACTTTGTTGACATTTCCCCAAAGATAGGGGCTGATCACGACAGAGTCGCCCAGTCAATTGCCTTATATGTTACCATAATGCTCGCTATATGCTACGATATACTATCTAAATATGATTGTTAGGGAATGTTGAACTAGATTCTCAACTGAATATGGGGTATCACAACAACACATGCAACCGCCATCACCGCATTTGCGGTATGCGCAGCCTCGATTCTGCCATTTCGTCTGTGGGCTTTGGGGCTTTGGCCGGGATACAATTCCACGAGCATCCCCTGCGCAAAAACGGAACCCATGATTCCGTAGGATTCCGCACAACCCTCGGGCACTCCTGAACTCCATTGCTGGCTCCAAACTGCACCTTTGTAGGGCACAACTCCCGGAATTCAATCCACTCCGTAACAGGGTTCAGTGTGTTCCTGCCACACACGCAACACGACCGACCGCCAAGCTGATGCGCCTTTAGTGCGCGCTCAAAGATGGCCTTGTGCCCAGGACGGAGAGAGTTATTCGCGGTACAGTCCTCAATGGCCTCCTTTATCGCCGTCGGGTCTGGGTAGCGAACAGCGGCGCGGAGGACGAGATTGAACAGTGATGGCGCACCGACTGGCTCGAACTTTTGACTGACAGTGGGCGCCGAAGCAGAAACACCAATGGGTGTTGACAGCTCATAGAAGTCTTCCAGCTCGAGTTTCCTCTCCTCCGGTGTCAACTGCATATCGGGGTCGGGAAGCTCAAAGTCGGAGTGGATAACACGCGCGCTGTCGGAGAACTGTATTGGAGTTCGCGCTCGCAACAGGGATGTTGTGCCCTCCCAGAGGCCCTCATATTTTGGCGCAGGGTTATGCTTGAACGACATCTCGTATTCCTCGGCGCCCCAAATGCAGTAGTCTTCCACCTTAGGTTGATAGAACGGGTTTGGATGCACTTGTACGTCGCAGAGCGTGCTGCCTCCTTTCATTAAATCAAGAAGCTCGGCAGGAAGGAACCGCAGCGAGTTCTGAGCAACATTGAGAGTTTGTAGGTGTTTGAGCGAGGCCAGCGCCGGGGGGATTTGCGTCAGCCGATTGCCTCGAAGGCTGAGAACCGTCAGATGTTCGATGTTGACAATCGCGGCAGGGAACTGTTTCAGCCAATTGCTAGATAGGTACAGCTTTATCTCAGGATCCCGCTGCACAAATGCTACATCCTTGGTGACAACTGGTATGGGCGCAATTTGGTTAATAAATTCCAGGATCGAATCAGAGATTGTCTCCAGTGCCATTTGACTAGAGAAAGATTAGTATTTAAGTTCCATGGAGGTTGGGATGGCGAAACATACTTTAAGTCCACCTCTTCCTTGCCCTCTTCAATACACTTGTGGATGCAGTTCTGGGCGTGGCGCTCTTGGATAGTGAACCTGGAAGAAACGGTTGGCGAGGAGAGTTTTGAGGGTGTAAAGACCTTCGAGGGACGCAGCTCCAGCTCCGAGTATTCATCGATGTCGGTGGAATCATCCTGGCCCATCCAGACGCCACTGTCGAGCTGTCTTCGGAGCTGCCGCTGCCGCTGCTGCTGCGGCTGCGACTTGGGCATAGGACGCCGTGGCTCGTCCCCAACTGCGGAGTCAGACGACGCAGGCTGCTGGTCAAACCACGACCCCACGTACCGCTTCTTACGCCGGACGCCGTGGATGTAGTTGTCCAACGCCGGGTCGTCGTCGCTTGAGAAAACGGCCGGATCGCTCGATGTCGAGAGCATAGACGCAGAACCGAACGCCATCCTTGCGCGCTTCCTGCCCTTCGTAAATAACGCTGGAGTAGCGCTGCTGGGCCCCGGCAGGCGTGGTAAAGTTGGTTCTTCGGCCATTTTCAGGACGTGACGCGAAAACGTAAACACGTCGTCATTGAGGGGCTTCGGGAACAAATCGGTTACATTCACACCCTCGGGCGATTTGGGGAAATTATATTCCTAGGATTGGAGGCGGGATAGACCTTCCAGCTTCGGATGAAGTGAGAAGAAAGATGGGAGCGAAGATTGAGGAGTAAAATACCAGCAGGAGGGCTGGGAAAAAGAAAGGAGGAAGCACAAGTCGCGTCGCGTACTAAACACCATTCGCGAATCCCCTCCGCGTCCGAAATACCCCACAGTAGACTCCCGCCTGATCGTGTGATCCGTGCCGCTTGTACCCTGCAAGTTTCTCGCTAAAGTGCCACGAAGTGACCTGAGCACTGCCTTAGTGGTCCCAAGGACCCGGCACCACTTCCCAGGGCGTGCCAGGCAGCATTACTCTACCAACCTCGGGACTTGGATCCTCGCCCCAGCAGTCCGATCTTCCTTTCGGTGTCGGCTACAAATACTGTACTTTGACTACAGGTTCATATCCATTCAGGATATACACGCATGCTTTTCAATTTGAAATTTCGCACGTCCCATAAAATCTGGCATGTATGGAAATATTGGGTTCAGGCATCTGCAGCGAATCTGAACGCCTAAAAGGTATTTCCCGAGGTCTTTGACCAAATCCCAACGACATGGCCGCAATGGCCAAAACGCCTTTCCCAAATCAGCTGCGCCACCAACCTCCTCCGTGCTGTCTACTTATCAACCCATCCCCGCTAGCCCTTAATCAACCGTGATGATCTCGGCCTTTTTCCTGAATGTCGGCGGTCTCTGAAACTGGTGTCTGGCCGCAGCCGGCCACGGTGCTTTTGCAGACCCGTTGGTCGACATCCCGGTTCTGGTGGGTGTGCGTGGGCCTGGCAGCTGGCCCGGCGATGAGACTTGCGCCCGGCCCGTTTTCGGTGTCCATGGCGAGATCAGACCGCCGGCGGGTTTCTTTCCAGCCGGCGTCCTTGGAGGCTTGGCAGCTAACTCATCTGTGATGCGGGCGAGCTCTTGAATTTCATCATCGTCCAAATCGTCAAAGCTTCCATAGTCGGGGGTCTTGCTCTTCGCCCGCTTCACGGATCTCTCGACCTGATCCGCCACTTCAAGGAGGTCGTCGTCGTCGAGGCCGCAGTCAAACTCGTCGCTGTCTTCCGCCTGTATAGCCGGAGTCGCGGTGGGATTCCTCCCTTTCGTCTTTTTGCTGGTCTCCGGGGTTGGGTAGAAGACAGGCAACGTGCTGAGGGGGGTACGGGGTGGCGCCACATCTTCCGTGAGGTTTATGGCCGTGAGAGCCCTTGATGCGCCGCCGCCCGTGGCCGCCGCAGAGGGCAATTGCTGGGATACTCCTTTCGCCTGGAGAGGGCCTGTTGTTGGTATTCTGCGAAGCCATTGCGATGTGCTTGCAACTGGGTTGCCGGCACGGTTTTGATGAGCTGTCTTTGAAGAAATGGGCTGGCCGAGATCGTCTGCCCTTTCATTGGCGATGTTGGCTGTGGCCTTGGGAGCAAGCGCAAAGCTCGAGACAGGGCGCGAGGTGGGAATCAGGGATGCCTTTTGGGTATCCAACGACCTGGTACTTGGCTTGAAGGCCGGTTCGCTGACATCATTTCCCGGAGTGTGAACAGTTGCCGGGCCAGGAGAAGATGCCGGGCTCAGAATCGAGGGGGACCTGCGAAGAGGCCTTGACATTTGAGGAACTGGGGACTTGCGAAGATGCGATGGCTTGTCAGCAGCTGTTGATTTGCGAATGGGCGATGCGATCGGACCTAGTGGCGAGGACCTGGTTCCCCGCGGAGTCGGTTTCGACTTTCCGATGTCCCTTCGATAGTTGCAAGGACGTTCTGGAGCGTCTTTCCGCTCACACTCAAGGTGCCGCACCTTGTAGTTGAAGACACTTTCGGGCATCTCAACCAGGTTACCTTTGCGGCACTGGGGACAGTTGCCTTGCCTCATCGGAGTCGCATTACCGGTCTCAATGACGGCGTCTCCGGGTATCGCCTCGAAATAATCACAATTTCGGTCCTTGTTACTGCACCAGAACTTTCTTTTCCCCGCGTGTTCACCACTCCAAGGAGGGAACCTATCCAGGATTCTGTGTCCAAATTCACACTTCGGACACCAGCCATGCTTGGGGGTCTGTCGCGCAAGTGATGGCTTGCCTCTTTGTCGTCCACCCGTTTGCTTTTGTGGAGTCTGTGGTCCTAACATTTCCGGCTTTTCGTACTGCTGAGCTTGACTTCTCGATCGGCCCTGGATTGAATACCGGATCAAGAGAGGACCTGGATAGCCATTAGCCATCGTGTACAGCAACACAGATGTTGGTGCTGGGGGCTTACGGCACGGCGTTTTCTGTTCCTTGTATGAGAGGGCTGATAGGAAGGTACAGGTGATAACCCGGGAGCTATGAGTGCTGTGACCTGAATGAGGACACCCGCCAACCACACATTGACTGCTGTGCCGTAGAGGTAACTCGGGTCGGTTGTGTGATTATTTCGACTGAGCGACAGGAATTCCACTGGGACCGGGCTGCCCGATCAGTAACAAAGCTGCCGCTGAGAAAAAAGCACCATGAGAGGATCTCAAAACATTTGCCGCCCCTTGAGGTGCTGCTCTTGTCAGTTATGTGAAGCAGAGAGAAGAAGGCCTGGAAGCAACTGTGGAAATCCTGCGTGGGTGTTGATGTTCGCCAGTCGTTCGATTGGGAAAGAGCGCTCAGGTGCTGTTGGAAGAAGCGACGAAAACCGCCCCCGCAGAAGGAACGGCGGGGTGATAGATTTGTTTGTTTCTCAAGATCACCAGGGCTTTGTTTGAAACGAAATCCACGTAGAATAAGTTGAGGCCTGGTTAAGCAGTGTGAGGGCGAGAAGTTAACGAGGTTGAGGCTAAGGTTAAGCGTTATGCTATTGGGGCCAGCATACCTGAGCAGAAAATGTGTCCAATTTCCCGGGGATGGCCGACTTCTGGATTTTATATTGGAGTCCTGCAACAAGTGCTTACCTTGGCTGGCGGTTTGTTGACCAAGTTAAGTCGAGCGATCCTCAGACTCGGGCTGGATGTAGGACGGTCGAGTGTTTGCTGCTGCGGGTAGCCACTTAACGCAAGACTCCAACCACTCCAGCATCAATGGAATTGCGGCAGATGCTAAATGGAAATATTAGAGCATTTCGAGATGCGTCGACGCTTGTCATTGAAGCTGACATGGGAACCTCCGCTTCACCTTGAGGTCCGCGGTCCCAACCCCTCAAGTTTCCCCCACAACTCACTAGTCCCTTGGACCCCTATTCGTGGCACGACAGTCACTGAGCACTCACTGAGCACCCCACTTCTAGATTTCCTTCCTTTTCTGCTACTGTGGCAGTTTTACTTGAGGATCTGGAACCGGGTCCTGCGATTTAGTACGATTGACGAGATCTAGCTAGTAGATCAATGCCAAATATATTCCCAAGAGCAACAGCATTACTAAGCCTTCAATTTATTTAGCGCCAATGTCTTCGTTGGGAGGGGACGCCAGCCTTGTCATTGGACAAAGTCAGACTGTCTCTTCCTCTTTCGATCTCAAAATGTCTGTTTCCCCTTGCGGCAACTTCATCTACATCTATAAGCAACCAGTACACTCAGCCCGAAGTTGTTCCTCAGGTGTCAAAACTGCGTCGGTAAAGCAATGATCGTCTGATGGCTGTCAGAGGGACAGCCCAGCTGATCACTGTCTGGGTCGGTCTGGGCGTGCAATGCACCCCATCTCAATCCCAGTCGTCATCATCGTTCTGCTTTGGCCGGTCGGAGCTGCTCCGTATTCCCTTGTTTGTGATCCTTTCCTCCTCAGCATCCTCAGCCTCTCTCATTCTCTTCATTATCCTCATGTCATTATCCCTGACTGCGCCGACTTCGATGAGAAGCTTGTCAATTTCAGACATGCCCATCTTCACTCCCCCAACCGTCATGAGCGTCACGATTTGTTTCACAATATCGCCCTTATTGTAGACCAGGATTGTGGGACAGTTCTTCTCGGGGTAGCCCTCAATTGCTTGTGAAGCCCGCATCTCGCAAAACTTGACATCGCCGTACTCTTGTGCTGCTTGTCGCCAAAGCTCCGTCAACACTCGAGATTCAATGTTTCCAGCCGATGATGTGAGGTTGACAAGCACCGGTCCTTCCTGCGATGCTTCGGTGACTGCGCGTGAATATTCCGGCTTTGTTATTGGGTACACACTGCCGTACTTTGACTTCTTCTGGAGTGAGGTCAGCTCCCTGAGTCGCCGCTGTCGGTACTGCTCCAGGAATGCTTCGTCCTCCTCATCCTCAAGCTCATCCAGCTCATCAAGGTCCTTTCCCTCTAGCCTGTTCTCGTGCGCCAGACGCCGGGCTTCATTGATGGCCTCCTCAATCATCGGCGTCGGGCTTGGGGGCTTCTCCGGAATAACGCCATGCTTCCGCAGAATGTCGTTCCTAGAGGTCTCGTGAGCACGATTGAGAGTGGAAAGAAGAGCTGATTCTTCCAAGCCTACCATTCGGTATCGGCATTTGGATCGTCGATAGGGACTGCTATCCGCTGGTCTGCAGGTGTCGCCATCGTGAGAACTGGCCAAGGACCAACAGGGCGTGTGAAGAAAGGCTCAGGTAGAGTATTGCTGCAAAGAGGAAACACTCAGCCAAACAGTTGTATTTTCTCGCCGTCTATGAGAGCAGTTAAGTGCCAGATCGTTAGCTGGTTGCCTAACCATTGCACCAGGCCTGGCCGCTCACTTACTTGAGCCCGCGCGTCCCCGAGGTACACTGCCCCGCATCCCCACCACTGGCCGGAGCTCACTCTCCAACAGCTCAGGACACGGTGCCCCACACAGGCAGCTGGGTCCGTGCATATCAGCTCCTGATTGGCCAGGAAGTCGAGCCCTAACTAACCACCCGCTCAGTCAGGCAAATTCCTCACAACCACGGAAAATTTGCCCCGAACTTTTGAATCTCGTTGCTAGGCCTCGCAGAACCTCCCCTCTTTCCGACATCACCACGAGCGAAAATCTGCCGCCGACCATCCCCAGATTTCTCCGACTACACAAAGCTCGTCGCTCGTCGTCGATCATCACTCTCATAATCAGTCAAGATGGTAAGACCTTGCCGTCCTCGATTCAACCGTGCTGTAGCCGCTGCAATGTCCCACCCCGCCGAGACGACCGCATTCTGCATCGACATCGACATCGCCTCCAGACGCTAGATGGATGTTGTAATCCCGAAATCACGACGACAAGCGATGGCCGAGATGTTACGATGGCGGAATGCGGAATCTCGTGGGGTGTGATTGAAGGGGCACATAACGTTGATGATCGTTGGACGACGACGCTGACGACGAATTTTTAAAGGTTCTCGCCGTTGACCTCCTCAACCCCAGCGCTGCTGCCGAGGCTCGCAAGCACAAGCTCAAGGTACGACCCCCTCCGGACTTACGACACCACAGACCGTGGCGATGGCTTGTGGATATTAACGATGCAACTTTAGACCCTCGTGCCCGCACCCCGATCCTTCTTCATGGACGTGAAGTGCCCCGGCTGCTTCACGATCACCACCGTCTTCTCCCACGCCCAGACCGTTGTCATCTGCCAAGGATGCACGACCGTCCTTTGCCAGCCCACCGGTGGCAAGGCTAGACTCACTGAGGGCTGCTCTTTCCGCAGGAAGTAGAGGATTCGCGTCTGCTTTCCTTCTTCGGCATATTGGCGTGGTAATGGGGAACATCTTGGTATCTGGGAGACTTTTTTGAGTCGGGCGTCTAAACAGATTCGATCAATCAATTCCACGGGTAGAAGATGGATTTACCAAAAGTCACCTCGCACCAGAAAAACGGAGCGCGTTTTGGGTCCGGATATCCTTGCATCACCGCCGTTTTCCGCCTTCGATCTGCGCTGCTTGACGTCGTCTTTTGCTGTACAGGCAGGACATACTGCATGGGTGGATAGTTGGCACTGGCATCTCACAAGTATTTAGACCGGTCTGCCATGGGCGGGTGGTAGTCCAACTAAATGCGAGGACGTGGACCGATGAGCATCGCCAGAACTGAAATGGTAGAAGGGGGTAGACACTGATTGCGATGAATTCACGATGTCCACGAACTGACGAGGTGTGGCTTCGAACTCGGTGACAAGTGTGATCCCAGACAAGTGTCTAGCATAAATCTTGCATGTTGAACCTATAACGCCTGATAAAGTTGAAGGGTGTAGATAGTCTTTACAATTACTCTGGTAAAGCGACGGACCATCAACTACCCTGAGGGGTCCTGTGCTTGGTAGATATACCCAGTAGTGACAAAGAGAGAACCTCTCCCTTTCTAGGTAATGTACAGTGAATAATGGAGAAGGTCAAAGATCCTTATAGCAACTGATAACTGATCGTCTGCCCGAATATGTGCCAACTTGGGGAAACGTACTGAAGTGGCGTGGCGATTATTGCATGAGGGTGAGTCGTGGCACTTGACATATTCTCCAATGCATGCGGCATGAATAATCCAACGTTCCAACGCAATAATACAAGCCCATTTGAATGTAAATCTAGAAGACCTGAGCCTAATGCTCTCAAAAACCTTTCACATATACCAAATTTTAATGGCGTCAACTGCACAGGAGCCTCAGAGCCGCGGAGGTAACGGTGCCAAGAAGCCTTAGGTGCATTCAAGAGTTGACTGTCGCGCCAAAACACGGTCCTCGTCGCGACGTCCATTGACCCCACACGGCAGTCATCCCGGATCCGACACCCAGCCTCCTTTGACCACTGGCAATCTCCCCAGTCAATCGTTCGTCACCACCACTTGCTGCTGAGAAGGGCCCACTCTCTGCTTCAAGTGGTTTCTTGAATCTGCGAAATAACCCCTAGCAGAAAAGCATTCTGAACCATCCGCACTTGCAATGTCCGGCCCAAGGACAAAGCGTCAGTTCGCTGGCGCATCAAGCGATCCTGCCCAACGCCAGATCACCACTTTCTTCAGCAAGGCGGACTGTTCAACCTCCGCTTCAAATGCCGTCGCTTCGTCCACAACTACCCCGCTAAACGGACCCGCGATCCCGGCCCACGTCCAAGCCAGTCTCCTGAACGTGGGAATGCGGGTGCGGAAGAGCGTGAACGAGGGCTACAAGACAGACCCGTCCGCTGGCAGCGCCTTCGCCCTGTGGTCCGACCCCGCCTCCGATGCCACACCCGTCACATCAACACCGAATGCACCTTTCTATTCCGCCCCTGCTCGCGAGCTTGTGCCCTTTTGCGGAATCAACAGAGTTGGCGGCCTGTCCGTACAGCCCCTCACGACAATCCACGACGACAGCCCACCCTTCTTCACTGCCGCGATAAGCAGCCAGGAGTCCAACTCGAGCGTCACCTCCGCCACAGCCGCAATGGAGACTTCCGCCGCCGCCAACCGCAAGCGGTCATACGTCGAGGAGGAGGAGGGCAATGACGACACCAACATCAGCGCTCATCACGGCAACCCCTGGCGTGAGTGGCTCGACGGGGAGATCAGCCCACACAGCGTCGCGCCAGCGGGCTGGGGAAACGCACGTACGATGGCAATCCCAAAAACACGAAGCCGGAAGAGTATCACAGCCACTGGCCCACCTTCCTCGCTTGCCGGTCTGGGCCAGGAGAACATGGTTCTGGACGACTTCGATGAGGCTCCGTTCTTGAGCTTTGGGGCGGGAAATGGTGAAGCTGGGGACATGGATGTGGAGTAATATGTGTATACCCAGTTTCCTTTGTCCCCTCCAGCTTACATGAGCCCGGTGCGGCGCCCTGGGTCTATGTTCCTTTTACCGGAGGCAATGTCTTTGCATTTAGCACGGAGTTTTGGAGCCCCGTCTTTCAAGGGGCAACGGCGGGGAGGTCATCATACCATATTGGGGAAGCTAAATGGAAAGTAAGGCGGTTTTTATTATTTGTTTGATACAGGACCCCGGAGTGCGACATACGCCACGGAGGAAAACAACAGGGTGCTACAATAATGGTTTTTATCGCGGAGGCCAACCAATCTGGTCATAGTTCTTGAGGGCTGCTACGAGCCCTTAGCAAGGAATACCCCGAATAGACAAACTCAGAAATATATGGCAATTTTACAAAGCAGGAAAAGGATCTCGGAATTCCAGAAGATCTCTCTGCCCGTAAAACTCACCAGCGACAGTCAGAATCATGTTGAGTGTCGCTCTCGTATTGTCGCGAGCTCTCGCGGTATCTAGCCCGGCCTCTTCTTCATCGTCGTCATTGGTTGCCAAATCCTTGCCTTTTGATTCAGCAGGGATTTCATCCTGGGTGCCATGATCCTCAAGGCGTGCAAGGAGACGTGCCTTCGCCGCTGCAATGTCAGCCTGGATATCTCTGGGAGCAGATGATGTGTCGGACACTTCCCCTTCGTCGAGATCCATGTCGATCTCGCCTCCGTCGTCCACGTCTGTGTGTGTTGCAGGTTGGGGGTCTGTATCAGCTGGAAGATTGGATGAGGTGTTCGGCTCGCTGCTTCCGGGATCAGGGGGTGAGACATCCACGCCAACTTCATCCTGGTCGTTGACCTCCACGTCGTCGAGGAAAGCGTCACCTTCAACTTCGGGCTCAATCTCCTCGCCTTCCAGGTCGTCCTCCAATTCATCTATCAGGGCCTCCATGTGAGCGATGGTGACCATCATCAACACTGCTCGCTTGCCCAGCTCACGGATCCATCCAATCTCGGTGTAATCCATCTCACCGCGGTCAGGAAGCCTCGCAAGAAGGGCCCAAATCCACCGGCTTGTCCGCTCTCTAAGCTCATGACCACGCCGAATGAATTTGCCCCCTAGGATTACCCGAAGTAATTTGAGGGCGTTTCGCCGGTCCATCGCGGCGATCTGTACCGGCAGCGGGTCAGTGTGGCGGATACGGTGGTTCCATACCCGGAAAGTCCAGCTCCTCGCCCCAAAACCTCCCACCTCTGTGCCGTGATCTTTGTCGAGGGCCGCTACGAGCTCTGACGGAGGGTCAGTATGGAGCTGGGCCCGAAGAACCTCGAATTGGGAGCCGAGGGCGCCAAAGTATGCTGCGCGCAAGGCCCTATCTGCGGCTGCCGCCTCCTTCTCAGGGTCCCATTCTCCATCTTCGCATTCGCCATCATCCGAAGCTCCAGGGTCGGGTGCTGCCGTGTACGCACCGTCGTAATAGTAGCCCCTCGAGTCGCCCACGCCGTCGTCGTATATCGACCGGTCAACGCCAGCGAGATAGGGTGGTAGCTCGGGACCAGCTTTCGGGGCAACTAAGAGATGTGGGATTCCGCTTGCTTCTTGTCTGCAATACTTACCATGTCAGCTTATCTGCTCTGCGGAATGAAGGAATGGTTGTTTAGCACGATGATGATTACAAGGAAATGCGGTAGGAGAGATGAGAGTTATGCTTACCGAACCGATTTAAGATACGCCAGGGCGTCAGCCTCATCTTCAAACTCAAGATCATCGTCGGAGTTGTATGCCGGGTGGTCGAGACTCGGGAAGACAGAGCGTTGGCCGTAAGTGGCGTCAGTCTTTGGCTCTGGAATCTTTGGTTTCGCCGGCGGCTGATCTCGGCGTCGCTTGCTTGAAGGCTCTTGGATTTCGCCTTCGACATCGGCGTTATCACGCTTCGGCCCCATATCAGCGGCCATTGGATTGTGGCTAGATGGGTGAACGTCAACTGTTGTGGTGTGTTGGACACAGAACCGGCGCGTCAACAAAATAAATTGCCAAGGGTTAGGGTGATACGCTGATAAGATAGGGCTGAAGGTCCAACAGCTGCCCCGCCATTGATTTGGGGTGCCCCTCACCAGCTCTCGTGTGTCAGGCCGGGACAGTCTGGTAAATATCGAGTCACTTGCAATTGACTCACATCTCCCCACAAACGACGTCTCTCACGAACGTACGGCACTCAAGACAACAATTCGCAAACACCACAGCATCAATATGTCCGAACCGGCAGCCAACGCTCCCCCTCCCCCTTCGGAGCCGCCTGTTGAAGCGGGCGAGGACGGCGCCTCTACGTCGAAGAAGGCAGCTAAGAAGGCCGAGGCCAAGGCAAAGAAGGAGGCCGAGAAGGCACGTCGCGCCGCCGAGCGAGCAGCTACCACGGGTGCGTCCAGCAGCGCGGCCGCGACTGAGGATTTGGCCACCGATAACTACGGCAATGAAACCGCGGAGACCAAATTCTCGGCCGATGCCGTCGATATCCACCTCAAGACTCTGGGCGAGGAACATGTCGGCAAGCTCGTCCAGCTCCGCGGATGGATCCAGAATAGCCGTATGCAGGGCGCCAAAATGGTCTTCGTTGAGATCCGGGAGGAGGGAAACTGGGCCATCCAAGGCATTGCCGCAGCCAACCCCGAGGGGACGCCTGTCAGTCGCCAGATGGCCAAGTGGATCGGCGCCGTCAATCTTGAGAGCTTTGTCATTGTTGAGGGCACCATCCAGAAGCCTCTCGAGGATGTGAAGTCATGCAGGGTCTCAAAATACGAGTTGCACATTCTCAAGTTCTTCATCCACGCCGCTGCCCCGGCCGCCTTGGGTCTCACACTCGCAGCCGCCAACCGGCCGATTGCCAACTTCAGCGACGAGGAAGTACCAGTAGAGGAAGGCGTCGAGAAGCTCAGCCTTGCACCAGGCGCTGAGCCAGCGGGTATTCCAGCAGCAACAATGCTTACCCACCTGGATAATATTTCCATGTACTTTTACCCTTTGGGGCTCTATCCGACTGTCGCTAACGCAGCTCGCTCAAAGGCATAAGAGGGCCCCCGTCCAACAGGCCATCGCCGACATTCGGATCGAAGTCAAGGATCTTTTCCGCTCATATCTTAAACAGCACGGATTCAAGGAAGTAAGTTGTATCTTCGCAAGTGGCGTTTTCAAATTGATGTGCTAACGTCTCCTAGTGTATGTTATCACTTCCACTTACACGATTGGGCGCTTTGCTAACGCTAACTCTCCATAGTTGAGCCGCCTTGTAAGTTACTCTTTCATTTTAATTTTCGAGACATTCATTAATTGCATACTATTTTGATAAGGCCTCATCGGTGCTGCCTCTGAGGGAGGAGCCAACGTCTTTCGCCTCCCATACTTCAACACCGAGGCTTTCCTAGCGCAGTCTCCCCAGTTTTATAAGCAAATCGAGATTGCTGGCGGCAGAAAGCGTGTCTTCTGTATCGGACCTGTTTTCAGGGCCGAGAACTCGAACACCCCGAGACATATGACTGAGGTGGGTTGATCCCAGCACTTGCTTCTTCTATGATGTCTAACAAAAAGCCATAGTTCACGGGACTGGATTTGGAAATGGAGACGACACGTGATTATCACGAGGCTCTTCATATGCTTGAAGGGGTCTTGCTTCACATTTTCCGCGGCCTCAAGGAGCGGTGTGCAGCTGAAATCGAGCTGGTTCGCGCAGTGTATCCGTCGGAAGACTTCCTATTGCCTGAGCCGGGGAAGGAAGTCAGACTTACCTTCGCAGAGGGACAGAAGCTTCTCCGTGAGGAAGGCCCCGAGGAGTACCGGAACGTAAGTGACGATGAGGATATGAGTACACCGCAGGAGAAGGCTCTTGGTGCTCTCATCAAAAAGAAGTTCAACACCGACTTCTACGTCCTGGACAAGTTCCCCGAGGGCGCTCGTCCGTTTTATGCCAAGGAGGACCCCAAGAACCCCAAAGTTACCAACGCCTATGATTTCTTTATGCGGTATGTCAACGCTCCGGTGTCTTGGGAACCAATAGCCATCAACTGACATCTACCAATAGCGGACAAGAAATTCTCAGCGGAGGTCAGCGTATCCACGATCCGACAGAACTAGAGGCACGGATGCGCAAGAAAGGTGTTGACCCGTCCAGCCCTGGGTTGAAGGAGGTATGAAGTTACTGTTCACTGAACGCTCTCTCAGGTGGATTGGGTATTCTTGGAGCAGAGTTTTACTAACATACGCCATTAGTACGTCGACATTTTCAGGACAGTTGGAGTTCCCGCCCATAGCGGCGGAGGTATTGGACTAGATCGGGTTGTGGCTTGGTACCTGAATCTTCCTTCCGTCCACTTGGCAGCGTACTACCCTCGCACACCCAAGAGATTGACTCCTTGATGGGGCCCCAAAGGATTGCACTCGGCCGACAAGGTGGAAAAGCACATAGAATCTTTCTGGTGTGTGAGTGAGCGGACTGATTACTGCTGCAGGAGCGTATGGTAGACCGATAATTCAAAATCCCAGAGACTTGGACAAATAATGCCCCTCTGGGAATTGTGAGACTGTACAGAGGGCAACTAAAGTTCACAGACAGCGTGTGAGGTTACGTTGGAACTGAGTGTATAGTATGGGGTTTATCAGAGTCAAGAATATCTGAACAAAAACCCACCCCACTCAAGATCAATAAGATTACCTGATACACAAAGACCCAATCTACTGTCCGCCGTGATGTGAAGCCCGACGGCAAGTCAAGGTTGTTTACAACATGCGTGGCATATATAAGGCTGTAAGTTTCCAACATCACCCGCTGCCGTGGTTTATACTCTCCAGAGTGCAGCCGCGCCTCGTGGTTGTGAGCTATAGTTAAAATTCGCCACGGAAGCCTCGTGGTTGTGGTCCGTGATTAATGTTGCCGCTGAAGTAGACTACCTCGGCCGGGAGGAAGTCCCAACAATTAAGGTACCAGTAGGGTGCCCCCTCTGGTTGTGCCTGCCAACAGAGCCTACACGGAGAAAGCAACAGAGGAACGACATCAAACACACCTACCGTTCCTGAGCTGCACAGACGCCTGCCCACCAAGCCGTAAATACATAATGAAACTGCCGACACTAGAACATCTTGGACTTCCAGAGCCCGACATATAGCACCGCACCAGTCTTGACGCATATCATCAACAGTCTTAACGTATATCATCAACTGACCACGAAAATGTTGCCGCCACCAAGCTGGGTGGTCGTGCCAGCCGCTGCTGCGGCGACAACCACTCTCGAAGGGGGGGTCATAAGTCTAGCAGCGACATCAGGCTCAGACTCAAGCGTCTCGCCCTGTACAGCACCGGCCGCACCTCCGGCCACAGCACCGGCCACACCTCCGAACACACCTACGGGCGCCACGGCATTTCCAGCACCAGCAACACACGTCTGGCTCCCCAGCACCAACGCTAACATGGACTACGGCGAGCCACCCTGTGAGAAACGGGGCTGCTTGGTATGTCTCACAAAACACCACGCCTCCTCCGCAGTATACGAACTCTTTCCCACGGCACCCACTCCCACGTTTCCCTACCCTCAACCAGACCAGTACCATATCCATCCACCGGGGGAATCCGAGGTTCCCGCAACTTCGAAACCAGGACAGCCTCACATTGGCGCCGTCAACAATCCAGCGTCCTCTTCATCCCGCCGTATTCACCCGCAGACTCCTCTCATACCGGTTGTGACGCCGCAAGGCCCATTGCAAGTCCCTGCTCCCCTCTTTCGTGAGCCCTACGCTCTCGCGATCACCGTAAACCACCCGCTAACCGCAGTCGCCGACCCAACAGCATCCCTCACAGATGCCTACAAAAGTTCGCCGACAGGAACGTCACCCTCGCGCCGGATCTGCTTCCCCCGTGCACTCTCAGGTCCGAGCCAGACATGGGCCTTAGCCCAGTGGACTTCATCGCCGCCGGCCTTGCGGGCGTCAAGCGTACCCCCGGAACAGCAGCGTTCGCAGCCGAGCAAGGCTATGCCAGATTCCCGCCTTCTGCAGTTGACGACCCCGGTCCAATGTATATCTCACGTCCAGGCTGCCACACCCTTGCCAACTCAAAAGTGTACCGCTTCAAAGACTCACAAAACGTTTGGTTCGTGAAAACATACCTCCATCCTTCCGTCTCTTCTGCTCCCCCTTCTTCTCGCGGTGGCTTGGATAGATGGTGGTATCATCCGACACCGCGGATGGAGAAGGCGAGCCACACAGCGGGAACCGGGCTGGATGCTTGCTGACACTGTAAAATTTGCGCATAGGACGGGAGCCGGAAAGGACGAGAATCGCACGAAACGACCGCCTCACTCTTCGTCATAGGATGACGCCAAGTCTGTCAGGCGGCAGGCTTCATTGTACAAATCGGTCAAGAAACCGAATTGGGTTTCATTGGGGAAGCTGATGGCTAAGCTTGAGGAGATACGCCAAGAGCGTGAGAGAAAATTAGCGATGCCTGGCTTGGAGGAGGTGCACGACACAAATGACGCGTCGGGCATGATGGGCGACTCGGGTCAGCAGGGCGACATTGAAGATTGTGGGGGTTGCTGTGTTCTCTGAGTCTGTTCGCGCGTTCTATCTATCTTTAATCCGATTGAATCGGTCCTTATAAGTTAACAGCGTAAAGCGAAAGCGGTTCGCCAACGCGGCCTCCACAGGCAGAAATAATGTTATTTTGGTGCCAGATGGCTTCATTATCAAACATCTCACATTGCCGATTGAGTCCTACACGCACTATCTGAAGTCCCTTTACATGCTGTACACCCGAGCACTATCAGTGTCAACACCCCATGACCATATAACTCCAACCCTAAAACAATGCCGTACATACATCAGTGCTAGATGCGATGTCCAGGTCCTGCAAAAAAAAAAACTCAAAGTAGAAGAGAGAGGACACAGATTTGAAACTAGTCGGGAACGGTGTCCAGAAAGGTTCGCCGACTGTAATTATATTAAGGAAGGGCAAGACAGCGAAAACTGCCCTGTAGTTGGAGCTCGAATCCAGTGCTGACCGAGTTCTATGTGAACTTGGATTATCGTGTCAATGTGTATTGATCCCCTTACAGACCATGGTATCGTTCGAAAAAGCCACCCATAACCAGTGTCGTATAGGGTTCGAGGTGCTCAGCGAGGATTGTCCTAATCACACATAGAGAGAGGGCTTTAGTGTCTTCGAATATGGATGGAGGACAGGAATATCGTTCGACCAGGATATATCCCAAATCACAGCAAAGAAGGCCCGACTTTCTCCGACCCACAGCCGAATAGGTTGATGTGGTAGTCCCCGCGGGCGGCACAACCCAACAACATCCGATGAGGATGGAAAGCAGTGGCGGTGATCGGCATGCCCTTATGACCCTGTAGAAAACTTGAGTAAGGTTCCAACCTGGATAGCTCGTGGCCATCGAAGTCGAAGACCTTGACCAGATGCGCGGATGTGCCACTGTCAAGAAACGGGTTAGCTTCAGGATACCGCGGTGGTGGATATGAACAACTTACACTGCAAACACTGGGAGGTGTTCGTGCGTGCTCGCCGTTCTCAGTACATCTTTAGTGGTGAGCAGCGTTTTGAGCGGGTTGTCCAAGCGAATGTCCCAGAGGCGGACTTTGCCGTTTCGGCTCGCCGACACGAGCTCTCTCTGCCCGCCACGCTGCATGTGTACCGATCTCACCCACTGTTTACTATCATCCTTCCATTTGCGGATCATGGTATCCTGTGGCTTCATTCTGGTGTCAAATACCCGGATGGCACCGTCCCCAAACCCTGCGACAAAGATGTTGCCCGTCATTTGATCAGACGTCAGCGATGTCACGCACGAGCCGGATCGGGCAGGGATTTCATGGGTGCACATCTCATGGCCAGCATTCCAAATACGGATGACGCGCTCGTCACCCGCCACCAGCACCTGTCCGTTCACTTGCTGCCAGTCGAAGACCATGCCCGAATTGACATTAGAGGGAACCATATGCGTTAACGCACGCCAGGCCGATGCGAGCTCCACTGTTTCCTCGCTATCGTAGTTGCGGTAGATGCGTAAGACACCGTCCGATGACCCAGTCATCAGCAAGGCCTGGTCATCCTCATTGATAAACTTCATGTCTGAGATTTTGGAACCTTCAGGATTTCCGTTGGAGAAACGGCTCTTGCGGCTGTTTTGCTTCCAGTCCCAGACATTAACGGTGTTTCCGTCATCGGCCACGGCAACATAGTTCTCAAATTGGTGGAAGGTCATCTTGGCTGGCTGGGCGCCGTTGTTGATAGTTCCGATCTGGCTGTTCCACTTATGAGTCCTTGCGTGCGTCTTCTGTGGCTGCGTCTCCCTCAGTACCGCTTCATTGCGTGATCGGCGCCATAACCGCTCGTTGTACTCATGACTTCCAGGTTCATCGGCCTCAGGGGCCTTCATCTGCGGCTCCCGGAAGTATTCAATCGACCAGTCCAGGAAAGTGCTGGTTAAAGGAAGTGTAGGCAGTGCTGTGAGACTGCGCTCCTTATATCCGTTGCAAGAGGGCTCGTTGGCAACGTGGTAGTTGGCTGGTGATGTAGCCTGGTCATGCTGCTCGGGTGGTGCCGCATCGAGACTTGGTCCCTTTCGACTGCGGTGCGACATCGTCCTCTGAAACCCGGGGGATGCGGGGGGGGTTGAAAGGTTTGAGGCGCCATCCGCGCCCATGAGCGGGCCAAAGAGGTAACTAGCCGTGCGCTTTAGGAGACCTGGTGACGGCATCGGCTGCGCGATGACCGTGTGGGTTCCCATAACACTTGTTCTCTGGCTCATATCACCACGGGTCACCTTCCTAGCGCGCCGCACGATGTCGTCCATAAGATTTTGTGCTTGTGTGCCAACAGCTGAGTTGACGAGCGCATAGTGGACGTAGTCGACAATGATGGTCGCGTCTCGTTGGACTTCTGGTTGCGGATCAACGCTTAGAATATTGATATGCTTCCAGCAGGCGGCAAAGACAGAATCGTGGGCAACACCATAGGCTGTTGGCTTGATAGTACCATCCTCTTGGCGATTTTCTGGTCTCGCATAATGGAGTCCCATCTTGTGATCTTGGCCATCTTCCGGTGGCGGGACTGAAAGATATTCTTTCTCCTCAAGCAGTTGCTCGTAGGCAGCAACGAGGAATTTGCTCTCGTAACGTAGAACAAAGTGTGAGAGGAATACCAAAAGCTCTTTTCGAACGATTGGGCTGCCATCGTTAGACAGTTCGAGCATGGTCCATGCAATCCCTTCCTCGATCCTTGCAACCTCATCTGTCAGCTCCGGAATTCCGAGAAAAGTGGTCAAGGCGTGTGCCATAGCTGCCCGGACCTCAGGGGATATGTCCTTAATCAAGAAAGAAAGCTTCAAATGAGCGTTTTCCCTGATACCCCGCCACTTACCCTCAGGCAGATCCTGCCAAAGTTGGCTGATGCAGAGGCATGACCACTGTCGAAGTAGGGGGTTCTCGGGGTGAGTAATATGTTGCAGACAGTATGTCATTATGTCTGTCGAGTTGCATACGATTTGACCAGGCTTGTAATTTTTGCAGAGCATGGCCAAGATGAATGCGCACATCGCTTTGTGCTCATCCAGAACCACAACACCAACGACGGGGAAGGTTTCCTGGGGCTTCATGATTGCTGCGAAGTAGTTGTACCCACTGTCCTTGATGAGATCGGACTGGCAGGAGATATCAACAGCCAGGACTCGGGTCCATATGAAAACCATAACAGGTTTTAACTCCTGGGCAGCAGACTGGAGCAGCTTCAGGACATAGGGGAAAATCCCAATGCTGAGAGCAAGTTGGACAGCCCATGGGCCAAGGTCCAAGAACCGCCCAAGGAGGATCAGAGCTCGAAGCCTATGCTGCTGGCTAAGCAGAACTTGGAGGACGACTGGAAGCTGATCGGGAGGCTTTTGCGACATTGCGTCTCCCCTGGTCAAATAAATCTCGAAAGCGGTGAGCTGTTCAGTGAAGAAGGTCGAGTTGACGTATTCGTACTCGAGACCCTCATTTTCTTTCTTCTCCAGCATGGGGAGCTGTTGGAGGGCCATATCGACAGCCAGGTCCCAACTCTCCCAGAGAGGGTGTTGACGGGTATTAGGTAGCTCGGGGTAAGATTGGGGATGGCAGTTATACACGGGCATGATGCGTTGCGCAAGCAGAAAGTTGCGAAACAAGGCCGCCACTGAAAAGGTCATGTTAGCTAACTCTATTCGGTTTTTAAAACGGTCGCAAACGTATGTGGAAGTTCCTCACCCATTAGATCTTGCCTGAAGAATTTGCGGAATAAATGACGAGGCAGGGTAGTCCACGCAATAGTGTCGGTAATCGCTGTAAAGATCCAGTTCAGCTCTCCTAGAGGAGTTCTTCGCTCCTGCAAACGACCGCCGAGTTTCTTTGCCCTGTCAGGCGTAAGATTCGTTTTGAGTGGATTTTGTAAAACGAAGAACCAAAGCGCCATTTCGATAGGGGTGGTCAAGCAACAAGTAAAGAGATCGGCTGGCAGCAGGGGGTTGGTTGGCAGGTTCTCCTTTACATTGCAGGCTGCCAGGTGAATGTAGGGCCGGAAGCTCATCTTCTCGTAGTTTGGGTCCCTGAGCGCATTCTCTTCCTCCTCTTGCTCGTGTTTCTCCACGAACCGGTGGTAATTGTTTAGGATATTGCCCGCCTCAGAGCAGTCCCACACAAATATCGTGGGTGCTTGGAGCCAGTGCTGGAGATCATAGAGCGAGACAGGGATATACTGTGTGTAGTTTCTGTTAAACACCCAGATCTCTCCTGATGCAGTGGGTTTGGGGACGCCATGGCCATTGTAATGGAAGAGAACTCGCTCGTCCTTAGCGTTTCTCCTCAACGAAATGCTGAACTTTTTGGTTTCCTCAATTGAGGGGTCCAAATACTGCTTGTAGCGGGTGCGGATGGCAAGTGTCTCATACTGGGCTTGCAGAGCCTTGCCGATGTTCTCAAGGGCCTTGGTCACCGGAGGGATTGTCGGGTCTTGCCAGGCCTCAAACTTGGCACCGGGGGTCGTCCGAAGCTGGTCGGGAGGCTCAACTCCTATGTTGAGACAGATGGCTATCGCCGCAGACACAGTCTTGAGGCGGTCTCGCATGCGCCAGTCTTGAATCTCAAACGCAGGCGACTTCGGTTTCCCAGTCGAATCGTGCCTCTTGTCGGTGAAATACATGTACCAGTTCTAAATTTGGTCAGTGAAACAGGCTCACGGAAATAAACACAAGGGTCCTCTAAAGGCAGCGTGTAGCCGAACACTACCAATGGCTTTCTGATGAGACTCACATTTGCAAGCTGAGAGATAATATCCTCAGATTGATAATGGTCCTCAAACCCATGCCTCGCGCCCCACTCGTAGTACTCCTCGTCGATCCTATCAACCTCGTCGTGGTCGTGGCGCAAACCGTGTTCGCTCTGTGACCTCATAAGCGGCGGCTTTGCCGGTCGCGCGGGGACGGAATCTTGTTCGTCATCCTCACTGGCCGTACGGTTGCTGAAACTTGAAATTTGATTCTGCTCGTTCCCGGGTGCACTTGATGGTCGGTCGGATGGAGGGACTGGGGATTCTGGGAGCCGTCGACCATTAGTAGCAGGCGGAACTTTCGCAGCAGCTAACTTGGAGGGTAATTCGGTTCCAGGGACTGCCTGCGCTTCGATAGGTTGGCCACGGAAATGCGACATGTCGAGGGGGGTGTGACGCGACCGAGGACCAGGGCGGCCCGATGGTGGCGCTGGGGACGAGGAGGAAGGCATTCTGGGACTGGAAGCGCTTTGCCGGGGGTCGAATTGCGCCGGCTGGGGGCCATGCAGAGAAATGGCTGTGGCTGTCATGCTGGATCTATACAATCATGGTTGACGCGATGGCGCGACGCGGTGGGCGACGACGACAAAGTGTTGGTATGCGGTGTGCGATCGGTGCACGTTGGTGATTGACGGTCAGACCGTCTTTTCTCGGTGCGTCGTGAGACTCGACTGCTTCTGCCTTCAAGCAGTCAGTTTAGTCTATGCTGTCAGATTGGCACGAATGCCACAGACATGTGCGCGACCTGGAAGTAGGCAGAGCCGGCAGTAACCTCAAATCTCAACGGGTGAGAGATGGGGCCCAATGCGGAGGTGAGGAAAGCTGAGCGGGTGCCAACGCTGGAGCTGTCTGGAACTCAGACGCAAGGTAGGACAACTCTCAGCCTCATCGGGAAGCTGTCTTTGGGTTGCCCCACCATCCAGATAGTATCACGTGAGTCATCACGTGGAGATAGCACACAATGACATTGGCCCCTGAGTGGTGAAGCTTGAGCAGGTGTTCACCGGAAAAGGAGGTTGGCGAAAAGGGGGGGCCCAAAAGGGTGTGCTGGAAGAGCGGCGCCTTACCGATGCAACAACTGCCCGTTCAGCGCTTATGCGCTTATAACACGGGCAGCGAGGGCGCTGAACGACCCGCGCAATACATACATTTCAGCATTTGTGACGGCCAGGGGGTAGGTAGGTATCATGGTGTGAAGAGGGAGTTTCTCGGAACATTGCTCCTAGGTGCCGTGTCAATGAACGCACCTCTTTGAACCTTCACAGATGTGAGCGAAACTTTTTTCTTCTTTCAATTCCGTCATCCTGAGAGAATTATACAAAGCGGGCAAACAAATGAAGCTGGATGTGATGAAAGTGATAGCTCCTGAAAGGCCGCCCAGCCTTACGAAATACTACATTCTTCTTTACCTGAGAGAACGACAACCCCTCGTTGGCCGCTGGAGGCACCCCATGAGCCGTGCGGCGGGAGCTTGGAAACATGAAACATCCAAGACTGGAAGGGTGAGCAGGGGTTAAAAATGGGTAAGCAGAGGCGGCGGTAACCGCCTAACAACTTGATATGACGCTCTAACCGGTTTTGGCACAGCATTAGCCTCTGACACCTTTCTTCAGCCGCTAGGCCTGCTGCAGGTGCAATGGATGCTGGGCTCACCAATGTGGCAATGCGACCGTTGATTTGGTGAGAAATTCGTGGATGAAAGTTTCTTGCTGGCGCACGTCTTATTTGAGTACAGCTTCAGGGGTTGGAGAATCGGGCGCCGCCCCTGGGTTCCGACAGCATCGCCGCCCAGGTAAGCTTAAGGCACAAATGTAGCCCGATACGGGGCCTTCCCGACAGCGCCGCATCAGACTGAGAATATTATCTTTTTTTGTCTAGATTTCGCAAGGTCCTGAATGGACCGCAAATTGTATATGTAGCATGTGCTACCTACCTATGATTCGCATCGACAAGCGGGTCTTTGCAGACCGTCCAGAACTTGGCTTCAAGAATGGGCCCTGCTGCAGGTACTGATCGGGGGGCTTTGTCTGCACCATGCTAACGAAGTCCCTCAACCTTTCACCTCGTTCCATGGCCCACATCACATCGACCAAGCAGCACTTAGGGTAACAGCAAATACTGGTCTGTGGGGTGCCTAGTGCGGTCGCACGACTTCATCCATGGTTAGAAAAGGAAAGAAGTGACACCGTGAACCTGATTGGGGCACCTGCAATCCGCTGATCATCAGAACTAAAAGCCTCTAGCTGCCCTCCATGGGCTGCGCTTGGCATGGACAATGTGCTGGAGCGGCCGCGTCGTCAATTATATCAACTTAACAGGGTGCTGGCTCGGTTTCCGAGAGCGAGAGCATCGATGCCCTGGATGCCCCAGCCAAGCAAGAACTGGAAAAAGAACGAAGGCTTGGTGGGTGGTCGGAGAAAGTGACAGGACCACGCCGGGATTGGCCGGCTGGAGACAGGGCGGGAAGCGCATGCAGACGAAAGTGATGCCCCTTTCGCAATCGATTTGTTCTCCAGTCGCTTCGCTGCTGGCTCCACTGGCCCCCTCTAACCCCGGTCGCTGTCGCAGAACACCTTGCCCGTACAGAGTACCCAAGTGTGTTGCATTTTCGTCCAAGTTCAATCTTGTATTCTGCCCATTGCATCACGCACCGGCGCCTTCAATTCATGCGACTTGTTGGTCTCCACGACAGCGACGTATTATTGCATCGACCAAACGTCCTGTTTCCATCGCTGCGCCGCTTGCTGTATTTGTTTTGCCTGCGAGCAGGGTTCTCGTCTGAGGCTGCTCCTTTGGGGGCGCTCGTTCCGTGACAGGGTCCCCCCAAAAATTCGAGAGGTCGAACAGAAAGTCGAACCGCTCTGTCGCTCGTCTCCACCGATGCTTCCCCAGCCATCGACATCGATTCCCTCGCCGACCTCCACTCGTCCCCTCGTTCCGGCCGCCCGCTAAACGTCGTCTTCCCGCTCCTGCACGCTCCCGCGCGCCCCCCGACGGCTCTCTCGGTCAATTGAGCGTGTGGCAACGGCGAGCCTGTGAGACTGCGAAAACCGTCGAACATCACAGCGCTACTGCAATCTGCGAGACGTACGGCCTTGTCTCCCCGCTAGGGGCTCTAGGAGGGAATCATGGCCTTTCTGTTTAAGTCGAAAAAGAACCAGGACAGGGCGCTCGCCAGTCGAGATGGGCCTCCGTCCTCGGGTGGGTCATCGATCCAGAGCGCCGCCGCGCGCGTCCGAGAAGAAAAGGGCTCTCGGTCGACGCCGACTGGCAGTCTGAACTCGTTGGATAACGAGGGTAGCATGGGCAGTCCGGATCAAAACTACTCTCGCCAGCGAGGTCAGAGCCTGGAGCAGACACAGCAAGGTCCGCCCCAGCTGCAACAACAGCAACCGCCATCAAGCGACCTTCCAGTAAGCTCACCTTCCGGTGCCAATTGTTTTCGCATGCCGCGATTTGACGGCGGTCGTGGATGTTATCTGACATGCTTGTGTGCAGTTTCGCAATGGCGCTGCCTCCCAGGCACAGCCTGGAAATCCGAATTCTTCGTTGTATCCATGGTCGCAACGGCGGTTGACGTACACCTCGTCGCATCCTAGTCCGTTTCCTCGATATGGGGCTGCTGTCAACTCTGTTTCATCCAAAGAAGGTGATATTTATGTAATGGGCGGCCTCATCAATAGCTCGACAGTCAAGGGCGACTTATGGTTAATTGAGGCTGGCTCAAGCATGGCTTGCTATCCTCTTGCAACAACCGCTGAAGGGCCAGGCCCAAGGGTTGGCCATTCCAGTCTACTAGTTGGAAATGCCTTCATCGTCTACGGCGGAGATACCAAGATCGAGGAGACCGATGTGCTTGACGAAACCCTTTACCTTCTGAATACATGTAAGGACCCCACGACTGGGCTATTTTGCGCGACAACTATGCTGACAGCTCGTAGCCACAAGGCAATGGTCCCGAGCCTTGCCTGCAGGGCCACGGCCCGATGGTCGATACGGACATTCCCTCAACATCTTGGGATCTAAGATCTACGTGTTTGGTGGTCAAGTGGAAGGATACTTCATGAACGATCTGGCAGCCTTTGACTTGAATCAATTACAGATGCCGAATAACCGCTGGGAGATGCTTATTCAAAACAGCGACAGTGCAGGTCCCCAGCAGGGGAAGATTCCTCCAGCAAGGACAAATCATTCGATGATAACGTACAACGACAAGATGTATCTGTGAGTAGATCAGTCAACGTCGAATTGGAATGTGAGGCTTACTTGCATAGCTTTGGTGGAACCAACGGGTTTCAGTGGTTTAACGATGTCTGGTGCTATGACCCGAGCACAAATTTGTGGGCTCAACTGGATTGTATAGGATACATTCCCGTTCCACGAGAGGGCCACGCCGCAGCTATAGTTGACGATGTTATGTACATCTTCGGAGGCCGAACTGAAGATGGGGCGGATTTGGGCGACCTAGCTGCCTTCCGCATTTCTTCACGCCGTTGGTACACCTTTCAGAACATGGGGCCGTCGCCCTCGCCACGGTCTGGCCACAGCATGACAGCAGTTGGTAAAACCGTTGTGGTTGTAGGAGGTGAGCCTAGCTCCGCAGCGACTGCCGTGAGCGACTTGGGTCTGGTTTACTGCTTGGACACGACGAAGATTAGGTATCCGAATGATTCCCAAGCTAGTACGAATGGACAAAAGGCCCCAGCAGGGACCAGACGACCTAGCGATCCTACGACTCAAAATATAGCTCGAACTTTACCGTCTCGAGATGGCTCAAACGGCCCGCCCGATACCAAACGATTAATTGGAGCCCCTCGAGAAGCCGGTCAAGTTCCAGGTGTCGTTGGAGCAAGCGGCCCTAATGGATTCAGGGGGGCAACGCCTGAGGTAGGCCCACCCAATGGGATACCGAACGGCATTTCGAAACTGCCCAGGTCAACGGTCCCTGCACCGGGGCCTTCGGGGCCTCCGCCGCAGGGCCAGCCACCGAAGCCAATGGTAAATACGGCACCTACCCGGTCAAGGAACGCATCTATGGAACGGGGCGATGTCCGACAAGGCTCTCCAGGTCAATCCCCGATTGCACAACAGAATGTGCCCTTCAAGGAATTAGATTCCGCAGTTGTCGAAAGGCGCGGCCCTTTAGCAAGACCCGGTCCAAAAGCAGCAGAGGTTGTTGCTGCCGACACAACCAAGCCGAAGACAGCGAAGCCATCTCGTGGCCCAACTCCCGTTGACACCCCAACTGAACAGGCCCCGAAGCAAGCTCCAAATCGACCTGCCTCCCCCCCTCCCCCGACCCGTCAAAATAGCAACCCACTTTCCAGGAGGTCCTCAGCCAGAAACTCGCAAACTGTTGCCATACTCAAGGAACTCGACTCGGCCAGAAACCGCAACGCATGGTACGCTTCTGAGCTGGAACTGGCGCGGAAGGCAGGCTATGTGCCGAACACGTCATTAAGCCCGTTACTGGACAGCCGATCTGCTGAGACGTTTGACGACGACGACAAGCCTCTTATCGAGGCCCTTCTTGCGATGCGCGCCGAGCTTGCGAACGTACAGACCTCAGTCGATAAGCAAGCCGTTCTCGCTGCGAAACAAATCGCCGAGGCCGAAAAGCAGCGAGACGCGGCGATCCAAGAAGCTATCTATGCAAAGGCAAGGCTGGCCGCGCAAACAGGAGGCAGTGCTGCGAGCACGCCGCAACTCGAGCGCGCTGCGGATGTGGATGATCGTGTAGCTGAGCTAAACCGAAAACTCGCCGCTGCACTCAACACGCAAAAAGAGCTCCAGTCTCACTTGGAACGCCTGAGTGCTGAAGTTGAGGCTGAGAGGAGGGCAAGGAAGTTGGCGGATGATACCGTGAATGCATCTCAGAAGAGGATGGCGGAATTGGAAGCCTACAAGCAGCAGAACTCATCGGACACTGAGCGACTCAAGGCAGAATTACACATGGCTCAGCGAGAGGCTCGCGAGCAATCCATTGCGGCCGCCGAGGCCGTTGCTGCAGCACAAATGCTACGGGTCGAAAAGGACGACCTCGAGCACAGGCTCAGCGAAGCCGTCGGGAGCTCGAAGGAACATGTGGAGACCTTCCAGTCTCTGCGGGGAGCGGTGGCAGCTTCGGCCGACACGAAGGGATTGCTAGAACGGAAGCTGGAGGAGGAGCGGGCATTGAGGGAGAAGGTCGAACTTAAACTCAGCAAACTGAAGAGTGAGCATGAAGCACGCACAGCGGAACTCGTAGCAGCGACGCAGCGACTGAGGGACGCAGAAGAGCTGGCAGAGCAGCATGCAAATGAGGCGCGGCTACATCGCCAGGCCGTGTTGAGCGGGCTTGACAGAATGTCCACCAAGGATGTTTCCAAGCCGAACAAAGCTGACTCTGACCGCATCGTTGCTCTTCAAAGTCAGCTCGCTGCTGCCAACATCCTCGTGAAGAAATACCAACACGAGGCAGACAGCGCGGCCGACAAATTACGGGGCGCCGAAGAGCGCATTGCCGGCTTGGAAGCCTACCAGGAGCAGGCCAGCCGGGAGGGTGTGACGATCCGCAGGCAACTCCAAAATGCTTTGCGGGAGACGCAATCACTTCAAGCCGCCAACTCTGACCTGAGTAATCAGCTCGCAAAACAGCAGCTTGAGACGAATGCGATTTCGGTTCAACATAACACCCTCAAGGATATCCTCGCGGAACGAGGTATCTCCCCCACCTCGGCTGGTGCCCGCTCGAGGAGCATCAATAATAGCCCTCGGGAAGGTTCTCCGGAGCAGCTGCGCCTCCGGGAACTCGAGCAGCAGCTCAACGCTTCTCATGTCGCGCATGAGCAGACCAAGGTTGTTGCGCAGCAACAAGCTCAGGAGGCGGATGCAACATACCGCGAAAAGCTCTCACAGCTCGAGAACGATTACCAATCTGCTGTCCACTACGTCAAGGGCACGGAAAAAATGCTCAAGCAGCTTAAGGAGCAACTGTCACGGTACAAGACCGAAACCTCCCGCCTCAAAGAGCAGGTGGTCGAGCTGGAGGATAAGCTCGAAGCACAGACGGCCGCAGCGAACGGAGCCCCAGGCGATTGGGAAGCTCAACGCCAAAACCTGCAGGGACAAATCGCCAAGCTTCAGGGAGAACTGCAAAAGTCTGCGTCCCAACTCGAGAAGCAAGTTCAAGTCATCCGTCAGGAACTTGCCGAAAGTCGACGTGACCGTGACTCGGCCGTGCGGATCACCGAGGAGGCAAATCGCCGCCTCGACGCTTCGAAGAAGGAGTTGGAGCAGCTGCAGCAAGAGAACGATTTACTCGAACAGCGCGCTCTCGAGGCAGAGCAAAAGGTCGGCTCATATCTTGACCAGATGGAGCTGAGCGTAGACAACTATCGGCGACAGAGTCGACAGGTGGGCCCCGAAGCAGCCGCCGCCGTGAGCAATACGCTGGCCGGCACGAACGGTTTGGGCCATATTCGACAAGAATCTAGCGAGACGGAAAGCGTATATGGCGGTGGCGTGGGCGATGCGAGGAACAGCACGGCGCTGGACAACCTAGCCAATGAGCTCGAGACGCTCCGCACTCACTGGGAAGCAACAAACAAGAACTACCGGCTGAGCAACACGTTCGACTTTGAGTCCCATCCGGTGCCAAAGAGGGACGATCGTGCGAGCCTCGGGCTGAGTGGGAGTTTAGCAGATTGGAGGAAGCGGCTCGACGATGACCATCCGGAAGCGCCCGGTAACGCCAAGTGATTGAGCAACAAGGGCTTGGAAAGTTGCGAAAGAAAAGCGACGAACTCTAATGTTTTGATGATGTCGAAGCTGGGAGGAAGGGAGGAATTGGAAACCCGACTCTCGCTTCCGTGTTCTACCACACTGTAATATTCTTCCTCACGGTGAATCCCGCTACAGTGCGGGTGCTTTTTTCTGGAAAGTTTTCATGATCGTGGTGTTCAAGTTTGATTCGGTCTAGGTTGTATCCTACACTGAGTTTTCGGCGGTTGCCTTCTTTGTTCTATTCTGTCGTTTGGGCGCCTTTTTTTTGGGGTGGTTTCTTGCGGGCGCGCATAATTCATCTGGAATGTGTCTTCTTTTTTCTCTTTCATGTTTTGTTTTTTCTCCTGTATCTGACGGGTTGATGAAAATGTGAGAGTGAGAGGAATTGCTTTTCCAACCTGGTTGGAAAGATTATCTTTGTTGATAGTATTGGGGCCAGAGTTAACAGTTGGGTGGAGGATGGATGGAAACGAAATCAACGATGAGCCAATACCGCAATGTTGTATCCTTCTGTTAATTGAGGTGATGTGGAGTTACCTGTGGAGTTTCCTGTTAAGCTGTCCTGTGTTTGCCTGGGAAGTTGGGATCCTCTTTACACGATACTGGCTGGCTTGTAGACGGGTGCACGGCCTTCAGTTTGCGATTCAATCCAAACCAACAGTTACGAATATTCGAGGGTTTAGTTGACCGTAAATCCATCCATCAAAGGCGGAGAACGGAGTGTAGGATCACGTTGGAACAGCTCTCCGGCCGAAGAGCGTTTCATTTTCCCAGACCAAGTCTTGCTATCTTCGCTGAGTGAACTCTGAGGAATCATCGTGGTGTGTTTCAACGGTGAAGCCCCTGGGGCGGCCCAACGGGAGCGGCCCAATCATATGCTGTTGCCGCGCCTCCCAGGAATGTGTGGGCGCTGCCTGTAATCCATGTGTTGCCGTTGAGGCTTCCGTTTTCTGACTGGTTGGCCGCGCCTCGCCTGGCCGCAGCATCCACCAATGATAGCTCAGTACACGGGCCTGAAATTTGTCCCCACTCCCAGTGCCCCGCGTACCAGCTGCTGGATCGCGAGGTCAACTCTTGACGATAAATACTTTCGTGCCCTCGTCCCTCACCACCGTTCTGCCTTTCCTCCCACTCATTCGTTTCTTCTGGCTTCACGTATCTTAACCAATGGCAAAAAAGCCGCACTCAAGCCCAGACCCGCAACGTAATACAACGCAACATAACTCACCATCCTCGACGCCGGCATTGGAGGGACCGATCAAACTCTTCAGCGCGAGTCTCGCAAGTCTTTCGAATTTGAACCGTACTCTCCCCGATCTACTACTTTAGGACGTACGCTTGACTGAGTTCGAGATCCGCAGACTGGGAGTAGAAAGCTAGCGTCCTAGCGAGCAGCAAGCGCCTCAATTCTATGACGCTCGCGACAAAGTCAGGGCAGGCAAATCGCCGCCCAACGGAGCTGCGAGCTGAGCATGGCGCTTGCCAACCGCATCAAGCAGGAGCGCTGATGCCTGGTCGAGGCCATGCCGGTCTGTCTAGGACAGGGAGGGCTCAAATTTGGGGCTCAGACATAAACGGGTAGAGACCAAGGATCGAGACATCCATGCGAAATATGACATCTATAAGGAGCGGAGCGTGATGAGGTGAAGACCCCCTTTCCAAGGATCTCCAACTGCCACCTCTAGCCAGAATCTAGATGCTATTCTCGGGGTCGAAGCCGGAGCCGGCACACTCGCCACGATGCCCTCACTTTAACTACTGGCCTTCGACAACGGGCTGCCGTGTTCCAGCGTCGCCGGCATCCGGAATCCCGTGGGCACGACCTAGCTAGTCTCGTTCGAGCGTATCGAGAGAGACCACTCCATCGTGGCCAGCTAACTGGCGTTTATGTCATGTATGGGCCCGCGCGACATCCCTGTGGACCTTCTCCCGCCGGCAAGGACGCAGTACAAGCAGAGAGAGGCGATTGGCAAGCTCATGGCGTATTCCTTTGTCAGTAGGACGAGCGATAACCACCTGGTTCTCAATCATCTCGTGCTTCCATGCAGGGCTGACTTCGGGGGATGGGGAGGCTGGCTGAGTGGACGAGGCGGGCCGTCGGCCATATGTGCGATACGTTCCCTAGCAATGAAGACAAAGACAGGTGTGTGTGGAGGCCGTATCTTCAACACGCGCGCATCATCCTTGCCGCCTCTGACGACGACAGCAGCGGCTCTGGAATCTCCACCCGACCTATCGGAAACCTGCCGCTTTCTTGTCATAGCCACCCCAGCACATCTGCATCTTGTCCCATACTGTTCTACGCTTCTGCTTTCGCGCCGCCTTCCTTCCACCCGCCCTTTCACCACAACTTACCGTGTGCACCAAGACGTCTGCCAGTGCATACATGACGCCCAAGCTTGAAGTCGACATCTTCCGCATCTTATAAGCCCTCGGGCTCCGACTCCACCCAGCCGACTTCCTGTTCTCGCTAACCCTCACAGGAAGCCATGGCTGACCGAACATCCTCTTCAAGGCGGGCAAAGCCCGGCGACGATGCCATCGGCCAGTTCATCATTGACCAAGAGATAGGGAAGGGCAGCTTCGCCCAGGTTTACTCTAGTCGACATAAGGTTGGTACTGCAGTCGCTCCTCTAGACATCGCTCCTTGGGTAACATTCTTATTCCACTGTAGGTCACCGGTATCCTCGTCGCCATTAAATCTGTTAAACTCGCCCGTCTTGATAAGAGGCTGAAAGAGAACCTCTGGCGAAATCAAGATTCTGAAGACGCTTCAACATCCACACATAGTTGTTCTTCACGACTATGTTGAGTCGGCCACCTACATCAACCTTATAATGGAATACTACGAGTTGGGCAGCATTTCCCTATTTATCAAAAGGCGGGAGAGGCTAATCATAAACCCGGCAACGCACGATATCGCCCGCAAGTATCCGATCATTCCGAACTTGGGGCTAAATGAGGTTGTTACCCGCTATTTCCTGATGCAAGGCGCTGGTCTCGAAGTCCGGCGCGGAAACGGCCTCGCTGAACCCTTGGGGTTCCATCTCGCACCGTTATTCGTTTAGGAACACACCAAAGTCCCCCTCACGCACGATGCTGAGCCCTATATTACTACGCTGCCACTGTCTAAACTCCCATTGATGTAGGCCGCCGAGGAAAGGCAGGGCCCGCCCACGTTGTAGGGTATATAGGGAAAAATGTTGCGGGACCAATCGTCTTCGGACACCAGAACCATTGTATGGTCAATTTGGATGGTGTCCCAACCTAGAACCTCAAAGCGCTAACAACTTATTTTTTGTATGGATCCAAGCTCTCGATTTCGAGTCAAAGCGTGTGACTTCAATTTTTTTTTATTTTTTTTTCATACTTTAGAGTGTGGTGCCAAATTTGAAGCCCCCCGGGGGGGGGATCTCCTGCTGCAGTTTTGAATCCAGATTTAAAGCTCTTGAGCACCTGTACTCTGGGATTCTGACTCCAGCCTATGGTATGCAACCATGAATCCGGCGCCCCTTTGGAGTTCCTGAGCTGTGAAGAGACTTTAGCAGGTACTCGGTGGTCCGAGCTCTGTCTGGAGGGTGGTTGAGGGTACCGAAAAGAGTGGGTCAAGGTTAGCCAGAATTGGCACCCAGGACGGCAAAACATGAGCTTTTCCTGTAACTCCGGCCCCCAGCTGGCATTACATCAACGATGGTCGTGCTTTGGGCCAGCCAGCATCTGGTTGCCGTCTGGTAATGGTGGGTTGTGGGAGTTTGCCGAGATCTCATCTGGTCTACAGCAGTAAGGTAGGTAGGTACAACTTACCTTACTACCCACCCCAGCAAGGTGACCGGGGCGGCGGTTGTGCCGGGGGGAGGGTATTTGCTGGTGACGGATGCGTCTTTTGGGGCAGTGGTGCTCGGTGTTGATGGAGCGGGGGAGGTCGAGGATAAGGAAAAGGCGGTGGTGGAGGGGCAGACGGCGACGTGCTGGGCTGCGATATCACCGGCCACGGGGACCAGGTTTGTGACGGACGTGGCGAGGAATCGGCTGGTGGAGGTGGCGGTTCGGAATGGTGTTGGGGTTCTTGGGGAGATTGATCTGTCTGCGAACGGGGATAAGGGGCTGATTGATCTTGCGGCGGGGGGCGAGCTGGTGTATGCGTTGAGTCCGGGAGACAATGAGACTGAGGCGGCTGTGACGGTGGTGAATGTCTGGACGAGGAAGATGGTGCAACATGCGAAGCTGAGCGGCGTGGGTGCCAATGGCAATGCCATGGGGATGGCTTTGGTGTTTTAGATTGCGCTACATACCTTTTGAGTCCCTGACCCTTATCGGAGTCGTTCCATCGAGGGCACCAGGGGCGTGATATTTCCATGTTCTCATTATTTATTACCTACTTGTCCCGTCACCCAAACACCCACCACAACTCCTCTCGCAATGCTCAACCTCAGCCAGATGCTCATCTAGTGCAACGCTCACCTATCCGCCTCATA
>Ga0247760_1000019_pt1 | contig 128942 bp, 159 predicted proteins | sample UWRJL171409R4_FD_179936 | JGI IMG/M metagenome (GOLD analysis project Ga0247760, IMG submission 179936) | Plant litter microbial communities from Arlington Agricultural Research Station in Wisconsin, United States - UWRJ-L171-409R-4 | ecosystem: Environmental > Terrestrial > Plant litter >...
TTTTTGACTAGATTTGGGAAAGGGGGGGGGGGGTGAGTGGATTATCCCCATTCTTCGTTGGTGCACACCCCGCCACTCGAACCGTCTGAGACATCCCCAATTCAAATTTGGCTTGCCTGCTACTTGCTCCTCTATTGATCAAGCTCGCCACCTCCCTCATATCTGACTACATCGAAAAAAGTTGCCAAACGGTGAGATAACTACCTACACATTCATACCACGTCGCCTACACATATAAACACATCACTATTCGCAATCCCCAATTAAAACCGTAAAGTGCATAGCCCCCAAAACAACCCCTCAATAAATTTCGCTTTCACTAGCTAGCTAGGTAGGTGAGGGGATAGGCAGCTAACCCCTCCGCTGTAGTCCCTACTGATAAGCAGTGGTAGTTGGTAGTAGGTACCAAGATCGGGTGTGGTAGTAGTAGTAATAGTAGTACTCGTCACTAGACCCTTCTCATAGGCTGACTGTATCGGCTTCTCCCTTTGTTTCTCACGCTTCCTTCTTTTTTTGTGAGTTTCGTCCATCGATACGGCTCACCAATCCGCAACAGTACAGCAACCAGCGACAACAGACGTTCCTCGCCACGGCACGCCGCAAAAGGCTAAGTCGCACATAACACAGCTTGGCCTGCTTGAGTCAAATAAACTTGTGTCCCCAAACTCCCCTCCCTCTATCACGCAACAAACTAAAGGAAACAACAAGGGAGCCTATCATCACGCATCGTTTTCTTCCTATCCCCGCCAACCTATCCCGCAAGGAAAAGTCTGATCGTGGTAGTGTCCTGGTTCAAGGACCTCTGTATCCTCCCGGTGGCATCATACCTCTCCGATCAAAAGGCACACCAGGAAATCCTCCAGGTCCATCAGGGCCACCCTGATAACCCCCTGGACTCATACCCGGAGGTGCCGGCGGCAAGAAACCCGGCGGGACGCCCCCATAAAAGCCCGGCGGCGGTAACATGCGCGGCAGCGCTCCCGGCGGAACTCCAGAGAGGCCCTCGAGCTGCGGCGGCGGAGCCCCAAATACGGGACCCGGCGGAGGAAAACTGTTTGGATACATGCCCGGGAGATTGGGCATATTGGGGTTCCTGGGCCCATTCACCAGCCCTGGCGGCGGAATCATAGGCCGCTGTGGGGGCGGGGGCATCTGGTTACCTCCTGGACCACCGGCTCCACCACCTCCCATTTGGAACGGGTGCATGCCGTGGTGATCCAAACCTGGGGGATGGGGTCGCTGAAGAATCTGCGTCGGCTGCGGGCGGCTATCCATCTCCGGAGGAGAATGGAACTGCTCATCGAGGAAGCCCGGCGGAGCTTGCTGTTGTAGTCTCATTTGTTGTTGCTGCTGCTGTTGCTGGCGCTGCACAACATTACGCTCGCGCTGGTACTCTGGCTCACGGTCCGGGATGTTTGCGAGTGAGACCTGCTTGGTAGGTTGTGGCATCCTGACTTGCATCTCTGGTCTGGGAGGTTCGCCCACATCACGGTGGCTCTGCATAAGCCGCATCAGGAATTCCGTGTTGCTGGCCGTGTGCGTGTTGTTTTGGCTTCCCCTATTGCTTCCCTGGCTGGGAAGGTTGTGACGCTGCGCAAGCAGGTCTTGCAGTGCTTGTTCCGGGCGCGAAACAGGAGGTGCCTGCGTCGGAGGGGCCATCTGACGCGGCGAGATCATGTTGTGAATCGGGTGCTGAGGGGGCGGCACACGCATTCTATGATCTTCCCGATGTTCGCCATATTGCTGAAACGGCTCCGGAGACGCAACATGCTTTTGTTGTACGTCTTGAATGGGAGGCTGATGCTGTTGAAAAAGGCTCGCGAGTGGATGAGGCGCCGGCCCACTGCCTTGCACCGCCGGCCCGCCTGACCTCTGAAGTTTTTGGATAAGAAGAGCGAAAGCCTCCCTTTCCGTATCGTTTTGGGGAGGAAAGTCGGACGCAGAGCTACCCGCCTGAGGCGCTGCTGCAGGGGTTGGGGGCTCTGTCCTTGCCCGGTTGTCTTCCTGCGGGGTTAGGAATTTAGCCATGAACCTTGACGACTTTTGAGCCTTTGACCGTGTAGCCTCTTTGCTCTCTGCAGCAGGTGTGCCGGGTTCAAGAGAGGCGCCGCCGCCAAAAGCAACAAAGAATTTGTCTGGTCCGGAATCAACAGCTGGTGCTGAGGCGGCTTTCAGATCAAAGTCTGCCATACTGTCGATAATCGGCTTTTCCAAAGCAGCAGGTGGTTGCTCTTCCGGCTTCGGTGTCGCAACCGCCTTCTTCGCTTTCATGGTCTCCATAAACTTCTTGAAGTCTTCCTCCGTATGACCATGCGTCTTCTCCTCTAAGGGCTCGTCAAGCCATTCGGGGTCACGCTCGATGCGCTGCTCGCGGTCTCGGTCCCAGCGGCGGTCGTAATTTTTGTCATTGGTCCGCTCACGCTCACCACCTCTTCTGTCATTCGAATCGGGATCCCGATCACGCCAGCTTTTGGCCTTGTCGATGCGCTCGCGCTGGGAAACGGATGTATCGCCATTTCCGCCCTCGTTCGTAGGTTCTCTGAACCATGGCTCGGACTTGCCACGAGCCAACCCGTTTCGGCGGGGGGCCTCGGCGTCTTCAACATCCTTGTCCCGGAAGCCGTCCAAGTTTCGGCTTCGCCGGTCACCGACTTCTCGTTCGTCTCGGTCTCGTACACGGCGGTCCTCTCGGCCGCCGAAACGTTCCCCTGCAGCTCCCATGCGCCCATGGAAGCGCTCCGCACCTTCGGTGCCAAAACTCTTTCGTGGCTTCACAGTGCTCCAGCCCTCGCTATCTTGGTCCTGGTCGCCGCGGCGACGGAAGTTGTTACGGCCATCCCTGTCTCGATAGCGATCAGGCGTAGTGGCATCCAAGTCAGTGGCTCGGTTTCGAAAGGCGAAGCGATCCGCTCGATCTTGTCGATCTGCATCCTTCACCACCTTGTCAACCTCGCCGCTGATCCTATTATTGCGCGTCGACGTAGCAGACGCAAAACTAGTCCGAGGGGGGCCTAAAATGATCTCGTCGGGATCTGATAGTGTCAGTACGATAGGCATACAACGGAAGTCATCTTTAGGATTCCACCGTATTCCAGGCGGGTTGGGGAGGTCAGGCATACTGGCTGCGCCCCGAGTTCCATTACGGTCTAGCGCTGGGCGCCGATTCTCTTGGTTCAATAGGATGCTGTCACTACCAACGCTCTTGACGCGATCGGTGGTTGTCTTGGGCTGGTTCCGAAATGTCTCCGGGGGTGGTCTATTGAGAGGACAGGGTGTTAGCACCGAGCATTGTAGGCAATCCATCCCCGTGCCGAAAGTCTACACAGCAGGGCAGGAGACATACCCCATCCATTCCTCTGCTGGGGGCAGGGCCGGCGGCTTGACGCATAATGGAGAGTCGCGAAGGTGTAGCAGGAAGTCTGCCGTGTATCGGCTGGCCATCATCAGGTCATGTAGCGACCATCAGCCGCGGAGAGGAATATATGTTCGCCGCAGCATCCACCGAAACAAAATCGTATTGCGAGTGCGAGGGTGCAGGTGGGAGGGGAAACGAGCAGAATTGGGTTCTGGCGATCAGGTGCGGTGGCAGGGCACGAGAGAGCGGGTCGCAAGGCCGCCGCGATGATTGGAGGCGAAATTTAGCGGCAAGAGCAGAAACCACAGATATAGAGGCGGGCGCGGAAAGGGAGGGTCGAGACACAAGTTTCTGGTAATAACTGTTCGTGTTGGGAGTGTAAAGCCAGGGTTGTTAGATATTTCGGTTGCTTGTTCGTGTCGTTGGATTGGTGGTGTTGTCGGCTGGGTTGCTTGTTGTGCCTTGTAAAGGGCAAAGAGCTGAGAAATCGATGCAGCACAGACCAACCAGACAAGACAGGGGCGGCGGGCAGGTGGGTTCGGCGCACTGCGGTCCAAGCGTCCGGGGATGACTTCAGGCTTCCAGCTTTCAGGCTGCGTGATGCACCTGATATGCTGATTCTTGCAGCGTGCAGCTTAGCTGCCCCACGTCAATCGACTGTATTGTTTATTATAGCTGCTCTATGTGTGCTCATATTCTGACATTTTAGTTTTCAAAGGTACTGTCTTGCTTCGAGAAGGCAGCATCACAAGGCTCAGAGAAGGGGCCCCATAAGACAGTGCAGAAGACAGTTTTATTACTGTCAAGGCAGCATGCGTTTGATGTCATCGGCCACATCCTATTCTCGAGAGGCCTCACCCCATTTTCCAACACGTGTTTTCCAATGGCTATTCCAATGCCACCAAAACCTACAGCGCTTAAGAAATAGCTGTTGTACAGCCTGTTTGAGGGTTTATCTCTCGTTTTATGCAGAGCAAAGAGGCCCTTTCTTTTGGCTAGAGCCTTCGACGTTGGTGTAAATTACACGGCCCAGATCAAGAACCAATCGATGATTGGGCAATCCCACATGTTTGTTCATTATTCAGATGCTACCCCCCCCAACCCGTCCATCGTCTTGAATTGCAATGAATAGAGCCAGCCATCAGGCGAGACCAGCAATAGGTCCATCATCGCCCTGGCACAATTCTTTGATACCCCCTTGACTCCACTCCTCGACCTTTTCGCGATCACACGTCCGCCACACACGGGCTTTCAACCCTCTATACAGCCTTGCCAGCCGTTCATCGCCTCCTTTCCCTTCCAGACACGTCTTTTCCTGTGCCTCCAACCAGTTCACAATCCCAAACCTCGTGGTCAGGGTGGTACTCCCCCCTTCAATGCCTGTGACCTGGTACAGTAGCCTCAACACCTGTGTCTGCAGCGGTAGCCGCATATACGGGTTCGCCGCCAGTGCCAAAACCCTTTCGAGCACTGGCCCATTTGCTCTGCGCTTGTGGAACAGCTCCATGTCCTTTGCCGTCCGCAGTCCGTCAAGGAGATAGGATAGGAGCCAGTTGATCTGCAAATAGTACGAGTCGCCAACTGTCGGCTCCTCCAGTAAGACCTCGTCAATGAGTGGCAGACGGTCCAGGTTCCAGATTGGGCCTCGTGCAAGAAACTGGTTTATCTTGGGGTAAAGACTCGAGAGCGGATCACGTAGTATTGCTAGCGCGTGGCAGGCAAATGCCACACCTGGGCTTGGGAGGGGGCCAGTTTCGACATGACCAGCCCTGGCCGTCTCGACAAACTCGGAGAGAAGTAACCATATCTGTTCCTTCTCTTCGTGCTCTGACTCCCGGATCTTGGCTGCGACTTTCAGGATGTTGACAAGCGCCTCTTTTCTGATACTGGCGTGTTTTGAGGTGAGTAGCTTGACGAGGGATATGGCGTAACCTTCATCAATAAGCTCATCGGCGGCCTTATTTGTCCATTTTACAAGCGCTGAGTTGTCTGCAACCAGACCATCGGGAACCTCCAGTGCGCTTTGTAATTCATCGTCATCCATGACCTGTTCAGGCGTGTTATGTTGATCGCCCGCGACTGTGTCGTTTGCTATCCTCGTTGGGCGCCTTTCCTTTGGAGGCCAAGTGTTGTGCTCAAACAATACTCCACCGGGAATCCGCTTGTGGGCGAGCTTTGCTTTGCTGCTTTTGAAAAGAGCGGATATTTTGGTGTATATCGCATTCAGCAAGGTCTTGCTCTCTCCGCCCGTGATCAAAAGGCCAAAGAATTGGGGTAAAAACTTGCCCAATGTGCCAAGAACGTCTTCGTCGCCTGCACTGAGAGCAAACGGCAGTTGTTCCAAGACAGTGACTGCCAGAGGGCTTGCAACTGCTTCGGTTTTGTGTTCGCTCAACTCCTGAGCCAGATCCTGCATCATTTCGAGATATTTAATCGGCGCTGTGCCGCAGCGCGTCAAGCAGTTATCCAAAAAGGGCCAGATAGGAGAAACTAGCCCATGTGATGATTGGCCTAGAGATTGTAATGTCTCAAGCAGAGGAAGCAACCCGGGATGGCCTTTCTGTGCTGGCACTAGCTGATGCTCGACAGCTACAAAATCAAGCACCCGACGTATCCCCTCCAACGAGACACCATTCGGGGCGTCAACACAAACTTTCAAAAGCATCGTGAAGGGGGAAAGTGTAAGTGTCTCCGAAGCGGAGAACCAGCGCATGCCAGGCGAGTATCCAGCAATGGCGAGGAGGTTTTCCAGTTCTTTCAAACTCATTGCAAAGTCGCGTGGATCGTCCAGCTTTTGTTCGGAGAGCTGACTGAGTGATTTTTCTAGGAAGGGGGAAACGTCGAATTTGGCCATCAAGGCCACCTGTGGGGTGACCTCGTAGCATAGTCGCAGCAACCTGCTTGCAGCCTCTCGGTGAAGAATGTCTCCCTCCGGTATTGATCGATAAGAGTTGATCATATCCTTGATTCCTGGAATTCTCTGGCAGAACTCATCCACAAGTCTCCGAGCGGCCTCTGCCCACAAGGCCTGGTTGGCGTGTGACCGATCTTGGTACATTTTGACCGCTGCATCCAGCTTCTCGGTCGCAACAACCAAAATCCGCGTCGCAAAGAAGGAAATCATATTCGATTTGTTTGCCAGGCAGCGGACGAGTGACTTTTGGTTTAGCGGAAGCGGTAGGATGTTATCGATGACGATTGTGGTTGGTGGAGGTAGTTGCGGGAAGCCGGGCCCGCGAGAAAAGTGTTCTGGAATCGGAAGTATCACCGCTTTGAACAAGAAAGCCGCGTACCCAATCCATGTTGCGGACAGCTTGGGGTCGAAGGTAAATGACTTGTTTTCCAGAAAAAAGCTGGCTACCAGCTCTGGCGCGACTTTGAAGATAGCTGTGACAAGGTCGCTTTGCTTGACGCTGGCCCAAGGACGAAGATTCGGTAAGAAGTTGGAGAGCGTGAAGTTACGGACCGGAATTTCCTTTTTGTACTTGTTAATCCACATGATAGCTTCGAGACCTAACTCGTCAATCTCAGCAGGGGGCAGCACAGCGTCGAGGTCGATGTCGCGAGGATAGAACCCCGAATCCTGTCTCAGCACGCCACAAGAGGGGTTGGTGCAAGCAGTAGTCAAGAATTCATGCGCAGCATCGGCAATCGAAGGCGACTTAGAGTCCTCGGCCTGGCGATACTGATAGAGCGATGAGATCCTGACAAGTGTCGAGACGTTCAACAGATGCCCCTTGGCCTCACGGGGAACCTTCTCGTCGATCAACACACAATCCCGAAGTTTACTCAACATCTCCAGCACCAAGTAAGGAGGGTCTTGCTTAAGGTCCCTGGTAAGCGCGGCGACAATGTCCCTCTGCGAGATCAGCTCCTTCCTGGCCTCGGGGTGTAGAAATTTGAGCGCGCTGAGAAAGAACAAGAGAGCCGTAGTCCTTGGTGACGGCCTTTTGTCATCCTCCGGCTCCTCCCCTATGTGCACAATGCCCATATTCCGGGCTAGCGATTTGAAGGTCGATGCTCGGGCTCGAAACAGGGGTTTCGCGATAGCTCCGCCATCAAATGAGATCGCCTCCCTCAGCAGCCGTAAGGTGGGCGATATGATGAAGGCCTTGCCCTTGTCAGTCGATAGGTTTCGAGAGATGAGCTCTAGTTGGCGCTTCTGTAGCAGGGTCCTGCAGATACCCAAGCCGAATGGGACCATTTCGAGCGACCGCGAGAGGACTTTGAGGAGCAGGGCGAGCACGACAGGAACGGCCGACATTAGATTTTCATTGTTGGTCTGGTTGGCGTAGCTCCATGTTTGCATGATGTCGGAAAGGTATGGTTGTTGCGAGCCCTCGTCCCCCTCGCCATCAACCTCGCGGGGCTGGACGAATCGTAGGTAGTCTCTCAAGATGGCCCCACGATCTATCTCGCCGCTGTCGCCGTCCGGGTTGAGCGACGCATCAAGGAAAACCTTGAAGGAGTGAAGACCTGCCGTCACTTGTCAGCACGGCTAAACAGAGGAACAGAAAAATAATAATGCGCCGGTACCATGCCTCGCGCGCGTAGCATCCTGTTCGAAGGCGAGCAGCTGGCTCAACTGGCGACTTGTGTGGACATCTTCGGAAGTTGGCGCTTCGTGCACAACTTTCTGCCTCTTGCGTGATGCGCCTCCAGCATCACCGGCGCGGGCAAAACGCTTCCCCATTGTCAGTTCTTTCCGACTGTTCGCGCAGCAATACGTATTCTGATTCGTTGCGAAAAACCACCAGATATTCGGTAGAGTAGAGGGACTCCAAGAAATTCCAGGTCGAGAGTATTCTGCCGCCCGCTACCGCTTGCCAATCGCAGCTTCAGCCGTGCGATAAGCTTTCAACCCCTGGCGAGTGTGGGGTCAGTCAACTGAACCATGTTGAAAGGAGAACGAAAGAGACAAGCATGGAATTTCGCATTGTGATCTGTACGGTTCGGGGGTTTCCCTCTCTAGGGATCGGTAGGTACAGCCATATTTCCACGTTAACCAGTATGCAAGCTATTTGAAGCATCTGCAGTTTGAACAGCTGTCTTGCAATTACCTATGATCAAAACTCCTGAGAAAATACGTTCAATAACCCGTATGTTTGAACCTAATAGTTTACATCCCCGTCCGCCCGTCCTAAATTCGTATTCTCTTGTCCTCACGTGCTCCAAACGTCCATATCAGGTAGATCGCGGTAGCGCCATACTCCTCCCAACCATACACTACAGCATATCCCCCTGGTACTGGTACTGCTGTGGTTGCTGCTGCTGCTGTTGTTGTTGTTGTTGCTGTTGATGTTGTTGTTGTTGTTGCTGGTAATGTTGTTGTTGCTGGTAATGTTGTTGTTGTTGTTGTTGTGCAAGAAAAGCGTTCGGGACCTTCGGTACTTGCGGGCTCAGCGGGAACCGCACTTCCCCAGCTGATCTACCCCCAGTCATTCTTCGCATCCTGGATCTCGTGCTTTGCGCGAGGGGCCGTATCATGCTCTCTAGGAAGAATGAGCTCTCGCCGCTTCCTGTGTTCGGTCTTTCGTCATCACCATCTGAGAAGACATCCTCGGGGAATTCGTCATCCGATGCGAAGTCGCTAATCTGCCCATGGTATGATGCTGGCGCTGATGGAGATGTGATTGACCGCGCGTGTAGGCCCGGCCGCGATGAGACGGGGGGCCCCACGTTGAAGGCGCCGGGGTTCATGGTATTGGGCAATCCGTCTCGCGATATCATGGGTGGCCTATCGGTAAACCCGTTCTGAAACGAAGATGTATTGTTTGAGGCCTGGTGTAGAATCGGGAGAATCTGCTCATCATACAGCTGCGCGCCTGATTCGAACGTGTCGGGGGAGAACTCCGTGATTGTCCGGGAAGAGCGGCCGTCGCTCGGCGGACTTGTCGAAAGATCGTCAAAGAAGTCATCCAAGCTATCAAGCTTGGATACAAGGTCTCCCATCGGTGCTTCTCCACGCACGTCATCCGACATCATAGTATCTGCCCTCTCCGAGGCGGGAAAGTACCCGTATGGGAACTCGTCGGCATGAAACTCAACCTCAGGCGTCGGTGTTGGCTCAGCCGCGATGCCCTCCCCAGTCTGACACATGTAAAAGGCTGCGTGTATGTTGGCCCTCGTGGAATCCGTCTTGCGTGCAGGCATAGGGATAGCCCATCCAGATGCCTCGGGTATGCCGAAAAGGCTTTGTGTGCGTTCGTACTCCTTGCGAATTATCTTTGACGTAGATCGGGTCATGCTCATGCGGAGGTGATGTTTGTCCATCGAAGAACCGGACATGGTCATGATGTTGTCGAGCACCTCTAGTGCCTCCATGCAGTACTCTGTTTGTAACAGTCGCAGCAACGGGGAAATCAAGTCAGACCCGTGCCCAGCCATTTCCGGCTTCTTCATGTCTACTTCCGGTATGATGACGCAAAGGATCTTCATGGTTTTAAGCTTGACCCAAGCGGTGCCATTGGTGAGAAAGCCGATCAGCATCGTTATCATGCGGAAGTCCAACAGCGCCGGTGAGTAGTAATCACGCAACGCGGCGAACATCTGCGTGACAAACTCGTTCTCGGTCGAATACTTGGAGGCGAGATAGCCATCTAAGACGACGGCAATACCAGTGAGTCCCTGCTCATCTGCGGTGCCCAGCAACGCTTCGGCTGTTTTGATAGTGCTGGGGTCCAGCGGTTGCCGGTCCATGGCATACAGGAAGCGAGGAAAGTTGGCGAGGATGGTGAAAAAAAGTCGGCTATCGTCCCCGATCAGGCTATCATTCGGCAGCGATATAAGCTTTTCCAATGTGCTCAAGGTCAGGTCAAGGCACACCGAGGATCGCAGTCCCTTGTACAGCAAGGGTTGCAATCCTTCAAATGAGCCATCCCACTTTGATGGCTGGCCGTCAAAGAGCAACCTGCCTACACTCGGCGAATGGAAGTCCAATTTGTCCAGGAACTCGTTGAGCATCTCCACAGCTTCCAAGAACTCGCACTCATTGATAGACTCAAGACAGGCGCACGTCGTCCAGAAAAGTTGTGGGAAGGTCACCAGTTTTTCCGCATCGAGTTTAGCAATGAGAGTTTTCAGGGTGGTAAGAATCTCCATGGAGAATGTCTGGATCTCGGTGTCCTCGTCTGCGATGGTGTTGGAGAGGCGCGCCAGCATGTCGCCAAGCATGTAGTGATCCAGCGATGTCAGAATGCACCTGAATATCTGGAAGGACCGGCAAGCAAGATGGCGAACGGGGCATGATGTAGCCCATGTTAGTGAAAGCCTGCCCCACTGGTCCTTGATACCAGGGAACGTAAGCTCAAATGTCTTGACAACCTCTGCCGTCAGGTACTCCATGCTCGGTGGTACCTTGCTGTCGCAATCGTCAACCTTGCCGTTACTGTCTTCGTAGCTCCATACCACCGCTCGGTCATGCCGGCGAATGGCATCGATCAGGCCCTCCATCGCATGCTTTGTTGTCGCCGGAGTATTGTCGTCCAGTCTTGAGATGACAAGCTCATGGATTAGATGAACTAGCATCTCGCGGGCCTGCTCCTGAACCAGCGTAGTGTAGTGGTCCCACAACACCGTTACTACCTGAAGTAAGACAGGTAGATTCTCTGGAACCAGGCTGACGGGAGCCACCATGAGATCCACCAGCAGTATGAGGGACAGCTGGCCAAGAGAGAATCCTGTCTGCTTGGTGCCGACAGGGAGAGCCTCAGTGAGATCTGCGCAGTACGGAAGCATGCCAATGTCGGGTGGTGGTGGGACCGCTTCCCGTTTCTCGTTGGGTACCATTCCCTTGGGTGTGATTTGTAGAAGGAGGAACTCAACAACTTTGTTCGCGGGTGTACTGTTTGTGCTTGCCAGGAACACGACGATCTGTTTCGCATACTCAACAAAGTTTTGCTCCCTTCGGTCCAAGCAGAGGGACATGATGAAATCCAGAACAAGTCGCACATTGCCAGGGTAAGGGCCTGTAGCGAGCGCCTGCCACAGCGCCTGCACTTCGTTGTGCAACGCCGCGCTGGACTTGATCGTGAGTTCGAGGAGATTGGCTAGAAGTACATAAGACTGGGCGATGGGCCCGCCGTTTGGATCAACCTTGAGCTCAATACACTGGATCCACGGAAGGATCACGGCGATGACATTTCGCTGTGCGGCTGGCTGTATATCCTTAAAGGAGAGCGTGAACTCGGAGAAGATGTGGAAGGCCACATCCGTGTGTTGTTTAGCCAGTCGCTTGGATATCTCAAACTGTGCGAGCTTATATACTGCCTTCGTTTTATCGGAGATGCTGATTTCAAAGTCCTGGATTTTGGAACTCCGGGCTTGCGGTTGCCGTTCTTCCAAGGCCCTCAGAACATGGGCCGACTTGGATCTTATCTCGCACTGGTCGTTGCCCAAGGTGAAGAGGCAGATACTTAACAGCTTCCAAAAGGGGCACGGGTAGTCAATGTGCTCCAAGAGGACATCCGTGACGACAGTAAAGTAACTTTCGAGCACCTTCGGAACCTCGGTAACATAGCATCTCGCGATACAATGCTCGAGGAGATACGGGTATTCCTGGTTGTGGACGATCAAGTTCTTCAGGGCACGCCGGCCAATGACGTTCATGCGGTCACTCCCAGAGTTGAAAATCGCCTCGATCCAGGCAAGCATCCGGCGGATATCAAACTGGAGGGACGCGCCGCTTTCCGTAGTAACGCTGATAGGCCCACCGCAGAGGGCTGACATGGCGCTCAAGGCAGCCGTGCGCAGATTTCTCTTCTCAATCTCCATCGCCGCCGTCAGCGTGCCCCGTTCGCCTGCAGTCTGCTGATCAATCAGAGACTGCCTCATGCTGTCCTCTCTTTGCCGAATCTGTGACTGGTTGGGAGAAAACCCACACCAGTCTTCCATCAGGGCAAACGAGGACTTGCGGGACTCGAACGTTATCCACCGAGACGGATCATTAGACCTGTTGATGCCCTCCCAAATCTCCTCCATGAGGCCGCAGTAATGACGTCGCAGCTGCTGGAACTCCCAGTCCATTTGCACCTCGCCATCCATGAGGAAGAGTTTCAAATCTTTGGCATACCCCACGAGGTTGCCAAGGATCCAGTCATCTTGATAAACCTCTTGTTGTTTGAGGAAATGCGACGTTAATTTGTATACATGGGTGATTTCAGTTCGGAGGAGGTCCATCTTGCGGTTTCGCCGAGGAGTGCTATTGGTACGTTGATGGATGCGCGCACGCGCTTCATCATTGCAGCGAGAGACGTGCCCCTGAAGCTCTTCGAGGAGGGTGCGGTAGATGTGGATATTGATGGAACCCATGGCCACCACGACCGAGTCTCTGACGGAAGGGGAGGTGGCAGACAAGAGGGGATTGAGGTATTTGAACAAGACCCGTGCCGACACGATCTTATCTGTAGCCGACTTGGACCCTTTCCGCCCGTGCTGACCGTTCCGCCCCGCGTTGACCTGGCTGCCTCCTGAATCCGAAAGCGTGGTACATGCGAAGACGAGGTAAAGCTTCCATTGCTCGATGAACACCTCTGGCTGTGCGGTCGGCGTCCTGCCTGTCAAGCGGCCGCTGCCAGGATCAGAACCATAGGGAAGGGAGCGTGGTGGGTCTGAGAGAAGGACAATTGGTTTATACATCTGGAGAATCCTGTCGCAGATGAGATCTCTCCCGATAGTGATGGTAAAGGGGCACTTGTCGAAAGCAATTCTCACAAAGTTGGGGAATATCTTGAACCACAGAGTCGTGTCATATGAAACATCGCTGGTGCAGAGCTCGATCAGAGCCCCCTGACTGTTAGTGTTCTGCATTCCACGCTGCAGTCTGCTTCGTTCCGCCACAGATAGGTGTTCGTCTTTGAAACTCATAACCTGCATCGAGTCGTTTTCGAGAATGTCTATGAGCCTCGTCGTATCCTTCTCACGGCCGCTAGATTTTCTCAGCGCATTGTCGAATTCTGTGATAAGCCGCAACACGTTGATTGCGTAGTAGCGAACCCGACGGGACTGCGAGCAAAGGAAGAACAAGCCATGGGCCTCAACGTGATCGACTTCGGCCCAGATGCCCGACAGATCAAGCTTGATCCCTCGTTTGTCACCGGCAGTTCCAGGATCACCACTTTCGCCAGTCGCATTTCTCGTCTTTTGCCTGATCTCGTCGATCCAAATGTGGAGGAGTTCAACATATAGCTTGAGCGTTTTTTCAATGTGTCCGGGGCCAAGCATGCCGCCATCAGACATGGTGGAGTACCGATCCTCAAAATTGAAGATGAAGCGAGAGAACCCCATCGTTACCTGCTGAGCATGGGACTGTCGAGCGATAGCCTTTAGCGACTGGGCGGACGATTCCGCTATGTTAGATTGCACATGCGCAGTTCCAGTGCAAAGGAGGTTTATCAAGGTGTTGAAGGGAATATCCAGTGAAAGGCATCGTGGTAGGGCTTGTACCGCTACATGAAGTAGCTCGTAGAACGCCTGCTTCTGGTCCTGCGGGTTTGGATGGTCATCTCGCCTGGAAAAGTTGAACGACTCAGTGATTGGGGTCTTGGGGCCTGGGCTGTTGAACTTCTCGTCCAGCGCTGCCTGACCACCAAAAGTACTGTCGCAGATGACGGTAATTTTCCCGAGAATCTCGCAAAACTTGGTGTAATAGTCCCTCACGGTGTCAGTGAGCGACGACACTAACACTGGTTTGGAGAGCCTTTCGTCATTTGTGATATGAACTGGAGTAGCTGTCGGGACGCCGCGCGGGGAGCCGAGCATAGGGGAGGTGGGAACGCGGTCAGGAGATGGAGCGGGTGCATAGATTTGGGGAAACGGAGGCCGACCCTGATCGCCCTTTTCAAGATCCGACATGATCGCCAAGAATGCACGTATTCCAAGAACTACCCTATCGGGATCGAGCTGTTCTATCCGCAGCTCCTTGTTGGAGGTGAAGAGCTCGGCGCTGACCAAGGGGAAGATAATGTTCCGGAAACAATATTCAGGGTGTTTGTATCCGACAAACCTGATGATTTGTATGAGTGGGTCGGCCACGGCGGCGTCAATTGCGCTGAATGAGAATGATGGTTTCTTGGCATTAGGAAGGACTGCTTTCAGTACTTCGTCAAGTTTCCGGTTGGCGCCCGTCATGTTGTCGTTGGTACGATAGAGATAGGTCCAAAGTAGCCTGGAGGTAACCTGGAGAGTGAGCGGCCTCGTATATCGGTCTTTGAGTCGGGGTTGCAGCGGGTATATCAGCTGGAGCCACTGGCTTGCAAAGGTATCTGGAGAGGAAACACAGAGCAATGTGGCGGTCAGGGGGAATGTATATGACCAATGCCTGAGTTTGACAAACATCACAGCCAGTCGTGGTCCGATTGTAGACAACACTTCGCCCCATTTTGGGTGGGTGAGATCGCTGTTGGTGGCGTTCGCTGCTATCGGAAGCAACAGCATCTCGAGTACTTGGCAAAACGCAGACTTCACTTTCACGCCATGCGCATGACCGAAGAGCCTCCCCAGTGAGGCCACGAACTCGCAGGATCGGTCCCAGGATTCCTCAGGTGACGTCTTGATCCGGAGGTGTTTCATGCCCCCTAACACAAGTTCCATTTTGCTCTCAATATCCCGCGTCGAGGCCTGCCCTTTGCCACCCACGTCTAGCAGTGAGCGCTCGAGGTCAGCGATAAAGCGGTCCGATACGCTGGTGAAATTGATCTCGCTCATCGCACCGAGTAACTGGGCGAACAGGTTCCAGTTGGCCAGCTTCAGAGGTGAAACGAGCAGCTGTTCAGTTTCTGATATCTTCAGCTGGCCGAAAATGATATTTTCGAGCTTGTCTTCCATCTCGGGGGTAATGGACGCAAGCGTGCTCTGCGTCATAACTTCGATGAGGACACGGCAAAGTATATAGATGGAGACTGTGGACCGCCGCTCTGCCTGAGCAACATATTCCTGTTTAGAAGCCAATGTCTGCCCGCCCTGTTGGCCATCGGGAGCGCCGCCACCGGCACCCATAGACTGCACGGGCTCGGTATTTCGTCGCTGTAAGGGGCCCCCGGGAGGGTAGTTTCTTGTCTGTTGAAGCTGGTTCCGAGCTTCGTTGGCTGCATCACTCTTGCTTTTCCTCCACAGCATCATAGAGTCGATCAACGGTTTAGGCTTTTGCTTCGCAATGTGCCCGAGGGCAACGATGAGCTGGTCGAACGCGGGGTCCACGCCGGGACCGCATATCTGCTCGACTTGCGGCTCCGGGTCAAAGGGAACAGTGATGCATTCATTCAGCTTCTCTTCGGCCTGAGCAATAAAGGAGGTAAAAAGCACGTGCAGCGCGTACTCTCCAACAGTCTTCTGTTCGTCCTTGTAGTGCCTTGAGGAATGCGAATGTTGATGTGCATGGTCTCGCCGCGGCTTCCCACTCCCGCTCTGCATTCTTTCCAATTTCCCTCGACCTTCGGGTGCCGTGGCAGACGATATCCTCTCGGGGACGTTCGGCCCAGTAGCGGTCGACCCCGAGAGGGCCGTAGCAGGCCTGGATCCTGTTCCACTCTCACTTTCGAAGCGAGAGAAACTATTTATGTCTGATCGTTCGCTCGCAAGGGACGCGCCAGCAGCGGCAATCATTTGGGGGCTCAGAGGGCTCGACGCAGAGCTGGCAAGGCTGCCGTTTCTCGAATGCTGTATGCCTATGCCATGGATGACGGATGTTTGGCGGTGATGACCATACGACGATGCTTTCGGGTCTACAGCCCGCTCGATGACGCCCCCAAGACCACTTCTCGATGGCGGCGCATGGGCTCGGCTATGCGGAAGATGACCGAAGGAGGTGCTCTGATGTTTTTCGATCGACGACTCGCGGGAATGGGGTACGCTTCTGGAATTGAGGGCGGCGGGCTTCAGCGTCTGTTGCCAGTCCTCATCTTCCTCGTCCAGTCGGGACACAATTCGGGGCGAGAACTTCTGCTCGGGCAGCGTCGACTGGGACGGAGCTATCTTGGTCGTCAGCATTGACAAACCCAAATCTATCGCCACACCATCTACTCCCCACTGAAACGGACCGCTGAAACAAGAGAGGACGAAAGCGCCACCAGACGCAGCAACAAGCTCAAGCTTTTGCTAAGACCCCACGCAAGCCCCCAAGTCAAAAGGCCAAAATAAAAGAAAAGCGGCGCCCTCGGGTGGGCAGCGACCGCAGAAGCCACCCCTCCCACGTTTCAGGCGCCGTCACCGCAACCGCCGCCGACGACGCCGCACACACAGATCGGCCACCAGGGCGCCCACAGGCGCTAAGTACTCACCCATTGTCCAAATGTTGGCTCATGATACGGCCGGCGACGTCCAGCTGTTTCCGCGACCCGATTTTTGGGGGAGGCAAAGGTCCGGCGCCGGTGTTGCAGAGGGTACAGAGACTCGAGCTCGGTCAGACGGACGTCGGGAGTTCCAGGTTGATGTCGCGACACGGTACCGCAGGCAAAACAGACTGGATCCATCCAAGCAGCATCCTGCCCAACGAGACAAGCCGAGTTCTGTCACGCCTGCAGGGCTGCAAGGGCGCCAGGGCCTATCAGGGGGTAGGCAGCGAAGCTGTCCAATGAGGGACAGCCTTTTTCCCAACTCAGGCACGTCCCATCCTCACCCTCGGCCATTTGGAGATCGGCTTGAGATGTCCTGCATGAACCCTTACCACCAACAGGCAGGGAAATCAATCGTCAGCGGCTTCATCTATTCAAGGCCGCCCAACCACTGGTCGACGAGCCAATGTCAACAGACTCTCATGTGGGTTGGTTATCTGTCCAAACCCGAGATTCGTGCCATAGCACCAAGACAGGGCGCCTAACCAGGAGATGCAGATACGTCAATTCCACTGTGTACAAACGCATACGGATTGCGCCTCCTTTTGAAATGAAATGACAAGGCCACAATGACTTGACTTTAGCAATAACGCGGCCTCAAGGTACTTCGTCGAAGGCGATCCCACCGTCATTGTGGCAGTGGCTATTGCAGCTGGCTGATGTGTGAGAAGCTGTTGCAAGGGCCGGTCTTGATGCTGACATAAGTTCTATGTTCAACTGCCGTAAATAACGTTATACTATCCCCCGAAGAGAGGGGTGTTCACCCTTCATCAGTCGCAGACCACACTTTACCAGTAAGTTGAATTATCGCAGTCTTCAAAACAAAGACACCAGAAGAATGTCAAGAAGGACAGTCGATATGCATCATGGTGGGACGGATGGGAGATATCCCGTTATACCTCGCTCATGAGCAAACGAGCTTCGCGGTCTCAACTTCTCCAGATGAGCAAACACTTCGAAGTGGAGAGGCAAGGAGTGATAATTGTGTGCAACCTGGATCACAATGTCGGAGGAGAGGCACTGAATCGTAAACGACTCCGCCGTTCTCTCTAGATCCGCGGCTATGGTGACCGCGTGAGCGACAGGAGGTTTCCAATCGCTACCTGATTGACTTGCCGTCAAGAATCGTCCCAAGCTGCCGGCGATCGGCCATCTCCACTCAACGACCGAGTCGGCACCGGACAATCGTCTCGGATCCGCAGGTGCCTTTCGTAGCGGCCTGTTACGGCTGCGCTGCTGCTCAATCGTGCCGCGATTGGCACAGCGAAGGCCAAGACGATGTCGTCCATGGACAAACCTGTTATCAACTGGCTCTCGGCAGCCTCTGATGGTCAAATGGAGTAGGCAATTTGCCCGTGGATATGGTGAACTGGATACGGAGACTTCTGGCCGCAAATATTGGTTCCGACACGCCAAATACAGTAAATCCAACACGTAGAATCTAGTGGTGGCCATTTGCTCAGCCATCATGCTTCGCCGGGTTTCCATCCGGACAGGTGGGAAACGGTTTACGCAGCACAGGCACGCCTCCAGAAAAATCCCCGTTTGAACTGAGGAGTCGAGATCGCTTCTCCATATCCTCTTCTCCACAGTCTCCAACAAAAGCGGAGGTTACCCCACGCATCCGCGCGACAACGGAAAGAGGCGAGGAGACGGCGGTGGGCATTCGTGGCATTATGTACGAGGTACCGACGAAGAGGTGTGGTGGACTCATTGAACATACCCCTGCCCGCCGAACATATCCGAACTCGACTCGACGCTGCGAGATTCAGCATCGTCCATCGCTGCAGGGTTTGGAGAGCCGTTTCTGACTCGGATCCTGCGCAGCTGTTTGAACGGCTCGAGCAGAGCGTGGACGGCCGGCCGTGGACCGTACACTAAATGCAGTGCCGTGTCGTGTCACGCCCGTCAGCGCAGGCAAGACGGTATGCCGGTCAGACAAAATGGTTGCGTGTTACATTGTTGGCTCGCCCTCCGAGGCGGGAATGTCCGGATCCTGGCCCGCCCTGGTTGCCAGCGCGGGTTGGCGGGTTGAGGTGGTGTGTAGTAGGTGCAGAGGGCGCAGTGGCGCCATTGAAAACCAAAGTCCCCGGTGGGGAGGAAAACCGGCGGTCGGGACCCTAACTGGGACCCGCCCCGGCATGTGTTATCTGTGTCGATTATCTTGACTCTTTGGGTCGAACGCCGCAATAAAATTCCGCCTTCACCTCGCTTCTACTCTAATGAGCTTACTTTCTCCCCTCCCCCTTCTCCGGCCTCGTAACCCCTTAATTCTCGCCTTTCCTTTCCCACCTGCCCATTCACGTTGGGTACTGCTGGCGCCGTCGATCTCGCGCGTTGCTTTTTGCTTTCGCTTCGGCATCCGCTGTCGGCGCTTGTTGTTGACAGGTGGTTTCTTCGCTTCCGCGCGTCTGCCTGTTCCCGCTCCAAGCCCGGACCGATAAACACCGACCGGAACCCGGACCGCTGACCGGACACAATTTCGACCCTCCTCTGTCGCCGAGGACGTGCTTGCCACGACTGCAGCAACTACAGCGAACATACCGAGATCAGACGAGTCGGGTGCGAAACCTGTCGCAACGCTTCGGCAACTAACACACGCCCCGGGGTCCAAAGGCTGCGCAACCGCCTGACGCACCGGAAAGAGCCCGCCACTTGCTCGCCATGGCCGAGCTCGATACGCTGGACATTATTGTCCTGGCAGCTCTGCTGCTGGGCACTGTTGCCTACTTCACCAAAGGGAAAGTCTGGGGCGTCACCAAAGACCCGTACTCGACCTCCTTCGCAAATGCCAATGGCTCCAAGGCCGGGAAGACAAGAAATATTGTCGAGAAGCTAGAGGAGTCGGGCAAAAACTGCATCATTTTCTACGGATCCCAGACTGGCACCGCCGAGGACTACGCTTCAAGACTCGCAAAGGAGGGCAAGAGCCGTTATGGCCTGGAGACTATGGTGGCCGACCTGGAGGAATTCGACTACGACAATCTCGATGCCATCCCCAACGACAAAGTCGTCATGTTTGTCCTGGCTACCTACGGCGAAGGTGAGCCGACCGATAACGCCGTCGACTTCTACGAGTTCATCATGGGCGAGGACATTAGCTTCTCCGAGGGCAACGATCCTCCGCTTTCAAACCTCAACTTCGTAGCTTTCGGCCTTGGCAATAACACTTATGAGCACTACAACTCTATGGTCCGCAACGTTAACAAAGCGCTCGAGAAGCTCGGCGCCCATCGCATCGGAGAAGCCGGTGAGGGCGACGACGGCGCTGGTACCATGGAGGAAGACTTTTTGGCCTGGAAGGATCCTATGTGGGCCGCCCTGCAGAAGAAGATGGGCCTGGAAGAGCGCGAGGCTGTCTACGAGCCTATTTTCGGTATTGTCGAGCGTGATGGTCTCACCCAGGACTCCCCCGAAGTCTACGTCGGAGAGCCCAATAAAATGCATCTCGAAGGCACTCCCAAAGGTCCATTCAACGCCCACAACCCGTACATCGCGCCTATCGCCACGTCTTATGAGCTGTTCAGCGTCAAGGATCGGAACTGTCTGCACATGGAAGTCGATATCAGCGGTTCTAACTTGACCTACCAGACTGGTGACCACATCGCAGTATGGCCGACAAACCCCGGCGAGGAGGTTGATCGCTTCATGGACATTCTCGGCCTCAGTGACAAGCGCAACAAGGTAATCAGCGTCAAGGCCCTCGAGCCCACCGCGAAGGTACCGTTCCCGACCCCGACGACCTTCGACGCCATCGTTCGCTATCACATGGAAATCTGTGCCCCTGTCTCTCGCCAGTTCCTCGCTACTCTCGCCGCCTTCGCTCCGGACGAGGAATCCAAGGCAGAGATGACGAGGCTTGGCGGCGACAAGGACTACTTCCACGAAAAGGTCAACATCCATCATCTTAATATCGCTAGAGTCTTGAAAAGCGTGAGCAAGGGCAAAAAATGGTCCAATATCCCCTTCTCCGCTCTGATCGAAGGTGTCACCAAGCTGCAGCCCCGTTACTACTCCATTTCATCCTCTTCTCTGGAACAACCTAAGATGATCTCCATCACCGCCGTCGTCGAGCGCCAGCATTTGCCGGGCCGTGAAGACCCGTTCAGGGGTGTCGCCACCAATTATCTTTTGGCCCTCAAGGAGAAGCAGAATGGCGAGCCTAACCCTTGTCCTTTTGGTCTCACCTATGAGATCACTGGCCCCAGGAATCGTTATGATGGTGTTCACGTCCCCGTCCACGTTCGCCACTCCAACTTCAAGCTCCCATCAGACCCCACAAAACCCATCATCTTGATTGGCCCCGGTACCGGTGTCGCTCCATTCAGAGCCTTCGTTCGCGAGCGAAGGAAGCAAGCTGAGAATGGCGAGACGGTCGGGAAAACAATCTTGTTTTTCGGATGCAGGAAAGCACGTGAGGATTTTTTGTACGACAAGGAGTGGGAGGTATGTTTATACATTTTCACCTCGAACAAGAAGACAAAAGGATCTAACCAAAAATGTAGGAGGCGAAGATGGTGTTGGGTGACAACTTCGAGCTGGTCTTGGCCTTTTCGCGCGACGGCCCTAAGAAGGTTTATGTCCAGCATCGTCTCAAGGAGCGGGCGAAGGAGATCAACGAACTTTTGGAGAAGAAGGCGTACTTTTATGTCTGTGGCGACGCGGCCAACATGGCTCGCGAGGTCAATACTGTGCTTGCACAGATCCTGTCCGAGGAGCGCGGCATCCCGGAAGCCAAGGCCGAGGAGATCGTCAAGAACATGAGAGCCTCCAACCAGTACCAGGTACGTTTTCCCTCTTCTAACGCGGTCCTGTTCTTGGAACTTGGCACTGACACTTTCGTAACAGGAGGATGTTTGGTCATAAACAGAGGAATTCGCTGGGCAAGCAAGGCGCTAGGTTTTCGTCCATCTAATTCGGCGGTGCATGCGCGCGGCTGTGACTTCAGGAGGGAAATAGAAGGAGTCCGAGAGGTATACTGTCCATATTGGGCCTCGACACTCTGGAACCTACTTAGCTTTTTTTTATATCACTACTCGTTATCTTCCCCCGCTCGCTGCCGTGGAATGATGTTCCTGCACGTCTCCTTGTTCCCCCCTCTTCTCTCTTCCCCCAGCCAGAAATGTGAGTTGTGAGGGCAAAAGAAAGCAAGGGTCTCTCATGGGTAGCTGGGAAGCTACTGATCCAATAGACGAGTGCGATCAGTGGCCCGAACGGAACCACAGCCGATCTTGAGATTCCGATTCGACCGGATCAGGGGTTCCATGGCTGCACGCTGCGTCAACGTGCAGATGCAGCACCCGCCGCCAGAACCAGGATCTGGACTGGACAGATCAGATTGGTAAATACTTTACTAGCATTTTGTCGTCTTTTTTTGGTATTGCACTTCTCCAAATGTCGGGATGGAGCCACTCACACCATCTCCATTCCCAGTACACTCAAGCATTCCTATCCTCTCATGGCGATTTCATGTTCCGAGTACCCGTAGGTGGCTTGGTTTTTCTGCCCGCGATTTCCCCGCTCCCGACTTCAGGTCTCCCCTTGCTCGATGTCCCGTCCCATGTGCGACACAACCTTTCGTGATTACAATTTGATCTCGCCCGAGGGCGAGTATGTCGAGCTATCATCGGCTAGTTTTTGTCATGCCTCTTATAGCTCACCGCCAAACACAGAATCGGGGTGTTTTTTTGGTCTCTCTTCCTGCCCAACCCTGTTTGTCCTCGGTTCCACAAGGGAAAAAAGCCCCCGGCTGTCTCGGGCCTTGTTCTCCATCCCTGGTGGGCACCACATCTCAACAACATGATCCAGTGCCCAGGCTGAGACTTGCATATGACCGAGACACCCGTCGACCGCCGCCTATTGTTTCCAAGGCTTGGTGGGTTAGTGGACTTGGTTAAGACCGGAGACCACTCGAATCTCATTTCCTCCTCATTGTCTCTATTTTCCTTCTGCCATGCGTGTCTCTCTCACCGCGATCTGATTCGGAGCTGCAAACGACAAGTCTGTTCGTTTTCCTTCTTGCGCGTTTGAGATTACGCAGCATGCAGGGAGGGCGAGTAACCCACCTCAACTTCCTGACCCTGATGGACGCCGGCAGGCCAAGGTGGGGGGAGAGATCTCACATATGCCCAACCATCCACACACACGCAGTCCCTGTGCCGGCTGGCAAACGAACCACGGCGGTGGGCTCAGAAGACCCGGCGCGGGTGCCCAGGGGGGCCATCTAGGAGCCGCCTACTAGGAGGTCATCTAAGACATCTCCATCCTCCGGAGGACGGCTTTGCTCTACATCAGCCAATCAGCCATATTCGACACACATCGGAGAGCCGAGTCTTCTCCTGCGCCAACCAACGGAGCTTCCATACCCCCCTCATGCCTCCATCTAGATCTCTCCTCTATCCAGCCTCGATGCAAGTACTTGACTCGAGAGGACGTCCCAGATCAGATGCCTGGGGGCGAGGCACGTCGCTCAGCGGGCGCCACTCATGTGGTTGGTCGGTGCTTCCAACCCTTTCTGCTCTGCTCCCGATGGGTAAGCCAAAGCGACAAGTTCGTCCTACGCAGGCTGGATGAAGCGAGAAATGTCGTTTGGTTGCGGCTCCCCGCCTCTGCAGATAAATCCAGCCAGGCCCTTATCCCCCCAGAGTACCGAAGGGGCACTCATGCACTACCTCCCCATGTAGTTGCCCGACCTTCTCTTTGCCACTTCTGTGCCCTCTTGTATCTTTATCTGGCCGCCATCTCCATATTTGCTATCAAGAAGCCGTTGCCATCACGATCGTACAGGACCTACAAGATACGACCGTCCAGTTAGCCAATCTTGGTTGTTTCTTTGCGCCGCTGGCCAAGATCCAGCGTTTTTGGACTGCTTGGGGCTTGGGTGAACGTACCCATCGACTAACCACGACGAGAGATAGTCTTTTGTTTGTCCTTTACCACAGCCTTCTCACGCAAAAGCTCATTTTGAACAGGATACATGTGGTTCGTGAACCCGACGAGTTTACCTTCAATATTATTAAAACGCCCGGGCGCGCTCTTTTGGTTGAATTTCTGCAGAGAGATACCCTCTTGTTTCGCCAAGGCCTCTGTGGATCTCTATCGGTCCACGATCCTGAGTGTTAGCTACATTGTAGCCCGACCGAGGCAGTAACGCAACCAAAAGCCTTACTTGCGGGGATATACCCAGGTTGTGACGGCCTGAAAACCATCAGGCTGAGTGTTGTCAGGTTCGATCCTGCCTGGCGGGCAATCGGGTGGCCGGAGGTCACTCTGTCGACTGTCCCAAGGTTCACGAAAGGTTTCAGCTTGTCGGGAGACTGAAAACTCAAGGCCGCGTAGGTCCAACAAAGTTCCTGGGTCAGGGAATCATGGTCGCTGATTACCGAGAATCTCACTCCTTAGATTCCGAAGGTCAACAAGCTCCTGGTCGTGTGTTGGAAGCTAGGTGGAACAGTGAGCGGCCCTTTCTTGACAGCCAAAACACGCCGAATTACCCTACCTGCCTTAGTCGTTCTTTCCTCCACAAACGACAAGACAAACGAAAGCCAGCCAGCCCCACGCTGCTTCACCGGAATTCTTCGGGCCTTTCTTTTTGGACTGGCGGCGCCTGCCTGTGTGTTTGGTTTATCAAAGGGCAAGATAAAATCAAGGACCATTGTGCACTTCCCCAGGAGTAACTCTCGGTCCGGGACCACAGGGCAAATTTGGGACAACTGGGCGAGTTGTTGTGTGCCTTCCAAGTCTTGTCTTATTCCCCTATGTTTGCGGCGTATGACCTCCTGCTACCGAACCTCGCGCTGACTACAAGATGTGCCGCAGAAAGTGCACTCTTTGGAGCAGTCAACAATCCTGGGCGCCTTCCTCCCCTTGAACTCCAACACTCTGGTCAAGCCAGGCACAGGTAACACCTCTTCTACCCAAGTACCTAAGAAACCATACCTATCCAGAAGGAGGGGAATCTACTCCTTCCTCCAAGGATTTAACATCGCCCTTTCCCTGAGGTGAGCAGCGTTTTGCCGTCCCAATGGCCCATTTGCCTCGTCCCTTTAAATTACGACTCTCCCACCTACAACCTTGCGAGCTTGTCCGTGACGCGAGCTCTTCTTCCGATCATTACAGCATCAACAACACCCTTCACCCCCACCACAGTCTCTTCCATTCATCTTGCTCGATAGCCCGACCATCTTACCTCGCACTCGCTTGCATCAGAGTCTTTGGTACTAACATTCTCCATCGCTGGCCAAGTTGGTTCCTTTGCCGACAAGCACTCGATCAGGCCCCTACGAACTTGCTGCCTGGATCTGTGATCCTGTTTTGGAGGTAAGTTCTGACTTGAATCTCGCTTTCAGGACCTCCCCAGTCGTCCCGATGACGCCGAGCACACTGGACCCGTGTGCCTCGAAAATCTGATTTCCCCCCTCCTCCACGTTCCTGTCTCCGTCTCGGGTTCTTTCCTCCAACAAAACCTCCTCTACCTCAAATCTTTTTCGGGGACAACACCTTCATCTCAAGCACCCACTGCTGAATTGGCAAGCACCTTGCAACTTCATACTGATAGCATTCCTTGAAGACCGAACTTCTCGATTGACCTCGGTTCTGTACGGTGTGTACTGTGAACATCCCAGCAGCTGCCTTTTTCTCCCAAGTTGGGCCCTCTCGTGCTCGAAACTTTCGTGCCTTGTCCCACGCTACAGTTGCCGCCTGGGCAACTTTACATCTTTCCGGAACACATAATCTTCATGTTTGCGCCGATTCCCGCGGAACCAGGAGCTCTTCGATTTTGGTCCACCCTGCTCTTTCTTCTGTCTGCTTTCCATCTCTTCTCAACGATCAGTCGGTCAACCGCGCTACAGTTTTAACTGCGCTGCGACGAAGCGGCTAACAGACTATTTGCAGATTGTCAGAATGACCATGTATCGTACCGCATCGGGCACCATGTCTGCGGACAACGGCACGAATCGCCACAACAATTATCCTGGCTACCTGAACCCCCAGCATGGCACTGGTGCTCAGCACGACGCTTCTCCCCACGGCCAGCATATCGGACAGGGAAATGATGGATTGAGTGCTGTCATGAATCAATTCAGCTCTCTCAGCCTTCCTACCGGCCCCGCCTTGTCGCCCGGTACGAACCTCGCCCAGGTGCAGGCCCACCATGCGTATTGCTCGCCTCAGGACCAGGCTGTGGCATACCAGAGCTATCACGTCCCGCTCCATGTCGGTATGTCGCCAGAGACGCCTTATCCGTTCAGTTTGTCTGGCCAGTTTCCCGTCCAAGGAGGGTTTGCACCTATGCCAGTGCCCTACCACAGTGTCCCTTACACCCCGGGTCGAGTCAGTGCCTTCGCTGATCGCTATCCCGAGCGCTACGTTGATCGGAGTAGCAGCAGCGACGTCCCTGCTTTGGAGAATCGGCGCGGCTCGTACTCGACCACTGAGTCTACACCGGCCACTCCTTTCTTTGGCAGTGCTTCCGATCGCGGCGTCAACTCCCGCGTTCCTGTCATTCCCTCCAGCTACACCACGCCTTCCCCCGAGCAGGTTGCTGTTCCGGCGCCCACTCCGAAGCCTCAACCTGTCGACGAGGAACTCTTGGCCTTGCTCAAGGAGCATCCCGCAATTCCCGAGGCAGTCCCAGCGGTGTTCACTCCGCCGACTCACATGAAGACGATCGAGCAGTGCCTGGAGAACCGCATCCATGGCAATCGCAATGTTTACATCCGTGGTCTCCACCCGACGACTGATGACGAACTGCTGCTTCAGTATGCCTCGCGTTTTGGTAAGGTTGAGCAGAGCAAGGCCATCATCGACACGGCTACTGGCGCTTGCAAGGGGTATGTTATTTTGCCCGCTGTGTTCCCATCGCATGCTAATGCCTTTCAGCTTCGGGTTTGCCAAGTTCGCCCATGTTGCCGACTCTGAGAAGTGCATTCGGGGCTTCTACCAGCTTGGCTATGAAGTCGGTTTCGCTCGTGAGAGCTTCAATGCTAGACTCAAGGCCGAGGGCGATGAAAGTTCTACCAATCTTTATTTGTCCAACTTGCCGAAGAATCTCAACGAAGCTGTAAGAACACGAAGTTGTTTCGGTAATGCTTAGGGACTGACAGCCATTCAGGAGCTCAATGCCATCTTCATCAACTACCGTGTGGTCTCCAGCAAGATTCTCCGCGACAGCATGGGCAACAGCCGAGGTGTGGGATTCGCCCGGTAAGCTTTCGCATGCGTTCCGTCATGAACCCGCCTATGCTGACTAATACATTCAGTTTCGAAAGCAGAGAGGAGTGCGAGGACATTATCAAGAAGTACCATGGTGCTTGTATCGGAGAAGAGGGCCTGATGATGCAGGTTAGATTTGCCGACAACCTAGCCCAAAAAAAGCTCAAGCGAGCACCAGAATATCGTCAGTACTTAGCGGACAAAGAACTGATGAAGCAGGTCCGCTACGCCGATACCCCGGCTCAGAAAGAGCTGAAGCGTGTCACCGCCGAGCGCCGCCAGTTTCGTACGAACGAGTACAACATCGGAGCCTACGGCACGGCGGACGTCGGTATTCACCCTAGCATCTACCAGCAAGGCTCTTGGAACCGCCGCCTCGGTTCTGGCGCCAGCGCGTATGTGGCTCTTCATCCATGATTGTGCAACCCTGCCTAACAGATGGCTAGGTCCTTTGCTCCTCGCGCCTTCGGCCGAAGCAGTTTCGAGGGCAGCTCGTTCTCTGCAGTATCTCCGGCTGCGAGCGGCCACGCTCCCACGTATGGCCGCTTTTTTTGTAGCCCTAGTCGTCATGCTGAGCATGACTACTAACCGTCTTCCAGGCAGAGCGTTGCGACCCCCGGTGCGGCCCCCTCCGACGATGGTTCAGCTGATGAAGGGGTGACGATCGTTAAGTCTCCGACTGTGGCGAACGGCAGCACCCAGTCATCGCCCACCATCAAGAAGGAGAAGCCGTAGCTAACCGCAGATGCTCTGCATTGGCATTCTTAACCTTGGGCTGCCTTCTAATGTTCAACATGTCTACGTGGCTTCCTGATATGGTGATTCTGGCAGCATTTTTGGCACCATTGTCATCTTCTTCTGGTCCGGCTTGTCTACGGGCCACTTGTTTGCCAGCTCACATAATTAACCCTCAGCTATGATTGTTGCGGGGAGGAACATCTCAAATGCTCCGGGCAGATGATGGCGGTGCGGGGTGGGCATGGACTCTCAATGGAATTGTGTTTTTTGTACTTGTACTTTGCCAATATTGTCTGGGATTGCGCGTTGTTGATGGAAAGACCATGCTTTTTGGTATCGGTCGAGGCGAAAAGATCAGAGATTAAAATTCAGGCGCTCACTGAAGACTGAGATCCCTCGATGAAAACTGGGAGTGATACGAGCATACCATAACGCTTGGCTGCAATATCTTGGTATGATGGATGGTGGGACAAGTGTTGGAATGGACGAACACTGTCCCTATGTCGGTGAATAATATGCAAGAGTGTTTCATCGGGGCACCGTCCTTGATAGGGAGGATGTCTAGCTAGTTCGGGTAACGACAATAACAGCTATTAATACTCCCCATGCCGTGGGAAGTACCCACACTGGAAAATTCATCTAAATAACGAGATGCGGACTGCTTATACGTAGGCTGATGAAACAATGACTCGGGGGACTAGTAATGGGTTTGTTCATGTATCTCCGCTAATCTTGAGCTTTGCGATCCCTCGATCATCACCTAGTAGGCTACACTTATTGAGTTCTTGGTCTCCTCCTATTATCAATACCGTTGGCTCCTCTCTGTCATTTCCGGAGCCCTCTTCTTCATCCTCGCCATCGTCGTCGTCATCATTATTATCATAGTCGCTGGCGGTCTCGTCCTCGCCCTTGGCGGCGACAAGTTCCTGCTGCTCCCTGATGGCGGCCTCGAGATCCTTGGCCATCCTTTTGGTAAACCCGGACGCCTCGAGGGAGGCATCTATGCGACGGGCGCCATCTTTACCGACTGTCTTCCTTGCGTCGGCATAGAAGGGGCCGGGCTTGGTGGGAGTGAAGTGGAACCGACGCAAGAAGAAGGTCTTGATGCAAGCGACATCGCGGTTGAAGTACATCTCGGCGTTGACGTGATCCATGGAGACCATCTGGGGGAAGTCAATGAGGACGGGGGTTAGGGTTACGGTCGGTTCCTCGTCGGGGTTGTCGCTGGGGACTTTGTCTTCTTTGACGAGGATGTTGAATTCGTTGAAGTCGCCGTGGATGAGGCCGTGCCGTGCCAGGCGTAGTATGAGCTCGATGAGCTCAGAGTAGAGGGCGGCTGGGTCTGGTACCGCAGAGATCTGGCGAAGGGGGAGGGCGTCGATTAGGCTCATGACGATGGTATGGCGCGAGTGGCCGATAGGGTTGGGCACAGGGAAGCCGTCTTCCTGGAGGGCCTTCATGAAGGCAAATTCCTTGGTAGCGGCGAGGCGTGATAAGTACTGCCAGGAGCCGGTTTGGTTCTTCTTCAGATAGTCACGATTGGACTTGACTGAGCGGAAGGAGATGCGACCGAGGCGATGAATCTTGAGCACAAGCTGGGCGCCTGTCTCGTCGGCGACGATCATGATGTCGGACTCCTTGCCGACACCGATGCGACTCCCAACGCTATACACGTGACGCTTTGCCGAGTGCGTGTGCAGCGCCAGGTAGTCGAGCCCGCCGTAGGTGAGGCGGTAGCCGTCGTACTTGGCCTCCTTCATTTTCCCAATGAGCCCGTTCTTGGCGAGGACTGAGATACACCTGTGCACGCCGCTGGCGCCGCCCCGCAGACGAGAGAGCTTCTCGATCAGGGGGGTGGGCACAAGCTCATGGTTCTTCGTCCCTTGCTCTACCTAGCGGTTGAGAGTGGTCAGTGAGGTCCAACGGGCTGTGGCAGGGTGGACTAACCGCTGCGAGGACTTTCCAGTCCTCGGCGGTGAGATGGCGCATGGCCCTGGTGTCTAAAAACATGTTGGCAATTTGACGAGGATAACACACACTCTAGAAGCCTTGTGAGATTGTGTATAAGTGAGGAATTGACCCGACTACAGGACTCGTCAACCCCACCAACTTTCAGGCCCGGCCCAGTGCCCCTCAAAAAATTATGGCGAGGAGGCACGATAAGATCCTCTAGATTAGATAAGATAAGATGAGGACCGGATTTTGTATCTGCCGGACAGGGATTAGGGAGCCTCCTGTGGGTCCTGTTCCAACGGCAGGGGAGCTTTGAGTGATCCGGCCAGAGCTGACAAGTCGACCAGGTTCGTGCCTTTCCGATGCCGCGCCACGCCATCAAACCAAAGACGACGTCAACTTTCGCGACCTTTTGATTCGACGACCCTCTCTTCTCGCAGCACACCACGTTTCTGAATTGAACACTGCCCTTGGTCATAAGGGAAACAGCACTAAACGTTCAAACGGGATCGAGATCCCCCTTTTCACAATGGCCAACGGGTACAGCATCTTCGTCGGCCTCGTCGTCATCGCCGCCATGTGCGTCGCGGCGTGGTTCTTTGCGCCAAAGGGAGAGAACCAAGTGTATGTTCCACCTTATGAGAGCCCTCTACGCTGAACTAGTACTGACCCATACGCGCCTTTTGCTTCAGACTTTGGCGGTCATCCCTCATCCTCACGTTCGTCAGCTGCTACTTGATGTGGGCTATCACTTTTCTCGCCCAGCTGCACCCCCTCATCGAGCCTAGACGGTCCGGCCTGCGCAAGGAATTCGCACACCATTGAAGTCTCGGGGATCGCGACACAGAAAGTTAATCGGGCGGAAGGCTTTTGGCGGAATCAATATTGAGCCCAGACGGAAGCCGATCACCGCACGAATCCCCATTCCTACTACTGCATCACCACCATGTTAACAATACACTGGGACGGCGTTTTTACTTCTTTTAATATGGGCTGTCGTCGGGGCTGTAGGGCTTTAACGTCAATGTTGTGCAGTTACGGGTTGCTGCGCGGAGGGGCGGAAATGGCTCAATAAATAGGCATTGTCCATGGAGGTCATTTAAAACCGGGGGGTAGCAAGCGGCGAGGGTGTCGACTGTACGGACTGAATGCGATGGCCTGGTCTCGAGCTTAGAGGTGAAGGGGAGAGTTGCTCCCCAATGTAAAACATATGTTTACAAACAACTCAACAAGCTCCGGCTTTCGTTGGGCCCTGAATTGAACTGCCTCTGACATTAAAGACATGTCTCATTGAGTTCTATCCAACCGCTAACCTACCAGCCCAGTCCATAGCACGCATCAGCAGCGCGCCCAGCGCACGCCCATCCTCAGCTACGCTACTCTCACCCGCCGAATCTACCCCCTCTAAACCTGCGGCCCAGAGCACCGCTCGGCCCATCGCCCAGCGACTCAGCGCGCCAGCCGTAGCCAACAACGCCGCCACACCATACCCACAGCCGAGGAGGATCTTAAGCGCCTCGACATTGTTTGCCACTACGGCCCAGCCAAGCGACCTCGCCGCGGCAGGCACGTCATACTCCCAGATGACCATGAGAATCGGGAACAACTTCGTAGATGACGACACGAGAAGCGCCGTTGACACCGAGTTGGGCCGCGAATACTGCGGTAGGATCCCTAGCAGCACGAGCGGTGAATAGCGACTTGACGAGAGGAAGCGGATCGAGCCGTGAAAGGCTAGCGTTGAGAGCGTGCATAGCAGCAGGAAGAAGAGGTATTGATATACGATTGGCTGTTGCGCAAGCCGTCCGAAGCTGCTGCCGCTAGTTTCAAGGCTGTCGCTGTCGGAGTCGGGGACGGATTGACGTTCGATGCGCGCCCAGGTGAGGTAGACGTCGAAAAGGAGGAGGAGGATGCCGAGACGGATGATAGATGGCTGTTTTGGGGGGGGAGGCGGTGAGCTTAGTGATGCGCAACATCGTAAAGGAGGGGGAAGCGCAAAAAGACATACTGCGAACTCATCCTCGTCCTTCATCAGCGTGTTGTGGAGTAGATGGCGGTACACCTGCGGCTTGATCAAGACCAAGTCGATGAACAGGACGACGAAGTCATGCTCAACGTACTTGTCGCAGAAGCGGCCGCAGTTCTTGCACACGGTGAGGCGGATGTTGTGGCCGCCGGCTTTGTCACCTGCGCCTTCTCTCCATAGTGTCTTGACGGGGTGGCGGCACTCTATGCAGATGGGCATCGAGCGCGACAAGAAGTGTGGTGGTTTCGGAGCGCGTGGATGAGAGACCGAAATCGCCGTGGCTGCCACTGGTGCAGCGCATCGCTTCTAGCAGGTGGCAGCTTATCGATTACAACGTGGCGACCAATGGCGCTATTACACTGCCAAGTCAGCAACCCTCGCTATAAAAGCAAGCGGAGAACGTCGCTTGATGTCAATATACACTCAATCTTATTGTCTATTGCAATATCCTCCAATGCTGTGTCGTGGTATCTGTCATTTCTCTTCGTCGGCTAGTATACAAAAAGAAAAGTGGGCCGCAACCCCAACTGCTGGCAGTCGCCAGAATTTCAACGTGTCTGTCTTTAAAAACGCCACCAGAGCTAGATGCGCTCTGCTATTGTGCAACCATCATGGGTCTCTTCTGTTCCAAATATCCATCCTGGTACTCAGGGGATACCGTTCTTCCACACTCAGTCAGCCTTGCTGTCCTTCCTAGCTACAGACCCTCTGGCGTTGGTTCTCCCTCTAACCGCCCCCGTTCCGTCGGTGCTCCATCCGGTTGGTCCAGACACGTCCTGCCCGAGCGAGCTGCCGAGACCCGCGCCGCTACCTGTCCGACCATCATCGCTATTGGTATCTTCCAACTCGATTAGGTCCCCTGCGCCCCCTCCATCCATAGTCCCTCGGCCTCGTGGGCCAAGCACCGGTGTAGCTGGGCCGGGCCTCTTGGCGAACGCCCCACGTAACCAAGATTCAACAGCAGCGGCTGCTTTGTCAAGTCCTGTTCCCTGTGCGCCACCCGTTGCTGCGGAGCCGGCGTCCCGACCATCCTCAAATGGACTTTCAGCGATGCCCGAGCTATTATTGTCCATCCCCTTGCCAAATCCGATCCGCGCAACCTCAGAACCCATCACCGACATAGACGGTAGTGACTCCATCGTCAGAGAAGGGAGGTGCTTCTTCGTCCAGGAGTTGAAGTAATCCCGTTCCGGCCCTGGTGCGCGTACGTGCCTCCCTAGCGAGCCGACGCCACCGGGCCGGCGCATCCAGGCAGGCTTGAGGAGGTCATCGCCGCCAACAGCACCACCTCCCGCGCCGATGCTGCCGCCGCGAGTCCGTGAAGTGCTGACAGTTGACGATGTTGGCCCGAGCTGCGGGCGGTTGGAAAGGAGGCTGGGCCGTCGTGACGAAGCGCTTCCCGGGCTGCCTATGCCGCCGACCCCAGGATCGGAGCCAAGAGTGATGCTTGGTATGTCGAGGGATCCTCGCGGTGTCGAGAGCGTCGAGGCCGTGTGAATACTCTTCTTCCTCCGTGGAGGAAAATAACCAAGTGCTTTCAGTGGTACCCGTGCTATCTCAACGGGGTGGGGGCATGAGTCGATCGATACCCACCGTACGTGCGCCCAAGGTCGGTCTTCGTCGTTGCTTAGCCTGAGCTGGCTAGATTGTCCATTGGTACAGTTGCTGAAGAAGTCGTCGTGGTGGGTGACGTTTTGACCACCGAAAGGATCTGTTTCTTCTGGCGTCCGGGCAAGCAAGTCCACCCTTCCAGACGCGGACGTAGGTCCCTCACAGGGGCGGCCCCTTACCTCGCAGGCATCCACGGGTAACGCAAGCCATTTCCGCACTTGAATTCCGTCCCGAGACCACAGCCCGTTAGCCTTCCGGAAAGCGTCTTCTCGGCACCTGTACTTGAGCACAATGCCTGCGTACGTGTCACTCGACTGGACGTGGTGGATGTAGACGAGGTGCTCGCCCACCTCTTCCTGGCTAGCCGAGCCCCGCAAATCCTCATCCGAATTCCGCTTCTTGAATTTCCCGGTGATATCCAGGCCCCCATTGACACCCTCGTGGCTCTCCAGCACGCTTGCAGTCCTCATCGCCCTCAGCGCGGACTCCCTCTCCACCATAGACCCCGCCCCAACGTCCTGCAGCCGCGGTCTCCGTGCGCTGGGGGGCTCGGGACCCCACATGCTTGACTTGTTGGACAGGTCCCCGTAGCTCGCCTGTTTTCTGGGCCGTCCTGTCTGACTTGCCTCTCTGCTGCTGGTACCGTTTCCGGGCTCGCCGCCGTTGAGCAATGAGGTAGCAAACCCTTGCACTGAGGCCCAGCTGGGGCCCCATGAGCTCTCAAAGAGTCCGCGCGCCGCCGCAGGGCTCTTCCCACGGGAGCGGGCCATCTCGGCGGTGGCATCGTTGCGGCCTGTGACAGAACCTATCCGCGCGGCCGGGATGGGCGAAGCGTCGCGAGTGGGGGAGTGGCCGGGCGTGGAGAGAGAGGACCCAGCGTCTGTTTTCCTCGGAACGAGCCGGCGGTTGCGCGGCCGGGCATCCGGATCCCGCGCAGCGGGCGCGAGAGTGCTAGAGGATGACGACGATGATGTACCTATCGAGGGTATCATTATGAAGGTGGTGGTGATGGTGATGCTGCTTGCGAGGAGGCCGCGGACCTCGGGACGCTGGGATGGCAGCGACTAGGAGGAGTGCGCATCAGAGTCGCAGTTGTTCCGAAGACTGTAGTGATGCAATCGTGTCGCGGAGCCAGTGATTCGGGGAAACTAGATCAGCAAGATGGATGCGCATCCAACCCTATGCGACGTAGTGTTCCCGGCGGGGAGTTCTGGCTGGCGTGTCATGGAATTCGAACGATGGATGTACAAGACATCAGTCAATGGTAGATATTTACGTAGCCAACCCGGGTTTGATTGGTCGTTGGTTTGGGTTGTTGATGAGTGGGAGAAACGGAATGCGAGAGACGACGTTTCCCTCACTGAGCGGGCATTGAGCGGGCACAGGGCGGTGTTTCCAGTTGCCGGGGTCTTGCTTTTTGCCCTGGCAGTTGGGAGCCCCTGGCCCTGACGAGGCCCCTCCACTGTTCCCCAGAGCGAGCCCACCGAGTTCGAGCCAGGTGGCAGAGGTGGCCAATGAGCGCCAAGCCCGCTGCTGGACAAAGTTAGGTACCCCCAAGGTGCTCCCGTCATCCACTTCCCCAAAACTACCATACCCGGCGCTGCCCGTCAACACCATCGAAAACAAAGGAGCTCGTAAACATGCTCTGGTATGCGAGATACTGCAATACCACTAAACAGATACAGCAGAGGGAGTTTTGAAGGATGATGAGGTGTATTCAATCTTATTTCCCTATTTCAGCTGCGCGCAAGTGGATCAAATAGGGGAAATAGGGAGGCATTAGGTAATGACCTGGCAACTTACAATCATTTTTTAGGCTGTGAGGCTACGAGGAGCGTTCATGAATAATCTGGAAGAGCGGCTATCAAAGGGCAACCTTATTAAGAGCAACGTCTCCGTGTCAACCGTGGAAGTTACCGCTGCGGGATCTACAAAGGTGAAGACCATGTTCTGTGGAATGGGTTAGAGAAACACTCACACAGCTTTTGCCCCAATAAGCAAGGCGTGGTTTCGGCTCTTGGAAGCCATGCTCGGATCACGAGAGACCTTGTGTATATTCGATTGCATCCAATAGGCCGCTGGGGACCGTAATAAAACCTCTTGAGAATGCTATGCGGCCCAAAGCATCAAGACTCATGGCCTGCCTACTGATCTAGGTGGTATCTAACGCTGCCCTCAGGCTCCTGAGAGGGAACTGCCAGGCCCACCAGGCCATTTGGCACCAAAACACTTCCATGGCCAGATAAGAGTACAAAAAAGTCAGAAGGCGGGCTGACAAAATGGTTCGGTGGAAGTGCCAAGACGGTGCTTTTCAAAGAACTGGTACTGCACATGCTCCGTTCCTGACGGCATGCAAACCACCAGTGGCCCGCAAATCAAGGGCGCTCCCAAAAACACCCATCCAACATCCAAACATTAGACGGGATGGAAGAAATACGGGCGATCAAGTAACTGTGCGGTCAGCAGGTGTTGTTTCTTCAAAGACTCGAAAGATGATCGTGTGCGCCATGCCACGACGGTAACTGATTTTTCGGCGGGACTGTGACGAGATTTCTGGTAGAGTTGATACTAGGTACCTAACAAGATATCTACCTATGCACTCTCAGAGACATTATCAACATCCCTATCGACCATGATTTGATGATGCTGTTCCCTTGAGACACCTCTCAAGTGACAGGGGTGGGGTAAGTCTAATGCGCACGGACTACTCGTGGATCTGGAGCCAATGTGGGGTGGGCTCGTGGGGTGCGGGGACGCCCTGCAGCGCAAAGTGAGAAAGTAAACAAACAAATTTGGGGAGCCGCAAGCGCGGACGTGTCGGGAAGTGGTTTTGCATCTTCGCGACAAGTCGAAAAACGACAAGCAACAACGGCAGCATTTCGACAACAGCGCCGTCGCCGACATGAGGGTTATTGAAGTTATTATCGACGTAGGTTACAGGTCCAAAGAGCTTTGCGGTTTTTTTTTTACTGACACCCGCGATAGGGCTTCAAGTCGTACGCCGTCCGGACGGTGATCTCAGGATGGTAAATTGACTGCGCCGGAAGAGTCTGCTCTGCGTTCGAGTAACAGCGCTGACAACAAACGCTGAAAATAGGGATGAAAGCTTCAACTCCATCACCGGCCTCAATGGCTCCGGCAAGTCCAACATCCTGGACGCAATCTGCTTCGTATTGGGCATCACCAACATGTCTACCGTCCGCGCCCAGAACCTCCAGGTACGCGCTGTCCTCCACGTCCTACGCCGCGTTTCGTGCTTTAATAGCCCGATGCTAACTTCATTACCCAGGATCTCATCTACAAGCGTGGTCAAGCCGGTGTCACTAAGGCCAGTGTCACTATTGTCTTTGACAACCGAGATAAGAAGCGGTCTCCTATCGGATTCGAAGAATATTCGACCATCAGTGTGACGCGCCAAATCGTCCTCGGCGGTACCTCCAAGTATCTCATCAATGGTCACCGTGCCCAGCAGCAGACAGTACAGAACCTCTTCCAATCTGTCCAGCTTAATATCAACAACCCCAACTTCCTCATCATGCAGGGTCGTATCACCAAGGTTCTGAACATGAAGGCGGTTGAGATTCTCGCCATGATCGAAGAAGCTGCAGGCACGAGAATGTTTGAGGACCGTCGGGACAAGGCGTTCAAGACCATGGCCAAGAAGGACCTGAAGCTGCAGGAGATCAGCGCACTCCTTCGCGAGGAGATTGAGCCAAAACTCGAAAAGCTCCGTACTGAGAAGCGCGCCTTTCTCGACTTCCAGCAAACGCAAAACGATCTCGAACGTTTAACGCGTGTCGTTGTAGCGCACGACTATGTCAGGAACCAGGAGAAACTGCAACAGTCAGCGTCGGACCTCGAAGCAAAAAAGCAACGCCAAAAAGACCTGGAAGAGTCGGCCGTACGGCTCAAGAGCGAGATATCTCATCTGGAGGAGGACGTCCAGAGAGTGAAGGCGCAACGCGACAAGGAGCTCCGCAAAGGGGGCAAGGCACAGGCGCTTGAGGAAGCGGTGAAGAAACACTCCAACGAGTTGGTCCGCCTTGCGACTGTGGTAGATCTAAAACGAAGCAGCATGGTCGAGGAGCAGGAACGGAGGACAGCAGGCGACAAAACCGTCGCCGAGTTGGAGACAATGTTGAAGGAGAAAACCAAGACGTACGAGAAAATCAAGGCCAAATACGATGCCGCAAAGGAAGCCATGGAGAAGCAAAGCAAAGAAGCAGACTCGAAGGAAGAACTGCTTCAGACTTTGCAAACCGGTGTAGCCTCCAAAGAGGGTCAAGAAAACGGTTACCAGGGACAACTGCAGGATGCAAGGAACCGCGCCACTGCCGCCGTCACGGAACAGGAGCAAGCAAAAATCAAGATCGCCCACTTGGAAAAGCGAATCAAGGAGGAGGAGCCACGTGCAAAGAAGGCCAAGGAGCAAAACGCTGGCCTTCTCAAAGATATCGACGGACTAAAGTCACAGGCACAGAAGCTGGAGAAAGAACTTCAGAAGCTAGGGTTCCAGCCTGGGACCGAGGAAGAGATGTACAAGCAGGAGTCATCACTCCAGCAAACCGTTCGGAACCTCCGGCAGGAATCGGATGCCCTGAAAAGGAAGGTCGCAAACATCGATTTCAACTACTCCGATCCAGTCCAGAACTTTGATCGATCGAAGGTCAAAGGCCTGGTGGCCCAGTTGTTCACCCTCGATAAGGAGCACACCAGTGCTGGCACTGCCCTGGAGATTTGCGCTGGAGGTAGACTATACAACGTAGTCGTGGACACGGAAGTGACCGGAACCCAGCTACTGAAGGACGGCAAGCTCCGTAAGCGTGTTACCATCATCCCTCTCAACAAGATCGCAGCATTCAAGGCATCTGCCCAGACGATTGCGACGGCTCAAAAGATTGCCCCTGGGAAGGTCGACCTGGCTCTGTCTCTGGTTGGGTATGAAGACGAGGTCTCGGCCGCAATGGAATACGTATTTGGCAACACCTTGATTTGCGCCGACGCGGAGACTGCCAAGAGGGTGACTTTTGACCCCAACGTGAGGATGCGGAGTATCACGCTAGAGGGTGATGCATACGACCCGTCCGGTACTCTTTCTGGCGGTAGCTCTCCCAATTCCAGCGGCGTGCTGGTCACCCTGCAGAAGCTGAATGAAATCAGCAAGCAGCTCAAGGAGACTGAGTCGGCCCTTGACGGACTGCGGGCACGTATCACTCGGGAGAAGTCTAAGCTCGACCAGGCCAAGAAGGTCAAGCAGGAGCTCGACCTCAAGACACATGAGATCAAGCTGGCCGAGGAACAGATCAGCGGCAACTCTTCATCGTCTATCATTCAGGAAGTAGAGAACATGAAGGAGACGATCGCCCAGCTGAAGGAATCGTCTGCTGAAGCGAAAAAACGACAAACCGAGGCTAGTACCGACGTCAAACGAATCGAGAAGGACATGAAAGACTTCGACACCAACAAAGACGGGAAGCTTGTCGAGCTTCAGGCCTCGGTTGACAAGCTCCGAGCGTCCCTCGAGAAGATAGTCACGTCAAACAAGGCGCTCCAAAAAGAGCTCCAAGGCGCTCAACTAGACTCAGAGCAGCTTGGCGGTGACCTCGCTTCGGCGCGGGAGCAGTTGCAGGAAATGGATCTTGCTCTCAAAGCTCAGCAGGAGGAGCTTGATGATCTTGCCACGCAGCAAAAGAAGGTCAAGGAGACGCACGATGCCGCACAAGCCCAGCTTGACGATGAGCGAGCCAAGCTGCACGTTTTTGACGACGAGCTTCGCGCGGTGGAGGAGGCCACACGATCTAAGAACGCCAGGATCGCCGAGGAGGCTCTCGAAATGCAGCGGCTCGGTCACCAGGTTGAGCGCTTCCATAAGGAGCAGCAGGCCGCGGTACAGTCTGTGGCGCACATGGAAGAGCAACATGAGTGGATCGCCGACTCCAAAGACCAGTTCGGACGCGCCGGTACGCCATACGATTTCAAGGGTCGTAACATCGCCGAGTGCAAAGCCACGCTGCGGAATCTCACAGAGCGTAGCCAGGGGCTACGGAAGAAGATCAACCCCAAGGTGATGAACAACATCGATAACGTAGAGAAGAAGGAGGCGTCTCTCAAGCACATGATGAAAACGGTCATGCGTGACAAACGTAAGATCGAAGAAACCATTGCGAGCCTAGACAACTACAAGAAGAAGGCCCTGCAGGAGACGTGGGAGAAGGTCAATGCCGACTTCGGTCAGATCTTCTCGGAGCTGCTACCAGGCGGGAGCTTTGCAAAGTTGGATCCTCCTGAGGGCAAGACCATCAGCGACGGGCTGGAGGTGAAAGTGTGCTTGGGCAAGGTGTGGAAGCAGAGTCTGACGGAACTAAGTGGCGGTCAAAGGTTAGCTCTTCCCCCATTCCTGAGATTTGCCTCCTTTGATCATATGCTAACAATTACGTGCAGATCACTGATCGCCCTCTCCCTAATCATGGCGCTACTTCAGTTCAAGCCCGCCCCCATGTACATTCTGGACGAAGTCGACGCCGCGCTTGATCTGTCACATACGCAAAACATTGGCCGGCTGATCAAGACCCGATTCAAGGGGTCACAGTTCATCGTTGTCAGTTTGAAGGACGGCATGTTCCAGAACGCAAACCGCATCTTCAAGACGCGCTTCAGTGAGGGCACAAGTATGGTACAGTCCCTGACGCCTGCGGATCTGAGGTGATCCCGATAATTTTGTCATGTCTGTCTGTGTGTGATGATTGCTGGAGTTTGGGTGCTCCTGGTATGAGCGGAGTGGATGTATGGATACTCATGACTCAGATCGGCGACGGAATCTGCTTTTCCTTTGGTATATTGCGTTGGGGTCTTACGGCATGTCATGATTAATCATTGGATGGGCAATGCGGATGGATAAGAACTTGATTTGTTTTGGGCTATGGTATATCCTGATAGCAAGGCGTGAAGCGTGGGCTTATATACGATAATCTTGACTATTCTATATCTTCTTTGCGGTTCCGATGCAATTCGCATGTTCTATCTGTATCTAGTGTGATATCTATTGCGGAATGTAAAAGTGCTCACCCGTAGTGAGTACATCGACACTCATGCCCGTCTCAAGCCATGTCTCCATGGCCTCGGGCACATCCGTGTTCTCGAAGAGGGGTGTCAGCTGCATGCCGAGGCAGCCGTTGTTCTTAGCCCCCTGGTCGACGTTTCTAAACTTTCGGAGAGAACGATCGGGCTCAACGGGATTGCGGAGACCCGTGTCCTGGTCAACGTTGGGGAGTTTGCATCTGGTGAAGGGGGCCCGCAGAAAAGAGGAGCCTTGAGTTAGTTCCACGTTATGTTTCTCTCACAATAATACCCTTTTTCCCCACTTTGGAGGTTGGGTTAGGTGGATTAGGCTTGGAAAGGTGAGCAGAACGTACCGCACGGTCCGACACGAAACGTGAAACCGCGAGCCGTCACGGTCGCTGGTAGGCTCGGGGTTGAAGCGGACTGTTTTCCATGCTTCTTCGGAGTAGGCGGGCACGTCGTCGACTAGTAGCGGGGATTAGCACGTGGGTCAAACAGGGGACGGGAGAGTTAGTTCGCTAGCCGCCCGGGGTGGCTGCAGGTGGAGAGAGAAGGAGTGAGAGAAGCTCAGAAGAAGCTCCCAGGAGATGACCAAAGGGGCTTCGAGACAAGGGAAAAAGGCCCACACGCACTAATGATGTTTGCACGGAAGCGCCTGGGGTCGAGGTGATGCAAGTTGTCGCCCGCGGCGACAATGGTCTCTAGGTCTCGAACGCTGGCTAGATTGAGTAGATGCAGGGGATACTGGTGTGGTCACAAATCGTTCCCTGGTCAGCCTCTAGCTTTGAGCAAAGTTGCAGGGAGAATGTGCGCCTGATAGCACATGAGTTACTTACCGCGTCTTGGAATCCAACGCAAGGCTGGTATCCTGCATCGGCCTCTCGCGGGGCACATCTGTAGATGTCCCGTAATCGGGCCGGGTCGATGCGAAAAACGCCGAGCTTGTTGCTCACACCTAGATACAGGCGCAGCTCCTCAGGTAGCTCCGTCTCCATGTTGAGAGCCGTGACAGGCTCCCTCCAGATGGATACCTCCTCGAACGTATAACCTCGCTCACCGATCTCCTCTTGTGAGGGGAAAGAGACCGGCAGCACGACCTCCTTTTCGGGCAACGCACGCCACCCCCTCCCGAGCTTTGCGATGAGCCATGCGAAGGTACCGAACAAACCCCGCTCAACCCAGGGGAACCGGATGACGATGAAGGCATCGCCAGTCACATCATCCTGACCCCGTGTTTTGGCAAGGTCTGGTACGAAGAGGTCGACCTCCACGGTGGCGAGTAGAGGAAACTGGCGCTGAGTGATAAATTCCCACTTGTGCTGTTCTTTCTCCGCGTCCGAGGCGTCGAGGCTGACGGGGAATGGACTCTTCAGCTGGGCAAAGGTGTAGAGGCGGTCAAACTCAAGCCCTGATGGAAGTACCTTGCTCCGGCTGACCTCGATGCCCTTGCAAGATTTGACCGGGTAGACCCAAAGACTGCGGAGTTTGGCCGGGCCGGTAGATTCATTTCCGGGGGAGGTTCGCTTGGCCCGGCCACCGCGGAGGCCGGATCGCGATGCTGGGAGGCCGGCTGGGGAGTGTGTTTGAAGAAGAGCCTCAGAGTTTGAAGGCAGCATGGGGGGGAAGTAGATCAAGGCGGGCAGGATGAAAACGCAAATGGTAACGACAACAAGCAGGATGCCGCCGGCGTCAACGGCCGGGCCGCTCCGCAGCGCCGTTAATTCCGGTTGATCCATTGCCGTGTGTCTCGTTGCTTCTGGTTTTTTTCGGGTCGAGGTCGGGGGTTGCTTTTCATGCCGCAAGTTCCTGTCCGCTCCCGCTGCGGTGACACGGTACCTTGCAGCGGCAGGTGGCTCCGGTTTTAGGGGTTGCCATGGCACGCGACTTCATTCGCCAGCTCACCGCCTCTCACCTTGAAACCTGACAGTTGCCTTGCCACTTTGACCTCGGCGCTAATGCGAAGGTGCTGGAACAAAATAAACGGCAACACTCGATTTCCGTGCGAAGCGCGGCGCGTGTCACCTCTCTGCTTAATGTCAGAGCAACATGGACCGACTGTACGGATCATCCTGAATTGCGGAGTACGAATTACATCTGCTCATTGTGGCCCACTTCCTCGACCTCATTGCGGGGCATCCTGCAACATCAGTGCAACCGCCATCTTTCCAGGACGGACCTTTCCCGCACCGTGGCTGGCGTGCAGCAGCTTGTGTGTGTGTGTGTGTGTGTCCTCAATCGCCCAATTCAGGCCGTGACATGTCCCGGCAACAGCGAGCTTCTATCATTAGACCCGTGCTGCGGGATCGATATCAATCTTGATGAAATGTCAGACCAAAATAGCACATGGCCCGCGGCCGGCATTATCGACTACGGCACCCTCGAGAGCTCAAGCGGCTCTGTCAACTTGAAACTGGGAGCAGATTAATGAGGGCCAGAGGTGGACGCGCGTTGGGTTCTTGTTGACGTTAAAGGTCAAGATCTCCCGGCGGATGATGGCCCTTGCTGTTCCCGGCAATTTGACATAGGGCTGCGGTGCAAACTCGATGTTTTTTAACCCCGCCGGCCTGATTTGCTCCTCATCATGATTGGGCTCGGTACCCCAAGATCTCTCAACCGGGTCTGAGCCAGGACGCTATGCCCGCCCCGGGGGAGCAATTCCCGGAGAGACGGGATTGCGCCCCGAAACCAGCGTCCGGGCCCCGGCAGCTGCATGCTGCCGGTTGAGGAAGAATGGATAACCTCCTTTTTTGCCAAATCACAATCCTGCCATGGGTTCTTTGAAGCCAGTGGTCTGTTTTAGAGGCGGGGGGTACTTTCCTTATCGCGCCATCATTGTTGCATCAGATGCAACCCTGAGATCGACGGACATCGCCCTGATTCCCACATGCAAGCCGTACTGGCACTCTCCTAATGCAGCATGTGTGCCGGCGAGGCCAAGTACTGCGTAGTGTATATCCCACGAGGCAGGTAGCGTTTCTGCAGAGTAGAGGCCACGCCCACTGGGGATTCGGCAGTGCCCTCGAAGGGTATCCGGCTCCAGTTTTTACCAACGAGGGTGTTCCCAATTGCCGAGCTCTGCTGCAGAGTCTTCGCAACATTCGAAAGAAGCTCTCTAGCCCCGGGGAGTGGGCAATGGTTGTCGTCGGACAGGTCCGGGGAAGTCCTGTTGTGCGGTCCGAATCTGGATTTCCCATCACATCCAGACCATGGCACATCGACATATAGGAAACAATGTTAGGAACAGCAGAGCTCGAAAATAAATGGTATAGCTCGCTCGACATGACGGAGCAAAGCTGGGGATCAGATATCACACACAAAGAGCTCTTCACTCTTCTCACCCCTGTGAGAAAGCTGGACGGTGACTCGATCCCGCGGAAGAGCGCACTGGCTCACTCGCCCGAGGGATCCATTCCTTCCTGCTCGAGTCCGAGGATTCTGTCTGTCTGTGTTCTGTGGCACCTGTGACACGTGTTGGCAACGATGTAGATCTGCCACTTGTGCAACAGGCTGTCAAGCAGTCGCAGAGACGATAGAGGTCTTTCCGGATGTCGATGGCGTCATCTAGCGGTTCAGGCTGGCTGGCTTTCAGTTTTGCCCTTGTCTTCCCCCTTCGCCGGTGGCTTGGCAGCTGAAGAAAGTGGAGGTTTAGACGCAGCCAGTGACTTCACGGCTGGGTCCGTAGCAAGCTAGCCCTAGGGATTGGCTAACCCTGTCGGGCACAACGTCAAAGGGGGATCGATACCAAACATCGGCCAGTCTAACCCACTCGAGTTAAAGACACTTGTCGCAGGCGAAATGAGGCAATAGCACACGACATCAACTATAAGGCAGGTCGTTATATGAGAGCAAAATTTTGTAGAGGCGCCATTCCGGTGTAGCTGTCGTTGTGAGTCGGTAAGCCGCGGTAGAGAGCCCAGTCATGTCGGGTCATTCCTGTGGAGAGAAAGGTAGCCGTCCACTAATTTCAGGAAATTGCAAACCCAGTGCTCGGTCCGTGGTCACCCATCGCCATCCTCGGAGTGACAGCGCCTGGTGACCTGCGTGAAAGAAGTTAGCCCTTAGGATTCAGGGCACCGCAACAAACACATGGGTCAGATAAGCTCCTGCGCCGTGAGCTCCATCCTTTGATAGTGGAGAATGGAGATGTGATCCGCAATGCTGTCCTTCATTTGTGTCGCAGAAGACCGACGCCCAGCCTAGAATGGCCTCATGAGATCAGATCTGATGAAGCGTCACTTCCGCCCGAGGCCGCGGCGGGAAAGGAGTGACGTTATGCGCGCGCGCGCGCATCGGAGCGGTGTCTCTGACGCGACTGACGGAACCTATCCCGCCGTTCCTGTGGCTCAGTCGCCCGGTCTGCTGCTGCGGGCCGGATGGGGCAATTGCTTCGTGGCAGAAGGGCTGGAGACAAGTCCGTGCGAGTGGTGTTGCTGTGGGATATTTGCCACTAATCCCAGGACCCAGACACCTCCAGAGTTTGGGCGACGTGGATGGAGGTGGCTGGGCGCCGGGGCTGGCGGCGTCAGCTCTCGGGCTGGCAGGCCGGGCAGTCAGGCAATCCCACGCAGGCACGACGGTACGCTATCGTGAAGACAGGAAGGAGGCAGTTGATGGGGTTGGATTCCGCTTCGAATGTCGCCGGACAAACTGATTGACCTCCTCCCATTTCTTTCAAAGAGTTCCATCATTCCACGTCCCGCTGTCTCCCGAGATTCGGCCAGGGGATATGACGCTGGGCAAGCAAGACCAAACGGCCCCTGCAGCCGGGCCGGTTGGGGGCCGCACGGAGTTGGGATGAACTGCACAACTGTCCTGGCAGGAACCCTGCGGTGCTGTAGTCTGTGTGTCTCAGACACTCGCCGTGAACCCCGCTTCCCATGTGGGGGACGGCTCCAATTCCCGCAGTACCTGCAGGGCACCTTCTGTCCTTGAGGATTTCTATAACGGCCGTCCTGACTTGGTCGCCCCCCGCGACAGGAGCTGTGCTGCGATGTGCGATGCGACGGGATGCGCTGCACCACACTTGGAACACTCGTATCCAACACGCCTGTCCAGATTGGATAGCGGGATGCAAAGAGGGCCACCTACACCCGTCCGTGGAATGAGTGCCCCCAGTTCGGGACGGCAGAAGCCGTCCGTTCTTAAAACAACATCGACACCCTTCAGGTTACCGGGCTTGCATCGCAGGCCCCCCGTTGGGCTACCGCATCACCGCCTATTCATGTAATGACGGATGCCGGTTGGGTTTTGGACACCACACCTAGCAATCGAAGCCACCATCAATGCCTGATTTCCCGCACCCCATATTTGGCCATATTCTGGCAACATCGGCGACCTTCCTGGAGGCCTTTACTGTGAGCGCATGAACTTGGCTTGCTCTCGACGTCAATACTCATTTCACTCATTTCACTTTCATGGGGGGGCTCTTAAGCAGAATCCTGATCCTGCTTCTAGAAGCATGGCAGAAGCCAGGGTTGCTCACCCCTGGCGCTTTCGCGCTTTTCAGCTGTGGGTCACACCTTTACACAGTAGCCCCCGTGCGGTATCGCTCGTGACGACAGCTTCCAGAATTGGATAAGAGTGGAGTGGAAGCATGGACATATTCCGCACCCACGGCCAAACAATCACTTGGCAGGGCATCCAAGTGGGATGGCTTGCGTCGTGATGCGACACTTCGTAATCCGTGTGTACACTACACTACAATGAAGCCTCGGTGCGCTGTAGCTAGTCCGGGAGGGTCCAGGCGCAGGCCCCGTCAGCCAACCAACCACCCAGCGCCTGGCGAGACACTCGTCAAGGAGGTGTATCGGGGTGGACCGTTGAGTGCAGTTCACCGCACAGTACGCGGAAAGTAGGTAAGGCGTGGCACTCGATGACAACAGAATGCAGACCACGGACGCTGTCATTTTGTCGCCCACCAGTTGCATCGCGCAAAAAAAACAGAGGCATGTTCCGCAAGATGCCGTCTGTCTCATCTCAAGGACATCACCTAATTCTCTAGGCAGATGTTTAACGGTGAGAGCGTAGCCATGGAAACTTGGACCCGGGCCACCCACCAGATGCGCAATACCACCTTGCGCTTGGGGCAGCCTCCGATCCTAGATCCTCGATCCTCGGTGCTCCCATGGGCCCAAGATGATCATGATGTCCCGGACTGGACGAGCCTGAAATCAGGCAAAATGAGCTTGAATGGGATCACTGCACGTGATGCTCGTCTGATCTTTTTCCACCTATTCGACTCCTGACTTATTGTGAGTCTCCTATAGGGTGGTAGCGCCCCTTGTTCTGACCTGAACCATGGTACCGTTTGCGTCCAGCTGCCTGTCATCCACTGGATACTCACCGCCGCCGTCTTGGTGCATCAGCAGAACCATGCTCTTCTCTACGCTAGCTCGAGCGCGTTCGATCACGGCGTTCGGCGAAGTTTGCTTGGATGGAGACGAGGGATGTCTCGAGGCAGATGCTCCTCGAGCGAATCATCCAAGGGGCCTGTGGACGAGGTGTGAAATAGAGGGTGTAAGTAGGCGTCCGCATTGTCCTCAGAGAGATATACAGCCCTGGCCATTAATGCGCCAACCAGAGATTGATGTCCTCTGCGAGGTTGGTGAGATCATCTTCCATGCATCTGTCTCGAACGAGCTCGAGTTAGCGAACTGGCTAGCACAGAGCGGGAGACAGCTGGGCCCGCGCAAGAAATGGCTCTCGTCCCATGTACCTTCCCAGCGTACCAAGGCGTGTGCCAGTACCAGTGCACGAAGCTCTGTCTTTTCACGTTCCAGATCTGAAGTGCCAAAAATGGCAGTCTCGCCCATCCACACTTTCTTCTTTCGCTTTACCCGCCGCTGGCCCGTGCTCCCGCCCCAATCCCAGTGTCACGGCATCGCATTTCACCTTCCCCAGCGTCAGCACTCAGCTTCTCGACGTTGCTCCTCCTCCTCCCTCTGTGGCCCTGACCCTGTTCCCACACCTTCCTCCCGCCCTGCATATCTCCCTCACATGCTCTTGCATCTGGGCGTGCCGAATCGACGGGCCATCAAGACGCTTGGAGCGGATATTGCTGTCAATACCGTAATACCTTGCCTATCTCAACAACATCTTTGCGTGAAACTGGCACCCCGGTCGCTGCTTGTTCAGGATGCGCCAAAGTAGGTGTTTTCTTCCTGTCTCGGCCTGTGACAAAACCAGCATTGTGGAAAAGCAGAGAGCGCTGCAGCGAATTAGGATTTCGGGCTCTGTTTTGCAAAGAGGGAGGCTACAGCGGTCTATGGTCTTCCGTCAGCGCATCTGGAGTACATGAGGCAGAAAGACACGGAGGCTCTGCGGCGCGACAGCCGACCAAATGTTGCGCACACTTCGGTCGACGCCGTTTTCATTGCACTAACTAAAACGACATCGGTAGCACCCAACGGGGGCCCCAGCACGTGTGGCTCCTCAGCGATCGAGGTGTGTCTCGCAGCCAGGGATGCTCCGCCATGGCGCGCACTGGGGGAGCGTGGCATGGCAAGGAGCCAGGGGGCCCAGCTTTGTGCCGTCACCCACGAACGGCCTAGGTTCAGAGGATACCGACCGATGGAGATGCACCGGATCTCAACCCCGGCCCGCGATCACAACGGTTCATTGCGTTTTGCTGCTAGTCGCGGGTGATCAAACCCCTTCTCACATCCCCACGACCGCTCGCTGCCCCGGCAAAGAGAGACTGCGAGCTGCTGCCCATTTGCAGGGATCTCCAAGAGCGAGGTGCCAAGGGCAGGGAGGGGGGACTACAAGTCGGTACGGAGTACTTGCAGTTGGTACCAAGCACGAAGTACAGGCTACACTACTCTACCACAGCCACGTCCCCCCCCCTGGACGTCCATGTCCTTGCTGTCCACCCCCCCGTTCGATCCCCGCCGCTGGTCCACACGGGTTTGTCTGTGGGTTCTGCAACCCTTCTTGGCTGCTTGATGCCGTAGCACTCAGCGAGACTCCCTTCAGCGGGTTCGCAGCCTTAGTAGGTATCTGATGACAACACTCTTCCTCCCCTGCCACCACCAATCTCACTAGCCGCTGCTCTCCGAGACTTCTGCCGTTTTCTGCCGGGAGTCACAGGAGCAAGAAAACTTTGCAGATACCTCGTCCCCCAGTAGATGACAGGTCGGCCGCCTATCTGCTCAGCTGGCTGCGGGCAGGCAGCGCGATGTTTGCCAGAGTCACCTCAGAACACCATGGGTAGAGGCAAGGTATTTGGCTGTTGGGCCTTGAAGCCCATCTCTCTGCTTGTCAGTTCTCGAGGGGAAGGGACATGAGAGGCATTCCTGTCGCCAACTCTGGATGATAGAACTGAGCTATTGGGACTAGAAACCGAGGAGAGAGAAGATTCTATGAGATATTGTCTACCTCGGCGTCCCGCGCGCAACCTTCTAACACAAAAGTCTGCGTAGTGAATGCTTCAATGAGACAGCAGGCCTCCAGGGTAGGGGTCAATTAGCTTGTGGCAGCTCGACCGATCCTTGAGCTGTAGGCTGAGCCAGGGTTGCCCTAGGAGTGACACGCCCCGCGCGCACGCCTCCGGGGCCAGCCCAGGGCGAGACTGATCCTAGACGTCTTGCGCTGGCCGTTGGACGTCTTGTTATCGACCGGTCGACTAATAAGATCAAAGCCCACAAACGCATGCTCGCTCATGCCTTCCACTCCCGCCATCCGCCTTCCCCTTTCCCACGCTCGACCATCACCATCAGGGGCATCATCGTGTTCCATCTTATAGGCGCCCATAGGTTACTGCTACCGCCGCACTAGAGAAGCCCGGTCATTGTTGCATTCATCCACTGCCGGTCGCATCGTCCGGTTCCTTCAAGATCGTCTTCGCTTTCCTCCACCAACCGTGTGTGAGCGGGCGGCTGTTGAGACTTCTAGACTCGCTCGCAGCCGCTTTCCGCAACCCAGTTGACCAGAACTAACTGGCCACCGCTTCCGCCGGCGCCAACCTCCTCCCCCACAGGGGCTTGGCTGCTCACCCCCCAAAAGGACTGCCTATCCGGTTCTTGCCCACATTGCCTCGGTCCGCTCTGTATCCTTGGAGAGCAGCCTCGCACCCCCAGCCCTTCAGAAAGACGTGCGCTGCCCCTCGCCACTCCCCGTCTCGATCCAGACGGCTTTCCGGGTTCCCCAATCCAACGACCAAACACCGGGTGTTGGGGTTGTTTTGGGTGACAGTTCCGTTCAAACTTGGCACCAGTAGCAGCATTCACGAAAGAAATCTCTCAGAGTGACGGGGAGATACACTCTCTTGGGTTCTTCCGCCTGAGATTACCTGGCGGCGGCCCACCTGCAAGACCACCCTCCTTCAAAGACCTAATCGGCCACGAGCATACCGCATTCTCTGCACGAAACCCCCCTCGTCAAAACCCGACATCGCCGTCTCCGGAGTCCAGTGTACTACCTAACAGGCAAAGGAGAAGTCCCCGTGGGTCAACAAATAAGAACCCCTTGCATATATCCAGCTCCCCAGTCCCTCGGCCGGGCAAGGAGATTGCCGTCCCGTACCTGGTCCTTACTCTTCCCACCAGGGTGTGTGGGGATCAACCCAACCCAGCGGTTCTTTGGCCTTGCTAATAACGCTACTCTTCACCCTCCTTGGCCCTCTCCGTGGCGCCCCCGAGCGGCCTTTACTATCTAGCAGCCCCTCTGAGCTTCTCAAGACTTTCCCTAATTCATCCCAAGACATATCGTCATCACAACAGAATAGAGCAGGGGCTATTAACTAGGATCACGCTATAATGCCCCTTGCGTGGAATACCTAGGCTCATTGACAGTCCCAACTGACCAGGGTCTCTCTCTCTCTTTTTCTCCTCAAGCCTGGACTCGAACAACACTCCTCCTCTTCTCGGATCCTGGGCATCACCTTCCCAACAGGTTCCCACGACCGCCGCCAGCAGCCGACTTCAAGAAGCTCCGTGTTATCTCGCTGCTTACCAAGGCACGACTTTTGATCAACACGAATCCTATCGATGAGTGATATCACTCTCTTCGCTCATCAATAGGTGAAACTCGCCCAAGGGCCGCTGTATCGCCTTACGTATCGACGGCGTGGGCTGTGATTTGACCGACATTCCGCGTCGCAACTCTGCCGAGTATAAATGATAGGTGTGGCCCGCATTTACGAATCTAGCTGGACACTCAGCGGGCATTCAAGGGAAACCCGGAGTGAATCTCCAACCTCGATATCATTCAGACAGTCGTCATGAGTGATTACTACCATCACTTCCTGTCCTCGATGGCAGGCGTCGGCGGACAGCCGAATGGCAATCCCCTCGAAAACTCTCAGCCGATGTCACAGCCTCCTCCCATTCCATCTGGTTCACAGGGAATGTCGAACCCCTATCAGAGCTTGGGTTATTTCACTGGATTCCCTGAGCCGATCATGTTCAACGCTCCGAAGGCGCAGAGGAGTAGGAGAAAATCAGCGCCGGGTCTTGATCACATCAAGCACCGCCGCACAAGATCGGGCTGCTACACATGTCGCAGCCGGCGAGTCAAGGTAAGGGAAATTCCGAATAAATTTGGGGCTGGCGGTTGATGTCTGACATACCTCACAGTGCGACGAGAGCCACCCCACGTGCGAAAGTGTGCCACTTCTTGACCCTCGCCAGAATGAAAAGTAGTGCTAACCGTGGGCAGGATGCAGGAAAGGCAAGCGAGAGTGTAACTACCCCGAGCCGACGCCGTCAAAGGGATCCGGTAGCACCTCGAAGGACTCGTCCGGACCCAGCCAGCATACGAGTCCCAGCTCATCTCCAGGGGATGACGACGATGAACTCCTCGACCAAGACCTGAAACTAGACCCCATTCTTGATGAGGACGAGGAGGAGCCAGAGAGTGCCACAACGCAATCTTCGGCGCCGATATTTCCCCTTCGGAGGTCCAGCACGGCATCCTCGTTCAGTCTACAGCGCGTCACATCCTCACATCGCCAAGAATCAGAGACCCCTTCTTTCGATGGCAATTTTAGCTCCGCGTCGCCATCTATCGCATCTGGGACAGCTGGCGGCCCTACGCCGACTTCTCTTCACCTGTCAGACTCGCAGCTTATCGCCCCAGGTTCGCGTCCAGATTGGACACTTCTCCCACAGGAACTACAGTTCTACCTGAGGTACTACGTTGAGAATATAACCAGCTATCATTACTGCATAGTCAGTGACGCGGACGATTTCTTCCGGACGACGCTCCCGAGCTTGGCAATGCGAAACGAGGCGCTTCTGTACGCCGTGGTTGGTTTTGCCGCCTATCACCACACGCTAAAGAACCCGAACGGCCAGATCAACGAGTTTCTGCAGTACTACAACCGCAGCGTGACGCTGCTGTTGGCATTTCTCAAGAAGAAGGAGAAGCATAGCGTGGCAACCTTACTCACGATCCTACAGCTTGCTACTATCGAGGTGAGAGCGAGATGACTTGGCGGCGCTGTGGACTGGAGAGCTGACGAAAGGAAAAGGAATACCTGGGCGACTGGGTCAACCTCATGGGACACCAGAAGGCCGCATTTGAAGTGCTCACGCAACTCTTCACGCCCCAAACAATCGTCCAAACATCACTGGGCCGGATGGTCTTGAGGTGGTATTCACGCTTCGATGTGTTTATCGGCATCATGGGTAGCTTTCCGACCAGTCTTCCCCGAACCTGGTTCTCGACGATGGCCGAGTATTGCAGCGCCCAGTCGGCTGCGGATCCCGGCAACATTGTTTGGAAGATTGAAGCATGTGATGCCCGACTGCGCCTCATATCAATGGAGATGTCGCTGTTGTTTGGGAAAGGGGCTAGTCAGGAGGCCACCCAGGAGGAATACACCGTGGAGCACCGCCGACTGACGGGTGCTCTGAATGCCTGGAAAGGTCTCTGGGAGGCTACGTTAAACGACCCAGCGCATCTAGTCATGGATGTCAAAGCCGAACACGACGCAGGTCTGGACAGCATCGTGAAAGCAGCGCCAGGGGTGCTGTTCAGACCCCCGCTGTTCGCCGCCACTATTTTGAACTGCGAATGGCATTCGATCTCGCTCATGCATGGGAGCCAATCAGCCTCCGAGTCCTCAGACGAGACCCGAGCCGGTCTCGTAGAGCACGCAAATGCGATATGCCGAACCTGCGCAACAGTGGAGGGCTGGCCGCTGAGTCCCGGGGGCAGTTTGATCATACTGCATCCTTGCCTCGCGATAGCAGCACTCTTTGTGCAGCCAGATGCAACACGCTACATGTGGATCAGGAAGAAGCTGGCCCTGCTCGAGGTGATGGGGTGAGTCAGGCCCCATATTCGCCCCCTTTTTTCCCTTGCTCAACCTTGTTTCGAGACATGGTGACGACTGTCTGAAGCTGACAACCGCCCCAATTGGCTTGCATAGGTATATATCACCCATCACAATGCGCCGACGCATGGCAGAGTTATTCCGTGACAGCAGCTGTATCCGGTGGTGGCTGCCAAATGACGACGGCTTCACGCCCATCATACAAAACGTTAGGGCATTCGCCGACGAGCGGAACGCCACGGCAGTGTCCGCGCAAGGCGAGAATGTACGGCAGATCCGCAACGTCTTTTCAAAGATGCACATTGGGCCGCCCGTCGACGCTGGACTTACCGGTGAGAACTGAGTACCTGGCTGCCGTCGATCATCAAAATTAAGGAGGATTGAAACCCATCGGGGCTTGACGGCTCGACACCACACCTGGAACTCGGCCACACAGATACCAGATGACCTGACGTTGGCGGTTGATCACGATGCGGCTCTTTTTGCCGCAGTGTCCGAGCGGCTGCCTGGGAACACAATTTATTGGGACCCAATTATGCGGTCTCTGCGACGTCAGATCATGTTACTTATGCAGGGGCGGACGCTTGGATCGCATCCGCGCCTTTTCACCCTCTTGAAACGCCCGCGTTCGGTACTCGGCCTGGTCTTTCCGCTCACACAGGGCATCCCCACCCCTCCTCTTCATTCGCAGCTCCGCGGCTCGTCCTGCACATCCACCGAGTGCCGGCAGGGAAGAGATCATAAGGGAGCAGATCGGACGAAGAAGCCTGCCAACGATCGGCGGCGACCCGGCCTCCTCCAGATGGGACGCTCGTGCCTTGTCTTTGACCCGGCGTCCAATTTTGCCAGAAAGGCCGCTGGCGACGCCCCATCCCATCTCCCACGCGCAAGCCGAACCGGATCTGCCTCGGCTCGCATTGATCCTGACCGCGGCTATCATCTCCCCACGGGGTTCATATGCCATCCGTCACCTCGTCAACTCCAGCGGTTGTAGAAACCTCAAGATACGTTCGCACCGCAATCTCCTTCACCGGGGTTCAGCGGAGTTGCGGTTGTAGTTGCTCGCCGGCAGGCTTATGTATTGTTGCCGCCCAAACTCCGTATTCCCCTCCCCCGATCTGATAATATTTACTACTATTCCTCTAAAAATTGGCCTTATTATTGGTTCCACCTCTAATCTAAGTTTTAATTCACATCTCTGCTTCTTTGTTTCCTTTTTCTGGTTAATTCTTCTTCCTGTCTCATGTTTCTCTACGTTGGGCCAGGTTTGGGGTTCTGCAACATTCCTCTCCTTGCACACATCATGCATTGCCTCGCGTGTGCATCATCTATATATGAGTTGGCCTTGGCATTCATTCACTTGGACGGGACAAAAATGGCGGGGGATTGGCAATCGAAACGAAACGTAGCGACGACGAAAGATACGGTATCTTATAGAATACGGTGCTGGATTGGTTCGCAGGTCGCAGATACATATGTGTGCGCATAGAGTTGGTGTCGGATATGACTATTTGGGAAAGGGAGTTGCGCTCTATGATGGGTAACGCAATTGGGAAATTGAATATACCAAGGCACAACGCTAGGTGTCAATTATTGGCGCTGTTGGGGTCAGCTGGGATTTAGTAAGGATGGGCGGGTATATATGATGCTGCCCAGCACCATCATCATCATGTATTGTACTACTATTGTAATCCAACATGCACCAACATGCATGCATGCATCAGACCGCAATTTTTACCTATCCTCACGAGGTAATACATGTCCCGGTGACTGGTACAAGAGGGACTGACCAACTCCATCACTCTGTCATCCAGGTAATTGACCCCTTTGATGACGTCTGAGAGGATAAGGGGTAGGAAGCCCCTTATATTCACAACACTTCTTCTCAACGGGGGACTATCTAATCACTATCAACATGGAAACACCAAACGCCGGCTACCACGCTTAAGGCGGATAGTGCTCAAGCCAGCCACAGAATCAAAAGCTACCTAGTTACTCAACCTTCGCCTCCCCCTTGGTTTCACCGTCGTCTGTCGGGCTCTTAGTCGTATCGTCTGATTTTCCTTCCTCTTCTGCACCAGGTCCAGGCACTGGTGCAATAGTGACTTGTATGTCGCCACTCTCCGCGTCGTCAGCTTCTTCCGCACTTTGGTCCCCCTCGCTGGCAGGCGGGGTAGGGACGCTGACGCTCCCAGTATCACTGGCGGTCTCAATATCAGCAGCCTCGGACGCGCTAGTCGTAGTGGGGCTCGCTGAGGTGGCCTCGTCCACCGGCTTGATAGTAGTTTCTATCTCCTCCTCGGTAGGGGCTAGTCCTGTGGCGGTCGAAGGGGTAGATTGGGGGGGTGTCGGCGGTGCGGGTGTCTCTTCCTCAGCCTCTACGCTGGGTGCCGTTTCGGGAGTAGGCTGTTTCGGTTCCTCCTCTGCATCCTGTACTAGCACTTCATGAAATGGGGCTGGTGCCGGAGCCGGAACCGGAGCTGGAGATTCAATTTCTGGCGCTGAATGTGGTTCAAACACCTCGGCCTTGATGGTTGGCTCTGTTTGTACATCGGGCTCAAGCTGTACTTCCATCTCCATTTCTGGGATTGTTATTTCTTGAAGTTCGAATTCGGGGATTGATACTGCCTCGAACGCGCTCATCGCTGCTATGCTCCCGGGGCCCGAGATCGGCACAACACTTGAAGGCCGAATGGGTTGCTCTACCAGTTCGTGCTCCACAATGACGGGGATTGAGGCGAGCTCCATTTCTTCGTCCGCAACAGCAGCGGCGGCGGAGCTGGATATGTGCATCTCCCGCAGTCGGCTTGTGACGTCAGCGGCGGTTTCGTCTTCGTCGGCCTCTGGAACGGTGGTGACTGCACTACCCGTAGACGGGTTGCTCTTGATATGCCTCCTTGTGTTGGTGCGGATTGGTGCCAGGGTATCTTCTTCGGTCTGGTCTACAGCCCCGCGCTGAGCAGACTGCTTGGACCCGGGTTGCTGCTGTGGCTGGTGCTGTAAAATGATCTTCCTCTCGACGCCATTGTCCGCATCGGAAGCCTCGAGACCTTCGGCTTCAGGCGGCAGCTTATAGTTCTCGGCGGGCAGAAGGTCATACACGTCGCACACAGTCTTGAAGAATATATAAAGACCTGTTTGACTCTCCACCGACCAAAATACGACACGGTGCTGAAACCAGGCGTGCGCAAAGATGCGGTGGAGTCGGCGGAAGACGTTAACGAGATTCTTGAGGGCCATCGTCTTGTCATGGGCGTCGACGACAAAGCGGGAAGGGAATATTTTGGGGTTCGTGACAACGTTGGCAGCCCAGTCCAACGTGTGGCAGCAGTAGTCGATAGCGCAACAACTCTTGGGAGCGTCATGCACGGCGCAGAGAAACTGCCATTCGGACGCGCGCATCTCTGGGCAGGTGGCGGCGCTGCAGGGTGGCGTATCGAATAGGAAGCCGACGATCAGACTATTACATTGCCCAACAAGGAAGCGACAGAGCTCGTAGAGCCACAGAGTCTTGTCGATGCCCTGTGGCGGACTCGCCAGCGTCCTGGCCGTCTCGCGCGTCATGGCTACTGTGTTCGAGGTTGTGTGGTAGTAATGCAACGCGGCGAGGTGCTCTTGGAGCTGAAAGGCGGAATCGAGCTACGATTGAGAGCTAGTCAGCGATGCTTATCTCTAAATGCGTACTCAGTGGAGATATTAACCTCTTGCAGAGGAATCAGCGGCGGCCCGGCGGCCATATCGGCGGACCTGGTGCCTGGGTGGATGCGGCGCTTCGCGTTCGCATCGATGGCGGTCTGCTCCATCAGCTGGCCCTGCCGCGCCGCGTTGGGACCCATCGCCGGTGACTTTGGAGTGATCTGGATCTCGGCGGGCGGAGGTGGGCTGGGCAGCCGAGGCGAGCTCGGCGGAAGTGACATATTCGCTGCCATCGTCGCGCGCCTGATGTTTGTTTGTTTGTTTGTTTCGACGATTTCGATTTTGAAGGGAAACTCGAGCTCCGCCTTTTCCTCCTGCCCCCGATTGCACTGTGATCTTTCTCGTTGTCGGTGTCGCGATATTATTGCCGGAATAGCGCGAGAACGCGTGAGCGGCGACGATGGCTAGCGGTAGTGAAAAGGGGGCAAGGAGCGAAGGGACGAAGCCTGATCGAGATGCGCGGCGCTTGCGAGCTCAAAATAGGTGTTCACGGGCTAGGATTTTTCGGTCGATGCTATTCTACATACTAGGTCGCCAGAGCTCCCGTGTTTGGCCAGGGACCCCCTGTCCTCTTTACGTAATCATGGGATTTAGGAACGCTGAAGGCGGACCTGTGATTAGCGCTGTATATTCAGTTTTCAGCACCTTTTCAGCGCATCGGCCACAAACATCCCCCAGCTGTCTCGGGAAGGGCGTGGAACCAGCCTACCAGGACTCTCTTCGACTTAACCATCACAACCTTGAAAGGAGCCACCTCACCTCAAGTTCGATCAACCCACGGAGCTCCCTGCAGTGGCTGCATTACTTTACCCATTTTTGCTTTCACAAGCTCACGTTACTCAAGAACTGTTGCTTTACTGTGTGTTGCGATATCACCCTACGTGATTTCACTGCCCCATCTTTATTTTACCTACAGTACGGCGGCGAAAATATGGACCGGGATGATGAGGATTTCCCGCCGGATCTCATTGACGCCGGCACTACGGCCGAGGCCGAAACGGATGAGAGGCTGGTGAAAGTCCCCATCACCATCGTAACAGGTCCGTGGGAATGAGGTGCTCGGGTCTAAATGACAGCTGCTGAGTGAGATGAACAGGATATCTTGGGGCTGGCAAGACCACTCTCCTGAATTACATACTCACCGCTCGCCATGGCAAACGCATTGCGGTGATCATGAATGGTACAAATTTCAATACAATCTAAATAAATCTTGACCATCGCTAATGGCCTCCCTAGAGTTTGGTGATTGTACGTTAGTGGCTCTCCTCACATGTCGGAAATCTCTGGGCTTACATCGGGACAGCTCTAGATATTGAAAAGTCCCTGACGGTCAACAAGGGCGGAGAGTCTGTTGAAGAGTGGATGGAGGTCGGCAATGGGTGCATCTGCTGCTCAGTGAAGTAAGATGCCGCAATCTCCCAACCAAACCCCCATCGCTGGTTAACGAGTCGGTATTTGCCTCGTAGGGATACCGGCGTGAACGCCATTGAATCGCTCATGGCCAAGAAAGGGAACTTCGACTACATCCTGCTTGAGACAACAGGTCTGGCCGACCCTGGAAACCTAGCTCCGCTCTTCTGGGTGGATGAAGGGCTCTCCAGCACCATCTATCTCGACGGTATCGTGACTCTCGTCGATGCCAAAAACATCCTGCGAAGCTTGGATGATCCGTCGGGCAAAGTGGAAGGGCATGACGAGAGTGATCACAGTGACGAAGGCCCAGTCATGACAACAGCGCATGTTCAGATCTCCCATGCCGATGTCATCGTCATCAATAAGGCCGACTTGGTGACTGATGTCGAGCTGGGGGCGGTCAAAGCGAGGGTCCAGTCAATCAACGGGCTGGCAAAGATTCATATTACCAGGCAGAGCGCTGTACCTGAACTCGAGGGTTTCCTGCTGGACTTGCATGCATATGACCAAGTTGAGGAACTCGACCGCGCGGGCAAGGGGCATAGTCACCTCGACAAGACCATTTCTACCCTTTCGGTTCCGCTCCCGAGGTTGACAGAGACTCAGGTGGATGCTGTGGACGCATGGCTGCGGTCCGTTCTTTGGGATAATGTGTTGCCGAGTGATGAGACAACAAACAAACCCGCCTTCGAAATCCACCGACTGAAGGGCCGGCTGGGACTCAGCGATGGGAGAGAGAAAATGGTTCAGGGAGTACGGGAGCTGTTTGAGATATTTGACAATCCACATTCAGCTCCCGAAGCATCACTAGCGCCAAGGAAAGACGCAGGGAAGATAGTGATAATCGGCCGGCATTTAGACAAGTACAATTTCGAGAGGAGTTTGCTCGAGGCCGTTGGCAGTTCGGTGTCACCAACGGTCGGCGGTTAATTGGGGCTAGAAAATATAGCAACATTTGTTTGTCTAGGTAGCCCTCAATTAATTGTTGACTAGTCAGGTGCTGGGATGGTTGAATCGGCAACTCCCGTTTCAGCCCCAAGCTTGCTGATCATCAACCTCGGCTTTCGCGATCAATGTATGTGAGCCTTTCAAGCCTTCTCAGAACCTCATGTCAAAGGTATATTCCCTTGCTAGGTGCTTGATGAGTGTTTTGGAATCCTGGACGACAAATGCAGTTGAAAATGAGCGTGCAATCATCTTCGCAGTTGTCGTTGAACTCTGGTGCGGCTGGACTTGTGGGGAAGCACGGGCCCACCCTTCAAGCGCATTGGCTTTTGCTTTTGCTGCGGAGCCTTCTCAAAGCCCCTGGTCAGCCTACTTTCCATCGCAGCTCCAAGCGCGACGACGTCTCGACAGCACATCGATCCGCAACCTCAGCACCACTCCTCGACCCGCCGATTGTTCGATCGAGCGAAATAACGAGAGAGATCCTACTGAATTGAACAGAGATAGACTGGCCACCGCAGTCTCGATGATGAATCGGCCAGGTACGGTGGCGGACGCCCTCCCTTCGACCCCCTCGTCTCCACCAAACACAAGACCATCCATCCCACCTCTGCCCATGACTTCGTGTCCAACGCATGCTGGCTTGCCGTCTCGGTCCTATTATCTCTTCTGGACTTGCTAGGACCCCGGAGCGCATAGCGCTACCCCCGAGGGCGTTCGTTGCGACGAGAATGGGACTGTTTGCACCGGGGCGGCTGCCGCTGAAGATCGGATTCCCAACCTTCTCTAGCACAAGAAACGCTTCGCGATTCTCAGATGGTTGAGCATATGATGGCGTTATATGGGCTGGCACTCTTCTATCTCCGGCCGTGTTGTGAGGGCGCATACCGAGTATGCTCGAATGTCAACTAGGAGTGCTCTTCTTGATGGTCCCGGCCTCGTTTCTCCCCGACGCGGCTGGCCTCCATGCTTTACAACTGTCGCTCATGGTTGCAACCGTAAGAATATATCGCTGACAGCGCATTTTCCGCTTCAGGGACGGTACCGCAGTCGCTTCGCGGCATGCCTAGCGGGTTTGGCAGCCAACAGCAACAGCCACAGCAGCCAGGTCGCGCGGTATCAAATAGATTACCAAATGGAAAGATGGGTATGCCGACACGAGACGAAAAGTCCCCAGCGTAAAATTAAAAACAAAAGTGCTAACCTGAGTATCAGCACCTGTGAGCAACGGGTCTGGATGGGGTTTTGGTGCCGGCTTGCCCATGGGCTCCGCCAGCGTTGCCCAGACCTCTGCCAGACAATTAGGAGGGAATGTCAGTTTTGCTCAAAGCTTGAGCGGCTCGCAACCTGCGACGCCTTTGGACCTTTCGTAAGTTGACGCCTGATGCTTTGTTTCCTGCTTCTGGAGTGGGGTATTTGTTTCAGTGCCTTGTTGAATTGTTGCTATCGCCTTTGCCCGATCATAACCACCGAAACTTTTCCCTCAGTTTCCTTTTTTACAGCATTGCTCAGTCTCTTACGATCTACTCGATGCGACATTTTCTCGGAAGCCGGACATAAGCACAAAACATCATCTCGCCTCAGCACGCGGCGTGGTGCTCTCCCCTCCTTCCACTTAATTGGTGTTGTATCATCTCATTTTCTGGATCTGGCCTTCCAACCTTTCATCATGTCGCTTCGAGAGTTCGATGGCGATAGATCGTCGCGGAAAGCCCGACCTAAGCTTGCTGTCAAGTGTCGCTCGCCAATGCCTTCCGAAGACGAGCTGCAAAAGTACGCAGCAGGCGTTCCCTATGCGACTGTTGTGAAGGGGTAATGCCAAGATCGCTGACACCACCCACATTTCCATTGCCACATCCTCCCGTGCTCTTACCTCTGCTTGACCAGAATCATCCGAGAAAGACTTGTGCTGACAGCTCTTCAGAGAATTCCCATCACTGTCCAACACGTCGCAACTTGGCTCGGCGAACCAAAGCTCAATGTGGTCAGCTACCGGTACTCGAACTCTAGCCTCGGCGGCACAGAGAGGCGCTGGAATGTCGTTATCCTCTCAGCAAAGTCAGCAAGATGACTTTTTCACCGCGGCTCGCCTGTCGTCAACCCAGGGATCTTTTCGATTTGGGAGTCAGGCAAACGTTACGCCTTCTTCCCAGGCACAGTCGAGCGCTGCCGAAGAATTCCCCCCTCTCAACCGGAATGTGAATGGCGAGATTGGCGGCTCAGACCGAGGCGCGTCTCTTATGTCGGGCTTAGCCTTTGGTTCTCAAGCAGCAGCATCCACGATACATAGCTCCAGGGCCGGAAATGGCTTACTGAATGCGCTATCAGCCCGTGCGTCCGAAACCCGTTCACCCAGCACTATCGTGCGTCCACAGGATCCGAGAAGCCCAACAATGGATGATGACCCACGGCAGAAGCCCGCAGCGTATCGAGAGGACAGCCTGGCCTCACATTCGTCAGTTGGCGATGGCCCTGGGCAGCTATTCGGAAACCGGAACCCGCTCGGCGCGATTGGCAACGATCCACCGACAGGAAAGCTAAAAGAAGAAGAGAAGGGAAGTTTGAGCGACATTCAGGATCCGCTTGACGGAATGGCGGCGATAGACAAGTGGGGACTCAAAGGGTTGCGGACGTTGATGAACAACTACCCTGACTACAATGCTCTTACATGCGGGATTGACCCTTCTAACTTGGGTTTGAACTTGGCTTCAACTGAGTATGACACGCGACAACCAAACTGGCGGTTAAGGAGCGCAGCTAACATTGTACAGTATGATTTCGGACAAGATATACTCGCTTTTCGATGATGAGCCTCCTCGACCTGCCGTCCCCAAATTCCGTCTTCCGGACTGCTACCAGGTCAAGAACGTGCAACCAATTGAGGCCAAGATTCAGAGCTTCAACGAGGAAACCTTGATGTGGATCTTTTACAGTTGCCCCGGAGATGTCAAGCAGCAAATGGCAGCGATAGAACTGTACGTGTCGAGGTATTGATCCAGCCTTGTTCCGCCTGGCTAAAAAAATCCTAGCAACAACCGAAACTGGAGATGGCACAAGAAGCTCCAAATCTGGTTGACCAAGGATGAGATGATGGTCCCACAGGCGTTGAGCCCGACCCACGAACGTGGCTACTATGTTGTTTGGGACACAGGCGTGTGGCACAAGGAACGAGTAAAATCTGTCCCATAAATAAGTCGCATTGTCATAATTCCTGTTACTAATGTTTTTTGCAGCGAGAGCTCACATTGCACTACGCGGACCTCGAAACCAACCCCAATGTATCTCAGATTCCGGGAAGCGCCGCCTGAATACTATCTACTAGTGCGGCGGGGAGGGGCTATGTTGAGAGGAATCTTGGAGAAGATAGGTGGGAGGAACGGTGGCCATATCTTGGCCGTAGCTCAAGGATGCTGTTCATCATCATGTTTGTTTTAGTGTACTGGGGGGACCGGGAGCTTCCCGGCAAAGGGGCCATGGGTGAAAATGGCGAAATTCGAACACGCTATGCCCAGCAACTAATCTGCCTCTTCTGTTAATAGTTGGTGAACTCGCATGTTAATGTGAAAAATGTTGATTTGTCGTGAGATACCTGTGGCGGCTTCGAAGTCTTGAAGGTGACCGTGCACGACCGGATGATGATGATAAGCCCACCCCTGCTGTTGTCTTATCAGTACTCCCTTGCCGCCAGTTGGTCGAATCGACGTCGGCCAACTCCAACTCCGCCACAAGCCCGAAGCATCAACACGTGTAATTCCTAATCGCCAGCACCACCGTCTCTACCTCTATCGTATTCGATCTACCTGCGAACGCACAGACATTTATCTCTCAACTGTTATATTCTGTTCAATTCAGTTCCTCACGGGAGCTGTCCGCCGCCTTTGTCGCATACCGCAGGCCGAAATAAAGTGCCGGTGTCCCTCTTAACCATCGCTCCACGTCCACGAAGGGCCAGACACGCTACGTGTTGACTCACTGTCTGCCCGACTTGACCACACCTCTATCTCCGTTTGCCTGGCATAGGCTTCTCTGCTAGCCATGGCCAACGAACAAGTCAACATTCCCTCGCTGCTAGTCATCCTCGTCTTATCAGGCCTCTTTGTGCGCTACTTCTTCTTCTCGCCGTCCGCGCCTGCCGCTGCACAGGGCTCGCGTGCGAGTAGACCGAATGTGACAACCGCGGCGAATGCAGTGTTGGCAAGGGAGGCCGCGGTTGTGAGGATACAGCAGATGTTTCCGCAAGTAGATCGTCGGACGCTGTTGTGGGATTTGCAGCGTACTGGGGGCAATGTGGCGGCGACGACAGAGAGAATCTTGGCAGGTAGGATAGAGAATGTGAGTTTTGGCGCTTTTTTCTGGGTATCCTACGGTGAGATAGTGCGCTGACGATAACATTGCGACGCAGCCTCCGGTCACATTCCAGCCTCCACCGCCCCCGGGCGGGCATGCGAGCGGGAATGGGGGCTCAATGGAGCAGCAAGAGGGTAAGCCCGCCGACAAGCCGGTACAGCCTGATCTTATCACACGGTACAAGCTTCAGAACAGGTTGGCGGATGGTACTGTCTCTGGAAGCGAAGCTGAGAGCACAGGGTCATCTCCGGGGTCCGGGAAGACGAAGGCATGGAGCTCTAATCGCGACGAGAGGCAGTCGCTGCTGCAGAAGAGGAGAGATGAGATGATTCTCGAGGCGCGCCGCAAGATGGAGGCAAAGATCGCCGCTGAGAAAGCGGTGACTGGACAGAGCTGAATCTAACTTGGGCATTGTTGAGCGCTGGCCGAACGAAGGAATGTGTTATCTAGATCGGTCAAAGTCATACTGCACATAGAAATCGAGTTCTGGTGGTGTGCCGCCGATGGGGAGGCAGGGCGCTACGTTGACAGCGGGAAGCGAATTTGACCGCAAAAAGCCAACGTCAGGCCCAGATGATGCACCTGGCGCAAAGAATTTGTATAACAGGGACATACTGCTTCATTTATGTTCGTGGCATCTATAGGAACCTGTGCAGACCGCCATCACATACGTGCCTGGCTCCCGCGCCAGGTCGGGGGGACAGGTCCTCGTTGAAGGGGTCCACTACTGGAATCATGCATAAAGGCTTCTTGCGACGGGAGGAGCTATTATTCACCCATTTATATTTCCATGTTGCTTAGCTTCCAGCCACCACGCACATGCTCGTCCACAGACCCGCTCCAAGCAGATCGACAGGGCGTGAGCGAGTGGGTTCTCAGACAGGGACGGAAGCTGGTTCAAAACCTTGGATTCCAACAGCAGTATTCCCGCCCCACATTTGGTCTTTCAGTGATAAGACGGACAGCAAAAGGGGGGCTAATCTCTTTCACATGCTTCAGATGTTTTGGTTACCGTGGAGGAAGACGCCACCACAGGATTGCGCCAGTGGAGGCACAGCCGCATAAACCACGATTTTGGACCTGTTTCCGGCTTGTCAGTCAATGTGTGCGCCACTGCTATTTATTAGCTCTACGTCCGGGGGGCTGGACTCAGTCGACCTTTTGCGATTCTTTCATCTTCTGCAACCACGACCTTCATTTTTGCATACGGAGGGCGGATGCTTGTGTCCTTCCGCCAAGCCTTTGCCACTTCCTCAGCCCCCATTTGACAAGGCGTCGGAGATCTTGCAAGGCGGCCATCGAGTTCGAACTGAGCGACACAATCGGGAATGCTCTGGTCTTCAGCCCCCTCATCCCCTCGTCAGCGCGCTAGCACCCAGGCGGCTGCAGAGATGGATCGCATCGCACACCACACCCGCTCGGCCGGGTCCAGTGCGTCTTGTTCCTGGCCCCGGCGCTCCGCAGACAACTTGGTAGTGAAACACGAAGAGAACATGAACATTGAGAAGCAGGAAAACCGGTTCGCAATGTTGTACATCCTCCCGCCATCGGTACGGGACCGTATCCCATCGCGGTCGTCCATCATGAGTATGTCATTTGCCTCTGGCGTCTCGCCGCCACTGTCGGAGGCCGACACTGAAGTAGTCGAGGTGGAAGGACCGGACGATGTTACTCTTGCCGAGAGTGTTGACTACCCAATGTCAAGAAAATTCTCTTCGACTTTGAGCAGCCGTTCAGCTTCACCGAAGATCCCCCCTTCCGGTGTGAGCTGGCGGCACGCCCGACAAGGTACGGCCCGAACTGCAGAAACCGTAGCGTTGGTGATGATTGCCCAGCCTAACGTGCCTTTTTACACTAGGTCTCGATCTCATCGTGAACTCCGGCCAGGAGTCTAAGCGGAGCCCGAGCCCAGACTACGACAGCGCTTTTGAGCGGTCATCGTACGTCACGGGCGTTCGTTACCTCCTGGACGGCTTGCCCGAAGATCTGGACGAGTCTGAAGTTATGTTTCTGCAGAGTTCAATGCCGCCAACTCTCATCGAGTCCTTCGATCTCCCGGCCAGCCGGAACTCCCGACTGCGACGGAGCGAGCAGCGCGAGCCCCAGGCACCACATAATCTCATCCACAGAATCATGATTTGTGTGTTGACGTACCTGGAGATGTGTTGGAATTGGACGTGGCCCCGGGCGCTCTTTTGCTTGGGTGAGATCATGCGCGTCGAGCGCGAACACCAAGTTGTGAAGATAGTACTGAACATGACCACAACACTCTTTTTGGCATTGTGTAACATGTGGGATACTTTTGCCGGTCAGGCAGCTTCGCGCGTGCTTCGCTACGGGACGGAAGGGGTTGAGGGTGCGTTCAAAGAGTTTGGAAGTCGGAGGGGTCCCCGACAGAGGACGAGGTGACGAAAGTGGGGTCAGGGGGGAAGTGCGAAGATTCGATTGATAATGAGACACGATGTAAATAGAGTATGAAGCGGCGGTATATAGAAAGGGGAGAGCGGCATCTGAAATTTGGCAGACAGCACACGGGCGGGACGCATTGGTGGACAGGATGGTTTGTTTCGGGATTATACCGAGAGTAGATTCAGGCTTCTGCAGATGAGATTAGAACACTGAAACCTCTGGGGACAGGTGACCATTTATAGACGACAACCTACTTACATACTTCCATGATGCCTTCTCTCATGTCAAGAAGAGCAACCAGCATCGGCCAGTCCAATCCGGGGCTTCCAATCTTTGCTAGTTAAGCGGCCCCAAGTCCCCTGCTCGAGTTTCGTGGAACTGGAGCGCAAGAGTGACATTAGGCCCCACTTCGTGACCCGCCAAGAATACGATAAGATAAGCAGCGCCGGACCGTGCTTGGAAATTTTTCAATCCCGGCCATGCCTCGTTCGTTCCACTCCTTTTTTCTCCATCTTCCCTTAAGAAGTTGGTGAACCCTCCAGCTGAAATCTTTCATCAACGCCGGTCACCTCCTGCCTCAATCACTCTTTTATACCACCCAAAGGCAGGAAAACTATCGACGACGTTGATTGACGGACGCAACCCAAATCCGCCACGATGATGAAGACGAGCGTGATGCGCCAGGCGCGTTTCTGCCGCGTCGCTTTACAGAGTGCCAGCCGTCTGCAAACTGCCTCGAGGCCAACACTTTCTGCCCGCTCCGCTCTCTCCTCCACATCGAGAACTCTCGCAACACCATGTCGGCCCCTTGGGAGTACGCTTCTTCGCTTTTACTCTAGCGAGGCGGCTGTTGCTGAGGACAAGCCCGCATCGCCGGCACTCGTGACCAAGTTTGCCGATCTGGCTACTCTGGGCGTCAACGATGCTATCGTTCGATCCATTACTGAGGGTATGCGTTATGAGAACATGACGGCGGTTCAATCCGAAACAATTAGTGCCGCCCTTGACGGCAGAGACCTGTAAGTCTGAGAGCATCCCGTTCCGCCATCTCTGTAGCAATTTGTTAACTCTTTCCCTAGTGTCGCACAGGCGAAGACTGGTACAGGAAAAACTCTTGCCTTCCTGGTGCCCATTCTCCAAAGAATCCTTCAGCAGCAACCTGATTTGGCCTTCCGTGGGCGCAGCCGGGCCAGATGCGACGATATCCGCGCTATCATCATTTCACCTACCCGCGAACTGGCGGAGCAGATCGCTGTAGAAGCTAAGAAGCTTGTCCAGAACACTGGTATTGTGGTCCAGGCTGCCGTAGGAGGTACTCAGAAGAACATGATGTTGCGAGAGACGCAGAGGCGCGGTTGCCATCTCTTGGTCGGCACTCCCGGTCGTCTGCATGACTTGCTTTCCGATCCCGACAGCGGCATCCAAGCGCCTAACCTCGAGGCCTTGGTGTTGGATGAGGCCGACAGAATGCTTGACGTCGGCTTCGACACTGAGCTCCAGGAGATTCTCAAGTACCTGCCAGACCGGAAAGATGTGACCCGACAGACGCTCCTCTTCTCAGCCACTATTCCCAAGGATGTCATCGGACTGGCAAGGACTTATATCGACCCAACTAACTTTGAGTTCGTCCAGACGATTAAAGCGGATGAGGTTCAGACTCACGAGAAGGTGCCCCAGTTCATCGCCCCTTGCAAAAGCATGGCAAACATTTATCCGGCTCTATTGGAGCTCATCGAGCGCGAAACTGCTAAGGGAAATGCTAGCCCCGATGCCGACCCCTTCAAGGCAATTGTCTTCCTTCCAACAACCGCCTCGGTAGTCTTCGCCCACGGTGTTTTCGAGCGTCTTGCGTATACAGACAAGAGCTTACCCCGCGCTATCGATATCCATTCCAAGCTCGGTCAGGCGCAAAGGACCAGGCACGCCGAGGAGTTCAGGCGTGCTCGGAGTGCTATTCTACTTTCTTCCGATGTCACCGCGAGAGGCTTGGATTTCCCCAACGTCACTCATGTCATCCAGCTTCACTTGGCCGGAGACAGGGATCAATATATCCATCGTCTCGGCCGTACTGGAAGAGCTGGCAAGGTTGGCCAGGGCTGGTTGCTCCTTTCCGACTCCGAAGTCTCTGTTGCTAGAAGACGTCTCCCAGGTCTTCCTATTCAACGCAGCACAGACCTAGTATGCTCTACTGTTGATGCCGCTGGGAAGGACCTGCCTGAGCAGTTCGAAAAGATTCGTCAAGCCGTCGGCCGGTTGCCTTCGCACTTGCCGGCTGAGGCCTACCGTTCCATGGTAGGAAACGCATTGAAGGGTGTCAACAATCAGGATATTGTTGACGGGCTCAACGAACAAGCCCTGCACGGCTGGGGCTTAGAAGAAATCCCTCCCGTTTCCGCGTCCACTGTTCGCAATCTCGGTAATGTCAGGGGCCTAAGGCTTGGCCAGATCAGCGCCGCTCCGAGCCACGGTCGTGGTGTTGGAAGCCGCGGAGGGTTCGGTGGCGGTGGCAGCAGAGGGTTCGGTGGCGGCGGCGACAGGTTTGATCAGGCCTTTAGTGGCAGATCAGAGGGCCGTAGTGGCGGCTTCGGTGGTCGCCGTGGTGACGGTGGATTCGGCGGCCGGGATGGTTTCCGCAGCGGCGGAGGTCGTGACGGTGGCCGCAGCGGCGGCTTCGGTGGCCGTGGTGGTGGTGGATTCGGAGGCCGTGATGGTGGCCGTGGCGGTCTTGCTCCTAGCTTCTAAGTAAAGACCTTTAAGCGGTTCCTTTGGACGTGGCTAATTCATTTAGTATGTATGTAGATGTGTGAGTAGCTGTAGCATATATTCTCGGCGTTCTTGGGAGGCCCCTTTCTTTTCCCTAAATGACCGGGTCGTCGGGAGTTAGGGCCTGGCATTTGATATAGATAATGGGAGGGAAAAAGGAATGACGAGACTCCAGGGGCTGGGGGAGAGGGTTCATTTTTGTTCTTGCTTCTGTCTTGGTAGGGCGCCAGCGAAGGGATATACAGCAAACATCTCCTCTATTGACTAGGTACTTAGGCCTATTGCCTCTATTAGATTGTATTTTTTTTCTGTCTGTACATCTTACAATGTATTCATCTATTATGCATTCAAATGTTGTCCAAGTGTGCCTTTGCATCGTGAGACGGCCTATCATTCCAGCAAGTAACCGCCAAATTGACTTTCGGGTTGAAAAGCTTGATCTGGGGAAAATGGTACAAATATAGAACTGATGCTATCCATACCTGGAACTCCAAAGTTACTGCAGTCACCTCGTCTTCCGGAACGCCTAGTCTACGGAACAAGCTGCACTATCCATAACATGAGTTTCCAGTTCATATAGTTAGTGCAACTAAGCGTCGAGCACAGAGTGCTCCTCGCTCTGACTGGCTTTTGGAACCAGATACACCGGGGCGTTTTCTTCTCTCGCCGCGGGTGGGTATCACCTCGTACTGTTACAAAGACTGACAACAGACTCTACTTCGTTCACGCACGCAGTAGTGTGTGGGCGTCCCACAGCAGCACCCTTTCATCCCACCCGACCGAGGCGACCCACCCGCCGCTGCCAAACAGACACCAGTCGACGCCTGTGGCAAACTCGGTGTGGCGATTCATAAGGCCAAGCTGTACACCGCTGCGAATCGTATTCTCGGCTGGGTGGTGGGCTGGGCCTGGCGCGACGGCTACTGCTGGTGGCATTGTCGAGCCGTCGGTCCATACGCGGACTGTCATGTCGTAACTTGCGCTGACGAGGATGTCGCGCGCATGGGGACTCCATGCTATACGTTTCACGGCGTACTCGTGGCCGACCATCACTGAGAGGGGGCCGCCGGTGGGGTTGCGGAGGTCGAAGGTGCGGATGGTGCGGTCGACACCTGCGGTGGCGATGACGGTATCGTTGTATTTGTTCCAGTCGTGCGTGAGGACCTCGGCGGGGACGGCACCGGCGTATGTTTGGCCCGGGGGCCCGCCGGGCGAGGGAGAGGCGAGGCGGGGGAGGACGGGCCCCGAGGGAGGGGCGTGCACTGGGATCACGAGGGTGAGATGGTATTTGGCTGATACCGGTGTGCGTAGATCGTAGATGCGAAGATGCGAGTCGGACGAGACGGCCGAGATGATCGCGGGGTTGGTGGGGCTGAAGGCGGTGCTGTAGGTGCAACAGCCGATGGGGAGGGTGTTGAGGGAGGCAGTACGGGTGGGGGACCACACCTTGACCGTGCCGTCCCAGGAGCTGGAGATGAAGGTATCCTTGGCGATGGGGTTCCAGAATATAGAGAAGGCCTCGCGCTTGTGCTCATGGAAGTTCATGACGGGGAACTGGTCGACGGCGAGGTCGAACAGCTTGAGCGAGCCGTCGCCCGTGGCCACAACAAGCTGGTTCTCGTTGATCTCGGACCAGGCGAGGTCATAGAGGGCATCGTTGGTGTCGAAGGCCTTCTCGAGCTGCACGCCCTGGGCACTGAGCCCCAGGCAGAAGAGGCGGCCATTTCCTACGATGCCGTAGTTGGCCGAGGCGGCAACCGCTAGCCGGGAATCGTAGTACGGGGAGTACTTAACTGAGTATGGATTGAAGCCCGGCGTGCGGAATTCTAGCATAGACGCCATCGCCAACGAATATTTGTCAGGTGTTGGCCATGTACTGGCTGGGCACCATTGGGTGACGTTGGCGGTTTCGATCTTCGATCTCGAATGTGCCTCGGCTCCTTGTTCTGTCTCCTAATCCGACCTTGGGCTGCTTGTCCGCTGAAAGCTACCCCGCCAAAGCGGTTGACAAAAAAACAGGGTCACATTACCTGTGCAGTACACAGGCTACCATAGTAGTTGCAGGCATAACAGAGGTATCTTTCTGTACTACCAGCCGGTCATCTGACCGTTCCCTGCTAACACTTGCTCCACCCACACTATCATAGAATCTACCCGTTTTTGATGAGAATTGTTAGGGACACTGTTAGCGAGGTACCGCACAGGCCAGTTTGTGTGGCCCTGTTTTTTTGTCAACCGCTTTGCCCGCGTCGCTGATCTCAGGCGACGAATTGGGTCATGTGATAGCGTGGTGTCTTACCCCACAACGTTCCGTGCGTCGCCCTTTCGACGACATTGACGCGTTTCCGCCTCAAGCAACCTCAGTCTAATCCAGCCCCATCATCTCCCTACTGCAGCGCTCTTTCTTTGCAATGCTTCTCTGGAACTCGGGATCTACTGCGGCATGTGCTTTTACACGGCTGAAAAATGGATGCGTTTGTGACTCGGAAAAAAAGGAAATCCAGCCCTGAGGCGCAACTTGACGAAGGTGAAAGCGAGGAACCCACAGATGTCAAGCTGGCTATCCTTTCGTCGCTTCATCCAGCTTTCGATCAAGAAATCCTTCTTGATGTCCTCCTGGCCCATGACGGCTCCGTAAAGGCAACATCACTTTGCCTCCGGCAATCTAAACCGCCCAAGAAGTCCGGCGTAGTCGCCCAGACATCGCTCCGCTCTTACGCTATTGCTCCTGCCTCAGCTGCTCAGGAATCCGGCCCCAGCAAGAAGCCTAAACTCTTGTCAAGGAAGGGCGCAACATTGCACTTGTTTGATCCGCAAGACATCAGCGAACATACCCCTTGCACCATCATACATAACTTTTTGCCCGCAGAGGACGCAAACAGCCTGTTGTTGGAGCTTTTGCAGGAGTCCAATACTTTCGAGAAGATCACCTTCAAGCTGTTTGACAACGTCGTATCCAGTCCCCATACCTCTAGCTTCTATGTCGGAACATATGATGAGCTCGATCAACAGATGCACGAATATGTATACAATGGGGCGAGGCTGACGGTAGGCTTCACCCCTTCTTCACGGTCTTCAGCCCCCCGGAAGCTAATCTACTATAGGATGTGCGCAAGATTACTCCGCAACTGGACAAAGTAAAGGAGCGTGTCCGAGACGCCGTCAACCGAGAGATAGCAGAGCGCATTCGTACCCATCATGGTGGGGAAAAGCTCAAGTATCAGTCGCCTGAACCATGGTCGCCCAACGCAGCATTTGTCAACTGCTACAACGGCCCGCAGGAAAGCGTTGGGTGGCATTCTGACCAACTCACCTATCTCGGCCCACGCGCCGTTATCGGCTCTCTCTCTCTTGGTGTTACAAGGGAGTTTCGCGTGAGGCGAGTTCTGCCCAAAGACACGGAGGGCAGCAACCCAGCCGACAGTTGCAACCCCGATGCCGAAGGTCAACTTGCCATTCATCTTCCCCACAATTCTCTCCTCATCATGCATGCTGAGATGCAGGAAGAATGGAAGCACAGCATCTCGCCTGCCACAGCAATCGACCCGCACCCGATTGCAGGTAACAAACGCATAAACATCACGTATCGCGACTATCGGGAGGAATTTCACCCAAGGCACACACCAAAATGCAGCTGTGATATACCATGCGTGCTGAGGGTTGTGCAAAAGAAGAGAGAAAACTGGGGTCGCTATTTTTGGATATGCCATGCGGGAAACGTGCCGGGCAAGGCATCTTGCTCGTTTTTCCAGTGGGCCGAGTTCGACGAAGATGGGAATCCCGTTTCCAAGCAAGCTATACGGGCTAATTGAAGATCGATATCTCCCAACAGAAATTTTCTTGTCAGACTCGCCTTTTAGCGCGTGGAGATCCTTCTCAACTTTGCCATTCGCCGCCCACTGAGACCGTGTGACGGGTATCGTACCCTCACATCAACCAAAGAACGGAATTTTGGGAACGCGCTGATATTCAAGGGTATCGGTTGGTTGGCCCAGAAATAGAAATGTTACCCATAAACACATCAAAGACAGGTAAACCAAGCATTTCCATTCCTGCCCCCATGTCCACCCATTCATGATGTATCGCGATATTTTTCCATACCAGAGTCATGGGCGTGATCGTCGTCCACATCCTCATCCCCTACCCATTCCAGCCACCCAAAGAGCGGCAATTTTTATACAATATTTAAAGTAGATCCTTTCTGACCCCAGAAGCCCTCCCCCTTTTCTCCTAGGTCCCGCCCATCATCGCTGGCGTAAATGCGTAAGGAGCGACTAGCAAGCAGCTCATAACCCTCCACCCATGCCCGACCCGCCATTCCCCTGCTGTCCGCCAAAGAAGAATCCGTCAAACAGGTCTACTTGCTGCCCTTCGCTGAAGTCATGATGCAGCCCTTCCCAACCCAGCCCGAACCCCAGATCCATTTGATCGCCGACCCCGAAATCCGGCCCTCCTCCATCCAGAGCCGCCCCAGTGCTACCCTCCAGGCCTTGCAAAAAGTCTATCCCTTGCATGTCACCGAACCCGAACACCGTATCGGGCTGCTGTGGGAAAGACGGTGGCGCCATTCCCACAGTCGGCGAGCTCATTTGTCCCACCACGGGCGATCCCATCAACGAGGGGTCAATAGCATCCGGCGTCCCCGCCTGGCTGCCAATAGTGTTAAGGTTGCTATTCTCTACCCCTGAGCCGGTACTCGCGTTGCTCCGCGGCGGTAAAGGCAGGTTTCTCATCATTGAAAAGCCGCTGCCGCTTTCTGAGGGCTCATTTTTAAAACGGAACTGCGTTTGTTGTTGTTGTTTGGCGAATGCAGACAGCTGTGAGATGGACGAGGCGCTGTTGGAGTAGGCGTCTGAGACAGAGCCTAGATCCGAGGCTGCCGCCGCAGCGGCGGCGAGCTGATCGATGGACCCCCGGTGTTGGTGTTGGCGTTTCCCGGTTGACGATTGCTGGGAGGCGCTGTCCGCGCGAGAACTCGACCAGTCTATCCGGTGGTCTTGGTGGCGTTGGGGTTGTTGGCGATCCATGCTTCCCCGGGAATTCTTGGAGTTAAGTGTTTGACCGAAACCGCCAGTCGAGTTGGCCATCTTAACCGTAGCCTTGACGGTTCGGTCGAAGGCATCGCGGCAAGCCTCGGCTGGTGGACACTTCTCCATTAAGTCAGTGAAAACCGATGTGGCGGCGAGGACTGTAAAGTCCACCTCATCCATCGTCTGTCAGGGGGGAATCTGTCAGTAAACTTTGGTTTCTAGATTTTCGCCAGGAAAGAAACCTCTTGCTTACCAATCGACTTCTCACGATGGGGGAATGCCAGATCGCGTAGAGATACGATATCCCAGCCATAAACAAATGATGCGTAGCGAGGTACGTATAGTTCACCAAGCCTATGAGGTGCAGCTGTCGGTAAAGACGCAGAATCTTCTGGCCGGCCTCGGCGACTTTCAGATACACCCGATCCTCGTCTTCGCGAAGTTCCATGTTATACATGGATGGGCTGTCAACCTCCTTCGCTGTGTGATACTCGCCTTCGAACATGGCAGGGACGCTCAGACTCTGTCGATATAACATAATGACAGCTTGCCAGTAATTAAGATCGAAAAATTCCGTCGAGAAGGCCACCCCAGTATCTTGTTTCGTTGGCGCCGAGTTCTTCCACTCATAAAGACGCTTGTCGATGTCGATTCGCCACGAACGAAACGAGTCAAACCTGGACAGAAATGGTGAGGGAAGCGAAGTGTGCATAAAAGGATTCCTTTGGTTGAGTCCGCCGGATCGGGCCGTCTGTGTCTGTTGGAACTGCAGGACCTGAAGGATCTCCGACTGGAGGAGACGCAGCCGGAAGTAATGGTGAGCAACGAGTTTGTACGTGGGCCTGAGCATCTCAGACGAAGGGGGCTCCTGTAGGCCATTCTGGCCGATGAACCGGTCCTCTAGAAGGGAGGGAAACTCGGTCGTGATAACTTGGTCAGATATCCCAAAGGGCCGCCCCACGCACACGCTCACCAGACGGTCAAATGAATAGGTGCACCACCATAGCCGCCGCCTCAGATCTCGCACCCATTCTCGTCTGCCTCTCTCGCGAGCCAGCGTCTCGCTTTGCTGCGGTGCTGCAGCTCCAAGGCCGGATTCGACGTCCTTGCCATCCTCATAGTGCAGACCAAGGTCTACCGCCAGCCTTACCGCGACACCAATAATGTACCTAATAGGTGCGTCAGCAAATTACCGGCCCAAAGCTCTTCCATTAACCGCTCCGACAGGGAATTACTTACCAAAGACCAGGAGGGACCGGTCTCAGGAGCGCAAAGTTCGCCAGTAATAAGACGGCCTGAAGCTCCTCCAGCCCACCACCGCTCCCAAGACATGACTCGAGGTGCACGATTGCACTCGCATGGTACTCCTCTGGTTGGGCCTGCTTCAACCCATGAGTCGCCATATCATCGCTCTTGCCGCCTTCGCCCAAAATAATGGCACCACCTATCGCAAACACCATATTCAGCATGTACAGCTCCCGGGGACCCCGTACGCGGCCGTCTTCGGCATAGGCACGATCAAAAACCTCCATAAATTCGCCCCTGTGTAGCACCGGAATCTGCGGGTTTGCATATTCGAAATATAGCGTCATCAGCTTCTTGCCAACTGACCGCTCGGGGAAGGGAGCCGGGTGTATCGTCGGCTTAGTATGCAGTCCAAAAAAAGAGTCACGCATGGAAGTCCCGGCACCAGCCGCGGCTGGCCCATTGCCGGCTATCGCTTTGTACGGCCGGATGCCGCCTTTCTCCGAGATTGAGCGCTGATCCGACACCGACGACTGTACCGCGGCAAATACGACGCGCGCAAAGGAAACGCCGGAGGCTGCCCCGAGGTGGCGGGGGTTCGCGGCGCCGGGAATCCCTGAGAAGCCAGACTTGGTAACGAGCTTCTGCAGCCTGCTTGTGTCGTCCCCATTTCCATCGGCCTTGGCGCTACTGGTGACCTCCGTCGTATCCGAGATGGATGAGTTGCCGGCTTCTGTAGGCGACCGCACCGCCGTCGATCCATTGCCTCGCTTGGAACAATACTCGAGGTTCTCGGCAGCAGGGAAGGCGACATTGCTCGACGATAAGAGCGCCTCGAGCTGCTCCACCCTAGTTTCAAGATAGAATATGTAGCTGTTGAGTTGACTGTCAGCACAACTCTTCCACATCCCCAAGCCCCGTCAGTCCTCAAAGGAGACAACCTCGGCCAACTTCTCCCTACCTTCGTGGGATCTCTCTCTTGGTGATCGGATCGTAGCCAACACAGGCAACCCCGGCCTTCTCACAGCTAGCACAGCTCGGCAGCTTTTGGTCGCACCGGTTCTTGCGCAGCCGACAGCGGTTGCATGCGCTCACGTTCCGGAACCCGCTGCTCTGTCCGGCCTTGCCCCCGGATGCTCCTCCAGAACCCAGGCCATCGTGCAGGTGCTCGTCGGTCGGTGATGTGGCCGAGGGCAGCGACGTTGGTGATTCCTTATCAGGGCCCGGTGACGACTGGCGCGCGCGCTTGTGCGGGTGGACATCCGGGGGCGGCGGGGAGCGCGCCGGCGCCGGCATCATAGGGATGCGTGGGTGAAGGTAAGATCCGCAACGGCAGCAGTAATGGCAGCGGTATCCGTCCGAAGGTAAACTCGGCAGCCGCTTGTCCGGTCGGACGGCGCGGAGCAGTTGGCGTTGGCTCTCGTCTACTCTACCTCGTCGCGGTCGAAATGCGCCGGCCCCATACTCGAACCCCCGCTACCAAACCCCTCGAAGCCTTCCCAATTCCTGGTCGTACCGAAAAAAGCTGATTGGGGGGGCGTGCCGGTTTGGCGGGTCCGTAACTCTGGCTGTACCAAGATGCGATGATGCAAAAATACACAGGCGCAAGGAAGACAGACGCGCAACTCATCAATTGCGGAGCACTCGGTGTAAAATACTGCTTTCCCGACAAGGTATTTATTCCCTCGATGTCTTTCCCATATCGTGGGACGGGAGGCTTCCACCCCCAAAGGTGCTGATAAGGACTGCTTAATGAGCGAATCATGGGCCGCAAGCCAAGCCGTTTCAATCGAGTAACTGGAACCCCCCCCCCACTCTCAACCTCGTTGGTCCAAGGATTGGCGTTGGTATGAACGGGAAGCGTTATTTGGCGTCCGCACAGAGGTTATCTGGCAGACTCTACCCTAACCCTGTCTCCTCCGGCGAACCCGAGATGGATATGAAAGTCATACGTACTCGTGCGAGTTAGGTAAGTAAAGTGCATTTTCTGTCACACTTCACTTACTTTCCATGCTGAACACAAGGGCTGTTCAGATCAATTCTCGGGTCAAAAGGTAAATAATGTTTTTGATGTGCCAAATAACCAACCTTGATAGCTTGCTTGAGCTTCGGGGAGTCCGAGACTTGGGGCCCTTGTGAACGACGGCAGATAACACCCAATCCAATCGTCGCAAAATGGCCGTAAGTTCCTGACCTCATGTCAATAACACAAACCGGATTTGATGTGTGTGGTATCTGCGGCTTGGCTTCATGAAATAGAGAAAATTCGCATTAAAAAGACCCAATGGTACAACACAAGCACCGGATAATGCTAATGTCCCAAGAAAGATCATCATCCTACATAAGGAGAGAACCAGAAGAGAAATGCAAGCCCAAATGGATATCCTACTGCATCGCTGAATCGGCGCGGCTCACGCCGTCGTCCTGGTTCCCTCAACCTCAAAAACAGCAATGCTGGCATGAAGCCATATTGTACCCAGTCATTCCCCCACTTCTTGCGATATTAATGCCGAAAGTGAAACGCAGCTCATGCCCTCGGCTGCCCATAAACCCAGATTTCGCCTGTGTCGCCAAATATTTGCTTGCCCTGTAACTGTATTGTATCCCAAGCCTGGAAGCCCAATTAGTCTATCCCGATAAGGTCGTGATCATTATCCTCTAAACAACACCGTAAAATCCAGCGAATGAAATCGCTCATGCTACACCGTTCTTCGTTTCGCATCGCCCACAGGTTGCTGGGGTGAAGCGGCAACTCCTCACTTCTAATTCGCTTCTGTCGAGTCTCTCGACCCTGACGGCTTAGCGGGTACCTCCGAAGGATCCTTCTCATCGAGTCTGCCGCGAGGTTCTTGGATGTAAAAGCTGAGCCAAAGACCCGCAAGCGTGACTACGGCGGTAGACCACCATACGAGCCCCGAATAGCCATTCTCCAAGCCCACGGCATAAAGCCATCCCGATATCGCAGGCCCGGCTGCACGGGATAAACTGGCTGTCGAAGCTGCTACCCCGTTTATTGTCCCGAGAGACATTGTCGTCGGCGCCGAGTTACTCAGAAGGATCGTGTTGCTTGGATATGCGAGCGTCGACAGCGTGCACTTCCAAACCACAATCCCGTAAATACCCGCCATTCGAAGCGTGTCAGGGAGGAAAACCAGATACGGTGTGGCGATGTAGAGTAGCGGATACGAAATCGAAATTAGTTTGAACAACCCAAGCGGTCCCAACTTCTCCGCTACCCGCGGGAACAGGAAGTATGTCGAGGTCATCGAATATACGCCCTGGACCGATAGGATAAACCCGATCGTCTTAGTGTCGTATCCAAAACCATCCGCAAACCTGAATGGGAGTGAAGTCGGTGGCCGGTGCTCTGGTCGGTCTGTACTCAAAAACACCGGAAGTAGCGAGTCGAATACCATAGTGTGGCTAATAAGCACGGTTAGTGCGAACGCAGTTGGCGGTCCAGCAGTAAGACACTCACAAGGCGAGGATACCAAATGTGATAATGATGAGAACAGTCGTCCGGTTGAAGGTCTTCACCCTTGGCTTCTCGATCTTTGGTAGGCCGGCCTCTCCGCCATCCTCGACATCGGGGCGGTTCCGCACGGCCAAGTCCAATGACTCTGCAGGTGGGTCAAACGCATCGGCCGAACGATATCCGGGCAATGCTTCCTCCGACTCGCCAAGCAGAGGTTGCTCCTCAGGGGCTTTCCCTTTCGATTTCTTGGCAAGTGTCATGCGAGAGAGCAGGTAGTTGCCAAATTCTACGCCCCCGTCTCGCCGCAGCTTCTTCTCCGCATGTGTCTCTTCTAGGAACAAGATCCCGATGATGAGACCAATGAAGACGCATGTTGCACTGAAAAGATTCGGTAGAAGGTACGGGAGCTTGTCGAAAAGACTACCCGGCAGGAATATAGATGGCATGCTCTCGACCGGCTTGGCGAGTGCACCTCCAATCATCGGCCCGACGATAGACCTGTAATGCAGTCAGCTTTCGGCGCAGACCGGACTGATTGGGCGTGCCGCGGTTACATACCCTACACACCAAACCATTGGCATAACAGCATATGCACGAGCTGCTAGTTGTTAGTCCAGCCTCACACCAGTAGGAAATTTAGCATTGCTCACGTTGATGTTGCTTGACAGTGACGAGTTCGGCAACAGTTGTCTGCAAAACGGCCATGTTGCTGAAAGAAGGTTAGTACGGGGCCTTTATACAACCCCCAAAGGCTTCTAGACGTACCCATTGAGAAAACCGCCTAGAGCACGCGCGAAGAGAGCAACCGGGAGGCTTTGAGCGAATCCGAATATGAGAACGCTGAGACCGGTCCCGCCGAGCCCCATGAGCAAGACGGGCTTTCTGCCGATTTTGTCGCTCAGTCTTCCCCAGAAGAGACTGGTCGAGAACTCGGCCAACGTAAAAGCCGAAGTCACCATGCCGGCATAGCAGGATATCTTTGTTTTGTCATCAGTGATGTTGAAGTCCCTGACCATATAGTAGATATATGGAAAGATGGACATGAAAGCGATGGGTTCACTGATGCGGCATAGTGCTAGGAGTTTTCAGCTACTCGTCGAGAAAACGGTAACCAGTTGTCAAGAGGGAGCAGAGTCCTCTTACGCCGCCACTTGGAAACTTACCGAGGATGAGCAGTTGTCTGCCTGGATATGGCGGGAGAGTCTTTGTGGATGGTAGCCCATCGTCTTCCCTTGGGGCCCGAGGCCTATTAGACCGGAACGGCATCCACCCCATCGCTGGTTTCGAAGATGGGTTTCGGGATGGCGAGCCTCGAGGGTGTCTGAGCTCAATGGGGCCGAAGAGTGAGGCAGCGTTTTATTTTAAGCGAGAAAAAAGACGTTGTAAACAACTGGCCGGCCTCAGTTGGAGGGCGGGAGGGCGGCCGTGATATCGACGATGCCCTTTGTCTGGATACAATTGGAAAAATACAAGTGGCGTGGCTGGGTAGGAAGGATCTCGAACACAGGCTGGACTAAATACTGTATTGTGCAAAGGGGGGGCGAAGAGTGTGGATGAAGAGCATATGGCCTCAGTCTTGTTTGTTGAGGAAGCAAACGGATGAGGTGAGAAAGTGGACAGGGAGGTTGAGCAGTGGTATCCTGAGAAGGGCTGGGAGCGCGTGGGAAAAGAGAGCATTGTCGTTATTGTATATAACTACACTGCAATCGACCAAGAAGGGACCCAGAAAAGCAACCAGGGGCCAGGAGGGCTGGAAACCGTGGTCACCGGATCATCCATCTGACTGTGGGGACTGGCGGCGCCGAAGAACCGGCGTAAAATTGTCTTGTAAGAAAAAACAACGAAACAGCGGTGACAAAGTTACGACTCTGCCCCCAAGAGAAGACGAGATGATCCTGCTTGGGTGCACTAGGTCGGTTCCGGTACGTAGCAAGGTTGTGGACGGTGCCGTAGTCTTCTCGTCGACCCTGGCGGACAGGGGCGCAAGGAGTACGTCTTGGCACCACGCCTGGGCTGGTCCCTCCCGACCGATAGATCCCCCAGTCCACGCACCCATGCTCAGTTGCAGGGGTTCCGCGCAGGGTGACGGCTCAGTGGGTTCGTACTTCGTCACCACCGTTTCTCCGAGAAGTCCTAACGGAAGGGTGGACCCTTGGTCAAGGCAGCGCACCGTTAGCCTGTCCCTTTGTCGTCAAAACCCGAAAAAGGGGGGAGATTGCTCACCTCGGTGCTGCGAGGCTCACAGCTCACTGGAACTCGGGGGCGGGTGACAATACTCGACCAGAGCTGCCGGCAGTCTGCCGCACCGCGAGAACAGAATGTTTGCCTAAAGTCTGAGCAGACTCGGCGGAGTGCCAGCTCTTCCCTCATACAAAGTCTTGAGGGCATCGCACAGCAGCGGGCGGGTTAGCAGACCGCCTCCCGGAGACGCGGTCACCGACCACTTAGATGGCCCACCGCCATCGCTTTCGGGTGGAGGCCTGAGACGGCAACAGCAGTCGGCTGGCTGCTTTGGCTACTGGGCAATCCGATTCGTCAGGTAGCATGGCAGGCGTTCGGCGGCATTCAAGCCGGAAGGATACAGTGGGAGATGTCAGGCCGTGACAGAGCGAGGCGCGACAACCTCGTCTGCTAGATCAAATGATTGATCGACGGAGGTGCTTCCGAGGCAGCGACGGTTTGTGCGGCTGCAAGTCCACCGACCGCTTCGCCGGACACGGAACAAACTAGGTAGGTACCTCCCTGGATTGGTGAATGAACACCCGACCTGGATGTGGGATGCTTGTTTTCTCAGTCCGCCCCAAGCAGACACGCGGGAGAGGGAAATCCCATCGATCCGGGCTGGTTTGGCTAACGCAGTGCAAAGCACCTGCACACTTCTGCGCGCTAGGCAATCCACATGTAGATGGCCGCGGTAGGCGGCACGATGATGGAATGGCTGCGATGCGTGGACTGATGCCCGCTTGTTGGGTGGGCTGTTGCGGCAGAAGCAAGTGGGCGAGACGGCTTGTTGAGCCCCCGCTGAGAAACTGTGGGTCGACAAGGCGGATGTTAGCGCCGGGTGGATTTTGGATGATGCTGGCTGACCGAGGAGCGCTAGTCCAGAAGGCGGTGAATGTGCCGTATGGCAGCGATCCGGGGCCGAAGGAAGAGTGAGCGGGCGGCGGAGACGGTCGACGGCGTCGGTGGTGGTGGGCGGCACGAACGACCTAAAGCCCTGCCCATGCAGGTGGTGAGGCAGGCAGGATGAGATCGTCTCGGGGTTGCGCTTGATAAAATGATCGCTGCTTTCGCGCGGCGCGACCGTACGCCCTGAGCCGGGGGTGAGGCTAACTGTGTAATAAGCGAGGCCTGAGGCGGGCACTGGAAGAGGTTGGCATGTTGGAGACATCCAGCGCATCCAGTCACATCAAGCTTTGATGTGCACTTCGGAAAGCGCCGCATCGTTTCTGGGGGCGGGCAGCTGTGCATTTGCCGTGAAGCTAAAGTTAGCCCGCACGATACATCAATGGTGCCGACCCAGACAGCTGGAGGGAGGTACTTGGGTGAAATGTCCGAGCCGGGAAGTGGAGGATGGAAACTGCTCGCTAAGAGGCAGGCATGGGAAGGAAGGTACAGCTTTGTATGTATATCCGTTTGTCACTGGGCACCCTGCGGTCTCAGTGGGTGCCTCGCAGGGCACTTGATGTCGCTGAATGCGCGGTGCAGGTTGTCGACCGCAACTTCCCAGTTCCACATCAGGCTTGGCCCCTCTCCATGGAACAAAGACAACGAGACATGGCCGCCACCTCCCAGCGCCGTCACAATGTGCGCCATGGCCAAATCACCTTCAGCTTAATTATTAATAGCTCGACGTCATGCAGAACGCCTGGAGACGCTCGCTTCACCGGAGGACCCAAGAGACCGGCCACCTGCCGGCCGGTGTACGTCGTTCTCGACATGACACAAAAACAGTCAAGACAGCGCCATGCCGCGAGATTGGACGATTTGCAAGCTGGTGAGGACCGATACTGGGTCCCACCGTAAACGCCAGTCGGACAATGTTGTGTCCCGGCCGACCCGGAATCTCGTGCGTGTCCAGGCCAGATGTATCTGAGATCAGAACGCAGCTGCAGAGTGCCCGCAGATTGTGCATATGGTGCAAACGGCCCATGTGCGCAGGTCTGCATTCAAACAGCGCCCACGGCGAGGGGGTGTTTTTTTTTTTGGGATCTGCTCCCATCCCGCCCTACTAGCCCTGCCTACCCGGCCTGCCTTACTGCTCATAGGCGGGCATGCGCCTTGGTTAGCAGCACGCAACTCGATCCACATCGTCGGAAGCGGTTGTCAACATCAAGACCTTTCAGGTTGCCTGTTCCGAGCTGACCAACCACAGTCAATCTTTTCATGACGGCCCGCCCCGGGTGACCAAAAAGCCTGGCCTGTAGTTTTACTCTAGGTCCTGTAAGTCACCAGCGCGGTCTCCGTTGGTTCCTCGTCTCGTCCGAACTTCAGATGAGCAAATGACAACGTGAGGTCAATATTCCATGAGTGTGTCAGCAACCGTTGGAAGCCCCTGGCCGCGTACCTGGTCGCACGAAGTTCAACGTCAAGCAGATGACGAAACAAGGCGATCGGGCCCAACGGAACAACCCAATTCGGCGGCCCGGCAATAATCCCCAACCACAGCCTGGGGACCGTGATATCCCAGAAAACTTCAGGGGGTTAGGTATCGGGGAGATCGGTAGTTCACCTTGTTGCTGGCTATCGTGACGACAACGTGGTTTCGAGCTTCTTACTGCTTGCAGCACGGTCCTCTCAGCGCCCACGTTGGTGTACACATGTCTCTCACCCCCAGTGTCGTACTATGGTTGCGTGCAAAAAGAAAACCCCCATGTCAGGTATCTCGGGACCGCCCCACAGGACGTTTTTCCGGCCTCACGAGCACCTTGCTGCCCTGTGCAGCCCCCTGTCTCTACCAGACCAGGGCGTTCTTTTTACCCCTAATACCATAGTACGCAGCAGCCTGACCGATAGACACGAGGATGGCAACCGCGGCTTTCTGCCGAGTCTGACTCAAACGGAAGGCCACCCTGCCTCCCCGGTTACACGGAGCTAGGTAGTGATGATTTTTGCGTAAGGCGTCCCGGCATTACGATTTCGTCTTTTGCGCGGCAAGGGGTTGCTTTCAGGCGTCCGCGCTATGCGGTGCTTGCCCGTCGTATTGGGAAGCTTAGATTCCATATCGCTGCCGCCGTTGCAACTTATCCTATCGCCCAATCGGACGGCAGATGGATCAGAGTTTCCAGCTTCTACATACACGCAAGGGTGGGGGGTCCCACAGAGCAAGAATTCGATTCGCGACTGACGCTCGAGTGAGACATCTTGAGAACAGCGACCCAACAGCTGGTTTCTTGTCTCGGAATGCCTCATTAGGTGGAGACTTTGTCGCACTCCGGGAGTACTCCCAGCGTTGAACTCCACGCCGAGGCATTGGCGCGACGGAGAATTCATGCTCAACCCCGCCGTTTCGTGTTGCGTCCAAAACGGAAAGCGATTGCTCAGCATCCTTAGCTGGTACGACGCTGGGTAACAAGGATAACGTTAAACGGCAGAATCTTGCACTTGGGACAGACTCTGCCCTTGCACCATGTACCATGTGGCTCCGCCGATGGACGCTTGCATTGGTCGAAGCACTCCAAGCAACCGCACCAGAGGATTCGTGCCTTACGGACTGGGTGCCTCTCCAACCTGAGATTCCGACGCAGTTCTAAGACGGTATCTCCCCAGGCACCGTACAAATAACTTGTGTTGCTTTGGGCTCGGACGTGCTTCGTATTCGTCATGCCAAAAGCTCGCGTCTTCAAAACGCCCGAGAGCCATCACCGTAGCGCAATCCTTTTGCTTTTGGTTGAACAGCCCGGAACCCTGAACGGACTGGAAATGCCAACCTGCCCGCCTCAGCGTGCGAAAAAAAACTGTTGCCGGGTCTGTGCTTCGCTGTCTGTGAATCAGGAAGCAGCCCGTCGATTTCGAGCATAGGCTTCTCCCTTCAAGCAAAATGCATAGTGTAATGGAGTCGGGAGAGTGAGCTATGCTCCGTTCGGGAAGTAACGGTATTTCCCGCCGGTTTGGGTCCTGGTGGAGCGGCCAGTCTTTAGTCAAGATGACATGGTCTTACAGAGACAGCTGCGGAAATCGCTGAGGGCCTCACAGTGCATCCCTCCGTATCTGTCAGTACGGGACAGTCCTCTACACTACGAATAATCTACACTGCCACCTGAACCCCATTCCCCGGCCCCGGGATTCGACTGCAATGTGGCGTTGGCTGTCTGTGGTGGCTGGCGACAGGTGAGGAAACACCAGCAGCCGGTGCTGGCGCAGAAGTGCAGCTCAGCTGAATGCCCCCTGTCCACAGGCATTCGCTTCCAAAGAAATTGACTTCCCCATAAAAACAGCAACCAGACTGTCGGGCCGGGGGCTGGGTGGGGCCATCTACTCTAGCTGAGCACAGTCTCAACTTAGCTCAAGCGACTACTGTGGTATGATGGGTAAAAAGAACGCCCCAGACTGGTAACGACAGGGGATTGCGCGAGGTCCGCACAGGGCAGAGGGGCGCCCGTGAGTTCGGAAAAACCTCTTGTGGGGCAGCTTAGAGGTACCTGACAGGGATATTTTATTTTGGCAAGAAACCACAGTAGGTAGGTACCTAGTCGCGCTTGTTGACAAGCAGAAACGAGTCGGCAGAAACAGCAAAGTTGTACCTGAAGGTAGGCATCTTCGAGGCACAGACCTGAATCGTCCTCCAAGCGGTGGCTCAAAGTGACCTCCTCAGGCAATTTTTCTTTTTAGAAAAGAATTGTAGGCAGAAGCTTTGAAACTTCCACCACAAATGCAGTGTAGCAATCGCCCGCGGGCCTCATCAGGGACCTGGGAAAAGCAGAGCCCCCACCGTTTAGGGCGGCACGCAAGCCGAGGCGAGCACCAACATCCCGTTCCCCACCTCTTGGTTCGCACGCTTGATCTGTGTCGCTGCAACCGCTTTCCATTGGTCGAACCAACCTTTCTCACCCAAACCGCATACGATATAAATCATGTGCTCTGAGCTTTCATTTGCAGCAGTGGTTTATGACATTGGCCAATCAAGATGGCTCGCAATCCCCTCACACGACGACCAGAGCCGTGTGGTTTTGAGTTACACTGGCAGGCTGAATCTCCGCCACTGTGTCACTGATGTCACTGGTGTTAAAGGGGGAGGGGGCCATTCTACCCCGGGCTATTACCGAGATCTCGCTCGGTGCCTCTTTTTTTCCTTTTTTGGGCCCACGATATCGTGTTGGTGTTGTGCCGACTCCTTTTCCGGCGCCTGCATAGGTGTCGTGCATCAAATCAGTGGGCGGTGGGCGGTGGGCGCTCAAGGATCTCACCCACTTTATTGGTGGGTGCCGACGAAACACACACACGGTGGCGGCGCGTTCTTAATCGTCTCGCTGGCTCTTCTCCGACGTCGCCCCGTCATCTGGCACATCGGTATCGATCGCCAAAGCTGAAACGGCACGTGGATTTTCGAAGGCTTGGAGGCGCTAAAATAGTTCGCTCGCCTTAGCTCGCGAATGGGTGACGAGTCTCGGACGCTGACTGCTCGCCCAGGACCGTCCGGGAATCTTGGTGTGGCATCCCACCAAAGGGGAGCAGCCGACTGGAGGGCTTGAACATGAGCGTCTGGGTCCCGCTAGCCTCCATCTGTTGCTAGCGCGGGAGGATAGGGTGGAGAGCTTCCGATGGGATGGGACGAAGGCTTGTGGCTGGATCGCACGGCTGGGGGCGGGCTAGCGCGTGAGGGGCAGCCTGATTTTGGAAAGAAGAAAATCTTCTACCGACTAGGCACTTGATGGGGCGTGGAGTCCCCGCTGCTGGCGTCGGCGTTGGGGTGAGAAAGATAAGACGGTGGGCACTATACCACAGCGTCCACGTTTTCCCTGACAGCCCGGTGAGGTAAGTTCCTCCCGCCCACGGGCAGTAGCTGGAATGCACCACAGCACCCGTAGCGTGCCCGCTGCACTGGTTCCGATGGCACACGCCATGCATGCTCTGGAACTGATGAATGGTGGCGGGGCACGAGTCGCATTGCTGCGTTGAGTAATCTGCCCTGAATGCCCGAACCCGAGCGGCACTCTCCAACCTCCGCTCCCTGTTCGAGGGTGACATCCTGCAGCTCGGTACATTGGCCAATGAATAGAATAATTGAGACATTCCAAGACATCTCCCCCACGACGTGATGCCGCTGACGGGGAGGGCATCGCCATGAGCTGATTGCTACCACAACCTAGTCAGCTAGCATCAGCCAGAGAGCTCACTCTTGTGGTCAGACTTCCGTCTCCTGTTCACCTGTGTCTGCAGAGGGGCCTCGGTGTCTGGTTCCGGGATGGCGACATGAGCCTCGCCAAGGTAGCTGGGCGGAGAAGCAGAAACGAAGCTACTGGAGCGAAACAAGGAAGCAAAGGGGTACGAAGGCTCGGGCCAAAAGAAAGGGTCCCCTTAGCCAGTGCGAAAGATGCTTCCTCACTGCTAAGGCCGCCCTGGTTTTACCTATCGCAGGCTAGAGTATCTCCCATTCCGAAAGGGCCTACCTGCATTCTGGAAAGGACTTCCTACGCTCCGAAAAGGCCTTTTACAATGCCGTCAAGGCCTGTAATGTGGTAAACCCAGGCCTTGCTGTTTCGGTATAAGACTGTGTGAGGGTTTCGATAAGGTATTTCCGCACGGAGAAGAGAGACCCTTTCTTTTGGCCCGAGCCTTCCTTCCATTGTGTATGAGAAGGAACGCCGCCCTCCCCGAGGTTTTTCCGGGTCCGCCGTTGACGTTAACTCCGGGCAGGAGCACTCCACGCATGGTGTCTCATCTGTCGGCCAGCATCACCCGTTTCTTTTCTGACGACCTTCGCCCTCTAGCAAGCCCGTCCATGAGACACGAGCGTTTTTGCACGACTGCGGAGCGCCGCCACCCCGCATCATTTCTACTCATATCACGCGTGCATCCCCCCTCCATGCGCTGCCACAAAGAGGGCTTTCCAAGGTTGCGGGATGTCTGATCCGGGGCCCTGGCATTGGTGCCCTCGCTGCCCGCCGTCGTCTCAACGCACACCCGCGTCCACGCCGCGCGCCTAGGTCCTTACCACAGGAAAAGCCTAGGTGTCACCTCAGTCTCCGACCCCGTAGACACATCCGGATAGGACGCCCTCGGACGGTCTTTGACCTGTTGGCTGTCCATACTGGAGGCTTGCACATGCGCTATGCGCTGTAAGCGCGCTGTGCAGCGGCCACTGCCTTTCCGGCAGGCTTGTGGCCCGTTGCGTCCTGGCGCCGCAGTGACACTGCACCTCCGCGCCTCCCCTTTCCCCGAGCGGACGGCTCCGGATCGTTTAGCCATCTTCCTCAAAGACAAGAGGCGTGGGGCATGGCAGGCCGTGTCTTTTTGAGTTGCATTCACGCCACTCCCGAACTCCGTCCTGGCACAGACTCGGCAGAACGTCTTAAATATTTATTGACAAAATCACGGAGGGCCCGTGTTGCGGTTGGGGCCTCTTCGAGTAAGCCCCCACAAACTGGCGCCTATCCAGACCAGTCCTTTCCTGGCCGACGATGCAGCTCTCGCCGCTCTCGTTGACGGTCATGTCCCAGCAGCGTCTGTTCTATCGCCCTGTGTGGACGGGCTAGTCGTGCCGGGACGCAATGACGGGGTGCTTTGCCCACCCTCGAATGGCTGGCTCAACATGCCGCGTTGGTTCTTCTCGCTCTGCGCCCTCAATGACACGTTTGTTGATTGGTGTCTCCCCAACATCGACCCCCATGCCCGAACTTGATCCTTCCTTGTCTTCATTTGATTTGTTGTCGTGGCGAGATGGCGCATGGTAACGACTGCAGCGGCGAGGCCACCCTGCCGACGGCGACCTTTCGACAAAGAGCAGGAACGGATGTTGTTCGGCTTCCTAGATCGTTCGCCGAACCCCCAACCCACCACCCGCAAGCGCGCTTTCTTGCCTCAAGCTTCTGCCCATTTACGGCCCAGGTCTTGTGAGCTCTGACTGCAGGCAAGCATGACTGCATTCATGAGCCGCGGCACGATTTCTCTCACCAAATTGCATTCTTTGAACCAGACATGTCTTCCCGCAGGATCTGTGCACCGCAGTTCCTCTCGGCGGCAGCCTGATAAGTTGGGATGCGCTGTTGAGGCGCAGATACGCAAGGATCCCCCGCTTAGAGTTTATTCCGGCAACCGGATGACGAAATTAGGTCGTTTGCCCTATGAGCCTCCACGGCAAAGGAGACCAGAAGCAACCACCTCGATTAAATCACTCGTGAGATCGACTTCGGCCTAACCCCGACACGGGAATCCGTTTCGGACAACGCGGGCCCAGATGTGCAGCTTAGAGATAGCATTCCTGATTGCTGGGTGGCGTTGACTTTCCAAAAGGACTCCGGCAAACCGCCTATCACGGCAATGCTTCGTGCCTCGCCCTGTCCCACGTTACACGCAACAAAATGACATATCATTCCCGCCATTGCCACAAGAGCCACCGTCGAAAGTGGTCGCATGAAACTGTCGAACATCCAGCGTTTCCCTTCGGCTACCGGCCCTGGCTCGATTTGGAAGAGGCTGTCTTGGGCAAGACAGTCGCCGTGTCTCGGGAGGGCGGCCTGGTCGGTGCCATATTCCGCCATCTAGCCCCAATTCTAGCCACGCCGGCTTCAAACAATGCAACCAGAACAACTCAACCGTCGGATTGCCTAGGAATAAGTAAAGTGATTGGAGTGGCTTTGATCACACGCTCATTCCATTCCCCCTTCCGTTCTATCCCGCAGCTTCTATTAGTCGGACTCGGAGGATCGTCGTTGCCGCACCAGCTTTCTGATCTGACTTCGCACATCACCAATGTTTTTGACGAGGCTTCCGCCTTCCCATGCCTACCTCGCTGCCTATTCATCAAAAGACGACAAATATCTCGAGATAAGGAGAGAGACCACAAGCCGCGACTCCACCCAGTCTGTGGGTCTCCACTGCGGAATTGTGTATACCTGCAATAACTGGCCAGCAGTCGTTGTTCGGCGACTGCAGTGAGACATCGCAACCTCACTCGTGATAACGGCAAAATCCGCGGTCGAGAAAAGGTTGTCAGGGCTGGTAGATTGGCACCACTGGCTGGACAGCACACTAGCCCTACAGCTGAACTTCGCTTGCTAGGGCTCAATCGCGGTGAGGAACGAAACAGGCAGCTCACGAATGTCTACCCTGAGAAGCCACAACAATATGGAAAAATAGCATAATGAGGGACCATGACTGCGTCGATCACTAGACGCAGGACGCTTGCGCCATCTCATGGTTGATTGGACACGGCTTCGTGCCATGGGTTGCGAGTCCATACGAATGTTTTTTCATGCTTTAGGTCTCCACACTTGTGTAACATCGATTCCCGCCGAAGGGCTGACCGACAAAAGACTCTCTGCTCGCCCCTGTCTGAGAACTGCTTCGATGCATTGGTGGCGAATCGCAGTTTGTGAGGCCGAATGCCTCGTTCCGCGAGTTATGGGCTTGAATGAGAGATCAGGAAGTTTGCCTTCTGCAGGTGTCACAAGGTCAGCCGACGTCCGTTGGTAAGGGCAGTTTCTGGCCTCTTGCATATCGATCACCGCCGCATCGCTCGTTCTCTTTTGGGTGTGGTCTGGCTCGGGATACATCACCAGGACTCTTCATGGCGACTGCTACGTAGAGCACCTTGACGCATGGGCAGTCAAGCCTCTGGCCCCATAAGACACGGAGTTGAGGAGTGCCGGCGCACTAGCAAGACGTAGAAGCAACGGGGAACATCAACGGCGACCTGCGCGGCGTGGCAGTCTGCCATGTACGAAAAGTTGAAAGGAGTAAAGGGTCCGCCGGGGTCTTGCTAGGCTGGCTGGTCTTCCTATTTCTGGACGAGCTTCTTTTCTATTCGGCGGTTCCTGTGCCGTAAGCGCAAGCTAGCCAAGTGAAGCAGTAGCAAAGAAGGGCAACAGAGAATACGGTGGGTATTAGCCACGTGGTGTTGGGTGAAAAGGAAATAAATTGCCGCACATGAGATGTCTGACAGTGTGTAGATGCACGGGATGATGGAGGGTCGGCACCTTTGAGTCTGGCGGGATCCAGACACCCAGACCCCACCCCCCCGCCAATAAGCCCACCCTCCCCACCCCGCCTGAGCCCGCCTTTGACGCAGCGGTGGAACCGAGATGCCCCTCATCTGGGTCGCAGGACGATTCTTTGCCCCAGATCAACCAACACCAACGATACCAGTACCGCCTCGCACCTGCTGTGCCACAAGCCCCGACTTTCGAGGCTTCAGCTCTCAAGTGTGACACAAGCAAGGATCAGCTGACCGGTCACGCAGCTTGAGCCGCAGACCGACACAAAGGATTCAAAACAGGCGAGCAGGAACAGCCGCAACGTCAGCAGCAGCAGGGAAACGGCACACAGAAACGCAGGGTGAAAAGCGAGAACCGTTGTTGAGATCAGCGGCGACCAAAACAACCGTCACCGGCATCATGGGCGGCAAGAAGGGAGGAGAAGGCGGCAAGAAGCCAGCAGGAGAGGGCAGCAAAAAGGCCCAAGGCCAAGCCCGCAAAGCTGACGCCGCCGCCCAAAAGGCTGAAGTCGAGGACGCGAAGAAAGCAGCAGCGGAGGCCGTGGACTGGAACCAAGGAACGAAGTCGAACGCCAAAAAGTGAGTTGATGAGCATTTCTGCATTTTCCCCCAGAACACACCGAGGTCCCACCCAGGATCTCCGCTCCCTTAACCCCCTGCGCGCCTCGCCCTTGGGTTCCGTCTCAGAGGGCGTACTTTTTGTACACCCTATCGTGTACTTGCTCTGCACTCAATGTACCCATTCGGGCCTCTCGCAAGTTTGAAGGCATGGTTAGCGAGCGCCGCTTCCCAGCACCATGCGTCTATGTCCCTCGCGATGACGGACAGTTTAGGCCCAGTCACCATAAGCACCTCCACCATCTTGGGCAACTGGTGCAGGAGAGTCCCTCGCTTGGGCCAGCGCACATGGCTCACCCTTGCCCACACTGTCTGGTCTGCCAACCGGCTCAGGCCCGCTGCGTGCCTGGTGAGCAGAAAAAACAGCTCATTCAAGCATGAGAGAATAATACAGTCGTCAGCGGATCTCAGGTCAAACAAGGCGCGGGTGGCGAAGCGGGCCAGCGTACGAGCCATATATGGACCGGCAAAGAAAGTTGCAAGAATGCATGCTGACACTCATTGACAACTACTAGGGAGGCTGAGGCGGCCAAGAAGGCCGAGGCTGCGCGCAAGAAGGCAGAAAAGGACGCTCTCCTGGCCGAGGAGGAAAAGAGCCTGCCCTCGCGAGCAACACCCAAGAACGCAAAGACCGCGCCCAAGAAGACGAGAGGACTTGACTTGTCGCAGCTTGACGATGGCACCGGAAACAAGAAGCTACCTGGCCTTGTGGCGACCAATATTGACGATGCTCTGGACGCCCTGGGGTTGGCTGATCCCGGAGCAGCGGCCGAAAAGATCGATCGACACCCCGAGCGGCGCCGCAAGGCAGCCTACGCCGCCTTTGAGGAACGCCGCCTCAAGGAAATGGACACGGATGGGAGCGGTGCTGGTCTGCGTCTGAACCAGCGAAAGGAGAGGCTCAGGAAGGAGTTTGAGAAGAGCCCCGAGAACCCCTTCAACCAGGTATCTGTCAGCTATGACGCCTCCAAGGAGGACATTGCCCATATCAAGCAGACGGAGCAAAGCAAGCTCGAGGGCCGGCTGGCCCGCGAGTAACAGGGGATGGTTTCGTATTCCGAGTATTGCACCTACGAAGGTAGCAACGGAAGGGAGCTTTTCTCCTCAGTAGGAATTATCGTCCCTTGCTCGGCCTGACCCGAAGCACCCCCTGAGCGCCTGACCGAGGCGTGGCGACAGGAACTGGCGGTCAGGAGGCCAAGAACTTTTTTTTCCAGATACCTTAGGCACTTTGTGTTAGAAATAAGAAAAAATCAATGAGAAAAACGGCGACATCCGGACTCCATGGGCTGTCCGGGTTCTTAGAAATGGTGCGAGATGCAAAAGACCGGCAAACGGGCCAGACCCGGAGCCAAGCTGGAAGTGCTGTCGCCTTGTTTTTGCCTTGCCATCACCTGGCGTCGGCGCGCCTGGTGTCGGTCTGTAACCCTAACCCTATCGGGAAGCACACCCAGCCGCCGAATGCATGAACCTGGTCAAACATCCTGGCTGACCACAACTCCAGAGGGCCCCTGCATCCATGCTCCTTCAACCTCCAAACCCCAATCACGTACATCGTGCATATTTCAACTACGCGGCGCAAAAAAGAAAGGGAAAGGGAAAATGAGTTCGCCAACGGCGGCTGCGAAGATGAGCAGCTTGCCGGCCCTGAGACGGCAGCACCTGCTGGCCGAGTTGTGCGTTCCGCCTTCCGCCTTCCACCTTCCACCCCCAGCCATTTCCCCTGCTTCGCGGCTCAGGTCCTGGTCCTGGTCCAAGTCGTGTTCTTCGGACCGACAAACGCCTGGCTTGACCTGAGTTGACTAGACGGCAAACCACCTGGCTAATCGCTGAAGGACACAATGCACAGTGCTGGTCTCAAACAGGCATGTCCTAACGGCGTCTTCGTGAGCCTGACCCCGGGCGACCCAAGCCTGTGGTCGGGCGTGATATTTGTCCGCAAAGGTTCGCGCACCAAATCCTCTCAGCCTCCTTGCTAGCACACACGCGCTCGCCCCACTCACTTACAGCCGATCCCGGCTTCGCTCCGTCCCATCCCGGCTCACCTCACTCCCTCAGCACTTTGTTCGCACTCCCACTGGCAACGAACGGCAGGAGGCCCTTGCTAACCAACAGGAAAACGTAACACAAATCCAGGCCCATACGCCTCGGCCGTACTCCGCTTCCAGATCTCCTTCCCGGACACATTCCCTTCCCTGCCGCCGCTTGTGACCTTCTCAACCGACATGTTCCATCCGCTCATCACCCCGCTTACCACTTACATGTATACCACCGACATCCAAGACGGCGGTACCGTAAGCGCCACTGACGAAGAGCGTTTACCCCCCGGTGGTTTCAGTCTGCGCCACGGCTTCCCAGACTGGTTTGGCCGTGCGACACGGCGCAGCAGACAGGTGAGTTCCCAGTCGCAAACACAAACACCGCTCAGCACACCCCCTCGACCAGTCGGCCGGAGTGCCAGCGCAGCGGGGAGCACACCTGGCTCGGCAGCGTCATCAGCGGCAAGTGACGCGCTGGCAAGCCACGCTCGGCGGAGGGATGTCTCGACATTCGAGGTGTTGAGGTACATCCGGAGCACCTTTGATGACGAGGACGTGCTCGACTCGGTTCCGCTCGAGGCGGCTGGGAACCCCGGGGCCTGGCACGCATGGAGGACGCACCGGAAGCAAGTGGCATCCCTAGGTGCTGTGACTGGGACTGCAACTGGAGCTGGCATTGGGGCTGGCAAGGCGCTACCTCCCGAGCCTGGCGCTAAAGGGGGAGGGATTGGAGCGGCGAGAAAGCCGGGTGAGTGGAATTGGGATGGTGTGTGGGAGGAGAGGGTCAAGAGGGGGATTGCAACGAGCTTGTCAGAGGGTGTTCTGTATGGGAACGCAGTTGCGGCGGACGAGGTGGTAAGTCTGGGATTGCTTACCTTACCTTACCCTCTGCTTTTGCGGACAGGACGCTGACTTGGGCAGATCAACTTCCTCAGTATGGATGACTCTGAGGTGGAAGGGGCGAAGAAGAACTTGTTTCGCACTCTTGGAACGGCCTGACAGGAACACCAGAATCTGCGCGTGTTTTCTGTGGGACATTCTTGCTTTCTTGGAACCTAGCTACCTTCCAAAAACCTGTCCACCACAAAGAGTAGAAGTACTCCTTCCTGAGAATATGGGATCACAGCAGAAAACCTACCGTGGTTCATCCCAGACTGTCTCCACAATTGCCAAATCGTGCATGAAAAAAAATCCGACATCGATCGCATTGCTGGCATGTTTAGCGATAGTTACAGACAGCGTTGGATCGCTGTGCCTATCCCTATTTTGTTTACTGGATCCGTTTAAGAACCCGTTTAGTGGCCGTTTAAAGTCCCGTTGTTTGGCTTCAGTCCGCCTCGCACTTCGCGAGTCAGGCCGTTGGTGCTGTTGACTGCTCCCGGGGGCTCGAGCACGCTGGCAACGGTTTGGGTAACGCTGGCCTCGGCCTTGTTTCTTGGATAGGAGTCGGCGGGACACGGTTGACTTGCACCCAGCAAGATGTCCACGCATTCGAAACCACAGATGTCGGACCAGAGTGACGTGCCCCAACCGCTGCACATCATCAAGCGCCCCGACAGCGGATGGGGCCGGAAGCCGCCATCCCGTCGATACAGCACCGAGGGTGAGAGCGGGGACTCGGATACCAGTGTCGGGAGCGTACCGGAGCCGCCAGGCGGTGATATGCCCCTGACCGTCCCGAAGAGGAGAGGTGTTGCGTCAACCTCCAGACCCATCACGGCGCCGATATCAAGACCGAGGAGGTCCACCTCGTGTACTGACCCACGCGAAGCAGAAGACGGCATTGTCCCCCATCAGCCATCTGGCCAGGTAAATGTACCACCACCCGTAAAGCACAGGCAGCTGGTGGGAGTTATCGCTCAGGGTGGAACGGGCAGAAGGAGAACGAAAGGAACAGACCGGTCCGCTGCCAACCAAGCATACACACGGCTCGACTACTCGCGGTTACGCAATTCCAAAAGCATGCTTCACATGACAGCCTCACCATACCATTCCTATAACAACATATCGGAAGAGCCATCGGACGTACCGCTATCGCCGTCCGATTCATATTCCACACGCGATTCGCCCCAAAGCCACCCTGTTCCTAGCCCCTGTGTATTGGTGCCGCGAATCACGGTCACGCCCGAGACCAAGGTCCTCGACGATGGCGTTAATGATTTGTGGGTGGCTGTTCAACTTTCTGCCCAGGTCTGCTGGGCCAATAGCGCTTACCACACACCCGACGACCATTATGGTAATCGCAGAGGTTCACAGCCGGGTATGTGCTTCATGGCCTCATCTGTAGGCGTCAAGAGTATCTGACGTATTCCCACAAAGATGAATTTCAGTACGGATGCTTGTACGATGTTTCGGTAGATGTACTGCCAACGGCGAACAGCAAGATCGTAGAGGTTTTTGATGATAGGGCGTCTTGCACAAAGTAGGCCCCCAGCATCCTCCCCATTCCCCGGATCCTAGTTACCTATCTAACGCCCAACGGCGAAGGACGACATTGTATCCAGGGTCACGCTTACTTCTCATGGCTCGGATCCAGCTCTCTGGGGCTGTCACGGTCGGTAATCGTGCCCGGGGCCACGTACGCCAGAGCTCAGACGACCTCATCCAGGACTTGGAACATGCATTGGGCACCACTGCCATGGAATATTTGCAGGTCCGTATGACCTACCGTCATTCCGGGTTTCCATACCAAGCCCCCGTCCCGAGTGCTTCAGCCGGCGAGTCCGACACAACTATCACCACAAGATCCGGCGCGGATACTACGAGCATTGAGACCAAGATGGAGACGATGGCTCGCGCTACCATCAAGCGGTGCAACTCAACCTCTCCCTGGTCACCTCGCCCTGGTATGCTCCAGAACCCGCCGCTGTTTGAGATCATAGCCTCGCATTGGGGCCCAGCCAGTGCCCGCGAGGTGATGCACCGCATCACCGCACGCTCTCGGCCCCTTCCACCCCTGCCGCGAAAGCCGGCCAGCTCCTCGGCCCCGCTATGTGGCAATGACATACCGCCTTCCACCCCCGTTATAATAGAGGAGAGAATAAGTGATGAAACAGTCCGAGCATCACCCGCGCCGGCGCCAGCGCCTCCTCCCATCCGTGCCGCGCCGCCCATACCAAAACGGCAGACCAGTCTCCACCGCGCGTCCATCCCGCAGTACGCTGTCCAGGCGCCTCAAAGCCAAGAACCGGCGAGTACGTCTGTGGATCTTGAGGATTATGACAGCGAGTCAGACCCGGCAAGAAAGATCTGGACTCAGATGCGCGGTGCGGACAATGGCGCGAGACCGAGCTACCATGTGAGCCGCGTGAAGAAGGTGCCGTCATCGGCGACCATGATACCACAGCCAACGCCTTCAAGCATCACACGGGAGGTTGCGGTGGCGGTGCGACGTCTGCTTCCGGATGAAGAGCCGGCGGAGCTAGCTACGCCCTCGTCGAGGAAGACTGGCAGCGGCGTGGCAACGATGCGGGGAAGGGGCAGTCGGGTGGAGATGGAAGTAAACAACAGGGCGACTGGTGGTGGCGATCATGCTCAGGCACGGATGTTGAGGGGCGCAGCCTCTTTGGCGAATCTGAGAGGAGATGAAGCAGGAGATGGGAAAGTCAGGAGAATGGGCGGGACGGGGATGGGGACGACTGGTGTTGGGGCTGGGATGGGGGTCGGGCCGGCGGGGATTGCCGTTGGGATGGGACTTGGGGCTGGCACGAGAATGATGCCGGGTATGGATGCCGGGCCGGGCACGAGACATTATGGGACTACGACGGGAAAGGGGGGGAAGAAGGATAAGGATGCTGGGAAATGGGGTTGGTCGGGGTGGTGGCAATGATAGCCACAATCATTTCAGGCCGAGATGCTCAGTCAGATCGAATGGAAAACGGGATACAAGATGGAATACCCGAGTATTTGGCCGCAGTGCTGTCGGTTTGCTACCTTGGATATGTTATGGTGGTTGACGTGAGGAAAGATGCATCATCTATTCTGTACTGGCCGGCCTGTTTTCTTCCCGTTGATATCCCTTCCGCCATCCCAATCATGCGATCTTTCATGATACCGGCCTTGGCGAGTTAGACACTGAGTCTTGCGCCTCCTGCTCTTTCGCAGAGAAAAACATCTTCAAGGAAACCCAACTCCAACAGAAAAACCATGTTCAAGGAAAGTAAATAACTCTTAACAGATAATCCCGACTGACAATGAAAAGTACTTTTAGTGATCCTCGTTTCGCATCTTCCCATGACCAAATACATGAACACAACCACCCATCTCTCTCTTCTTTTTCATGGGACCGCCCTTCTCGGAAGCTGTGCTCGTTTCCATGAGCATAGGGACGTTTTAGATATCTTCAAGCCTTCTTCTCCCGCTCACTGCCATTGCCATTGCCATTGCCATCATCCCCATTCATCATCACCATCAAACTCGCCTGCGGCACATCAGGAACAGGCGCCGCTGCCGCGGCGGGCACTCGTCGCCCAAGCCCAGCCATCGCCAACAGCGGCCCGAGGATGAGCACGCCAGCTACGCACACCACTGAGCTGAAGAGCTGGAACCAGCCGTACAGCATCGAGCCGGGGCCCATGAGGATGAACTTCAGGAACTCGTTGACTTGGTAGAGATCTTCTTGCTTCTTGATGCGGTAGCGCCGGGTGGAGGTTGAGGGAGTGGTGGGTGCTGCGGTCGAGGAGGAGGAGAAGCTGGCGCGGGAGTCGGCGTCTGGGCGTGTGTTTGTGAGGGACTGGGTGTGCGCTTTAGAGGCTTTGTCTGCTGCGGTGGCAGTGTTAGTTTCCGGGGAGGCGACTTCGGCGAAGGAGGGCTCGGTGTCGGCTTCGCCGAGGGGGAGGGAGTCGGTGGTGGCGTTTTCGTGCGAGAGCAGGTGGGTGTTTCCGTTACCCTTGCCGTTGCCGTTGCCATTTTTGATGGAGTGGTTGTTGTTGTTTTTGCTATTGGGGTTCGGCTGGTCCGGGGTAAGGTGCAGGACTGTCACGAGGTGGACCGGGGACTTGTGGAAAGGGAGGAACCAGATGGAGAATGTCTGCCGGATGGTTACGTAGAGGAGGTTTGCGCGCTGGTCGAAGACGGTGGACTCAACTTGGAGGTCGATTTTGGGGCTGAGGATCTTGTCTGTAAGGGGGGGTAAGCTTTCAAGCATCATTAAAGATCCAGGGAAGGGACGATGTTGGTACGTACACCTACGACATGTTGTTAGCAAAGTTTCACATGTGTAGAGTTGAGGTGAGGGTGTCACATACCACTTATAAATGGCCAGGACGAGCATCCTCGAGTCGACCTCTCCAACGAACGGCAATTGCTTGCCCTCGAAAGACGGGACCCGGCAGAAAGGATGCACGAACGAGGCTGAGGGGAGGTAGTACCGATTGATGGTATCCTGTTGCTCTTCGGGCGTCCCCTGCGCCAGTGAGCGGATGATACCGCGGATGTCTCTGACTGGCTGGGATGTTAGTGTCTTGTGTTGACAGCTCGCTCAGGGGCTCAGGGGTTTATTCACTTGCCTGGATGCTCCATGATAGGTCGACAATGGCTTCAAAATGTAAAACTGGTGTTGTTGCACTGGATTTGTTGATTCGTTCTTCCCTAAATCGATATTATCCAGAAGATAGCTCGGGAATCAAGTGAGGAGGGGAGGATATAGCTCCTGGTAGGGCATAAAGGGGCCCTGTCATGAGTGATGTCATTGCCGCTGGGTCCGGACCCGAGCATGTGAAATGTGGACTGCACGCTAAATGCATCCGGGCGGGAGATGACGAACACCTTGCGGAGACACCAAAAAAAACAAAGAGACCAGATGAATTAGCCCGTAGCTATAAGAACCGCAAGGATGCATCCAGGTGGGCCCGAGGTGAGTGCATAATGGAGCAAAAATTGAAGCTTGCGGTTTATGTGGATCGAACACATGACCTTCAGATATACAGATGTATTTTGAATGAAGTGAAACTTCAGTCTGACGCTCTCCCAACTGAGCTAAACCCGCTAGTTGATATTCTTTAGACCACTCCTGCCGCTCATGGCAGGTGCGACGGTGTGCAGCGCAGCGGGAAAAGGAAATCGCACTTCTGTTTCCAGGCGGCATCCTAACCCTAAACCCAACCCCTGAAGCACAAAGGCCTCCTACCTTCCTACCGTCACTAGGAAACCTTACAAGCAGTTTTACATTCAAGGGAAACGTGTGTTTTGGCTGCGAGGGTTATTTTACAGGAGCTACTACTACTTCTAGACATTTCAAGAAACTGACAACGAAGCCATTTACATCAAGTACTGCGTACAGTAGAAACCAAATAGTTCCTGTCAACAGCCACCCAGCCACAATGAGTTAACAATGACGGGTCAATGATATCCGATCCAACTATAAATGGTCTGACATACGTACCCAGGCAACCGCTTTGCAGCATGCGCGCAAACACCTGCAGCGCAATTGCGCACGGCGTTTCGGGAACCGCTGCCCGGCTTCCACCCAACTTGGCTTATGTTAAGCACATGTACCCATAAACCGAATGCATTCCGCCAAAGAGCACCTCCTTTCCAAAATACATCCGAGTTCCCTGGCCCGTTACTTCGGAGGAAAAGGGACGCCGCAGCTTGCAACCTCCTAAGTACCAAAGCCAAACCCAAAACCTTCCATAGTCTACTCCAAAGTTGCCTTTTTTCTAATGCACCCACAACTCAATCCCTCGTTACGAAGCTCTTGAGCTACTATCATCCCTCCGAGAATATGCAGCGCTTCTTCTCTCCGCACTGCGCACCCTCGATCTCCTCCTCCTCTGTGGGGAATGCTCCTCAATCACGACAACCTCGTCATCACTATCCACCACCCTAGGCGGACCCCTAGGCGGACCCCTAGGCGGACCCCTCGGCCCTCGACTCGGCCTCCTCGCCTCTTCAATAATGATACTTTCTCCACCGCCGCGGCCACCTCTCACAGCCTCTTCGACGATCACTGCGGATGGTATACCTCTCGAAGTCCTCGTCACCTCGATCGTAGCCTCGCCGCGCGAGCGCCGATGGTGATGGTGTGAGTGGCGTTGGCGGCTCTTTCGTTCCATGACAACCGACCCCGTGACCGAAGACTCGGCATTCTCGGGTGGATTGCCAATGTTGATACACACGTATATCAAATACAGCACGAGGAGAAATCCACCAACCGCGCCGAGTGTGATGCCAGCAACCGCCCCCGGGCTGGGGCTGGAATCGGCTGAGCCGTAAAGCGCCGGGATGGTGGCAGTTGTAGTTGCCGCCTGACGCGTGACGATAGGAGTTGCTGCCAAAGGTGGCGGCTGGAAGGGTATGGTATTCTCGGTGGCGTCCCCGGACGCTGGAATCGGTTCTTGTGAAGCTGGGGGAAGTCGTGCGCGGCGCCGTATCGGAAGTACCAGTGGCGGCATTGTGGATTGGGTATTATGTTGAGGGCTGTGGATTGTGTAGGTCCCGCTGGGGTTGCGATATGACGCGATGCGCCGGCTCGCGCAATGATGCGCGTCAGTAGCCTTGCGACTTTGCGCGTCTTTGTGCGACCTGCTGCCTTGTGACTGACTGTATGGCAAGAAAAATGCCTGTCGCAATTATCCTCTGGTGATATATCGCGCCTTCACGACGCGAATTAGTGAAACTATACGTGTATCGTTCCTGGTGACAGCACAGCTGGAGATGACTGAGCAACCCGTAAGCGTAAGCGCCGCGGGGTCAAAGGTCTGTCGATATCTGTGCTGGCGCAAACTACAGAGCGAGCAATCAAAATCGCGGGCGCAGGAGAAATATCCCTCCTAGCGATGATGATGCCGGAAAGCGTATGTATGGGAATAAAAATAGAAGAAGACGGACGCAATCGAGATGGACGGGAAGACACAGCGCGGGGAAGATGCGGACACAAGCGGTCGAGACCAAGGTGATTGCGTGCCGAGTCGAAGCAGTCTGTGAGCGCGCCAATTCTGTCGATATCTTCGTTGCCACCGCAGTCCCGCGCACTTAAGGACGTAGGCTACGAAAGTAATGATAGGTATAGTGTCTTGGTTATTGTCAGTCTGATGATCAGAATCCAGGAACACAAGTGGATCGCGGGACGGGAAGGGGCGGTTCGCTCGGCTGCTGGTTGGCGGGGGGCTGGGGACCTCAGGCAGCCAGGGTCCCCGATCCTTGGCGTGGGTTGCAACTCCCCCACCTGTTTACTTCACCCCCACCCCAGCAACGGATAGGATCGAGCTTGGATGCAGGACTGGTACAGGTCACACCACAATATTCTCCGGCTGACTACCTAAATGGATGTAACCAGGCGCACAATGTAGGGAAGCCCATACGCCGATTGAGGCTTAGTTTGAAGCCAACTGAAGTGCTGAGAAACTTTGGCAACGAGTCTCCCACGGAGTCGATCAGAAACGAATACCTCGAAGACCAGCCCCCGACTTCTTTTCCTTTTTGTCCTTTTTGTCGGGTTTCTCCTCCTTCTTATCCTTTCTGATTGCGTTTTGCACACCTCCTAGATTTCAATGTGTCAGTAAACATTCACCACTGCGTTGGTCTTCTGTGTAAGGCTTACCTCGACCAAAGTACCTCTCCAGCTGCGGACTCGTGCTTGTACCGGTCTTGTCCCCACCATCCGGTGGTGTTGAGGGCCGTTGGTGTCCTCCTGACCCGAGTGACCCCGATACTGGTTCCAGTGGCGAGGTCGCATTATGCGATACCCCCTCGAATGCCTCCGGTTCTGAGAAGCCACGGTGAGTTCGGTTCCTAATAGCGATTGGGTTTCCTGCCATAGGCATCTCGGCATCCCCTGCCGCCCCAAACGAGGACGAACCGACGTCATTGGCCCTCCTGTCGCCTATATCGCACTGTATGTCCAGAAGCGATGACTGCAGCACGGTGAATTTCCTTGTGAGTGCGCTGAATTGCTTCTGCAGCTCTGCCTGCTTGACCCGGCTCGTAGCCAGAGCGCTCTCGTACATCGTCGTTATCTCGCTAGTACGCCCGCGCTGATTATCCCGGATTGCCTCTGATGACTTGTTGCTAAGTGCAGTGATTTGGATTTCGTAGTGTTTTCTCGCTTGCTGCAACTCCTGCTCTCGTGCCGCAAGATCCGTCTTCCACTGCTCCGCTCTGCTCTCTGCCGCCTCTGCCGCTTGCATGGCCCTTTCCATCTTTAGTTCCTTGCCTTGGTATTCGTGTTCTACTGCAGATAGGCGCGCAATGTCCGCCTTGAGCCGCTCAATCTCGTCCGCGTTGATATCCACCGCCTCAAGGTCTTGTTCCGACTTGAGCCGCTTTTCCTCCGCCTCAACGATGATGTTGCGTAACCTCTCGCATTCGGCTTGTGCCCTCTCAAGTTCCTGTTTCAGCGCAGTCCCTTCTGCGCTCCACTTCTTTTGCTCTTCGCGAAGTGTCCGTAGCTTAGACGAGACGTCGTTCTCCCTTTTCTGCGCCATGTTTCGGCGATGATCAAATTCCTTCTTAATCTGCCCCTCTTGTCTCTTTGCCTCATCTAGCCGCTGTTTGAGACTGCGGTTTGCCATGACGAGATTCTGCGTCTCAGCTTCTGTGGCCGCCTCCCTGATCTGCTTGCGCCGTAGAGCCCCCATGTGCGTTATGTGCTGCTGCTTGATGTACCTTTCGAACTGCAAGTCATTGTGAAGAAGCAAGCTCTGATGGTAGAGTATAGATGCCTGATCGCTCGAATCAACCCCACTGTCGCCATAATATCGGGGGGTCTGTAGGCGTGGCAGTTGCGCTAAACCGTGTTCTGCTTGGGACTCCTGGGGACCCAAGCTTAGCGAGGGCACACTGTCGTTTGCTAGCGACTGATTCAGGCTGGACTTGATCACCTTGTTAGAGTGTATCATGTCTTGAAGCTGAGTGTGCGATGCGCTATGAACAAGATGTGGCGGCAGGGTCGGGCTGTCGCCACCGAGTTCCCGAGACTTGCTGTCCATGGAGTCGTGGCCAGACGGATGGCTGGATTGTGAGTGGCCTGACCTAATGCTGTCTCGGCCGCCGACAGACAGCCCAGCAGGGCTGATCTGTTGAGCCAGGTTTACCGACGAGGAGTCTCTCAGCAGCGGAGTTTCAACGAAGCCGGAGCTGCTTAGAAGAGGATAGTCGAGCCCATCTTTGTCGGCGTCCTCTAGGTGTGAAGAACCGTCCAACATCCCTGGAAGCTCCGTCATTTCCTGCTCATCCTCGGGCTGGTCCTGTATAGGTATGCATAAAGCCAGGCAGTCAGCAAGAACCTCGTCTCCTTCACTCTTAATCCAACGGCTGAGATCGGACTTCTCGGATTCGATGGTGAGATTGTAAAAGTTTGGATGTAGGCGGTGTCTCTCTCGGAATCGCTCAGATCTGGCCCGGATCTCCGTGGCCTGCACATCGATATCCTCTACGCTGCTTGCATGGCGTAGATATCTTTGAGGCTTCCGGATATAATCCACAAAGTTGATTGGATATAGGCCGTACAAGATTGTAAAATATCCGGGGAGATAGTGAATCGAGTGTCCGTCGTGATCAGGGTCCAACAGGGTCTTTTCCCACGCCATCCCTCCCCCGATATCCTCACTTTCAATTCCAAACTCGGTATGCTCCTGGGCAAAAAGAGAATCTCTATCCCAGAACAACAACCGAGCATATATGTTGAAGAGTGTCGATAAGAAAGGAACGAGGGAGCTTGGCATGAAAGGCAAGATCATGATGAGAGCAAGAAGCGCCGTGTTCACCGTCGAGGTCGACTCATCCTTTTGAAGCGAATGTAGGATGCTGAGAAACAGTGGCGTCTGAAGAATCATATGTAGATGCGGCGGTTGGCTGGCGACAAAGTCGCAGAGTAGACGGATGGAGTTGTTTCGGAATTCTTTCCTGACCAGGAAACCGTCCAAAGCTATCATAAAGCCCTTTGGGTCCTTTTTACCGAATATCAACAGCGCCTCCTTGATCATCCTTTCCTTCAGTTCGACGAAAGAGGATCTGGCATGTTCCTGTGACTCCTTCACCTCCATCCAACGGCTGAGAAGTCGGTCGATAAACGGAGCCAGCCCAGCCTCATTCCAAGTCGCTGGCCCATTATTTTCGTCAAGGGACAAGAGGTCGAGAGTGTGATCTAGCACCTCACGGGCCAGGCCTTTTTCGCGGTCGACATACTCCAACACGGGATCGAGAAGCTTATTCCACCACTCAAATACACGCCTAGTTGTATGAATTGCTGGACGGAGCTCTCGTAGGATAGCGAGAAAGGCGGCATATTTTCCAGGGTGATCCTTTACGATTTTATCGTACAGAGACACAAGTTCGTCGTTCAAGCGATCCGCGGCGCCCTCCTCAAACTTCGCGTGCTTGTTCAAGTAGGCGGATACGATGGCAAGGATCTCGGCGGGAAGCGGGACACTAGGCGACTGGAGGAAGGCATTGAGGGCTTTCGTGAGCTCCTTCGAAGATCTGTGCGACGGGTGAGCTGTCAGCGTCGCGATGCGATTGGGGTATCAAGGCTGGGATATTCGATATCCCGGTAGCCAACCTGTCCTCGGACGGAAACGTACCCGGATGAAGCCATCCTGATCGACGCGCGAATGGCACATCGAGATGCTGGCGGCAGACCAGGTTGAGCTCCCGGACCCGCACTTGGAGATCAGCTCCCTTCGGTAGCGTTCGGATGGAGGCTCCAGAATGGGTCTTTGGGGATAGCAAAGGATCCACTCTTCGAGGTAGGCACTGGAATTTGATTGCTACTGGTCGGGGTGCGCAATAAGGAGCCTGTTTCTGAATGTGCAATCAAGTCAGAGGTGTGGCTGCAATCCAGCATTTCTTGCTTGGGAGCATGGATGCAGCTTTTTCGGACATGGCCCAGCGGGAGCTAGATGCAGCTCTCCAAGCTGTATCTGGGGCATTTGGGAAACGCTAACAGCAAGACCCACCCCAGCATGTGACCTGCCTGCTGCTCCCTGCTGACCAAAGCCGGAAGCTAGGGGCCGGGGTGACGACAGAGTCCTCGCGGGGGACAATCAAATGCTCAAACATACGCCCCCCAGCTATATAGCAGAAAACCAACCTTGACAACCTCAATCTCGAGAAAATTGCCAGATTGAAGTGATTTGAGCTTTTGACAGAGGACCACCGCGATATACAACTCCATGGAGTGTCCTTCTGATCTTTGATCCCTCAGATGCCCGCCTGGGATTCGCAATTCGTGTGGGGATGAAGGTGGAGCCTGGATGGAACCCCGCATTTCATCGCAACGGGGCCCACAAAGCAAGTGGACTGGCGTAACCTTACAGGCCTGCAGTTCACGGGATGACCTGACCTGCAGCAGCGTGCCCCTCCTCTGAGCAGACAGCGGGGTTGTCTTTCGATGCCGCTCCTCGCTCTAGTGACTGTGGTTGATCTCCATCGATTGGAAGAGCAGTCCACACAACAGGTTGGGCTTTTCATCAATCATCAAAGACCGTCCAAACCCACCATCACCCCAAAGATTCCCACTTCTCACCATCTCCCTCCTGTCCTACCTTCACCTATATTGAGTCCTTGACACCCCAAACGCAAACTATCATCCCCCCGCACCAATCCAATTCGGCAAGATGGCATCCAAGACGTCCGCAGTGGCTGACGAACCCGTCGACGTTCTGTTCGCCCTGCATCCCAAGTTCAATCTCCTGGACTTTGCTGGTCCCCTTGAGGTTCTGACCACTGCCTTGCACGACGCCAATGACAAGTGTAAGTGAAGCACATCCGTCTAACGGCTTTGTATCGCGGGGCTCAACGGGCTGACTCATCGTGGCGGGTTACAGTGTCCAGGGCTTTCGAAGTCACCATTGCCGCTGGCGAACCCAAAGTCCTCTCCGAGCAGGGCGTCATTGTTGGATCGCAAGTCTCCTGGAAGGAGGCCCATGACCGCCTGTCTGACTTCGACGTCCTCGTCGTTCTCGGCGGCAATGTCGAGCAGGTCATCAAAGACAAGGGCGAGCCCCTTGATCTGATCTTGGCCTTCGCTGAGGTCCAGAAGGCGGACCCCGCTCGCGAGCGCACACTGCTGTCTATCTGCACGGGGTCCCTCCTGCTTGCTCATCAGGGTATCCTCGCTGGCCTCTCTGCCACAACCCACCCCGATTTCATCATCAAGTTCGAGAACCTGTGCAGCCAGGCGGCTGTCCGTGAATTGGGCGAGCGCACCGATGTCGTGGAAGACACCCGATATGTAGTCAACAACCTGCGCTTTGATATCGGGGATGAAGACGAGAACCCCTATATCCGCCGAAAGTCCGACGCCGGCCGTCGCCCGTCCAATGCACGGTATGTTCACCATGTCCAGACTGTAGGCGATTAGAGCTGACATAAATGTCCAGAAAAGGATCGATCTCCTTGAAGGGCTCCAACAGCCGCCGCGAGTCGATTGCCCGCCGCGCCGCGATGCGCCTCGGTGGCCTTCGTGTCATTACGAGTGGGGGAGTGGCCGCCGGCATAGATGCGGCCCTGTATCTTGTCGGCGTTTTGGTCTCGGAAGACTCAGCCAACGAGGTTGCCCGCGTCATGCAGGTGGACTTCAAGAAGGGTATTGTTGTTGATGGAATTGATGTCTAGATAATGGGATAGACAAAAGCTGCCAGGGGGCCTATGAGTGATGTAACGAATGATATGGAATGGTAAAATGGCAAGCAAACAAATGCACGGCTTTCACTACAACGGTGTCGTTCTTCTAAACGAACTCCCGGTGCACTTTTGCCAACGTCTCAATGGGATTGCTCAGTATGCCGTCATGCCCGGTGTACCGGAGCTAGTGTAGTTGCTGGGCGGCAGGCGAGCTTGGGCCGACGACTTGTCTTGGCACGACAGCGTTGCTTCGGGAGGTCACCATATCTGACAGGCCTCGCCACCTGCCAGCGGTCCGATCCAGTTTGCGCCTGTCCCAATGTCGAAAATCTAGATGTGGATGCCGACCAGAACATTTGCGAGAACCTCATTCAATAGCGCCCATCACGAACGTATCCACCCAATTGCCTCGAGCTGTCCTACCTACCTAGACGAAGACTTCCTGTCATAAAGTCCGCCAAACATGGCGACCTCCGTCGCCAGGAAAGCTGCCCAGCTTGCTCCCGTGGGCAAGAAGCAGCTCTTCCTGTACGAACCATTCTCGGCACCCGCCCTCCCCCAAAATGAGGGAACGACAGCTAACCTTGACGCAAACTTTTAGTCCCAACCATGTTATCACCTTCATCCGCCCCAAGTCGAAACAGCCCAATAACCACGCCATGTTCTCCGTCCCTCTCAAGTGGAACAAGTTCGACCTGCGCGACTACCTCTTCCATGTATACAACGTCGAGGTGCGCGGCGTGCGCGCCTTCGTGAACCAGCAGCAGCCGGAACGCCGCGGCGGTACTGGAAAGTGGTATCGACCGCAGGCCGAGAAGATGATGGTGGCCGAGCTGGTGAAGCCCTTTGCGTGGCCCGACGCGCCGGCCAAGGACGCCCGCGCCGAGTTCGATTATGACCAGCACCGCAAGATGAAGGTCTACGAGAAGCAAAAAATGGGCGATCACGAGAATCTTCAAAAGGGGAAGATCGCGTTGCGGACGGAAACTGCGATTCCAGTGGACAGGAAGGGGCTAAGGAAGCAGGCCGAGGCGATGCGGGCTGCCCCGGAGGAGTGGGAGTCAACTGGCGTGAAGGGCGGGAAATGGAAGGAGGTTGAAACTGAGGATAGCTTTGATTTCGACGACCCGGAGCAAATGGATGTGGTAAATATGATTAGGAAGGAGGATGGGGGGGAGACTCCAAGCTCGAGGTGAGACGCCTGAGTGAATGAGAGGGACATGGACTGCCGACGGGCTGTATGATATTGCTATAGATCTGATGTATACATGTACAGTACAACACACCAAGATTACAAGTCAGTCGAGGCTGCGACCGGGCATGAGGCTACAAATGCAAGGTTGCTACAGGGCTCTGTCGGGACCCCTCTTCGGTAGGTTCTTTCCAGTGGTCCCGGTGCTGGAAGAGGAGCACTTCGTCCCCCCATGACCACCAGCCGGCCGTCAGATTCCGGGCAAACACCTCGAGAGCCTCATAGCCTGGGGGTACCAACCCGTCCTCTTCGAACAGCTGGCGAAGACTCGGCTTTCTCGAATGCACGTCAGGCACCGTGACGATGACCTTCCTCCCGATCGGCCGTCCGCCTTGGCCACCACGCTTCCGTGAGATGAGCAGTCTCTCCCATGGCTTTCGCCAAGCGGAGTCAGGGCTCACGATCGGCTCACCTTGCGTCGTTACCTTCAGCCACGTCCACTCTCCCACCAGCTCGACGTCCCACTGGGCAAAAAGCCCTCCTTGTGACGAGGTGAGCAGATCGGCAGCTTGCGGGGAGTTGGTGACCCAAACGCCGACGAGCCCGTCAGCAGCAAGATGAGACGCCACTGGGATGAGTGTCAGGAGGCTCCGAATAGACTCAAAGTTCCGGGCTGGATGGTAGCCGCCCCTTTTGCGCTTTGCGGACCGGTTGGGCCAGGGTGGGTCTATCAGCATGAGATTAAAGCTAGAGGGTGCATTGGAGAAGAAGGCAGTCCGTTGTGAAACGATGCTGCCGTGGAGATAGCGCGAGGCCTCGGGAATGATGAAGGACGAGAGGTCAAGCTCGACGCCGTCGTCCCCTACCGGCGGTGGCGGAGAGGATGCACCACGTGGACAAAGGCGCGGCAGGCACCAGGGCCCCTTGTGGGACTGTTTGATCTCGGCGAGGGCTGATTCGGCGGCTGCGAGGGTCATGAGCCCGGCTACTTGAGCAGCGGGAGACGCTGCGGAGACCAAATTCCCTGCTTTGGGCTCCGGGGTTGGGAACGGGGTTGTCGGCGGCGCTGCCGAGACCAACCGCTTGAGCTTCGGGGGGTCCACATTTCTAAGCCGGTGCGACAGTGCCTGGGCTTCCTCCAAGGATCGAGGGAGGTCCAATACGACCACTGTTTTGTTGCCATTTTGAAAGAGTATGGACGAAGATCCCATCTGCATATGTTTTGTGTGTGTCTTGACGCCGGCTATCAGATCAACGGGCAAAAGCTTGGGAGGCTGTGTTGCAGAAGAGCCTAGAATGCGTGTGGTCTCGGCGCGCAATTGAAGAGACCGGCGTTGGTTCCGGTCGTTGTTCGCGTGCCTCTGGGGGCTGAGGTCGCCTGTGGACCCGCCCGCAATCGGGTTCCTGCTGATGAGAAATCTCGGCAATCCTCGGCTTCTGGTCGGTCTGGGGGATCTGCTGCCCCCAAAGGCTAAAAATTCCTCCGCAAAGCCACGGCCAAAAGGGATGACGTTTATCTTTTTTCATGTCGTACTTGCCGAAACCTGAGTGAGACCCTTCGCATCAGCGTCGCCAATTCTTAACCACGCCACAACCGCGGAACCCACACTTTCCAAAACGATAACGACCTTAAAGTTCAACTGGTGTGGATGTAAACCGCGCAACGAAAGCTGCATACAGCATATAGTGCGCGGCGACGGAGCGATATCCGTCGGCGCAGTTCAGAGGAGGGATGCCCGCGGCTGGAGGGCTCATACGCCATGGCGCACACGAACCACGAGAGGCAACGCGCGATGCGCCGCGCCTACCCCGGGACGAGAGGGATCCGACCCTTTGTCCGACCGATGACGAGGCCGCAGTTCCGCGCAGGAAAGGAATACAGAGCAAGCAGAGTCTAGACTATCTGTGGAGGTCTGGTGTCGCTGGCGGCATGGCTGGCTGTGTGGTGGGTTCGCCCTCCCTCGCGCATGGCTGGAATACCCTGGTTAACAGTTGCTCTCGCGTAGGCCAAAACAATCGTCGCACCGCTCGATAGAGTCAAGATCCTCTTCCAGGCGCATAACCCACACTTTATTAGGTACACAGGGTCGTGGTTCGGTGTCGCGGGAGCCATGAAGGACATATACCGCCAAGATGGAATGCTAGGTCTATACCGGGGCCATTCGGTCACCGTGTTGAGGATATTTCCCTACGCCGCCATCAAATTCCTCGCGTACGAGCAGATTCGCGCTGCGATAATTCCCAACAAGCAGCACGAGACCCCTTTTCGACGTCTCATCAGTGGCTCGTTGGCTGGCGTAACGTCCGTCTTCTTCACATATCCCCTCGAGGTTATCAGGGTACGACTCGCCTTTGAAACGAAAAAGGATAACCGGTCGTCCCTAAGATCAATATGCAAACGCATCTACAGCGAGAAGCCTACGCTGAAACCCCTGGCGACCGACTATGCCAGCGGGGCGGCCACTGTCGCGGCCACCGCCGTAAATACAGTTGCACCACGCGCCGGTGTTATCAACTTTTACCGCGGATTTTCACCCACTCTCCTCGGCATGGTGCCGTATGCCGGCATGTCATTCCTCACCCACGACACGATGGGTGATCTTCTTCGCCATCCGAAGCTATCAGATTGGACGACCTTACCGCAACCTAAGAACGCGCCGTCCGGCAAGGCAGCACCCCTACGATCGTGGGCCGAACTGCTTGCTGGTGGCGTCGCTGGCATTATTTCTCAGACGGTGTCGTATCCGCTCGAGGTCATACGGCGGCGGATGCAGGTTGGCGGAGCAGTAGGCGATGGGCACCGGCTACGCATTGGCGAAACGGCCAAAATTATCCTTCTGGAGCGGGGATTCAGAGGGTTCTTCGTCGGGCTGACGATTGGCTATGTTAAGGTGGCCCCGATGGCAGCGGCAGCTTTCTACACGTACGAGAGGATGAAGACATGGCTCGGCATTTAGAGGGATTTGATTACCATCAACATTGCATGGGACGGCGTTGGAAGGCTTTTTGCATTGTATACTGTATTGCTTCTTCGTCAACACTTGACAGGAAGCTGATTTGATATTCACCATCGCGGCGTACGGAGACTTGTATCTGTCATGTACGACAGGGGATACATGCACCACAGCAGAGTGATAGATCTGCTAGTTTTTGGAAACAGAAAGCAGTTCCTTTTGTTCACTGCGGTTTCAGATGATCTATGCACCGTTCTAGCATTGTCGTCCGAGTAAGTTCCTGCTCACACCAAATCCAGCGTATATCGGCCAAATTCTATTTGTAGGCTAGAGGCCGACGACATTGCTTCTTAGCAGCTGCCATGACAGCGCTCCTACTAACGGATCTGTCGATCAAAGAGGGGGTAGCGACCCTTTCATTCTCCTCTTCTAGAGAGGGTTGGCAAGCACCTGCTGGTCTCCGGTCCGCTCGAGATCCGCGACTGACACTAGCCCATCAACTCTCTGCGACTCGGTATCCAACATCTAGCCTCACCCAGTTTCCCTTATTCGATAGAGGGCTCTTAAAGGGGGCGAATACTCCTTTTCATCAGCCAAAGCTGTCCTCGCACCCACCCGCGCCTTGAAACCCCTTCCATCTCTCCACCTCATCAACAACATGGCCAGCAGCGCAATGCAAACCGGCACCGGCGGCCCGGCTGTGAAGCCCCACTCCGCCCCCGAAAACCACAGCCAGTTCATCAAAGACCCCGTCGCACACTTCCGCGCCATCCCATGGTGTGCCACCCTGCTCAATGACCCCGCCGTGCTGGATGTCATCGTCGTCGACCGCCGCCCGCTGGCCACGGGCGAGTCCAGCTTTGTGAGGAAGGTCATGAACAGCGGCACCACGGTGCGGGCGTGCGTTACCTTCTTCCGCATGCTGCAGCCGCCCGTTGGGAAGGGCGGTAAGAGCAGGGAGACGCTGGCGGCACCAATCTCGAAGAGTGAGGCGCTGATGCGAGGCGGGGGCCCGTCTGATGGGGAGGACCCAAAAAACCCGTTCCTCTTGCTCAGTGCGTTGCTTGATTTGGGAGAGGATTTGTGCAGCTTTACCAATACGCTGCACGGGGGGCTGTTTGCGGTGTTCATGGATGAGGTCATGGGGACGGCGGCGAACTTTCAGGCGGGTGAGTAGTTACCTGCTTAGCAGGGTCACGAGAGAAGAGGATGGGTGTCTGTTATGAAGGGAGCTGACAACGGGTGGTAGAACATGGCGCGTATACGGTCCAGTTCAACACAATGTTCCGCAAGATGGCCAAGACACCGCAGGTTGTGCTTGTTCGGGCCAGAGTCGTCAAGAAAGACGGCCGCAAGATCTTCGTTCGGGGAACGATTGAGGACAGGGACGGTGAGTGATGCCTGTTTCCATGTTTGTTGGTCTGGATACTTTGTTGACAAGAAAATAGGAAATGTTCTGGGAGAGGGAGATGGGCTCTGGATCCAGATGGGCAAGAATGTGGGCCGAAGTCAGCTGTAGACCAGATCTAAGCATGAAGAAAAAGCTCATTTGTTAAGGTTGCAGTATGTATCCTGTACTTTTAGACACAATAGACGAGAATTCTGTCCCTGAATACACCTTTGTAATAACGAAGCTCGCTCCGAGTTGAAGTGGTGTCTTTGCTGCCGGTGACATCGGCTCTGTTGCTCCAGATCCGACTGCGTGGTACTGCAGGAGATTCGCAGCAAAAACCCGCTTAGCTGTACCATTTCCACCTGGCACACCCACACAGCTGGGACACAAAAGAGCAATTTTGGAATGCTAAATTCATCAAAAGCGTCAGTGGTTTAGTGGTAAAATCCATCGTTGCCATCGATGGGCCCCGCGTTCGATTCGCGGCTGACGCATGATACCTTCCAACTCTTCATGAGTTGGGTTTCCTTTTTGCTCATGGCAACCTTTTGAAGTGTTGAACTTCAAAAAAAAGAAATGCTGAAATTCAAATTCAGAAGTTCTGGAAGTGTGGAACAGTCCATGTAGCCTGTCAGCTGATTGGGCGTCACGAGGGAGTCTCCACTTTTAAAACGCAACTGGCGAGGCGCGCTTGTCGACGCGCCGGCTTGTGAGACGCCCAAAATTGCAGCACTCACTGAGGCTCTCACTCACTGTCAACGACCACCCTTCATAAAAAGCCACAGATCTGACATTGTTTCTGAGCCCATTCAGCCAGCCTGGGAACATGTCAGGCCGTAAGAACACGTCGCAAGGGAGAAAGCGGCCGCGGGTCCAAAATGAGGACGACTCGCCTTCAATCACGCCCGTCACCACCAAGCGGCCTCGACTCAATAGCGCAGCTGAGCCAGCTGGTGAAATAAGCCCAGCTCCTCCCAGCCTCATTTCGACCGCTATCAACGGGGCTTTCAGTCTGGGCCGCCGCGTCGTTTCGGGGGGTCGCCCGACTCCAGAGAAACGAAAAGCAAGTGGTGACCCTTGGGAAATTCCGGACTCCGAGGATGAGAGCTCAAAGGGGCCAGCGCAACCTAAGAAATCGCAAGTGACAAAAGTCAAGCCACAAAAACCAGCAGGACATGGTAAAGACGCCATCTACGATGTTCCAGACTCAGGCGACGAACTGGGTGGCGCCGCCAACACCCCAAGACTGTCACGGCAAAAAAGCACTGTTGCTCCAAGCGAGCCGAAAGTAAAGGTGTCTGCGAAGAAAACCGCATCAGGACGTGGGAGACGCGGTCGACCCACCAAAGAGGCAGCAGACGAGACCCAGGAGGAGCCCGTAGCAGCCGATACCCCTACGAAACCTCGATCTGCCAAGAGACTGCCTCCTCCAACCATCAAGGAACCGGATAACAAAGACTCGGGCAATGAAGCCAATTCAAGGTCTGTGCCGCCGAGATCCCGACGACGCAAGAACTCGGAGGGTCAATGGGTAGACCTAGAACCAAAGCCTAAAGGGATCCTAACGCCCATGGAGAAGAATGGTGACCGGCGCCGCAAGAGCGTTGCCTTCAACAGCGCCTCCGGTGGCAAGAAAGGCGCTGGATCGTTTGAAGAAGCGTTGTCTAAAGCAGCAGGGTCAGCATCGAAGCCTACCAGAGGGCGGAAGCCAGCAGCTCCAAAGAAAGTCGAAGTTGAGGTTGAGGCTGAAGAGAAGGACCAGTCGGCAGAGGAGGAGGAGGAGGAGGAGGAAGAAGATGACGATGAAGTGTGCACGATATGTTCCAAGCCCGACTCAAAGCGAGGAAACGAGATCGTCTTCTGTGGCAACTGCGACATGGCTGTGCATCAAAAGTGCTACGGTCTTGCCGTGATTCCGAAAGGTGACTGGATATGCCGAACATGCTCTGAGGAAGAGGTGACTTCCCTTCCGAGCCAGGCGAAAGCAGTTACAGCGGTGACCCAAGAAGCCCAAAAACCGAACATTCCGAATTTTGAGCATCATCTCCGAGCGTTGCAACGCGTGCTGCTTGACCGCTGCGTGGGCAGGCGTCGGATCAAGCTCATTGGGCAGGACGACGCTTACGACAAGGCATACCAGCTAGTGGAACAGACTGTCGTGGCCGGAGAGGGCAACTCAATGATGGTAATCGGGGCCCGCGGGTGCGGCAAGACTACGGTCAGTATACACACCCTTTCTTTTCGCTTGCGCTGATCTAATTCTTGGTCACAGCTGGTCGAGTCGATTGTGTCAGATTTGGCAGGACAACACAAAGATCAGTTCCACGTTGTGAGACTCAACGGGTTCATTCACACGGACGACAAGCTGGCCTTGAGAGAGATATGGCGCCAGCTTGGCAAAGAGATGGAGGTCGAAGACGAGCTCATCAACAAGACCAACAACTATGCAGATACCATGGCCTCTCTCCTTGCCTTACTATCTCATCCCTCGGAAATTGCCGAGGCCCACGAGGGCGTCACATCTAAGTCTGTCATCTTTCTCATCGATGAGTTTGACCTTTTTGCAACCCACGCTCGGCAAACTCTCCTCTATAACCTCTTTGATATTGCCCAGGCCAGAAAAGCGCCTATTGCCGTCCTCGGCCTTACCACGAGAATCGATGTAGTCGAGAGCTTGGAGAAGAGAGTGAAAAGTCGATTCAGCCACCGATATGTCTACCTCTCGCTGTCAAAGAGCTTGCCTGCATACTGGGATGTTTGCAAGCAAGGCCTCAGCATTGATGACGGAGACATGTTTAAGGAAGGAATCGACGTCACCGTAGCTGGGCATCGCGAATTTTGGAAGTGGTGGAACGGGAAACTAGAGGTGAGCTTATCATGCGATCATCTGCAGTGAAACATGAATATTGACAAGCCGCATCACTTTAGGCCCTCCGGAAAACGCTCACCTTTGAGGGCCATTTCGAGTCTCACTTTTACAGTACTAAGTCGGTTCCTGCGTTTCTCAGCAGCTGCATTCTGCCGCTTTCGTCGCTCTCTCCGACCTCGCCTTCGCTGCAGATACCTAGCCCGGGCGTCTCGCTGGAGCCAGCTGACTCCAAGTTACATGTCCTTGAGGCGCTATCAGATCTGGACCTGTCGATGCTCATTGCAGCAGCGCGTCTCGATATTGTGGCACACACCGACACGGTCAACTTTGCCATGGCCTACGACGAATACACATCGCTCATGAGCCGGCAGCGGGTTCAGTCAGCCACATCAGGCATGGTGGCGCTGGGCGGTGGTGGGCGTGTGTGGGGCCGCGGGATTGCGAGCATGGCATGGGAGCGGCTAGTAACACTAGGCATGCTCATTCCCGCTGCGACGGTCGGGCGGGGTGCTGCGGGCCAGAGCGGGCTGGACGCCAAGATGTGGAAGACGGATGTGGCGTTGGAGGAGATTCCCGCTGCAGTCAAGCTGAACGCCGTCCTGGGACGTTGGTGTAAGGAGATTTGATATTGGTTGACTACGGAATATCAATTCATCAGCAATTCACACACGTGGCATTTCGGCTCCGCAAAACGTGTGGGCGGCCCCATGCCGTCAGTTTCTTGTTCGGTCGGATCGACGTGATCCCGCTGGCGGGTTAGCGGGAGCCAGGGCTGTGTCGCATTACTGCGTGGGGACACGGCTAGAGTAACATGTATGATAAGCAGTACACCAGCCTCGCTGCCGTCCATCAGTGTCACAACGCAGTGTTTACACAGAAACTGGGCCCGGTGCGATGATATCAGAGTCATCCATGATTTCCTTCGTCTCAATGCCTTTGGAATGGGTCCCAGCTGCCTGGGTCAACACGCGGGGATGCAGTCGCGTGGGTTGAACCCCTGGCCTGTTTGACGCCCTTCAAGGAGGCTTGACGCCACCGGTCCCTCGGCGTCTATTTTTGGCCCCATTCAGTTACACAGCCCACGCGGTATCCGGACACAGCCGGCCTCGACTGCACAACACATATGGATTACTGACGCCGTACCCTGAGTTAGCAGGCTATGCGCCAAATTTGGCCTTTTGGTAGTGAATAAAGCTAACCGGTGTTGGTCCTTTTCGCTGACCATCCTCCTACGGTCCCCACTCCGATAATAGCGCCTAACACCTGCTTTTCTGTCTCTTCTCTTCTCCTTTTGCTTTCTGACAGTTCCTTGACAAGCGTCGAAGAGTCATGCAGCCGCGTCCTATTGTCTAATGATTCTCTTTGTTTGAGGTTCAGCAGGTGTTGCCGTCTTTCTAAATCTAAATCACCGGTCACGGACCCGTGATTTGATTGTCTTGCCTTTCCACACTTGCACCTGCCCTCTTTGTCGCCTTTAGTGGGTTCTGGATCTCCTCGAGATCTCTTCTTTCTCTGTTTCCAACCGTATCACTTGGTTCTACTTTCATACCTGTTGTACTACACCAACCACGAAAATGTTCAGGAGAACACGCTTCACCACCATCAGCCCTCTGCCGGCGAACATAACCCGACAGGTTGTCGTCGATTTCTTGCATGATCACCAGGAGATGATAGACCTGAATCCTTTGGTCAAGGAACGACATCCAATCAGCCCGCCGCCCCATGCGCCCCCCGAAGAGATGGCATGTGTCTGGTACTCGTTGACTGATAAGATTTCGTATCTCCCCGGCGACCTGTACACCGGAGATGTGACATACACTTGCGCTTTCAACGATCTCCGGAACGGCGTGCAGACGCACTGCTACGCGCCCGCCGGGCTGAGTCAGTCCCTCTTCAAACCCTTGCGCATTGGCTACTAGCTAACATGCCAAACCAGCTATCCGCGATAAATGGACTCTTCAAGGCTCGCTCCCAGACGAGCCAAGCGAGCCCATCGAACTAGGGATCGGTGCACCACTGACAGGACTCTACATCCGTGAGGATGTCGACATGCGGTGCAATGTACTTCTCACCACGTTTGTCAAGCGCACGCTCAAGAAGTCGCACGCTGCGCTTATTGAGCGCCTGAAGACCAAGGCCCAGATCGCCAGCGACGGCGTGCCGCTTCCGCAGCAGACTAACGTGGTCGCCAGCAATGGTGGGAACAGCAAGTTGGACCCGAATATGTTGCCGGTCGGGGGACTCAGTCTGACCAGTAGCAATAGTTCCGGTTTCATGGGAAGGGAAAGAGCTACAAGCTCAGCGGCAGCTTCCGCATCATCGGTGGCAAGCGGCGGTGGCGCGTCTTGGTCGACTTCGTCGGGAGGGTCTGCGATGATGACGGTGACGCAGTCAGTGAGGAGGAGTCCTTCTCCAGCGGCCGGAACGGGGCTCGGAATCAACGTGAGCTCGCAGACGATGCAGTACTACGAGCAGCAACTACAGCCAAGGGTTCCATCGCCATCGTTCCCACAACAGCCTCAGCTACAAATTCAGCGCACCGAGTCGTGGCAGTCACCTCCTCACTATGCTTCCTCCCCTGTACCACAGTGGCAGCCCCGACAACAGATGCAGTGTACAAACCAGCAGTCACAGTATGCAAACCAGCAATCGCAGTATGTAAACCAGCAGCTCCAGTACAATGCAGATCAACAACAGCCGCACTACACAGCTCCGCAACCACAACCACAACCACAACCTCAGGTTACAGAGCCACGCCTACAATACCGGCAATTACCGGCACCAACAGAAAGGGCTTCATCACGCGGAAGAGTCGAGCAAGAGCAACACCGACTCGTACCCTCCCCCCTGCGCGTCCCATCCGACTATTTGAGGAGGGATGGGCAACAGCTGCCAGACCCTTATTCTGGCGGCAACTTGGATAAGGTTGAGACCTTGACATCGCCACCTAAGTTGCAGGTACAAGGGCAGGCTGATTCGCCGTTGGGAGCTACATTGAGAGGGCCGTTCACCCTTGCGGAGCTACCATGAGGGGACTGAAGAAGTGACGGAGAATATATAGGGGTATTCATACTTTTGATTTTGGTTTTGACGTTCAGCGATTGGCGTTATGGTTGGCCACATAAGGGGTTGATTTGTTGGTTCATTTCATGTTACGTTGATCAGAATAAGTAGTATGATACCCGCATGGAGGCCCTGCAAAGTCGGTAAAAAAACACGCAATGATTCATTTCGCCTAAAACCTATTCAGTCTATCATTCAGGTGAGGTTGTGATATAAACATGATGATTATAGGAGCAAAAAGCAGACATCGATCCACCCAGGGGTCGAACCTGGAACCTCCTGATTCGTAGTCAGACGCTCTGCCATTGAGCCAGCGGACCAATTGATGAGGATACCAACCTAGAGGGGCAGCTAAGGACATCGCAGTGGAGTTTCGGTGTGGAGACGGAATAAACAAGGAGTGCTGCATTCTTTCTTCCCATCAAGGCCAGCGGGTAATGGGAACTGCCATTTAGGAATAAAAGGGGCGATAAACTCATCATGGAGTTTACACAAGAAGGATGCTTCAGAACGGGCTGGCGACTTGGCCGCCATACAAAACACCGTCCCCAATCCCCTGAATCCTGCTTGCGTACCCTGCACCATCATTCCTGGGAAACCGTCCCGCTATAGAAGCCAAACCTCCAGCCCAACAATCACCCAACCGCCCCCACCAAGCCCATCTCATCATAACTCCAGCAAGCCACCAACAGCGGCAGCAACCGCGCCCGCTACGGCCCCCACCACAGCCGCCTTCCCCCCTCGTACCGATACAACGCCGCCCGAGACAACTACCGCCTTCGCAGGCGCAGACGCAGACGGCCCAGGCCCAACCGCAGCCTTTGTCTTCACGTCAACCACATCCGCACTCGCATTCGCCGTCGGCAGAGTATCTGCCTTGATTGTCATCGCGTGCGGTCCCGGCCCCTTGTAATAGCAATCCGGACCGAGGCAGCGCGTCTACCACACACAGCCGTATTAGCATAAACCCCCTATATCACCCCCTAGCATCACTCTCTGCCTCCCTGCCCCCCCGTTCATCCCGCAACAAACTCACAGTAGTAATAGTACAAGGACAATCCGTAATCGTCAGCGTCGTCGGTGCCGTGACGCTATACGTATTAGGTCCCCACGCAAAGACAGTTGGTTCCGCGACGAAGGTCAGGAACCTCCCGACAACGGTAACGACAGTGGCGATTCCCTCCGTTGAGAGACCCGTGACGTTCGTTCCGGGGAGGGGAGCGCCCGTGGCGTTGGGCTGCTGCTGGGCGGAGACGACGGCTGCGAGGGCGGAGGCGAGGAGAGTTCGGAGGTTCATTTTGGGTGAGTTGTTCCTATGTTTGAGGGTTGCTGTTTGAGCTGCCTTGGGATGTTTCTGCCTGTGTTTCGAATCCTATGTCTTGCTGGGCTGTCTCTCGGTTTGGTACTGGCGATGGTAATACTCTTTAGTAAGATGATATTGTTTCAACTGAAGAGTGGCTGAATAACGTAAGGAGAGCAGGACAGAGTCGACGACACGGGGAGGCAACCATTCTGCCATCTTTATGGGATTACAAGATATGGACTCTGTTAGCGGAGGGATGGATGCCGGCGCACAGAGATAATCATGCTCGACGACATTCAAGATCTGAAACTCACCATCGGCCAATATTGTGTCCAATGAAGCCTAGTAAACCACGCTCGAGACAAAACAAACCCGGGATATCATCGAAGAGGAATGCCGAGTTTCGCCGGCCGACGATCCCATTCCAAGAGGAAGCGTCGCCGCTGGCAAGTCGTTGCCGAGCCGCCGCATTCCTCGTCCCCTCCGAAGTCTCACCACATTGATATCACACATTTCGGGCTACTACTGGTCAGTCACTTGGGTGACTTGCTTGTTCCATTCGGCTCCATTGCCTGCATGTGATAGGCGTTGACCCCCAGAGTCACGTATGTACAGTCGCCAATGGCTCGCTCTTCGCCTATTTTCCTCGGGCCTCCTTTCAACCATCCACCCCAGCCAGCCGACCCAAATGCTTTAACAATGAACCGCGGCAATGCACCCAGGTGACCTTGTCTGAAGGTCTTCGTCGCTCACCCTCCCCTCTTGGCCCTTCCATCCTACCCTCCATACCGAGGGTTGTTCCCACTGGATTTCATGAGATGACCGCCGTCATTCCAGGCTCAAAAAAGGCTATGCGCCGGTGGCCGAATCTCCCATCTATATCAAAGAGATGCCCTCTGAACGCCGTTATGACTCTGAAACGCGGATGATGAGTAGCAAAAATGACGAGGCGATGACAGAATTAGTAGATCACAATCGCCAAGAGGCGTAAAAAAGGAGGCATTCCGCCACCTCTTATTGTTATGCAGGTAGTCCTATCCCCGACAAAGAAAATAAAATCTTCGCCCACTACCATCGGCAAGTAAATCGGGTATTTGGGTAGGGTCGTAATGGTAGATGACTTCCTCTTTATTATTCCTCCCCACTCTTCTTTTTGGTGTTTTCTTTTTCTTTTCCGGGTTTGATTTTACTTGCGAGTTGATCGACTCTGGCTACGCTCGGGCATACGACCTGCCGGAGCGCCAATCGCATCGAAATCATAGTTCTTCAACGTCTGCTCATATTTCGGGTTGCGAAGGAACTTGGGCACCGAGTCCTGCAAAATTGTAAGTAACAAGTCACTCAAAAGGAACCAACCAAGCAGTCGACTTACGCTAGCCATCAGCTTGAACACGGCATTTTGAGCATCCTCAAACAGAGCGGTGACCTCGTGAAGTGTATCAATCATTGCGACGTCCTGCCCCACCGCCTTTGTCATGCGGGTTGCCAAGTTGTTTCGCAACTGATGATCGATATTCAGCTCGCATGGAGATCCGGGCGCCAAAAAGGCGTTGTAAATCCCGTACGCCTGCGCCATGATCTCCTTGATTCCGTCGAGCGACGAGGTATTGCTGGGGTTCTTCTGCGCTGCCCGGGTTGCTTGCCTACACTGCCGAACAAACTCATCAACGTCAAGGTAAAATGAGAGGTTCTCCTCGCAGTGCGTCTCGCGGAGGTTCTCCCGGAAGAGCAACCGCAGAGCTGCATCGTTGAGAATTTTGTCGAGACGTTGCGTGTTAGAGTCGCGGGCGATTCCAACAGTTCGCGACGCACTGCGGCCCTCGCTCTCGGACGGTCGTCCCCTGGGCAATGCTCCGTTTACCAGATCTCTTCCTTTGGGAGTGATTTGGTATATGGCGTGCTTGGTGGGCTGGAATAGGTTGTGACTGGGCACCTGGATCATATGAGATCTGTCTTGCTGAACCGGCTCCATCAGATCGTATTCGACGAACAGAGATGCGATCTCAATCGTTTCTCTCCGATCCACCGTCGTCGAGCAATCCATCAGCCAATCTGTCGCAGCCTTTCCGGTAAAAGTGTCCTTGTAAGTCTTGCCGCCAACCTTGCGCTCTGCTGCCATCTTGACGCCGGTCATGCCATCCCGATAGTCGCTCAAGGAGTCCGAGTCTGCGGAGCTCACGCTTGACTTCACGTTAGGTCCGTTCGCGCCGACAAATCTTCGGAATATAACTTCAATCGTGCCTCGATCAGTCAGAAGTTTGTCGGATTGTCCATCTCGCTCCAGGCTAACAAGCTGCGGCAACGAGTTGCCGATGAGCTCAGCCACTTGCTTCTGTTGGATACCATTTCTGGAGCAGAAGCGGTCTAGGATGGATATACCCTTGGGTGTCAATTGCCAAACCGAGCCCTTCATTGTGTACTGCGTTTGGTACCTTCCATCAGCGGACTCGATGAATCTTGCCTCAAGGAATCTCTGGCATATCGAACGGGCCATGTCCTTTGCCATGGAAAAAGTAGTGGTAGTAGTCGTTGTCACGATGCGGGAGGGATCCTTGGGGTCCGGCATCCGGTTGGACTGAGAGAACTTGAGCGATCCGAGATTGTTGATGGCATCTTCAGATAGGAAGGTGTGCTCCACCTTGGTCAGACGAACGCGATGGGCAGAGAGCGGAAGCAGGCTGACGATGAGGGTAGCAAAAAGATCTTTGAAATCCTGTCGGACCAGTTAGAAACGAACTATATGTGACACAACGGCTGGTGTCGCATGTCTGCTAAGGAGCTTTGTGCGGAGCCTCAACAGTAGGCGGGTACTAACTTTTGTGAACGGGCGGTCATCGTCCGTCATCCGTAATAGTCTAGATGATGTTTGATGCATCTTGTTGTCGAGTCGCGAGAGGCGAACCGGCTGAGGATAGTTGGGGTTGGTTTCTGTGTAGGGCTTCGCAAAGGGGTCGTCGCGTGGCGAGGACAAGCTCGAATGCCAGCTACCGCCTGGCAGCGTCGGCGACGGGGCTGTGTAGTTAGATGCAGGTCTGGTCCTGGGGGGCTTGTCCGGACTAAGTTGCTGTGGGCTGGAAGAGAGCAGCAGGTCAGGGCCAGTGGAGAGCCGACTGAAGGACTGGCGAGGCCTAATTCTCTGGTCTGAGATACCCGAGAGGGTCTTGTCGAGGGCTGCTGCAGCAAGTGCGAGAAACCCACCCGACCTTTGTGAGCTGGTGGAAGGGTTACTGAGGTGATTGTGTCGATGGCCGGTCGGCGGGTTCGAGGCGGCAATCGTGTTGCTCTGGGCCGGGCCTGCAACTGGCGATCCGGGAGCAGTCAACGACGAAGAGGTATGGGAAGGTTGGTTAACGGCAGCCTCGTGGAGGGAGGACAGCGAGCTAGAGAATGGCGGCTTTCGAGACGGCTGAGTTGACTGTGAGACCGCGGCCATCTAACGTGGACGGGTTAGTCGAGGAAGAGTAGGAGTAATGCGGTGGAAGGGTGTGCGTGCATCGCCGGGCATGGGCAACCGTCAGTTCAAATAAAAGAGGGACGTGTGCGGGCTGCGGGTGCGTGTGAGTTGCACCCAGTGGAGCCGGAGGATTGAGGGACACGAGGGAGACAAGAGACAAGGAACTGCGGCCAGGGGAGGGCGTGGTAAAAATGTGGTGCAGGGAACCCGGGAAGTACTGGTACGCTGGAGACCTGCGCCAGCTCTCGGTGGCTCCCTCAGGGATGAAGGGTCTGGAGTGGAGGGGGGGTTGGCCTGGGAGTAGGAGTCAGGGCGGCCAATTCCCGACGGGAGATGGATCGCACGAGGTGGAACTGCCACTTGCCGTCTGGCGAAACTTGATCGCCCATGCCCAATCGGTCGCCCACAGATAAAGAAAGTCTACCGCAGCAAAGACAAGACAAGTGAGCCTCCCAGCGCGGGAGCACACTCGGACTCAGGCAGGGTCGGCGAATAAGGCGGGAATATGATACGAACTTGAACACAGAGCGAGAACTACCTGAGGAGCACCTGGGCGGAGAGACGGGAGGGGAAGAGATTCAAAACTAGTATGTAAAAGGGAAAGAACTACTCGAAAAATGAGCAAGTGGAAGAAGGTATGCACTGCTATCCAAGCGCGCCGCACGGTCGAATGAGCGAGTGAGGCACTCGTGATTGCAGCGGCACCCCTCACTTGGACTCTCTGTGCGGCCCGCGACTTGCAGAAAGAGCCCCTCTTCAAACCTCGCTCCTCCATTTGCACCCGACACTGCTTCGCTGCTCTCGCTGATTTATTTAACGAAGTGCAACATGACAAAGACTTTGCCTGTCAGGCAGCGACATATCTACACCAGAGCGGGCAGCCTCTCGTTGCAGTAACGGGCACATATGTGGCTGGCGCGCCTTCGGAATATGCCCTCCCCTCCTCCCGTTTTTGGGCCATGATTCCCGCCGGAGCAACGTGCGATGCCCTACTGGCCAGCGAACTGGCACGTGTGAAGCAGCGATGATGAGCGCAGCCAAAACAACGGCGTCGCAACGAAGAAGAGACGCTTGGGAGCTGGCGTGCCGCAGAAGTGCGGATCCCCCCTCTGATCGGACCACTTGGCGACTAGCACGCACATCCCAAACACAAGCTAGTTCCACGGCGAACACTGTTCAGCTGTCTGGCGTGTTTATGAGATAGATAGCGTTGGACTGCAAAGGAAACGCGAATCTTCTAACCGCCCATTGCACGCAGTGAAGACGGGAAAGGCGGTCAGCACTGGAATGGAGCAGTGGAGAGCATCTGGCCGTTTGCTGCCATGTGGTGGTGTGAGCGGACGAAGGATGCGGGACAGGGGTCTCGGGTCAAGACGATTTGGCGGCCAGAGTAACAATGCTGGGGATGGCTGCGACCGCTGCATGAAGTGGCGGGCATGGAAGCGTCTTCACAGCGAAGTCTCACAACAGGGAGCACGATCTGCGCGTGGGCTTCAGGGATCTCTCTTCAGGCCAAGCTGCTTTGGGCCGAGCCCCCTGCCAGCCCACGCTGCGAGTGGTGAGTGGGCCCGAGGGTGGGGTCTGGTCTTGGCCTCCATTCGAACCCCCCCATTCCGTCTCCTGCACCCCTCGCTCGCTCGCATTACTCAGAAACATGGCTCATGCTGCGCTGGTCGCTCTCAAGCAGAGCGCTTGACTCTGGACTTCCCGTTCCTTGCAACCACGCTGCTGCCAGCTGCAGAGCCTGCGACAGGAAGGACGATCGCCATCTTGGCAACACACCGCGCCGCGCGCGGGCATAATGTCAGTCTTCGGGTTGGGAAACAATCCCAGAAGGGTTTATCGCCGTGGATCTGTGGTTGGGCCCAGGCGGCCTGCTCGTCGAGGCCAAGCACGCAAACCGCCACTGACAGCAACGTTCCACAAGTTCCACACACCGCTTCCAAGATGCGTTCTGGTACCCTGGTGCTCTATGCCAGCTCCACAGTCGCTGATGAGATGAACACCTTCTCAGATCCACTCGGCACCACTGTTGGGGGAGACGCCCGTGAAATCCGATCATCGGATGAAATGGCAACAGTTTCTCGGTGAGCGCCGGTGCGAGGCAGATGTTGAAGTCGGGGTATTTGAGGTTGCAATGACAGTATGAAACCCGGTCTAGGATGAGGTCACGCACGCGTGTGGTTGCAACGTCGAAGGAAAGCAGACACGAACCTTGACGTCCAATCGGCGACAACACTATCGACGCCCACTGCAATGTTAGCTCTAGTGAGGCAACGGCTGACGTTGCCGCAGACCGGGGCTTGACAGAAGCCGAGATTTCGCCTTCTTTGCTGCGGAGATCGGCGGGGTCTTCGTCGATGGGAGGACCGTTGATTCTGAAGAAGGCAAGGCCTCGTCCCGTCGCGGAAAGACCCTTGGGAAAAGCCCTTGCGTTTTGCCCACCACAGCGCGGCGCTGGTAGAGTGCTACCCGAACGGGGAGGGAGAACGTTTGTGCGCTGCGATGCCAGATCTCGATGGGCGCCGCCGATCGTGTCCTGACGAGCACGGCTACTTTGAGAGCACGCCCTTCGCACTGCGAGACGCTGACTACGGTATCAGATAGGCTAGACGAGCCCCAGACCTTTGCTTCTCCTGTCTGTTTTGCTGTCAGAAGGCGCTCCTTGAGGCTATTACGAAATATGATACGTAACACACGCGCAAATAAGCCAAAGAGACACCGAAGAAGCGTGCGGAGATCATCGTCATGTCCGCCGCGGCAATTGCCAGCGCTTGCGAGTTTGTTTGGGATTGCGATGTCCCGCCATGTGGAGATTGGAAGAAATGACAGCTTCCAGAAGGAGAGCGAAAGGGGTTCCGCCTTGCGCATGAATTCGGGCAAAGCACAAGTGAAATGGAACACCGACCTTGCTGTCTCATAGAACTCCACCGACCAGGCCTTTGCTTCTGGATCCTGGTTAGCTCTCACGTTTCGGACGTTTGGCGTTTCGCTGTTGCGTGTGGGTTTAAATTTAGAAAATGGGCCATCCGCTGGGGATGCAGTGGGACGATCCGTTATGCCGCGTCTTTGTTTTGACAATAGTGGATTCAAAGAGAGTGAATAGAAAAATGAGAAATAGGGAAAGGGGAGTGAAACTGGATGTTTACTGCAGAAGGCATTTCCTCGTGCCGCGTAGGTACTTTAATTGTTGCTCTCGTTTCCAATTTTCACCTGGGTCAGGGTTTAAAGGCACATGGCTGAGGCCTGGCAGGGGTCCCGTCCAAGGCTGGGTCTTCTGAGCACCTGCTGCAAATGGAGTTCAGTGGAACCCCGAAGCGACAGCACAGAAGCCCCAGCTCAAAGCTTCAGGCGGCTTCAACTTGGGCCTCGTGGATTACACCTGACGCTCCATTCCAGCGATGTTTACTTCCCGCGCATCCTCGTTTCTGTCAATTTGGATCTCTGCAAATTGATCTGCACCGGAATGGAGACGGCGGTAATGACGCGATCGGCGTCTCTGTCAAGCATAACAGGGGTCCTCGCTGTTCGTCTCCAAACACGTTGGTTATTTTCTTATTCCTCTGCAGCATCGTCCTGCGAGTATCCGGCCTCCGCACGTGTCCATCCCGATCGCCATGGCACTACTGGATGGGTGGATGCATTGCACAAGTTGACGAGCGCGAGAACTGAGACTCCCCACAGCGTTCGCATCACAGTGCTCCCGCTCCGGGGGACCACCCAGTCGAGGCAACGCTGCGAATGGAGTCTAGGCCCTCGCAACGATGAGCTAATTACCTGATACGTACTCGCGAGGGGTGTGCGGTGGACTATCGACTCCCAAAGAATGGATAGGAGGCTCAAACTCGATTTTTTGCGCGGCCAAGCTCGTCACTGGTTGGTGCCAAGACGCGAAGAATGACACCCCCCATTCTGCAAGCGTTCGGCTATTCGCCCAAAGCTGGGCGGCGTGGGCGGTTGGACGGCTAGACTATGTAATCGCGGGATGGAGGAACAGCGTCAGCGAGCAAGTTCTGAGCCGAGAGGTACTTTGTGAGAAGCTCCCTTTCCGCGGCGTCCAATATGCCAGCAGGCGGCACGCCAATCCCCACGTTATTTTTCTGCTCGGGGTAATTCCACGTTTTAAACGTCTGCTCGACACGTGGCGTTGTGTGCTGCACACAGTGCCCGTCAAACCCGGCTTGCCTTGCCCCGTCCCGTCTCCCCCTATGCCGCCAAAATAATTCCCCACGTGAGCTTCGCATAGAGGGGAATCCCTTGGTGGGGGGTTCTTCCGAAGCTTTCCCGGCTGTTTCCCGGTTTTTATCCTTATCTTCACTCCAATAGTCAGTTGGTTTCATCTCGTTCGAAGTGGAATTGGGCTGACCACTGCATTGGTTGAGCGGAGATGCTCATGGAGACACTAATGGACGAAGGCTTGGGTCCCTTCACCCAGTGCGGAAAATGCCTCCTTACTGTTAAGACCGCCCGTGGTTTTGGTTATGACAGGCTATCTCCCCATCCCCACAGGGGCCATCTGCAATCTGCAGAGGCCTTCCTGCACTCTGAAAAGACATTTCACGATTCAGTCAAGGCCTGTACCGTGCTAAGCCCAGGCCTTGCTGTTCCGGTATAGAGGTGTGTGAGGATCCCGAGGATTCCGATGACACATTTTCGCACGGAGAAGGGAGACCCTTTCTTTTGGCCTCAGGCTTTGTCGACAGAGCGACAATCAGACTGGCGTATTCCGGAGGTGTGGCCAATAACCAACATCGCCTCCTATCTTTCCAAGGACCTTCTGAATCGTCATTATTAAGCTGGTTTCGGGTAGCGCGGTCGATCAATACCGCCTGCGATCGGTGGCCTTTCCGCAATGAGCAGACCTTGCGGCGGCGGTTTCGGACGGCTCCAAACTTAATTTTGCGCGGGGCGGGGCGGGTTGGGAATCGGGAGGTCAGGGCCGGACTCCTTCGCCTCATCTCGCTGGAAGTTGGGCCGAGCTTTGGTTACCTATTCCCGGAGCCTCATCCTAGCTGTATTTCTGAAATCTGCAGAAGCGGAACGAACATGTGGATGTGTGGAGCTTCGGAATATCCATGCAGCATGGTGAGACAGAGTGTTGCAGAAACAAAGCAAAGTGCGATGGCGATGGCGGTTTACGAGGCTCAAATGGTGCGCCATTTTGCCCACATTCCGTTCATTATTATAAATTGGCGAGAAAGTACAGGTACCAGCGGGCCCAAAAGCCTGGGGCAGGCGCTAGGGGTGGTGGAGAACCGCCACGTGGTTGCGAGTGGCAGCCACGTTTTCCAGCTGGGACAAACTTGGGCAAGGAACCAAACGAAGGTAACCGCTGACCTGATAACGCCACATGAACAATCGTAGGATGAAGAGAAAAGGGGCGATTGATGACGCCTACGGAATGCTTTCGATTGGAAACTGTTGGTATCAAAGGTATGCCTCTGTTGCTTTTATGTCCTTGATTCTGCCTCACTGCCTCATGAAACAGTCGTTGGGAGTTACCTGCTCGCAAAAGCGCCAATGAAAGCCCTTTTCCCTCCCCTATCCCTCCCCACCTCCCCTATCGCTGTGTGATAGCTCAGCTAGAGCTCGCCAGTTGGTCGCTCAGCTGGTGCGCAGCCCTCTCAAGGCTTCAGGGATTGGAATCCTAGGGCTCTTCAATGAATGGGTAGCTTCCAGAGACCAAGTGGCAGGGCCGGGAGCTCCCTTGCCGAGTGGTATTTGATGGCCGTTCCAGCTGGCCCATCCGCCATTTCAGCCGGCCAGTAAACGGGGTGCGGCGTGGTGCGGATCATCGGGCTGGATAAAGAATTTGAAGAGACAGGACGGGATCTGCCTCAATTCCTCAATGCGCGCCATCACACTCCGAGCCAACCAATCCGCTTGCGATGAGCAGAGACATTAGTTTCTCCCTTTGTTCGAAGGCGTTGTGGCGGTGACAGATGAGGCAGCGACGACAAAGCAGCACACTGGCGGCAGCACAACACTGCGGGTGCAGTCATCCGATGGACCCCCTCCATATGGTTAGGTTGATAGTAGTGTAGTGGACGGCTTACGACCAGCCTCGGCCTTTTGTGCGAACCTAGCGGCTCGGCTTCTAGAATGCAACCAAGGATGCCAAGCGGCCGGAGCAAAAATCGCCAGTCAGTGCTCTTTGCTATGCTGTGGTATCCGTACTTTAGTCCTAAAGGGGGAAGATGGGAATCAGCAAGGCTGGGGAGCCGGTGTCATTCCGAATGGATGGAGTACCGCTACTCTGTCGCTGACGTCCAAAGGACACCCCCCTTGTCCTTGTTTCTTTACAGGATTCTCCTTTCCGTACTCTAATTACGGCTGTGGCCGACTTGAGACCCATCATCAACAGTCGATGAGGTCAAGCGAGGGCCGGGGCGCGGAGTCCGTGGTTGGTGGTCGGTGTCGGTGTCGGTGGTCGAGTAACACCCGACCGCAGC